>SL_4KL_010_BRINEDRAFT_10000004_pt1 | contig 85001 bp, 84 predicted proteins | sample SodLak_010_BRINE_2_FD_10664 | JGI IMG/M metagenome (IMG submission 10664) | reverse complement strand
AACGGTTAGAACGGTACCTACTAACCGTTTTCCTCTAAATCTCACTACCAACACTGTAAGTGAAAATTTCTGACATGTTATGGTTCACTACCAATGCTGTAAGTTAAAATATTTGATATTATAGTTATCAACAAAGAATAATTTATAATTTAATTAATAAATAATAAGTATATAGAGTTATAATATTCTATTTATATGAGTTCAAAAAAGAGAAAAGAAATAGAAAATAAAAGAAGAAAAAAAGAGAAATCAAGAAGTAAAAAAAGTAAAAATAGAAATTATGATAGTGAATATAATAACTGGGAAAAAGATAGATATAGACAGGATAAAAGAATGAGAGATTATAAGAAGAAACAAGGTCAATATATTGAAGAAGAAAGTTTATTTATTAAATTTAGTTTATTTGTTGGATTTATAATTGGTATTATTGTGTTATTTATATTTTCAGCAAGTATATTATTTTATTCTTTTTTATTATTTGCTTTAATACCATTTAGTATTAAACTAATTGATAATTATAGTATGAAAAATTTATATAGTTCTTATATAATGTTTGCATATATATGGGTAGGAATGTGTTTCTTTTTATTATCTTTATTAGTTATTTCTGGTTTAGGTGTTTTTATATGATTATCTAATACAAAACTTCTTTAGGGTTAAGATATAATGAATCTATTATGGTAGATGAAAAATTAAAATTAATTTCGATTTTAAACAATACAAAAATTGGATCAATTGGTATACAAAAAGAAGATATTATGTTAGTAGATAAAGAAGGTGAAGAACAATATTTAATAAAAATTAGAGCAACTGGAGATGGTTATGAAGGATTAGATAAGCTACATAAATTATTAAGTAATGTTATACAAGAAGATATTTTGGAAAAAGAAACGAACTTAGATAATATTCATACTGAAGAATCAAGAGAAGAAATAAGAATTTATGTTCCTAAAAATTCTTTAAATAAAATTCATAACTAAGTACGATTGTTATCTGTTTCATTATTAAAAAATTCCTTATCAGTTTTCTTTACATTTGTTCTTTTATTACTATATATATAAAAATATAAAATAAGAGGTATAATAATTCCAAAATAAAAACCTCCGTAAGTTGCCATTAGAATAAAAGATGCCCAAAAATAAGGATATGAAATATTATATTTTTTAGCATCTTTATAAATATAATAACTAATAAATAACGGTGAAAGAGCAAATAAAAACGTGAAAAATATTAATAACATAATAACAAATATACCTAAAATTATTTCTTCCATAATATATATTTATTTTTAAATATTATAAAATTTTTGTGTATAGTTAAAATATCTATTTGTTTTTAATATTCATATGATTTACTGTCCAATACGAATTAGATTTACTATCACGTTTTAAAATTGCTTCTACAATATCTCCTTCATTTTAACAAAGAAGTTTTTCTGTAATGTTTTTTGTATGACTTTCATTCTATACAGGAATTAAAATTCTTTTACCTTTATCATCACCATCTAACACTTCAAACCAATAATAAGATTTATTATAAGATTCATATAATAAATAATTACATTTATTTGTTTTTATCATAATTATTGTATTATTACTAATTAATAAAGTTTCGATTTTCATCAAGAATCGAGTCGGATACCTCGGGGCTTGACCGCGAGGAAGTTGACAACAAAGAATAAATATTTTATATGGATTATTTTTTATTTCAACGAAAAATATAAGATCGTAACTATTTTCAATAAATTTTAATTTTATATTATATTCTGTATTATCTATTTTTTTAATATATCCTCGTTTTGATTTACAAATTTTATTTACAAGTAAAAAATTTAATTCTGAACAATCAGCTCCAATTAATCCATTATCATGGAATACAATAGAAATATTATATTCATCAATTTCTAAATTTTCTTATAGAATTTCACGTATGATTTCTGAAACAACTTTTTGGTCCATACTATAAGTTAATAGTATAGGCTACTATATAATTTTTTATATAATATATACAATAAAAATATATAAGTTTATTTAATTCTATTTTTTTATTATGAAGACAAAACATGAATTTTTCATTAAGGATTCCAGAAACTTAGATAATTTAGAAACTTCTGTTGATTTAGTTGTAACATCTCCACCTTATCCAATGATTGAAATGTGGGATGAAATATTTTCAGATATGAATAAAGATATTAAAAATCGTATACGTAATAATAATGCTTGGGATTGTTTTGAATTAATGCATAAAGAGTTAGATAAAGTTTGGTATTCTATAGATAGATTAATGAATAAAAATGGTATTATTTGTATTAATATTGGGGATGCTACGAGAAAAATGGGAGATAATTTTAATTTATTTCCAAATCATGCTCGTATATTAGAAACATTTATTGATTTAAATTATAGTGTGCTTCCTTGTATTTTGTGGAGAAAACCCACAAATAAAGCTAGTAAATATATGGGTTCTGGTATGATTCCTCCAAATGCTTATGTTACATTAGAACATGAATATATTCTCATTCTTAGAAAAGGAGGAACAAGAAAAATAACTGGTGATAGTAAAAATATGAGGTATGAAAGTTCTTATTTTTGGGAAGAGAGAAATAAATGGTTTTCTGATTTTTGGACAGATATAACAGGGGAATCTCAAAAAATAGACGATTTAAATAGAGATGTTATGGCTTCATATCCTTTTGAAATACCGTATAGATTAATAAATATGTATTCAATTCAAAATGATACTGTACTTGATCCTTTTGTAGGTACTGGTACTACATCTTTAGCTGCTTTATGTAGTGCAAGAAATTCAATTGGTATTGATTTAGAAGAAGATTTTATTGATTATTCAATTAATAGATTAAAACAAAACGGTAAATCAAAAACTAATAATATAAAAGAAAAAAGAATTAATAATCACGAAGAATTCATAGATAATACAAGTAAGTCCCTAAATTATACGTCAGATAATTATAATTTTGATGTTATGACAAAACAAGAAAAAAATATGTATATTCCAGAAGTATCTGATATAAAATTAAAACAAGATTATATTGAATCTAATTATATAATTTAAAAATTATAAATATATTTTAGTTTAGTAATTTTTCAAACTGAATACTTTCGTTAATAGATTTTGATTTATTATTATTATCATTATCTAATTGTATATCATCTCTATTATTTATGCATTCTTTCGTATAGTCTTTTAATTCTTCTGTTAATTTATGCGGATTATAATACATATTATCTGAAGTAAGTATAGGTATTTGATTTATCCAAAGATCATTTTCTATATGTTTTAATGTATCTCCTATTAACCATGAACCTATTTCTTTATTATTTTCATTACTAATATTCGTGATAACTTCATTAATATAATCTTGTGAGTATGTATACTCAATTATGTTTTTTTCTGTGATATAATTTTTATTTGTATTATTTTTTATTTTATTATAATAATTAATTTTGTTATTTTTATATTCTTTGTTGCTATTATTGTGCTGAATTTTTTGATTATTCCATACTTCCGTAATTTCTGTTTTGTTTAATTCTGCAACATACTCTAATCTTTCAAACGTATTTTTAATTCTTTTTTTTGTATTTTTATTAAGTTCGTTTATATCTACGACTATATTTAATTTTCTAATTTCTGTATGTTCTTCTGTAAATATATCATTTATTAGAATATTTGATATTTTATTAATATCAAAATTTTCTTTATTATTGTATTTTTGTTCAATTATTTTTTTACGTATTCTACCGTTAGTCAAGTAATTAGATTGTATAATCTCTGCTCCTGTTGTTGCTTCTGATTTGTTGATTCCCCATACTTTTTTAGATTTTTCTTTAAATTCTTTTGACCTATATTTAACTCTTCTTTTATTTTTATCACTTCTAATAATAACGCCTTCAGATTTAACAGGGCCATATTTACTTTTAGGTATTTTAATATCATTAACACTTCTAAAAATTATATCTAAAGAACGAATGGGTTTTAAATTAATATCTTCGTATATTTGTTTCATTTTATTGTATTCTATAAAACCATCAAATAGTTGTTCAAATGGATCTAATTCAAGTGTATATTCTTCAGATAATTTATAAATATCAAAACCTATAAACGGTTCTGGAGGATTCTCGTCATAAGAATAATCAATTGTATGTGGTATCATATTCTCTCCAAAAAATTGTAGAGGAGTATCTAATTCTGTATGATATTTGTCTAATTTTTGTTTATCTAAAGTATTTTGTAGATAATATAGAATATTTCTAAAAGCTCCATCGTATGTATCTATGTATTCTTCTAATTCTTGTTTATTATTAGGTAATTTACCTCTAATTTTCGTTTTAGACCCAAATACTATATCTCCATGATTAACTTTATTTTCTTTATAAAAATCGTGTTTATATAGATTAGCGTATCTTTCGTCATACATAATAAATCTAAAATTACTTCCATCTACTTTTTCTAGTAAAACCAAATCATCAGATTCATAAAAAGAATCTTCTATACAATCATGGTTATATCTTGGAACTTTAGGATATTGTATCATATAGTTAAGTATTGTTTATTTATATTTAGTTTTTTGGTTTTGTATCTATAACATCAACAACATGACCTATTGTTAAATCCTTAAAAATCATATTTTCAGCATCATATTTTATTTTTGCACAGCAGTATTCAACATCTTTTATTTCTTCTGCTGTTTTCACAATTGTTTCTTTTAATTCTTCAGGAACATCACTTGGAATTGATTTACTTTTGTGTCTATTTTCCGTATCCCATGCAATTCTTGCATTAATAATAGCTGTTTTTTTACCATTATTTTTTGCTTCAGAACATTTAGCCATTAATACTCCTGTCCATGCATTTTGCGTTGCATGTTCTCCATTTGCTCTGCCAGGTAATAATAACCAGTTAGGAATATTTTTATTTATAATATTTTCTTCTAATTCTTTCTTTTTATTTTTAAATTCTTCTGGTGGATTTTCAATTTTTGTTATTGGTATGAATTCTTTAGACATATATTATAATTTGATTTGTAAGAACTAAAATATTCTGCTATTTAACATAAAATTTATTATTAATAATATCAAATAATTATTATGTATGGACAATTATTTTTTCAAGTTTAACTTATCTCTTATATTATCTATATTAATTTATATTTTAATTTTATTTATTAACAATATTATATTTTTTACTTCTTATTTAAATTTTAATTTTCTTAAAATATTAACAATTTATCATATAAGTATATTTATTGTATGTATTTTTATAATATTATTTAATTTTAAATTTAATATTGATAGTAAAGATCAATTATTTATTAGTATAATATTTATTATATATAGTTTAATAGAATTTAGATATGGTATAATTATTTTACCTGTAAGATATATAATAATATTTTTTATATATTCAATAGGATTATTTATAGGTTCTTTATTAACTTATATTATAAATAAGATAAATATCAAAAATATTTATAGTATAATAAATTAATTATTTTAATAAAGATAATGATTAAAAGAAGAGAATTTATATCAGGTTTTTCAGTATCAACATCTTCATTATTTATGGGAAGCAAATTTTTAGATAAGAATTATAATACAAATAAGTTAGAAAAGAATTTAATTAACGATATTAATATTATTGGTCATAGAGGTTATTCAGCAAAATATCAAGATAATTCAGATAAAAGTATTAAAAAAGCATTAAATAATGACATTAAAGGCGTTGAAATAGACATTAGAAAAACAAGAGATAAAATTGTATTAAATCATGATCCTTTCGTTATAAGTAAAAATAAAGGTTATATAAATATAAGTAACTATGAGTTAGATGAAATTAATTCATATAATTTATTAAGTAATAATATTATAACTTTAAAAAAAGCCATAGAGATTATTAAAAGTTATAATGCTAAAGTTTATTTAGATTTAAAAGAACCAGAGTATATAGATGATATTATTAATATTGTTAAAAAACATGATTACTTACATAACTCAATATTTATAGCATGGAATGCTTCAGATTTAAAATCAGCTATAAATATCGAAAAATGTGAAACAGGGTTAATTAGTCTTACGCCTAATTATAATATTGTCAATGAAGCTGTTAAAAATAATATAGATTCTGTTATACCTCATTATATAAATAACCCAATTAATTTTAGAAAATATTGTGACGAGAATAATATCAAGTGTGGTTATTGGTTTATAAGTGATTTAAAATCAGATTTTAAATCAAGTTTTTATTCAGAACCTGATTTTATTATTACGAATGAACCTAAACAAGCTATTAATTTTAGAAATAATTTTTAGTAAAAATATTTTATATATATTTTTTTGAATATATACTTAGATAACAATAGAGCTATAATAAAATATATTATTCCAAACATAATACCACCAATAATATCACCAATATTATGAACGCCAATTAATACTCGTGAAAAGCTAACAGTAACAATCAAAATAAAAGCAATATATTTCCTTATATTGAATGAAAAAAGATTTGATCTAAAAATAAATAATAAACCGAAAACAGTAACAGCAAATGCATGTCCACTTGGAAAACCATATGAATCATAATCAATATTAAAATACATGAAATCATATATTATATTATTATATTCTTCAAACTGTATATTATAATTTACTTCTGGTCTTTCAATAGCAAATAAATTTTTTAAAAACCTAAAAATTATGTATGATGATAAAAAAGTAATTATAAAAAATATTGAATCAAAAAAAGATTTTATTTTATATGATATATATAATGTCATAGGAATTAAAAAATATATACTTCCTATAAAACTAAATATTGTAATAATAAAAAATATCTCTATGTAAGTACTTGTTAAATCAACAATTGATTGATGAATATTATCATTAAATAAATAACTAATTACTAATTTATTATTCATATAATATATTTATAAACTTTATATATAAATATTTAATTCTGTTTTTTAAATATGATTTGATTATATCTTTTATTTAGTTCTAACTCAATATCATACCCTTGTGATTCAGCTAGTACTGAAATCATTGAAAAGCCAACTCCTTTTGCTCTATTATTAGATGTATAACCTTGTTTAAATAATGTTGTTTTTTCGTCATCTTCGATATATAGGAAATTTTCTTTTATATAGAAACCATAATCAGTTTTAGAAAAAATAAGAGTTATGTCTTCTTTATCTTTATTTATTTCTTTAAGCTGTTTTATAATTATATCTATTATTAATGTAAATCTCTCAGGATCTACATTTACATCTCCTTTCCCGTTTATATATATGTTAAAATTATCCATGTTATCTAAAGAATTTATTTTTTGTTTAACTAATAAATAAAAATTAATATTTTGTATATTTTCAGAATAACTACTATATTTTGTTATTTTCTTGAAATCATCATTAACATCAATTAATTCGTTAATAACTGATATCGAATCATCTATATAATAATTTAATTCTTCATTATCTGTTTCTATTTTAATATTATATAAATAACCTAGTAATATATTAAATGGATTTCTAAATTCATGAGCTAATGAATCTGATAGTTTTTTGATTTGATTTTGTTGTATCTCTAAACGTTTCTCGTAATCAATTATATCTGTTATATCATTAAATATTATTATATAACCAATAATATTTGATTTATTTTTAATTTTAGATATATTTAAATTATAATATTTAAAATCATCGTCATGTTTAATTCTTAAATCATAATTTTTATTTTTATTATAAAATTTATTTATTTCATTATTACTATCTAATAATTTAGATTTAATGTATTTTTTATCAAAATTATCTTTAAATCTTTCGTTTGAATAAATTATTCTACCTTCAATATCTACTGTTATTATTGGATTTTTTATATTGTTTATCAAAGGATTAAAATACATAGGGTGCGTTTTGAATAAATCATAGTTTAATGAAATAATAAATATTATTAGTATAAATGATATATTAAATGGGATAACTAAAAATAGATTATAAAAATCTCCAAAATTAAAATATAAATAAAAATTTATTATTAATAATTTAAATATTCCAATAATTAATATATATAACGTATATTTCGATCTTCTATTTTTAGTTATAAAATACAATAATAATAAATAAACTTGTATAAGTGGTATATATAATATTATTAATGTATAATGTGTTAAATCATATAAAAATTTAAAATTATTTATGTATATTAAATATATCAAAACACTATATAAAATAAAAATATTTATAAAGTATATATAATTATATTTTATATTATATATATTTAAATAATTAATAATAAATAAATATATTAATATATGTATAATATAAAATAAAAATAATATTAGTAAAATACCTTTTTCTGCCGTAAATAATATATTATTAATGAACATATATGAAATAACAAACAGAAAACTTGTTATTATAAAACTGTATGACAAATATTTACTTCCTGGTGTACTATATTTTAATTTTATAAATAATCCTATAGATAACATTAATATAATTAAGATATAAATAATATAACTTAGACTTATATCTATATAACTAATCATTCTTTATAATATAAATATAATTGTATATTTATATATCTAACCATAAAACTATAGAAATTTTAGATTTATCTAAAAAATATTTTTTAGATAAATAATACTAAATTAGATGTTAAAATCTAATTAGTTTTTATCTGCATTGATAAGGTCCGCGTTCGTAAGAGATTCACCTTCTTTGAACTTTTCATAAATCAACTCCATTTCTTCTTCTTCTGAAAGTTCATCTTCTTCCTCTTGTTCTTCTTCTTCTTCTTCCTCGTCAATTTCATCAATACGTGATTGAACTTTAACAACGCGCTGATGATGTTCATCTGCTGTATTCTGAACTTGGATGAAAGCTTCATGTGCAAAATCAGATTTCTTTCGCATTTCATTAACTTCATCATAAATTTTAATCATTTCTTCATGTTTGGATTGAGCTTCTTCAGCAATTTCAAGCATGTTTTCATGATATTCAGTCGCTTCTTCGCGTAGTTCTTCTAGTTCTTCTTGTCGTTCATGATCTTCTTCTAACTTCTCACGTTTTTCTCGATATTCTTGGATCTGGTTTTCTTTTTCTTCAATGGTTTCAACAATTTCTTCTTCTTCTTCTGGATCTAGAACCTGTGTTTGCTGCTTTTGATGAAGTTCATCAATTTCATCTTCAATAGATTCAATTACTTCTTCATCAACAACATCTTCTTCTGTTACGATATCTTCTTCAATCAAATCAGCTTTTTCATTAAGCTCGTTACGTTTAGACTTATAATTTTGAACTTGCTGATTCAATTCATCACGTGTTTGTTTTACTTCTTTAGCTTCTTGAGACAATTCACGGACTCGTTTATTAAGTTCATCACGTTCTTTTGCCCAATCAGAAGCAAGGCTATTCAAGTCAGACCGTCGTTTTCGAAGGTCTTTAATAACTTCAATTAGTTCTCTTCGATTCATTTCTTCTAAGTCCATTCCTTCAAGCGTTACGTTTTTTTCGGTGTAGATGATTTCTTGTTTCATATTCATGGTTTGTAATCTTGTTTATTTACTATACCATCTCCCATGCTCACGCACGAGATAGGCAATCAATTTTTGATTCGGTTGAATATTAGTCTGTACATACTTAAATCTAACTATATTCAATACAGTGTATAAAACGAACTAATTATTAATAATGTAAGAAAATTTATAAAAAGATATATAATAATTAAAACCGTATAATATATTAATGTCCAAACGAATAATTTCAAAATGTTCTTTACATTGTTTGGGTTTATTTTTATTTATTTAATTAATAGTAGCGTGTACGCAAATAGTTCTAAAATATTAAATTTAAAATTTAATACGAACTATTTGAAAACGCTATAATATGAAAAAACGGTGATTAAAGGTATTTAGATAGGTTCAAATCCTATACACCGTATTATGATGATTATAAAAAAACAAACCAATAATAAAACGAAAACTAATAGTAAATCCTTTGATGAGTATAGTAAAATAGTTCAATTAAACACTAATTAAAATATTTATTATAACTATTTAAAATAATGTTTCGAAACTTATTTATACAGGTACTACTTATATATGTAATATGGTGTGATGGCCGAATGGTTAAGGCGATGGTCTGCTAATCCATTCCCGAAAGGGTTCTGAGTTCAAATCTCAGTCACACCGTTCTCTTATTATGGATTCATCAAGAAGATATCGTGGTGGAAGCCCCATTACAGAAGATTCCTACGTTATTTTGGAATTATGTCTGTAAGAGAAGAAAAAGAAAGATCCAAACGCAAACAATAAAAATACAAATTTTTTATTTATTTTAAATTTATCTATAAATAATTTTTATAATGTGTTTATTAATTAAAATTACTATATTTTTTATATAATTTTATTATAGATATAAAGATTTAAGTATTTTTAGATATTATTAAACTATAATGCCGTGATTGAGCAATCTGGTCGCTCGCTCCCTTGGAGAGGGAGTGTCATGAAATATGGGCATATGGGTTCAAATCCCATTCACGGCGTTGAGGTAGGCGATAACTCCAATGTCATTCGTCGTTTCAGTGCCACTGCAGAGGCTAGGAAAAATACCTGAAGTAAAACTGGAAAAGAATGGCAAATTAAATTGGCTAACTACCATTTAAACGAGCAATCGTGGGGCGTATCGCCCTTGAATAGGGGTGAGGTCACGGCTCACACAAAAACCTATAAACCCTCACTAATTTTAATACATTTATTTTATATATATAAAATTCACATAAAACTTATATGATTGTACGGTCATTTATAAACACATGAATAATTATGATACAGATCAAATAATTGGATATAGCATAGTAGGATTGTTAACGTTAATAATTTTAGGTATAATAGTTATTATAACGTTCGGATATGGTAGTATAGGTGACGATTTTGATTATCCTGACGGAGTATCAGAAGAAGGAATTGAAGATATGGATGCATTATTAGAATCTCATCAAAATAATTTAAGTGATAAAGAATTCACTATAGAAGTTAGAGATAAAGTAGATTCTGAAATAGGAGAACAATCTTCTGAAACTACATTTAAATATGACGGGGAAAGTATTGGTTTAGGTGAAGACACGCAAGGAGAACAGTCTCAAGAAAGATATGAAGATTATGAAGAACAAGTATCTTATATAAAATCAAATGTTGATGGTGATGAAAGTTTTACACAAGTTCCGTTACAAACTGATGAAGTATTTACAGGATTAGATATTATTAGTATTGCAGAAGAATTAGAATTAGAACTTGACGAAATAACGACGGAAGATGGTGAAAATGTTGCTGTATTTACTATTGTAGATATTAATGATAGTGAACTGCAAGGTCAAGAGGGTGAAGAAGTAGATTTTGAAGCTAGTGGTGAAATGCATGTTTCTGAAAATGGGTATGTTACATATACTGATTTAACAATTAATGAAAATGTTGATGATATAACAATTGAACAAGAATTTGAATCATACGATATTGATAATACAACTGTGGAAGAACCTGATTGGTTAGAAACAGCTATGGAAGAAGCTGAAGAACCTGAAGCTCCTGAACAGCCTCCTGAAGAAGAAATCCCTGAAGAAGAATAATAACGTATATTATTTTATTTTTCTAGCTAATTTTTTAATAACTTCATAACTATTTTTATAATCATCTGGTATAAATTGTATTAATCTTATAATTTCTTCCTCTGTTAATTCTTGTTTATTTTTAAATATATTAGTAATATTTGAAATAATTTTATCTTCTACATATTTATCGTTATTTATCTCTATAATATCTATTTTAACGTGATTATCTATTATCGATACAGTGAATTTTACATCAACTTGTTCATCTTTTTGAATAGTTATTTTTTCGTCTTTTTTAGAATCTTTCTGTTCATCTTGTATAGGTCTTTCAGTTATATATTGATATGTTGAATTGATTGGTTCTCCTTCAAATGAACGCATATCATTTTCTATTTTTATTTTTTCTTCTTTTTCTTCATATTCTATGTCTTTCTTTTCATCAGTTACAGTTTCTTTTGTTTGATTTATTTTGTTTCTGTATTTTTTTTCAAGTTCTTCTCCAAACACCATTTGTTCAATTTTTTCTGGTTTTAAATGTTTATATCTATATTCTTTTTTTAGTACTCTTCTAGCTGTTCCCCATGCAACATCTGATTTTCTAGAAACTTCTGACAGATTTATTTCATTTAGGCTAAAATCATCTAACGGTTTTCGATGTTTTTCAGCATTTTTATACGCTTCTAGTAATATATCACGATGTGATTCTGAATGTGGCACTTTTAATGGAAGTATATAATCTTTACAAATTCGTTCAACTTCTCCAACACTTAGATCAAGATCTAAATCTTCAATAACTTTTATAGCATTTTTTTCAGGATTATTCTGAACATAATTAATAATTTTTCTATGTATTTCATCAACAGCCAATTTTCTATCTTTAATATAAGAAGAATCTTCTCTAATATAGTCTAGTAACAATCTATCGCGTTCAACTTTTATTCGGTGGTTATTTTCCATCCACCTATTTGCCGTTTCTCTAGAAACACCAATTAAATTAGATAATCTTGTTGGTTTTAAATATGGAAATTCAAGCATAGTTGCATAAACTAAATGAGATGTTTTATTCTTCGATTCTAATTCTGAGAGAGATATTGATAAGGTAGCTTTATCATCTTCTCCTACGCGTAAAACAATAGCTTCTAAAGAGTTACCATTAATATCTCTATGATGTGCATCCTTAGATTGCGTTATATGAGATCTGACATAACCTTCACTATTGGACCTATACAAATCTTCATCATTAGGTTTGCAGTGCCCACAAATATATTCAACCATTGTTCGTCACGCTCCTAGTATCCTGTAATGCCATCATTGGCTGTTATAGATTAGATAGAGGGGTATAAAATAATTTGTATAAAATATCAATATAGTTGTTTAGAAAATTTTGTTTTCCTTTTTAAAGTTTGATATGTAGATTATTTTTTAGTATATATAGATATAATTTATTTATATATATATGTAATAATAAACAATATTTATTAAAATATTGTCATAGGTTATTTTGACTTCAAAAAATTAAAACGAGGGGGTCTAACATAAATCAAAATGTTTTTAAACTAGTCTAGGATATAACGAGTTATGACAGTAGATAACGCCTTGTTCAAATCAATTCAGGGAAATAAAGTTAAACTATTAATAGATGAACCAGAAAATATAACTCATTCAAAAATCATATATAAAGTAATATTTTATTCTGATTTAAATTATACTATCGAAAGTGATTCGTTAACAAAACATCCTAATAAGAATTATTACTTGATTAAAGGTAATTCAGATACTTATACGGATCTTAATTTCACTTATTATAAAGAAAATGAGAATACAGATGGAGTACTAAGATTTACAATATTATATAATGAGAATAAACATGCTACAGGAAGAATTTTAATATAATTAAACGTCTTCGGGATTCAGTTTAACATATTCAAATGATTTATTTTTAAGAGATTTCATCGTAGATTCACTTATTTCAGGTGCAACTAATATTCCTCTCACATTTTCTTTATTTTTTCTCATTGTTTCTACGTATCTATAAAGTTGGTCAACATCTTTTAATCTCGCTTTTCTTCTTTTAACTTCAATAATAACATGGTTATCATTTGAATCTTTTCCATAAATATCAATACTACCTGTTTTTATTTTTTTCTCATTTTTAATTGCTGTAAAGTTATCTTCAATTAATTCTGGATTTTTCATTATAGCATCATGCATATCTTGTTCTGTTCCTGATATTTTAATTTCTTCATTTTCAGGAGGTTGATAATGAATTGATTTATATATTTTAGAACATTTAACAACTAATTCACCTTTAGAATTTGATTTCTTTGAACGAATAACTAATTCTCCATCTTCAATTCTTAATTTTAGATCAGAACCTGAAGATTGCCAATTTTCAGGTTTAACTCCTTCTGTAGAATGAACAAGTAATGAATTATCAGGTTTAATTATTATGGTTCGTTTTTGTTCTCCAAGATATGTTTCTACGCCCCTACCACTATAACTAATTCTACAATCACAACACATAATAACCATATTTCCTGCTACATGTGCATTTAGTATTTTGTTACCAGCATTTCTCATAGAATCATCTTTTTTTACGTCAGATCCAAATTTCATAACTGTTAGTAGTGATTAGATAAATTTAAATCTATTGTTTTTATTAAAAATAAATACGACTATTGTAATAATTCTCTTTTTACTTGTATTAAATCTCCTCTAAACATTTCAACATTACCTGATTCATTATAGGTAATTTTAACTTCTAAGATTTTCATAGGAGTTTCAATATTTATATGTATTTCTATACGGAGAAATATATCTGAAAAATCATTACAATTAGTATAAATATATTTGCATTCTTTTCCCTTACATTTACGTTTTCTAAATTTCAAATCAACATTATCTGGTAAACACAATAAATTTACTAATTCATTTTTACATCTTTCTGAATGTTCATTTTCTCGCTCTTTACAGTTTATTTCTGATTTATACATATCCTATTGTTATAATCTTGTCGTTAAATAACTATCGTTTAGATCTGTTTTATAAATAATTATGTATTTTTATGTTAACTTTCTAATTCAATAATAGCTTCTCTTATATATGAACAACCTGTATATTGTAACCAATATGTAAGTATTTGTAACTGGGTAAGTTGTTTTCTATTATGTTTGTTATTTTCAAATTCTTTGCTCCATTTTAAAAATAACTCTTTCGAACCATTTTCAATTCTTTTAACATTCCATGTTTTTTGTGCTTCTTTAGGTACGCTAATAGTTTTATCTCTTCTTTCAACTTCATAAAATAACGAACTTCTTATAAATTTTGCAAAATCAAAAGAATTATCTATTTCATATTTTTTATTTATTATAGATAAATTTGTTATATTTTCATCATTCTTAAAACCCAATCCTGTTAATTTTATAGTAACTTTATTATCTTTTTTATTCATAACTTATATTAAGTAGACAAGTATAATAAATTATTCGAATATTAAAAAAATATTTATTAATAGTTTTTAATTAATTCGTAATAAAATTCTCCTTCAACGCCATAATCATTTTCTCCTAGTTCTATTTTCTTTAAAGAAAAATTAGATATTTCTGATGCTTTCTTAGCTTTTTCTAATGAGATACTTCCTTCAGATTCTTTTCCTGTTCCTTTTTCATGAATTCTAGCATCTACACATGGACCAATACCAAATGAATTTAAAACGCCTGCTCTAGAAGCATACGGACCAATCAATGTTACGATACCATCTTCTGTTTGCAATTCTACTTTCATTCCGCCTAAACCATCACCTTTTTTATTAGGATCTCCAACATAATATCTATAAAAACCTTCTTTTTCACTGTACCATAAATTATTATTAATATTGTTAAAAATCATTTCATTTTCATCAGGTATCTCATCTACAGTAACATGTAATTTTGGTTTGTTTTTATATCCTTCATACCAGTTGACGAAAGCGTCTAAAATCTCCATATTCAATAGTCTGCAAAGACCATATTAAAACTGTCGAAATATATTTGTACAGGATATTATAATATATTATTCAATGTTAATAAAAAAAATTAAATTAGTTTAATTTCTACTGTAAGCCAATAAAGCAGATGCAAGAAGTGCTACTACTGCTACAATAAATCCAAACCCAGGGACTCTATCAGAACTATCTTCTGTTAATGTAATGTTTAATTCATCGTTTTCTGTTAATTCAACAGTAGATACGGATTCTTCATATCCATCAGCATTAACAATAACTTCATAATCATCAGATTCTAATTCAAAGTTAACAGAGGCTCCTGTTTCTTCTTGATCATTTACTTTTACGACAGCATCTTCTACAGCTTCTTCATCATCATTTTCAACGTTAACATTTAAGTCATATGTTTCTGTTTCTTCTTCTGTTAGTGTATAAGTGAATTCTGTTTCATCACTTGCATCAATAGTTGATTCTTTAGTTTCAAATCCATTTGAAGTAATCGTTATGTCTAATTCTTCAGATTCAAGATCTTCTACTACAACGATTCCATTTGTTGATTCGTATTCTTCTCCATCAATTTCAACTTCAACGGCTTGATCTAAAACATCACCGTCTTCATTTGTAACTTCTATTTCATATTCCTCTGCTGTTTCTTCTACAATAACGCCTTCATATTCATCTGCGTATTCATTTGCTTCAATTGTAAGTTCATTATCAACATCTAATTCGCTTAAGTCAAATTCTGATATAAATAAACTATCTTCCGAGACAGTTGTAGATTCAGATTTAATGAATGAATTTTCTCCTTCATACGTTATCGTAAATTGTTCTTCATTTTCTGGAGCAAGATTTGTTTCAGCTACTAATTCGTAATCTTCACTGTTTATTAATTCTAAAACTTCATCTTCATTCTCTGCTTCATATTCTATAAAGGCTTCATCAACAGTAAATGCCGTTGATAAATTATGTTCTTCATCATCTTCTTCATCTTCTGAAACGTATGAGTTTTCGCTTGTCATATTAAATGTTGCTGTATATTCATTATCTAATCTGAAATCATCATCTGTTGCTTCATCATCTTCTGTTGCTTCCATTAAGACATAGAATTTTTCATTTTCATCATCAACAATAAGTTCTCCTGAACTTATGTCAACTTCATCTATATCTCCAAATCTATCAGATTGTTCTGTTTCTTCAACAGTAACATAATAACCATATTCATCTGCATATTCGCTATCTTCTCCTGCAATATCAGATGCTGTGGTATCATCTGTTAATGTAGAGTAAATACCATTAGCTTCAAATTCTAATACTACATAATCATTTTCAGCTACATCATTTGTTTCTTTCATATAATCTAAACTGTCAACATCTTCAACATCAGCATCTTGATATAATGCGTAAGAGTTAGCATCTATACTTTCTCTGTCTACAAGCTGTAACGTTCCTAAGTCTTTGTCTTCACCATCTACGCTAACCGTTAAATCATAATTATGAGGAACGAGATGATAACCGTCTTCACCAATATTCGTTTCTGAAACCATTGTTACGTCATTTTCATCATTATCTGTTGTTACAACATCTGGATCATCTTGTCCAGCTTTGAATGTATCATAATAAATTGTAACGTAACCTTCTCCTTCATTATCTTCAACTTCCATTTCTGCTACATATTCTTCATCTTCATCAGATAACATAACGGTAGCTACATCAGTGTTACCTAATTCTAATTCTATTTCAGCAACATCTCCTTCATTTTGCGTAATAGTGGATTCAACAAATTCTGCATGAATCTCTCCTTGTTCTATTACTTCAACAGAAGTATCAGAACTAGCATCTGTATCTAAAACATCAAACGTGAATTCATAGTTTCCAACATCAGTACCATCGAAATCAACATCTAATTCTTTATCTTCTGATGTTACTTCAACGACATACTTTTCATCATCATATCCATCAACTTCTTGCATTCCAGATTCAACGTCGTCATCTGCAACATCAAAATCTTCCATATCAAAGTCTTCTGAATCAACGATTAATTCATAGCTTGATCTTTCACTTGATATATTAAATGATGTTTCTGTATCGTCACCTTCTTGTTCAACGGTTGCTTCAGATGTTTCAACATCTATTGATTGTTCAAGAACTTCGAATAATACAGTTTCATCAACAATATCTCCATTGTCATCTTCAACAGGGTATGTTAATTCATATTCCCCGTGTTCGAAATCTTCTGTAGAGAAAGATACATATTCTGTTCCATCATCTTCGTCTGAAGATATTTCTTGGAATTTATCAAAATCTTCATCTGGTCCTTCTCTCAATTCTGCAGTTGCGCTTTCACCATCTTCAGAATCTACGAGCACATATAATTCTTGACCTTCCCAATATACATCACCATCTGCTATTTCTTCATCTCCAAAGTTATCTGTTTCATCTGCTACAGCACTAAATGCTAAAACAGAACTGATAACTAAAATACTTACCATCAATGCACTTAATTTTAATTGTTTTTTCATCTGTACTACTTAATTGTATTCTAACCTTAATATGTCTTTTGCTATTTGGTTTGATAAAAAACGCTTGACGTGAGTATCATGATAAGTAATAACAATACACGAAAAATCAAAAATATCAGAATAATGTAATTAATAAAAACAATAATTTTATATCCTATAAAATCTAAACTATGATATATGTTCAAATCAAACATAACTGTTGATGATTCTTTTAAAGTTATTGGTTCAGATAAAATATTTAATAAATTTACAGATAATATTGGACCTGCACCAAATAGATTGATTATTGAATCAATTGAAACAAAATATGATAAAACAATTATATATGTCAATGAAAAACCAGGTCTAACAATTCCATATGACATAGAAAATATTAATAAATTAATATCAAATGATATTATTAAAAAAGAATAAATAATAGTTTTATATATGTAATTTATTCATTAATCTATGTTTAAAACTTTCATCTGATTTTACATCAGGTAATTCAGATCTAATATAATCATTAGATTTAACAGAATAATCAACATAATTTTTATTATTTTTAATAGATATAGTTAACTTCATAGAATGATCACCATATAGATTTGTATTTCCTTCAATATATGATCCATATAACCAATCAAATAATTCCATATCAGGTTTACCAAATGCATGATCTTGTGATTTATCTTTAATAATTGTCGCTATTTTTTTACCCTCTATAAATGTATCAGATATTACTATACCAATTGGTTGATTACTTTTACTATAAAATGATATACTAATACATTTCTCATTACGCACATAATCAGTTAGTGATTTTTCTAGTATATGTTTTACTTCAGTATTGTGATTATCAAAATATGTATTTAATACATATAGTATGTTTTTTCTAATTTGCGTTAATAATATTCCATTTATGTTATGTGAATTAGTTAAATCCCAAAATCCCGTATCACCTCTACTATAATACTCCATTCTTGGTATAGAAAATAATTTAAATATGTCTTTTACATCAGTTCTATATTTATAATCCCAATGGTTGCTTTCTTTATATTCCATACGAGTTATAATCATATTTATATTATAGCTAAATAAGTCTTCTGAATTAAAATTCAATTATTTATATAAATTAATTATAGCTTTAAATTTTAATTAATAATAATTATATATTAAATATAAATATTTAAATATTTTAGTTAGTTAAAATATAATTTTTTAATAATACGCGTATATATATTAATTATTATTTAAAATTAATATGTTTTCATCAGACATTAATTCTCCATTTAAACCTTCTATATTTTCTGGAGCATTTTTCAAGGGCATTGTTTTGTTTGGTATTTCTCTTGGTATATTTTCTATAAATTCAAAACCTATATTTTCACATAATTCTTTTGTTATTATATGTGTTGGTATATTAACTCTACTCATTGTTCTATTTGCAACGACAATTATTAATGGTTTGTTTGGCTTTAACACTTTTTTACATTCTTTTAATACTTGATAGTAATCTTCAAAGAAATTAATAGCATCTATTTTTCTTCCATCAATTTTCTCTAGCTGTATTATTGTATCATTTAGTGAATTTGATACATTTTTTAACTCATTTAATTCTTCGATATTATTATTACCTCCTAAACCTTTCTTATCTACATTTCTCATTTTATCATAACCTTCTCCATTACTAATTATTGCAGGATCTTGAGAAAACTGTCCATAAGCTACCGTTGTACTATGATCTCCATAAGGCGGAGATGTAATAATTGTGTCTATGGAATTTTTAGATATAAAATCAATATTTCTTGAATCTCTATTATATATTTTTGTATAATTGTTATCAGAAACTCTTTGAGAAAATTCTATAATAGAATCAATATTATTTTCTATAGATTTTTTATATGTATTCCAAACGTTAGGGTTATGATCTTTTCTATCTTCTTTAGACATTCTATATCTTTTAAATTCACCGTTTCTTTGATAACTTACTTCTCTTGTAGTCTCTGCTAATGAAATTCTAAATATTCTACATATATCTGTGTTATATTCTTGTAATAAAATATTATCTATATAATTCTTTATTGATAATAATTGGTATAATTGTAGTTCTGGAAACCATCCATCTCTAATATCATCTATATATAAATCTATATTTTTACTATTGTTATATTTTTCTTTTATATTGATTAAATTATTATTTATATTCTCTTTATGTGTTGTCCAAGCTTTTTTAAGTAATTTATCATTTAATTTGGTTGATTTAGATTTAGCTAACATACAAGCAAATGGATTTATATCATTTCCTATAGAATTTATATTTTTTAAACGTGCTTCAACTACAGTTGTTCCACTACCTAAAAATGGATCATATATTACGGAATCTTCGGATAATATATCACTTTCTTTTAAATGATTTATTATTGTATCAGGTATTTGTGGTGGCATTCTAGCAGGGTATTTATGCATACCATGTGTTGCATATTTTGTATCGGCATTAGGAAAAGACCAGTCTATATCTAATTTTTTAAAGTTCATAGTTATGTATTATACAATATATACTACAAGCACATATAATTCATTAACAAATATTTTTAATAAAATAATATAAAAAAATATTTTTATATTACAAAACTGTATTTATATTTATGGATTTAGAAAAACAAGATATAACATTTTTTGATAAACTACTTGGAAAAGATAAATTAAAACATAAAATAAATAATAAAATTGATACAATAGAAAATTTACAAAATGATAAAAAAGAACTTGAAAAATCTATAAGCGAACAAAAACAACTTAAAAAGAAAGCTATTACAGAGAAACAAAAAGCATATAAAGAAAGAAATAAAATTAAAAGTAAAATATCTAATATAAAAAATAATATAAATAATAAAAATAATAATAATACACCCAATAATAATTTAATATTTAATATAGATGAATTCAATTCTATTTTTAATTATTTAAATAATATACAAATAGATAATAAAGATTTGTTTACTTATTCTGTATTAAATAAAGAATCTATACCTTTAGACTTAAAAAATGATAAAAATGTAAAAGTACAAAAAATTAAAAATAATACGCCTTGTATAATTTTAAAAGACAAATATAATATATTTTCTATACTTATAAAAACCGTATATTTAAATGAAAATATAATATATAAAAATAATAATTTTAAGTTATCAAAAAATTATTTTGAGCCTGATGGAAATACTTTATTTATTGTCTCTAAGAAAAACAAATGTCACGTTAAGTTATTTAATAAGGATAAAAAAGAAATTAAAAATAAAATATTTGATATTGATAATAATATAGAAAAACAAATCATTGATTATATAAAAAATGATATAAATTATAAACATTCTATATATATTTATGATAATAAAAAAATTATATCAGATAAATATATTAAATTTGATTATATAGAAAGAAAACAAATAACGGCATCTAATAATTTAAGAAATATGTTTGATCAAATTACAAAAATTAGTATAATAAAGATATAATACTATTAATTTATTTTTTACTATTTTTTAAATAATTTTCTTTTGAAAATTTAAAATATAAACTATTATCGTAATTATTGGTATTATTATAATTTACTTGATTAGGTAGAATTCCAACTTTTTCGCTACCATTATTAACAACATATTTTGTAATTGCCTTAATAGATCCATTATTATCTGTATGACATTTTGAAATCCAATATTCATAATCATATAATTTAAATTTCATATCTAACATAGCTTTACCTCTTTCTTTTGAATAACCATTACCCCAATAATCTGAAAAAATATAAATTCCAGATTCTGCTATTCTTTTTTCATTATATGGATCAAAACTAGTTGTGCCAATCCAATTATTATCTTTATCATACATTAAGTAAGGCGCATTTATACCATTTTCAAATTTAGTTATACAATATTCTGTGAATTCTTCAGATTCTTTTGGATTTGTATGAGGTTCAAATGTAACATATTGAGTTGTCTTTTCATCTATATTTTTATATTTATCATACAATTCTTTAGCAGAAACTAAATCATAATCAAATTTTTTAAGAATTAATCTTTCAGTTACAATTTCTGTAGGATAAATATATATCTATTTGAATTAAATTTAAATGTACCATTTTCAAATTCATAAGTTTCGTTCATATTTATAGTTTTATATTCTAAATATAAATAATTTATATATAAATTTTTCGTACAAATATTTATATATTTTAAATACAAATAATATAAAAAATGTTTAGATTGAGTAAAAAACAAGATAGCACTTTTATATATAAACATTCTAATTATCCAAATTACAATTTAATATGTTTAAGTAAACACCCTAATGAAGAATATATTCATATTATTGAAGAATCTTTAAAAAAAATAGAATCGAATAAATTATTTGAAAATTCTATAAATAAGTCAAAATTTATAGATGAAAAAAATTTTGATAATTTACATTCAAAATTAAATAATAATAAATATAATATAAAAAATTTTGACGAATATTTTATATGTTATGGTATTTATTTTTCCAATGATGAAAATTTTGGTGATCCTGTCGCTCAAATCTATGGAGGTATAAGAAACAAATGATATAATAATATTAATTTATTAAAATATATATTGTTATAAATTATTTATGATTATTATAAATAATTATGCAATAAATAAGATTTTATGATATAGTTCAGAAATATCTGGTAAAAATACAAATTTAGACTATTTATATAAGTCAAATAAAGAATTATAATATAAAGTATTATAAATTTTATTTATTATCAATATAATTCAAATTAAAAATTACATATAATTTAAAAAGGTCTTATTTCTAAAATAGGTTTGTCATGATCTTCTGCAAGTACATCAAATGTTGAACTAATACTGAAACTAAATTTTTTTGCGAAATCTTCTACAGGTTGTAGAGGGAGAGTGCCTCGGGGCTTGACCCCGAGGGTGAATCCCGTCCACCTACACGTGTTCGGAACGATTAATATAATCCTGAATAACTGCACTTGAAACATCTCCCGCTGTTCCAACATAGTATGACTCTTCCCAAAACCCACCACCCAAAAATACTCTTCTAACACATCTCCGTGTTCACTCCATGCTTCTCGTGCGGTGATGCTTTTCATCACACGAATCATCTTAATCGGTGAGTGTTTTAGAAAGATATTAATATTTTTCGAATTTAAATTAGAAATATATTCTATAATATAAAAATAAAAAACTTTTAAACATATTAATTATATTTATATAATATGGAACCTAATTCAATTAATCCAAAACAAATTGAAGAATTAAAAAATGATTTATTACAAATAAACAAAATTTCAAATGTATCAACGCACGTTAGAAAAGACAAAAATGGTGTTGACCAACATATTAAATATATAATAAATATAGTAAATATTAAATACAAAAATAAAATTATAGAAGAATGTATTCCTCATTTAATGGCTAAGAAAAACCACACTAAAGATGAATATTACTGGTTTGTAGAAACTAATCAAAATAAAATTATTTTTTGTACTTTTGCAACAGAACCTGAAAATCATAAATATAAACATCGTTTAGATAAATCGATACTTAGAAATTAATTATATTTATTCAATAAATCTTTCAATAGTATATGGTAAATTAGGATATTTATCAGAATTATTGAAATATATAAGTGAATCACAAACAATTGAAATTGCGCTTCCACTCATCATATTCAAATTTAATATATTTTTTAATTCTTCTAAATTCATGATATCTATTAATATTAAATCAGATACTTCTTTGTTTTTTTCCATCATTTCTAATAATATATCATAAGATATTGAATTATCAATAATTAGAGAATGGCCAACAGTAAAATCAGCATCACGTAAATTCCAACCTATAGACACACGGTTAATATTAACATTTTTTCTTAAATATCTGTCTGCTTTAATATCATTATTGAATAATTCTTCTTTAAATTCTCTTTTTGTTGTTTGTGTAAAATTTCCATTGTTTATATCTTTTGGTTCTACACCTCCATATGGTAGTATTGAAACCATATTTCTATTTATATGTGTATTTTTTGATCTTCTACCAAGAATTAATTTCCATGTTTTTCCTGTATTAGCTATTATAGCTCCACCACTTGAAGCACTAACAGGTCTACGAGGTTTATAAAAATGATTTAATTTTGACAATATTTCATTTCTAAGAGGAAACATATCATTCGATATATTATCTAAATTGGATACATTCATTGAAACTTTTAAAGCTTCGAAATATAATAATAAAGAAGGTATAACATCAGAATAATAATCTGTATTACCAATTGTTAATAATCCGCCTTTATCATATAATACAGTAATTTTTTTACCATTCCAAGATTTATCATCATCTAACCCTGTTACTTTTAAACCATTTTCTGAATATTCTGTGAAATAAGTTTCTAATTTACGAATATCATCAATATATGGAGGATTATCTATTGACGTTCCAAGTGTTGTTTTACACACATAGTCAATATTAGTACCTTTTTGAAATTCATAACAAAAAACTCCTATCTCATTATTTTGTTCATAATATTTAAAAATTGCTTGTTGTATCATACCAGTATTACATTTATCTAACAAATTAGTTTTGTCTTCTGGTAAATTAGCTATATCTATAAGATAATCAACAGTTGGTATATTTTTTATATTCATTAATTATAAATTAAATTTGTAACTATATATTTATTTTGCATATTAATATATGTTATTTGATACAAATGAAAATAGGAACATTTTTACTTATTAAAATAAGAGTATTATACACAGATGAATAGATTAGAATTAGAACGTGTTGTAAAATTAGGAGAGGAAGATAATGGAAATATTGAATTTAAAGAACGTTTATTAGAAGATTTTCATTTAGCTGATGGAAAACGTGAATCATTAGTTTCTCAATTGAAATACAGAGTATTATCTGGAGATGGAAATGCTACATATGTTATTGGCGTAACAGATGAGGGAAATATTAAAGGTATCCCATCTGATGACTTTTCAGAAAGTATTGATGTTTTATCTTTACTTTGTGAAGAAGCAGATGTATATATAGATGATGTGGAAACATGGACCGTAGATAATACGGATAGATTAGTTGGTTTAGTTAAATTAAAATCTGATCCATTAACAAACTCTGAAGATGATCATATTATTATCGGTACAGCAGGTCATGTTGACCACGGTAAAAGTACAATTATTGGATCATTAGTAACTGGAGAGCCTGATAATGGAGAAGGAGGAACAAGATCATACATGGATGTTAAACCGCATGAAATTAAACGAGGATTATCTGCAGATTTATCTTATGCGGTATATGGATTCGATAAAGATGGAGAAACCATCCATATGGATAATCCTGATAGAACGAGTGACCGTTCTAATATTGTTAAACAATCTGATAGGATCGTATCATTTGTAGATACAGTAGGTCATGAACCGTGGTTAAGAACAACTATTAGAGGATTAGTTGGTCAAAAATTAGATTACGGTTTATTAGTTGTATCAGCAGATGAAGGACCTACAAAAACAACGCGAGAACACTTAGGTTTATTATTAGCTACAGAATTGCCTACGATGGTTATTATTACGAAAAAAGATTTAGTATCTGATGAAAAAGTAAATGAAATTGAAAAAGAAATTGAAGGAATGCTAAGAAAAGTTGGTCGAACTCCTTTATCCGTTGAAAGAACAGATATAAATACGGCAATTAATGAAATTGATAAAAAAGTTGTTCCTATTCTACAAACAAGTGCTGTAACTATGGATGGAATGGATAAATTAAATACTATGATTAAACACCTGAAACCAAAAGAAACAGAAGATGGTGAATTTAGTATGTATATAGATACAGTATATAATGTTGAAGGTATTGGAGCAGTTGTATCTGGAACGATTAAATCAGGTACTGTTAATAAAAATGATGAATTAATTATTGGTCCTATGAGAAATGGTGAATTTAAAAATACAAAAGCACGTTCAATTGAAATTCATTATCACCGTGTAGATAAAGCAGAAGCAGGACAACTTGTAAGTATATCTCTAAAAAATATATCTGTTGATGAAGTTCGTAGAGGTATGTATCTTACAACGCCATCTAATAAACCAGATACTGTTAAAGAATTTGATGCTGAAGTAATGGTTTTAAATCACCCTACAAGTATTACAGAAGGATATGAACCTGTAATTCATATTGATACGATATCTGAAACTGTAAAAATAAATCCTGATAAAGATCATTTATTACCAGGAGATAGAGGTAATGTAACAATGAAATTCAAATATGAATCTCATGTTATTGAAGAAGGTCAAAAATTCATATTTAGAGAAGGAGGATCAAAAGGAATTGGAAAAGTAACTAATATTAAAAATTAAAAACTTTTATTTTTATTTAACAAGGATCAGAACAATCTAAAATTACGCCATGTTTAGGACAAATATACTTACAATTCCTACTATCTAAATTTCTATCACAAACTGGACAATTTGGAACATTAATAGTCATGGATTTATTTTTGTTATAATATATTAAATATTTATCTATAGATTAAATATAATATATAAATTATAATAATTTTATGAAAATATATTTATTAAGAATGCGTACTAATACGCAAATATGAAAGATAATAAAAATGTTTTGTTTGTTGGTTGTATAAATTGGGATTTTGTATTACACACAGATTCAATTCCTGAACCCGATCATAGTGGTTTCATAAAAGAAAAGTTTGAAAATATTGGAGGAAGTGCTGCAAATTCTGCTTTGGTTTTATCAAATATAGATGGTTTTAATGTTAATTTAGCTGGGACTATTGGTAAAGATAAACAAGGAAAACAAATTGAAAAAATATTGAATGAAAATAATATTACACAACATTTATCATATTGTGATGATGAACCTACTACATTTATTCAAGCCCTTATTACAAAAGATGCTGATCCAAGATACTATGTTGAATATACAGATTTAGATAATTTAACAATTCATGATATTGATAATTGGGATGAAATAGATCACGTACATATAACATCTTTCCATCGATATCTTACAAAAAAGTTTTCTGAAAAAGCAAAACAAGTAGGTGCAACGGTAAGTTTTAATCCCTCTCAGAATTATCATGATGAAACTTTTTATGAAGTTATTCAAAATTCAGATTTAATAATTCTAAATAAAACAGAATCAGAATTATTTACAAGTCGTAATGGACCAATTAATAACTATATTGATAAAGGAAAAGAAATTGTTATCACGCATGGTGCAGCAGGTTGTACATATTATAAACCTGATGAAGTAAAACAACATTCTGGTTTTAATGTTGAATCTGTCGTAGATACAGTCGGTGCAGGTGATTCATTTACAGCAGGATTTTTATCTGGCTGGTTAGATGAAAATGTTGATGATTTAGAAACATTAAAACGTGCAAATGCATATGGTGCTTCTGCTGTGAAACAAAAAGGAGCACCCAATAAAATACCTTATCCTGAACAATTTATATGAATTTTTAACACTTAATTTTAATTAATTTAATAGGTTATTAAAACATATAAATATATAATAATTAATAAATATAAAGAAATAAGTCCTGTTATTAGAATAATACTCGTCATAGCTATTACAATAAGATTAGTTTCCCTAGCAGCTACAATAGTATTTGATATAGGAGGAGATGACATAACGCCAAGTGAAACGCCAGATGCCACTATAAATACTCAAATTTTAATGGAGATATTAGTGATTAGGATACTAGTAATGTAACAAATATGGGGAGTATGTTTGATAATGCAAAGGATTTCGATAACGATATTAGTACGTGGTGTGTTGAACAAACCTGGAAAACCTATTGATTTTAATAAAAATTCAGGTTTTAAAGGAGAAGATGGTGAAGATATACAACCACAATAGGACGAAGAATGTTAAATAACTTTTAAATATTATTATTTTTTAGATTAATTAAATTAATAACGTTATATAACATTTAAATATATAATGATTAATAATATAATTAGTAAAAAATATAATGGTATAAGTCCAGTAATAGGAATTGTTTTAGTAGTATCTGTAACTGTAGCACTTGTTTCTTTAGCTGCTATTCTTGTATTTGATCTTGGAGGAGATGATATAAATCCAAGCGAAACAACAGATGCTACGATAGATACCAGTGTTTCAAATGGTGAATTAAGCGTTAACGTTCAACGAAATGAAAATATAGAAACAATAGAAATTGTAAAACCAAATGGTAACACAGAAACATTTAATTATGAAAACGAAAGCGTTGGATTTAGTAATGTAGAACTAGAGCAAGACGGTGAATATAGTATTAACGCTGTAAACACTTCTGATTCCACCGAATTAATAGAAACGGTAAATGTAACAGCTAGTGAAACCAGTGAAGGTGAACCTTTCGTAATGGTTGTTAATACGGAAAATAATGGCGGTGAAACAGAAGATAATGAGTTTAAAGTTGATACTGCAGAAGATGGAACCGTTAGTAGTGAAAATTTTGAATATGATTATACGGTAACATCACCTAGTGGTGAAATAGTAAATGAAGAAGAAGTGGAAAATGCTGATGCAGATTTAGTGTTAGAATTTGAGGAACCTGGAGAACAAACAATTGAAATAAAAGGTGATTTACCTCATTTAGAATATGGTTTAAGTTCAGATTCACAAAAAATTGAAAGTATTGAACAGTGGGGTGATATTGAATGGAAAAGTATGGAAAGAATGTTTGACCGTGCAGATAATTTAGAATACAATGCTGATGATACGCCAGATTTATCTAATGTTGTATCAACAAAATACATGTTTAATAATGCCGAGAATTTTAATGGAGATATTTCAGATTGGGATGTTAATAATATAGAAAATATGAAACGAATGTTTAATAATTCAAGTTTTAATCAAGATATTAGTGAATGGAATACTAGTAACGTGAAAAATATGAGTTGGATGTTTAGAAATACAGATTTCAATCAAGATATTAGTGATTGGGATACTAGTAATGTAGAAGATATGAAACGAATTTTTGACTCATCAGATTTTAATCAAGATATTAGTGATTGGAACGTTAGTAATGTAGAAGATATGGGTCATATTTTTCGCAATTCAAATTTTAATCAAGATATTAGTGATTGGGATACTAGTAATGTAGAAGATATGGGTNNTATGTTTAATTCTTCAGATTTCAATCAAGATATTGGCGAGTGGGATGTAAGTAATGTAGAAGATATGCGTTTTATGTTTAGAAATACAGATTTCAATCAAAATATTTCAAGTTGGAATGTTATCAATGTAGAAGATATGGGTCATATTTTTAGCAATTCAGATTTCAATCAAGATATAGGTGATTGGGACACCAGTAATGTCGAAAACATGGATAGTATGTTTAGTGGAGCAGATAATTTCAATCAAAATATAGGTGATTGGGACACTCGTAATGTAGAAAACATGGACAGTATGTTTAGAGGAACAGAAGATTTCAATCAAGATATTAGTGAATGGAATACGGGAAATGTAGAGACAATGGAAAGTATGTTTGATTCTTCAGATTTTAATCAAGATATTAGTGAATGGAATACGGGAAATGTAGAGACAATGGAAAGTATGTTTGAAGATTCGGATTTTGATGGAGATATTAGTGATTGGGATGTTAGTAATGTCAAAAATATTAGTTTTATGTTTAGAGATTCAGATTTTGATGGAGATATTAGTGATTGGGATGTTAGTAATGTCGAAAATATGAATTTAATGTTTGAAGATTCAAGTTTTGATGGAGATGTTAGTGATTGGAATGTTAGTAATGTTGAAAGTATGAGATGGATGTTTAGAAATTCAGATTTCGATGGAGATGTTAGTGATTGGGATACCAGTAATGTAGAAAATATGGACAGTATGTTTAGGTCTTCAGATTTCGATGGAGATATTAGCGATTGGGACACTCGTAATGTAACAAATATGAGTAATATGTTTAGAAATAACGATATATTTAATCAAGATGTTAGTGATTGGGATACCAGTAATGTAAATGATATGGATAGAATGTTTTTACAAGCTGAAAAATTTGACCAAGATATTAGTACGTGGTGTGTTGAACAAATAACTGAAGAACCTATTGATTTTGATGACAATTCAGGTTTTGAAGGTGATGAAAATAGACAACCAGACTGGGGAGAATCTTGTGATTAAACAAACTTAATTATATTATATTTCTTTTAGTAATCTATCTCTAGCATTTTTTAATTGTATAAATTCTTTTTTAGAACCTCCTACATCAGGATGTGAATATTTAACTTTTTCTCTGTAAGATTTATATATATTATCTTTTGTAATTTTATTTATTTCTAATATATTTTTTGCTTTTTTTATACTTATGTTATATTTTTGTTTTTTATTTTTTAAATTATTTTTAATACAATTATCACATATAAATTTATTATTTTTATTATTTGATAAATTAATTTTATTTATTTTATATATTTGTTCGCAATAATTACATTCTCTAGAATATAGTAATTCCGTTGCTTTTTTTAATTGTTTTTTTATAATTTTAATAAAAATTAATTTGTCAAAATTGTCTGCCTTGCAGGATGTAGATAATAAATTAGATACTATACTAAATTCAGAAGCTGCTTGTTGTAATACTTTTTTATTTTCATTTTTTATAATGTCTACATATATATATTCTGAGTATTTTGACCAAAAGTAAGCACGTGTATAATTTTGTTTATTATAATGTTTAATAGAATGTTCTAAATATATATATGCTGTTAACCATTCATTATTTAATTCAGTATAATATGGCATTGATATGGTAGGATTTAAATATTTTTTACTTCTTTTATATAAAAATATTAAATATATAAATACGAGAATAATTGATAATAGGGTTATTTGAGTATTATTTAATAGAATATAAAATATAAATAAAGGTATAAATAAACTAATAAACGTTAATATTAGTATTTCTAATTTTTTTATTCCTAAAACTTCATGTGTTTCATTTTGTTTATCATTTGGTATTAGAAGTATTTTTGTTAACGAAATAAATATTATATTAATAAATAGTACAAAACTTAATAATATACTGTTAGTAATCAAATAAAATATTGTAGAAAAAAGTAAACTTATTATAAATCCTTCAATTAATAAATGTTTAGCAGTATATATAGGAATTATTTTTTTAACAAATTTCGTAAAATAATATAATAATAAAGGTTCTGATGATTGTTTTTTATTCATATATGTTTTTATATATTTAAATATTAAATGTATTTCTTTAACTATATAAATTTTTCTTTAGAGTATGATTAATTTTTTAATACTAAATAACATAATATTTATTAAATGAATCGAACAGGTAATCAATTAGACAGTAGTAAAGATGATAATATCGGAAATAAATACGAAGAAGAAGATATTGATGAAATATTTAATAATAATGATGATTTTGAAGAATCATTTATAAAAGAATGTGATTCAGAAGAAAAATATAACGTTATGAATAATTGTGATATTGAAATTTTGTATAATAATGATTTATCAGAATATTTTTATAATATCCATCAGCCAGAATTAAATGATTTAGAATCCGTCGTTAGAAAAAAAGCTTCACAAGATGTAGAAGAAGAATTATTAAATTTAAATTTGGATGATTTAACGCAAAAAGAACTAAAAGAAAAAATTAAAGAGATAGGAAAAAAACATATTAAGAGACAACAAAGTATATTAAGTTCATATGGTAACGAGGTTATAACTTATTTAGATAACATAATAGGAGATTATACAGATAAATTTAATTTTGAAAATTTTGAATCATTAGATGATGAATCAATAGAAAATATATTATATTATATTGTTAGAGATTTTGCAGAATATGAAAGATTAACACCATTATTAAATGATCCACATATTGAAGATATTTCTTGTAATGGTCCAGAGATTCCTATTTTCATATATCACGATAAATATGGGGATTTAATGACTAATCTCATATATGAAGATACAGAATTAAATACCGTTGTTTCTTCATTAGCTCAAAAATCTGGTAATCACGTTAGTATTGCTAATCCATATTTAGATGGAAGATTACCAGATGGTTCCCGACTTCAATTAACATACAGGAAAGAAATTAGTCCGAAAGGAAGTAATTTCACAATTCGTAAATTTAGAGAGGAACCATTTACACCTGTAGAATTGGTTGAATTTGAAACGTTTTCATTAGATCAAATTGTTTATTTATGGTTAGCTATACAAAATAATAAATCATTAGTTTTTGCTGGAGGAACAGCTTCTGGAAAGACAACTTCTATGAATGCTATATCATTATTTATTCCTCCAAGGTCAAAAGTTATCAGTATTGAAGATACGAGAGAAATAACGCTTCAACATGAAAATTGGATTCAGAGTGTTACAAGAGATTCTTTTGGAGAAGAAAATTCAACAAATGTTGATATGTATCAGTTGTTAAGAAATGCTTTACGGCAAAGACCTGAATATATAATTGTAGGAGAAATCAGAGGGGAAGAAGCTAAAACATTATTCCAAGCTATGAGTACAGGTCACACAACATATTCAACGATGCACGCTGAAGATGTAAAATCTGCTATTAATCGTTTAGAAAATGAACCTATTAATTTACCAAGGCAAATGTTAGATTCATTGGATATTTTATCAATACAAGTTAGAACAGAAGTTAATGGAGAAACCGTAAGAAAATGTAACCAACTTGTAGAAATCATAAATGTTAATTCTAATACAAATAGTATTGAAATAGAAAAATTATACGAATTTAATAAAAAAGAAAATAAAATTAAAAAGAAAGGACAGTCTCATATATTGAAAGATATACAACATGAGTTAAATTATACAGATGAAGAATTTGAAGAAGAAATCAATCGGAGAAAAAAAGTAATTAAATATTTAAAAAATAATTCAAATACATACGATTATCGTGAAATAACAAATGTACTTAGAACTTATATGAGAAATAAAGATAAAGTTATGAAAAAAATTGAAAACGATGAATACGATCTATCATGAAATTATATAATTCAATTAAAGATTTTATAAATGAAAAGAAAGAGACGTTAAATTGGATCTCTTATAGAATTACATATCCAATATCTGATTATATAGTAGATGAAACAAATTATACTCAGTATACAAAAAATCAATCCGTTGAATCTTCTAGAACGTATATTTCTAATTCAATTACACAAGGTTTTGGTACAATAATTGCTTTTACATTATTTACGATATTTTCTTATATTATATTACAACAATTTCATGAATATATATTTGATGTATTTAGTATTATAGGAACGGCATCAAATATACCTTTAGCTATTATTGGTTTTATAGTATATATAATAGACATTATTTTATTTATAATATCTGAAAGTTCAGACATACTAACGACAGGATTTGATAGTTCAGATTTATCTGATGAACTTATAGAACAAGGTGAAAACTTTTGGATTATAGGCGCAATATTATTTATAATTTTTGAAACAATATCTTCAATATTAGATTTTATTTCTGTTATACAATCATATATAATAGATATAATAAGTGTTATATTAGATGTTGATGAATTATCTGTTGAAACAGATACAACTCCACTTGAAAATGTATACAATTATATTACAGAATTCTTACCAGATCCAATTATAATATTACAATTTATATTAATTATTATAGCACCTCTAACAGGAGTACTTTACACAGCAGGAAGACTAGTATATCCGATTTATGTGACATCTGAAAAATCTAGAAAAGTTGAAAGCTCATTACCAAGAGCATATATGTACCTATATGCTTTAACAGAAGGAGGATTAAGTATTAAGGATGCAATGAACCAATTAGGTAAAGAGAAAGAAACATATGGTGAAGTTACGGAGATATTTAAGGAAATTACATATAGGGTAGATTATAATAATTACACTTTAAATGAATCTCTTTTAAAAACAGCTAAAGATACGCAAAGTGAAGATCTAGAAGATTTCTTGATTAGTTTGACAGATGTGTTAGATACAGGAAGTGACGTGACAAAATACTTAGAAAATAAATCACAACAATCTTTGGAAGAAGCAAGAGACAAACAAAAATCATATATTGAATTACTAGAAATATTATCTGAAGGTTACATTATTACGTTTGTTGCCGCACCTGTATTTATAATCATATTACAACTGGTATCTGGTATGACAGGAGGTTTTGATAGAGGATTAACACAAATGATACCTTATGCATTTATACCAGCGGGAGGGTTAATATTTATAACAATTGTTTATTTCACAGGACAAACTATAAACTTATCTTTTACAAAAATAGAAGAACCTAAACAATCTTACGAAATAGATTTAGAACGTGAGATAGATAAAGTTGATTTATCAAAAAAACAATTTTTACCTTATAGATCAAAACAAAAAGTTAAAAAATTAAAATACTATCTAAAATTACCAATTAAAAACTTAGTTCATAAACCACATTATTCTTTATTTATAATGTTTCCAATTACAATATTTTATATGTTAATATCTTTACAACTACAATTAATACCCACAGGTATGGAATCATTAGATGAAGATACATTACAATTAACATTCTTCGGTTATTATATACCATTGTTATTATTCTTTGGTCCTTGGATGATAATCTATGAATCAAAACGAATTCGGAGGAAAAAAACATCTAGACAATTACCCGTACTATTTAGTAACGTTGCTGAATCTAATAAAAGAGGTCTTACTCTTGAAAATTCATTAAAATCTGCTTCTGAAAGTGGGAGTGGAGAATTATTTGAAGAACTTAAAAAGTCTATTAGATTAAGTAAAATAACGGGTAATTTGAATAAATCACTTATCCAATTTTCAAATAAAATGAGAAATCCTCATTTATCGCAATCTATTAATTTACTTACGAAATCTAGTAATGTTTCAGGTAATATTAATGTTGTAATAGAAGTGTTATCTAATGATTTCAAATCATTATATGATATTAACAGAACAAGAATCAGAAATGCAAGAATATATGTTATCGTAACGATAATTTCATTACTCATAAGTACGGGTGTTTTACTTTCATTAGAAGTTACATTTTTTGACTTTATAACAGGTGAAATAGATGGTGAAGATAATGGTGAAGATGAATTAGATGATTCTCCAGGCGGACAAGATGAAATGTATGGTGAAGGATTACCTATTGATTTCTTTAAAAGAATATTTTTACACACAGTTATGAGTCTAAGTGTTGTTTCAGGACTAGCATCAGGAGTTATGGAAAATGGTGATCCACAAAACGGTCTAAAATATGTTCTTGGTTTAACAACGCTAACATTATTTGCGTTTATATTCATGTCTGTGTGAAATTATAAATTAAATTATAAATATGTGATATCAGTATAGTAGATAAAATGGAAAACATTATGTATACAATTAACCATAATTGCAAAGGACCTAAAATACTTTGACTCCAACCCAAAATACCGATAAATGGTATCTCAACAGGATTAAATGGACCTTCATTTAATGATATATATCTTAACCATTGTATAATAGGTAAAGCTATTATCAAATTCCACCCTATACTTTTAAACTTGATTTTAAATAGCTGAAATCTATATTTCAAAATTTTTCTGCTTATATCTAAATCATAATCTTCTTTTTCTTTTTCTTTTTTTGATAATTGATAAATTTCTTTTCGAATTATAGAAGAATCCGTATTGTTTATAACTTTAAGTTTTATCATTTTAGAATATAAACCTGTTAATAGACTAAGAATTATTAATATGTATATCATATCAAAATATAGTAAAGGACTTAAAAATATATCTGAAATTCTAATTATAACGCCTCTAATAAAATCAAATACAAAACCTAATACCAAAATAGATGAAAAACCCAAAAATATCTTATCTAACTTTGTAAATTCAATTTTTGATTCAATTTTATTTAATGACTCTTCTTGAACATCTTTTTTATCAATATTATTAATACTATTTTTAATATTATCTTTATTACTTATTTTAAATTCTCTATTATCACATCTTTCAATTATATTATGTTCTATTAAATATCCCCATTCTAATGTTGTTAGTTCATCTTTTACATCATTCCAATTAATAGTATCTTTTTCATCATAATTATTTACAATATATTTTATTGTATCATAATAACCTTCTTTACATAATTCCTTTATATTTTTATTTTTCATTATTAAATAAATTTAATTGAAAATATATAATATTATTGTTATTTAAAAAACTAATTATATTTTTATTTCGACAATGGAATTAAATAATGTATAATCTTCATCTTGATCTAAATGAATCGTAACTTCATTATATTTGTCTGATTCTTCTTCATCATAATCAATATCTACTACATTATCTTCATCTTCTAACATTTCTACCCATGTATCTTCATCAAAAGATGTTTTTAAAACCAATTTTATTGTTGTATTATCACTATCAGATGTAATTATTTGCTGTTCATATTCTTCAATAGAATTAACTACTATATTTGGATCTTCTGTTTGTATATTTGATGAACCATCATATTCAATCATTTGCAAATATATATTATCATTTTGAATTAAAACTTGATTACCTACTTCAATAGATTTATTATCTGTTTTATCTACAATTAAATTATAATTATACGTTATATTATTAGTATTTCTTTTTTCAATATAATTTGTATTATAATCAATGAAATGCGTTTTTTCATTGAATTGAATTTCTTGCTCTGCATTATTTAAATTAGCTGGACTTTCAACTTCTGTAAACATAAAATCTCCTATTCTATCAAATGGTCGCGCAGGTTGAAATGGATATGATACTTTCGTTTTAATTTGTGTATCTCTTGCTACATTATCTGTTGAACTTTCATTAATTGAATTTCTTAAATCTATAAAATCATCTAATGTTTCTTCATGAATATCAGATTCAACTTCACGATTTATTTCTGGAAATTGCGTTATCTGTACCCAAGATATAAATGCTACGAATACAGCTAACATTAATAATGCACCTATTACTACGGTTTGTCCATTATTATTGCGATTTTTATTAATCATCTTAATTATATAATTAATTTACAATATTATAAAATAATTCCCTATTCAACGAATACTTTATTTTTAAATATATTAGTTAACTCTAACATATTATCAGAATTATATACTCTATCATCATTAATATATTTATTGTGTAATTTTTTATCTGATAACCAATCTATTTCTTTACAATAATAACCTGCTTTACCTCCAAATTCTAATGCTGATTTTATATCGCTATGAGCACTATTACCAATATGTATTAAATCTTTATTATTATACTTAGTATCTTGTATAATATTTTCAAAAGCTTCTTTTTTATCTAAACCATTTACAATATGAACATCATCAAACCACCTATATAATTTCAAAGCTCTTATTTTTCTACTTTGTATATCATTACAACCAATTGTAACTAAATGTAAATCATTTGTATTATCTGATAATACATCTAATAAATCAACACTATTTGATATAAAACCTCTATTCTTATATTCGTCTATTGTTTTGTATGTTGAAAAACCAATATGTAATGCTCTATCAATTTCTTCCTTTTCTGGATTATCTACAATATACTTTAATGTTTTTACAAATGCCATTGGATATCTTTCTTTAGAAACTCCATAAATATCAACCAAATTTTTATCAATTTCCATTAATTTATTTTCAATAATATTCTTATTTATATTATATTTATTAGATAATTCTTTACTAAATTTATCTGCTGAATTCCTATAGTCTTTACTTGTTTCTATTAAAGTATCATCTAAATCAACGGTTATAATTTTCATGTTTAAAACATAATTCTATGTAAAAATAAAACTTATTAATTAAATTTTTCAATTATATATTTATATTGAATTAATAATAATACTAATAAAAATATAATAAGTCCAATCGTAATTAGATTTAACCCTATAGTATAAAATATATATAAATATATAGTAATATAAAATAAAACAAATACATTTAATACAATTAATCCTAATAAATTATTTAATTCTGATTTGTCTAAATTATTTTTTTCTTTTTTTAAATTACCATTAAAATATATATTATCATTTTCTGATTGTGTAAAAATTTCTTTACTAAATTTATTCCAATTATCTAAATCTTTTTCAGATATAAAATCACAATATATTATTAAATAATCATACTCTGAACTAAGATTAATTATTCTATTTATTTTTGATTCTAAACGTTCTGAATCAAATTTAGTTATTAATTCTATGCCAATTTTATTATCTATCACAATATCACATTTGTTATATAAATTTTCTTGTGGAATAATAACATTAGATGATAAATTATATTCACCTCGTTCTCTAAGCTTAGATTTTAAATAAGAACTCAATTTATTTTTATTTAAATTATTATTACTATTATTATTAATGTTTTTTATAATATTTATAATTGTATTATATTCTGAATTTTTATTATTACTCATCCTTAATTTAAATTAGTTATAAATTTATAAGTATTTTACGACAATTAAACGCAAATAAAAATTATTATTCAACCACAATATAATCCCAATCATCTTCATCTTCACTTCTCTTAAGACCTTTTTCTCTTAATTTCTCATCTTTTTTAGATTCTTCTGGTTTTATATCTCCATTTTTAATTTTTTTCCTTCTATTATAAACTGCACTAAATATTCCTAATAATATTATAAAATACCCTATATAAAACATATGTATACTTTTAAATATATACTTCCCTATTTCATCATGATATAAATTTCTTTCATCAGATATAGTTTCTGCATCAGTATGTATATCCGAACTTGAGTCATCCATAAAACCCATTTCAGATTCAACTCTATCATAATATATATCTGGAAACATAAAACTTATTAGTACTATTATAGATCCTAATATAAATAAAAACCAAGATAATTTTAGTAAGTTCATTAATCAATTAATAGTAATTTACCATTATAAAATTAACTAATAAAATTAGTAATATAACAATAATTTAATATTATTGAAAAAAATATATATTAATGATGATAGAATATATAAAACGAGAAAATGGAAGTACCATTGAAGAAACACAGACCAATTCTGATGGTGAATATGAAATAGAAACCGTTGAAGATGGTGAAATTGTTGTCAATGCAGAAGGTGAAGACGAAGTTGATGGTAATTCATTCTACAGGTTGTAGAGGGAGAGTGCCTCGGGGCTTGACCCCGAGGTAGTTCACGCAGGTGCTGTTAAAAACGTTGAAGATACGGAAGAATCTTTAGATTTCACTTTTGAAGATACAGAAGAAACAACAGTTGACGGTGAAACTATACAAGTATCGTATAATGTAGAAGAATCTGAAGAAAATATTAATTACGATACAACCTTGGAATTTACAGGATTATTTGAAGTTGGTGGTGAACAGTAGAAGATGAAACAGATGTTAATGTTGCTGCTGGTGTTGCTGAACCTAGTGACACTGTTGATGTTAAAATATCTGAATAAATACTATATTATAAGTTTTTATAATAATATTTATACGTAAGACTTATAATATAGTATTTATTATTTTTTTATATGGTTAAAAATCATTTACTTTATGATTTTAAAACAGATGGTTTTGGAACATTACGTGCCGTATCTATTGAAGAAATTACAGATGTATGGATACTTATTGAAATCCCTATAACAGCAAAACATTATAAAATATACATAGAATCTTATCATAAAGAATTTGATGATCTTACATATGAAAATATAAAAGAATATTTACAAACAAATAATTTACCAGTCAAAAACATAGAAAGTAATAAAGAATGTTATGTTACAGATATAAATAAATGAAAAAAATTTTAATAAATATTATTAAATTTAAAAAGTTATTCGAATTCAACTACTTCATCAATATATCTATGTTTTTCAAGAGCTTCTTTATGCTTTCTTTCATTTAATTCTGAACCCATTAGATGAATTAAAGCATTATAACTTTTATTATCTAATACAGGTTCTATATCTATAAGTACACCTTGATATGCTCCATACCTAAGTTCATCTCTTAATTCATCTACGGCATTTTTTATTGTACTACGGTGATTAGCTTTTAATCTAATATATATTGTTGAGTTAGAACCAGTATTATCAAGCGATTTTTTTTGTGTTTTATCTCTCATACAATACAGATATTATGTTACTATGTTAAAAATGATTCGATATGGTTTTCAAAGATCACTAATTTATATTATAGGATACTTTTAACGTCTATTAATATTTATTACATTTTTGACCCATCTATGTTTTTCAATAACTCTTTTGTGAAATATTTTATTTGGATTATCTAAATTAGTTATAAATATAATTGCATCTCCTTCATATTCATCTGTTTCGGTTGTTATTTCAATTAGTTTTCCACAATATACTCCATTTTTAAAATCTTCTCTAATATCTTTAATACAATTTTTAATAACAGCAGAATGTTTATTTTCTAATTCAACTTCAATTTCAAGAATATTCATATATAATAGTTAAATCTGATATTATAAAAAGCCTTTTATATTAAAATATTTTATTTAATAAAACAATATTAGTTATTTTTAACTTTTATAGCATATAAATTCTGTTTATTTGGTTTTGTAGATTCAAAAACTCCAAATCCTTTATCTATATATCTACGATCATTTTTAATCAAATACCTAACAGAAGCTAATATAGAACCTAATGATTCCTCTTGTTCATCTCTAATTTGTTCAAGTTCTTTTTTATCTTGTTTGATTTTTCTTTCTGCTTCTTCTTTATCATATTTATTTCTAATATTATCAATATGTTCTTGTCTCAAACTTATAGCTTGTGGATTTTTAAGCTCTAAAATAACGTAAGGTTCTGGACCTATAGCTGGATTTGATTTATGTCCAATTCTAACGTGTTTTTCTGTTAATATCGTATTTTTTATTATTTTATCGACAAGTTCTTCTGCATTAGATTTATTTTTAGCCATATTTTATACTATATAATAAAACCTTATTAAATTATATGATTGATTGAGTGTTAAAAACGAGCCAGAAAGTTTATACTAATGTGGTATAATCACTCACACGTAATGGAGAGAAATACAAAAGAAGCTCGTATGAAATACGAGGAACAAGATAACCCTGAAGAATATTATAAATTAACAGATGTAGATATATCTGTACCTTCTTTAGAATCTGTTGATAAACAATTTGTCGGTCAAAATAAAGTATTAACCATTGTCGCTCAAGGGCCAATAACAAGCTATGAAATCACTGTAAGTGATCAAATAGATGTTCTTGAAAGAAGCCCTCGTAGTGATTGTGCTTTTGTCTCAGGAAGAACTACGGAAGGAACTATTCAAACAGGATATGTTCAATTCATATTCACTGGTGATATTACAGATATTAAATTTTTATCTGGACACGCTAAATGTTTCATAAATGAAATGGAAATAGATAACATATAGATATATTGAAATATAACGAGTAATAATTAATAATATTTTTTATATAATGATATTTGTTTTTAAATATAAATATAAATTACTTTTATATATTGATATAAAATTTATTATATAAAATCGAAACTTTTTTATGTTAGAAACCGAAGTTACTACCATCTCACTACCAGTGTTGGTAGTGGGATTTCACAGGTAACTGTTAGTGAGTGACCGATAAAAGGCAAGTTATACAACTTCACTTGTACTAAAAGTATAATTTACTTGTTTAAATCGGTCTGAATAGCCGTTAGTATACTAACAGAAAACGGTTAGAACGGTACCTACTAACCGTTTTCTTCTAAATCTCACTACCAACACTGTAAGTGAGATTTTTTGACATGTTCGTTTTCACTACCAACACTGTAAGTTAAAAAATCTAATAATATATTTTTTAATTTATAAATATACTATAATCAAAATTTATATATAGTTTAAAGATTATAATTTTATTTATATGCATAAAAATGGACACTTTGGTTTATCATTATTATTATCATCTCCGTTTATATTAGTATTTTTATTATTAGAATTATACATAGTAAGCGCACTCTTTTTATTTTTAATTTTAATATGGAGTGGTTTGCCAGATGTAGATATATATTTACAAAGATATGATAACGTTTCATTTTCATCTTATCCTATTAGGTATTGGCATTGGATTCCTGTACTACTATTATCAGTAATTATTATGAATTTCTTTGGAAATTATATAAATAAAGTACCGAAAAATTATAAGCTTGAATCTGTAACGCATAGAGGATTAACGCATTCTTTATGGTTTTCATTAGCTTTCGGTTTAATATTAAGTATATTAACAACTATAGCATTGTTAGTAATATTATTAATAGAAATTTATTTTGAAACAGATATATTCATGATGTTAAATTTTGCTTTAGATATACATTATTTATTATTAATTTTACTTATGTTTGTAATAGGAATTTTGTCTGTAGGTTTTCATTGTGCTGGTGATGTATTCACTCCTACAGGAATACATTATTTAACGCCAAGGTCTGATTATGGTTATACATTAGATCAATTTTATGCTAAAAATGAAGTAGCTAATAGAAGTGCTTTACCTTTTGGCGTTATTTTGGTAAGTTATTCAGTTTTCGTCGGATTATCATTTGGAGAAATAAATACAATTTATTTAATTGGTAGTTTTATATTATTATGTATATTAATTATACCTTTATGGGTATTATTTGTAAGAACTGGTATTGGTAAAGTATTTTATTATATTTATGATTTATTTAATTAATAAATATTAATATTTATTAATATATTTTATTATTTATAATTTATTAATTTTAATTATATTATATATAATGTATTAATTATATATTAATATTAATATTTATTATTAAGTTTATATAATAAGATTTATAACGTGAGCGTGATAAAGGTGAGATATGGAAGTAGATACAGGAAAGATTCGGAAATTACAAGATGAAGAATTTTGTTATAAGTTGTTAGAAGATTATTATATAGAAGCTTATATGAATAACAAATATAATAATACTAACAAGATAGTAGATATTAATTCTTTATCACATGATGTAATACAGGAAAATAATTTTAATGAGAAAGAGATCATTAAAATGGCTTTATTACAATATGTTAATACAGAGTTTATTCCTAATTATAATCATTATGATCAAAAGACAAAACAAAAAATTAAACAATGTATAAGTATTATAACGAAAGTTAAATCGAAAAACGATATTCCAATTGTTGCAGAAGAATTAGAATCAGTTATTAATTAATTAATTATTTTTTAAATATTATTAATTATTTCTATAAAGTTTTTAGCTTTAGATGATTTTTTTCTTGCATTTGATAATTGATTGTCTATAGTATTAGCTGATTTATTTAATAGAGTTGCTGTTTGTGATCTACTTACTTCATGTATTTCTCTTAAAACATATACTTTTGCTTGGGGTTCGGAGAAATGCGTTTCATTAGCTAATTTATTTGCAATAATTAAAGAATGGCCGAATATTGTTCTTTCAATTAAATCATTTACTAAATCTGCTACATTTTCATATTCTTCTTTAAATTCTTCAGGGTCTAGTGTAAATCCTACGGTTAATTCTGGTGTATTTCCTTGTTCTACATATCGATAATTTTTAACATCTTTATTTGGTGGGCTATAATACCAACCGCCCCAATCATCTATTCCTAATAAATATCTTTTATTTATATCACCAGGATAATCTTGAATAGTATGTCCTGTTCGATCTCGATATGATTCTTTACTTAGAGCATCATTAGATAAATTAGTTTCATTTTTCATTTGTTAAATATAAATTATTATAGTAATCATATAAGTTTTTCTATGATTCTATAGTAAAAATTAAGCATTTTTATACTATAAATAAATAGTATATATTTACGGGATCATTTCACAATGCTAAATTTTATATTATCTCTTTACAAATTACTTAGTATGAATAAAGAGACGTATAAAAAACATTATGAAAAATATATGCCTATATATAAAGAGATTTCAGAAATTGATGGGGCATATACAGTTTGGATACCGACACATGACCATAATGATTGGTATGTTAATGATAGAATTGATGATAGTAGTAAAGAAGCTTGGGATAGAGGATATCCAAACAAATCAGAACCTAGAGTAATTCCATATTATTTAAATACAGACATAGAAAGATCTGTATATACAACGATAACATATGCTCCAAAAGAAGCATATAAAACAGCTTATTACAAAGAAGTTGGTGATGATATTGAATGGATGGATAATAATAATGATAGATTGCCAGATTACGGTGATATGTCAGCTTGGGGTTTATTTGTGGATATTGATATAAAAGACAAATATAAAGAAAGACCAATTAATAATAAACATAAAAAAGTTATTGAAAATCGATTACAATTATGGGTGAAAGTATTCAAACAAATAGCAGGAGATAGTGAAAGCGTACAACTATTAGATTCTGGTGGGGGTGTTTATGCATTTATACCCCCTTCAGCATTATCTCCAGTTGCAGATAGATATGATAAAGAAGATTTAAATCTAATTTTTAATGAAATTGGAAAACGTATGAGAGAAGTTACTGACAAAGTAAATGAATTGATATGTGATCAAGATGATTATCCAAATGAAATATTTAGTGCAGATAAAGTACAAAATAAAAATAGACAATTCAAAACGATTGGTTCTATTCATAAATCTATAAATGCTGTTGTGTATCCTATAGATACAAATAATATACAGATTGAACATAAAAAAGTATCTGATATTACGGATTCTGATATTGAAGAAGCGTTTGAATGGGTAGAAAATTTTACACATAAAAAACATAGAGAAAGAGTTGAAAGTATAATTGAATATTTATTCCAAGGTAAGTTTACTAAAAGAGAAGATATATCAGCAGAGTATATTGAAGGAGAGAATTGGGAACATATATTAGATAAATGGGTTGAAAACAAAAAAGAATCTATCAAGAAATGGGAAATATCTCGTTCTATAAGGGAAGATATTGATGAAGACGATTTAACAAAGAAATTTACTACGGAAAAAGATGTTATATATGAATCTGTTAAAAGAATTAATAATAAAAAATTACAAAAATATATTGTTGAATTTTTAGGACCAGAGAAAGTATATCATAAGAGCGGATCAGAAGAAATGGATTTTTTCCCATTTTGGAGAGCAGATACAACAAGTTCTGGAAGAAGTGCTTTTTATGATTATTACCAAGGAAATTCTGTATTTACTGATAAAGCAGATGGAACGAGTAGAGGAATAATATATTGGGTTGCTTTAGAAATGACATATGATGATAAAAATTATCCTAACGTTGATATAATATCCAATCCAAGTGAAGATATTAGTAAACGTGATTATTGGAGAGTTGTTGATGAGTTAAGAAATAGGGGTGAAGATATACCTATATTAATAAATTATTCTGATGATGATGAAAAGTATATTAGTGATAAATCATTAATAAGAGCAGGATCTAAATTGAATTTAATTGATATTGAGAACGATGTATATGGTGATTTATCATCTAATTTCCCTTATATAAAATCAAATGAAAGAAATATGTTATTAGATAAATTAACAGAATATGATATTGAACATGAGATGAATAAATATACAGAATTAACAAAAGAATCGATCACAGATATTAAGAATATAATTAATTCTAAAACAGAGGTGAAATATTTAGATTTTGTTGATAATATGGATGATTACAATAAAATAACGAATTTAGATGAAAATATTGTATTAACATTTTATACAACAGATAGTATATTTGAAAATATTGATACGGTAAATTATGATGCCCCAAAAGAACCAATATTAGGTATCGCAATTAATCAAACAAAAGATTATGTAATATTCAGTAGAATATTTATAAAAGCTATATCTAATTATGATGATTATAATTCTATACAAGACTTGAAACCAGTTTATTTATATGGTTTTTATCCTTTATGGGTTCCGAAAGAAAATCTTGTAATATTAGATAGAATTAATTAAAATCAATATTTTTTACTTATACGTAATGTTCACGATAGCTTTTAAACTCGTCTAAATGCTGTTCTTCATCAGCTAGTAATTCTTCTGCAAGTCTTCTTGTCGTACTATCATTTTGTTTCTTTGCTTCTTCAATTATTTCTCGATATAGTTCTATTGCAGATTCTTCTGCTTCTATTACGCCTTCTATAACGTTAAGAACATCATCAGGTTCTGCTGTCATATTTTCAGGAGGATTTAACATTTGATGTTCTGGTACAATATCTTCAAATGATCCAATCGGTTCATCTAATACTTCTAATCTTTTTGCAATTAATTTTGCATGTTGTGTTTCATCATTATATTCATTAACTAATTCTTCTGATATTATTTCACCATGTATTCCTTCTAAAGCAACGGAATTTGCTAAATACTGATACGCGGATTCATATTCTGCATACAATGCTTCTTTAAGTAAATCTTTTAATTTATCCATATTATATATGTGGAATTAATAACTTATAATTGTTTTTATTTATGTAAAATAATATACTTATTAATAAAAAATATTTTTATATTAATTAAACATCATCTTCCTCACTATCACTTACTGTAGTTTCACAGTTATTCTTGTACTTATTTAATAAATAATATACTTTCAAACCAACAGTTGCTCCTACAGTTGCAAATAAACCTGAATATTTTTTACTAACAAATCCACCTACAAAAGCACCTACAAAAGCACCTTTTGCAGCGAACATACCTCTTGACTTAGCTTGCATTAATTTTGATTTCATACATTTAAGGATACGTCATATATATAAATAAACATTTCTATTATATATTTTATATTTTTCAAAATATATAAATAAACAGAATACGAAAAATATTATTATAATGAATAAATGGTATATGGAACATATTGAGTTTGATGATAATGATAAACCTTATATTAAAGATGTAGGGTTAGAAGTTCATAAAATTACAGATAAAATTAAAGACGATTATTATCCACAACAAGTCGTTAATGATTATCATAATATTCATAATTATTTATTTAATATTGAAAAAGGTAATGTAGATTCAGATATAGATGTAGAATCTACGGAAGGATTTGAGGCACCTGAATTAACTATTGAACATGTTGAAGCAGCAATTGATTTTGAAAGAGATAATAAAGAACTAGTTAATAATATTTCTAAAGAAGAGGAAGAATTATTTAATATATTTTTATTACCTTTAGATGCAATTGAATCTAGATTATCTGAAACAGAATTTGAATATTATAATGTTAATTTTAATAAATATAAACAAGATGGTGAAGTTCATTTTGATTTTAATTATGAGTAACTAATTTACAAATTTATCATATAATTCTTGTCTCAATTTTATATGAATAAATATAGTTGATATAAATAATAATATACCAATAATTATAAATAAATTATTTAACCATGTTTGAAGATTTAGGTGTGAAGTAGCAAATATAAAACCGAATGCTATAATAGTTATTACTATTATTGATATTGTCATTTGTATATGTTTAGGTATTTTATTAATTATAGTAAATTTCATAATTTTTTATTGTATATAATATAATAGTATTGAAGTAATATAACTATATTGGTTATCAAATTATAATTTTTATTATTATATGTACCGTTAAAATTATAAGTATATCATACTTAAAACTATTAAGATGAATTCAAATAAAAAATTACCTCATATTAATCCTTCAGGTCTTGGAGAATGTGTAAAACATAATTTGTCACCGTGGTTTATAAAACTAAAATTTCAAAGTAAAGAGCCAATGGAAGATAGAATATGGAAAGAAGCTACAAAACCTCTAAGTATGTTACAAGCTACAATAGGAAATGAATTTGAAAGTCATGTATATGACATTATTGAAAAATATACTAATAAACATATTGATACGTGGTATGAATGGGGTACAGATAAAAATAGAAAACAATTGTTGAAATATATTACTGAAATGGCTGGAAAAGATACTGATGAAAGACCTATAATGATGACACAAGTTAAATTACAAGATACAATCGGTGAATTTAAAATTTCTGGAGATGCTGATTTGATATTATTATATCCTTCAGATGAAGGCGTTCAAATATATGTTTATGATATTAAATCTTCTTGGGAGGAAAAACCATATCAACAATTACAAACAGCCGTGTACACAAAAATAATTTCTAATAAATTAAATAATGTTAATATAAATTATAATATTAAAGGTGGAATAATATATAGAGAAACAGATATTAAATCTTTAAAGTCTTATAAGACAGCACCTACATTTGATAGAGAATCTAGAGAAGGTGATATAAAACGAATGTTGAAATCTGGTGGGCCTTTTGAAAGAGCATTTAAAACAGACTTTGAGGATTTACCTTTACCATCAAATAAAAATATACCATACTCTGAAGTAACCGTATTAAAAGGAATTGAAAATAGTGATTTAAGTTTAATTGATGTGGATTCAAGTGAAAGAAAAGTTTTAAAAGAACACGACATTGAAACTTTAGGTGATTTAGCTTCTTTATATGATGTTATTGAAAATCCAAAATTATATGATCATGATCAGATAGAACCAAGAGAAAAATATAAAATTACTGTTGAAAAACTGGAAGAAAATGAAAATATTTCTGAAAGCATACAAGTATTATCACAAAAATCTCAATCTATATTAGGAGAATTATCACCAAGTAACGAATATAGTTTTAATAAACCGTGGAATTCTGATTTACAAGGTAAAGGATCTTTTAATTTGCCAGAAGATGATCCTCCATTTAAAGCTAATAATATGTCAATAGAAAGAAATTCATTAATAAGAGTTTATTTAAATGTTCAATATGATCATGTTAGAGATGTTTTAGTTTCTATTACAGGGAAAGTAGATTGTAATAAATATGATGATGATTTACTATCATTTGGTAGTATTGTTAATAATATAAATAGAGATAGTAAAACATGGGGAGATTATGAACATAAGATGATTGAAGAATCATTGTCTGAAATGTTTAATTGTATAGAAAATATAGCTAAAGAAACAAATCAAAAACATGACGCACCTATTCATTTCTATATTTATAGTCAAAAAGAATATGATGAATTATATGAATCTATTCGAAAATATGATAATCAAATTGATGTTGCTTCAACTATGAGATATTTGTTAGATAAGAGAGAAGGTATAGATCAAAAGATGGTAAGTATTGTTGAACCAGAATTAAAAGATAAAAAAGCACTTAAAACCGTTAATACTTCATTACAGAATATCGTAAATTATTTTTATCCTAATGATAATTTAATAGAAGTTATTGATTGGAATTATAATAATTTAACTGATGGTGAAATAAATCTAAAAAATGCGTTTAAACAGGGTATGTTTGACTCTAAATTTTCAATAAAGCAAAACAACGATGGAGCTAAAGTATTGAATAAAAGGGGTAAAAATACCGTAGATATGGATTCATTTTATGATATTGTACCAAGAAACGGTTCACAAATACCAATAGAATATCTTTGGGCTTGTAAAGAAATAAATATTTTAGATAAATCGTGGTCAGATAAAAAAAGTCAACAAATAACAATAGAAAATTATAGGTGGGTTGATAGAAATAAAAAGGATCACCAAATAACATTGGATATGTTTAGAGAATTAAGTAACAAATTATCTTATTGTTTATATCAAATAGAAAGATCTTTATCAGTAAAAGATACTCAAATGAATAAAAATAATATTATTATTTCAAAATTTAAATTTACGGAATATGATAATATAGATCTAAATGAATCTTGTATTGATTATTTAGATTTAGAAGCACATAATAGAAAAAGTGAAGCATTTGACATATATAAAAAACCTATCAAAAAAAGAATCACAGATGGTGAATCAATACCCATAAAAATAAATTCAATAGATGATTCTTACGGTTATATGTTTAAAGCTAAAGGAAAATTATTATTAGATGAATTTAATTTTTCAGAACCAATAAAAATAGCTAGTTCATCAGAAATAAGAGAAAATAAAAGATGTGTAGCTACGCCATTAACAAAAGAAGATAATATGTTTAAAGTAGAAAATAATAAACCAAATAAGATAGCTAGATCTATAAAAGTAACTGTTAATAAATATGATCCAAGAAATCAAACAATAGAAATTCATGGTTATATGCCAAGTAGTAAATCAGATAATATATATACTACTAAAAGACCAAGATGGACAACAGATAATAATTCATATGGATCTTATATCGGTGAGAATAGTATGTTTATATTAGATCCAAACCCTGATAGTAGAACATCTGAAAAAGCATATAAAGCTTTAACGAATATAGAAAATAATACAATATACAACGATATTATAGATATAAAAAATAATATAAAAACGGTTGGGGAATTCGATTTAGAAGAAAAACATATAAATGAATATATGTCTAAATATGGTTCAATATTAGAATTTGAACCTACTGATAAACAAAAAGAATTTATTTATAATAATAAAGAGATTTCCGTACTTCAAGGGCCACCAGGAACAGGTAAAACAAGTGGTGCATTATCTCATACTTTATTATCAAGAGCATTCGATTATGAAATGAAAAATAAAAGATTATGTGGATTAGTATCAGGTTTATCTAATAAATCTATTGATGAAGTTTTAGATGATGTTTCAGAATTGGCATCTAAATATAAAACGATAGATTCAAATTACTTAGAAAATATAAGGTTAATAAGATTATCTTATGATAATCCAAAAGATACAAAAGAACACGTAGAATATTTTAACTATCAAAATAAAAAAGATTTATTTAAATTAAATCAACTTTTAATAAATACAAAACAACAAAATATATCGGAAATAGATGGGCATAATGAACACGTTATTATATTTTCTACACCCTCTATGATAGAAGGTTTAATGGGTAAAATAATACATGAAGATATGGGTTCAGAGAAAGCATATGAATTATCATTCTCTATATTTGATATATTAGCTATAGATGAAGCTAGTATGATGCCATTACATCAATTATTTATGACAGGGGCTTTTGTGAAAGATGATAATTATCAATTATTATTATCTGGAGATCACAGACAATTACCTCCTGTCCAACAATATGAATGGGAAGAAGAATATAGAAGATCTATTGTAAAAAACGTGCCTTATTTAAGTGTTTTAGATTATATGAGATATTTAAAAGGAGAAAAACTACCAAATATACATGATGAAACGCCTACACAAAATGGAGCAGATATACCTATTACTCGATTAGATGAAACATTTAGATGCCATGAAATTATAACAAAATTTTTACAAGAAACTGTATATTCAAAAGATAATATATCATATCACTCTAATAAAACATATACTATCGAAAATATTGAAAATATTGATAAAGAAGGAATAGAACAGATATTAAATCCAAAATATCCTTTAACACTAATTGTTCATGATGATAGGTCAAGTAAAAAAGTAAATGAATTAGAATCAATATTACTTGGTTATCTAACAAATAAATTACCAGGAAATGAAACAAATGGAATCGTAACGCCACATAATGCTCAAAAAGGAAAATTAAATGTTGTTTGTGATGAAGAAACAACAATAGATACTGTTGAACGTTTTCAGGGTGGACAGAGAGATATTATGTTTTTATCTACAACAGTGAGTGAACCGTCTCAATTAATAGATGAAGAAGAATTTTTACTTTCGCCTAATCGTTTAAATGTAGCTTTATCAAGAATGAAAAAGAAGTTAATTATTATATGTCCAAAAAGCATATTTGAATTAATACCATCAAATACAGAAATATATGATGATTCTATAATATGGAAAAAACTATACGCAAATGTTGTATCTTATGAAAATAAGTTATGGGAAGGAGAAACAAAAGACATAATAAATAATGATGTTATTGAATCAAATAATTCGTTAGAAGTATATGGGTTAGAGTGAAATATACAGACTTATATATATATCCAAATATAATATAATANTATGGATATAAAAGAACTCGTTAAAGAAGTATTTACGGAAAATAAATCTTATGTTGACCGATACAAAGAATCTAAGAATCAAAGATATTTAGATTATTTAACTTCTCAGTTATTAGTAAAAACAGATGGAGAATTAAATTTGGAACAGTGTGAAGAAATTATTAAAGAAAATATTGATAATTTAGATGTTGAATGGCCAATTGTATTAGAATTAACTCATAGAGAAGATCAAGAAGTAATTGCAGAACAATTATGGTCAAAACTTAAAAAACAGAATGTTGTTTTAGATGAAGATGATTTTCCAGATAGATATTATCCTCCAGAAATATCTGTTATTTATAAAATATATGAAAATGGAAATGTTGAAATTGAAAACATGAAAGAATTATAAAATAAAAAATTTAATTTTTATTATATTAATTAATTATTAAAAGTATTAAAAACTATTTTAAGTATTTTAATTTGTTTTAAAACTATATTTTTAGATTCTAATTATTCCGTTGAATATTTATACTATAACCCCTTAACAAAATATATATGAGTGAATTGGATTCAAAATTACAAAATGATGACATAGCAGAGGAATTAGCTTCAGCACAGCAGGAAATTTCAATAGCAGAATTCTTTGAACAAAACAAACAAATGCTTGGTTTCGGAAGCAAAACAAGAGCAATTGTTACAGCTGTAAAAGAAGCTGTTGATAATTCTTTAGATGCAACCGAAGAAGCTGAAATTCTTCCTGATATTTACGTAAAAATAGAAGAACATACAGATTATTATACATTAATTATAGAAGATAATGGTCCAGGTATTCCTAAAGATAAAGTACCTAACACATTCGGTAAACTTTTATACGGTAGTCGGTTTCATCAACGATCTCAGCGGAGAGGACAACAGGGAATTGGTATTAGTGCTGCCGTTTTGTATTCACAATTAACAAGCGGTAATCCTGCACGAATAACATCTAAACCAGCTAGCAAAGAAAAAGGTTATTATGTCGAATTAGGAATTGATACGGATACGAATAACCCGAAAATTGTTAAAGAAGATAATATTGATTGGGGAGAAAAACAACATGGTACAAAAATTGAATTAGATTTAGAAGCTAACATGAGAGCCAGAAAACAATTACATCAATACATAACAATGACAGCCGTTGTTAATCCTCATGCTATAATAGAATTACATGAACCTGAAAACAAATTAATATTTGATGAAAGAGTAGTTGAAGAACTTCCAGATAAAGTTGAAGAAATACAACCTCACCCACATGGTATCGAATTAGGAACATTACAAGATATGTTGGATCTTACAGATTGCAGACAATTAAATAATTTCTTACAAACAGAATTTACTCGCGTTGGTCCAACAACTTCAGAAAACATTATAAATAATTTCAAAGATAGACTCTATGGAAAAGAATTATCTTGGCCTTTGTTAGTTAACGGTGAAAATATAGAAGATAAATATAAACAAATTATTACGGATTCAATCAAAAGAAAAGGACAAGAAGCTACAGAAGAAGTAACAAATAATTTCATTTCAAATCTTAAATCATATGATAAAGTTTCAAAAGGAGAATTATATGATATAATTAATGAATCAATTGAAGAATCTAATACTGAAAAAACTTTTGGTGAGACTGTTAAAGAAAATATTGTAGAAAGTTTTTGGAATAGATTGTTAATTGATGTTGATCATCATATTATGGAACTAGTTGATAATGTTACTATTAGTAGAAAAAGTAATGAATTAGTTGAAAAAGTCGGTGAAAACTTAGCTAAAGAATTTAGTAATAATAATTTATATACTATAGCTAAATATGATGAACTAAAATCTATTATTAGTGAAGCTTCTGATAAATCAACGAAAGAAGTTGATACAAAATCATCTTTTGGAGATACAGCACAGGAAAAAGTTTTCACGGAAATTTGGAGTAACACAAAAACTGTTCAGAAAGACATTCCTAAATTATCTAATATTAAAAAGAGTACAGATAAATGCCGATTCTTATTAGAAGCATTACACAATACAAAAGTTATGGCACCTCCTTCAAAATGTTTATCTCCAATTAAAGAAGATAAAATCTTAGCTGGTATGAAATCACAATATAATGCTGATTTTTATACTTCTGAAACGAGAGATGCTGGCGTTGCTAATGGAGAACCATTTATTATAGAAGCGGGTATTGCTTATGGGGGTGATATTGAACCTGAAGGGAAAGTAGAATTGAGTAGATTTGCTAACCGTGTTCCTTTAGTTTATCAAGAAGGAGCTTGTTCTGTTACTAAGGTAGTTAAAAATATTAGATGGAATTCATACTATACTTCAAAAGATAAAATATCACAAACTAAAAATAGTTTACCAGTAGGTCCAATGGTTTTACTTGTTCACGTTGCATCTACAAATGTACCATTTACGAGTGAATCTAAAGACGCTATTGCTTCTGTACCTGAAATAGAAGATGAAGTTGAAAAAGCCGTTAGATCCGTAGCAAGAGATTTAAAGAACTTCATGTCGAAAGAAAGATCTAGAAGAAAGAGAAAGCAAAAAAGAAACATCATAGGAGATATATTAGAAGAAATGACAGGTAAACTTGAGAATGTTACAGGAAGAGAAATTGAATCGAAAACAGAATCTCAAGCTAGAATTCTTAATAACGTATATGTTAATCAGAAATCTAAAACTAAAATTAAATTACATAATTTTGGGAGTAGAAAAAGAACCGTTGTTATTAAAGCTAAATTTGAAGATATTCCATCCGAATTACCAGAAAATGTTGAATTAGTAGATAATAATTATTTCGAACATACTCTTGAAATTCAATCAGATGAATCTGGAATTGTATCATATAGTAGTTCAATATCTGATATGGAAATCATTGAACCTGAAACTCCTAAAGTGACAATTGAAAAGTATTAATAATAATTAATTATACGAGAATTAAAGAAAACATATAAATGTTATAAGTCCTATATTGAATCATATGAATGATTTAGAAAAACAATCTTTAGACAAACTTATTGAATTAGCAGATGATTTACAGAAACAAATTGAAGATGGTGAAATACCAGAATTTAAAAGACCAACAAGGACCAAAAATAATATTGAAAAAGATGGTGATGTATGGGTTTATGGGAATAAAAAGTCAACGCAATCAGCTAATAGTACAAAAGGAGCTAAAAAATTACTACAACTAGCGTATACATTAGATTTCTTAACGGAACAATTAGAAGAAGATCGTTCTTCAACGCTTCGTGAATTGTATTATTTAAGTGAGTCATGGAATCATGAAAAAGCTCAATTTTCGAATCAAGACGAGTCTAATAAAGTAATTGAAGATATTGAAACGGCAACAAAAGAAAGAAGAGGGAAATTCCATATGCGACCCGAAGAATCTGGAGCTACTATTATAGGCCCTCTTGAAATTAAAGAACAAACAAGAAGAGGTGAACGAATTATTCATTGTCAAAAAGATGTTGGTGAAGGCGGATATCAGATACCAAACAATCCTGATATGATTGAATTTATAGAGTGTGATGCTGATTTTGCTATTTGCGTCGAAACAGGTGGAATGAGAGATAGACTTATTGAAAATGGATTTGATGAAGATTATAATGCTCTTGTAATTCATTTAAAAGGACAACCTTCTAGATCAACAAGAAGAATAACTAAACGTGTTCACGACGAGTTAAATATCCCTGTAACTGTTTTTACAGATGCTGACCCGTGGAGTTATCGTATTTTTGCTAGCGTTACGTATGGATCTATTAAAAGTGCTCACTTGTCACGTTATTTAGCTACGCCGCAAGCTCAATTTATAGGTATTAGACCATCTGATATTAAAAAATATGACTTACCTACAGATGATTTAAGCGAACAAGATATAAATGCATTAGAAAGTGAACTTACAGATCCACGATTTGACACGGAGTTTTGGAGAAAAGAAATTAATTTACAACTTGAATTAGGTAAAAAAGCTGAACAACAGTCTTTAGCGTCACAAGGTCTTGATTTCGTTACCAGTACATATCTTCCTGAAAGATTAGAAGAAATGGATTTAATTTAAAAATAAATTTAAAATATATTATATTATATTATTATGTTTGATTTTCTATAATATCATACATTTCGTATGACCTTGGTACATGTTCTAATTTAAGATCAGTACCATCTCTTTCTGTATCATCAGTTGATGCAGCCGTTTCAATTTTAATTGTTCCATATTTTAAAAATCTCCCTGGTATACTAACTTGTTTTCTACTTTTATCAATATCTTCATAGCTTATAGAAGTTAAATTTGTTCTTATTATTCCTGTTTTCTTTATAATAGATTTATTCGTAGCAACATAAAATATAGACATTAATAGTAAATATTCATATGCTAATAGACCTAATCCTAGTGGTATCAATGCTATAGCTATATAAATTAAATAACCACTAACGAAAAATGGTAATATAATTCCTATTAATACTAATATAATTGATAGTATAATCATTGGTAGATAATGATATATACTTGGATGTGACCACATTTTAATTTTGTCATCATCTCCTAATGTCAACCATTTTGAATTTTCAATAGATTTATTATCTGACATTAATTAAATAATAATATCAGATACCTATATATTTTATTAAACCGTAATGGAAAATTTAAATAGTATCTATATTAGTATGTTCAGAGTTTTTAATATCGTTTGCAGAAGTAAAGTTAGCGTTTTCACTCATACTTGAATCAGAATTTAATACATTATCTGATTCAATTCCCGTCATAATAGCCATTACTCTTACTTCTCCTTTTCTTTCATCTCTAATACGTGAACCCCAAATAACATTAGCATCACTATCAAGACGTTGCGTTATCTTTTTAGCAATACCTTCTGCATCTGTTAATGTTAAATCGGGACCACCTGTTATATGTACTAAACCTCCTGTAGCTCCACGATAATCAACATCAAGTAATGGATGAGTTAATGCTTCATCAACAACTTTTTGTTTGTTATCATCTTGAGTTTCACCAACTAACATTATTGCAACGCCACCTTCACTCATTATAGTGTCAACATCAGCATAATCTAAATTAATAAGTGAATTTTGCGTTATTGTTTCGGATATACCTTTGACCGTTTCTGCAATAATTTGGTCCATTACGGAAAACGCTTCACCAACTGGTAAGTTTGGTACATAATCTAATAATCTATCATTATCAAGTACAATTATACTATCTGCTTCTTTTTTCAATTCTTTGATACCTTCTTCTGCTTTGCCTTGTCTAGCTCCTTCAACTTCAAAAGGCATTGAAACCATACCAACAACAATTGCTCCCATATCTTTTGCTATTTCAGCTACTACTGGGGAAGCTCCTGTTCCTGTTCCTCCACCCATTCCAGCCGTTACAAATACTAAATCTGCTCCATTTAATACTTCTCTAATTGTTTCGCTTGCATTTCGCGTTGCTTGCATACCTTTTTCTGGTTGTCCACCAGCACCTAATCCTTTTGTTAAATCTTTACCTACTAATATACTTGTATCTGTATCAACAGCTTGTAAATCTTGTTTGTCTGTATTAATAGCAACGGTTTCTGCACCTTCTATTCCGATATTATGTAACCTATGTATTGTGTTGTTACCTGCTCCACCACATCCAACAACGACAATTCTTGGATCTGCTAAATCTTCAAATTCTTCTGAGTCTTTTCTTAATCCTTCATCACGAGAATTCTTTCTCGCTTCATTAATAAAACCATCCATGTGTATATAACACTTTATTTATACATAGCAATAAAACATAGGGTCGTTTTTTAAATACTAAGTGTAAAATAACAGTAAATTTTTGTACTGGTATATATAATTATAATATAATGTTCATTCAAAGTTATAAGTATGCAATAAATCATGAAAATAATATTAAGTTTTATCTAAAATGTTTATTATTATCAATAAGTATTGTTGGAATACCTATTATATTTGGTTATCTTTTAAAAGTAGCTAATAATGTTAACAAAAATCATAAAAAACCTCCTAAATTAGATTCACTTAAATCTTTAATGTTAAATGGTTTTTCTTTTTTAACTTTAATTATAACATTAATTAGTATTCCATATTTATCTAGTTTAGCTTTACCTATCATATTAGTTCAATATGAAATTGAAAATTTGATTGGACTTGGAGGCGTATTAATAATAATAACTATATTGATAGGTCTTTTCTTTATTATTAGTATATATATAACACCTATATTACTATACTTATTTAGTAAAAACAAAAATATAATACAAACTTGTAAAAGTACATCAAAAATAAAACAATATTCACTAAATATTACATATTTATTACAATTTATATTAGTATCAATATTTGGTATTGTATTTGGATTTATTATGGAAATTAATATTATTATAGGAATAATACCAATGATAATATATTTAATATCTTCTGTTTATATATTTACGAGAACGATTGAAAATATAAATTAATTTTCGATATTTCTATCTTCAACTTCATCTAATAACATTTCTAATCCTTCTCTCAATAATTCTAATGCTTCACTCAGTACTATTATAATGAGATCGTATAAATAATGTAAAACATCAATTGTTAAATCTATTATATTTTCATCATTATCATTATCTGCTGCTGAAATGCCAACAAATAATGTAAATACTATTGTAAAGACTAACAACAGAATCGTTATATTTCTTATCATATTAATGGTTAAAATACACAGCACCAAAAAATTATCGATTTTCAATTTACAGATAAATTAAGAACGCCTATTAGTATACGTTGTCTTGTAGATGTTCTAAGGTTGATACAACATCATCTTTCATTAATTCTGCTCTGTTTCCATATCTTTCTTCAGCTTGAGTAACATATTCACCTGTAGATTTTTCTAGGCGTTCAAGAGTATCTTTAGCGGATTCAAAAAGAACTCTATCACGCACATCAGAATCAACGATTGAGATAGATTCTGGTTTGATGTTGATGTAAACTTCACTTTCATCATCTTCTGGCCTATATTCATCTGTTTTTCCAATCATAACGACATATGCTGGAGGCATTGTATCATCATTACTAATCATTTGGAAGAAATTAGATGCTTCTTTATTATACTGTCCTGCAACGGCTGTAATTTCTCCTGTAGGTCCATCATTAATCGTAGCTCTCCAAAATGGATGGTCTGATGATGCTTTACTAACATCTTCTACATTTACTAATGTTCCACCGATGAGAACACGGTTTGCACGTTCCCCACTCGGTAATAGTAGATAATTCGGTTCATATTGCCCATCTGATTCTTTGAAATGGTAATCTGCCATATTAATTTCAGATGCCAATACACGCTTTGCTACGCTTCTGTTAAAATCTTGACTCATTGTTCCACCTCTTGTTTTTCAGCAGACATATCTGGTTGATCATTTTCATCTTCAACAACTAATGAACTAGCTCTAATTAATAAATTCTCAACGTCATCAGATTCAATCGGTTCTACATCACTAATGCTTTCTACAATAACGTCTCCCCAATCAGTTTCAAATCCTTCGAAAGTATAGTAATTAAGTAAAATTTCTTCTTCCATTTCTCTCTTAACTACTTCGGTGTCAAATGCTTCTTGAGCCATATTTTTTGCTTCTTCTAGAAGTATTCCTGTAATATCTTCTGTTTTTTCTCTACCAATAATAATTCCTCGCGTTTCCTTTCCATCATCAACGACGGCTTTGATTCGTAAATCAAATTCTCCTTCAACTTCTCCGTGTTCTGGACATTCTCCATTTTTCAGAACCCGATTACAACCTTCAACACTACAACGTTTGATAAGTCCACTATTTTCGTAGACTTTTACAATTGGTCCTGTAAATTCAACACTATTTTGAGGCTGTTCAAATTCATCATCAATCATTTTAACCGTCGTTTCACTTGTTAGATTAATAGAATGTTTACCGTTCCATTCATTCGTTACAACATTTTCAAATTTGTAGGTCTGTCCTTCATTTAGGATTGGTAATTCACTTTTCTTCCATGAAGTAAATTTGATAGTTCCTGTATCATCATAAACCAATCCTGTTTGTGCAATATTATCAGATGTAGGGTCCCATAGTTCTGATACTTCCCCTTTAACTGTGACGAAATCTCCATCTGTATTAATCTCTCCAATCTCAATTTCATCTGGTGATCCAGATTTAAAATTGAAATCTTCAAAATCTAAATCATATTCTGAACGAATATTAGAGATTACGGATTTCTTAGCATTCTCCCCATAAATATCAAATTTTGCAAGTCCTTCAAAACGTTCTGTTAACGAATCAATAGTTACGTCGGCTTTATCTGGTATCTGGTCAATTAATTCTTCAGCTAATTCGCGTGGTTGTTTATTATCACTCATTGTTTTACCTTCGTATTATTATTAGTTTTGAGGGTACATATAACCATCGATTTTTGTTTTGTATATAATAAAATTTATATTATTATTCTTATTTATTTTCACTACTTTTTTACCTTTCTAATACATAGTATAATCTAACACTAAATGATTAGTAAATATAATAACATAAAATTCGATAAGACTTTAGAATCGAATAATTTAAAACCAAGCGCACATAAAGAATTATTAATTACTAAATATGTCTAATAATACAAAACCTACAAATAGTGAGTTATTGGTTGATAAGGAAAATATTAGTTCAAGCGATATTTCAAATTTATTGACAAAAATAACAGATTTAGAAGATACTATAAATCATATAACAGAACAACAAGCAGATTTAACACATAAAGTAAAAGAACAAAAAAACACAATAGAAGATCAAAATAACAAAATTAAACAACTTAAACAGACCGTCGAAAATCAAGATAAACAAATAGAATTATTACAAAAAGAAAATCAGATAAAAAATTCCCAATTAGAACATATTAATAAATTCGTTGATAAAATCGATAATGAATTATCTGAAGAAAATATAAAAATAAAAGAATTAAAAAGCGAATACGATAGAAGAATGAAAGCAATTGAAACATTATTAGATGTTAATGAAACAGATATTGCAAAAGCAATTAAACCTGGAGCTTGTGAATTAGAACAATTAGCTACTATACCAGAAGATTCACGGTTAGATGAATTAAATGTAAGAACAACAAGAGCCGTTTCTGTTTATGAAAACTTTGATCAAATATCTGATCCAATAAAAAATGGTAGTAAAAGATTGTTATCTAAAGATATTAAAACGTTTTTAAGTGGTAGAAAAGATGGGAGTATTTCATATTCTCAAGTACATAGAGTTATTGATACTTTTGATGAAAAAACAGATAAAGATTATAAAATAATACAAACAGATGATGGGAGAGCTATTCTTTGGGACCCAAATGATGAATATTAATTATATAGCATTTCTTTATCATTTGGTATAATTATAGCAATATCTAATATATAATGACGATGTAACCCATTTTCTCTTCCTGCTATTTTATTGGCTTCAATTATTAAATCAACTTCTAAAGGATGCCAATTATTTTGATGTGCTAAATTATAAATAAATGATTCTGCACCACCTAATATTGTAAACTGTCCTGTTTTACCTGCGTTTTTATCTACAATATATAACATTGTATCAATATCAGCTCCCGTAACATTACCTCTTTCTAATTCCATAATTCTCTCAATTTCCTCTATAATATCATCTCTTCTTTTGTAGAACTCTTTTTCAGCAGCTAATACAATATCTTGTGGGTTATCAATCGTTATTTGATCTTTTGTAAGATCATGTTCATCTAATACAATTTCAAATGCTTTTTTCGAAATTTCTTCATTAGAGGGTCGAATTATATAATTTAATTCTTCATTATCTACATCTAATTCATCAGATGAATTTTTTAGATCATTTAATAAATTAAAATATTTTTTAATATTTGTTGACATATATAATAATATATACTTATTATTTTAAAAGTTTATTGAAAATCAAAAGGTATTTGAATCACGTAAAAAATAACGAATTATTTTAATATACTATTCTTAACATTCAGACCAGCCACAAGATTCACACTTTTTACATCCTTCAGAATAATAAAGAGAGAATGAACTACATTCTGGACATTCAGGATTTTCGCCCGATTTGATTAAACTTTTTGTGTTAGCATCCTCATCTTTATTTTGTTGTTCTTTCTCACTATCATCTTCTGATACATCTTTTGTTACAGAATTTCCTGTATTAATATCTGAACTTTCATATCTTTCAAGTGCTAATGAGATTCCATCAGGAACACTAAATACTTTATCTCCTTTATCCCAAGAAATTTTAGGTGAACGTATTCCTTCAATCTGTTTTGTAACTTCTTCAATAGGTATACCACATCTTAAACAAAGTGATATTAATCTAGCCGTAGATTCTGTGAAAGAATATGTATATCCTCCACTTTTACCTATTTGAGCAAATACTTCAAATGGTTCACCATCTATTTCATTAATCGTAACAAATAAATTACCATAACCAGTATTTATCTTTTCTGTTGTTCCTACTAATCGTTTTTGTCTTTCTTTTGGCTTTAACTCATTTGTATCTACAGATACATTATTTGGTATGTTAATATCTTCTGGATCAATTTCACCTTTCTCCAACATATTGTTTACTTTCTCGACGGGGTTTATTTCTTCTTGATTCTGTTCTCTTGTCGTTAACACTTGTTTTGCTCTTGAACCATCTCTATAATATGTAACACCTTTACCTCCATTATCATATACATATAAGAAAGATTCATGTGTATCTTCTATTGTAGAATCACTTGGAGCATTAATAGTTTTTGATATTGCACTGTCCACGCCTTCTTGTAAAGCGCATTGTACAGAAGCATGTTGTTTAGCTGATAATTGATCTGTAGTTACGAATAATCCTCCAATTTCATCAGGAACCGTTTCCATTGATTTAATCCCATCAAATTCATTATTAGACATTAATTCTTGAGCTTCACGTTTAGCTTCTTTAACGCCAATATCATTTGCTTCTAATAATCTTAAGAAATAATCATCAAATTCAACGAGCATTTCATCTCCTTGAACATCTTCTGTTACATTTTTATAATATGCAACATTGTATATTGGTTCACATCCTCCCGTAGTATCTCCAAGCATTGAAGTTGTGTTGTGAGATATAAAACCATTTGCGATATATTGGGTATTATCTGGAACACTAATATCTTTAGTATATGCAACACCATCTTCTACAGAATCAATTACACTAAATACATAATCTGTTATTGGTTTTCCACCGTCTGCTATAACAGAATTTTCTGAACGTATTGATTCCATTGTATGAACATAATCTCCAAATTCATCTGATTTAGATCCTAAAGTAGGTTTATTAACTACACGGTTTGGAACTAAATCATTTTCATAAGAACATTCAGATAATTCGAAATCTATATCTTTTGTAAATGTTCCTATTTCATCTATAAACTTTTTATCTTCATAATTATTTGCTCCACGAATTACATATCTTGTTCTCTCTCCAAATTGGTTTTCACCAGATTTTTCATATTCCACAGATTCTCTAACAAATAAGTGACCTAAAGATAACAGAAGTGTTTGGACTTGTTTTGATAATTTTTCACTAAAAGTTGATAATTCAACTTTTTCTGAAATACTCCCTTCTGATTCAAATAATCCTCGACAGAATGAACGTGCTACAGACTCAGATGATTTCATAATTTCTTTTGGAACAAATGAACTATCTGATTTTTCACGAGTATTTCTATCATGTTTTACCCATCCATTATCCTCAAAGTATCTTGAGAGATGACGCCCACCGAATAGAACGGTTTTTGTATCTTTATTTTCAACAATTGGATCTACACCAAATACAGATCTACCTAGTTCTTTAACATATTCTACACATTCATTATTTGAAGGATTTAAGATTAATTTAATGCCAACAGATTCATTTTTATATCTGTTACCCATCCAATAACCTAAAAATTCTGCTAATTCTTCTGTCATTGTATTAGGGAGAACAAGGTTTCCATCTGTATTATGGTTGAAATTATCTTTTTCACTTGTGTCTAGTTTAGTATTTTCACTAGATTTGAAAGTATTCCTCATCTGTACAATTGTATCTCCTTCATCGAATTCTTCAGCTTTCTTCCAAACAATTTCCCCTCCATCATTAACGGTTCTAAATTTATGGTTTAATGTTGAACTTACTTCAAAACCATGTTTTGTTTTTATTGTCTTAACGTTTGTAAATCCAGCATCATAGAAAGCCGTTGATTGTTTTATACCATCTTCTGTTACAACAGATTTATTAATATCTTCCCATCTTTCAAATTCAGATGGTATTTTATCTGCCATATCACCTATTTTTTCAAGACCTTCTGTAGTTGAAATAAGACTTTCTTCATCAACACAACCTGTAGGAGCTATTGTAGTCGTGTTATGATTACGTATTGGGTATCCATCTTCCCAATCTTCAGGATCTTCACCTACATGTTGTTTGAACCATTCTGGATATGATGTTGGATCAGCGTATTTGGATTTATGCCAATTATCAAACGAGCCTCTTGCATTAAATCCATTATTACCAAGAGCTATATCTTGTGATACTTTCTTAGATTCATGGTTAATGTATTTCATTATTTGTTTAGCAACTTCATCTCCTTCCTCGGTACCATATTTGATACCCATTTGTATATACATCTGTGCTAGACCCATTATTCCTAATCCAATTTTTCTATTATTACCTACTTTTTCTGTTATTTTATCAACAGGGAAAGATGACATTGTAACGACATTTTCTAAGAAATGAGTTCCCATTTTAATTCTTTTATCTAATATATTCCAATCAACGGATTCTTGTAAGAAATCAGAAATTAATTCTTCTAATTCACCTTCTTTATTTTGGGACCATTCTCTCCAATCAGGGGTTTCTTTATCAACACAAGTTGATAAATTAATATGACCTAAATTACAACTTTCATATTCTTCAAGTGGTTGTTCTCCACAGTTATGAACAACAATTCCATTAGCAATGAAAGAGTGTGTATCAGGTTCTGTTAGATCATACACGGTTTCTTCTCTCCCTGTATATTCTACAGATTCAACCATAGCTTTAAATTCTGTTGTATTCGGATTTTCTAATTCTTTAAGTTCTGATGTAAATTTAGTTTGTTTTTCTTCAGATAAGAAACCAATTTCTTCTTGGAAAACATATAAATCTGATTCTTCAATAGTTAACTTATTTTCTGTTATTTTTGAATATATACCAATATTTAATAATAATTGTTGAATATCTGTTAGGTATTGTTTATTGTCATTATTAAATTCAATAGTTAACTTATCATTTTCATTGATACTTCCATATTTTGTAAATAATACTTGCATATATCCTTTAACCATTTCTTCAGAAACTTCAAATAAAAATTCAGGAACAATATTTTTATCTTCAACGCTTCTTTCAGATTTAATATATTGATATAATTTATCTTGAACAGCATATTCATTTACAAAACTCTGTTTTTTCATATATCCTGTGTTAAATATTTCTATATAATCATCTATTAGATTACATGTGTTTTGGAATTCTTCAATTTCAGAATCATCCATTTTCATAATATTTTTTTCATCTTTATTTATTTTATCTTCAGTATGTAACCATCCGAAAACTTGTCCTTCTTTTATAGAACCTTGTCTTCCAAATAACCCTTTTCTATTATTAATATGAATTTTATCTCCTTTTGATAATTCTTCAGCAGTTATCCATCCATTATCAGTTTTTATTTTATGATCTTTAGTTAATTCTATTTCGTATCCTTCTTCTGTTTCTAATTTGTATATATCTTTAACGCCTGTTTTGTATACGCTACTAGCTTCTTTTGTAATTTCATCACTTAAGCGACCATCTACAACAACATCATTTGATAATCCTAATTGATATAATTTTTCAGCTTTTATCATTCCTTTAGATGTGTGTATTCTTGTATCTCCTGTAACACATGGGTTTGTTGCTTTAATTTCATGTTCAGGATGTTCATCAATATCAAACGAATGTTTATCATTTACTCTATCGAGATAGATCAATCCAGGTTCACCATTTTCATGAGCACCTTGTAGAATTCTCTCCCATATTTCTTTGGCAGGTAAAGTTAATTTTTTACCTACTTCAACGTATTCATCCATATCAAACCATCCATACATTTCTTTTGTTTTTTCATTAGCTATATATGGTTCATCTGTTCTTGGGTTTATTAATTCATATTCTTCATCATTTTTAACGGCTTCCATAAATTCTTCTGTTGCACCAACACTAATATTAAAGTTTGATAAATGACCTTCTGATGCATTTCTTAGATGTTTTGGGACCTTTTTTGTTCCATCTTCTGTTTCAATTATCAAGTCTCTTGCTTCTTCTAATGCTTCTTCAAACGAATTATGAGTATAATCATCAGGATCATTAAGCAATAAAGTATGAGCGAGTGAAACATCTTTATTTTTAGCATGTATAAATTCTATTATATCTGGATGATCAACTCTCATTATACCCATTTGTGCTCCACGTCTTTTTCCACCTTGAGCTATAGTATCACACATTTGATCATAAGTTCTCATAAAACTAATTGGACCCGAGGCTATTCCACCTGTACTTCCAACAGTATCTCCATAAGGTCTTAATTTCCAAAATCCATAACCATTTCCACCTCCAGATTGGAAAATACTTGCCGCTTCTTTTGCAACTTGGTGTATATTATCTATATCATCTTTTGGAGATATAACAAAACAAGCAGATAATTGTTGTAACTCATCACCTGCATTCATTAAAGTTGGAGAATTAGGCATATAACCAAGTTTAACCATCTGTTCTTCAAATAAATTAGCTATAAATTCAATATGTTTTTGAGCTTCTTCAGGTATTTTAGGAACTAATGTATCATACGAAAATGCATGTACATTTTCTTCTGTGATTTGTATTGTTTCATCTGAATCTAATGATACATCTTCTCCAAAAAATTTGTCACATAATTCTCGTTTTTTACTATCTGTTCCAACAGGACATAAATCACTTGGGGTTGCTTCAAGTGTAAAATTTCCATACTTATCTAAATCTTGCGCGTACACAACATCTGCTAGAGCAACATTTTTCGCAACTCTTTCAAAAAGACCTGAAGCATCTTCAATAACATCACCGTTTTCATCTTTTCTTAAATATCTATCTGGTAAAATATTGTATAGTGCATTATCCGTTAAATTATCTTCTGCTTTCTTTCCTGTCACTCTTTTAATAGGCTTTTCTATATCGTCAAAACCATTGATTTGATTATTTTCATTTTTACTCATGTATAATTCACCAATTTGTTATAACACTATATATTTTATTATTAATATATTAAATTAAATTAATATATAGTATTTTTCGGTATATTATATACGGGAGACAAGCATAAAAAAGTTATTGGTAACTATTAAAATAATAATAGTATATGAAATTTTATATTTTATATTTTCACGGAATATAGTTTTTAATTATTGATTTTTTTATAGTATGGCAAAGGTATAAGTGATATAAGACACTACTTATTTACACACATGAACACAGATAAATTAGAATCATTGCCTGGAGTCGGACCTGCTACGGCTGAAAAATTAGTTGATGCAGGATATACAAGATATGATGAAATAGCAACAACTAGCGTCGGTCAGTTAACAGCAGAATTAGATATGAGCGATAGTAAAGCACAGAAATTAATTAGTGCTGCTATGGACGCGTCAGATATTGGAGGTTTTAGTACAGGAGCGGAAATACTTAAACACAGACAAAATAATATTAATAAAATAACAACAGGTGTTGAAGAAATAGATGAATTATTAGATGGAGGTATTGAAGAAGAAGCAATAACAGAATTATATGGTAAATTTGCGGCTGGAAAATCTCAATTCACGCACCAATTCTGCGTTAACGTTCAGTTACCTGAAGAATATGGTGGATCTGGAAAACGAGCTATTTTTGTAGATACAGAAGATTCATATCGACCAGAACGTATTGTACAAATGGTAAGAGGATTAGATCCTGAAATTCAGCAAGCATGTATGGATAGAGATGGAATTGACGGTTCCCCTACAAACGAAGAAGATGTTAATAAATTAGTTGAAAAATTCTTACAAAGAGTCCATAGTACAAAAGCAACAAACACAAACCATCAAATTATTAATGTTGAAAAAGCTAAAGACTTAGCCGATAAGTATAGAAATACAGATTTCCCTGTAGGTCTACTCTGCGTTGACTCTATTATGGGCCATTTCCGAGCCGAATATGTTGGTAGAGGTAAATTAGCTGAAAGACAACAACAATTAACAAAACATTTAGATGATTTAGCTAATTTTGCAAACTTAGAAAATGCTGCTGTTGTTTTAGCAAATCAAGTTCAGTCTGATCCAAATTCATTCTTTGGAGATCCAACAAAACCGAGTGGAGGAAATGTTATTGGACACAGAAGTACTTTCAGAGTTTATCTTAGAAATGGAAAAGGAGATAAACAAATATTTAAACTTGAAGATGCTCCAAATCTTAAAGACGGTGAAGCACCATTTAAGGTTGAAGAAGCAGGAATTGTAGATTCTTAACTAATTATAAAATTTATAATTTTTTATAATTTTTATTTCGATCTTGATATATTTCTCCATAAAATTTTAATTCTTCCAACGTTTCTTCTGCTTTTCTTTTCGTTATTCCTAATTTCGTAGCATTTTCAATTATATTATTTCTTGTAGAATTATCTAATTCTTCACAACATTGTAGTATTATTTTTTTTGGATCTTTCTTTTCTATATTATGTTTATTTTGTTGATATACTTTATCTACATCTTCAAATATTCCTTCTTCTATAAGTTCATCATAATCTTTATCTATATTTGATAATTTTGTGAATAATTTTGTTCTAGCTTTAATGGCTTCTTCATTTGTATCTGCTGTATAAGAAAGATGATATTTTTTAAATTTATTACTTTTTGAACATTTTCTACATGTAACCGTTTCAGGTCGTTCATTAATTATACTTATTCCTCTACAGTCTCTATCAGGACATACTAATACATTATAAGTCATTTGTAAATTTACATAGAATCTATACTGATAAAAACATTTTTATGTATAATTTATATTACTAATGGTGCTAATACAACACTTAGAATTATAATTAATGTTAAAGTTTTTATAGTTAAAGATAATATTTTAGATATTCTTTCTGTAGTATATTCCCCAATTACATCAAAAGATATTGTTCTTGTTATATGACCACCATCTAAAGTATATGTGGGTAAACAATTAAAAATAGCTAAATTAATATTAAGCCATGCTGTCCAGAATAATGTACTAATAGTAAAGAATATTAAACTATGTGTATTACTTGGGGCATTATTTATTTCATAAAAATTTTGTATTAAAGATGTAAATCCTGGGAAATTTGTATTAAAGAATGGCGTTAAAGCTGCAAATGGTAATAATATAATCTGATAAATAGATGTTAATATTGATGAACTACTATCAAACGATAATATATCTAAGAAATCTTGTGATGGATAAGTATGAATACCTAATGTTGATGAATTTATACCACTAATATATTCTGATACGACAACGTGATCTTCAGATTCAATATTTAATTCTTCTGTTTTTATATCTCCATCAGACCAATATGTTATTTTTATATTTTCTTCAGTTTTTAATTCATCTATAAATGTTTGTTCATTATATACTCTTTCTTCATTAATTTCAAATACAACAATAGAATCACCTGCACTTATATCACTTTCTGATTCATTTATAATTTGATCATCTTGTATAGTATAATATGCTCCAATAGGAATTTCTTTTAATGTTCCACCTTTCAATTCAATTTCTGTTGTATAATCTTGTATATTTTTTAATTCATTATTAAATTGATAACTAGATTTAATTTCATTATTATCAACTCCTATTACTTGCATACCAATATCTAAATCAACTTCTTTAGGAGATTGCATAATATAAGATAACGTTTCAATTTCTCTACTATCATCTTCATTAACTTCTATAGTGTTTGCTCCATTTTCCAATTCTTTTAATAATTCTTCTTCAGAATCTACTTGTTCATCATCTATTCCCGTTATTCTATCTCCAGTTTCTATATCAGATTCGAAAGCAGGTGAATCATCCAATACCTCACTCACCCCTACACCTGATGCTACAACAACAAAAGAGCTTACTAATAGATATAATCCAATTAATGATACAAAAAATATTAATATATTATTCATTATACCAGCAGAATACATTTTTAATTGTTCTATTACATCTGATTCTAATGCTTGATCCATATTTGGTTCTACAAAAGCCCCTAATGGAATAATTGACAAAAATATTAATCCTGTAGATTTAACTTCCATATTTGCTACTCGGCAATAAACAGCATGTCCAAATTCATGAACTACCATACCTATTATTAATGCTAATATTATTTCAGGAGCAGCATCTAAAGGTAAAAATTGATTTACACCTGGGATTACTAACATGTCTTGTGGTTCATATAATACTACTTCATCAGCATTCAAATATAAACCAATTACAGAAATAAACATGAAAATAACGCCTGCAAATGCACCAATTAATGCAAAAAATACTCCTAAATAACCCCAATAATTCCATATATTTTTATAAATAGATAATCTTTCAACGGTCTTAAGTCCAAAATTAGATCGTATTGTTATACTCGGACCCCAAATATTAATATTATCTGGTATCAGTGTATTATATTTTTTATACGATAAGTGTGCTATTATAGAATATAATATAAATGTTATAAGTATTAATTCTAAGTTTAATTCAATCATATATCAGTAACTATGTATTTGAACTATAATAATAGTTATTCTATCTTACATCCAAAGTTAATTCCATATTCTTTTCTTCACCATCTCTTAGTATAGTTAATTCTATAGTGTCTTTAGGTGATGTTTCTAATAATAAATAACTTGAAAGTTCTTCATTTGTCGTTATTCTTTCCCCATCAACTTCTTTAATTATATCATTTTGAGTTAAATCATCTCCTTGATCTTCTCCAATTTTTAAATCTAATTCTTTAGCTGGCGAATCTTCTAACATATCTGCTACAATTAATCCTTTTTCTATATCTATATCGTCATAATTTTCAAGTTCTGGAGAATATTCAATAGTTGATATTCCTATATGAGAATGAGCATGTTCCCCGTTATCTATTAAACTTTGTGCAACTCTATCCATTAAAGAGGATGAAACAGCAAAACCAAGGTTTTCTCCTTCCGTTGCTCTATTAACGCCAACAACAGAACCATCTTCTTTGGAAATTAACGGTCCACCACTATTACCTGGATTTAATGCGGCATCTGTTTGGACCATATCAGGAATTGAATATCCCTCTGAAACTTCCATTGAACGGTCTGTTCCACTAACAATTCCATCTGAAACAGATTGAGAAAGATTAGAAGGACTTCCTATAGCATATACTCCCGTACCTCTATCTACGGAATCACTAATAGGTAAAGGTTCTGCATAATCTGGCGTTGAATCAACTTGTAATACTGCTATATCTGTATCATTATCTTCTCCAATTAATTCAGCTTCTTCCCATTCACCATCTCTAAATTCAACATAGAAATCTTCTGAACTATTTGTAACATGTTCATTTGTTACGATATGGTTTTCTGTCGTATATACAAATCCAGAACCTTGATTCTGTAAATCATCACTATCAGGATCATCTACTAAAACAGATACTGTTGAATCCATTGAATCAGATAATAATTTATCACTATCAGTTAATGAATTATCTTGTTCAACATTATATACATTTGGTTTATCATCTCCTATTATTCCTGAATCTGTTATTATGAATCCCATTACAAAAAATGCTGATCCGACTCCAATTGTAATAGCAAATACACTTGTTAATAACACAAAAAATTCTAAATAGCTTAAATCTTTATTCATTATATTATATATAAATGTTATTATATATTAAAACTATTGTCATAATTGTATGAACATAATCAAAAAACTTTTTTACTATGTAGTATATATTGTATAGTATAACTAAAATATAAGGTAGAAAAAATGTATACTAGAAAAGCACATAATTCTGATGAAGCATGGATGTTAGAAAAACTATCTCAAAAAGGAATTGATGAAGCATCTTTTTATCCAAGAGATTTTTTAATTGGGGAAACCGAAGATAACAAAACACGCGTTGCATTTGGACGAATTAAATATAACCGAAACAAAACAGATAATAAAGAATATGTTGAAATTGATAACGTTATTATATTAGATAAAGCAGAAGATAAACATGGATATGAATTACTTGTATCACTTGTTGAAAAAGCAAAAGAACTTGATTTCGAACAAGTTTTTACATTACCATATTCTAATTTTAAATTTTATAAAACCGTAGGATTCAAAAATATTAATAAAGATGAAATTCCTAACGTTATTCAAAATAATTTAGAAGATAAAAAAGAACAACATGGAGATAATGTACAACCTATGGTTATTAGGACAAATCAAATTACATACTCTCCTGAAAAAGAATCAGACAAAAATGAAAAACCACAAGGTGACTCTGTAACAAATAAAAAAGAAATTGAAGATATTAAAAATGAAATGAATATAAATGAAAATACAACATACAAATACAGTACTTAAAAAAACTTAAATTCAATCCTCACTATATTATTAAATAAATTAAATTAATTAAACGTTTTTATAAAAAAATAATGTTAAAAAATATAAATATTTATAAAATTATACGATTATCTTATTCTCTTTTATGCATTGCTATACCAGCGGATGCTATTATAGCCATTAGAGCTATTACAACTCCAAACCCTGGCTGATCTGGTACAACGCCATCATCTCCATCATCACCGTTCTCGTCACCATTTTCATCTTCTTCATCTAAGGTTAGATCTATTTCTTCATCTTCTCCATCAATTTCTACGTTTGCAGATGTTTCCTCGTATTCATCAGCATCAGCCGTTACTTCATATTCTCCATCTTCTAACTCAAATGTAGCAGATGTTCCTGTTTCTTCTTCTCCATCAACCGTTATTGTTGTTGCAAGTTCTTCATCATCTACTGTTGTTGTATTAACGGTTAATTCATATTCTTCATCTCCTTCATCTTCTTCAGTTACTATTATGTTTGCACTCTCAGTATCAGTTTCTCCTGTCTCTGTATCTAATGCTTCTATTTCTATCTCATACGAGTCTCCTTCGTTATATGTCTGATTTACAATCGAACCTGTAGCTTCATCTTCATCATTATCAAAGTCCCAAGTTATTTCAAGATTTTCTCCATCAACATCAGCGAATGCTGTCATTTCTTCACCAGCTTCAACTTCTGATGGAACAGATATATCTAATATTTCAGGAGGTTCAACATCTTCTTCATCTACAACAATTTCTACGGTTTCAGAATCTTCTTGACCTTCACTATCTGTTACGGTTAATTCAACGTCATATGTTCCAACTTCTTCAAATATATGGGTCGGGCTTTCAGATTCAGATGTTTCACCATCATCAAAATCCCATTCATAATCTACTTCATCAACATCTTCAACATCTGCTGAGAATGAAACTTCTTCATCAACAGTAACAGATGTTTCAACATCTATACTTTCAATTACAGGTGGTGTGTTTTGCTCTGTACTGATAAAGTCTGTTTCTTCAACAAGGTTGGGTGCTTGATTACCTCTAATTTCGACGTTCATAAACCTGTCAACTTCAACATTTGTTAAGTCGTATTCTGATTCAATATCTCCGTCAGAATCAACTTCTCCTTCTACTTCTATATTGGTAACAGTTTCTTCATCTGTTTCATATATTGGTGGGTTAGGCTCATCGTAGTATTCAGCGTCAGCCGTAAGTATTGTACTTATTTCTGTATGAGGGGCAACATGAGTTTCTGCATTTACAACGGACATATCTTCTTCATCAACTTCATCTTCATCAGACTCATCTTCTTCATCTACGCCAGGAACTTCAATACCATATCGGTTTTCTAAATCACTTTCTTCTACATCAACGGTAGAGTGATTAAATGTAACATCTCTTTCTACGTAGTCAATTTCATTTTCAAGGTTTAATTCATCAATAGTTTCTCCTTCTTCATAGCCCAAGGATTCAGCATATTGATATTCATCTGTTATTTCGAAATGAACATCGAATATACTATCTACGACAAATCCATGTAGATCTTCTTCTGTTTCATCTTCTCCATCCCATTTTAATTCATCCGTATCATAAGCAAGTAATAAAGTATTTTCATCTTCATCTATTGTTATATTACGTGCGTCACTAGCATTTAATTCGGTTTCTCCCCTATTCTCATCAACATCTTGTTCTTCAATTGTTAAATTAAGAATATCTCTAACATTTTTATCTAATTCTTCTGGTAATTCAGCATCTTCTTCATCATATTCAGCATCTTCTTCATCATACTCTGTTGCATCTAATATTCCTGTTAATAAATCATTATGGTCATCTGTATTTCTGTCTTCATCTTCTATGTGATCAAGCATTCCAAATATACCAGATGATTCAATTTCAACAACTAACATATCTTGATCTGCTACTATTTCTCTTTCTGTAGCAGAATCATCAAATTCTGATAATTCTGTGTCATATGGCATTACATTAAATTCAAGTTCTTCTGCACTCGGATATTCAAAGAATAATGAAGATGAATGAACTTCTTCATCATCAACATTCAAGTTCAATTGATATAAATCAGGTTTTAAATAATCTGATGATAATTCTACATCATATACATCTTCTTCTGTTATATCTTCACCATCTACGTATATGCGGTCATCTTCATCTTCTGTTGTATATACATATTCAGCAGGAGCACCTTGTCCAGCAAGATATGAATTAAATTTCACAGTTACTTGTTCATCATCTGAACCATCTACAACAGTGAAATCAAAATCATAATTTTCATCATCGAAATAAACATCTGCTGTACTTGTTTCATCTAAATTAATAGTAAATTCTACAACATCACCAAGCTCTTGTTCATACATACTGTCACTAAATGAAGCATCGCCTTGTGATCCAACAATAGCTTCAAATGATACCGTTTCTTCACCATATTCGCCTATAACATGTGCATCTTCAGAGTAAAATTCTATGTTATATTCTCCTTCACTTATTAAGTGTTCTTCATTTTCTTCATCATAAAAGTTCATTTCTAATTCTTCACTTTCACCATCTAAATCTTCTAATAGGATAACTTCAACTTCTTCATCTTCATCTAACTCATAAGTTTTTACGGGGTCATCTTCTTCTCCAATACTATCTGCATATTCAATTTCTGAATTATCCAATATTTCTATAAATTCTTCTATTTCCATATTATCAATAGTAACATAGACAGAAGAAGTTGATCTATTAGAATCAAATTCTAATGTGGATTCATTATCTTCATCCGTATTAATATTAATTTCATCTTCTTCAAAAGTAGCGTTTATATCATGTTCTTGAACATTCCAATGATCAACAACATCACTACCTTCTCTTAATTCATAAGTCCCTTCAAGTGTACTTAAATCATCTCTATCATTTTCAAGAGCCGTATCAATCATAACTCTATCGTCTTCAGATACGACTTGTCTAATAAACTCGTCACCTTCTTCATCATCTACTTTGTATAGACCATATTCTTCATTATTTGTTTCTGTCCATACGTCAATCTCTTGTCCTGCCCAAACGGTAGAACCATTAATTTCTTCGGCTACAGTCCAATAAAATTCAGCATCATCATCTTCATTTACTAACTCATATTGGCCTGTGCCATATTCAGCGACATTTACTTCCCAATTTTCTTGGCCTGTTTGCGTATTGATTTCTTCATCATCTATAACTAATGTATATTCTTCATCTTCATCTAGTCCATCAACATCAACTACGTCAACATCTTCTAACCAGTATACTTCTCCATTGTCAGATTCTTCATGCGTCACAGTAGTTGCAGCTACCATAACAGAGACAACACCGACTAATGATAAAAGTACTAAACCAATTATCAGAATGTTTCTATTTTCTTTAGATATCATTATCTGTATTATATAAATATAATGTCACATCTAAAAAGTGTTATGACACAAAGACGATATAATATTATAAATACTATAAGAAAAAACTAAAGTTATTACTTTTCACAATACAAATAAAAACGTTTTAATTAATTGGAAATCTCAAAATAGCAGCTAAACCATCAAAAACCTCATACAATTGTTTACCTTTTTCAAAATCTGTTGATACAATTATAACCTTACCTCCTTTATTTTCTACTTTTTCTGTATATTCTTCTATTAAATCAGGATCTTTTTTATCTGAAACTAATAAATACTCTATAGACCCATAATTAAGTGCTTTATCTATTTCATTTTTTCCATATGCTCCATCTAATTCTTTAGTATGTAATGATTTAAAGAATCTCTCTGTCATTTTTCTTTCTTCTTGGTTTACAATAGTATTTATTTCATTTTTTGCAAGAGATACTAATTGTTCTAATGATTGTTTATTTGATAAATCAATAGAATATGTATTTTTAATTCTTATTTCTTCTAAAGATTTTGGAATATAATTATTTGATATAAAATCTTCTACAGTAATTGTTGTTCCACCAATAATAAATGAGTCTACTTCAGGCCTATTATTTTTATTTAAAAATAATGATTTTAATTTATTTCTTGTTTTCTTAAAAAATTCATGTTTTTCTTCTTCTATTAATCTATCAAAACGTATTGAAGATTGACCTCCAGCTTTATGTTTACCCATAATATTACTTCTATTATCTGTATGTACAATAATATTATTTCCAACTAACTCCCCAATAACAGAACCACCTCTTTCTATGACTAATAAACCAATTTTTTTATCTGGTGATATGATCTGTTTGATAGGTTCGGTTTCGAATCTACTATCACAGTTATAATCACTATATTGTAGTTCTGATTCTAAATCATCAAAAACAACTTCAAATATATCTTGGTTATTATCTATACCTACAAATATAACAAGTCCATTTTCTGGCGTTTTTTTATAATTTTTTAATATTTTATTAACTCGACTAATAGAATTTTCTACTTTTTTTCTATTACTATCACTTTTTATGTTTTGAGCTTCACTTTTTTCTTGTGATATTCTAGATTGAACACTTTGTATATTCTTACCTGCTGGTATATATAATGATATACAAGATGTTCCAGAACCAGTAAAGTTTTCAACTTTTTTTAGTTTTTGTTTTATAACTTTGTTATTCATATCAGTATATTATGTATACAAATATAAAAGTTTAACATATTATTTTTTTATATTAAATTTTTGATTTTAACTATGACGCTAAAAAATAATCAAATAATAAGTTTTTTTATCTAAATAGTCCCTCATACTATTAAACATTTCAATTAAATTTAGAAGCATTTATCAACCTTTAGAACTATAATATAAATACGTATGAGTAGTCAAGAATATAATGAAGATCAAATTGAATCTTATGAATCTCTGGAAGCTGTAAGACAATTACCAGGGATGTATATAGGTTCAACTAATGAAGATGGATTACATCACATGGCCTATGAAATTATAGATAATAGCGTTGACGAAGCTATTGCAGGTCATTGTGATAAAATAATTGTAAGAATACATAACGATAATAGTATAAGTGTTGAAGATAATGGAAGAGGTATACCTGTTGGAGATAAAGATGGAGAACCAGCAATTAACAAAATTCTAACTGGTTTACATGTTGGAGGTAAATTCAACCAAGATGCTTATAAAGTGTCTGGTGGATTACATGGAGTTGGAGTAAGTGTTGTAAATGCATTATCTACATCATTAGTTGCAACAGTTAAACGAGATGGATTCGTGTGGGAACAGAAATTTGATAAAGGAGAACCCCAAGGATTAGTAAAAGGAAGAGAATTAAAAACTGATGAAGATACAGGAACAAAAATAAGATTCTGGCCAGATAATGAAATTTTCGAAACAACAGATTTCACGTTTGATACGCTAAGAGGAAGATTAGAAAATATGGCTTATCTTAATCCAGAGATAAGAACCATAATTACAGATGAAAGAAATGAAGACATTAAAAGAGAAGAATATTACTTTGAAAATGGAATTAGTGAATTTATAGAACATCTTAACGAAGGAAGAGAACCGTTACATCGTGATATAATTAGAATGCAAGGAGAAGAAACAACAGAAGAAGGAGATAATATATCTGTTGATATTGCAATGCAGTATACAACAGGGACGCAAAAATCTGATGATTCAATCTTCTCATTTGCAAATAATATTGAAACTCCTCATGGTGGAACACATGAAACGGGCTTTAAAATCGCCGTTACGAGAGTAATAAATTCTTATGCTGTTGATAATAACATGTTTTCAGATATTGAAGTTGATAGAATATCTGGAAGTTTAGTTCGTGAAGGATTGACAGCAGTTATTAGTATTATGCATAGTGATCCTCAATTTGAAGGTCAAACAAAAGGTAAATTTGGAAATAGAAATGCTAGAAGTGTTGTGAGTGGAATAGTATCAGAATATTTAGAACAATTTTTAGAAGAACATCCAGATATAGCAGAAAGAATTATATATAAGATTATTGAAGCATACGAAGCACAACAAGCAGCAAAACAAGCTGAAAAATTAACAAGAAAATCAGCGACAACAAATACAACATTACCTGGGAAACTGTCAGATTGTCAGAAAGGTACCCCTGCATCAGATGCAGAACTATTTATAGTTGAAGGAGATAGTGCTGGAGGTAGTGCAAAGTTAGCTAGAAATCCAGAAACACAAGCCGTATTACCACTTAGAGGTAAAATATTAAATGTTGAGAAAAATCGATTAGATAAGATTCTTGAACATGACCAAATTCGAAATATTATAACAGCATTAGGAACAGGTATAGATGATGAATTTAATATTGATGATATTAGATATGAAACGATTATATTGTTCCTAGATGCAGATGTTGATGGAGCACATATCAAAACATTAATATTAGCATTTATATTTAGACATATGCCAGAACTATTAAAAGAAGGATATGTATATGCTGCCAAACCTCCACTGTATCGTATAAGATACAAAGGAGAAACTTATGATGCTATGACAGATCAGGAAAGAGATGAAATTGTTGAAAATGTATGTAATGGAAATCCAGATAAAATACAACGGTTCAAAGGTCTTGGTGAAATGAATCCAGACCAACTATGGGAAACAACAATGAATCCAGATAATCGTATATTAGAACAGATTACTATACAAGATGCTATTAAAGCAGATAAAATGTTTAGTGTCTTGTTAGGTAGCAAGGTGCAGCCGAGAAAGAAGTTTATACAGGAGAATGCGACGGAGGCAGAGTGGATTGATATATAATGGTGATCAAAAATGAGTTCTGAAAACCCCCAAACCCCCGATGTTAATGCACAGGCTTTAGAAGTAAATAAAGTTGCGATTGAAAATCAAATACAAGAATCGTATATAGATTATGCAATGAGCGTGATTGTATCACGAGCATTACCAGATGTAAGAGATGGAATGAAACCTGTTCACCGTCGAATACTATATAAAATGAATGAACTAGGTTTAACAAATAATAAATCACATCGTAAATCTTCCAGTGTTGTTGGAGAAACAATGGGTGATTTACATCCACATGGAGATAAAGCAATTTACGATGCTCTCGTTAGAATGGCACAAGATTTCAGCATGTGGGGTCCTCTTGTTGATGGACAAGGTAACTTTGGATCAATGGATGGCGACCCTCCTGCTGCAAAAAGATATACGGAAGCAAGAATGAGCGAACTTGGTGAAACGATGCTAACGGACTTAAATAAAAATACTGTTGATTATCGACCAAATTATGATAATCGATTAGAAGAACCTGAAGTTCTTCCAGCATCTTTCCCAAATATTCTCGTTAATGGGTCTAGTGGAATTGCTGTCGGAATGACAACAAGTATACCACCTCATAACTTGACAGAAGTTATTAACGCTACAATATATAGAATACAAAATCCAGATTGTAGTATAGACGAATTAATGGAACATCTACCTGGGCCTGATTTCCCAACGGGAGCTAATATTGTTGGTAGAGAAGGAATTAAAACAGCTTATAAAACAGGGAACGGTAGAATAACTGTTAGAGCAAATTATGAAGTTCAAAAAGATAATAATAGAATTGTTGTAACAGAAATACCCTACCAACAACGAAAAGATTCACTCGTTCAAGATATTGCTGAAGTAGCAAATAGTGATGAATTATCAGGTATTAAAGGAGTAAGAGATGAATCTGATAGAGAAGGTGTCCGTATAGTTATTGATGTTAAATCAACAGCTAATATAGATATTATTGAAAATAGACTTATTGAAAGTTGTTTTGAAAAAACAATATCAATGAATCATATTGCATTGTCTGATGGGCAACCTCAGAGAATGTCACTTGATACGATTTTAGATAAATATATCGAACACCGTAGAGAAGTTATTAGAAGAAAAAGTCAATATGATAAAGAAGAAAAAGAAGATAGATTACATATTATTGAAGGTCGCTTAAAAGCATTGAATAATATAGATGATATTGTTGAAATTATTAGAGAATCCGAAAATACAAAATCTGCAATTCAAACTATTAAAAATAATTATGGTCTAACAGAAGAACAAGCTAAACATATTACTAGAATGAGACTATCTAGTTTAACAAGTCTAAAAAGAGATGAATTACATGATGAAAAAGAAAAGTTAACACAAGAAGTTAGAAACTTAAACAGTATTCTTAATAATTCTAATGTATTAGATGATGAGTTAATCGTTGAACTTGAAAATATAGAAAAAGAACATGGTAGAGATAGAAAAACCAGAATTATTGATGATTATAATAGTGTTGATGATGAAGATCTAATACCTGAAGAAGATATTATTGTTACGGTTACAGAGAATAATTATGTAAAACGAATGAATATTAACAAATTTAGAATACAACAAAGAAATGGAAAAGGCATAATTGGTTTCAAAGGAAGAGATGATACATTATCAGATATATCAAAAATTAATACGCACGATAGATTGTTAATGTTTACCGATAAAGGAGATGTTCATGAACTTAAAGGATATGAAATACCTGAATCGACAAGACAAGCTCATGGCACAAACGCTGTTAACTTGTTAGATATTGAAAAAGATGAAAAAATTAAATCTGTTGTAACTGTAAAAGATGGACAAAACACTGATGATAATTATGTTACAATATCAACAAAGAATGGTTTAGTTAAAAGAACCTCATTAGATGAATTTAATAATATATGGGAGCCAGGAATTAAAGCTATTACATTAGAAAATGATGATCAAATAGTTAATGTTTCAATTACGGACGGAGCTAATGAAATAATGTTGGCAAGTAAAAATGGTAAGGTTATACGTTTTGAAGAATCAGAAGTTAGAGATACAGGACGTTCATCTAAAGGTGTACAAGGGATTAATTTAGAAAAGAATGATCAAGTTGTATCAATGGCTACGTGTTCATCTGAAGATGAATTATTAACAATTACAAAGAAGGGTATTGGAAAAAGATCTGACGTAGATGATTACAGTTTACAGTCTAGAAAAGGAAAAGGTACGAAAGGTGTACGTGAAATTGATAAAACAGGTGAAATATCTGATATATGCACAGTTAAAGATAATAATAAAAATGCTATCATTGCAAGTTGTGAAGGTAATATAATTCGCGTTGATTTGTCTTCCATAAGCAAATATAGTCGTATATCGAATGGATTAAAAGTTATGAATATTGAAGATGATGATTATGTTGTCAGTTCTTCAATTGAATAGTATATAAAATAACATTATCTTTATACGTATAATTATCTGTTTATAAGTCCTAACGAAGCGAAAATCAAAACTTTTATTTTACACTACAGTGTATTATACACTGTATGGCACAATGCAACCACTGTGGAGATTACGTTTCGAATAGATTCGAAAAAGTATTTAGCGATAACGAAGGGAATATTCATGCTTGTCAATCCTGCTCTGCTCAAGCAGGAATTGCTGAAACTTCAATGTCACGACGTGAAGAAGAAATTCAAATCGAAGAAATTAAAGTTCATAAACATAATTATCCAACAATTTAATTTTTAAAAATAATTAAAACGTTTTAATCGTCTTTTTCATCAACTTCAACATCAAAACCAATTTCATTTAATTGTTCATTTGTAAATATATCTTTATTCATATAACCTTTTCTTATAGCTTCATATGCTAATTGTTTATTTTTTCCTTCCATAAACCAATTTGGAGGTATACTAGTACGATCTAATATTAACATATAACTTGAAATCCATGAATATTGTTCTTCACCACCTAATTGACTTAAATAACGAAAAGACTGCGTTGTTTTGTCATCTTCCATTAACTTAATAAAGTTATGTCTAAAAGAAGTGTATTCACAACTAGTATATTTTCTAACTTTACCTTTTTGAAATGCTTCTGATGGACTTTTAATTTGATCTGTATCATTTAAATGATATTCTTTTAAAGCAACTTTTAAAGCTGCTATCGTTGGATTAGATGGTGTAGCTGCCGTACCTCCTTCAGGTATAACACGGTTTAAATAAGTTTCATATGAATTAGATAATTCTCCACCTGAATTTAAATATCTGTTTTTAATGTTATCCATTTTTCTATTTAATACCATAGTAATTAATACAAATTAAAGAAAGGTTAAATGTTTTACTTTTTTAATTCAAATCTTTAATATTTCCATCCCAATTACATCTATCACAACATATATTTGAATCTTCATTCATTACGGATTTACTATATTCTCCCCATGCAGAATTAAAATCTGAATAACCGCAATTAGGACAGTCTTTATCTATATGATCTACAGATGCACTTATAATATGAGTTGCAGATGATAATACAATATTGCATTCGTTATATAATGTTAATGGATTTGTTTGAACGAGTTTTTCAAAAGATCCAAAACCTTTGTCTTGTAATAATTTTGCTTTTGTTTCTCCAACACTTGGTAATTTCATTAATTCTTGAACGGAATTTTTTGTTTTTTGTTTTTTCATTGTATTAGTTTAAATGTTATCATATTATATGTACTTAACGATTTTTATTAAAATGTTTATATTTAAATTAGACAATGATAATATTAAAAACAAATAAAAACAATATATTAATATATAAATGAACACATATAATTTAGATAAAGAAGATGGAGAAAAAATAATATCATTTGCAAGAGATTCTATTAATAGTTATCTAAAAGAATCACAACGAATGGATGTTGGGAGTGTAGATGATGTTTTTAATATTAGAGCAGGATTATTATTACAAGTACGGTCAACAAAAAGAAGAAATAAAATTAGAGGGAAAGCCTCACTCTTTGATGGAAGAAGATTATCGGAATCACTAATTGAATCTACAATTAAAGCAGCTAGTCCTAGATCTATTGGTAGTAAAATTAGACCAAATGAAATAAATAATGTTAAATTATCAATATCCATAATAGAAGAAATTAACATAACAGATAACCCTGTTGAAGATATAAATATTGGAACGGATTGTCCTCTCATTTTGAATTGTAATGGTGAAATAAATTGTATAAATCCTAAATTTGCTAAAAATCAGAATTGGAGTCCAGAAGAATACTTAATAAGAACCTGTAAAAAGTCAAATTTAAACCCAAATGAATGGAAAAATGAAGATAATATGATAATGATTGCAAAAACAAAAACATTTACTGAAACAAATGATTTAGAAGATATAAAAATGATAAATTAATATTATAAAAAACAAAAAATTCAAGTATATCTAGATATAAATTATATTAGATGCAAGTAAAACAAGATCCAATAATACCAACAAATGCATATAAATGGGATCTATTAGATAATCCAAAATATAATAAAAATTTATATGCTGTATATAAAAACAGATCTGGAAATATATGGTTATCTATAAAAAAAGAATCTACGGAATCTTCACATCAATCTACAATATATACGACAGAAAATTATGTAGATGAAAATAAAATTAAAACAGAAGCACAATTACTAACAAGACTTATTGAAAAAAAATTTAATATAGATATAAAATACAATGATATTATTAACTATGATACAGATATATCAGAAGTGTATAAATTAACAGAAATATAAAAAAATAGAAAAAATTATAAATAGTTAAAAATATATTATATTAAATATAAGTTATTAAATGAATCATACAATAATTGAATTACTTCAGAAAAATACAAATATAAATGTATATTTATATTGTAAACCTATTACAGATAGTCCCCCTGAAGATTTAAAAGAAATTAAAAAAATAACCAATAAATATTGGTCTGCTAAAATATATACTAAACCAAAAAATCAAAATAAATTAAATGAATATAGTAACTGGTTTAGTATACCAATAATAAATGTTTTCTCATTATTTAATACAAAACCTAAAGGTGAAATGATTATAAATTTAAATTATTTATCTAAAAATCATATTAATATATTATTTTCTAATACTAATCCTACATTTAAATTTAATAATAACATATCAATATCTCAACTTAACTGGATAAATAACTATAATTAAATTTTAAATATATTAAAAACATATTATTAAATAATCAATATTATTCGAAACTTTTTTATATTAAGAACCGAAGTTACTACCATCTCACTACCAGTGTTGGTAGTGGGATTTCAAGGGTAACTGTTAGCGAGTGACCGAAAACAGGTAAGTTATACAACTTCACTTG
>SL_4KL_010_BRINEDRAFT_10000003_pt1 | contig 95793 bp, 114 predicted proteins | sample SodLak_010_BRINE_2_FD_10664 | JGI IMG/M metagenome (IMG submission 10664) | reverse complement strand
TCTTCTGTATCTTCTGTATCTTCTGTATCTTCTGTATCTTCTGTATCTTCTGTATCTTCTGTATCTTCTGTATCTTCTGTATCTTCTGTTTTATTAATGTCTTTAGGATCAATTTCGCCTTCTAAAGTTTGAAGTTTTTGCTCTAGAGAATGTTTTTCATCTTTTGGTATATTTTGATCTCTGTGATATATGTATGGGTCCTGTTCACCAGTTTCTTTTTCTTTCACAGTTTCACTTTCTTTTTCGTTATCTTGTACTTGTTCCTGTTCTATCTCTTTTATGGCAATGATTTCTCCATCTTCTCGCTCTATTTTCACTTTACCTTTTGTTGACTTTATTTTTTCAATAATAGGATGTTCTTCGTCTTTAGGAACATTTTCATCATTATTGTAAAGATATTTTCCTTTATTATCTTGTTGTTGGTCTTCGGTTTCGGGTTTACTGCTTTCTTCGTCCAGTGGAATATTTGTCTCTCCTTCTAGAGTCTTTATTTTCTGCATTAGGGGATGTTCTTCATCAATAGGTATATTTTGATCTCTATGGTAAATGTAAGGATTTTCCTGAGTTTCAGTGTCCTGATGGCCCTGAGCTTTTTTCTTAATTGCAATTAGATTGCCTTTTTCATCCTTTTCAAGCTCTACTTCTCCATGTATTGATTTGATCTTCTTTATTAACGGATGGTCGTGATCTATTGGAATGTTCTCGTTTTTATGATACAGGTAGTCTTGCTTATCTGCTTCTTCATTGTCTTGTGTTTCTCCTTTAGTTTCTTGAATCGCAGTAAATTCTTCTTCGATTTTTCCTAGAATTTCTGTGCTTGCTACATCTTTCAATCTTTTTTCTATAATTTCTTCCTCTTTTGGTATTTCTTTTACTTCTTCTAACTTGTTTTCCTCATCAGGTTTATCTTCTTGTTTTTCTTCAGATTCTTCTCTTTCTTGTTCTGTTTTTCCTTTGTTCCTTAGTTTGACGAACAAGTTGTTGATTTTTTGTATAGGATTTTGATCTTCTTTGTTTTCTTTTTTCTCGGGTTCTATATGTTTTTCGACTTTTTCTAATGCTTCTGCCTTGGTTCTTAGTTCTTGAGTATGTTGTTTTATGTTGAGCTGGTTTTCAGCTTCTTCTATTTGTTCTAGTGTTTGTTCTATCTGTTCTAATTCTTCTAGGTCTTCTTTTTCTAGATTTTCTTCGTTTTTTATTTTTTCTTCAAGTTTCCTGAGTTTTTCTATCTTGTTTTTAACTTCTTTTTGTTTTTCTTCTTGGCTTTGTAGATCTAGAACTATTGTTTTTAATTCCTTTCTTGCTTTCGAAATATTAGAGGATTTTTGATTTATTTTAGTGTGTTTTTTTTCTTTGCTTTCTTCTAATAGTCCCTTTTTCCTCTTCATTTCTTTCTGGTTTTCTTCAGTAAATTTTAGAACTATGCCTTGACTGAATGTGTAGTTCATCTCTACTAGACCTACTTCGTCTAGTGATTCAGACCAGTTTTTGAGACGGTCTTGAGTTACACCTATTTCTCTTGATATCTCGGAGAGAGAAGCTTTTTCGTTTTCTGACAGGTATGTCATTAGTGAGTCTACTCCTGTTTCTATTACTAGGTTTTCCCAATCGTCTGTCATAGAATAACAGTATAAGTTATAACTTCAACTGGTTTTAAAGACTGTTATGCTTATACTTTTCTCACATGCACTAGCTTTTTCGGTGTTGCTGGTTGCTGCTGTTTACGATTTAAAGACGTCAGAGGTACCAGATTACATTTTATTACCTGGTATTGTAGGCGGTGTATTGCTTCATGGACTTTACTCAATTCAAGTATGGTCAATCACTCCTTTACTATGGAGTCTTGGAGTAGGTATTGCTTTTTCCATTTATGGCTGGCTGGCATATTTTAAGGGAATGTGGGGTGGTGCCGATGCGATGGCTATTAGCGTCCTTGGTTTTGCAGCACCATTTGGACTAGATAATATTGAGGTAATTTTTGCAGTTGACATGTTTCTTAACATTTTGTATATTGGTTTTATCTATACTATCCTTTTTTCACTCTTTAAAGCACACAAACATATTAACCTGTACCAATCCCTTTTAGACCACATAAGAAACAATAAGAAGCTTTTATTATTTGAATTCGGAGGTTTAACAGGCTTTACTATTTTTATTTTATATTTTGGAGGGTTTAATCTAGTATATCCTATTCTATTATTTTCTATGATAGCTTTAATCCATTTTCTTCAAATTGTTGAAAGTAACGTTTTCAGGAGAGAGGTACCTGTATCTGACGTCTCTCCAGGTGAAGTTGTAGAATCAGAAGAAGTAGATGGAAAAATTAAAGGAATTACTGAAGAAGAATTAGAGAAAATTAAATCAGAAACAGTAGTAGTTAAGGAAGGAATTCTTTTCGTACCCGTGTTTCCTGCAGCTTTACTTATAACAGATGTGTTTGGAGGCGGAGTCGAAACAGTTCTATGGATTTCAGAAATTCTATTTTCCTAGAATTTTGGTGTACCAGTAGTACCAAAGTACAAATACAACTACCGATAATCCCCACTGCCATAGGAAAGAGTGTATTACTTCAAATGACAATATACCTGCTTCAGAAAGAAGTATAGTAGTTATAATTCTTACTATATTCGATATTTGTAGTATCAGTAACCCTATAAAGAGATACTTGATATTTTCCAAGTATTTGTTGGGTGTTGCTAAGTATAAAGAAGTTAGAAGATACATTGACTTCCATCCTAAGCAGTCCTGAACTATTGCGTATATATTTTCTTCTAATATAATGTAAATACCTTCTATCTCTAATTCAAATATCATTGAGAGCATTATACCTAATAAAAGAGCATAAATTTCTTGTATACCGTTTGTGTCTATTTCTGCACCCAATAAGAATCTTAAAACAATTCCAAGAAAAGTTATTACCATTAAGAACCGAGTTATCTGAAATAGCTTTCTCTGTTGCTCATTCAGCTCTAATTCGCTATTAAAACCTCTTATCTTTTCTAATATCATCTTGATTCTCTGTACTGCTTTATTACTTGTTCAAAGTTAGGTTCAGGATATTCTGTAACCACGAAGAAATCTTTTAGTTCTACACCTTTAACATCATCTCTAGAGTATATTTCGCTAATTTCGGTCTCGTACATCTCCTTTTCCAGACTATCTGCCTTTAAAACCACTTTTTCTATTCCATCGGGCACATGAGCCATACTTTCTAGTAGAGGCAGTACCTCAGCACCACTGTAAATATGTCTTATAGCTTTGACGTACTCTTTTTCCCTTATCTTTGCTTTCTCCAGTTCCCGTTCCAATTCATTTATTTTAGTTTGTTTTCTCTTAATTTTACCATCTTTTTTAGATAACTCTTGTTTTTCAAGTATTTCCTGTTTCTTCTCATTCTTTATTTTCCTATACTTGCGCCTATAACTTCCTTTCTCATTTTCAAGCTCCGATATTTGTTCCTCTTGGCTTTGAATTTTTTCTTGAAGATTCTCTATCTTTCGCCTCAGTCTTTTTTTCTCTTTATCTTCGTTTTGTTTGTTGCTTTCATTTCTCTGATTTTGCTTATTATCACTACTTGATTTCTCTTCTGATTTTTCGTCCGGCCTAGGCATCTTATTTTTCTTAAAATAAACCTTAGCAACTTTTGCTTCTGAAAAGTTTGTTTTATCAGCGTGTCTTTGAATTTTAGTTATTTCCTTCTGTAGATTGTTATAAGCATTTTTGGCTGAAGCCACTGCGTCAAGTTCGTGATCATTTGCACCCATACCTAATTCTTTTTTCTTATCTTGAGATAAATCATTTTTAGGAACGTATACATGTGCTCCTAAAGATTTAGCTATTTTTTCAACTTTAGAAGGTGTTTTATGTTTATCCGAAGCCACAACAACAGGTTTTCCAACTTCTATAAGCGTTTGAATTATTTCATGTTGGGGGTAATGGGTAGAGCTTTCTAAAAGCTGTATCTCTCCATCCAAATCAATTGCTGCTATTGCAGAAGTATTTCCAGGGTCAATCCCAACAACAAGAGGTCGCAGTGCTTTAAATCACCTTTTTTTACGAGTATTGTTTTTGTAGTATATCAATTATTTTTTCGGCCTTCTTTTCGCCTATTCCTTTCACTTGTTTTAGTTCTTGTTTTGAAGCGGTAAATATTTTTCGGATTGAGCCAAATTCTTGTAATAAACGTTTGGCAATTTTGGTGTTAATTCCTGGTAATCCGGCGACAATAAATTCTTGTTCATCTTTGAGAGTGGTACCGCCTTTGCTACCTCTTATCTGTACTTCTCTTTCTTTTTCTTCCTGTTCCCTCTTAGCAAATGAAATTAATTGCTCTACTGTCTCGTCTTTGCCTTTTGTCCAAGTAATAGTAATACCATAATCTATTGCTATCGTTGATAAAGCTCCTCTTACCGCATTAGGATGAATATCTCTGTGGCTAAACAAGTTTTTACCTTCTATGAGTATTAAAGGGTTCTCGTAGTTTTTCTCCAACTCATTGAGTTGTTCGAATAATCTTTGATCTAGAAGTGAGTCAACAAAATCCTCTGCCTTTTTCCTTTCTACGGCAGTTCTATCCGAAACAATAAAATCTGCTACATCTAGTCTTTTTTTGTCTAATCCTATATCTTTTTTAGATATTTCTTTAGCTATCGAGTTTTCTCTGTCGTCTACTATTATTTTTATATTGTTTTCTTGTTCTTTCTCTTTCTCTTGTTTTTTATTGAAGTTGCTTTCTAATGTTTTCTGATTGTCTGGTTTGGCGAAATCTTCGTTTTTAAGCTGTTGTAATGTTTCGTTCATTCTCCTTTTCTTGTGATATGCACTCCAGTAACTTGCTTCGTCTCTAGTATTCTCCGCCATTAAGACGATAACCTCTCCTTCTTCTTGTCTTCCTGTCCTTCCCATTCTTTGTATATCTCTAATTCCTGAGGGTATCGGTTCGTAGAACAACACATAGTCTACTGCAGGAATATCTAACCCTTCTTCTCCAATGCTTGTTGAAACTAATACATTATATTTATCTTGATCAAATTCAGCCAACGTTTCTATTTGTTCAGTCTGACTCATCCCATCGTCCCCTTGTTGTCCTACAAATTTTACTGCATCTTGTCCGGAATCGTTTAGTTCTTCTACTATCTTATTGGTTGAAGCACGGTATTCTGTGAAAACTATTGCTTTTTCATCAGATTCCATGTTTCCTAGTATTTCCACTAATTTGTCTAGTTTTGGATGTTCTCGATGACGTTTCTTGAGATAAGTAACTATGCTTTTAGCTTTTTGAACATCTTGATCGTTTAATGCTTTCTTAGCTGCTTTTGACTCGTCTGTCTCTAATCCTTCAAGATATTCATATGCTTGTGTTGTGCCTTGTGTTTCAAGCAATTCGATTGCTTGACTTATTTTTAGGGCTGCTGCAACGTGACTTAGTCCAGAGTATATTTTGGGATCATCTTCAGTAGATACTCTTGCAGATAATTGATTTCTAAGCTTTAGAAGCTCTGTTTTGTGTATATTGGATGTTTTATTTAGATGTCCTTGACTCTTCAACTTTTTAAGCTGTTTTCTATAAGCTTTGTCTAGATGTTGTTTTGCCTTTTCAAATTGAGAGCTTAGTTTTACTTTTTTCCATTGAACATTTTTTTCTTCGATGTATGGCTTGACGTCGGGATCTTCTTCTGTTCTGATTTCAAAATTGTTTATCTCTAGATTTTCTGCTACTTCTTCGATTTTTTCTTTAGAACCTCCAGGTGAGGCTGTTAAAGCCATTCTATGCAGGCCTGAAAGTTTATTGCTTATGAAAACATAGCTGTAATCCCCGGTCGCACGATGTGCTTCGTCGAATATTACAAATGAGAAGTCTTCCTTTGGTATTTTCTGCGATATTAAATCGTTTTCAACTACTTGCGGTGTGGCGAAGAATATTTTCTTTGTTTTCCACAGTTTTTCTCTTTGACGAGGAGAAGTATCTCCTGTCATGATTTGGAGTTCTTCCTCATCTACTTCCAGAAATTTGTTGAATGATCTTTTGTGTTGCTGTACCAATGGCTTAGTTGGTGCTAGGAACATTATCTTTCCTTCTTCAAGTTTTTTAGAAGCAGTCATTGCAGCTATGACTGTTTTACCTAGGCCAGTTGGTAATACTACTAGTGTATTTTTTTGTACTGCTGATACAGCTATTACTTCTTGATATGTTCTTGATTCTATTTCGTCCTGTTTAAGGTATTCCATGGCCTATTTCCTTTTTGGATGGCAAGCTATTTACCAGTTATTTTGAGATTCCGAGGTTTGTTGATTTCTTTGCTATTTTTGTTTGCTCTGCTAATTTAATTAAACTTGCCGCCACAAATATCACGGTTAAAAACAATATGGATCCTTGAAAAGTTACAAAATCCGGCGGTATGTCTGTCTTAACAAGTATTACTGTTAAATAAGCATAAGTATACGCTGCAAACTCTGAAGTAATTGAAAATGCTATTCTTTTTCTCCATAAGTGGTTAAAATTAAGATATGCTGTAAAAAAACCTAAAACCAATAAACCGTATGAAAGATATCTTTCAGGTAAAGTCTCCATACTCTCTGTCAAGATTAGAGAAATTGCGATTTTAATCCAGAGAAGAGAGTTGATCAATCCAATAGTCCACTCTGAGTCTTTATGACCATATTTACCGAAATATAACTCTAATATGACAAAACCCACGACTAACGGCATGATTGTAGGTATTATCTCTGGCTGAGTCATAGGTGCCTGTATTATTTCAACCATTCTCTCAAATGCGGCAGACTCAATAACAAGTTCTATAGTGGTTTCTATTGGTCCTCCCATCTTTTAACCTCATAAGCAAAAATGTTAGTCATCGAAAGCATCCGGTGTTCCTCCGGCGTGCCAAGACTTTCGAGGCCTCATCTGCGCGGGATATACTCTTTCACTGTTGTCGTCTAGAATTAATGCGGTACCAGGCCTATCCGGTAAAGCATCAATGTAATGTCTAAGATTGTGCCTCATGTAACTTTGCATTATCTCACCTAGTGCTTCTATGTCTTGTTTTGCTGTTAGTCTATGGCTTAAAACTATGTCACATTGAGAAAGTGCGTTTGGATGAAGTTTTGCTGGTTGTTGCGTACACAGTACTAGTGATACACCCGGTTCTCGACCAATTTTAACCCATCTAAGAAGTGGCTTAGTTGCTGGTGTTTTTCCTTTGCTTGGGATGAACTGGTGTGCTTCGTCTATAAGCATCCAGATGATAGGCATTTCGTTTTTGTTTATTCCCTCCATCTCGTCTAACTCTTCCATTCTACGAGCAGCCATTCTTTGTACAAGCATTTTTCGAGCGATCAGTCCTACGACTAAACCTCTTACAGACCATCCTTCGCTCATACCTCCGAATACTGAAAGATCAATTACACTTAGTTCTCCTCGTTCTGTAAAGTCTTGTATTGAGCTTTCTTCTCCGAATACACCCCATTCTTTTGCGTTCATGAAACGGTTTTCGAGACCTTTTTGTGTCTCTTCTTTAAAGTCAAATTTGGGTATAGCGTTAATTATAGTATCTATATCGTAATTGTCTAATTCTTCTTTAAGTTTAGCTACAAGTCTATCTAGAAGAATACCTTGTGGATCGTTAGCTTCTATATTGAATGCCATCCTCCATTCCGCGGCTGATAGGTCTTTAGGATTAATTGTGAATGTCTCATCATATGGCATGTCTTTCTGGTCGAATTCATCTGCTTTTCCTTGAGGGATGTATATTTGGGCCTCCATTGCTTCTGGTTGTTTATCCCAGTCTTCTAGCTGTCCGGCCATTCTCTCATTAGGCTTCTTCATAGACCAGTAAATACCCATAGGATCAATCATAATAGTTGAAAGATTATCAGAAATATCAGCGTCTTGTATTTCCTCCGCTATAGTGCCAAGCGTATAGCTTTTTCCCGTTCCTCGTTTTCCAAAGACACCGATAACGTGTGGCGTAGCTATATCGAAGTATATTGGATTTGCCATGTGTGCTTCTTCGTTTTCACCGACTAGGTGACGTCCTATAACTCCTGTTCCTTTTAATCCGTATTCTTCTCTGTCACTTTCTCCTCTTCCTACACTTATTTTTGGCATTCTGTTTTGGAATTAGAATTTTTCTGAATATAAAATCAGTGCTATATCAAGACGATTAGAATTATTGTTAGACCTATTAGTCCTGTCCATGTGAAACCACTCCATCTTAGAATGTATGCTCCGTCAAGTGTGCCTGTAGGTATTTTGTCGTAATCGAACGGCATTAGTTGGAAAAATGTAAATAGAGCTGCAATATTTGCAGCTGCATTGAATCCTAGAGCTAGAAGTATTCCTGTTAGTAATAGTAGTGCTATTATTCCTCCGCTTGCCAGCCAGTATTGTCTTTTTGCCCATATTGCATCTATTGACTTACCCCAGTGTTCGTATTTATGTCCGGAATATTTGGATTCTATTGGGAATAGTAGTAAGACTCCTAATCCTGTTAGTGCAGCTATTATTGCTCCTAGTATTGTTGTGGACAGGCCTTCTTGATTTGTTTCTATCTCTACATATGCATCCATCCATTGTGCTATTATTCTTTGCCCTATTTCTCTTGTAAGGATTACAGTTAGGGACGTTATTAGAAGGAAACCTATTTGCCATAGTTCGAGTGTTTGTTGGTATGCTGTAAGAGCTATTGTTACTGCTATTGTGGCGATTAGAAAGTTTTTAAGTTCGTGTTCTTCTGGTTTCCAAACAGATTTTATTTCTGTCATTGAATTTTTGATCCTATTTTTGTTTTTATGCTTCGACTTTTTTATCAAGGAATATTTGCATTATGTTTTCGGCTAGACTGTAGTCTTCTGAGTTCCTGAATATTTCTGGGTATTCTTTTATCTCGTCTATATGTAGTCCGGTTTCTCCTGTTTGATATGCTTTTAGTAGGTCTTGCCAAGGCACCATGTACGCTTTTCTAGGTCTTCCTCTGCCTCTTTTAAGTTCTACTGCTAAGTAACCTGTTCTTCCGCTTTTTCTTAGGAAGTTTGTTATTCTTTCTACTTGGTGGCCGTTTTCTGAGGTTGAGAAGTGTTGTGTGAAATATAGTTTGTTTGTGCTTTTGGTTTTGATGCTTTTGTTTTCAATTGCTAGGTAGAACATTTTGTGTTCTGAGTCTACTAGGACATCACAGAGTTGACTTGAGAATCGGTGTTGTTTCATTCTGTGTGCTATGCCTTGGATGTTTTCTTCTTCGAAGTAATGATTGAATGCGTTTACTAATTCTCTTTCGAATTCTGTCATCATTTACTAATTGGGGATTGGAGTTACTTAAATTCGAATTTTAGAATTGGTCTAAGGAGTTCTGTTGAGGGGAGCTGATTACTTTTCCCGGTGTCATCACCATATTAAGTCGTCCGTTGTTTATTATTTTGCCTTTTACCGATTTTATTTTGCCCTTGAATAGTCCAGATCGTTTTAGGTTGTTTGAGAGATGTTTGGGATAGATAGTATCTTTTTGTATTTCTTCTATAAGATTATTTTCTTCTCCAATGTTTTTTAACGTGTTTTCAATTAGTTTGGGATTCTTTGGTGTTAAGATTTTATCTTTTTTATTCACTCTCTGTTTTATTCCATGTTCTGCAGTTATCTTCTTTTCTACTTTTAATGCTTCTTTAGCTTCTAAACCTGTTTTAAGCTGAGTTGCATAGTCCGCTCCTTGTTCTACCCATCTTTCTCTGATCCTACCTGTTCTCGTTACACCTACTTTAATCTGATTACCTATTTGCGCTATGTAAACAGAAAAGTTACCGTTTAATTGTGTTTTTTCATTGCCTATTACATAGTTTGAGTAGATATCTTTCTGTCTGCATACTTTACATTGTGTGCCACTAGGTATGGATCTTTTTTCCGGGCAGGTTTTCCTAACACCTTTTTCCGGAGCATAGCCGGTGCATTTTCTTTGGTTCTTTATTTCTATGTTTAGAATTGTATTGGTGGTGAGATCTATGGTGTTAAAATTATCTTTTCTACATGTTTTTAGTTGTGCAAACCATTTTCCGTTCTTATTCTTCCAGTTTACTTTTACTATTGTCTCTGAACTCATCCGATAATCTTGCCCGTACTTTCTCCTTAATCTCTTGTTCGTGTGCTGCTCCTACAAAAGCTATGATTTTTTTGTCAGGGTTTTCTTCTTGTATTTTTACAAGATAATCAGTCATTACATGATTTCTTTCTTCTACTAATACTCTGTATAGTCCCGGATATCTTTGTTGCATTTCTGTAAGCAGTTCGTCGATTACTTCTTTCTCCGGGATTTTTGAGACATCGAATCCGCCTTTAGTCGGTATAATGTATGCTAGTATTAGCGATAACGCTGCTTTAACTTTTTCTTTTCTAGACACAGTTTTAAGCTGATTTATTGTTATTCTTAGATCTTGATCGATTAGCGCTATTTCTAAATCTTGATCCGCGGCCTTGGTGTAGGCATACATCATTTCTTCTCCAGGCATCACTCCGGTTTTTGAGCCTATGACATCTTGAAACTTTTTTATAAGTCTTAGAAATAGCGATAAGTCTTTGTTTTGTTCTTTTTCAGAATTTTTGTTTACTAAAGCGTTAAGTCTTACATAATCTAGTTCTAGTGCTATTATATCTGGTTCTTTTTCCTTTATTTTTTCATCTATTAATCTAAGGCTTTCTTTAGAAACGTGAGAAGTACCATATACGTCTATCATGAGATGTTTTTTGTCCTTATTTTTACGGGCTTTTTATAGTAGTAAAGAGGGTTTTGATCTCCGTGGAATGGACGGAGTTGATATCCCAGGTAATCCTAAGCCTGATCTCGGATCCGCCACCCTCCGAACATATACCTTGATGCTTAGGGCTGCTCCCGTCAAGGCCTGACCCAGTTCACACCACGATATATCCCGGAGGACGGATCGTCTATGACCAGTATCTTAGGGCTGGAAATATCAACGACCGCCTCTTCCACGGATATTTGTGTTCTCCGCATAACGGGGACTGTTTTTCGGAGTTACAGACGGACCCCGAATCCGTCCAACCTCAAAAACCCTCTAAAAATATAACTTCGAATTAACGGGTTTTTCGGTGTTTTACAATGAGTTGTTGAAATGTTATAAGAACAAGGGAACTCTGTTTCATAGTTCTAATTCTGTACCTTCTTCAGCAATTTTGAACCCTTTCTTCTCAAGAATCTTTCTTTCTTCTGAATCAGGCAGTAAAATAGGGTTAGTGTGGTTAATATGTGTTATGTATATTTCTGTTTCGTAATCTTCCATCCTTTCGATAGTGTCCGTAACGAGCGGGTGAGGTACTTCTTCATACCTATCTATTTCATCTTCACTCCAGAAAGTACCGTCGATAATTGCAATATCAGCGTTCTTTATTTCTTCTAATATTTCTTCAGTGAACTCTGTAATATCTGGAAGATAAAATGCTGTTTTTTCTTTACCTTCTATTATATAAGCTGTTGTTTCATGACCTATTTGATGGTGATAGTATGTTTTAGCCTTTATACTTCCTCCTTGTATTTCTTCCTTGTCTTCATTACCAAATTCTTGTATTTCAATATTTCCTCTATCCAACAGTAACCTGTAAGGATCATTCTTCATAAGAAAGTTTTTGACATCGTCATTACAGTATACGTTTAAATCCTTTGCATCGATGCCCTCTTCGCCAAAATACAGAAGTCCTGTAATATGTCCTAGGCTTTCATGCGGTAAAAAGACCCCATCTAGGTAGAATCCTTTAATTTGGTGTCTAATGTCAGGTGTTGCATCTATCAAATATCGAACAGAATCAGTTTCAGAATTTTCCTTTAAAAGTACAGAGGAACAGTATCTATTCTTTGTATCATCTTTTCTTGAATTTTCACATACTTGACAGTCACATCCAAGATGTGGTACTCCCCCATCCTGTATACTTCCTAAAATCTCCAATTTCATTTTCTAATTTCGAAACCTCCACTGACCGGATCGTAATTTAATACAGTTTCAAATATCACCTTACTAATAAAAAGGGTTTGTCAAGTGAACTTTTGTTTAAGGCTATTGTTTAAGAGTTTAGCGGCCCATAATTTTTTTACGAAACAATTAACGCCGGGATGACAGAGCGGCCTATGTGACCGCCTGCAAAGCGGTTTACCCGGGTTCAAATCCCGGTCCCGGCTAAACCAATACTCTTCTACCTATTACATAGAATACTGTTCTCTAAATTCTTTTTCGCGTTCTAACATTTCTTCAACAAATTGTCTTTTATTGTCAAAGCTTTCTTCAAGTATTTCTTCACCTAGTGCCGATACTGTTGCTCTAGAATTAGTTATATCTTCGTCTAAAGTGGTTTTATATATTATTAAACCTGCTTCAGCTAACTCGTTTATCTCCTCTGACGGACTAGTGTAGTCTACATGAACAGTGTTTTCATAGACTCTTCTTAGCTCTTCTTCATGACTGCACGCTATTTCATACATTTTCTCATACTCTTCGCGGTCTATAATTGTATAACTCACAGTGTTTAGATTTTCTGAAAACTTTGATATATTTTCGTCTTTCCTAGTTAAATTATATGGAAGATTCTTCTGATGTTGCACAACTAGTTATTAGGACAGGTAGTGACCCAAAAGGAGATTATTTTCTTGCTAAAAGAAGTGAAGACAGTTTTTGGGAGTTCATCGGTGGTAAACGCAAAGTAGATGAGTCAATCGAAGAAGCTGCCATAAGAGAGCTGAAAGAAGAAATAACGATTGACTGGGAAGATGAAATGTTTGACGTGATAGAAATTGGAGAGCCTTATTCAAGCAGCGCTGATAGCAGTTTCACACTCTATCCCGTGCTAATTGAGGTTAGTCAGAAACTTGAGAAAAAAGTAGATAGCTCAAAACTTTCAAAAGAACATTCGGATTTTAATTGGATTAAATTGAATGAATTTTTTAGCTATGATACGCTGGGACAGTTTGATGCACTTCTTAATTTAGAAATTGTTCAGGGTAATGTGGCTATAGCTGTTACAAAGAATGAAGATAATAGATTTTTGATGATCGAACGTAGTGAGGAAGTTTCTAGTAGTGGTAAATGGGTTTTTCCCGGCGGTAGGATTGAAGATAACGAATCTGTAGCTGATGCCGCTATAAGAGAATTAAAAGAAGAGGTAGGTGTTTCTGGAAAAGTTGTTGAGAAAGGTATGCCTTACATAAACAAGGGAGAGCTAGGTTTTTGGAAGGTTACGCCCGTGTTAGTGGATTTTAATAAAAATAATGAAATAAGTTTGAACGACGAATGTAGTGGCTATGAATGGTTAAAACACAAGGAAATTATAGATAAAGATACTTTAGGTTCTTTAAAGGCTTTTGATAGTTTAGAGAAAATAAAGGTTTAGGGCCAGAGTTATGTATTTTTAGATGCAAGGGAGGTTTATGGAGAGTGTTTTTGTAACTTGATTGAAGTTGTTAAAGCTGCTACGTGTCATATGGAAACGGAAGAGATTCTTATAGTCAAAAGACATAGTGAAGATACTAACCCTTTGAAGTGGGAGTTCCCTGGCGGAGGTTTAGATAATGAGAAGCCTAAGAGTGCTGTTGAACGAGAACTTTACGAGGAAACAGGGTTAAGACCGGTCAAAACTATGAAAAAGAAGGAAGAAGAGGTAGATATAGGTGGAAGACTATTTAGGTTTCACGTTTTTCTAGTTGAGGTAGATTCTCGTGATGTAGAGCTTAGTGAGGAACATATAGACTTTAAATGGATTGATATTAATGAAACAGAAAATTTTAACACGGTAGACGGTTTTAAAAAAGATTTAGAGGTGATCAAGAATGAAAGAAGGTGAACACAGAGTTCTAGTTAAAGCACTAATTACTTTAAATGGTAAAATTTTAATTGGAAAAAAGGAAGATAATCAGAATCATCCTATTGGAGGTGAGTGGCATATAATAGGAGGGCATCTAGAAAAAGGTGAAGAAATAGAAGATGCTGTTAAAAGAGAAGTTAAAGAAGAAACAGGTCTTGAGGTAGAAGTACACCAAGTCATAGACATAATGTCTTTTTCTTGGAATAAGAACTCTGAAACAGACTCTGTACAAATCGTTTTCCACTGTGAGGCTAAGAGTTTAGCTGCTGAAGCTAAAAGCGATCTTGAAGAAGTTAAATGGGTTAAGCCAAGCAACATTACAGAATATGTCCACACAGAAGAAGCCGAAAGAATTGAGAATCGTGAAAAACAAAAAAACTTTATTGAAAAACTAGAAAAAATGCCCTTCTAGACGAATTTGGGAATTTTTAAAACAGTAAAACAGAGTTAGACACAATAAAAATACGCTCCATACGGTCATTAAGATGAAAAAATAGTTAAGCTCTGAGATAAACATCTTGAAAACTTCTTAACTTTAGGGCTTCAAATCACAGGTATGGTGCTTAAACTATACAACACTTTGACCCGTGAAAAGGAAGAGTTTAAACCATTAGAAGAAGGAAAGGTCAAGTTCTACAGTTGTGGACAAACTATCTATGACGATTTGCATATCGGTAACGCACGTGCATACAGCGCCTGGGATACACTCAAGAAATACCTAAAATACAAAGGATATGATGTCCGACATATTCAGAATATAACTGATGTAGGCCACTTAACAGATGATGGAGATCAAGGAGAAGACAAAGTAGAGAAAAGAGCAAAGAAACTTGATTTAGAACCTATGGAGCTTGTTGAAACTCAAATTGCAAGATATTTTGAAGACACATTGGCTCTAAATATAGACAGACAAGATATTGTGCCTAGAGCTACAGGACATATAAACGAGATGATTCACTATATCAAAAGAATATTGGAAAACGGTTATGCATACGAAGTAGATGGAAACGTCTATTTTGACATGGACAAGTTCCTAGAAGATTATCCTTACGGGGAGATGGCTAAAAAAGATATTGAACAATTAAAAGAAGATGCAGAGTCAAGAGTAGAACCTGATGAGAAAAAGAAAAACCAGTATGACTTTGCACTTTGGATAAATGCTCCGAAAGAACATTTGATGAAGTGGGAGAGTCCTTGGAGTACCGGATATCCTGGATGGCACCTAGAATGTTCAGTAATGAGTCAAAAATATTTAGGAGATAATTTTGACATTCATGCTGGAGGAAAAGATCATATATTTCCTCATCACCCTAATGAGAGAGCTCAGTGCTTTGCAGCAACTGGGGAAGGTCAAGCCGAGTATTGGCTTCATAATGAATTTATACAAGTTGAAGGAGAGAAAATGAGTAAATCTGAAGGCAATTTTTACACAGTAAGAGAGTTAATAGATGATGGATATTCCGGAGATAGCATAAGATGGTATTTAATTTCCGCACATTATCGTTCAGAAACAGAATTTTCGCTTGAAGGTTTAGAGAAAGCTGAAAAGGAAGTAAGACAAGTCAAGAAGGTTCTTAAGCGGCTTGAGAATATAGGTGGTAGTTACAATCCAGGTATTTCAGGTTTTAAGAACGATTTTGAGACAGCAATGGATAATGACTTGAACACCGGTAAGGCAAAGCAAGTATTACTTGAATTTGTAAACCAGATTAGTTCAGATCTGGAAGAAGACAAAGAACCTGTAGAAGAAACATACAACATAATTAAAGAGTTTCTGGAGATTCTAGGTATTAGTACAGATGACAGCTCCGAGACAGAATCTGAAGAACTGATTGAACTAATAGTTGAAGCCAGAGATCAGGCCAGAGAAAATGAAGATTATGAAGTATCCGACTTCATTAGAGACAGGCTTAAAGAGTTAGGCATAGAGGTTGAAGACCGTGAAAAAGAATCAAAATGGTTCAGAATCTGAAATTATAGAATACTTGTTAGATAATGCAGGATTTAATGTAGATCACGAAGTTCCTGAAGAATTATTCGTTGAGAACCAGTCACAGCTTTATGAAACAAACAGATCAATAGTAAACCAGCTAAATCCTGAAGCTAAAACTATGAGAGATGATAAAAGCCGTAGAAGCCTACATTTAACAGATTATAGAAATGTTGAAAGAGATAAAAAGGTTTCAAATATTATTGTCGGTCATGTAGAACATTTTAATCCTGAAAAACATCCTATACTGCACGCAATTATAGATACTCCGCTCTGGTTTATTAAAAACAGAATATTAAGAAAAAATAACCTGTAAAAAGGTAAGTTTTACTGATCAATGCTAGGTAGTAATTCTACTAGAACAATTAGTTATCCTTCTAGCTCTTTTTTCTTCTGTTGTTTTCGATCAGGTTGCTCTTGGAAAATTTCGTCAGCTCTTTCATCACTAATTCCTAGCATTTCTTTTGCTTTTTCCATCTGTTTTTCAGCTTTTTTTGATTTACTCATTGCTTACCACGTTATAATCAATTACACTGGGTGTTTTTAACGGTTTACACTTTTGTCTAAGGTACTAGTTCAACTAAATTCTCTTTAAACTCCTCAAAATATTCTTTCTTCATTGAGGCTCCAGCTGCTTTTTTATGTCCTCCTGCTTCTGCACCTTCTTCTTTTGCTTTTTCAGGTAATGCGGACGGTAATAAGTCTCCCAAGTCGACTCTACCGCTTTGACAACGTGCTGAAATATTTATTTCATCATCCTTCTGTATAACTAGATGAATCCAGTCCGGAGTCTTTGTGGACATATTGGTTGCTATACTGGAAGTTATGTTAAAATCAGATTTTAGCTCAAAGAAGATTATCATCTTTTCACGATCAATTTCCCTCTCTTCTTCATAATTCTCCATTACATCGTTAAACTCTTCTTGCATTTCCAGATATACTTCATAGACTTTCCTATACTCTTCTTGAGCTTCTAGTTCTTTCAAATTTTTTGAATTCATTAGAGCTTGATATGCTAGGCTAGAATAGTGTTTAGAGTCTCTGTAAGGCTTTATATTAAGTACAGAAGAATATCTTCCATATTCACATTTTTTAGCAAGGTTCTCTTGAGTTAAATCTTCAGGGAAAAATGCTTCATGCTTTTCTTTCAATTCATCGAATATTTCCGGACATGTTTCTACTCCGAAATCTTGTATTATTCCCAATCCTGCTATCCAATCTATGTTTTCATCTAAATCAAACATATTTGCGATATCTAAGCATATTTTACTACAAGGTACGTATACCTCTTTATCTTGTACTCTTGGATTGACAAAATCTATTTCTTCATCTGGTACTCTATCAAATCCGTGATGATCTACTACTAAAACATCTGAGTCGAGTTCTTCTGATAATTCTTCTAGTTCATCCGCCTTTAGATTGAAATCAAGTATTATCAGTTTTTCGGTGTTCTCTATCAGTTCTTTATCGTTTTCTTCCAGATGATACGCTCTTTCATCAGGTATTTTTACTTCATCAGCAGGTTCTCCTCGTTCATGTTCTATTATTTTCGAGATTATCGCTGCCGATGAAATCCCATCCATGTCCCAATGATGTAGAATTATCACCTCATCATCTTCTTGGATGTTTTCTAAGTAATCTTTTGCAGGTTGTAATTTTTCAGTTTCCATAATAAGAAAAGATAAAGAGTAGGAAATTTTTTAATTAACCGGATTAGAAAAACTGAATTTGACTTCTTTTTCGTCAAACTCCACACTATCTGAATAACCTAGGCTCCGGCCATCATAATCTACACTTGAGACGTTCACTCTTTTTCTAAGCTCATTCTCATACTGTTCAACAATTTCTTTCTCTCCAGATACAGAGATTTCTACTTCATCTTCTACGTCCAGGTCTGCCTCTTTTCTCTTCTGTTGCACTGATCTTAGAAACTCGCTGAATAACGCTTCTTTCTTTATTTCTTCATTCATTTGTAAATCTAGGAATATTTCCCCTTCAGCAAATGTCTTACTACCTATCCCTTCACTGCTTTCACGCGTTACCTTTACATCCTCTTCTGTTACATCAAAACCCTCGATTTCAATTTCACCTACGTCTTCCAGTTGTTTAATCTGATCATGATCTAGTTTCTCTACCTTACTTGCCACTTCGTCCGCCTTAGCACCAAACTTAGGTCCTATGTTCGAATAGTCTGGTTTAGCCTTTAGCTTTGAGGAGACATCACCATATTCAATACTCTTGACGTTTGCCATGTCCTTTATCATATCTTCAAAACGGCTAACTGTTTCTTTTGTTTCTTCTCTAGTAGATATGACCATTCGCTTGGCAGGCCATCTCAGATTGTATTGGTTTTCATCTCTAATTTTTGTTGAGTTTTCTATTATTTCTCTTACAATTGTCATACCTTTCTCGATTGATTCATCTATGAGTTCATTATCTGGCTCAGGATAGGTTTCCATATGTACCGATTCTTTCTCGCCTTCGAACTCCTGATAAATGTTTTCTGTAATGAAAGGAGCGAATGGTGCCATAAGGAGATTTATTTTTTCAAGAACATATCTCAATGTCCAGATTGCTGCCCGATCTCCGTTTTTAACACGGCTTCTTACTTTCTTCAGATACCATCTGGATAAATCATCTAGGATAAATTTCTCTAATTCTCTTGCTAGTTTGAAGAAATGACATTTTTCCATTTTTCCTGATGCACTGTCATTTATTGTGTTTATCTTAGATAGTATCCATTCATCTTCTAACTCAAAGTTTTCAGGTTTATCATGTTCTTCATCAACGTAAGTATTGTAGAATTCTTTGGTGTTCCAGTATACCGAGAAAAGCCGGTATATTTCATTTCGAATCTCATCTTCGTCATAATTCTTTTGTTCCCATGGCGGTGCTAGTCTAAGTTGGTAGAATCTTGGGAGATCTGCACCGAATTTTTCGACTTGTTCTTGTGGATCCACTACGTTTCCTAGAGATTTACTCATTTTTTCACCCTCCGCATCTAGAACGTAGCCTTGGAATAGGATTTTTTCGTATGGTTTTTCGTCAAATCCTAGTATTCCACAAAACATAAGCGAGTAGAACCAGCCACGTATTTGGTCTGATCCCTCTGTTATGAAATCCATTGGCCACATATCTTCGAATGGCTGTTCTTCAAACGGATAATGTAAAGAAGCAAATGGTGCGATACCTGAATCAAACCATACGTCAAATATGTCTGGTATTCTACGGTATGTTCCGCCGTCTTCTCCTTCCCAGGTCAAATCATCTACTACATGTTTGTGAGGATCGAAGTCTTCAGGTAGACTTCCTAACTTTTGTTCTAGTTCTTCAAAACTACCTATTACTACATAGTCTCCTGTTTTATCGTTCACCCAAATTGGTATTGGTATTCCCCAGTAGTTTTGACGTGATATGCACCAATCAGGACTATCTTCTACGAAGTTGTGGAAACGTTTTTGCGCATTTTCTGGAACCCATTCTACGTCTTGATTTTCTTTTAGCATTTTTTGCTTTACTTTATCGTTTTCGATAAACCATTGATCTGCTGCCCTGTATATTANTTCTGTTTTACATCTCCAGCAGTGTGGGTATTCGTGGTGATATGGTTCAGAATAGAATAGTAGTCCTTTCTCTTGTAGTTTTTCTTCTATTTCTGGATCTACTTCTAGCACGTTTTTTCCTTCTAGTTGATCTGCTTCTTCGGTGTAGTTTCCTTCTTCATCTAAAGGAGAGAAGACTGGTAAGCCTAGTGGTCTTGTTTCTTCATAATCTTCTGGTCCGTGTCCTGTCGCTGCGTGTACCGCTCCAGTACCTTCTTCAAGGTTAACTAGTTCTTCTGAGGTGTGAATGTGGTGTACTCCTTCTTCTTTGTCTAGTTCTTGTTGTTTTTCTATTTCCTCTATGAAGGGTGTTTTGTATTTTAGTCCCTTAAGGTCAGAGCCAGGGAATGTTGTTTCTATTTCGTATTCGTCTTCCTCATAACCTGCTTTGCCCATTACAGCTGGTAAAAGTTGTTCTGCTACAATTATTTTTTCTCCATTTACATCGGCTTTGACGTATTGATATTCTGGGTGCACAAATACGGCCATGTTGCTTGGAATTGTCCATGGAGTAGTAGTCCATATTACTATGCTTTCGTCTCTGTTTTCTAGAGGGAATTTGACATATACAGCGATGTCTTTAATTTGCTGATATTCGTCCGTTACTTCGTATCCTGAAAGACTTGTCTGACATCTTGGACACCAGTGAATTGGTTTTCCTGCCTCGTAGAGTAGATTCTCTTCTTCTGTTTTCTTTAGAAGCCACCAAGCGGTTTCTATGTAGTCCGGATCGTATGTCATATAAGGGTTCTCAAAGTCTTGCCAGACTGCTAGATCTGCCATTACTCCTTCCCAAAGATCTTTTGCTGATGTTGCTCTTTTTTTACATTCTTCAATAAATTTAGCGGTAGATATTGTGTCTCCTATTTCATTTTTATTTTCTATCCCTAGTTCTTCTTCTGAAGCTAGTTCGTTAGGTAGTCCGTGGGTGTCGAAGCCTGCTTGATCCCACACATTATACCCTTGCATTTGTTTGAATCTTAGCATTACATCTTTCAGCACTTTTCCTTGCATGTGTCCAACGTGTGGTGCTCCGTTAAGGTATGGTGGTCCGTCAATCAGAAAGAAAGGTTCTCCATCTTCTGTACTTTCTCTGACTTTTTCCTTTATGTTATTGTTCTCCCAGTACTGGGAAATTTGGCTTTCGACTTTTTCCGGACTATATTCAGTCATAAGAACTAGAACAGTTTGTGAAAGTTAAAAGGATTATCCGAAATAGAACCTAGTAACAAGCTTGTTCAAGAGGTTATCAGTTCCATTCAATACTTTTACCATCAAACTCTATTTCCACTTCCTCTTCACGGTTTCCCTCACTTTCATGTGAACTCCTTTTTTCAGGTTCTTCTGCCGATTTCTCTTCTTCAGTTTTTTGTTTATTTTCCTTGAATTTCTGACTTTCAGGATGTGGTTTTACAGGTTCAGCTTCTTCAAAGTCTACTGCCACATCACTCATTTGATTTGAGAAACTTTCTAATTCTTCTGTCAGTTCTTGTCTATGAGGAAATATTGCTCCTGTTGGAGTTCCCGCGTTCTCATCTTCTTGAAATCTAGGAAATACTTGTATATAGGCGTGTTCAAGCATTTGTCCGCCCGCCTCTTGTATATTTATTGTTATTGAAGCTCCTTCAGCTCCTAAACCTTTTTCTGCTTTTTCTACTACTTCTCTTGCTAGCCTCATTCCTTCATCCCATACGGCGGGTTCAAAGTCCATCACGCTGGTTATGTGTTCTTTGGGCACTACCATAGTATGCCCTTTTGCTCTTGGTTGTATATCTAACCAAGCATAGAAATTTTCCGTCTCTCCTACAAGTAATAGTTGATCAGGGTTCTGGATTAACTGACAAAATGTACAGTCTTGAGGCATACATTAGTTTTTCATCCGCATGGGTTTATAAGATTCCTACAGATAGATAGTCTATACAGACTAAATTTTAGGTGACTTATATACATGTCAGAAGATGAAGAACTTTCTAATGAAGAACCTCTAGAGGAAGAGGAAACACAAGAACAACAACAAGAAGAAAATCCAGAAACACAAGAAACACAAGAGACAGAAGAAACAGAAGATAATAGTGAAGACAACGACTTCGATAAACCAGTAGAAGAAGGAGACATTGTGGAAGTTGAAGTAGAAGATCTAGGAAGCAAAGGAGACGGAATAGCAAGAAAAGAAGGCTTCGTAATATTCGTTCCAGGCGGAGAAGTAGGAGAAACATACGATGTAGAAGTAACTTCCGTTGGAAGAAAATTTGCATTTGCAGAAATTCAGGATTAACGGAAAATCAACTTGCTTAAAATCTTTTTTATTACCATACCACTTTTAGCCCTGTAAAAGTAGTGCAGGGCCTATTTAACCTATTTTTAACTATAAGAAAAAATTTTATCTTTCTCTTTCAGAATTTAAAGCTTCATAATCTTAGATAAACCCATGCAGTTTGTACTAGTAAGATATTCCAGTCTCAACTTAAAATCAATAACCGTAGAAAGAAAAATGAAACAGGTTTTAAGACAAAGAATAGTAGATAAACTGAAATTTGAAGATATAAAGTACAAAAAAGTGTCAGTTATGGACGGTAGAATACTAGTAGAAACTAAACAAGCGGAGGAAGCGGTTTCAAAAATAAGTAGATTGCCCGGAGTCATCTCAGCTTCAGCAGCAAAAAGAACAAATTCCGATATAGAAAGCATCAAGCAAGAGCTGGATTCTTTTTCTGTAGGAGAAACATTTGGAGTAAGAACCAATAGAACTGGAGAGCACGACTTTAACAGCATGGATGTAGACAAAGAAATTGGAAAATACATTGAGGATACTAAAAATTCGGATGTAGATCTTGAAACACCAGAAACATGGATTTACATTGAGGTCAGATACGAAAAATCTTTTATTTTTACAGAAAAGATAGAAGGTCCCGGAGGTTTTCCTGCAGGATTTGAAGGAAATTATGCCACACTTATCAGCGGCGGACATGACTCCCCTGTAGCTGCTTTCGAGATTCTAAAAAGAGGTGGAGATATAACACCTGTTTACTTTTACAACAAACCTATCGCCGCTGAAGATCACCTATTACGTTTTGAAGAAACTTTAAAACAACTCAAAAAATATCATCCAGGTAGAAAATGGTTCTACCACCTATTTGACATGGAATATGCAAATAAGAAATTATTAGAAATTGAAAAAGGACGAATGCTAATTCACAGACATTTAATGTACAAGTTGGCCGACATGCTGTGTGAAAAAGAAAATCTTCAAGGAATTGTAACAGGAGAGGTTCTAGGACAAAAGTCCTCTCAAACTTCTTTTAATATGATGCATTCTCAAAAAATAGTTAGAAGACCTATACATAGGCCTCTTCTAAGTTTGAATAAGCAAGATATTATCACGAAGTCGAAGGACTTAGGTTTTTTCGAAATTTCTAAAATCAATTCTGCTTGTAGTTCACTTTCCCCCAGTAGCCCTGCTACCAAATTACAGGAAAAACGTTTAGAACAGCTTAAAGAACAAATTTATTTCGAAGATATGGTAAACGAGCTGTGGAATAGTCGTGAAAAAGTAAATTTTTAAATAGTGTTAGGAAACTAATAATTTCTTGAACCATTGGTTACCCTTTAAATGAGTTAAGGGTGTAGGTGTTGTATTATGAGTTTGGGAGAAAGAAAAGAAGAAGCTGAAGCCGTACTCGATTCGGCCGAAATGCTTTTAGAAACCATGCCACATAGTAGTTCAGCTGATAAGTTAAGAAGAAAAATTGATGACTTAGAGGCAGAGCTACAGGATCCAGATTCTGAGAGAAGTCTAAAGAAACTGATCAAAGATATACGGGATTTAATGGATGAAATGCAAGAAGAACCAATGCCCGATGATGACGTTATGGGTCCTGAACCTGGCATGGGTGGCGGACCACCGCCTAACGACGACGTACCTCCACCAATGTAGAAAGAGAGGACAGAACAAATTTTTTTCTTAAAATCTGCTTAAATCAGTTTTGAAAATATCTTCCACTTCTTCGCAGGATACTTGTTATCGAAAAAGTCTGCTAACTCTCCTTGATTAGGATAGTTATATTGCTGGTTATATTCTGTCGTCATCATAAGAAACACTAAGATTCTCGATCACATTTTAAAAACATCGAAAAATGTCCGCAACGTCCGGAAAGTTAGAAGATTATTTCAAATTATAAGAAAAAAGCATTATATCGCCGGCGCCCGGATTTGAACCGGGGAGGACCGGATGTGGTCCAGCAGATTTCGAATCTGCCGCATTCAACCAGACTCTGCCACACCGGCAAATAAGTACAGACTTTACGTTGAAAGTGTTAAAATAGAAGTTCTATAAAACTCTATCATATGACTGAACTAAAATACAATTCCGTTATATTCGACATGGACGGAGTTATTATAAATTCCACAGAAAATGAAGAGTGGAAATACAACGCAGTAGAAAAAGCCTTAAACGATTTAAATGTTGAAAAACAGAACAAGAGAATATACAATGCTCTCTTAGGAGATCTAGGCTATAAAAAATGTTTAGATGTATGTAAAGAATTTGATATTGACGCCAGAGAAGCTTGGACCCTAGTAGCAAAATATACTACCCAGCACAGGGCTAAAGAAATTAAAAATAACGAAATACAACTTTTTAATGACTTTAAGAAACTTAAAGAAAACCTATCCGAAGTTAACGTAAAAACAGGTATTATAAGCAACGCACCTATGAACGCTGTTGATTTGACAATTGAAAACTTCAGACTTAAACAATTTTTCGACTTCTATTTAGGCGTTCGAAATTTCGACGATCTTCAAGTTAGAAAGCCACACCCAAACCACCTAGAAATTGCACGTGCAGAGCTTAAGAGAGAACCCTGTATCTATATTGGTGATGCAGAATCAGACATCATTGCAGCTCAGAGAGCTGGTATGGACTCAGCCTGGATAAAAAGAACCAGTTTTGATTCAGATGTTTCCGCAGATTACGAGGTTAAAGACCTAAATAAGTTAAGCAACATTCTCATTAAGTGAACAGAAAAAATGAGTAAAAAATACGATGGTGTACTATTTGATTTTGATGGAGTTCTATTCAATTCAGGTATAGACAATTTCCAGTGGGCAAATAAAGTAAGAGAAAGAGAAGCAAAAAAGCTCGGCTTAAATAACATCGAAGGACACCAACTCGATCTTTTGTTCACTACTCCCAATATCAGAGAATTCAAGAGAAAAATCGACTTATATGGGCTGAATTATAACGAATACAAACGTATAGAGAGAGAAGTATCTAAAGAAAGAGTAAGATTAGTTAAATCCGACTACCTGAGGCTGTTCGATGACGTACAACCTACTATTAAATCTCTAGAAGTATCCTCTGCCGTAGTAAGTAATGCCTACTACGACTCTACCGCCAAAATTATCAAACACTATAAGCTTAATAATTCGCTAAATGATTGGAAAGCACCAGCTTTAGACGACTTGTTAAGGTATCTGCGCCTAATGAAGCCAAACCCAGTGATGCTAAACGATGCTTCCCACAAGATAAGTTCTAAAAATCCTATAATGGTAGGAGATACCAAATCTGATATCTTAGCTGCAAAAAATGCAGGGATCGATTCTGTTCTTATAGATCGAAGCTCTGAAAAACCTTCCTTTGGCGAAGATTATCGAATTCAAAGTTTGAACGAATTACAACATATTATTAACCGCTGATCTACAAGTAACTTAAAAAATATTACAAGATAATATACATAGTATTGATGAAAGCAATAATTCTAGCAGGAGGACACGCCACACGTTTATGGCCAATAACTAAAAACCGGGCTAAACCGCTTCTACCACTCGGAGAAAAACCCATAATTGATTACATAATCGAAGATATAGACAATGAGGTAGACGAAATAATAATATCCACAAACGAAAAATTTGGAGATGATTTCAAAGATTACGTAGAAGAATATGAAAGAGAGAATGCTAGAGTAGTTATAGAAAATCAGAGCAGCGAACACGAAAAACCAGGAACTATAGGTGCAATAATAACACTTATAGAGCAAGAAAATATTGATGACGACCTATTAATTATAGGAGGAGACAATTATTACAGTTTTGAAATATCTGATTTCTTAAAATTTGCTAAGGAGAAGAATGCTCCAGCAAATGTAGTTTATGATGTTAGAGATAAGGAAGCTGCAAAACAATTCGGAATAGTAGATGTTGACGGACGTTCAAACAAGATAAAAGGCTTTAAAGAGAAGCCTGACGAACCTCCATCCACTTTAGCATCTACAGCATGTTATTACTTCGACAAAGACAATATTAATCTTTTTCACAAGTACGAAGAACATTTCAAAGAGAAAGGCGTTCCTAAAGAAGAGTACTTAGATGAGCCAGGACGTCTAATCGAATGGGCACACAAGCAAACGAACATGTATGCTTACAGTTTTACAGGAGACTGGTTCGATGTAGGTACTATAAATGGATACTTGGAAGCAATATCAAAGGTCACTGAGAATAATCTAATAGAAGGGGAAACACAAGGATGCGACATAGGAGAAAACGTTGTGATAATGAAAGGTGCAGTAGTAGAAAGATCCTCTATAGAAAACACTATTGTGTTCTCTAACGCCCATATTAAAAATTCAGACCTTAGAAACTCTCTTATTGATCGTAATGTTGAGATTCAAGACACTAACCTAAACGATGCAATTATAGGAGAACACTCAACCCTCTAAGTACCCTTTATCTTCCTCTCTTTCTCTGTCTTCTAGGTATGCAATAGCAATTCCTTGATCGTAAACGTCTAGAACATAACTCTGATTTCCTATAAGCCCTTCTTCGCTGTAAATTCCTTCATCCAAACTGATATCGTAGACTTGAGTGTATTCATCCAAAAGTTGTTCTTCAAAGTTTTCAATCTGGTCTGCTAACTCCGATTCAACATCAATTCCTTCTCTTGCTAGTTGTCTGTTTACTTTATTTGTTTCATACGGGTAGAAATAGCTATTATTAGAATCTGCTAATTGAGTAGTCAGAAGCTGTGTTGTGCCCTCTTTTATCTCTCTATTTCCGTAAAGTAAGTTTTTTTGAAGGTGTTTTCTGAATTGAGTGGAAATATCCTTAGTCTTCTCTAATTCGGGGATAAGATGATTTTTATGATCTAGTGCATGTATGGCTTCGTGTATTGCTATTTCTTCTTGTTGTTTTTTAGGAAGATACTTTGCTTTAGAGTCAAATAAGATTTTGGATTTATAATTGCCGTTTTTTCTAGTATTTTTAGTTGCTGCAGGAACATTTTTAGGAAGTTTATAATTAGTAGTTTCTATTTCGTCTATATGTTCAACTATATCTAGGTCTGTTTCGTCCTCCAGTTCTTTTAGTATATGGTTCCAGTGTTGATTAGATGAACCTTTGCTTAGTGTGCTGAATTGACTCATAGTTCGGTGTTTTCAATATTTTTGATTCTTTCTTCTAGTGGTGGATGGGTTGAGAAATATTTGGTTAATTTGTCGCCACTGAAAGGATTGTATATGAACAGGTTCGATGTTGATTCTTTAACTTCTGAGGCTTTATATTGTGATTTTTCGTTTGAGCTGCTGATTTTTTGTAATGCTGATGTTAGTCCTTTTTTATTCTTGTGTATTTTTACTGCTTCGCTGTCAGCACGGTACTCCATGCTGCGAGAAATCGCTGTTTTTATAAATACGGCTATTAGAGGTACTAAAATCATGAATGCAAGGCTTGCTAGTGCTTGTCCTCTATCTCTTCCTCCAGAAATCATTCCTGAGTAGAATACTATTCTTGCTATTACGGCTAATGCTCCTGCTAAAGTTGCGACTGTTGCATTGATTAGAGTGTCTCTGTTTTTGATATGTGCAAGTTCGTGTGCAACTACTCCTTCAACCTCCTCCATATTTAGCTGATTCATAAGTCCCTCAGTAACACAAACTACCCCGTTCTCAGGATTTCGTCCAGTTGCAAACGCGTTAGGAACCTGCATGTCGGACTTGTACAGAGCAGGTTTCGGTATTCCTGCATTTTCAGACAATTTGTCTAGCATTTTATGATACTCTGGATAATTTTCCTCAGTCATCTCTTCGGCATTATGCATTTTCAAGACAATTTTATGTGAATACCAGTAACTTCCGAAATTCATTACACCCGCTAAAGCAAGACCTATTATCATTCCGCCGGTGCCTCCTAAATACAATCCTGCACCGACAAATACACCTGTCAGTACTGTTAGCAGAGTGAATATTCGGAACTGATTGAGAAATTGATTTTTGTTTAGCATATACAGATCATAGTAAGTTCAACTATTTTACATGTGACGGTGATTTTCAGAAACGAGTTTTTTCTGAGTTAAATAGAAAGGAGTAAAAATAGTCTGGCAGCGTCCCAGTACTCCCGCCAAAAGGCAGTACTGACTGGATCGCTGAGGGACTTTACTTCCGTGTTCGGGATGGGTACGGGTGTTGCCCCCTCGCTCTGGCCGCCAGTAAAAAGTATACTATAAGGTAATTCTTTTAAACCCTATCAACCCGTGATTTTGGGTTAACAAGCTCCAATTATATAAACTACAATAATTGTAAATCTGATTATGAGTTCTATCGGAAGTAGTTCTTCCATAACCGATAAGATCGAGACATCCATAATTGTAGATTTGCTTACTTTAGGTGTTTTAAGCTATCTAGCTTATTTCCTCTATTCCGAGATACCGGATATTGAAAGACCTAATATATTTGCAGTGCCTGACGACCCTCACATACTGGCGTTACAACTAACCATATTTCTAATCATAATATATAGTATAGAAACATTGCATGACCGAGTAAGAAGCAGTCATTAATTAGTCTATATCAACTGCTTTTTTCAGTTCGTTTGAACGACCTTTAGGTATCCTTGAAGATATTAAATTGTCCTTATATAACCCACAACCAATCACGTCGCCTTTAAAACTTAAAGCAACATAACCTTTCTCTTCTAAACTCCTACTAATCATCTCTCTATTTAGTATTGCTTTAAGCTCTTCTTCATCTAGATCAATATTGTTCTTTCTAATCTTATTCTGTAAAATCTGGACAGCATACGTCGTTGGCTTCAAACCAATTTTCATGTCTCTCAGTAATCTTATGCCGCGCGTTTCGAAAGAGAAATCTTGTAGCTCTGAACCGGTTAAAGCCCAGAAATCTCCATTTATCTTCTTGATTTCAAAGTTTAACTCTTCTTTTCTTATCCCAAATCTTTGTTCTATGTATTCGTAAGCTTCCTCTTCAGTTCTCTGGTTTGTTGAATTTGGCAACATAAATCACCCCTGAGTTCAAGTGATGTGGGAGTATCCTTACAGTTTTCTCGACTTCTGATGAGAATTTATCTTGTTCAAATCCTCTTATACCTTTCTGATGTGGAAAATCTCTGTTTACTTCATCTAAAGTTAACTTAGTATCTTTTAATACTTCGTCCACAACTTTTTCATTCTCTTCCGGAGTTATTGTACATGTAGAATATACTATTGTTCCTCCGGGTTTGACTAATTTATTTGCTTTTTTAAGTAGCTGTTTTTGAAGGGTTGAAAGGTTTTTTGATTCTCTTTCATTAGCTGTTTTGAAATTTCTTCTAAATTTATCTCCTTCTCCAGTGCAGGGAGCATCTACGAGTATTTTATCAAACTTTTGAGCTTCTGGCATATGTCTTCCGTCATAATTAGTTACGCTGACACTAAATGAGCCTGTTCTGTAAACGTTAGCATGTAGACTTTGTAAACGATTTGAGGAATCATCATTTGCTATAACTAATCCTTGATTGTTGATTTTATCTGCTATCTGTGTCGTTTTCCCTCCCGGTGCAGCACACATATCTAATATTCTGTCTCCTTTTTCAGGATTTAGGATTTCTACAGGTATCGTTGCCGACTCTTCTTGTACATAATACTCTCCTCTCCAGTGGAGCATGGTCTTACCAGGAGATTCAGTATCTTCTAGCCGGTAAATATCTTTATTCCATTCTGCTTGCTCATATACGAATTCCTGAGACAACTTTTGTTCAAAATTTCCGGAGGCTTTTATGTTGTTTCTTCTTATAGTAACTTTTGCTTTTTCCCTTTCAGACTCCTGCTTGAATTCGCTCCAGTCATCTATTATTTCCTTATATTTCTTCATCTTATTCCTTTCACGTTTTAAATATCCTCAAGTGTTTTTTGGCCTGTTTCTTCCTTACCCAGTGCTCTTTGAAGGTCTTCTCTTAGTTTTGGTGTTTTAGAATTATCATAAAGTGTTGCTGCAGGATGGTATACCGGCATTACTTTCCTACCGTTGACTGTTTTTATTTCCCCTCTAATTTGAGTTATACCTTTTTTGGTGTCCAGTATCTCTCGGGAAGGAAAATTACCTAATGTAAGTATGAATTCCGGATCCACATCTTCTATTTCTTTTTTAAGTAAAGGTTTCCATGCCCGGATTTCTTTTTTACGCGGATTTCTGTTTTCAGGAGGCCTTATTTTCACCAAATTAGTTATATATAATTCCGACCGATCTATTCCTATATTATTTAGTATTTTGTCTAGTTTTTGTCCTGCTCTTCCTACGAAAGGTTCTCTTTCTTTTACCTCATTTGCTCCTGGAGCCTCTCCAATAAGCATTACTTCTGCTTCTTTACTTCCTACTGCAGGCACGAATCTTTCTTCATCGTAGTGTTTCTCATCTATTTCATTAATAATCTCGGAATACTGGTTCTTAAAACTCATAGTGTTTGTATCTCTTGATAGTCTTTATAATTTTTTCACATAATTTTTCTGAACTCACTACTTGTAGCTTTCGTAAAGGATTATTGTTGCAGCTATTGCAGCAAACATATCTGGAACGTAAGTGAATACTCCTATCGTTAAACTCTCAAATCCTAGGAAAACGTGTAGTATAGGACTGGAAGTTAGTGCATAGAAGAGTAATGCTCCACTGAATATTGTCAGTCCTCTTGACATAGAGGTAGGTACTTCACGGTAGATTTTAAAGTAATTATGAGTTAGTGCTGATAAGACAACTATATTGTATGATGTAAAGAATATTTTAGCCATCAATAAACTCCCTATGTAGGGCTCAGTTATGAAGAAAATAATGTTAGCCAGATAGGATGTTACTAACGCTGTTACAAGCCCTAACAATACAACTATTTTAAACTCGTTTTTTCTTATTTTATCCTTCATTCTTCTATACCTGCTTTTTCTTTAATCTTATCTAATTTTGCCATGTTCTGCTCCATTTGTTCTGTGAGAAAATAATTTTTCCCATAATTTTCTCCCGCGGCCATAACTATGTTATGCTCCTCCATTAGTTTTATATGGTGTTGAACTGTTTTGTAGTCAAGATCTAATTCGTTAGACATTTGGTTGAGGTTGGATGGTTTTTCATCAAGTAAATCTATGATTTTCAATCTATTCTTACCTCCTCTAGTTCCGCCAATAAGCCACCACAATATCTTTTCGAAATTCTGCATTTCCTATGAACTCTAATTTATTTTGTACACATATTAATTTCAAAAAAGAACCTTTATTTGAGAACCGGTTTCAAAAAAAGAGAGGAACAAGTAACAGAGAATTTTTTTTCAATTATTCTCTTAATTAGGCCTTCATGTTTTCACCTCCAAGTTGTTTCCTCTCAATAATCTCGTTAGGATTAATGTATTGAGGGTTAAATTCTGCCTTTTCTACCACAAATCCACGAACTAAATCTTCCAACGATTTATTGTTGTCTGAATATTCTTGGCTATAAACCTTCTGTTGAAGCTTATTGACTTCTTTACTGTCTAAGCCGTAGGAAAATAATTTTTGACAGTTAAGCTCCACTTTTTTACTGTTAGGTTTGTGTTTGCTTTGTATATCAGCACTCTGGAACATATCATTCATTTAGACTATCCACCCTTGTAAGAACGAATTTGTTCCTCTTTTTAAAGGGTGTTTTCCGAACTCATCCCCAAACCACACCCAAATTCAACCAAATAGAGAAAAGAATAGAAAAAACGTTACTCTCTAGCCCATTCCTTGGCTTCTTCTAAATCATCAAATGCCTCAATTTCAGAATCCGGCACATCTATATTAGCTTTAATTGTAAGTCCAATAGCACCTTCTGATACAAATCCTATCTTGTCCACGTTAACATATCTTCCGTTCTCACTCCATTGTTTAGCCATAAAATCTTGTGTAGCCGGAGGCAAGGCCTTTGTCTTATCTAGAATAGCAATAGTAGCATGAATACTCTCCTGACTTGCCACCTCTCTATAGCCTTTTGAGGCGCTTTCCAGTTCTTCGTCAGGGAATCCTTGCCAACCCTTCAAATGAAATATAGCTACTCCCTCTTCCAATTCATAAGACCAAGATTTATCTGTATCATCAAATACTCTTTCTGCCATAGAAGTAAGTTCACTTCTAATAAATAAATACTTAACGAGAAAAAAGTCCCGGCTCCAGGATTTGAACCTGGGACAAGTCGATCTACAGTCGACCGCTCTGCCAGGCTGAGCTAAGCCGGGAATATGTGGTAGAGATAGGCTGTATGTTTATTATAGAACCTATAATTTTAAAACCGTATTCAGTGTGGAACTTTGGAAAAAAAGCTTTTTCTATTCTTTTATTTACTTGCTTCAGTGTCTTGCTCTTTGCCTTTAGATAGAGTTTTTCCTTCAGAGTTCAAAAGTTTTGTCGGATTTAGTGTGATGCCTCCTTCCACTTCTACCTTTGGCTTAATTTTGTACTCAAATATGTGTTGATCTCCGGGTTCTAGTGTTTTCAGACTCCATTTTAGTTGGGTTCCTTCTCTTTTCTTTCTTATTTCTGGTTTAGCCATTGGGAATTCCCTTTTAATTTCTGCAATATCTGATATAAATTCTACTACTTCTAAGTTGTTGAAAGTTTGTGAAGACTTATTAATTATTTCTAAATGTATCTTGACGGAGTCTTGTTCACGCGTTACAGTTCTATTTATTTTAATTTTTGATATTTTTTGTTTAATGCCTGCTATTAGCGCTATTATTGCTAATAATGCTGTTGTAGGTATCCAGTATCTTGTATTTTGTGTTATTTGCGCGCTCTCTTCTTGTTGTAGTTCAACTACCCATCGGTAGGATGTTTGATCTTCACCTTGTTCGGATTCGTCTGGTTCTTCTGAGAATGTTGTAATTGGTGTTAAGTGGTTAGGCACGGTTTTTTCGATAGTGTGTTCTAGTTCGGTAGTTCCGGTATTCTGAATATTTGTTGTTTCCAATTTGTAGAGTATTCGGCTATCTCTTTCTGTGTCCTGAGTTAAGTTTTCATGTGGATCTATCTCTATGTTTCTTTCTAATGTCTTGGTTGAGTTATCTTTCTCTAGAATGACTTCCAGTGTTTGGTTGGATGGGAACTGATTTTCAGGTATTTCGAATGTTTCTTGATAGTTTCGCTCAGCTTCTGGCCGTATTTCAAGTCCTTGAGTTGTCTCTGTTTGATTTAAAAATGTTTTTTCAACTTTATAGTCGTTTAAAGTTGACGAGTCAAGGTTTATAACTGATGTATCTACTTCTAACGTATCTCCCGGTTCGTAAGAGTTTTTATCAAAATTAATTGATGTGAAGTCTAAAGGAAAGTCATAGCTCACTTCTAATCGTGGTCTAAGTTCTTCTACCTGATCTGTTGTCCTATCCCTTAAAAATATTTGAAATCGGTAATTCCCTTCTCTTTGGTTAGTTTCAGGCGATACAGAGAACTGAAAAGTGTTGTTTTCTTGTGCTTCTGCGTCCACTCTAGCTGGAGAAGGCAAATAAACACCTGAATGTCCTTGAGAAGATATACTGTACGTTCTTGCTTCTGTGGCATTGTTCCTTACCTCTACAACATATTCAGCGTTCTGTGACTCATTAGCTTGATTATTAGACTCTACAATTTCAGCCTCAAAGCCTGTTGAAAATGATATTACCGCAAGAAAGATAATCAAGAAAGTTGCTTTCTTCATATAGTAAAATATTGTTGCTTAAATCTATATAAAAACTCGATACAAGTCAAAGTTTTTCATTTTTGAAGTATTCATTTAATTTCTCAACCTCAGTGTACCGAACATCCCCAAATTCTTCATCCATTCTCTTTACCCAAATCGGATAACATTCGTTAATAACCTGTTCATCTTCGTAATCATCTAGAAACATCCTATCATCGAGCTTAAAATTTCTATCAATTCTAGAAGTCGTTCTCGCATTGTAATCAACCGCCCAAGAGTCATCTAACCTAACCAAGTCAACTAAAATCAACACATCATTTTTTTCTACACGCGCCATTTCTCCGAACTTGTATAAATTATCTATAACATTGTCAGCTAGCGATATAAAGTCTTCAGTTTCACAATCTAGTTCAATACCTGTATATAGCTCATTAAATTGATCCTTCCAGTTTAAAAAATCTTTATAACTATTTTGATTGATATTTAAAGTAGTTTCAAAATTCATACGGGTTTCAAGTAGTTCTTCCTCTTCTTTAGTTTCTAAAAAATACTTCAGATTATTAATATTCCCCTCAGAATCAAATTGAGGTCTTAAGCCAACTGTAAGATTGTCATTCTCTACATTAATATTCTCTGTGTATACTTCTATCTTTTCATTTACTGTATCAAACAATAACCCAGTTTCCATAAGTGAAGAAGTTTAACTCATTTTGAAAAAGAATTTTATAATAAAAAATATATGAAAAAGTAAATGTTATTGATAACTATAGCCGTTTTAACGTTTAGGCATTTTTCGCCCATTCAATAGCTTCTTCCACATTATCAAAGTTCTCTACTTCCGCATGATCTACTTTATCAACCACGTTAGCTTTCAAAGTCAGGCCTATAGTTCCCTCAGATACAAAGGCACTCTATCTACTCCCACATAATTGATGTTCTTTGCCCAGTGCTCAGCAACATAGTCTTGAGCATCAGGCGGCATTGCTTTAGAGTCTGTTACAATTGTTACATTAGCCTTTATACCTTCTTGACTTACTACTTCTCTATATGCGTGTGTGGCACCTTCTAGTTCTTCGTCCGGGAACCCTTGCCAACCCTCCATATCAAATATTACAATATCGTCTCTAATCTCGTATGAAAAGCTATATTCGCTATCGTCAAATAGTCTTTCTACCATAGCAGTAAAATTATCGAACTGGTTTAAATTATTTTTCAAAAAAACCGGATAACATCCCAATTAATCCTCCAATACGTGTTTTAATGCTTTAGGTGCAGCAGCATCAACATCAGTTCGAAGATAATCAGAGTCATAAGTCATTATTACTGTATTTCCTTCTAATTCATTTGCAGTCTCGATTATGAAATCATCTTCAGTCTTAGATCCATGTTTAGATTTCAAAGAATTTGTTGTATAGTAATCCACGCCCATTCTTTCTTTTACAGATAAAGGGTCAGCATAGAAGTTAAGGAATTCAAATATATTATCATGTATTTCTTCAGCTTGAGTATAATATCCTGTACCTCCGAATTGATTGTCTAGTGCCTTGGGCAAACATTCCATTATATGATCCGGAACATAAAGGATCGCCTCTTCTGCAACATCACTCATTATTTCAAAGTTTTCTTCAGGAAGCGTCTCTGTCTTAAAATTATTATTGCTATCAGCTAATTCGAAAACCGGAGTTTGTTCTAAGCGGTCAATATCTTCGATTAAGTCGTAAGACGTGTTTATTGTTTGATCTATTCCTGCCATTATTACATTAAGATCGACAACTACGTTGCGAATATCTTCATGATTAGAGATTCCAGAGTATAAGCTAGAATCATGACCTACCTCTTGTCCATCATATTTGAAAGATTCAATTTTTCCAACTAAATGTTTTTTACTCATTTCTGTTCTTAGCCACCATTTTTGCTTGTTAGGATTTGACTCATGTAATTAGTTTATCTCTTACGTCGGTTAGAGCTCATCAGTATATCTTGTTGAGCTACTTTTATCACCTACTGAGGTGATATAGGCCCACATATTCTTTGTTCTCTGTCAGTACCAGCAGTATTATTGCCGCCATTGCATAGTAAAGAACATATTTCTATTCTATGTCAGAAATGCTTAAACTAATCCTCTTGACCAGATCTTGAAAGACGTATCAACATAATAGCAAGAGGAGCCACAAACATCAGTAATGGAAAGAAAAATGAAGCAAAGAAAAGTATAATAATTGTTTCTCTAACCCACGAAAATGTTTTAAGAAAACCAAAAAATTTCCTATAAAGTAGAACCACAAACATCCCAAGAACAGCATAAACCCACATTAAAGGTCGCGAAGCCGTAGTAATATCTCCTCCAGCCAAACTTACCAACACCATAGCTATAGGTAACGAAAACCAAGAATACTGGGCTACCGCCAACAAAAATACTCTCAATTCATCTCTTTCATATCTACCCCGTAAATCATCTCTTAACACGTTTTCAAATCCCACACAAACCAAAATATAATTCTAACTTTAAATCCTCTAAGATCTAGCTCAAAAATAGAAGAAAAAGTTTTTTTGCAAATCCTGTTTTGAACTAAGTGAACCGCAATCATAGATAAAATAGTTTACAGTTTTGAAAAACAACAATATTAGGTAAAAATAAATTATCTGCTCTCATAAACTTTATTTCATGCTAGAAGACAATTTAATTTTTGTAACTTCCAATAAGGAGAAGTACAGTATGGTGTCAGAAATTTTTGGTCCGGACATTAATCTAAAGAGAAAAAACTTAGATATAACCGAGATTCAATCTATGGATGCTAAAGCTATAGTCGAAGACAAGGCGAAGAAAGCGTATCAAAAAGTTGAAAGACCCGTAGTAGTTGACGACTTTAGCTTTTACTTCAGTGACCTGGGTCAGTTTCCAGGACCTATGATAAAGCACGTTATGAACGAAATAGGTTTAGAAGGTCTAGAAAAACTAGAAGAACTATCAGACGGCAAATGTTTCATGGCATGTAATGTTGCTTTTTATGACGGAGAAAATCTAGAAGTAGTTGAAGGTCGTTTAGAAGGTAAAATGGATTACGAAGTCGCTAATGAAAATTCAAAAACATCCTTAATAACTGCTTTCATTCCAAAAGGTCACGCTAAAACTCTTAAAAAGCTGGAAATAGAAAATCATAGACAAATAGCATTCAAAAAATTAAAAAACAAACTTTGAAGGCTTAGATCGAGACAAAAATATAAAAAGTTATTAAAACCAACTTCTTCAAAAATCCGCCTACTTTATTTAAACTGAATTCGGTTTAGAACCCTATCAAGCCCTATAATTTCAACGAGCTAGTAGAAATTTTTTGGCAGGTCCCGGATTTGAACCGGGGTCTAGGCGTCCCAAACGCCCAATGATAGTCCACTACACCAACCCGCCGAAATGGTTGTTCTTGTAAATTGTTTTTATCAGCAAATTCTTTTAAACTGTTTTAGTAGGTGATAAGGTTCTTTTTTATTTGAGCAATACTGTTCATATTTTATGAGGATTGCTGTAACAGGAGGTACAGGATTTGTGGGCAGCCATCTTTGTAATGTTTTGAATGGGAGAGGACATGAAGTTGTTTCTTTCTCTCTTAATCCAGAGAGTCCGGCTTTCCCTATGGATGAAGGTATTGAGAAGAGAAAAGCAAACATTTTAGATAAAGAATCATTTTTCTTTGAAGATTTCGATGTTGTGATTCATTTAGTTGGTTTAACACCTCTTTTCCAGCCCAGAAATATTAGTTATGAAGAAATACATGTTGAAGGTACTAGAAATGTTTTAGAAAAAGCTGGAAAGATAGATGTAGATCGATTTGTTCATATGAGTGCTTTAGGAGCTGATAAAGAAAGTAATATTAATTATTTAAGTTCAAAAGGACGTGCACAACAACTAGTAGAGGATTCTGAATTAGAGCACGTTATTTTCAGGCCGTCTGTTATCTTTGGAGAAGGCGGCGAATTTATAGAATTACTCAAAGATTTTGCTTCTAAATCTCCTGTATTCCCGTTAGCTAATTATGGAAAAACAAAGTTTCAGCCTATTTATATCGGTGATATTGTTTCGATGATGGCTGATGCTGCTGAAGGAAGTGTTGGTTTGAATTCTACTTTTGAGATTGGAGGAGCGGAAGTATTTAGCTTGAAAAATATTTTATCAAGAGTTTACAGTTCTTTAGGAAAGAAACCTCGTTTTGTACCTGTTCCTAATGCTTTAAGTTTTGCAGGTTTGTCTATTGCCGAATTTGTTCCTCCTGCTCCTGTTGGTTTAGATCAATATCGATCGCTCAAACTTGATAACGTTGTAGAACATAATTCTGCTAAAATGTTTGGTTTTGAGCGCGAAGAGGATTTTATTTTGCTTGAAGATTATCTGAACAAGTATTAGTTTTTTTCAACTATTTTGTCAGTTATTTTCATTATCTGTATTTTCTGTATCTTTTTGTTCTCCTGTTGCAAATCCTGCGCTTAGTGTTCTTGTTAATGCTTCTTCCACAGTTTCGTCTACTTCTTCAAGCTTTTCTTGTTCAGCTTCTATTACAAAACCTGTGGTTATATTAGGTGATGTAGGTAAGAAGATTATTTCTCTATCATCGTCGGTTGTGTTCCCTGTTTTGTATGCTGTTACTCTTAATCCGTTGAAGTCAAGTTTGACGGGCTCTCTGAATTCGTCTGTTCCTGTTAATATTGTGTCTGTTGATACTTTGACTATTTTATAGAGTTTTCCGATGAAAGGTAGTTTTTGAACTATTCTATCAAATATTTTTTCTAGTCTAAACCCTATGTTAGTTTTTACTACTCTTCCAGTTATTGTTACTGCTAAGGCACCTAGGATTAATATCGAGAATAGTTTTATTGCTTGGTTTAGGTAGTATATTTCAGTTATTTGAAATATTTGTGATGCTGGTAGTTGGTCTATCCACCCTAGTATCCAACTTATTATCAGTATTGTTGCGATGATCGGTGTGAGAACTATTGTTCCTGCTATTGCTGGTTCTTTTGATTCGTGGAATTGTCCTGTGATATCTTCTAGTTTTTCTTTAATTCCTTCTTCATTTTTAACCAAAGAATTAAGGCACCCTTGTTATATTTGTGTTATAGATTCTTCTGTATTTAAAATGGGTTTTTTGAGAGGAAAACAGTTTTAGGTGATAGGACCTGTTTTTGTATTTATGGTAAGTGATTATCAGCCGGGAGTATGTAACATAAATAAGGATGAAAGGAAGAAAAGATTATTTTCAGGCATTTTTGGAGCTTTAGGGCTGATAGCTATTGCTTTGTATTCTAGTTTTTACGCTTTAAACTTTTATCTTTTAATTGGAGTATTTTTATTCTCTTTTATTAGTTTTACGGGTTTTTTACAAGCCTGGTACAGTTTTTGTGCTTATTATGGCATTAGAGGAGTTTATAATGTAAGGAATAATCTAAAAGAAGTTTCAAATAACGGCGGCACACAGGACTTGTACAAGTCTATTTTAATAATTTTCCAAAGCCTCGTTTTCAGTATTGCAACAGTACTTCTTTTCTTGGTATTCTTCTAGACGAGTTTTTTTCTAGTTGGAAGATATTTCCGCTATCGTATACATGAAGTATAGCCATGTTGCAAACATTATTCCGCTCCCTATCTTAGAGGCATAATGGTAGATTATATCGTCATAGTTTACAGTTAATGCTCCTACAAGCATGAAAATACCGAATATTACGAATCCTGTAGCAAAAACAGTGAAAGCTTTGGGTCCTCTATCACTTAGGAATACTTTGGTCATTGAAAGTTGTTCGTTTTTGTCAAAGTTTCTGAATACTTTGTAGTTGTAGAAAATAACACCTACAAAGATTAATATGCTTATGATTCCCCAAGATATTTCGAAATAATCCATTTTTTACAGTCGCCTCCACCAAGAATATTTTATACCAAGCATTGTTATTGCAAAGAGTATAAAACCTACTCTACCAATATTTCTGTATAAATCATCATCCAATATAGCTCCGTAAGTAAATATTGCCATTGCAGTTATTATTACAAAATTTATAGCAAAAATAACCTTGAATTCTTTTTTGGTTTTATTTGGCTGGAGCTTTAGTTTAGCCATCGCTTGTTTTGAAGATGTCTTTAGTTTATAGGATATTCTGGCTCCAATGTAACCGACAGATATTGAAACTAATGATAGGAACAAAACAATATATACTGCGGTTTCTGATAAATAACTCATAATATTACAAAATTAGTACTTTTCTATTTATTAAACTTAATTTGAACTTTTTACCAACATATTAAGCCTAAATAAAACCTTATCAGTCGACATACAAACAGAATTTACAAAAAAATAAACCAAACCAGAATATAAAACCTACAAATAAAAACACAGAAAACCCCTCAGCTTACAAACCCACAAAAATAAAGAAAGCTTAGATCACAATACAAATAGCCCCCGGTGGGATTTGAACCCACGATCTGTCCCTCTCTTGGTTCAGAGTATTGTTTCTGAACGTACAAGGGGACCGCTCTAGCCAGACTGAGCCACGGAGGCGATTTTATGGCTTATGACTTCTCGTAATGAAATAGTTAAAAGTAAGAGTTAAATAACGTACCCGAGGTGTCAAACATCTAAACGTCGTCCGGATCTGCCGGCGCTCTTTCTTTCACTTTTCTGTCATGTGCGTCTTTGATTCGGTATACATTTGTACTTCTTCCACATTCTGGGCATTCAATCCACCATGGTCTACTGCCAAGTTCCTCTTCTCCCTCAAATTCGTTTCCGCAGTATGGACATGTTAAGCGGAAATGGAAGTTTTCATTGTCGTAACTGTACATTTTGAGGTGTCCTGTTTCCTCTCCTTCGTCATTCTCTAGTTTTCTATTGGTGGAGTATTCTACCCTGTCAAAATCAATGTTGTCTTCCATGGTTAACACTTGATAGTTGATTAGTTTTATCTTTTTTAAGTTAACATAGTTCGGTAAATTTCTTCTACGTCTTCGTCTTTTACCGTTATTTCAGGTTTCTGGTAATCTGGGTGATCGAACAATGCGTATTTTATTCCAAGATCTTTTGGATTCTTGGATTTTAGCCTTCTAATATTAGGATTATATTTTTTGAGCTGTCTGTAGTCCCAATCTCTTTCAGTTTGTAATACTACTAGATCAAAGCCTTTTTGGGTTGCTATAAGAGCTNTTACTGCATCTTTTTTAGTATTAAGTTTGGCGTATGCCTTTTTAGAGATTGGTTGTCCTTTAAAACCTTCTTTTTCTTCTTCGCTTATATAGTATTTTCTTACCCCTGGTGTCTTCGAGATTAAGCTCTCTTTTTCTGTTTCCACGACTAACTCGTCTTCTTCTTGTTGAATCTGTTTTACTCTTGGCTCTAAATTCTCTCTTAATTGTTCTATATCCTCTGTAGGAATTATTCTTATCTTCATAATTTACCTTTTTTTGTCTGATTAATTGTTACAGGTTAGGTTTTTTATTTGAAGTAGTTCTTATTTTTGTTGTAAAATGCTTTTCAATAACGAAGATAAAAATGATGACTCGACAGAGGAAGTCCAGATTAATGTGCCTGAAGAATCGAATAAGGAAAAGAGCAATTTGAAAGCGGAAGTTGAGAATAAAATAATGGACAAGAGCGACGACCAGATGCTTCCCGGAAGCTATGATAGCAGTGATTCCGAAAGTAAATCCGAAAGTGTTTCTTTAAATGATATTTACGACCAAAATAAAAAGATTATCAAGTTATTGGAAGAGTTAAATGATAATGAGGTAGATAACAATGAGCTATTATGATAACGTGAAAGATTCTATAAGAGACAACAATAAAGAGGGTAAAAGCAAAAGTTCAGGATCTGGACCTAGTTTTGATACTTTGAAAAAGGCCGCAGAAGAAACTAGCGAGGAAGAGAAAGAGGAAAAAGATAATACACCTATTGAAGTTTTAGAAGAAGATGGTATTCAGCCTCGTAGTAGTTCTAAATCTTCTCGAAACAATAATAACCCAAATCAAAACAGAAACAGTGCTAATAGACCGGTACAAGATAATTCAGATTTAGAAGAAAAGTTGGATACGTTGATTGAACAGAATAAAGAGATTATTGAGATTCTTCGTAGCTTTGGGAATTAAGTACAGAGAGGAAATTAAATAGTAAAAAACAATTTCTTTTGACAGCTACACAATCTCAACTTCTATTTTCTGTCTTCCCTTATCTGTTGTTTCTATTGTTTCTTCTAGCTCAATCTCGATTTCAAGTTTCTTATATTCTGATGTTTGACGATAATCTAGGTCTATTTCGTTTTTCTTTGTTGGCTTTACTTCTATTTGTTCTTTTCCTTTAAAGCTTAGTCCTACCTCACCGTCTCTAATCTTTCTTGCAAAGTTCTCTAGAAAGTTCGCAAGCTCATCATTTGAGAATTCAAAATCCAGTTCTAGCTCTTTTGATGACATATATTACTTGTTAATGATAAAGAGTTTTAACTCTATCTAAGAATCTGAGGTAAGTCCCGGTTAAATAAAAAGAGATAGGGGGAAGAAAAGTAAAGGAATTTTTGTTATATCGCTACTTTAATCTTTATTCTTCTTCGTTTTCTTCTTCGTCTTTATTGTCTTCCTTTTTTTGCATTAGTCGGCGTGATAGGAAGTGATCTTTCTCCTCAAGTTCTCTTACTGATTCTACCACAAATATGTAGGATGTTGCTATTAACAGGATTCCTAATAGGAATGCTGGTTCTGCTGCTACTCCTACACTGTGTGCTACTGAGAATAGTACTAGAACTCCTAATATGAGTAGTGTGAAAGATACTCCTAGTTCGGCGTCTATGTGTAGTTTGGGAAGACCAAAGATGTCTTTTTCTCTGTCTTCGTATTTATCAGACATTTTTTGTTATTTTACACCTGATAAATAATACTATAATTAACTCTTACTTTAAACCTTTCCTCAGAATTGGTGTTTTTTCTAGCCCAGATCTTCGATATCGACTTCTCTGTTTTCTGGTTTGAATGCTGAAGGTAAGTGAATTTTGTATACGCCCTCAGTTTTTTCGATTACCAGAGGTATTTCTTCCAGAAGTCTTGAAACGTTTATATTGTATACTCCTTCTTCTTTTACTTTGATAGAATCTAAATCGAACTGGAATTTTATGTTTTCTCTTTCTTCTTCTCCTAGAGCAACCATCTCTTCTATGTTGTCTCTTACTTCTTCTATTTCTTCTTCAGGTTCTTCTTGTTTTTCTTCTTTAGCTTGCTCTTCGTTTTCATACATAAACAGTGAGGATCCGCATTCACATCCTTCTAGTAGTTCGTCAGAGTCGTCACTGTATATTTCCCCACAATTCATACATCTGTGCGGCATTTAACTATCACCTTTCTCTTGTTCTAGTTTTGCAAGGAACGAGACTGTATCTTTTTCTTCTTTAATAGTTTCCATGACTCTGGCATTTCCAACGATTGTTAAACCCGTTCTATAGGTTTCGTTCAGAAATTTGTTGTATATTACGCTTTTTGCTTTTTCTATTCTTGATACCTCAGAGCTTAGTCCTAAGAATTCTACTCCTGGAAAGTCCTCGTCAATTTCTTCCATNGATGTTTGGATTAGTTGTCTTTTTTCTTCCGGTGTCCATCCTTCTTCAAGCACTAGTACAGCGTTGTCTTTGACTTTTTCCAACACTAAGTCTAGTTTTGCGTCTAGATTCTTTTCTGTCAGTTTTTCTTTTGACAGGAATTCGATTGTTACTCCTTCTTCCGTCATCAGGTTAACCTTTCGATTATTTCCTCATAAAGTTTGTCAATGTTTTCTCCTTCCTTAGCAGAGATTTCTAGGACAGGATGTTGTGGGAATGCATCTCTGACTCTTGAGGGATCTGAGTCTTCTAAATCTGTTTTATTTGCAAGTACTAGTATTGGTATGTCTTTGGCTTCTAGGTTTCCGATTATTGTAACGTTTACTTGTGTGTAAGGATCTTCTGTTGAGTCAAATATTACTAGACATGCGTCCACATCGTCTAAGTATTTTATTGCTTCAACTATGCCTTTTGTTGCTTCTTTTGCTCTTCCTTTAGCTTGGTCTTCATCAATTCCGTGTTCTGTGAAGTCTTTGAAGTCAACATTTGTTGATATTCCTGGCATGTCAAGAAGATTCATTTCTAGTTCGCGGCCGTTCGCTTCTAGCACTGCTCGTTCTTTTCTTTCTACTGCACGCGTCTCATGAGGTATTTCCGAGACGTTGCTCATTTCTTCGCCTGTTAGGTCTTTTGATATTTGGTTAGCGAGTGTGGATTTCCCGGCGTTGGGAGGTCCGTAGATTCCAATACTGATATCTTGTTGTTCAGATCCTGAAAATAAGTCTGAAAGCAGTTTCTTCAACCTTTTTATCATTTTGACACCGTTCAATGATAAAAACGAAGCGTACATATAAAAATCATTTGAAAACCCAGATAAAACTTGACATAATAAAAAAAACTCATAGTGTTAAACAAAACATAAGTGATTTCAAATGGAAGTAGAAAAAGGAGTGATAGTTATAGTATACAAGAAGTCTAACAACTCTAAAAGGTACGCTGTTCTGAAAAGAACTAAAAATTGGGAAGGCTGGGAAACTCCAAAAGGACACTTAGAAAACGATGACTATGAAGAAACAGTTGAAATAGAACTACATGAGGAATTAGGTATTGGATCCGAAAAAATTAAAGATATAGAAAATCTTAATGAAGAAGTCGAGTGGACTTACGAACAAAACGGTGAAAAATTCAAAAAAGTGTACAAAGCATTTGCAGCTGAACTCGATGAAGACTCAATAATCGATACAAGTGTTAATCCATGTAACGAGCATGAAACAGGCTTTTTCCTTAATTTTGACGATGCAAAATCTCTTCTAAAGTTTGAGAACAATAAAAAATTACTAGAAAACTTTCACAACAATTTTTAATAGATACTAACGAATTATAAACTACATAGGTGACAAAAAAATATGACACAACCCGAAAAAATGCTAGAAGTATATCAATTTGAAGGCTGCCCCTTCTGTTCTAAAGTAAGAAAAAAGATGACAAATCTACAGCTGGACTTTATCGCTAGACAGGTTGACCCTAACGACAGATCAAGAGTAGAAGAAATTTCAGGTCAAGAAAATGTTCCCGTCCTAGTAGACCCGAATACAGATACAACAATGCCCGAAAGTGATGACATAGTTGAATACTTAGAGGAACATTACGGATAAGCCTAGAAACCAGTAAATACTTTTTAAACAATTATAGCATAATTTTCTTTCTATTATGGCCGTTTCAGGTAAATCAAACCAAAGCCAAAGTAGAATAGATTACGAAAACAATAACCAACTAAATGAAGCAGGAGTTTTTCCTGAAGAATTAAACCAGTTCGTACAAGTTTTCCCTGAAGAACTCTCTGAAGGAGACTTTTTCGCGGGAAGCCGGTTAAGAGAAGACATGAAAGAATTTGTTTATTCTGGCTTGATCTCAGAGTTCCCAACAAGATCTGAAGACACGTTATACGTTGTCACAGAAAGAGGGGATAAAGCCGTAGACGAACTTAATTATTTCTTGAACGACTCCAGACCATCTTTGGAACTGGAAAATCTAGCCGAAATTGAAAAAGCATACAACACAGATTTTTGGCTTCCTGCAGGAGATAACGAATTAAACCCTGATATGCATTATGAGGTTGTACAAGCAGACCCTGAGTTTAACATGAGTGACACATACAAAATAATTGAAACTAGTTTCCCTGAACAAAACAGATTAAGAGCAGTTGAAGAAGTAATGCGCTCTAGTAGAATACAAAAAGAAATGCGTGCATATCAAAAAGGATTATCACGTGAAGAAGGATACCAAGAATTCGGCGAAGACATAGTAGAAGCATGGGAAAATATTAGCGAAACGCTCAGAGATAGTAGTATAAGTAACGAATACCAGGAAATTGTAATACCTATGGTTGAAGGTATGGAAGGACACCTCATCGGCATGGAGCAAGGTAGTACTGAAGCTTATCAGCACCTCCTAAACACAGTGACAAACACAGAAAATGCAAGCTTCAGAGCTAGTTACTGAATCAAAATCTCCTTTCCCTCTTAATAATTTTATAGAAATGGACCGGCCCAGATTTGAACTGGGGATCTCCACGTTATCAGCGTGGTGCTATAACCAAGCTAAGCCACCGGTCCGAGAGTGTTGTGTTTAATCTTTAGATGGTTAGTTTTTTATTGGGTTCGAGAAGTTGATATGATAATATTTTGGGCTCGACGGGATTTGAACCCGCGACTACCGGGTTTCTTCCACGAAACCATTGTTTTTCGTCATTGCCAAACTTGGTTCGGCTCGGTGCTTTTAACAAGGAGTGTTAAAAGCCCGGTGCTCTGCCAGGCTGAGCTACGAGCCCAAAAAGGATTTTTTATTGTTTTCTAGGCTTATCTGTGTTGAAATCGTTTCTTTTACTTGTCTTTCCGAAACCACAGCTAGCGCATTCTCCTTTCTGGAGATTAAATGATGCTTCACCGCATCTGCGACATTTACCATGATTCTTNTTGTTTCTCTTTCCTTTGTTCAAAGCCATGTTATGTTCACCCTATTGGTTTTATTGTGGGCTGACGAAGAGTACGTTGTCTCCACGGACGAATAATTTTCCGTATTGAGTCGTTCCGTCTTCTGTTTTTAGTTGTGCGTCTTTTAGCCAGACGTTTAAGTGTTTGTCGAATGCTTGTAATTCTCCGGAGATTGTTGATTGTTCGTCTCCGTATCGTTTGAGTTCAATTAGTACGTTTTCTCCTTTTGCTTTGTCTAGTACGTCGAATGGTCGTTTACTGGAATTTGACATTAGTAGTTTTTACACCTGTATCATGGATTCCAACTCCAACATATATAAACCATTCCCAAAAATCGGGTTTTTCCGAACTTATACAGTTTACTCGGGCGGAAGGTTTTTTATGGGTTATTTAAATTTTAGTTCTTAGTTTTGTTTGTATGGCAATCTGGCATAAAAGATCCGAGACTAAGAAAACCGGTGGAAAATCAAGAACATACAGAAAGTCTAGAAAATATGATCTTGGTTCAAAGTTTACTGAACCCACCACAGGAGAACAGAGGATTAAAAATAAGAGAAGTCGAGGCGGAGATCAGAAGTCTTTTGTAAAGCAAGAAAATGAAGTAAATCTTTCTGTTAATGGAGAAGTAGAAAGAACAGAAATTGAGGCAGTTTTAGAGAATCCTGCGAACAACAACTTTGTTCGAAGATCTTTACTTACTAAAGGAACAATTATTAGAACTCCTGAAGGTAAGGCAGAGATTACTTCACGACCGGGTCAGAACGGTGTTGTAAACGCTAAACTGGTTGAAGAGTAACTAAGAGGCTTATTCTTATCCTTTAATTTATTTTAGATTTTATTTCTAATGTGAAGATTTAACTTGTTGTACCGTAGTTATTGATAATAAAAATAGAGGGGAAAAATTAGGTTAAGGCTTTGACTCCTATTTGACTTGAGTCTCGTTATCTGATAAGCCTTTTGAGTTTACTTATCTGTCTGGTCACTAAACTTCCGTTTTCGAATGAGACGGGAATCTGTGAGCCTGTCTCATCCAGGAAATCGGTTTCCATAATTACAATATATGTGACATAACCTTTTTATATCAAGGTGTTATAATTGGTGCTAATTGTTTAATATTATTTTTAACCGTTTTTCCAAGGTTTTTACCAGTCTAGATACCTTTTTGTTTAAAGGTGTTTCAAATTCAGTTCAAGAATATCCTCATCTTTCAGAACATGATCTTTACCAACTTTTTGTTCCGGGAATTTTGCTGATTNTCCAGTCACTTTTGCCTTTTTGAATCTTCTGTGCATGTCACCCGGAAGCTTGTCCAAAGCATCTGATACTGTTGAACCTTCAAATAAGATCAGTGGCTCTTCTTTATCAGGCTCCTTTCCTTTTTCCTTCATATACACCCTTGTTATCTGTAGTTTTTCAAATATTAGATCTTTTAGCTCGTCTAAATTCTCCTTAGTTTCTGCAGATATTAGGAGATCGTATTTTTCCTCAAATTCGGATAATTTTTCCTGAGGTATTAGGTCTTTCTTATTAACTGTTTTTATAGCAGGCAAGTATTTTCTATTGTCCATTAATCCATCGATAAATCTATCCAAATCCATGTTCTCTCGTATTATAACCTCAGCATTAACGTAACCGTTTTCTTGCATTAACTGCTCTATTGTTTCATCTCCTATGTCAAGTTCTGTCGTTTTAGAAATATTTATTCCTCCCCTATCTTTCTTTTCTATTTTCATTCTTGGAGGTTCTTTATTTACTCGAAGTCCGGCATCATACACTTCCTGCATTATTTGTTCTTCCCTCATCTCTTCAGGATCAAGTACCACAAGTATTAATTCGGCATTTCTTACTACAGAGAGCACTTGTTGACCGCCTCCTCTACCATCTGCTGCTCCGCCAATAAGCCCTGGAACATCCAGTATTTGAATATTTGCCCCGTTGTGCTTCATCATTCCAGGATTGACATCTAACGTAGTGAATTCATACGCTCCGGTTTCTGCCTCAGCATTAGTTAGTGTATTTAGAAGAGTTGATTTACCTACTGAAGGGAAACCTACTAACGCAACGGTAGCATCTCCTTTTTTCTCTACTGCGTAACCTGACGTATCTCCCGTGCTCTTCTGCTTTTTCTGTTTTTCTTCTTTTAATTTGGCTATTTGGCTCTTAATTCTTCCCCTTTCTTTTTCCGTTGCTTTGTTTACGGGCGTTTTATCAAGTTTTTCTTCCAGGTCTTGTATTCTGTCGTCGATGCCCATATATTATTCAGTTCTAGCTTGAATGTTAAAAATAGTTTTACAACCTGTTTCTAATTTAGAAAAATTTGAGAAAGAAAGAAAGCGTTTAGAAGGGCATAGCGCCCTTACTGTCTAAAGATCACTAAAAAAGCGTGTTTTATTCGACTTGTTCGATGTTTCCGTCTCTGCCGATGTTAAGTTGGATTGTGTCTCCCCATTCTCTAACGTATGCTCCTGTAATTTCTACTTCAGCTCCTTCTTCGATTGCGTCAATTTCTTCTTCCCATAGTGTTAGGTCGATTTCTCCTGTATCGTCTTCGAATACTACTGTTGTAATTCTTTTCTGTCCGTATTGGGTTGACACTGCTCTTGGTGTTGGCAGTTCTTTGATTTTTCCTGTGATTTCGACGTCGTCTGATTCTGCGTCGAGTTCCTCAACTGTTAATTCTGGCATAGTTTATACCACTAAAAACCCATTCACTTGTTATATTTAAAAGGATTTTCATGTAGTTTGGTTGAAAATTTATCATTCTTGACGATAAAACATTGATTAAGAGAATTTACTATGATGTTCTGGAGTAAAAACAAAGACGATGACTCTGACAGGATTAAAGAGTTAGAGAATGAACTAGAAGAAGTAAACAGGAAAGTTGAAGAGTGGAAGGAAAGGTATGAGAAATGTGATGAAAAAAGAAGTAATTTAGCAAGAGAGAAACAAGAAGCTGAAGAAAAACTAAACAAACTTGAAAACAAACTATCTAGTTTACAGACCTCTGAAAACAGTGAAGGAGATAGAAATGAACCAAATTCTTTGGAGCTGACATTTCAGGAATTCCAGAATTTAACACACATTTTTGAACAAGTTGAGTCAAACTCCAAGAACCTTGTAAGTTGTTATTTCAACGGTAGTTCGGAAGTGAGAGAACAACTAAAATCAAATTTATCTGAAAAATGGTATAACCAAATTTCTGGTGAAGAAAGTTTTACAGGATTCTTCAATGATAATTTAATCGGATTTGTGATAAAAACAAGACCTTTCTATAGCGAGAAAGTTGTTGTAAATAAGAATTTTGATTTCAGCCCGCTTAAAGAATTTGTTGAAGATGAGAAAATCTGGTTGATAGCTGAAACAGGTGAAAGCAAGATTGTGAAAGAATGTAACGGCGAGTACGAAGTCTTAGAAACTATTAAAAACAGAGTGAATCGTCAGCACTCAAAAGGAGGTTTTTCACAATCCCGTTTTGAAAGAAAAAGAGAAGAACAGATCAGTGAGCACATTAAAAATGTTAAAAAAACCGTGAAAGACTTTGATAATTACTATACCATAGGAAACAAGCAAATTTGTTCCAAATTTAACGCACCATATCTAGGAGGCTTTAATTCAAATAAAGAACTGATTGATGCGCTTTACAATTTCAGATTCAAAAAGCTTCAGTTGAAAAAAGGTTAGACAGAAGACAATGACAGAAAAAGCAAATGAAGAAGAATACATAAGGGAACTGAATCAAAAGCTGAAAGACTTCTATGGTCCTGCACCAGAACCTGTAAAGCAGTCAGGTATTGATTATCTTATAGAAACCATTCTTTCCCAAAATACTAACGACATAAACAGAGATAAGGCTTTCAAAAATTTGAAAGCAGAATTTAACGACTACAAGGAAATTGAAACCTGTGACATAGATAGATTAACTGATGTTATCCGCATAGCAGGATTAGGACCTACTAAAGCCAAAAGAATTCAAGGTGCTTTGAAGGAAGTGAGAGAAGAAAACGGAGAATACAGCATGGAGTTTATGGAAGAAATGAGCGTTGATAACGCTAAAAAATGGCTAACAAACATTCCTGGTATCGGGCCTAAAACCGCCGCAGTTATTCTTTGTTTCAAGTTCAAGAAACCTATTATCCCTGTTGATACACATGTTTTCAGGATTTCGAAACGTTTAGGCTTAGTTCCTTTAAACGCCTCTAGAGTAAAAGCTCATGAAATACTTAATGAAAAAGTTCCCGATGACATAATGTATGAGTTTCATCGCCTTTTGATAACTCATGGTCGAGAACATTGTAAGGCACGGAATCCAACTTGTGAAGAAGGTCCTTTGAAAGAATATTGTATGTACTATAGAGAGGTTGTTAACGGCGATAAAGAACCTAGTGAAGTACCATAGAGAAAGTAGGGTCGCAATATTTTTTGGAAAAGATTTTTAGAAAGGGGTAGTTGTGTTAAGACTACCTTAAAAAGAAAGAAGAATTATCAGTTATTCTTCGTGATCGTGGTCATGCTGCTGTTGTGCTTGCTGCATTTCTTCCACGATCTCTTGAGCTTTCTCGTTAATTCTATCTTGATCTACCATATCTTCTTCTTCTAGAATTGCTAGTAGTGCGTGTACTGTTAGCTCAAGGTTGCCTAATTTCTGTTGCATCATTTGCATTGCTTGTTCTGGTCCCATTTCCGGTTGGTCGTTCATTGTTTGTTTTTCACCTTATTGATTAACAGTTTTTAAGGTAACTCTTATATAAGGCGTTAATTCCAGAATAAAGTAATCAAATGTTTACCCTAGCACCACAAGCCTGACACTTAAGCATTTCCACGCCTTTCTCCTTAATCAGTTTAGTATCTGGTCTGTTGCACTCAGAGCAAATTACAAATTTGTCAGCATATTTCTCAATCTTATCTTGAATCTTACCTCTTCTGAACTCTCCATTCAGAACCAGGTTATTATCCTCGACATGACCTGCTGTTCCTATCTCATTTTGCAAGTACTTAGAAAAATGCTTCTGCTCTCGATTAAACTTGTCAGCTATTTTACCAAAATTTTCTATTACTGTTTTTGATCCTTCCTTCCGGGTTTTAACCTCAGGTATCTCGAAACGTTCTCCGCTACCTATATCTTCTGGTATTTCTTCTTGTCCTTTATTCAACATATCTTCGTAATCCATTTTCTTTTGATTCTCCTCTTCAATTTGTTTTATTTACCTATAGTTTTTTGATTTTCCCTGGTTTTGGTTCGTAGCATGTACCTTCGCTTAGAAGCGTGTTGATTGTATCTTCTAATGTTTCCTCATCCGCATCAACTTCCTCTATAATATCTGCGTAGTCTGCTCCTTCACCATCATCCATTTCTTCTATTGCTTCAAGAGTTTCTCTCTCCAGGTTTGTTTTCTCCTCAGGCTTATTATCCTGATCGAAATTTTCTCCAAAACTTTGTAATAACGCGTCAACTTCATCTTCATCTAGCTTACCGGCCATTTCCTTTTCAATATCTTCTTGTGTTTTACCGGACTCTTTTAGCTGTTTTACTGTCTTTCTTATTTGATCCCATTCCATCAACGCTTTCTTATATCTCAACTGATGTAATAATTCCTTTTCCGGTTCAGTTTTCCTTATTATTTCACCATTCATATAGATTTGTCCTTGATATTCTCGGACCTTCCCTACTACTTCTATTATATCTCCTGTCTCTACACCGTCCATTAAGTCCAGTTCATTGAAAAATTTGATTTGAGTAGTATCTAAACCATCATCTAACGTGATAGAACCGTAAGTCTCATCCTCATTAATGAATGTATCCACTACGGTCGCCACTATCCTTGCTCTCGACATCCTCCGTCCTTGAGGCGTCAACAAATAGTTCGGCGTAAAACCTTCTTTTTGAAAATATTTTCCAGTGTTTAATTCTTCTGTTGTCGAATATTTAGCTGTTTGTCTTTTTTGTTGTGGCATTATAATGCACTCATTGTCTTGTTATTTTTTTGAATGGTATTGGTTCTAGATTTTTTGCACATAACCCTGCTTAGGTTCAAAAAGCTCTCCCTCTCTTTTAAGTTTTTCAATAATCTCTTCCGCCTTTTCTTCCTTAATTCCTTGCTCTTCCGCCTGTTCAATAACCTCATCAACAGGCGTAGACCCATCAGACTCAGCAGTACTCTCTATCAACTGCTTAATAGCTTGCAAACGATTTCTCTGACTGGAAGATACACCAGACTCAATCATATCAATATCAAAGTCACCTGTCTCCGGATCAACACCAACCTCCTCAAGACAGTGCTTCAAAATATCAATAGCTCTCTGACTATCCTTCTCTAAAACTTCATCCCTCAACTCAGCACGAGCTGAAGCCTCCGCAATCCTAATTAACGCCTCTAATTGACGAGCCGTTATTGGAACACTTCCTCCATCTTCTCCACCACCTTTACTTCGCATCCCTATATAGAACTCTTGGATCTTCTGAGCAGCCTCATCAGTTAAATCTGGCCTAACATTCCTCTTAGCATACGCAATATACTTACGAAGTTTATCCTGACTTATCTCTGCTTCCGTCTCCTCAGGCTCAATATGGTTCTGTAAAATCTGAGTCGCCAACTTTTGATCCCTTTCCTCATCCGGCTCATCCTTCACAGGGAAAATAAAATCAAAACGAGATAGCAAAGTATCCCCAATACTGATTTGCTCCGGAATCGGCTCATAAGGATCAAAACGACCCAACTTAGGATTACCCGCAGCCAAAATAGACGTCTGAGCATTCAAACGAGCCTGAATATTAGCCTTAGAAACACTAATAGAATTATGTGCAATAGTATTTTCTACAACAAAATTATCTGTCTCAGGCACAGTCAAATCATACACATAATCGTAATCTGGTTCTTTGGATTCTTTTTCTCTCACTTTGACAAATCTTAAGTTNTCAATAATATTGATTAGTTTTCTAACTTGTTTTTCTTCACTTAGTATGTTCTCTATGCATTGTTCTAATGCCTCTAAATATTCTTTAGTTCTTTCAGTCCCGTTTTTTTCCCAGTGTGCAAGTGAGCTTGTCGAAACATCAATTTTTTCAGCTAACTGTCTTTGAGAAATACCGTATTTTTCTCTAATATCTCTTAATTTTTCTATATCTTCAGCCAGTTTTTCTTCTTTTAACTGATTTAAGTTATTTTCAATTTTCCTAAGCACCTTCAATGCCTTAATCCTTGAAATGTTTTGTCCAGAGGACACTTTAGAACTTCCAAGTAATTTTCTTTGATTAACTCCTGTTTTCTGCATTAATCTCATCAATTCATCGCTTATTCCAGGCACAGGTTCTCTTGAATCTCTTTTAACCTCTAGTGCTTCTCTCAACTTTTCTTCCTTCTCTTCAGATAGGAACCCTATGTGTTGATCAAATTTCTTTATATCCTGATAACGGCTTATTTCTATTCTCCATACATTGTTATCTTCTACCAATGTAGAATGAATTCCAAATCTAAGTAATATGTCTTGTATTTGTTCCAAAAGCTCTCTATTTTCAACCACCGCCCTTAATCTATAACCTCTACTCGTTTGATATAATCCTCCGTCCCCATCAAAGAATGCTCTTAGAAGTAGCGATAGCTCATCTTTTCGACATTTGAGCAGCCTTTCAGGTATTTTTTTAGAGGTTCCTTTCTTCAAAATAGCTCCTAGCTCTTCTAACCAATTTTTCAAGCTTTCTGAAATATATCTTACTTCTTTCTGATTTTCTCTCCTCTCTCTTGTATAGGGCTCTATCTCAAATAACTCATTAACTGATTCTACATAGTCGTCAACCAAATCATCGTTTTTATTAGTAAAATTAAATCCATTTTTCTTACCCCTATTCATTTCATATCCTCCATCAGACACTTGGTAACCTACAAATTTCGCTAGTGCCGGAGAATTATGAACAGGCAGTTTTACTTTCTTTCTCGTTTGATCTACCTCTATATCAGAAAGATCTTGTTCTTCGCCAGTTATAGGCATTTTTCTTGGAGCCAACACAAAAGATTTTTCCTCAAGTTCTGATGCCTGCTTTGTTGAGATTTTTCCATCTTCCAAAACAAAGAAAGGATGATCTTCAGTAACTTCTAGTTCTCGATTTGTTTCCAATTCTATCTCCACTACCTTTTCCTCTACCTTCCTTCTTCCTGCCATCTTTACGTTTACTGGCTTTGTTTCTATATCATCATCCAGCTTAGTTCCTATTACCTGCAGTTCGTCTTGTAACTCAACAACTTCTCTTCCATCACTCTGAGTTCTCGAATCTTTTTCTTCTATTAATTCATCTACTATATTTGATATTTCTTTTCTGCTACCATCGGCCAAAGTTACTATAGAATCTGGCGCAAAACATTGTTGTTCCATCGCTTCGTGGAGGCTTGAGCGATCTTCAGCACTCATTTTGTCTATTTCGTCTATAGCAGCCATACCTTTATGTGCCAAGACTACTGCTCCAGCTTCAAGACTGAATTCACCCGTACTCTCATCCTTTACAACACTGGCAGTTAGTCCAGCACCCGACGAGCTTTTACCAACTACGTAACGTCCTTTTGGTGCTAGTTCTCCTGTAAACTTTAAAAGTTGTGAATTATGAGATATTAATCCATTTGTCAAATAGTTATGTTGTTCAGGTATTTCTAAATCATAAACAAAGTTGTATTCGGGCTTTATTTCTTCTATTTCTTCAATTTTGTCCCAGAAAATATCTGATTGAATTAGATTATTTATTTTCTGTATCTGATGACGTGTTTTCTTCTTATGTTTTATTTCTGTCTGTAGATGTGCTTTTGCATCTTCTAGTGCTTTTCTATTACTGTTCTTGTATTTTTTCATTTCATAGTTTCCTATGGTAGAAGGTGTTACTTCTGTATTTGCTGCAAGCTGGTTTTGACTTATGTTGAGCTCTTTTCTTATGTGTCTGATTTCATCCCATGTAGCATTTTGAAGCTCCTTGCTCATCTTCTCTAGTGTTTCTATTCTTTTTTCAAATGTTTCTGTTATTTTCTCTAATTTATTTATCGTAGGATTTCTGTCTAATCTTTCGTAATGCTGGTATGCTCCTCTGCTTATTGGGAAATCGAACTGTGTTAGCCCCAGTTTTTCTCTTGTATCTCTCAGTAGTTCGCCTAGATTTGGAACAACGTCAGTATTGGTATTGAAGTTTGAGTTAAAATTTTCAGTTTGATCAATTTTTCGTTTTGTGATAAACCCTATTCTTTGTTTATATTTTTCGAAGTCTTTGCCAGATATTCTTAACCTGTAACTACCCTTTCTTGGTCTAAATTGGGATTGTATATTAAATCTTAGTAAAGATGTTTTCAAATCTTCTAGTAACTCTTTACTTGTTGATCCAACAGCTATTTCTCTTTCTTTTTTAGATACCGTTCCCTCTGCTTCTATAAACGCTTTTATAAAGTTTCTAAGCGGTTCTTCAGACGCAGACATCATTATTCCAGGAAATTTTTTATCTCTTGATTTTTCCACTATTGATGGCTCTAAGTTAACTAAAAAACTTATTAGTTCTGAAGAACTACAGTGAATTTCTCTTGCATCCTTTCCAGGATGCGATTTCCTCTCAGCATAATTAACATTAAGTTTTTCTAGCTGCTTTACAACATCTTCTAGAATTTCTTCATCATTATTAGTTATATAAATAGTTCCCGAATTACCTTTTCTACGCTGTATGTAGCCTTCTGCTATAATATATCCAACTAACCTGCAAAATCCGGGATTTAGTTCTTCAATTGGACTCAACCTAATCGCGTTATTAGCTTTCGATTTTCTATAATCAACTCTAAGTTCATCATTACCGTCAATATCTAGTTTTCTTGGTGCCGCTATGAACGTCCCTTCTTCTAGTTCTTCTGCTTTAACAGGTGCAATGTTCCCGTGTTTCTGTATAAATAACGGATGAGAAGGTGTTACCTCTACTTCTCTACCGGAACTAGTTTTAATCCTGTACATTTTTTCTGGTGCTTCCCGTTTCCACATCTTAGAGGATACTTTCTCTTCAATTTGTCCTTCTTCATCTATACCAATTGTTTCTATCTCCTCTTCGATGTAATATCCATCATCAACTTCTTTGATGTTTTCGGAACGTTTTATTTTATCTTCAACTAGTTCTCCTATCTTTTTCTTTTGCCCATCTGAAAGCAAAATTTTTGTATCTGGAGAAACACATTTTCCTGTTCCAGGCTCTCCTATTAGTAGTATGTGGAGGTCTCCTCGGCTTTTTACGCCGTCTTCTCTTGTTTTTTTGACTCCGCCGAATAGTTGTAGTGCGATTGCTTTTTTGATTTCTGAGTGTCCGTAGATGCTTGGTGCGATGGAGTTGACTATTCTCTGGAATATTTTGGGGTTTTCTGCCATTTCTTTGATTTCTCTTATTTCTTCTTCGCTTAGTTCTAGTTGTTCGAATTCTTGTTGTGTGGGTTCTAGGTGGTTGGCTTCTAGGTATATGTCGTATTTTTTGCTGTTTTTCTTGAATGGTTTTTCTTTTAGTACTCCTGTTATGTGTGCTACGTTTCCGGGTATTACTTGTTTTTGGAAGTCTGGGTCTACTAGTTCTCCTTCTAGTCTTACTGATAGGTTGGTGGGTTGTTCGCTTCCTTCTCTGCTTTCTGGATTTTCTTCTATTATTATGTTTTGTGTGTCGGTCATGTGTTTTTCGTGGACTTCGAATTTTCGGCTTCCGCAGTCGCATTTGTATGGGCTTTTGAGTTTGCTGCTGTCTTGTTCTTTTTCGTATAGGTCGCCGCATTGTACGCATTCGAAGGTTGCTGATACTACTTCTGGTTTTACTTGGCTTGCTCTTTTGATCATTCCTTCTACTGGTATGAATTTTCCTATGTGTTGGCTTCGTAGGTTTCTTAGTAGTACGAAGTCTTCTTCGGGCATGTTGTTGATTCTTATTTCTAGTTCTTCTGCTTCTTGTGCGTCTACGCCTAGTAGTGCTTCTTCTGCTGCTTCTATGGCTTCTTGAGGATTGTCTTTGAGAAATCTTGTTAGGTCGAAGTTGAATCTGTCAAGTTTTTGGAAGTCTATTACGAGTGCGTCCTTGGATTGCTTCAGGGCTTCTGCTATTTCTTCGTAGTATGCTTCTGAGTAGAACTCTTCAAATTCTGTTACCGCCTCCCCAAATTGCATGTATATTATTTGTTAGGTAAATTGTAAAAAACTCGAGTTTGTAATGTTACCCTCATGAGCAAAAAATTATCTGAGGATGAGTTGTTTGAAGAAGTTGATGGTTTACAGATTTGGAGTGTGGTGAGAAATAGGTTGGTTACTCGTATTGAGTTTGATAGTTTTAAGGATGCTGTGTTTTTTTCGAATATGGTTTTTTCTCTTGCTGAGGAGTATTATCATCATCCGCGTGTTTGTGTAGAGTTTGATGCTGTTGAGATTGATTTGTGGAGTCATGAAGAGGGTGGTGTTACTGAATTGGATTTGGATATGGCTGAGGAGATTGAGGAGAAGTTAGGTTTGTTTAATCAGGAAGATTGAGTTGTTGGGGAATATAAGAGAAAGAAAAGGTAGAAAGGAAGGAAGAGAGTTGGGAATGGTTTTTTATTGTAGTGCGCCTATTTCTGTCAGGTTTTCTTCTAGTGTCTTTATTCCGTTTCTTACGTCGTCGTAGGTTCTTCCTCCTGTACATACTAGGTTTCCTGAGCTGAATAGTAGGAATACTACTTTTGGTTCGTCTAGTCTGTATACTAGTCCTGGGAATTGTTCTGGTTCGTATTCTGTCCCTACTAGTTCGAATGCGATCCTGTTTAGATTTAGTGTCCCGTCTAGTTGGCTTGAGGCTACAATGTTTTGTACTGTGATTTCTGGTTTGTTTCCTATTTCTACGTCTGCTTCTCTTAGTTCGTCAATGATTTTGTGTGTTGCTTCTTTTGCTTGTTCAGGGCTTTTTGTTCCTGTACATACGATTTTTCCTGATCCAAATAGTAGTGCTGCGGCTTTTGGTTCTTCTAGCCTGTATACTAGTCCCGGGAATTGTTCTGGTTCGTATTCTGTGTTTTCCAGGTATATTGCTATTCTGTCTAGTGGTAGGCTTTGATCGAATGTTGCTGAGGCAACTACGTTTTGAATGCTTATGTTTTCGTCTTCCATGTTTATTTTTTGGTCACCTTAGTTTGATTTAAAAACTATTTAAATACTTTATAACTGATTTTTAAAAGAACTCTTTTAAATATAAGGACAACTCTTTTTTGCCTACTAAAACAATACCAACATTATAGGGTCAAAAATGAACAAAAATCAACGTCAAGCAATACTACTACTAGGCTTCATGACTTTGTTATCCGCAGTCTTCATATACCTGTTTGTACACGGTCCAGGAGCCGAAGAAAGAAGTGTTATCCCCGATATTGACATGGAAATGCCCGACGTAACAGACTCTGATAACCAAACTCTAGAAGATACAGAAACAGAAGAAGATGAAAACGATAACATCCCGTTAATAGGTACAATAATAGAAGGATGGAAACAACTACTAGAAGACTTAACAGCTTTCTCTTAGCCTCAAACCTTCTTTATAGTTCCTGAAACATTTTTACAAACTACAAAGCCTTCAGAATTACCAAAATTACTTATCAGTGTTAAAGCAGAGATAACCTGTTCAGTTAAATCTTTTTGAACCTTAATAACTCCTTCTTGCTGCTTTTCATCATACTTATTTTTTATAATCCAGACTTCTCCATCCGACAAGCTTTCCACACCCATATACTCCTCTATAGATTTCCAAAGAGTGCTTATAGCCTCTCCAAACTCTAATTCTGTCTCGCAGCATATCTCGTATCTTATATACCTGTGTTTTTCTCTCAGTGCTGGAGGCTTATCCTTCATTCAAATCGCCGCCTTTTATCAAGTCCTTCTGATTTTGTTTTATTGTTTTCTCAGAAATTCCATGATTTTCCAGAAGAATTGCTAGATTTTTAGGATCTCTTAAATCATACTTCGTTTTAGGAAAGGTCGTGATTATGTAAGTAGTTCCTGTTTTTTCTGCAATTTGGTAATTTTGTTTCCATTCTCTTAGTTTATTAGCCTTATATCTTATCTTGTGTTCGTTCAGTTCCTGAAAAGTATTAGCGATAGCTATGTTGTTTCTAGCTAACTTTTTGAACAAGCTATAGTTTAAATCAGATTTTGGAGGTCTAGTTGTAGGTGATAAGATAACGTCTACGTTTTTTTCATCAGCTACTTTCTTATTTAGCTCCTTATTTTGTGATTTAACAATGTTTAGTGCTTTTTCTTTCTTTTCTATCTCGTTACGTATTTTTTCGAGAGTTTCAGATTCTATTATGTTTATTTCTATATTTTTTTGCGGTATATTCCAGCCTATCTCTTCTGCTTTTTGTTTTACTTGCTTTTTCTGATTTATTAGAAACAGATCGGTGTAGGTCATTTAGAAATAAACTGTAGAAGTAATAGGTAAAAAATAGTGGTTGTAATAAGGAATATCCTTTTTTAGGATCTTAGTTTTTCTGCTCCTTTTCCTTTGTTTTTCAGTCCTCTGCTCTTCTTTGCTGCTGGTGTGAGACCGTTTTGTACCCTATTCTTTTGGTCTGTTATCCAGTTGATGTCTTGGTCTTTTTGGATTTCTGGGGCTTCAGGATCTACCATGATAATTTCGTACCACTTGTAGTTTCCGTCTTCTGCTACCCAGTAACTGTCTAGGACTTCTAGGTTAGGGTATTTTTTGGTAGTTCTTTCTTCTGCAATTACTTGTTTAGATTTGCTCGGAGAGAATCTGTTTTGTCCGTATCTTTTTGGTCTTCGACCGCCGGAAGGTCTTTTTCTTTTGGTTCCTCCTTTTGATACTCTTGTTCTTACTATTTGGAATCCTTTTTTGGCTTTGTATCCTTTGCTTCTTGCTTTGGGGATTCTTGTTGGGTTTTCTGGTTCTACTATTGCTTCTTGTTGTCTCCATTCTACTAGTCTTTCTTTCCAGATTTCATCAAGTTTTTCTTTCGGTTGCTCGTATTGTTCTCTTGCATATTTGTAGTAAGCCATGTTGAAGTATTATCCCCTCAATTTTTTAGTTTGGTATATCTATTGGTGTTTAAGAAAATATTATAAACCCTATCCGGTTTTTTGTCCTTTGTTTAGGGTAACACATAAAAGAACTTTTTGTTATCATTCAAGTGTGATACCATGCACCCAGCAGTGAAAATACTTATAGGAGCACTAATGATTGTGCTAGGAGTATTCTCTGTGCTTCAATTTACAACAGCACTTCTAACAGTCTTACAAGGCTCAATTGGAATACTACTGATCCTAATTGGAGCTTTCTTAATCTGGTTAGAAAGTGACGAATGGAAACTACAGAAACAGGAGAAGAAAGAAAAAAGAGAGAGACAACAACAATTCAAACCAAGAAAAGTGCAAGGAGAATCTCAAGAAGAAAAAGAAGTTGAAGAAGAAACAGAAAAATTCGCTTGCCCAGAATGTGGTAACGAATTCGATACAGAAAGAGGAATGAAGATTCACCAAGCACAGAAGCACAAATAAAATATTTTTAGCTTATCAGCATTCTTTTCCCTTCTTATTTTTCTAAGAATAGGCTAATTTATTGATCCTGATAAAGGCTTTTCACTTTTTCAATAGTATCTGCTTCTTCTTTATCTTCTCTAAACTGTTTAAGCCGTGGAAACCTGAGTGCATATCCCGAAGAATATGAAGGACTCTTCTGAATTTCTTCATACTCGGCCTCAACTATTATATCTGGCCTTACCTCCACACTTTTTCCTTGTTCAGATATGATTAATGGTTCTAATCTTTCAGTTATTTCTTCTAGCTGTTTGTCTGTTAGGCCTGTAGCCATTTTCCCTATTTCTTGATATTCTTGTTTCTCTTCGTTCCAGCAGCCTAGTTTAAGGCTTCCTATCCATCCTGTTCTTCTTCCTTCTCCTCTTTCCCCACCTATTATTGCTAGGTCTAGTGTCTCCATCACTGGCTTTAGCTTTACCATGTAACCTACTCTAGAACCTGGTTTGTAAGCAGCATCCAAACTCTTCATCATTATCCCTTCTTGCCCTTCAGCAAGTGATTTTTGTTGCATTTCTTGGACTTTTTTGTCTTCTTCAGTAACTTCGTGATCAGCTAGTCTGATTTTTCTTTCTTCCGGATCAATCAGTTCTTTTAGTTTTTCCCATCTCTTTCTGTATGGGTTTTCGACCCACGACTCTTCTAAGTAGATTAAATCGAATGGTCGTACTTCAACAGGTATGTTGTTTACCATTTTTTCGATTTCGTATTTTCTTTTGATTCGCTTAGAGAGTTTTTGAAATGGTACAAGTTCTTGGGTTTCTGGATTGTAGCCTATTATTTCGGCATCTATGATAAGATTATCTGCTTTTATGTGATTTTTAACAATTTTTTTAGCATCCGGGAATTGTTTGGTAACATCTTCTAGCCTTCTTGTAAATATTCTTACTTCTCCGTCTTTTACATGTATTTGAGCTCTCATACCGTCATATTTGTAATCTATGGCTGCAGGTCTTCCTACTTCTTTAAATCCGTCTTCTATAGTTTCCACTTTTTTAGCAAGCATAGAATTTATCGGCTTGAAAAGTTGTATCTCGAGGCTTTTTACCTCTTCTATACCATTTATACATGCTTCTGCTACTTCCGTAAAGTCGTTAGTTAAGTCGTAGGCTCTTTGTATTTCATCTTGATACTTTTCATCAAAGAATGCTTTGGATAAAGCATCTCTAATTATGCCTGTACCCACACCTATTCTAAGATGATTTATAGCGGCTCGAACAATGTAACGTGCTTCTATAGGTTCCGAAGATGATAGAAGTTCGGCAATTTCTTTTATCTTTTTATCTTGGCTTACAGATTCGCTTTTCCCTTCTTTTTCCATTTCCGCAACTTTTTCAAAACGTTTTACTACTTTTTCCACAGTCAAATCTTCTTGCATAAGTCGTTGCTGTTTCTTATTTTTGACCATTTCCTGTGCTACTAGACCTAGATCGCCTTTTTCTGTCCATTTTTCCTCTATTTCAGATATTTTATGTCCTGTCGCTACAGATATTATTTTTGTAACTGTCTTGCTTGAAATACCTAAATCTATATCTTTCCAAGAAGGTATTGGTGTTCCAGTCGTTAGAAGAACTACGTGCGGAAGTGATTCGTTAGATTCTGAGTAAAGCTTAGCGAGTATATCTGTTTTTTCTAGCGTTTTCTGTGTAGATTCTAATTCTTGAAAGGTTTTAGCTACTTTGGCATAATCCATTTTTTTGTGTACTCTCCGGTCTTTTTTACAAACAAGTTTTATTTTTACTAGTTATTTTTTAGTTCAGGGTACGAAACTATTGTAAGTATAGGTTGATAACTAACTTACATGTCAACTTTTGAAACAGTCCAAAAGATCACAAGTTTTAGAGATTGTAACGATGAGGTTATACCTCGTAAGGTTTTAGGACAGATTTTAGAAGCAGGTAGGAACGCTCCTTCGCCCGGAAATGTGAATGTTATTGAGTTTATTGTGGTTGAGGATAATGACAAGTTAGAGACTATTGCCGATTTAACGGGAGATATGCGTGTTTCTAAGGCTCCTACGAGTATAATAGTTATTGGTAATTTTGCTAGAACTAGGAGACGTTTTGGTAAGGAGCATTCATTGAGTGCTACATATTCTGAGACAGCTTGTTCTGTACAGAATATGCGTTTAGTTGGTGCAGAGCATGATATTAGCAGTGTTTGGCTGAGCGGGTTTGATGAGAATATGTTAGGCGAGATAATGAATATTCCTGAAGGTAAAAGACCTGTTTCTGTGATTAGTTTTGGTTTTACTGATAATCCTGTACCGTTGGAGCAGAAATTCGGTATGAATGAAATTTGTTTCTATGATAGTTATGGAAGTCAGGTTGCTAGTGTTTTTGATGGTTTTGAATGGAATGGTATTAGGGAGGAAAAAAGAATTTACAGTAAGAAGACTAAGGGATTTTGGAGAAAGTTGAAGGATTTTTTTGATTAAGTTGATGGTAATCTGATTGCTTTTCATTAAATTTCAGACAGTTTAGTTCTCATCCATCTTCTTTATAAAAATTGAACATTATTATTTACTCATAGATAACAAAACATTTTAGCGGTGTTATTAAGTAGTAACTTAATGCGAAAAAGTTTATAACTACCGTTAATGAACAATTTACATAGATAGGTGTAAAACTAGATGGTCGCAAGCCAAGAGACACTAGATAAACTAGAAGATATCGGACTAAACATGTACGAAAGAAAAATATACTCAGCACTCTTAGGACGAGGAGTATCCACAGCTGGAGAACTAAGTGAAATGACCAACGTTCCAAGAAGCCGAGCATACGATGTTCTAGAAAGTCTAGCAGAAAAAGGATTCGCAGTAATAAAATCAAGTCAACCAATGGAGTACGTATCAATTCCTCCGGAGCAAGCAATTGAAAATATTAAGAAACAACACCAGAAAGAACTACAAGAAAAATTGAATAAACTAGATGACTTTAAAGATTCTGAAGCAGTATCCGAACTAGAAAGCTTATACGACCAAGGTGTAGAACTAGTAGATCCTGCAGAAATGAGCGGAAACCTACAAGGAAAACATCAAGTACACCAACACCTAGGAACAATGTTCCAAGAAGCTGAAAAAAGCATTAAAATACTAACAACAGCAGAAGGACTAAACGATATAAGACAACACCATTACGACCTTCTACAAGACGCGAAAGAACAAGGAGTGAACGTAAAAATTCTAGCACCTCAATCAGAGGACAACGAGAAAGCATTCCAAGACATAAGTCAGGTAGCAGAAATCAGAAACGCAGGATCGGAAATCGAGCACTTTGATCTACCAGAAGGTAGATTCTCAATAGTAGACGACGATGCACTGACAATGTCAATGACACACGATGAGGTTCACTCAACACAGCATACCGCTTTCTGGTCAAAATCAGATCACATGGCTGAAAAAACATTAAGCCCTGTATTTGACATGCTCTGGCATCATGCAGAAAGACCAGAAGGACCTGAAAGACCTGTTCAAAAAGAAAATTAAAAAGAAAGGAAGTTTTTTTCCTTAATCCTTGTTACTTTTTCTCAATAACGTGCAGCTAATGGACTATCTGATTGATAGAAACTTTGGAAATAAGAATTCAGAATTTCAGAGGCATCCATTGTAAGTAGAGATAACCAGCTAAATTCTGGTGTGACATCTACTGAAGTGAGTTCTAGATTGAGTCCTGTCTCGTTTTCTGCTACATCAATTGCTTCTTCTCTACCTCCTAAACTATCTACTAAACCTAATTCTTCTGCTTCAGAACCAAGATATACTTGTCCAGATTTTATCTCATCTAACTGTTCATCAGTGAGATTTCTTTCTTCATCAACAGTTGTGTAGAATTCCTCATGAACTATATCTACTTGTGTCTGTAAAATTTCTTCCTCTTCTTCACTCAATTCTTGGAATGGGCTTCCAACTTCTTTTCTATCACCCGCAGTCACATTCACATAATTTATCCCTAAATCATCCATTAAATCGCTGAATTCAACATAAGAGCCTGTAACTCCAATACTTCCTGTAAATGTTGCTGAATCAGCTACAATCTGGTCGCATCCTGTAGCCATTAAATAAGCTCCAGAAGCACCCATATCTCTTAATCTACATACTGTTGGTATGTCTGTTGAGTCAATAGCACGCTTTACATCTTTCGATGCTACAACGGCTCCTCCGCCAGAATTAATCTCATAAATTATGGCGTCAACATTTTGCTGTTCGGCCTCTTCATTCAGTTGTCTTACTTGTTCAGGCGTAATACCTGTAGGATCTAATAAACCTCCTGCTGTATCTGCCTGAATGTTACCTGACAGCTCAATCAATGCTGCATCTCCCCTATCAGTCTGAAAGAAATCAGAGAAGCTAAATGCCGCCGTAGTTCCTGTAACAAGGATCAGTGCTATTAGAAATGCTTTAATTTTCATGGTATTTTTGAAAAAGAATATTGTTCTTTTTAACTTTTCATATTCTTTCATGTCATTATGAGTAATTTAGAAAATGTTTCACGAAAAATAATTGACGAGATACAGGAGGGAAAAATTGAGGACAAGAAAGCTATAGAAAGTGCCAAAAAAAGAGTCTGTAGCGAACTTGGTTTCAAAGGAATGCCTAAGAACTCAGACATACTTAAATTCGTAGAGGACGACGAGAAAGATGCTAAAAAGCTATTAACCACTAAACCAATGCGAACAATATCGGGAATAGCCAACATAGCGATAATGGCTAGACCAGCACCCTGTGGTGGTGGATGTATTTACTGTCCTAAAGGAAAAGATGCTCCACAAAGCTATACNGGTAANGANCCTGCCACTCGAAGAGCAATCAGAAACAATTATGACCCTTATGACCAGGTNCATGACAGACTTGAACAATACGAAAAAAACGGTCACTCTATCGACAAATCCAAACTAATTGTAATGGGAGGTACATTTCCTTTCCAAAATCCAGACTACCAAAAGAAATTCGTGAAAAGAGCTTTTGATGGTTTTAACGATTACAGAAATGGAACTGAAGAAGAAACATTAAAGGAAGCACAATTACAAAACGAAACAGCAGAAATCAGAAACGTAGGAATAACTTTTGAGACTAGACCCGACATATGTGAAACTAAACACATTGACCGCATACTAGAAATGGGTGGTACCCGAGTAGAGATGGGTGTTCAGACAGTTTTCGACGAGACTCACGAAATAACTAATAGAGGTCACGGAATGGATAGGGTAGTGGAAGCTACTAGAAAACTGAAAAATGCTGGATTCAAGGTCGCATACCACCTAATGCTTGGTTTACCAGGTGAAGGTTACGAAGAAGATATTGAAAAATTCAAGGAAGTGTTTTCCAACGAAGACTACCAGCCAGATGAACTTAAAATATATCCTTGTGAAGTTATCAAAGGAACAGAACTCTACAGACAGTATGAAGAAGGAGATTTTGAACCAATAACAGACGATGAAGCTAAGGAAAGATTAAAGGAGATACTTAAGAACCATATTCCGCCTCATGTACGTATAAAACGTGTAATGCGAGACATACCAAGCACAGAAGTTGATGCTGGACCTCAATTAACAAATATGCGGCAAATGGCACTTCAGGAAATTCATAAGGAAGGAGAGAGATGTCGATGTATTCGTTGTAGAGAAGTTGGTCATGCTAGAAGAAAGCTTGGATTAGAACCAGAAAATGTAGAGCTAATAAAGCGAGACTATGATGCTTCAGGAGGAAAAGAGTTCTTCATGAGTTTTGAAGATCCAGAAAAAGATATAATTTTAGGTTTTACTCGATTAAGAGCTCCAGAACAAAGTTACAGATCTGAAATTGATGAAAACACTCTAATAGTAAGACAACTTAAAGTTTTAGGTTCTGCAACAGATCTTGGTGATCAGAAAGATGTACAACATAAAGGATACGGTAAGAAGTTGATGGAAGTAGCCGAAAACAAAGCTGAAGAATTAGGAAGAGATAAAATGGTAGTTATTTCAGCTGTAGGTACGAGAGAATACTATAGAAAATTAGGATATCAAAAAGAAGGTCCATACATGGTTAAAAATCTGGACTGACTTAGATATTTTTTTGATTAAATTAGTTTTTTAGAATTATAACTTGTTTTGTAATTAGAATTGATAATTTCGGTATTGTAAAACAGAAAATAAAAAAAGTCGGTGCGCCCCCTCCCATCTTAAGGCTCACCGATGATGAGAGACTAGTTAGAGTGTGTGGTTTTTAATGACTGCCATTGGTCTGAAAATTCATCTTTCATTTGTTCTAGGGCTACTTTTTCTTCGTCGCTTAACTCATTAGATTCTACTATTTCACGGTAGATCTTGTATGGGTGGGTCGGAACTTCTTTATTCATATTTTCCCTGAATTTATCTTCAAATTTATGTCGATGTTGGTTGACCTTTTCTTGTAGAACTCCATTGTCTTCCCATTCATCAGCGAGCTTTTCCTTTGTGCTTTTACCTATGTCCCAGAGGCTCGCCATATGTGTTGATCGGTATCTAAGTCTTATTAACCTTTTGGCACTTTTTTGTACTAGTATCCTCAAAACAAAGTAGATATGTTGCTCTATAGTAGTAACAAAACCACAAGTATTTGTTAAGAATAATAAAAAACAAATATATTAAAACTAACCGAACAACGCCAAAATGAAACAATTACTAACAGAAAGTGCAAACCTACTAAGAAAAGATCCCATATTATTCTTACCCAAGATATCAAGTAGTTTACTTAGTTCATTATGGATTATAGGCTTCTTAAATTTCTCGAATATGCGCTTAATACTGTTAGCCAGCTTTCCTTTAATAATTATATTAGGCTTAATTGCTCCAATACTGCTAGCTGATCTAGTCAAGAACTATCCTAACTATGCTTTTTCACAGTCTTTAAAAACACTGTTAACCTCATGGAAAGAAATAACATTTTTTATACTGCTTATCTTCTCGCTTAGTTTTATTCTAAGCATTTTAACACTTTCTAGCTTATATATACATATTTATACAGAAATGATAATACTCTCCATTATTCTCATTTTTGTTACATTTTTAATAGCTATTTTATCTAGTTTTCTAATCTATTTCATGCCAATAACACTATTAGAAGCTGAAAAAACCGTCAACACATTTATCTATTCCGCAAAGACATCTCTCAGCTATAAAAAAGAAGTTTTGCTACTGATGATCATCTCGATTACCCTGCTACTTCTAGGTCTATTAGGTCAAGGCGTAGTAGAAGGAATTGGATATATTGGCTTTATTTTTAGCAGAGTTATATCTGCAGCTTTCTCTACATACATATTCACACTAATCCCTAGATTCTATTTAGAAAAAGAGAGATGAATATTAGGCTTGAAGCGTGTCTAAAAGATTTTGTGCAGTTTCCTTAACTTTGCCGTCTTTATTCTCAATAACCTGTAGATAAGCTCCTGTTAGTACTGAACCAGTCGCAGCCATTTCTCTTGCAACTTCTCTATATTCTTCAACATCTTCTACAGCTTGCTTTGTATCTCTTTCTCTACCTTTGCTATCTGATTCTGCTCTCTTTACAATAGCTGAAGCAGATGCATCGATAATGATAATTTTTGAAGGATCTAAATTTTCAAGAGTCCATTTAGGCAGTCCCGGAATATATCCGTAAGGACTTTTGATTGCAGCATGAGTATCTACTATTATTTCCTTGTCTTTTGACTCTTCCACTATCTGCTCTGCAGCTTTCTTCTGGATTTCTTTGTATTTTTCTACTTCTATATTTTTCATTTCATCTCTATTATTTACTAACTCCTCTTCCTTTGCTATTTCCAGCATTTTATCTCCATAGTTTATTACTTCATATTCTTTTTCAGATAGAAGCATTGCTTCCTCCAATACAGTTGATTTTCCAACTCCAGATAATCCTATTACGATGTTTACATTGCTCATTGTTTTTCCACGTGTAATACTTCTCCCATAAAATTTAACCAGTTTTGGTCATCCTTTAGTGGTTCTGTAAATTTCATGCCCTCCATTTTTTCGGCAACCGATTCTGGTATCCCTTGCTTCTTGAGCTCTTTCTCCCCAATCAGTAGCTTTTTGGTAATCAATTTTTTAGGCCTAGTATATTTTCTTTGCGTCTTCGCTTTCAAATGTTTTCCTTCTATGAATGTGTTATCATATTTGCTTTGAAATTGCTTGATATGTTTCTTACCATGAAATATCTTTGGACCTTTCTGGATTTGAACTTCTGATAATTCATAATCTGTTTCAATCAAAAATCTCACTTTAGTATCATCTACAAAAAGTTCAAAAGTGTCAATGGCGAATTCATTTCTTCTAAATATTTGAGTTATTCTTCTTCTTGTTTTTCGTAATTGAGGGTAAAGTATGTCGTCAACTACAGGAGGTTTCTCAATTTCTAGTACTATTACATTGTTTCTAGATTCAAGCTCTTGTTTTATTTCGAAGTTATTGTAGTTTGTCTTATCCTCTTCAAAGTGATCCATACCCGGATCTTCAATGAACTCCAATGCCGTGTAGACTAATTTGGCGTAGTTTTCAGTTGATAGTACTGAAGCCACGTTTCTTTCAGGATCCACAGGATCTATCACTTTGAGCGGTTCGTCTTGGAATTTTCTTTGAAGCTTTGTACTTAGTTCTTCACCTTGGTGGTTTTCCGGATCAATTAATTGTTTTTCTTCCCATTCCGAGATTTCTTCTAATGCTTTCCTGAAAGAACCGTAATGAGAGATTAGTACTTCGCAAAGGTATCCTGATAGTCCTCTCGTTTTCAGGTTAGAACCGTATAACTTTTTATTTTGGAGAAGTCTCTTTAGCAATACTACATCTTTTTTCTGTTCTTCATCCAAATTGTCTTTAATCCATTTTGTATGATGTGGAGTTCTGTCTACACTACTTTTTATCTGATCAGGTTCGGTATCGTGAGAAGGCACGATTTCAACTTCATGGTCCTTTATTTTACCCTTAGTGTATGGGTGTTCCGCATATTCTACGTGAGGTTCTGAATCAAAGTGTTTGAATGTTTTTTTACCTATTTCTAGGCCTTTTTCTTCAAGTTCTTTTCTAGANGTGTTTTCCGGGAATTGTAGGAATATGTCAATGTCTTTATCTCCTTTCATACAGGTCTCTCGTGAAACTGAACCGGCAAAATGTGTCTGTACCTGATATTCTTTTTTGATATAATTGGAGATTAATCCGTACATTTTTTTGGATTCTTTGAGTTCTTCTTCAGAAGGATAATATTGTTCAATTAGTTTTGATCTTAATCTTTGCCAGTCCATAACTTAAGTTTACTTTAGGTCTTATTTGTTAGTTAAGGAAGAAAAATTAAAGGAAAACTTTTTGTATAGAAGCTTACTCTTTTAGTCCTTTGACTAGTTTCCTATCGTTAATTACCCAGAACTTGATTTCGTCTCCTTCATCTGCGTTCAAATCTTCTGGAAGTTCCATTTCTTCTGTTTGATATGTGTCCATGTCCATTACTTGGGCTACATTTCCTTCTCTAGAGACTACCTGTCCTACCTTTTTGTCGACATCTGGAGACATCATCATGGTGTCTCCTGGTTTGGTTATATGTCTGTCTTTGTCGTCGAATACGCCTCTTGCTTTAATCTTTGCTTTGGCGCTTCCGTGTTTCCCTGGGCTTGATTTTGATACGCCTCTAACTTCGCAGGGTTCGCCTTCAATCATAATGTAACTTCCTTTTCTTACTTTTCCTGCTTCTACTTGTTGCGGCATGTTTTTCACTCAGTAGCTAGTTTAACATCTGATTTTGTTACAGTGTTTCTGTCTGCGTGGTCTGCTAAATCAATTGCGTCTTTTGCGATTTCTGATCCAAGTTCTTCTACTGCTTCTCTTAGTTCTTCTACTGCTTCTTTTGATACTCGTTCTGCTCCTGCGTTTCTAATTATTCTTTCGACTGGTGCGTTTGGTAATGTCATTTTTTATATCACGTAAACTAGGGATTACCTATTATTCTTTTAATAATATTGTATAGAGTTTTGTTTTTAATGCTCATACTAGATGCTAATGTTTTGATAAGATCACGGGGTCGGTTGAATGATCAAAGGCTAGTTACCGTCCCTGAAGTTGTTGAAGAGTTAAAGAGTGATAGAAGTATTACTAATTTTGAAGTTAACGAAGTTGATGTTTTAGAGTGTAATGAAGATTTCTATAACAAGGTTAAGAGCGTTTCTTCTGATATAAATGCTGAAACATCTAAGACTGACGAGAAGTTGGTTGGTTTAGGACTTCAAACTGACGGAACTGTTGTGAGTGACGATAGAGAGTTACAGAACTTGTGCCTACATTTAGGTGTGGAGTTCGAAGGTTTTCTAGATGCGGCCATAGAGGAGCGTAGAGAGTGGGACTTAGTTTGTTCTAATTGTGGTGGCGCTTTTGAAGGTAAAAGTTGTGGTATTTGTGGTTCAAGAGAATATAAGCGTAAAACCAGCCAGTAAGATGTTGTTACTATCCAATAAATCAAACATGGGTTAACTATATAAGAATTAGGGAAGATTTTAAGTACACTACGGTGTAAACCCCCAATGTCAGAAGAATCAGAACACATCCCCAGAAGACAATTCGACCAATACGAAGTCCCAGAAGAATGGGAAAAAGATGAAGAAGAGGAAGACGAACAACAAAAAGAACAACTAGATGAAGCTGAAGCAGAAGAAGGATACGAAGTTGTACAAGAAGAAGCCGAAGAAGGCGATACAGTACTAACCTGCCCCGAATGTGGAGCACAAAGATTTGAAGAAGACTCCGCCAAAGGAGAACTAATCTGTGTAGAATGTGGAACAGTAATCGACGAAAACCGAATCGACGAAAGCGCAGAATGGAGAGCATTCAACGCAGAAGAAAAAGAAAAGAAAGCAAGAGCAGGACAACCACTAACATACACGAAACACGACATGGGAGTATCAACCGAAATTGGAAAAGGAGACGGAGAACTATACAAAGTATCAGGTGGAAAAAGAGCACAATACTACAGACTAAGAAAATGGCACAAAAGACTAACAAAGTCTAAGGACAGAAATCTAGGATTCGCACTAAGCGAACTAAACTCAATGATTTCAAACCTAAACCTGCCTGAATCAGTCCACGAAGAAGTAGCTAGACTATATGAAAAAGCAGTAGACAAAGGACTTGTAAGAGGTCGATCAATGGAATCAATCATCTCTGCACTAATATACATTGTAGCACGAAAGCAGGGAACACCACGAACACTAGACGAAATCTCTGACGCTTCAGGAATCGAAAAAAGAGAAATCGGAAGAGCTTACAGATACGTAGCAAGAGAATTAGGACTAAGAATTCTTCCAGCAAAACCACAAGACTACGTACCAAGATTCGCAGGAAAACTACAACTAAGTGGAGAAGTACAAGCAAGAGCAAGAATGATTCTTAAAGAAGCGAGAGAAAGAGATCTATTATCCGGAAAAGGACCAACAGGACTTGCAGCAGCCGCACTATACATCGCAGCAGTACTAGAAGGAGAAAAGAGAACACAAAGAGAAGTAGCAGATGTAGTCGGAGTAACAGAAGTAACAATCAGAAACAGATACAAAGAACTAGCAGAGAAACTCGGCCTAGAAGAAGAACTGGAAGAAAAAAGCAATTAATCACCAGAAAATTTCCCTCAAACATATTTTTCTTTCTACTTTTAGCTAGATTTTTCCTATAAATATGCGATTAAGAGAAAAGTTGAAAGAAATTATAATTTACTTGAATTTCTCAGACATTAGTGCTCCTAGTACAAGGAAAACTATTGCATATACAGAGTAGAGCGATATCTCCATAATCGGGTTTTGTACGAACGTAAGTGCTATTGAAGATATTATGACGACACCTATTGTTAGCACTGTCGTAAAAATTAGTAGAACTCTATCTGTCATTAGTTGTTCGTTGTGCATTTCTATAGAATGTATGTGGTCAAAACCTCTCTTAGTTAGATTTAATTCATCTATATCTCGTTTAATTAATCCTTGTTCTTCTAGTTTACCTAAGTACTCATTTAGCTCTTCCTCAGATATAGAAAGTTCTTGAGCCAAATCTGAAACATTGGACGCTTCCATAGACCAGTATTCGTCGTTTTGGTATATTGCGTCAAGTACTTCTTGCCACTTTTGTTCAACCATTCTTAATATTGATAAATTAGAATACTTGGTATTTAACTTTTTGATTTTGGTAGATCTATCTTGCACTTTCTATAATTTCTTTAACATCTTGTATGTCTGCACTAGTCCTTATTCCAACATGACTAAAGTCTGTTTTGTGTGCAGGATAGCCTTTTTCTCTAAGTTGTTCAATTACATCTTGTAGTTTAGGTGCCGAAGTTGAAAGATTCGAACAGACGTTGTGTATGTCATAGAAAGGTTTGATTATCTCTGCTTCTTTGTCAATTGTTTTTATAGTTTCTTTAATATCTTTCCATCCCTCAGGAGTTTCTTCTATCATTTTTTCAGTAAACCTTCTATCATTGATTCTTCCTGTCCATAATGGGCCAGCTTTTCTAGTTTCTTTGCCACAGTTAGGGCATTCATCCACTTTATCCAATTTCCTCCATAAGCAGCCATCACAATGAGAAAGATATCCTAAATTATTGAGGTTTTTGTTGGTTCGTTTTTTAGATTCTGTGACTCGGCCCATTATTCTAACATAGTGTTTCTCTTGAAAACTTACTAGTGGTTCGAAGGCTTTGTCGAATCTTGCGTAATTTCTGAATATTTCTTTAATGTATATTCTTACTGCTATTTCATGTTTATAGCTTGTTTTAAGCGGTTTAGACCCATATCTTCTCTTGCACACTGTAGGGTATGTTCCTGTTGGGGCCGCATTATCTGTTGCTGTAAATCCTGCCATGCTATGGTATTTTGATGCGCGTGCAGCTGAATCTAGAAAGTGTACGAACGACCCGTATGGATCTATGTCTAAATAGTCGAATTGATTGAAGTTTTCACTGAGCAGCAGATTTGCATCTTTTTCAGTTACTTCTGTGTTTTTTATATCGTTTTTGTCAATAGCTTTGTTTATTATTTCTACTGCACTAGGATTTGCATCATTAATCAGTGTTTTTTTAGCATATTTGGAATATCTTATTCCTCTTATTCCTGTTCCTGCTAGAGGATCGCATATTTTTAAGTCTTGATTATTTGAGAAGTGTTTTTTGTATGTTTTAAGTGCTACTTCTGTTATATCTCTATTTTTTTTCATAACTTTGTTGTAAAATACTTTATCGTCTTTCCTAGGTTCGTCTTGTGACTGATACGGTATTTTGTATCCTCTTTCTTCTATCACGATATGAGTTAGGAATTGTGGCTTTTTTATTTCAGTTGACTTGTCACCCATTATATTTATAAAGAGGTCATGGTTTCGGCTTCTGTGTATGTTTTATAAACTTTATAGAAGTGATTTATTTTGAAGGTGAAACAAAAAAAGTGACAAACACCGTAAAAGAAGTCAAAAAAGCTGAAAAAGACGCAGACGCAATAATAGAAGAAGCTAAAGAAGAAAAACAAGAGAAAATTAGAGAAGGAAAAGAAGAAAAAGAAAAAATAATAGAAAAAACAACAGAAGAGCAAAAGGAAAGGAAAGAAGCAGCTCTAGAACAATTTAAAAAAGATTTAAAGCAAAAAAAAGAAGAAATAATAAACGAAGCAGAAGAGAGTAAAAAAGAGATAAGAACACAAGCCAAAGTTAACAAAGATGAAGCAACCACCTTCTTAGAAGAAAAATTTGAGTCAAGATATTTTTGAAGAGGTGTAGACGATAAAACCAGAAGAAATGCAGAAAATATCAGTTACTGCGCCAAAAACACAACTAGAAGATGTCGTAGAAAGCCTACATGACCTAGGCCTACTACACATCGAAGAATATGATGGAGACCTAGAAACAGGAGAACCATTTGAACGAGGAGAAGAACTATCAGAGCTCCTAGTAGACGTAAGATCACTTCTATCAAAATTACCTGAACCCGATACAGAGACTAAAGAAACCATAAGCGTAAACGAATTACAAGAAAACCTTCCCGAACTAGCCGAACAAGTAAACAACACCAAAGAAAAATTAGAAGCACTTAAATCTAAAGAAAAGGGATTGAAGGATGAGAAAAAATACTTCAAACAGTTTAAAGGACTAGATTTAGAACACGAAGACTTTGAAGGGACCAAAAATCTAGAAGTATGGATAGGTAGAATAGACACCAAAAAATTAGATAAAAACACTGAGGACTCCAGATACGAAATAATAGAGGGAGAAAAAAATACAGCAATCCTCTACGAAAAACAAAACAACGATTTAGAAGACAAAATAAAGGAATATAGTAAGAAAACAACAGAAATTAGGACAACAGAACGAAAAGGGACAGCTAACGAGATAATAAGACAATTAGAGAAAGAAATAAGAGAGATAAAATCTGAAAAGAAGCAATTAGAAGAAGACCTAAAACAAATATCCGAAGAAGAATATGGTAGATTAGAGCACGTAGAAGAGTTCTTAACAGAAGAAATTGAAAAGATAGAAGCACCTCTAAAGTTTGCTACTACCGACAAAGCCTTTATAGTAGAAGGCTGGATACCTAAGGATAAATACGAGGAATTAGAGGAACAACTCATAGAGAAAACAGATAGTAAAGTACATATACAACAAGAAGAAGGTGGAACCCCTCCAATAAAGCAAGAGAATAACAGAATAGTAGAACCATTTGAATCTTTAACTAACTTAATGGCCGTACCACGTTACGGTGAAATAGACCCTTCATTCATGATCTTCCTTACTTTCCCGCTAATGTTTGGATTTATGATTGGAGACGCAGGTTACGGACTAACATCAGCAATTGTATTCTATGCAGGAATGAAAATGTTCCCTGCAGCAGAAGGAATATTCAAGTCATTACTTTGGTGTTCTGCCGCAACCATATTCTTCGGACTAATATACGGAGACGTCTTCGGTTTCATAATATTTGGACCAGATAACGCATTAACAGCAGCAACAGGAATAACATTTTTCGAATCAATTCCTGTAATATACCACCGTGTAGACTACTTAGGAGAAGTATTCCTAATGGCAGCAGCAATAGGAGTAGCACACGTAAACATTGGACTACTTATCGGAGCATACAATGAATATATTAGACACGGAGTACTAGCAGCAATCCTAGAAAAAGGAAGTTGGATTTTGCTACAAATAGCAGCAGTAACCTGGTACTTCTACGGCTCAACAGTAGGAGCGCCAATAGTAGCACTTTCACTAATAATGTTATACAAAGGAGAAGGAATCGAAGGACTAGTAGAAATCCCAAGCTTAATATCTAACATACTTTCATACCTACGACTATTTGGAGTATCTGTAGCAGCAATTAGCCTAGCACAGACAGCAAACTCAATTGCAAGTCCTGCGTTTGCCTCAGGTACGCTGTTAGGCTTTATCGTAGGAACATTAATCCTAATAGTTGGTCACACATTCAACACATTCATCAAAATCATGGAAGGCTTCCTCCAAGGAATTCGATTACACTATGTAGAACTATTTAATTGGTTCTATGAAGGAGGAGGAACAGAATATAATCCTTTTGGTAAAACAAAACAATACTAGAGGTGACAAAAACCACAAATGGAAGCAGGACTAGAAGCACTCGGTGCAGCTATCGCAATCTCAGTAACAGCGCTAGCAACCGCATGGGCACAAGCAAAGATAGGATCTGCGAGTGTCGGAGCACTAGCTGAAGACGACAGTGTCTTCGGTAAAGTACTGATCCTCACAGTAATTCCAGAAACAATTATCATTTTCGGATTGGTAGTTGCACTGGTAATCGTAGGATTTATTTAAAATCACTAACACTTTCAACGGGTGCGACGGCACAAAAAACCGTCAAAACCCCGCCTTTCAATATTTAAAATAATACTATGGCACTAGAACAAGTTAAAAACGAAATCCTTGAAGAAGCACAAAACAAAGCTAAAGAAATAGCTTTAGAAGGTAAAAAAGAGAAAGAAAAAATTATCGAAGAAGGACAAGAAAAAGCAGAAGGAATCAAAGAAGAAACAGACAGAGAAATAGAAAAAGAGAAAGTAGCACTCAAAAAAGAAGAACTATCCAATGCAAGAATGGAAGGAAAACAAATGCAAGTCAGAACTAAAGAAGAAATAATCAACAATACCTTCCAAGAATTCGAAGAAACCATACAAGAAAAAGTTAACCAAAATCCAGCAGAATTTGTAAAATCCTGCCTAGAAAAAACAGAATTCGAAATAGGATTAGTCCAAGGAGATGAGAGATTCAAAGAACACATAGAAAACGAAGGATATTCATACGAAGAACAAGACAAAGAAGGAATAGTCATAATCTCGGAAAACAAAGAAAAACGAATGGACTACTCAGTCGAAAAAATCCTTACAGAATTCAAAAACCAGTACAGAAAAAACGTTGCTAAAATATTGTTCAGCTGATCAGAATGAACATTCCAAAAATAAGAAGTAAAGACTACCCCTACATGTATGCTCGAGTCAGCGCAAAGAGAGCAAAATTGCTTGATGAAAGAGAATACAATAACCTTCTGAAAATGTCAAACAATGAAATTGCAAGAAATCTAGAAGAAAAAGACTACAAAAAAGAAATAAACGAACTAGGATCAAAATATGAAGGAACAAGACTACTAGAATTAGCATTAGCAAGAAACTTATCCAACACGCTACACCATCTAATAGAAATATCTCCAGAAAACTTACAAAAATTAATCAATACATACCTAAGAAGATACGATATCATAAGTATCAAGAGACTACTGAGATGGAAAAGAGAAGGAGAAAAAGGAGAAATAACAGACCTTCTAACACCAGTATCAAACTATACTTTTGAAGAACTAGAAGAACTATCAGAGAAAGAATTTGAAGAAATACTAAAAAGCATAGAATTTGAAAACTCCTATGTCAATTATCAAGACTACTTAGATCCTGAAACCGATCTAAAAGAAATTGAAAACAACCTAGACCAAGCATACTTTGACGAATTAAAAATTCTATCAGAAAAAATAGGAAATAAATATCTAAAGGAATTTATACAAGAAGAAATAACATACGAGAATCTTAAAATTGCTTTAAGACTTAAGAAATACAATGCTGAGGCAGAAACAATTAGAGAACAGCTTCTAGAATCAGAAAACGACGAAATAGTTGAAGAAGTTATCGCAGCAGAGAATTTAGAAGAAGCAATTCGTACCGTAAAAGAATCTGAGAACATAGACAACAATAAAAACCAGCTAGAAGATATAGAACACGCCCTTGAAGTTAAAAGACTTCAAAAAGCATTAAAAAACCTTCATGAAGAACCTCTAGGAATCACATCAATTATAGGATACATTGTAGCTAAAATAACAGAAGTGAAGAATCTCAGAATGCTTATAAGAGCTAAAGAAACAGGCGTACAAAACCGAGAAACAATAAGAAAGAATATCGTGGTGGCATAAAAAAAATGACAGGAAAAGAAAACAAGAAAAAAATAGCAGCAATAGGCGCAGAAGAATTCACACTAGGATTCAAACTAGCAGGAATTCAAAATACAAGCAATCCAGAAAACAAAGAAGAGTATCAAAAACAAATTCAAGAGCTACTGAAAACAGAAGAACTAGGAATATTAATCGCAAAACAAGCTGACCTCGAAAAACTACCTAAAAGAATACAGAATCAAGCAGAAACAAGTGTAGAACCAGTAGTTGTAACTCTTTCAGAAGAAGGCGAAAATCTAAAACTACAAGAACAAATCAAAAAGGCAATTGGAGCCGATATAACTCAATAAAATTTATACTAAAGGTGAAACATCAAACAATGACAAACAATCAAGGCGAAATTTACAAGGTTACCGGACCTGTAGTCGTAGCAAAAGGAATGGACCCACAGATGTACGACGTAGTAAAAGTCGGAGACGAAGGACTAATGGGAGAAGTAATTCAAATAGAAGGAGAAAAAAGCTACATCCAGGTTTACGAAGACACAACCGGAGTAAAACCAGGAGAACCAATCCACAACACAAACCAACCACTATCAGTAGAACTAGGACCAGGACTTCTGGGCAGTATCTACGACGGACTACAAAGACCACTAAAACAATTAGAACAACAAACAGGAGAATTCATATCAAGAGGAGAAGAAGCTCCCGGAATAGATCAAGAAAATGAGCACTACTTCGAACCTGAAGTAAGCGAAGGAGAACTAGTAACACCAGGACAAGTTATAGGTACAGTAGAAGTACAATATGGAGAACACAAAATACTAGCACCACCACACATAGAAGAAAGCACGGTAACCGAAGTAAACCCTGGAGAAAGCAAAGTTACAGAAACTGTTGTAACATTAGAAAACGGCGAAGAAATTGCAATGCAACAAGAATGGCCGATCAGAGAACCAAGGGAAGCAGAAGACAATTTAAGACCAGAAGTGCCTCTAGTAACAGGACAAAGAATTTTAGATGGACTATTCCCACTAGCCAAAGGTGGAACAGCAGCAATTCCAGGACCATTTGGTTCAGGTAAAACAGTAACACAACAAAGCCTTGCAAAATTCTCCGACGCAGACATAATCGTATACATTGGATGCGGAGAAAGAGGAAACGAAATGACAGAAGTACTAGAGGAATTCCCAGAACTAGAAGACCCTCAAACAGGAGAAAAACTAATTAATAGAACAGTACTAATCGCGAACACTTCAAACATGCCAGTAGCAGCACGAGAAGCATCAATCTATACAGGAGTAACAATCGCAGAATACTTCAGAGATCAAGGACTAGACGTAGCACTGATGGCAGACTCTACAAGTAGATGGGCAGAAGCAATGCGGGAAGTATCCGCACGACTAGAAGAAATGCCCGGAGAAAGAGGATATCCAGCATATCTATCAAGTAGACTAGCAGAATTCTATGAAAGAGCAGGTAGAGTTACACCACTAGGACCAGAAAATCCTGGATCCGTCTCAATCATCGGCGCAGTAAGCCCACCCGGAGGAGACTTCTCAGAACCAGTAACACAAAACACATTGAGAGTTGTAAAGAACTTCTGGGCACTAGACTCAGATCTAGCAGAAAAAAGGCACTTCCCCGCAATAAACTGGGATGAATCATACTCAGGATACAGAGACATACTAAAAGACTATTGGAAAGATAACGTAGACGATGACTGGACAGAACAGGTACAAGAAGTAAGAGACCTACTCCAAAAAGACGGAGAACTACAAGAAACAGTACAGCTAGTAGGAAAAGACGCACTACCAGATAGAGAAAGACTAACACTAGAAATAGCAACAATGGCTAAAAGATTCTTCCTACAGCAAAATGCATTCCACCCAGTAGATGAGTACTGCTCACCACAAAAAACCTATGATGTTCTTAACTTAATCCTAGACTGGGGAGAGAAAGCATACGACGCATTAGAACAAGGAGCTTTAGTTGAAGACATCATCAGCTTAGATTCCAAGAACAGAATCAGTGAAATACCTACCACCGAAGACTACGATGATTTAGAAAACGAGATCAGAGACCAAATGAACCAGGAATTCAAGGAGGTAGTAGACCAATAACGAGGTGATTCACTATGACACAACAAGAATACCAAACAATCAACGAAGTTAAAGGACCACTTGTATACGTAGAAAAAACCCACGACGTAGCTTATGGAGACATTGTAGAAATTGAAACTCCAGAAGGTGAAATCAAGAAAGGAGAAGTACTAGAAACTTCAAAAGACGTAGTAGTCGTACAAGTTTACGAAGACACAACAGGAATCGGACAAGACGCAAGAGTAAGATTCCTAGATGAAACAGTAAAAATGCCTTGTACAGAAGACCTTCTAGGAAGAATACTAGACGGAACAGGAAATCCTATAGATAAAGGACCAGAAATAATCCCAGAAGAAGAAGTAGAAATTGTAGGAGAAGCAATCAACCCATACAGTAGAGAACTACCTGAAGACTTTATCCAAACAGGAGTATCCACAATCGATGTCATGAACACGTTGGTTCGAGGACAAAAACTACCAATCTTCTCAGGATCAGGACTACCGCACAATGATCTAGCAATGCAAATTGCTAGACAAGCTGACGTCCCTGAAGCAGATGAATTCGCAGTAGTATTCGCAGGAATGGGAATCACCGATGAAGAAGCACAAGACTTCATGGAAGACTTCAGAGAAACAGGAGCACTAGAAAGAAGCGTTGTATTCCTGAATAAAGCCGATGATCCAGCACCAGAAAGAATAATCACACCAAGAATGGCACTAACAACAGCAGAATACCTAGCATTTGAAAAAGGGTACGAAGTACTAGTAATTCTTACCGACATGACCAACTATTGTGACGCACTTCGAGAAGTATCCGCAGCAAGAGAAGAAGTTCCAGGAAGAAGAGGATATCCAGGATACATGTATACAGACCTAGCAAACATCTACGAAAGAGCAGGAATTATTGAAGGACAAGCAGGATCAGTAACACAAATCCCAATCCTTACGATGCCTAACGACGACATCACACACCCAATCCCAGACCTTACAGGATATATTACAGAAGGACAAATCGTTGTAGGACGAGACCTTGACAACAAAGGAGCAGAACCCCCAATTAACGTTCTACCAAGTCTTTCAAGACTAATGGACAACGGGATTGGCGAAGGATTCACAAGAGAAGATCATCCGGACGTGAAAGACCAGCTTTACGCAATGTACGCAGAAGGTCAATCCCTAAGAGATCTAGTCAGCATTGTAGGAGAAGATGCACTATCCGAAAAAGACGAAAAAATCCTTAACTTTGCAGAAAAATTCGAACAAAAATTCGTGAACCAAGGGTTTAGAACCAACAGAGACATAGAACAAAGCCTAGACATAGGATGGGATCTACTAAGCCTAATTCCAGAAAGTGAATTAACACGAATAGACAAAGAAACAAGACAGAAATATCTTGCAAACAGACAAGGCAAAGAAGAGGAGTAAAAATCCTCTCCCCCAAAAACCTTTTTTAACCTCTTATCCAAGGTGAAAACACAAAATGAGCAATGACGTACAACCAACAAGAAGTGAAGAACTTAAGCTAAAAGAAAAAATTGAACTAGCAGAAAACGGTCACGAAATATTAGAAAAGAAACGAGACGGACTAATCCACGAGTTCATGGAAGTAGCAAAAGATGCAAAAGACGTAAACGAAGATCTATCAAAGCTTTACAGTGAAGCAAGACTGAAAACGTTCCTAACTAAGATATACGACGGGGAAGACACGTTAAAAGCTAACGCTATGACAGTAACACAAGAACCATACATCCGGTCAGACACTTCTAATATAATGGGAGTTATTGTACCGGAGATAGAATCAGAACAAATTCAAACAGAGATATCTGCAAGAGAATATGGACTAACATCTACAACATCCCGAATAGACAGCGTATCAGACAAGTACGAGGAGTTATTAGAAAAAATAATTGAAGCAGCAGAAACACAGACCAAAGTACTCAAACTACTAGAAGAAATTAAGAAAACTAAGAGAAGAGTAAACGCATTAGAACACAAGATAATACCTGAAATGAAAAGCTCACTTGACTATGTTTCACAAACACTAGAGGAAAGTGAGAGAGAAGAAACTTTCCGGATGAAGAAGATTAAAGAGATGCAAGAAGAATAGATAATTGTATCTTATATTCAAAAAAAGAAATTGAAGAGAATATATTTTGTAGGAAAGAAGGGAAATTTATTCTTTCTTATCAGTTTTTTCACTATCTTCTTTTGCTTTAGCAGCTTTCTGTGCTATCTTTGAGGGGCTTAAGTCAGGTAAGTTTTCTGTTTGTTTTTCTGCCTCAATTTTCTGAAGTTCTTTTCCTACCTCGGACACGAATTCACGTGTATCATTCTTGAGTTCGTAAAGTTCTTTCTCGTTAACTTCATCCATTGATTCGTCTTTAATTTTCTCTATGACTTGTTCCCATCGATCAAACATTTCAACGTGACCTTCATCAACATCTAGGTTATCTTCTACAGCTTTTGGTAGGTCTTCCTTATCTTCTGGGGGTTCTACTCCTTTAGATTTAAGTGCTGCTACGTTTGCTTTTAGGAATTTCTTGTAATCTTCTACTATTCCTTTAACTTTTCTTCTTGTTCCTAGTTCGGATACTAATTGATGCATTCTTCGAATGAATTTGTCTGTTTTTTCTAGATGTTCGTCTAGTTCTTCTCCAGTTACCTCTTGAGGGTTTTTCTCACCTTTATCTCCGAAGTCGTAGATTTCTTGTGCCATATCTACGTACTCTTGTTCTAGCATGTCTTTTTCAACGAACATTTCTTCTAGTACTCCAGGGACTTTTTCTTTACCGGGCGGGGTTTTACCCATCAACATTATTGGTCCTTGTCCTGCATTAGCCATTGATTGTTCTAGTTTATGGGGTATAGAAGATTTTACTTCTTTTTCTGCTTTTTTATATCCTGCCGCCGCCATTTTAAGTCTTTTGCGTACTGATTCGTGAGTTCCAGATATTTTACCTCTTTCTAGTAGTCTTTTGGCAGGCATAAATATTCCTGTATCATATACCGGCTCACCGTTTCTTACTGCTTCTATTGCTAGAGGTTCTCCTTTACGGAGAGAATCCCAGAATTCTGTCAGAAATGGGAAGTATTGAATTGTTATACGTTCGTCAGTTTCTTGTGCTAGGTCTGTAACTTTTCTTCTTATCTTTTTCTTTGCATCATCGGGAACGTCTCTTTGTAGTTTGGTGTCGTCTAGAATTACAAGTGTGTCTATATCACTGTCGTATCCGTGCTCTCCTTTAGATACGCTGCCCCATACAGCAACAACTTTAACTTTATCGCCGAGTTTATCTAGTATTTTGTCTGCAAATTCTTCTGCTGCATCCATTCTTCTTTCCTGCGATTTTTCACGCATTTCTTTTAGTTTATCCTTAGAGCTCATATCTGAGACACACTTAGAATTGAATATTTACAACCTTATAAAATTATAAAACACTTATCTGTACTCTTCATCAGGCCAATCTCTCATATTGAAGCCTTCATCCATGGCAGATCTACTCGACCATGTATGGTCAAAGTCTTCACTTTGTAACAAACCTTTCAAAGGATCAAAAGCGTGCTGTTCAATTTTTGCCCATTCCATTTCATAGCTTGAATTATCCATACGGAAGAAACGAGCAATCAATGCCTCTTCTTCATCATCGTAGCTTTTCTTACCAGGATCTACTTTTGCCGGCGTAACTTCATCTGGCTCTAGACCTAGCTGTATCATATCCATTGCAATACGTGCAACATACGTCGTTTCTGCTTTTTCCTCTCCTTGTTCATACATGATATAAGCTGTTTCACCATCCTTTCCTGTACGGGTGAACCCTGCTTCAACCATCATGTAAAGCCACTTATAGAGTGTTTTCTCTCCTCTCATAAACGGTCCGTGTCGTGTTCCTTGTTGTGCTTCCACTCCAGCTTTCATAAGGTGAACCATTCTTAGAATATCAGCTAGAGGTTTTTCCTTATCAATATTTAGATTATAATCTTCTGATTCCGCCAATTCTTTTTCTTGTTCTATAAATAATTTCATTTCTTTTTCGGGGTCAGCTCCAAGACTAGCTACGTGCTCCATATCAATTGTAAACTTAACTATAGCATTATAGAGCTCTTCATGCCATTCAATATCTTTTTCTTCAAATATTTTATCTGTTGTCATGTTAATAGCTCTTGCAGCTACAGCAATATCTTTAGGACGCCACAACTTGAACAATTCCGAGTGAGAACCAGCCATAGTTTCCATGTTTACTCCTATTCCGAATTTATTCATCCATTCGGCCCAAGTACATCTCTCGTTTACATCTCCCATGTAATGGTCGCCACTTATTTGGAAATCGCTTTCTTTTTGTGTGAAGTGTCCCCACATATAGCATGCTGCTGAAGCTGCGGAAACATCCATTAAGAATTCTCTATGGTTTTCAAGAGCATCAAAGTACTCGTCAGGATTAGTAAGATCGATATCGATCTTGTCTTCCCACCGTCTTTTCACAATAGTATCCCATATGAATTTAGGTGCTTCCCACCCTTTGTGATCTTCATCTGTTTCTTCGGAGCTGCTCATCCAGCAAGGGATTATCCTGTAAAATAGGTTGGACTCCATCCACATTGCTTGTTCGAAACTGCTTAGCAGTGTGTCAAGCATGTCCATATGTTCTTGTTCCGGTGATTTACTTCCTTCACCCGGTATCTCAAAGTATTCGGGTTTGCCCATCATGACCTGTTCGGCAGCTTTCTCTAGTTTTCCTTCTTCAGGGTTTATTTGTTGGGCTCTTTCCAGGATTTCTTGTTGTTGAATATCTAGTCTGCTGTTTAGTGCACTGATTTTTGATTCTACAGATATTATGTATTTTCGTTCATCCCCGATCCAAAGACTGTCTAGAGCGTTTTCTAGAGTATTTATAACCTCTTCACGCAATCTCTGTAGTCCTTCATTGTCTGGCGGTATTTCAAGATTTTTTAGAGCAAAGTAAGTTTCACTTAAAATCTGGATTCTTGTCAAACTGATTTCTGTTTCAGCTAAACTTCCTAATATTGCGCTTGCTTCTTCTAATGTTGTTATTTCAGTCTCTTGATTTCCATCAGGCGGCGTTATAACTACAGAGTTTTCTAGTTCTCTTTCAGATACTATATTCAACCATTCTGTGCTTATTCCTTGGTCAGACATTCTTACTGATTGAATCATTGAAATTTTTTCTTCTAATGGATCTACTTGTCCTTCTAATTCAGCAGTAAAGTTTTCTATCTGTACCCAGAAGTTATTACATGCTTTTGCTTGTGCTGCTCTCCAATAATCGTCTCTAAATTTAGGTGAGAATCTTGAGAATAGTTGGTATATTTGGTAGGGTTCGTTAACTTCGTCTAATAGAAATGTGTGGTAGAATTTTTTTAGGAATTCTTCGTTATCAAAAATATTTTTATTCGTATTTAGTCTTGAGCTTTCTTTTAAATCGCTTATTTTATAGCCAAATGGATCAAGTCCAACGTCTTGTGCCATTCTCTCGTTTAATGGTGGTAAAAGGCTTGTGGATGCATGTGGATTTACTCTTTTTACTTTAAATGTTAAATCATCTCTTTCATCTACTTCATTTTTGAATCTAGCTAATTCTCGTAGATATCGGGTGAAATAGTCATGTACTGGTTCAAATCCCTGAGCTCCTTGACCCCTTGTTTTGTATGGAGAACAATAACCTGTGTTTAAGTCGCTGTGTAGCGATATATCAATTCCTAGTTGTTCTATAACGTTAACCATTTCTGGCTTTTCTATTTGAAAGGTTGATGGATTGGAGACTTTTACTTCCATTACGCTACCACCTAACTGCGCTTGACTTCCTATTCTTTGATCTATCGGTGTTGGTATGTTAGCTACATCTAATCCCGAAGTATTTCCTACTTCGTAATTCATTTCAGCGAATCCTTTAGTTGTATCGTTTTCTGTATCTAGTTTTTCTCTTATTTTATCAATTAGGAAGCTCATTATTGTTTTTTACACCAACTTTAGTTCATTGTATAGTATCCCTTACCCTTTTTGTAACTTATGTAATAATTAAACTTGAATTCATTTTTCAGTTCAGCCTTAGCTCCGGATAAAGGATCTCCTTTGATGTAATACGGATTTTGTTGTGCAATTCCTACAAACTCGCTTACCTTTTTTCTAACGTCTTCAAGATATTTTTCACTAGATGTTTTTTCTTCCTCGATTATGTCTAGGTCTAACAATTTCTCCATTTTCTTGTAAACTTCTTCTCCAAATTCTTCTTCTATTGTTTCCGGCCGGTCTATACCATCTTCAACTCTACGAAATGTTGATGAGAATTCTAAAGGAAGTTTTTGATCAGTATCTTTATCTAGTTGTGCTCTAAAGTCTCTAACTGTGCCAAATTTATCTTTTCTAGCGTTTTTAATTTCTTCCCCGTGTTTAGTGGTTATTTTACCCTGATAATCCTCTAGCAAATCATTGTATTGTTCCTCATTCCAGTTAATTTTTTGCTTAAATATATTTTCGAAGACGTGGCGACATACAATCATCGGATACCACATTACAACTCCGGTTGAAGGACCATTACCAGGGCTAGTAGGTTGAGATGGGTCTGCAAGATTAATTTGAATTCCATGTATATATACTAATCTATAAAACTCTGGATTGTCATCTTCCGTAACTACTAAATCTCCTGCCTCATTTTTGCTTAATCCCTTGTAACAAATAAATTCTAAGTTTCTTTCCATTGAAGAATAGCCTTCAAACGTATAGTATGTATTATATTCGTCAGCTAAGTCTGATTTATCTTTATCGTGTATTCTGATAATATCTTTTACATATGGTTCGAGCCATTCTTTAGTTTCCTCCATACTTCTTTCTATGCTTCTAAGCTGCGATTGAAGATCATTAAGTTTTCTTCTTACTTCAGAACCGTAGAGATCCTTCCATTTTTCGTACATCACATACTTCTTCTTTAATATAGCCTTAACGTTTTCTGGTAGATCTGCCAAATGGCCATCACCTTCTAAATCATCTACGTCACTCATTTCATTGAAGTCAGCTACGATAGTAGGATATATGTTTTGATCTCTGTAGAACTTCAGTGATGCTTCGTCTCCTCCTTGTGATGCTCCAGCACCATCAACGAGTTCAATATAGTCAGCTTTTAGTGCTGTTTCGTCTTCAGTAGAGAAGTTTTCAACACGCGAGCGTAATTTTCTAATATCGTGTTCTAACATATGTTTCTGCTTTCTTAGTTCGGACAAATTTTGCATTGTGCTTTTAACTCTTTGTTCTGCTTGTTGCTGTCTTTGCATAAATTCGTCATGAAGATTGCTCATTGGCGAAATAAAGATTTTTTCTTCTGTTCTTGCTACGTCATATCCGAGATCCTCATCAAATTTATCTGCTGCGGACATAACTACTGCAAAGGCGTTTCCTTGGCTGCTTGCAGATATTTTCATTTTCTTCCACGGATCAAGTCCTTCAAACATGCTTCCAAGAAATCGAGTGTCTGTTTCCTCATAGAAGTCATCTAAGTCTTTGATAGCACCTGACTCTATTTCTTCTATTAGTTCTGTTTTACCTCCGAGCGGCTCAAAAGTGTGTCCGTACTCGCAATTGTAGTCTTTACTTTCTTCCGACACTGTTACAAATTAGAATTTGGTTTCATTCTTACTTAATAATTACCAGTCTGAGGATGGTTTTTCTTGATTGTTTTAAGCATGCCAGTACTATATTAGTAAGTGTAAGATATCGATGGGAACAAGACTGTTGAAACGTAAACTAAATCCTTTCCTGACAGTGTCTTTAGTTATTGTTATATCTCTCTTGGCAGGTGTTTCAGTCGTTTATCAAGCGAATCTTTCAGAAGTAACTGATGAAAGAGTCTCAGTTGAAGAAAATCTTGAAGAAAAGAATAATACTCTGATAGCATTGGAAAGTGATTATGAAGAATTTCAAGTAGATTATGAGGAGAAAGAGAATGAGACTATTGAATTACAGGACGAGATTGATGATTTAGATTCTACCATATCAGAGATGGAGGCCGAAGTTTCTAATTTAGAAGATGTTAATGAAACTCTTAATTATGATTTAGAAACTCTTTGTAGCTCTGAAAATAACTTGACAGTAGGTAACGAAATATGTAAAGGACGAGGGTTTCGATGAGGATTGAAAAACTTCTAAAAACATTAAAGCGAGAATTTTATAAAATAAATTTTCTTCAAGCAGCTTTAGATTCGTCAATATTGTTTCTGCTGTTAGGCATAGTTTACTTCTTTTTGGATGTAACATTACACCCTAATTACTGGGATTATCATTTGCTTGGTGGAATCGCCGTTTTATTCCTTTTTATTAACTTTTTATACCGTTCTAAGGACTATACTATTGAAATATATGAGGAAGAAAACCCAGAACTTAACGAACTTTTAAGAACAGCTAAAGATAACGTTAAAAAAAGCAATACTGCCTCAGAAGCGCTTTTCGATGAAATAAAAGACCTTTCAAGAAATGTAAGCTCGGAAAGCATAATACCTAACAACCAAATACTAGCTAAGACGCTTATTATCGGAGTTTTATCGATAGCAACAGTAATGACTGGCACAATAGGAGATGATTTCACCACAGAAACACTTGAGAACGTGCTTGGAACCGAAGACGAAGAAGAAACAGCACCTACTGGAGAATTTGACTACGAACTTCAAGACGGAGAAGACGCATTAGGCAATCATAGTGATATTGATCCAGAAGATATGGATATTGAATATGATACTAATCCTCAAGAGGATGTACGTCAAACTGCTCCTTTTGCCTCACGACAAGAAGTAGAATCATTACAACAATTTGAAGACGATACGGATATGGACTTAGCTCAAGAATATTTAGAACTCATAAGAGAAGAAAATTAAGCAAATGGAAAAGTTCTTGGATTTAAATTTTTACGTTACCCAATAATAGTTATGTATGAATATTAAAGGAAGAGACTCTGACAAATACAAAAAAGCGAACAAAAAGATATCAGACATAAAAGATGAGATAAGTAAGGTGATTGTTGGTCAAGAACAAGTGATAGAACATACTCTAATAGCAATACTATCCGACGGAAATATACTACTAGAATCAAATCCTGGACTAGGTAAAACAAAACTTACGGAAACAATCTCACAAGTTCTCGGACTTGAATTTTCAAGAATCCAAAATACGCCAGACTTAATGCCTTCAGACATTACTGGAACCCATATTATAGACGAATCCAATGAAACCACCGAGTTTGTATTCCAAGAAGGCCCAATTTTCGCTAACATGATTCTTGCAGACGAAATTAACCGTGCGACACCTAAAACACAATCAGCATTATTAGAAGCAATGCAAGAAAAACAAGTTACTGTAGGTAATCAAACATACAGCTTAGACGACCCATTTTTCCTAATAGCAACACAAAACCCTTTAGAACAAGAAGGAACCTACCCCCTTCCTGAAGCACAAAGAGATCGTTTCATGATTAAACTAAAACTTGACTACCCTGAAGAAGAGGACGAACAAGAAATTGTAGAAAGATTTACTTCCGAATTAGACTTTAATCCTAAATTAGAGAAAATAATCTCCAAGCCATCATTAATCAAACTACAAGAATTTACCCGACAAATTCCCATAGCCAACGACATTAGAGATTACGCAGTAAGCATAGTCAAAGAAACAAGAGATAAAGAAGAACTAAAATATGGTGCCTCTCCAAGAGCAAGTATAAACCTAGTCATAACTGCTAAAGCAAGAGCATTAATGAATAACCGTAACCACGTATCTAAGAAAGACATAGATGCCATGGTAAAACCAGTTCTACGGCATAGGATAAAACTGAGCTTTGAAGCAGAAAAACAAGGAAAAAGTAAAGACGAAATTATAGAAGAAATAATCCATTAAAACCCCTAATATATCAAAAGAAACACACAACTGGAAAAAACTCGTTTTTCAGACAAAACATGATAGAACCAAGCTTCCTAGAACAGCTAGAGAATTTTAGATTTGCATTAAAGAAACATTCAGAAGAGCAACACGAGGGTGAACACGCAAGTCCTGAGAAAGGAGAAGGAATGATCTTCAAAGACCACAAAATGTATACCCCTGGTGATGACATCAGGCGCATAGACTGGAAAGCATATGCAAGAACGAAAGATCTGTATGTAAAAAGATTCGAAGAAGAAAAAAGTATCACTCTGCATATTTTAGTAGATAGAAGCAGCTCAATGGACTTTGGCGAGAATAACAAATATGAGTTCGCAGCAAAAATTGGACTAGCTCTATCTTACATGGCTTCAAATACTGACGACCGTTACAGATATTCGCTATTTTCTGAAACCTTGACACAGCTTTCTTCCGGAAGAAGAAAATCAGAGCTCATGACTCTCTTACAAGCACTTAACTCAATAGAAAAAACACCTGAAAGCCGTATTGAAAGCTGTGTTTCCCAGTATGTTAAACAGATAAGACACGAGTCAACTATAATCATTATATCAGACTTCTTAACTGACGTAGATAAGATTAAAGAAACAATTTCACGTTTAGAGGGTAAAAACGCTTATCTAATCAATACATTAAGCGAAGAAGAATTAAACCCGGCAACAACCGGAGACACGTTATTAAAAGATCCTGAATCAAGCACAAAGTTAAGAACATATATTTCAAACCGTAGTAAAAGCAAATATCAGAAAAGACTTGATAACCATTTATCTGAGATAGAAGAAGCCTGTAGAAAAAATAACGTGGATTATACGAAAGTTTCTACTGCAGAACAGCCTATAAGCGTCTTTCAAAATATTTGGAAAAAAATCAACAATTGAAGAAGAGGAGCCTCTTAATATGAAGAAGATTTTTGACTTTACAATAGTAGATAATTTACCCGCATTATATCACGAAAAAAGCGATTTAGTTGTAATTGCAGACTTACATCTAGGTTTAGAAGGTACAATGACCTTTAAAGGAAGTTATGTGCCTGAGTTCCAGTTAGATGAAATCAAAAGAGATATTAAAAAAATTAAAACTATCACAAATGCAGGAAAAATACTTGTAAACGGAGATTTGAAGACAGAATTTCGCGGAAGCATGTATTCAGAGAAGAAAGAGATTAAGGATCTTTTAAACCTTTTAGAAGATCTTTTCGAAAAGGTTATTATAGTAAAAGGGAATCATGACACATTTGTTGAAGGTATTTTTGAAGAACACAACATCACATTTGCGGATAATTTTCATACTGAAAGCCGAATTTTATACACTCACGGCCATCTAGAGTTGGAAGATTTAGAAGTTAAAGATAAAGAATACGATACTATTGTAATAGGGCACGAACATCCAGCACTAGGATTAAAAGATGATATAGGGGTTAAAGAAAAATTAGATTGTTTCCTATACGGTGATACAGAGCAAAATAAAAGCATTGTTGTTCTTCCAGCGTTTTCAAATATTTCTAACGGAACGAGCATTAATGAATCACCTCAAAGCCAACTCCTATCACCTATATTGCGAAAGAGAGTTCAAAAAGACAAGCTTAGAGCTATAGGTATTTTAAGAAGGGAAAAAATATTTGAGTTTCCTGAGTTAGGTAAAATTTAGGTTCTCAGTTCTTTTATTGAGATAAAGAATATAATTACCGCTACGGCCGCAGCTACAATAAAGGCCCATTCTAAACCTCCTGCAGATGCTACTGCACCAGCCATCAATGGTCCAATAAATTGTCCGATATGTTTGAAAAGTTCATTAAACCCGTTTAGTTCTCCTTCTATCTCATCAGGTGCTCTTTCATCGAAAATTGCGTGTATTGCTGGAGACATTCCATCAGAAATCAGTCTTGCGAAGAAGAATAGTATGCCTAAAATTATTACACTTGATGTAAGCGCCATGCCTAGAAGAAATGGTATTATTGCTATACTTAGAACAGTCAGTGTTTTTACACGGCCTAATTTATCTGCGAAATCTGCGAATATGAATTGGAATGCTGAAGGTACTGCAGCTGCTCCAAATATTACTCCCATCGTAATGTAGTCTGCTCCTGAGTCTTCAAGAAGGAGCGGTATTGCTAGCCAGAAGAATGAGAATACTATTGAGTAAAAGAAAATTAGTGAGAAAGGTAATTTTAGTTTTTCTTTATTTTGTTCTAAGTGATGCCAGTCGTCTATGTATGATTTTCTTTCCAACAATTGACCCATGTTGTTCTCAAGATCGATTATGTTTCCTGAGCCTATGTATGAGTAAAAAACAATTACGGATAATGCTGTCGTAAATATCCATATGTAGAATGGTACTTGGAACCCGTAAGATGCTATTAGAAATCCTCCGATAATTGGCCCTATTATTGCTGCCAAGTTAGCCCCTAGTAGAAAAACCGATACCGTTTCAGCTTCTACTTCTTCACTTGATGATTTTAGTGATAAGCTCCATCCTCCATTCCATATCATTACCTTGTTTAGTCCTTCAAAGAATTTACCAGCAAACAGTGCTAGCGGTGTGGCAAGTAGGTAGAACATTCCAGGAAATATTGCCATTGTTAGACCTATGAAAAGTATTACTTTTTCCCCTGCTCTTTGAACCATATTTCCAGTAGGTATATCAAGCATTATGGAGACCAAAGGCGGTAAAGAAGTCAGAAGACCTATTAGAAATACGTTAGAAATGTTTTGTTCAAAGTATACCGGTAGAAAATACCAAACTGTATTTATTCCTAGAAACGCTACCATAAATACTGTTGAGAGATACTTTGCAATGTCAGGTACTTTATTGAATTCCACTTTGTATCTGTTATAACACCTCAAAAAAAGGATCCTTGATAAAATCCTTTCCTACTTTCCTAGCCTAGAAATTAAATTAAACTCAAGTTTTCTAATATGTTACGAAATTGTCTTTTTCGTCCTCTTTTCCTTCCTTTTCTTCTTGTTTCTTTTTCTCAATTCTTCTTTCTCTTTCTTGCTCGATGAATTCTTGCTTAGCTTCTTCTTTAAGTTCTTCGTACCGTTTTCTGGCAGGATCTTGTTCTCCAGCTTCTTCTTTTTTAAGCCGCTTATACCTGTCTTTACTTGATTCTTCCTTTTTCTTTTGGTTACTGTTCTTTGCAGCGTCTAGTAAATCGTTCATGTTTTTTCTATGTTTTCACCTCACGGTACTTTACATATAAATACTGGAAATTCCTTCATTTTATACTTTACCACCTGTTTTCAGAAACTGAAAACAAATTAAAACGTACGTAATAGTTGTGAAAATGCTTAAAAGATTAGATAACCAATATTTTTTTGATAACAATGGTAAAAGTACCCGAAGATGTTGAAGTTTCAGAACTACCTTTCACACATGCTCGAATCAAAAGAATGGTAAGAGAAAAAGCAAGTGAAGGACAGTACGTACGTTCAAACGTGTATTACGGACTTAATCTATTATTAGGAGAAATAGCAGAAGAAATAATAGACAACATGATGGAAACAGAAGCTGCATACGTAGAAAAACACGACTTAGACCGAGCAGCTAGAAAATACGAAAAAGTAGAAAACATCATCAAAGAAAAAGAAAGAGTAAGCCGAAAACTAGAAGCACTAAGTGCAGACATTGAAAAACTAAGTAGAGACGTACAACAAGCAGATTATTAAGAGATTAAGGATCAGTTATCCTTTGTTCTTTATCTGTATTCTTTATACCAGTAATTTTCTTCTAATTTTTTTCAACTTCCAACATTGTATATCACTATATGATATATTTTATTTAACGGAAACTAAAACTTTGTATCCCGAAGGGGGAAGAGATGACTATGCGACACAAAAACAAATTATTGGTAACTCTCATAGCCGGTCTCATGATAATGAGTCTGACCTTAGTAAGTGCTCAGGAAAACAACATGACAGAAGAAGATCAGCAAATGGAACATGAAGAAATGGATATGGAGCAACGAATGCACCATCATATGCAAAATATGGAATACTGTATACAGTCAATGCAGATGATGGACGATATGGAACAAGGTCAAATGGGACATAATCATGGCTAGGAAAAACCTTACTTTCTCTCTTTTTTTGAATAAATTTTTTGTGTAACTTGAGATATTTAGATAAAAGTTGAGAATTATAACACCGTTATGAAGTTCGAAGTTGAAGTAATATCAGAAGATGTGCTACCCGCAATAAGAAGTATACTAGCAAGAGAACTCAAAAACGAATACGGACTTAAACAAAGAGAAATAGCAGACAAACTAGATTTAACACAGCCTGCCGTAAGTCAATACCTTAATCAAGCACGGGCAGATACAGAAACAGTAAAGAAGATAGAACAAGATCCTCAAACTTACCTACTAATCAGAGACGCCTCAGAAAAAGCACTAGATAACGAAAAATACACGGAAGAAATAACACAAATCATCAATAACATAAGAGATAAAGGAATTCTGAAAGAAAAATTCAAAGATACAGAAAAAATAATCTAACTCCAAGAAATATCCTCATAAGCTGAAGCAGCCTCCTCTTCTTCCTCAATAACAGTTTCTGCTAATTCTTGGACACGAGTAGCCATTGCACCAGGTACTTGTGCAACACTAGCTAAGCTTAGACCATTCACAAAACCTCTATCAAAATTGAGATTATCTAACTGATCAACATCAATTTCATAATCGCTTCTATATAACGCGAAAATACCTGTTCCTCCTCCAAGCACCACTAGGAACCCAAACATTTGGAGGTAAAACATTCTTCTTTCTCTAGTTCTTTCATCTATGGCTTTTTCTTTCGCATCTTCGGATTCTTGAGATAATGTTTCAAGATCATCCAATGAGCCTGCAACTTCGTAGTAAAGTTCTCTTCTACACTATCATCCGCAGACTCATAGACAGCTTCTAATTCATTTCTACTTTCTCTAAGATCGTCTACTATCTCTTCTGAAGCACCCTCTTCTTCAAGCATGGAAATGTTGTCGTTGACATTGTCCAATACAGTTTCAACTTCTGAGAGCCTATCCTCTACCTTTTCTTCCTCATCATCATTTGCCCTAATTAGGACATCAAACTCGTGATCTAATGACGTCGTGGAAGAATGAAGAGTTAATTCATCAGTATATTCGCCAAATTCCTCCTCAGTAGTCATGTTAATCATAACTCCTCTTTCATCATTCCCTAGTACTTCAAATTCTCGGCTTTCACCCTCAACAACTCCATCAACACTCAAGACAGATGAAACTAACGGAACATCTCCCTCATTAGAAACATCTACTCTAGCATTTTCTTGACCATCTTCAATTACAACTTCATCAAACTCAATAACGGGATCAGGAACAGCTTCACGATCCAAAGTAAAGTTGTTACCAACTACATCAGACCATTTTCCTGAACGATCTTGAACCCGTACATAAACTTCGTACTCTCCATCTTCGCGGCTTGAAAGATCAGGCTGGAAATCAAACTCCACATCTCTTCCATCACTATCAAAATCAATACTTCTACCATCCCCTTCATCCACATCATCACTAAACATATATTCCGCGCTAGTGACATCACTTCCAGAATCAGAAGCCTCAACGGTCACATTAGGTTCCTCATTAGTATATTGAGGAGTAATATCAAAACTATCTATTTCCGGATCTTCAGTATCAAAAATAAAACTACCTAAATTCTTTGTTTCACGATTACCTGCTTCATCTTCAAAACGAACATAAATATCATTACTTCCCTCACTATAATCTTCAGGATCTAACCTACCACAATCAAATTCATCATCATCTAACTCAGCACTACCAAAATTATTACCGTCAGGAATATCATTCACAAAACATTCTGCTTCTGCAGCACCATCCTCTTCATCAACAAGTACTGCAAAAT
>SL_4KL_010_BRINEDRAFT_10000002_pt1 | contig 221431 bp, 268 predicted proteins | sample SodLak_010_BRINE_2_FD_10664 | JGI IMG/M metagenome (IMG submission 10664) | reverse complement strand
AAAAACGTGTTCAGAAGAGATGTTTAACGGTGGTTCTAGAAGGTGAAAAATGGAGCAAACCGAAAAACAAGGTATGCTCCAACGGTTGATATTGCTGGAACAAAGTTCTGTAGGATGATCACGCGTGCTGTCGTATTCGGGTTGAATAATTCACTTGCTGATGGGATATCATCAGCATCTTCTTCACCAATTTTTGGAAGTTCTTCACCTTGCTTATCTGCGGTTAGTGATCCGGGAGACACACTTGGGGTTTTTTCTCCTTTTACACCTTCTTTCAATCCTACTGTGCGACTTGCTCTTCCCCATCCAAGACCGACAATGCTCATTGTTGCAATAACAACGAAACTGGCTGGAATCCCGATTGCAGATAACAGAACAACAATGGTAGCACTCACTGTTGCAACGACAATAGAAGCAGTCAATGGTAGTTCTGTAATATCGTTCCCAAGTGTCTCCATTGTTCTACGGGCGATCGTGAATGCACCTATTGCGACTGCTGCACTCCCAATTATAATTCCAACATTGACATCTAACTCACCACTCCCAACGAGTGGAGCAATAGCATTCGCAATATTTGATGTCCCTGAACTGAAAGCCATCACACAACCAATACCGATCACAACAAATGAACCAAATGCTTCACGTCTCGATGTGTGATCACCTATAGATGGACGAGGGATTAACCCCGAACGATCTAATACAAATGGGAGGTCATCACTCTCGTCAATTGCAATCATCTTGTTGACTCTTGAGTAAAAATATCGACCAATTACAGCACTCACCCAAAAGCCAATTACTGGTGCAACAATCCACCAAGCCATTATCTCACCAAGTACTTCCCAATCAAGTGTCCCACTCGCAAATCCAAGTCCAGCAATAGCTCCAACAGTAGTCATTGATGTCGAAGCAGGAACACCAAACCAATTCCCAATAAACAATGCAATTCCAATAAAGAATAGAACCGTAATACTAGCCTCAAGTGTAAACACAGACGGATCAATTAACTCTTCTCCAAGGGTTTCTACAACACGCCGACCGATAGTGTATGCACCAATAAAGAAAAACACTGACATCAAGGCTGCTGCCGCAGTTTTTGTCAGCACAACAGCCCCAACAGCTGGGCCAAATGCGGGGCCAGTAGTTGCCCCACCAATATTGTATCCAACGAATAAAGCGACAACAATACCAATAACGAGCAGCAGTTCTACCATTCATTTTACGTTTGTGATCCTTCCTTTTAGCGTTCTCGTCAGCGGCTGCTAGTAACTCAAATCGGTGGTTCAAACTACAAGACTAATACAAAAGAGCGAATAAAAACAGTAACCAGCGGTTCAAGCGGACACAGGTGAGACAAATAATGAATCAGTCATACACGTTCGAGAGTCCTCAGACAGGTGACTATGTTCAGGACACACAGTCAGACATCAATTCTCGTCGTGTTCTTGTCCACCGCCCTGTAGAACCGGCGTCTGAATGGACAGTTGTTGATGATGTCCCTGTAACAGCATTCAATCCAGAGTGTGATCCGTATGATCCTGTAGGAGTTACTGCGTTTGAATGTGAATTAGAAAAATACCCCGGGTGGAGAGATAGAACTCCTCAACAACTATGGCAATTTGTACAGGAAAACGATATCCAACACTACTCTTGTCCTTACTCAAGGCTTCGTAGAGACGGGATTGCAGTCGGTGATATCGACATCTACTTCGATGGCTCCGGTCGAGATAAAAACCCAGAATGGGGAACGTATGGATATGTTATCCGCCGTTCTCGAATCTTTAATGCTGAAAGTGGAGTGATCAAGTCAGATAAAGGAACAGTAACGAGTATTACGTCAGAGTATGCAGGGTTAGTGAACGCTGTTGAAGAAGTCGCTGAAGCATTTCCAGATTCCCGAATACTAGTCCGTGGAGACTGTAAACCAGTCATTCATCAAGTTGAAAACGGTGTTATCCCTTTGAAAAATATTCATCAAGACCTATGGCTTCGAGCACAGAAAGCTATTGAAGAACTTGATATTACATTTGTTAAAATAGACCGAGATAATAATGAGAAGGCTCACGCATTAGCCTACTCAGAATACCTGAAACAAGTTGCTGACCTTGATGACTCAGATCACGGTTGATAAACGTAGTAGACTGTATCATCACCATTAGAACGGTGGTTTTGTTTCTTTGAATGAATTTCAAAACCAAACTTTTCAAACATATGGCGCTGGCGATTATTGCCTTCCCACGTCCCACTAATCATCACCGAATTCAATCTGCCGGCGTCATACATGTCTAAAATACGTTGGTGTAACTTGTGTCCAATACCTTGACCGCGGTATTGACTATCAATTAGAATAAGTGAAATAAGTGTATACGGTGCATCAATTGGGTAGTCTTTGCGGTCACAGTTAAGATGGATACATACAAATCCAACCACTTCTCCGTCGACTTTAGCAATTAACATATCCTCTACTGGCTTCCGAAAATTCTCAAAGAATCCCGGAGCTATTCCAGTGTCTGAATCAGGGTCAATATACCGACCATATGGGTTAAAATCCTCTTTATTATCTTCAACAATTTCCTCAATTATATCTACGTATGGCTTTTTATCTTCAATAAATTCTATACTGACCATAAAAACAGTAGTATCACACAGTTCAAACAATTTCTGCTTAACAACACAGAATTAATTCACGATTAAGAATCAAGTGCATCAGTCGATGAGATAAAATGAGTCAGACATCATACTTATGAAAGAACACAGTCGATGGAATATCCGAAGATTCGATTATTAGGCCACGAAGAAAACCGAGGCATACTTAGCGGCGGTGATATTGTTGTGTTAGAAAAAATTGATGGAGCAAACTTTCGTATGAAGTACCACCGTGAAAGCGGTGAACTAATGTTCGGTTCTCGAGGAGTTCTTTTCAAAGAGTATAATGAACCAGCTCCGTTTGAAAGAATAAATAAGCAGTTCCGCCACACCGTATCGTATGTTAACAATAATATCAATTTGGACGTATTAGTTGAGAAAGACAATGAATATGGTGGTTTATGGATATTTGGCGAATCGCTTCATAAACATCGTATTGATTACGACGCGTGGGATGGAAAACACCCTAAAGTCGATAGTGATATTCCAAACTTCCTTGGTTTCGATGTATACAGCCAAGATTATGAACGGTTTCTTCCCCATGATATGGTTGAAGAATTATTTGATGATATTGGGTTAGAAACTGTGCCAATCGTTGATTCAGGTAATGCTGAAAATTTTTCGCCTGATGATTTTGAGGTTCCACAATCTGCCTTTCGAACACCTAATAATGAAGCTGGAACAGATTTCAACCGCAGGGGTCTTGCAGAAGGAATCGTGATTAAAAATACGGGTAGAGATATTCGAGCGTGTGTAGTGGCCAGTGAGTTTGATGAACAGTCATTACCAGACAAACCGCCATCAGAAAGGTGGCAGATTAGTTCTGAAGCAGCAGAGTTTGTTGAACGATATGCAACAGATGCGAGAATTGAAAAACAAGCTCACAAACTTATTGATGATGGGTCATACCAATCATTGAGAATGGAAATGATGCAAGACCTTCCCCGGCGTGTAATTGAGGATATCTTTGCTGAACACGGTTGGGACATTTTGAACAATGATGAGTTAGATTTGACGGCGGAAGTTAAATCTGAAATCCGATCACAGCTCTCCAAAAGATGCTCCCGTGTACTTCAACAAGTAATGCGTGAACAAGCGTGGTGAGACGCTCTGAAACCCAATATATTAACCACAAGTATTAATATACTATGTGTCGTAATTAGAGATGTAAGATGACCACAGACACCGACAGTCGATTTGATTCGGCCCGAGTTCCTGAAACGCTTGAAGAAGCAATTAAAGACCCAGACATATTCACAGGACGCACAGGAAACGGTATCGTCACTATTGGACTTTTTGGAGGATACGGATATACTGATGATCCTTCCGAAGTTACGACCGAAGATGAAAACGGTCGAGGTATTGGGATAGCAAGAAAGACGTTCGAATTTGCTAAACAGACTGAGTTCACCGGGAAGATACAGTTCCCAACGGTTATTCAAAGTGAGCCACTCTACGGTAGGTCTTCGATGGAGAAGCCGTTTACGAGTTATCGGTTTGATTTCTACGTTGCCCCTGATGAGAATGGCCACCTTATCACGAACCCTTTGTACACATCTATCGCTGAGAAGTTCCAAGAGGAACTTGATGATGGAAAAACGAATATCCGAGCGATTGAGTTCAATCGAGATCAGTTCACACTTGGAGAACGATTTCGGGCAGTCTATCCGTGGGGAAAATACTCAAACGAATTTGGTGATGAAGTTGATGTAGAGTTCCCTGACCCGATCTACAATTCTGTACGGACTCTACAGCGTCACCCAGAACTCCCTGAGTTCTATCCGGTGACAATCACGCTATACGCGTACAGTACCAGTTACGATAAGTACGATAGTGTGGATGATACGTTCAAATCTGATTTCTTCGGTGATGGACAGTGGCAACATATGTTGGATGCGAGTGAGTCCAGTACTGAACGAGAGCATCTCAAGGCCATAGAGACACGAGAGGAACGTTTGAATCTTAGTTATAGGCTTTCCTTCACTGTTGAGAGAGAACGCCTTGAAGAGGCTGTAGAGACGAACAAGTCGCCACACCATTTCATTGATGATGCAGATGATTATGCACGCTGGCTAGCGAGTGAACATTATGTTGAAGAATATGACGGCGAATGCCGAGATGTCTCTGTCGGTGTTGAAAAGAAAGACGAAACGGAGGAAGATATTACGTTTAGCGTCCTGATCACCACTAAGAGGTGAAAAAGTTTCCAGCACCAAACTCGTTGGTTCTGTGTTTCCGTCACTGAATACTAATTTTGTTTCTGCTTTTATACATTGAACGTGAAGACATACTGTATGTCTTTCAAAGATAAGCTGTTTGCTCGACTGGATACAGTTGAAGACGCATTTATTGAAGGTGATGATGTTGCTGCTGTACTGCACGCTGAGGACTGGGTTCCGCCCCATAAAATGGCTGGCCTTGTCCCCTATGACGTTGTACTGACTTTTGACGAAAAACCTGAGTCGAAATCCATCGATGAAGAATTGACTGGGGTTCCATGTACACCGTTTGGGTCTTCAGGAACCATTAATGAAGAAGATGTCGAAGAATTGTTGGAGTCTGCTGGAATTGAGTACGATCGTGTCATCACTGTTGATGAAAATGACGACCCCAGATATCCGGGCGAAGCTGCTGCGTTTATTTCTCTTGCTGAATACGGGCCGTAGGCTACTGAAGTTTTACAGTATACAGGGAGCCGGATTTGAACCGGCGAGTGCCTAAGCACGGGCGATCTTAAGTCGCCTCCTTTGGGCCAGACTCGGGCATCCCTGTGCGAAGTGCAGCAGACCGGATTTGAACCGGCGAGGCCCTAAAGCCACGGGGTCTGATCCCGCTGGGGTGACCGAACTTCCCATACTGCCGCTCAGTAGAGGGTGCCGGATTTGAACCGGCGAAGCACTAAGCATCCGATCTTAAGTCGGACTCTTTCGGCCAGACTCGGACAACCCTCCATTAGTGTTGATCTTATTTAAGGGTTTAATCCCCTAATGCGCCCGGTCGGAATCGAACCGACACAGCCACTAAGGCCCGGGGTCTAAGCCCGTTGGGTTTTCCAATTCCCTACGAACGCGTGGAGTGGAGCGGCCCAGATTTGAACTGGGGTAAACGGTTGCCCTGCGCCTATACACACGACATCTTGAGTGTCGCGCCTTTGACCAGACTCGGCCACCGCTCCGTAGTATGTGTATTTCCCTCATATGAGGAGGACATCTATAGGGATGCCCTTGAGTGCGACGGGGAGGACTCGAACCTCCGAACCCACTAAGGGACGGGATCTCAACCCGCAGCCTTTGCCTGACTCGGCTACACCGTCGCGTGGTGTACTGATGGGAGATGTCGGATTCGAACCGACGAAAGCACTAAGCGCCGCGTCCTAAGCGCGGCCCCTTCGTCCACTCGGGCAATCTCCCACTGTATATGTTATTATGGAAGTGTACCTGTACCAAGACCCGAGGGGAGTACGGCGGGTAGGATTTGAACCTACGATGTTACCCCCTTGGGGACAGGAACCTCATTCCTGCGCCTTTGACCAGACTCAGCCACCGCCGTGTGGTGATTTCCTCGGATCCAGAACAGATCAGTGCAAACAAAATAATGTGTGAGGGAGCCATCGATGACAACTCTGGTCTGTGATTCTTGAAATCACGCTTGACACCAGAGCCGGCGTCGTGACTTTCACACAAGTGGAGTGAGAAGCCGAGTGAGCACCGGAAAAGTGGTGAAATTGTGTGGGTCTTACCCCACGAAAATTACCGGTACTATCGACTCCACGCCCCAAGAAGTAGTAAGGGGGATAAAGCACGGAGTTCGATAGTACTTGAGCAGTTCATCGCTCTTACCAAAGTATGTGTTCGGCTTTTACTTAAAGGTTTCTACAGGAGGTGCAGACATTGGGTAACTCACCATATACATAGTGTAATCAAGATACAATAGTATTTAAACAACTCAGAGGGGGATACCCCGCATAAGTCTTATAAATATTTAGATATAAAATTATGATATGACAGAAGAAAAAGAAGTATACACAACAACTATTGATGGGGCTGTCCACGCAGGAGAGTGGGCAGAAAGATTATTGATTGGCGACAAGAGGAAAGATAATCAGGTAACTGTCGGATATGTCGATAATTCATTTCAAGATAAAATACCGGCTACTGTCCCTTACAGCGGACTGATGAGACATACATTAGTTACAGGTGTCAGCGGATACGGAAAATCAACTCTTTTTGAAACACTCCTCGTTCAAATAGCTGAAAATGGTGATGGGTTTTGCTATATTGATCCCAAAGGTGATTCTTCCCTTTCACTCCTTCAACGACTTCCGAACCACAGGTTAGACGATATTGTAGTTCTCGGCACACAGAATGGTAACCTGACACGAACAATCGATGTCTTTGACCGAGGTGAAGATACAGAAGAAGCCCGGTTAGCGGCTGCTGAAACAATTCTCCAGTTACTCAAATCAGAATCATACTGGGGGCCAATGATGGAGTATGCGGGTCAAAATTTGTTTGTAGCAGCTATGGAGGGTGATTATACACTAACAGATATTAACACCTCATTTTTGCAAAACGATGTCTACGAGTTAGATTCACAAAATGCAGAGGTGGTTCAGCATATATTAGAATCAAAAGGAATTGAAGCATTTGAACCACTTCTTCGTCGAGTCAGCAGCCTTTGTGAAACATCTATCATTGCTGATTCCCAGTCAGAGACTCCAACTCTTTCACTCCACGATGCAATCAATAACGGGAAAATCATTCTTGTACGCCCAGAAATGAGTAGTGAATTACAGACAATATTCACTTCAACAGTTGTACTGAAGTTATGGGAAGTTTTCCGACATCGATTACAACAGAAAGACCAAACGTTCAATCCGTACTTTTTGTTTGTCGATGAAGCAAATGCGGTGTTACGTAGTGATGTCCCATTTGGTGATATCCTCTCAAAAGCCAGATCAGCCCAACTAGGTATTGGAGCGTCTGTACAACGTATTGACCAACTCAGTTCACATAATAGAAATGCACTAATTGGTAACTGCGGGAATATTATTACATTTAACCCGGGAGATTTACAGACAGCAAACGAGTTGACTCCACTTGTGTCTGCCTCCGGTAGAGATAAATTGCTCAACTTACCACGGTTTCAGACCTATGTAAGCCTCAAAGCCAACTATGGTGTAGCAAATGAAAAAGTAATGACTTTTCCGAATATTGCACCCCGACGGAGTAAGTACCAAGTTGAATCATTTCTAACAAATTCTGATTAATCATCTTCGAGTATTTGATTGTTCAACTTTTCATCAATCGAATAAAACCCTGTATAAGGGCATACTTTTTCTTTCGGTAGGACGGATTTCTGAATATGCGTTACATAATCTCAATCGATGGATCTAAAGTAAGTCAGCAAGCAGTAAGTGAAGCAGTCAAATTTGCAGAACAAATGGGTGCAGAACTCGAAATTGTTCATGCAGCCAGCCGTAAACCACGAGAAAATCGCGGTGAACACGTTCTTGAGTCAGAAGATGAAGCAGAGAAACAAGGACGTCAAATCCTCAAACAGGGTGAAAATTGGATTGATACTGATGTGCAAGTAGAGAAGACTCTATTATGGGGACAACCAGAGGAAGCAGTACCTGAATACGCTGAAAATGAAGGTGTTGATGCAATCTTTATCGGACATCGTGGACTTTCACGAAAACGTGAAAAAATGGTTGGTAGTGTAGCTAAAACCATTATTGGCCGGACATCTATGCCTGTCATCGTAATTGGTTCAAATACCACGTAACACTCCGTCTGGTATCTATTTTTCTTTTTGCAGGAGTGGCCGCTTTGCCGTTGTTAAACACTTTGACACTAAGAAAAGAGAAATAAATATGTATCTACTGACCAGAATATTAGACGTATGTTACACTACAGTTTCAAGATTGTAAAGTACGCCGTTGCATTCGTTGTTGGATTCCTGATCGGGGCCAAAGCAGTTCACGATGCATATTCAACAGTTGACGTAACGGAAATCCCTGTAACAGAGGTTGAAGAACAGGGCCAAGGTTCCGTCTCCGAATTGAATGAAAACGAGGAAGAAAACACTAATAAATAGATATCTTACTATTTTGAAGGGCGTCTAAAGTGTGAGAGTCATCTAACGAAGAAGCATCTCTTCTTCTCGTTGACGTTCATCGAGGTGTTCAGAATCCATCAACGCGTCAAGACGCCGTTCAAATTCTTCATCACTAATTTCTCCGCGTGCATACCGGCGGCGGAGGTCTTCTTGAGGATCTAATTCTTCGGGTTCAGTTTCATCCTCTTGAATAATATTTGAAATACCCGAAGAGACCCAGTACGCAACAGCCATAGTTGCGATAAGAAGAACAGCAATTCCTAATATTGGAATCAGTCGAAGGAATGCCAATCCAATAATAACCATAATGACTGCCCCTATGAGGAGTCTAAACCCATCAAGTTTCATCTGTCTGTATGGTGTTTTTCACCACAGATTTAAATGGTTAACCAGTTACCTGCTGCCATTTCAGAAGGGGTTTATGTGATCGAGAATAGCCATTGAGCTGTATACTATGGATAGGACAACCCCCCATAATAATTGAACAGTTAATCCTATACCACCTAATATAACGAGTAATGCACCAATTGACCCGAAAAAGACAGTAGCAAACGGGAGTGAAAATGCTATACTATGTAATCCAAGTCCTAGTAAGAAGGCTACAGCTGGTACTAACATCCAACCCTCACTTGTTGGTTTTGGGTAACTCAGTAGATTTCCATATTCTAAAAGACCGTACTTTGCTCCAACGGATGTTATTTTATGAATGGCACGTTGGCACCGGTTTGATGCAACCACAAGTTTGTATCCGCCTGCTTCTGTTGGAAAGACATCGACTTCTTCTCCACGTAAATCTGCCATATGATCAGGGTGGATTGAATGAGAATCAAGAAGTGAAATTAGGTCACTCTGTTCATATCCAGAAACAGTTCTCGGCCAATACATTCGGAACGTGGTTGTCTCACCTGTTTCAACTAACCGTGCTTCAATTACAACTCGTGAGCGAAATTTATTCTCTATTTTTTCTATACCTGTTATCTCTGCTTTTACCGCCTTTTTATCTGGAAGGGCTTTTTGGAAACGACTTTGAGAATCTTCTTTTTGCTCTTGGACTGAATAGTGAACTTCAGCAAGTTCTTGTTCAAGTTCTAACCATTCATCGATGTCTTCTTCAAGACTTTTGTCTTCAGCATACTGACTTAAACCGTATTCAGTATCTTCGTCAATAGTTTTTGTTTCTTCTTTGACGGTCATTTGTTGACTGGCTATAATATTTCAACGTTGATATACCCCTTGCAGTCCTTTATATTTCATTTCTTTTCAACCAGAAATAGACGCTATATTTCAGTCATTTACTCGTTGAAAATCCCAATAAAGATTCGGCGTTAAATCGGCTCAGCAGCCTGCATTTCTACGAATAACGATGGTAATAGGTGTGTCAATCTATGCTTTCAAGTATCCCCGGGTGTTATGACGGTGTAGGAAGATGGATTGCCGAGTGAAGGTAGAAGCAGCAGTAAGCGTCTATGATGTTGAGACAGTTGATGAAGCGGTGAGCATCGCCATCTCGAAAACTGGTGAAATGCTGAACCCTGATCTAAACTACGTCGACATTAACAAATCCGACAACGATGGTCGAGAGCCAGCATTTGTCGCCGCCGACGAAGGTCTCGTCGGACTTGAACTCGTGATGAAGGTGTTCAACGTTGAAGGTGATGAACACGCATCTCGTGTCGCCCGAAAAGAGATCGGACAGCAACTTTCCGATGTCCCCTTGACAGTTGTGAGTGTTGAGGAAATCGAACAGGAAGATGACTCCGACTCTGAGACTGATGGTGATGATTCAGAACCTGAAGCCCCCAATCAGAATACTGGAGTTGATTCCGACGGTGATGCTGACGAACTCCCTGAGTTTGAAGATATCGTAGACGAGTAACCCTGCATACCCAACTGAACCGTTGATTGAACAGCCCACTTGTGACAGTGTAGACTGATGCCAGTCTTTACATAAATACCCGACAAACACATTATTTAACCAGTTTGGGCGGGTATAGTATATTACTACATATGAGTTACATCCGTGCTCTTGAAAAACTTCGATACGCCGACGGCCCTGATGGATTATACGCATATCCTTCGGATGAACACGTTGTGATTATGCCGGGAGAGTCTGTCTTGAAGGCTGATTGGATTGAGATCACAATGCGTATGCTTGAACGTCAAGACGTAGATGATGAAACAATGGAAACCGTTCAATCCGCCTTAGAAGCAGAATTGATGGAAGATGTTGAACACGATGAGTCCTCAAGACAGTGGGGAAATCTCCCTGATAGTGAGTGCCCTACCTGTTTATCTGAAGTCGATTCAAATTCAGTTAACACACGGTGGGGAGACAGAATTGAAGCGAATCTTAAAGAACTCCAACAACTCTCTGAAGAATCAGAGTAATCTACTCTGCATTTGCCACGACTTTCGTTCAAGTAGGAACCCAACAGCATCAACAATTTCTGGAATATCGTATTTATCAGCGACATATAGAAGCACATTACGGTAATGACAACCTCTTTCTACCGCTTGATCAATACCCTCAATAGTTCTCCGTGGGAGGTATCCGGTCAATGCTAGTGTTGATACTTCGTGAAGGTGTCTGTCACATTTCTCTGCGTATATTGGAAGTTCTTCAGCATACATTGTATCATCTGGAAATGCTTCAATATCGTCCGTTGGAAATCCGTAGAAATTTCCAAACGCATCATGTCCCCCGTTTGGATGACTAATAGTACTTAGCACTTCCTTGTTACGTGAAACATAGACCGCCCCTGTTGTTGAATCCTCTTTGAAGGATTCGTACTCTCCCCTAAACGTATATGGTATTGAATGGTGGTCACAGACCCGTACTAATCCTGAATCCTCAACACGACGGGCGATATCTACAGGCGTTTCAGTCCCATTTCGGGGAACACCAAACCCAGTACCACGCTTTTCACCTACCAATACAAGAACAAACCAGAGCGTATCAAGTCGACTTCGACAGAGTGCATATGTTGGTGATTCTTCTGCTAACCGGGATTGGATGAATTCTCTTGCGGGTTGACCTTTAGAAAAAAGATCAACAAGTAGTGTTTCATCTCGGTCGTGTTCCTTCACCAGTGTCACTAAAATAATTTAGCATACTGTGTGAAAAACACTTTCTGTAGAAGCCGTTTCACATGAGTACTCCTGTTAACGGGTGTGTGGGCCGGCAGACGATTAGCCTATACACTACAGGATACCTAACATAGTGTGAGGTTGATGGAACCATATTGGGAGTCATCATTCGGAAAACTGTATCATTGTGATACTGAAGTGTTACTCGAAGAGTTATCACAAAATGATGTGACTATTGATTTGATATTTGCGGATCCGCCGTATAATATGGGTAAAGCAGAATGGGACATCTTTGACTCACAAGAAGAATATCTTGACTGGACTATTAACTGGGTATCAAAAGCAGGGGAAATTCTCTCTGAAACAGGCACAATGTATGTAATGGGACTTCCAGAAATCCTTGCACATATCAAAGTTCGCCTTGACTCTGAGTGTGAGTGGATTGAACATATGCGATGGTTGACGTGGCATTATCGAAACAAGCCTCAAATGCAGAATAACGGGTGGACACGGTCACAAGAATCTATACTATGGATTCAAAAAAGCGACGAGTACACGTTTAGAATGGATCGAGTCAGAATCCCGTATAATAATCACACACAGCAATACCCTGTTAGAGAGCAAGGACAAACATCTCTTTTCGGCTCCAAAGATGGATATGAATGGGATCCGAACGTGGAAGGAGCTAAACCACGAGATGTCATCGATGTTCCTACGGTTAATAATGCCAGTAATGAACGAACAGATCATCCAACGCAGAAACCTGAAGAACTCCTTCGAAAGTTCGTATGGGCATCTAGTGACAAAGGTGATCTCGTATTTGATCCATTTGGAGGGTCAGGAACTACGTACGCTGTTTCTGAACAGTTAGGCCGGAAATGGATCGGAAGTGAAGCTAACAAGAGCTATTGTGATATTATTTCAGAACGCATAGAGAATATTGAACATCGTGAGAACTCTTCATACTGGATGAAACACGATATTGATAGACGAGAACACCGCCGGAAAACAAGATACGGTAAGTAAGAGAAATGCCAAAACTCTCAGTATTTTTATACTATTCTTACTTCAATTGATATGTGTTCGCAGTTGCAGACGCCACGCCCACTACTCAAATAGAGGTTGCACAATATTGGGCATCAATTGAAGCCGAAAAAGGAGGAGAGACAATTAGTGAAGAAGAATTAGATGACTTCAATTCTCTTTACTATAACTACATTACTAAGTATGGCCCAAGTAGGGTTTCACGCGTGCTTTGGGCTGAACCAAATACAGATTGGTACCGAGTTACTGTGGATAAAGAGTCGTTCAAGCAGTTGAAAGTCCTTCCATACCCTGACGGTGCGAAATGGCGGTCAATGGCTCCTAATGATGGACGCGTAACTACTGTTGCACAAACTATTCTTGATCAAACAGAACACTCGGTAGACACTGACGGTTGTGATCCTGAATATGTACGGAACAAAGCTGATGATATGCCTGAAATAATCAAACCGTTGGTACTATTTATGCGAGCTGGTGATGATTCACCATGGATTGTAGATGGAAACCACCGGTCAACTGCATTAGCTATTCATTTTGAAAAGACCGGAGAATATCAGCCTATAGAAGCGTTTCTTGGTATCTCACGCCCACCACTATTCAGCTCTATAGTAGATCGTATCAAACACTATCTCCTTCCACCAAATAAGTGGTGAAACCAGTTTACTGGGTTAGTGAAACATTTGTTACTACTTGATCAAAGTCTTCAATTGAATCAATAGTCTTTGATGCTTCGTTAAAATGTTCCTCGACTTCATCTATTGAAATATTAAATATTTTTGCGGCATTCTGTTGATTGAACCCATACTGTTCTTGTAGAGTGTATACGTACGCTTGTTCCACACTCATAGAAAGTGTTTTAGTTATTTTATCGGCTTCGTATAGTGATTTGCCGACTGTAGACAATTCCACAGAAGAATGCTCCCCAATATCGTCTCGTACTGCCCTAGCTTGTTCACCCATCAGTCTTGAATCTTCTTCAGTAGTGAATTCAGGGACAATTAGATTTGATTCTGTCACAGTCCCAATCATAACGTTTCGTACATGGGAATAATATACTGCAAGGGTTTCATCTCTATTCTTGATGTCGACCGTACCGAAGAGAACAGCTAGTGATTCAGGAATATAGAGTGGGAAATTGTTGAACGTCTGCTCTTCAATACTAGTCATTATGCTTATTGATAGTTGTGTACAGATAATAACTATTGTTCTATGGATGTGGATTACAGAAGCAGATATCTGTGTATTTTGATACGCCGAGACTGGGATTTGAACCCAGAACCCCTTGCGGAGACACGCTCTCCAAGCGTGCGCTTTAACCAGATTCAGCCATCTCGGCTTGAAAAGTGACGGTGGGAATGGGATTTGAACCCATGAGGCCGTGAGGCCAGTTGCTTTCAAGGCAACCGCATTAGACCGCTCTGCCATCCCACCACAATCACCGTCTGAAACGGCGCACTTCGTCATAGGGTATACCCCTAATTAAGTACTGCACTTTCCGGCTGCCCATTCGATCTGGAGTTGAGCCAGTGCAGGGTGGCTCCAACACTTGCAATCGCCGGCACCACAAACAGACTCGATGCCTCTTGTAGTGTTGACGCCGTGACCCGGATTCGAACCGAGAGTCCCCATAAAAGGGATACGGAATAGCAATCCGCTAGGTATCACCAATACCCAGTCACGGCAAACGGTAAACGCTGGAGAAGGGATTCGAACCCTCGACACATACTCAGTTAGACCTTTCTGAATCCGGTTTTCAAAACCGGCGCATTAGACCACTCTGCCACCCCAGCATTGTACGATATTTTGGTGTTTTAGGCAATCCCCGGTCACGTTCCATTTGTTAACTTGGATAGTTTTTCGCGACGGGATTTGTTTTGCTTTCTTCATCAGTTGGATTCGTTTGGATTCCATCTGACATAACGCCGCGACTGGGATTCGAACCCAGAACTCCTTGCGGAGACAGGTTTAGCAAACCTGCGCCTTAACCAGATTCGGCCATCGCGGCTTGGTTGAATCCAGTATTGATTGACGTGCCCCCACCCGTCTTCAACGCCTATTAACTTACGTTTCAAGGCTTACGGGGCAGGGTCACACGCCCTCTACCGAGATGGATTCTGTTCTCGGCTCACGCCGCATCTCGGATTCGAACCGAGGAGTCTACTTACCTATGAAGGCTTTCGAGGCTGGCGTAGCAGGCCAGTGCCGTAGACCAGACTTGGCTAATGCGGCTTGGATGAATCATTTGTTTGACGCGCCCGCACCCGTATCACCTCGGTGCTTTCGTGGCGAGGCTTCATTCTGTATGGATCAGGTGCGGTCACGCGTCCTTCAAACCGAGTGATTTCTGACTCGGCTCAACGCCGTGTCTCGGATTCGAACCGAGGAGTCGTACTAACCCCGTGAAGGGTTTTCAGATGCTACCTTTCCAAGGTAGTCCCTTAGGCCACTCGGGCAACACGGCTTGGAGTTGGTCACTACCCATAGTGGGATTCGAACACCACATACCCTCCCATCAAGTTGATGGGTCAGGTAATCCACCGATGGATCAAGGCTCTCCGAGGAACGACTCTCAACCGTTCCTATTACCTTCTGTACGGGTAGCGACACGCCGAGAGGAGGATTCGAACCCCCGAGCCTACTACCCGTGATGGGGCTCGGTTCCTGTTTTCGAGACAGGCGCCTTGACCAGACTAGGCTATCCCGGCACGTCATTGTATAGAGATGAGTATGTCGGAAACAGTGAGCCCACGATTCAAATCATACCCCGCTTGACTGCTGTAATGCAGGTTATTCGGGGAGTGGTTTCCCTTCACTTGGAATTTGAGGCCGGGAAGGGACGACCCCGCAGACTGTGGCTCCCGTACGAGTTCCCCGCTTCCACCCTGTCAGGTTTAGCGGGAGATGTGACTCGCAGATGAACTAGAACGTGAGTGTGACGGGAGGCCACGTAGGTCTGCGGTCATTTGTTCTCATTTGAACTGTAGGATGCCTTTTACTTAAAGGTTTTCGTTGTGGTGTTTGTAACTCGCCTGAGCGACGGGCTAAAGTGATAATTACACGTAATATACCACAATAAATGCAGAATCGTCTAGCTGCTGGTGGGAGATATATTGTACCTAGTGAAACTCCACACAAACATCTTGCAGAGTCTGATGCAAGAGATCTACCTTTTGATAAAGATTCGGTTCATCTTGTAGTAACATCACCACCGTATTGGCAGAAGCGTGATTATGGGTTTGACGAACAGATCGGTCAAGAAAAAACAGTTGATGAATTTGTCGACACGTTACTTGATGTCCTCGATGAGCTTGAACGCGTGTTGCATCCATCTGGGTCTGTATTTCTTAATATTGGGGATACGTATCATAACAAAGAATTAGCCGGTGTTCCGGGTGTGTTCGCCCGAAAAGTTCGTGAAGAGACAGATTGGTTAGTTCGAAACGATATCATCTGGTCAAAACCCAATAGTATGCCGGATCCAAGTTCTGATAGATTAGCTCAACAACACGAGCATATTTTTCACTTAGCTCCGTGTGAGGCCTACTATTACGACTTATTTGGGTATAAGAAAGAATTTGAAGGAGGTGGTAAAGCAGGAGATGTATGGGAAATGGGTTTCGACAGGAATACTGGCGGCCATCTTGCACCATTCCCCGAGCAACTTGCTCGACGGGCAATAATTCTCGCGGCCCCACCAGCTGTCTGTAATGAGTGTGGTCAACCATATGAAAGAGTGACTGAAAGAGAAATTAGATTAGATGAGTCACGCGATCAAGCTCGACGGGCGATGGAAATATATGAAGACTCAGAATTGTCTGAAGAACACATTAAGGCTATTTGGGCTGTTGGTATCACTGATGTAGGTAAATCAAGAGAGGTTCAGGACGGTTCCGGGAGAAATAGAGATGAAATAGAGGAATTAGCAGGCGAAGCAAAAGAAGTACTTGGGGGGTATTTTAGAGAATTCACATATCCAAAGAGAAAAACTACTGGTTGGAAAAAAGCGTGTGAATGTGATACGAGTGTTAATCAAACATCCCCGGGAACAGTTCTTGATCCGTTCACAGGAACTGGGACGACAGTTGAGGTTGCACTTCGGAATGGGTTAAACGCGTATGGGACTGACTTAGAAATTCCAGATATCGATGCAGAACCATTAGAGAATATGCAAGTTGGTCTTAACTATAACGAATTAACAATAGATGATTGAAACAAGTTTTAATTTCAATACAGTATGCTGCTACTAAATGTGGTGAGAAGTGAAGTTTTACCTTACAGAGCGGATAGATGTATTCAGTGAGTAAGGAGAAAACCATTCAACGCCGCTCAGAATCTAGGCGGCGGAAGCAGGACTCTATCGATGTTGATGGGGAAGACGAAGTCGTCACCTATCTACAAGATATTACAGAAACAGAAGAAACACTTGACTCCATTACGTTTAATGCCGATATTGAATACGACACAGTTGGTGAAGTGACAGAGGCAGAAGTGATATTTGATGCTGATGATGAACTCCGTCAGCGTGCTTCCCTGCCTACAGATGACCAATTGGATGTTACTCATTCAATGAACCGGACATTTGGGAAGGCTTTCGGAGCAGATGATGACTGGATGACTCAAATTCCTGTTATTAGAATTGAATTTGAACTCCCACAAGGTGACACGGTTGACGAAGTGTTCAAAGCTCCCGTATGGGATACTGATTCTGGTTTATTCAACCTCTGTGAAGCTATTGGGTATGTCCCGGGATCAGGAGATACCTTTGTTGGTTCTCAAATTCCGCTCAAAGATACTAATGACGGGTGGAAAATCGTCCTACCTAGTCGGCAACATTTCAAAGATGAGAGTGAAGATAATCAAAAAGAGCAACATGAAGGAGAGCTAATAGCAAACACCCCTGATATTGTCAAAGCTGGATTTATTAGTACTGTTTTGTTTATGTTCTTCCTTGTTGTGAGTAGTTCATTCGCTCAAGTCGGATTTCTTGGATTGATTGGGTTCACTGCTGTTCCTATTGTCGGATATATGGCTTTCAAATATTACTACGAATGATTCACACCGCTGTTATCAGGTTTTCTCTGAGATATGTTTGATGGTGCAGCTAATCAAAGAATACCGATTTAATGATGGGTGTCAATAGTATGTAGTAATGAGTGATGAGATTTCTTCGTCGGTAGATGATTACCTTGAACAAATCAGACTAACAGAGAAGGCGTGGGAAAGTGATTATTCAAGTCCAGTTGGGCGGATTACGGATGTGTTCTTCGCTAATCCTGCTGACGAAGAAATAGATACACTTCAAAATAAAGTAAGGGAATTACGGAATGACGATGATTTCAATGGGAAATTTGCCCCGTGGGTCGTCAAGGAGATGATGGATGATTTTAAAGAAGATATCCGTATAACAAAGCAGTCTGATGGGAATCCAATCGTCTTTATCGTTGAGTTGCCTAACGGACAGACGTTTGGAGATATATTTGAACGACCGCGGACAACTAACGATCGGTTCTTCGCAATATGTGACAAGCTTGGGGTCGATGTCGAAATAATAGACGAACTTGACTCAGACGTATTTATTGGAAATATTGTTCCAGTTACGTCGAAAGGAGTACGATGGAGAATTGACACACACTCTTTGTAATCGACTCTTAAAGTCTACGTCAATTTCAAAATCTGTTCAATACCCGTTGCGGCCTCTTTGACTTTATTTTGTGGTGTATCACTTTTCAACCTGATAGAACCTGAACCCGCCTGAGCGTGTCCACCTCCTCCTGTTGCGAAGGCTACTCTGCCGGCACTATCATCAGATGAACGGAAACCAATACGTGATTTGTCGTCGTTAGTGAATGGGAAAACGTTAGCAACAAGATCAACATCAAAATGTTCCATAAATTGATGGCAAACACGGTTTGTATCTGCGTGGCCGTACACAGTCATAAAGTCAACCCCGTCAACACTCCTCTGGTCGTGAAGATCTGGCTCCGAAAGAAGAACATCTGTTCTCAGCCATTTTTCACAATTCAACCGTTTCAACGCGTCAAAGAGAGATGGGTCAGACAAGATTCCAGTTCCCTCTTGTGTAAACCTTTCAACGAGGATATCTCGATCGAAAATATCGGCGGCAATAGAAAGCAATCCATACCGTTGGAATTTTGGATGTGATGACCGCCAGCAGTCACGAATTCCTGCAGCTTCAGCCAGAGCAGCAATATGGCTATCTGGTGTATCAATATCTTCCTGCAACACAATTTCTGTAGTTGATTTATATGATTCGTGGGCATAGTCAACTGTATTGCTGATGTTCGGGTTATACGGGTGATGATCCCGAATAGAAACATTGTGGAACCGCTCTAAGTAACGATTCCACGATGTCTGTGGTTGCATATCCACGATATACACTGGACAGTCAGGAATCTCAACTGCGACACGGTGGAGTACATCTTCAACAGGTGTCCCACTATGATCTGCGTAGAGAAGTTTTACGTTATCATACTGGTAATTGTACAGACTTGCTGTAGCCACTCCGTCCAGATCGATATGACTGATTACAATTGCATCATACTCCCCACTCCCAATACCATCAAAGTCATTATCTGGACTTTTAGAACTATCTCGAAATGAGGGGTGAATCTTTGGCGCAGATAATGTATACCCGCCAATATTGCTACATCCATCATAGACTGCCTCGACACATCGTTCACGAAACGCTACAGGGCCATCAGGCCACGAGAGATACTTTTCGTCCGGTGTGACCATTTTGAAATGGCTCACTTTGCTTTGGCTCACTATACTGCCGTATGTGGTGTTTTATGTTTGTATCTATCGTCAGCGGTGGTCACAGTGAAGTCACTAATTAAAAGTAAACCAACATAGATTTCGTCGCGGGGCAACAAAGAAATTGTTGTTCTAAATCTCGTCAACGTGTTCGACACCCTGCTTAGAGACGTTTGCCTCTGTAATTTCGTCAGGCATCCAATCGGGGCCATCATCAGGTGCAACCTCCTGCCAAGCCCACGCCTCATAGACGTGGACTCTATCGGTACCTCGTTCGCGCAGGCGGACAGGATGACGAGTAGCTTCTTCTTCGCTTGGAGCTACATCATCAAGTCGTCGGGCTGCTTTAAGGGCAGCCTGTCGCGGAGTGCGACCAGAGAAGACACTATCTTCATCACCATCCTCGTCTCGCAGTGCAAAGTTACGTTCTTCGGGCATTGCATGCCGTGCTTACACGTCAAATGGTATAAATTCATCCATTGAACCCCCCGCTGTGCCCCGGTTTACCCTTGACAAAGACATAAAAGGTTTTTATTTCACTTCATCTTAACCGGTACAAACTTGTTTAGCGGTGTTTCAGTCATCAGGATAATCTCGCACGCGGACATATCTGATAATTCCCATAATGAAAACTCTGTACATTCGTTTGAGTGAAGGGCTAAATTTAGCAGTTACACCAATGTAGGTCACTGTTGCAACCATTACTGCAAAAATAACTGACACTAATCCCCCCGGACTGAGCGTGAAGGCAACAAAGGTGGTCACAATTACAGCGATACTGGCAACAACTTGAGCCAGAATAATCTCACGGTCAACGAAATCATTGAATTCTTTCCGGGCGAAGGAAAACAGTAGTACAAAGCCCAATACTTCAATAAGGAAACTACCAAGAAGTGCCCCAAGCAGTCCGTATTGTGTTGCCGCTAAGTAAATTACAGGAAGATAAAACACTAACTGAATGAGTCTTACAATCGTTGGTATTCGTGGTTGATCAATTCCATTAAATGCAGCAGAGAATTGTGACTTGTATACACTAAAAGTACTATACGCCGCAATAAGAATAAGGAACGATGCAGTCCCTTCAAATTCTGCTCCATAAATAATCGGCATCAATTCTGGAATAGCAATTGCGATTGCTAGTATTGGTAGGCCAATTATTCCAGCAAATGACATTCCTGTTTTGAGGGGTGCATCAATTGAACGATTGATTGATTTGTTATTACTCGTTTTAACGATAATGGGCTGTGCGAGAGCCGGGCCAACAACAGTACCTAACAGAACAATATCAGCTGCTGCTGAGAAGTATCCAAGTGCAGCAGGGCCTACAAGAAGATAGATCGCTATCGTGTCACTATATCCGTAAGCCGTACCAAGGAATTCACCGGGGACACTCCACTTTGCGAAAGAACCAATTCGTTCTGCAACCATCCACGATGGAATAGCAGGAAAGGTTCCTACGAGAATAAAACCAATGACAGCAGTAACAAGTGAACCAATAAATACTGCAACAAGCAAAGCAATAAGTCCATATCCACTCCATAATACAACAACCTGTAATGCCAGTATTAGACTTCGACTTAATGGATCAAGCCATATTGAATTTGCAGGTTGCCCAATAGCTGCGTACAGGTGTTTGCTAATATCGAGAAGTCCGTATGCTTGGAATCCTACCAAAACGATATACGCAGTAGTTGTTTCAACCGGGATGTATTGGGGGAAGTAATGGATTAGTATTACCGCTGGAATCATTGTCCCAATAATAAAAATAACGTGGAATATGAGCGCAGCGCCAATGTATTCAGCATCATTCGTATCAGCCTCGCTTACGCGTTTTTTGAAGGCTTCACCAACACCGTTCGTGAATATTGTTGCCGCTTTAACGATAGTGAATAGGAAACTGTACGTCCCGAGATCTTCAGCTCCAAGGAGCCGAGCAATTAACACAGTCGCAATAAATTGTACCAGATTTTTTAGTATCTTTCCCGGTAGTCCGCGACGTGCTTCAGCGCCGACATCAAATTCAATAGTCCTACCCATTTCTGAATAAGTCGTTATAAAATCGAACGACAGGGATAGGTTTAGATGTGTCCCGTATTTGACGTTTTGTTATTTAAACTGGTTGTAGACACTCACCATTATCGAAGAAGATGACAGAAGAAGATTTTATTTAGCGTTCGTCACTATCCAATCGTCGGAGTTGATCTCCACGGACTGTAACCGGAATTGGGACAGTTGCCTCATGAAGTTCAACAGTGACTTGTTCATTTCCTTCATCAATACGCTGAACTTGTGCTCGTTCCCCTTGAAACGGGCCATCGGTCAACTCGACCAGATCGTTTTCAGAAATGTTCTCGACATCTGACGAGGGTTCAAGGAAATGTTCGATTTCAGCAATACCCATTGGGTCTTGGATAACCCCATTGGCGTGTGGAATTTCTTCAAGGATACGTTCAATTGGTGAAGTTGAATCAGCTTCGACCATAACGTAACTCGTCATATCTTCTGGTGAGATGACTGCGTGGATACCTTCGGCTTCTTTATCTCCAATCATTTCTGCCACCGTATTCTCTTGCTTTGCCGTGGTTTTTACTGCGTAGATCATCGTCTTATTATTAAGCATTCAGGCGTGCAGGGGTAAATATCCATCATCTGCCGACATATGAATCGCCTCGAGGTCAAACCCCGGGGCATTCTCCTATACTGATTGTAAAATGTAGCAATGAGATGACTACTATCCATCTAGTTCGGTAAAGTAGTAGTAAACTGTTCGTCCAATAAGAACCATCCCACCTAGTTGAATAACAGATGTACTCTCAATGCTGATTCCGATTCCCAGAATGATAACTGGAACCACCCACGCAAGAAAACTAATTATTTCTTTTACGTTATACTGCTCTGCTGAAGGGGCCATACTTACACAAGTATAGAGCGGGGTGGTTTGTAATTCGTTTGGTGTTTAAGGTGTTATTCACCCGAAAACTTATTCAAGTAGTATTTCAACGGCCTCAATTTCCCGTGTAAGTGTTGAATCACCTGTCTCATCACGTGCGTGTCTGAGTTCTTCCAGTAACGACTGGAACTCTTCTTGCGACTCTACAGGGTTTTTGATGGGTGTGGAACGGTGTTCCCATCGGTCAAGGTCATCCGAGTCACCATCATATTCTTCCGCAGTCCAATCTTGCAAGACATCCAGATATCGAGCAAGTGCAACTGCTTTTCGAACACTACTATTAGCGAAGTATTCAGGTTCGATATCCTCAAAGTCAGGTGTGACCATATCACCGACTTCAGTTCCATCACGAAGTGTCCAACTTGCTTTAACGGTCACTGATGGATCTGGTTTTGTCCGCTCTAATTTGACCATCATAATACTACCCTTAGACCCACCGCTTTCATCTGGAGGTGATGGGAACAATGTTGAAACGTGAAGAAGTTCATCAGTTGTACTCGGAGTACCATAGGAACCAATTACCTCGTACCCATCGACTTCAAGGTCAAGACGAAGGTCGTATACAAGAGGTGTTACCATATAATCAAACTCTTCAGCAAGCCGTTTGCGGAATTCATCAGGACTATGGATGAAGTAATGGTTTGCACCCTTCACATCACTAATTTTACTCCCGAGTTCTGGATTAGTATCAAGACCAACACCCACGAATGTCGTATGAATACCCTTGTTAGCAGCTGATTCAAATTCATCAACAAGATCGTCTTCGGATGTCTGACCTCTATTGGGCATCTCGTCAGTAAGGAAAATCACTCTTGATTCTCGTTCTGATTCGTCGTATTCTTCAGTTCGTTCTTGAAGCATTTCTACACCAGAACGGAACCCAGACGAAAGATCAGTTCCACCACCATCCTTGAGTTCGGAAATATGGCTACGAATTGCATCCATATCCGTTGATTCAACGGGGCGCAGTGGTTTTGCACGACGTGCAGAGTTGTCATAGATAATTATTCCAAGATGATCCTCATCACGGAGCTGCTCAGTGAGAGCCTGTACAGCATCAATAGTGGCCTCCATTTTGGTCATCTCATTACTGTCTGCTTGTGGATTATCATAATAGTAGTCGCTAAATCCAGAACCCATTGAGCCGGAAACATCAATAACAATAGATAGATCAAGCGGCTTGCGTTCGAAATCATCAACCGTCATATTAGAATTAAGACCCACTGCAAGATATTCTTCGTATTCACCTGTTACAGGATTACGCGTTTCTGCACGTGCGTAACTGGGATAGAATAACGCATCTTTCTTTGGATTCTCATCAGGAACATCAAAATAATAATCATAAAATAGCCCTTCAGGACTAATACTCTCCGGGTGTGGAACCTTCCCTTTTCGAATATTGTCACGTGCATTGTTGAAGTCTTTTTCACCACCAGTTGCAAACCCGATATTTTCTGAACTATCGACTGATGAGAGGCTTCTTGAACTTGTCTCTACATCAGTAATTGATCCATCCTCTGTAACAGAATCAATTGATTGTTGAGAAAGTGAGCGGAATCGTTCTACTGAATTTCCAACTGAGGAACTCTGTGAGGAAAAATGAGTTCCACCGATATTGGAATTGGAGGGGTTCGAACCAAATGTTCTCTGGGAATCTTGCGGTGTGAAGAGGTTGTCTCGTGGGAGTAACCAGTCATCAAGGTTTGACGATTCACCGCGTTCGTCCCATACTCCATCCTCATCAACAATGACCGGGGCGACATCTCGACGGACTGGATGGACAAAGTACCACGTATCCTCGTCAAGGTCATGGGAACTACCAGAACGATCTTCTAACGTGATTGTCTTGTCGTCAACAGTCGTTGCTGAAACTGTAGGAGTAAGTGTGTCTGTATCCACGCTATCAACTCGAACAAGTAGAGCGTGAACAGGGTTATTTCGCAGACGCATTATAGTGATTATTTTGTGAGGGACGGTTAAGATGTTTTGGGCAGAGGTTGTGATTCAAAGGCGGTCACAAATAGTCTTTAAATACTGATGGGTTAACTATGAGATATATGACGGAGTTAGAGGAGCTTCCAACTACTAAAAGTGGGGCAATTAAAAAGCAGAACGCTATGAAATGGCTAAACAGTCTTGATGAACCCGATAAAGAAAGTATGAAAAAGTCGATTGTGGCGAAACCATATCATCATACAGGATCGACATATGCTGAAGATATCTCTACAATCCGTTTGACCGGTGATGCTGAGTTCATAACTGAAGTAGCAAAAATGTTCAAGTGGATGATTGAATTTGAACGGGCATTGACACGGTTAGAAATCAACTTGAAGCAGCTGGAAAATGATGACGGAGAACTCACTGACAACTATGCATTGTATCTTTCAGCGGCAGAACGCGGAGGATAGTTCATTCTTCTACGCAGGCTATCTTTCTTCAAGGAGAGAATCCCGCCGTTCACGTCGGGCGTGAATCCGACAACGCCTCTACAACTCACGTCCAGCAGTGATGCGGATATTTAAGTAGAATCGTAGTGTAGTATGACGTACACCGAGGCGGTCACACCGCCCTGTTCAAATGCACAATATCGGGACTCCGAGACCTAGAACGTTCGAGACACACTCTCGAACCGCTGTAGTGTCTTGGGTAACAAGATAACTCCGAGTCCCCCTGCCGGGGATAGGAGTAACGGCGGTGTGGCCCCGCCATCGGCCCGTCATACCGACTGGTCGTAAACCAGCAAATATCCCAACCCAGCGGTGCGGTGCCGTGGGAAGCCTCGCCGTTTACGGCGAGGAGGAGGTCACGCCCACGGTTCCTCAATATTTCGGGCGTTATTGGGTATGTGGTAGAACTGGTACACTCCCGGTGAAATTGGGAGAGTCATTTCATCAACATCGTCACGTCCTAATGTTAGTTCAGTTCTTTCAGGAAGGCACACCCGCAAGGCCACTTTTCCTTCGTTATCCCAATCTGGATGGACATCACCACGCTCGATTGAAACTATGTTTTCACCCAACTGAAATCCAAACGATGTGAGATTATCAATAGTACTCTTTTTTGATTCAACCCATCGTTCATCAAGTCTATCGTGGTAATCTGATTCTATGAGGGCAGACTGTAGATCTTGTTCAATAATATTTTCAAGCGATTTTGCAATTTTTCTCGTATTAACAGTGTCAAAGAGATCATCGATCCCAACAAATTCTTTGAGTAGGCCAATCTCTTCTTGTTTTGACTCACCTTGATACAGTATTCTGGGAGATGGATGTCCCCCATCCGTAACGACATACTGAGTCGTATTTGAGACTGTGTGTTGATTCTCATTACCTACGCGTACATCAATTTCAAATTTATCAGTGAACCATTCAGGGTATTCAGTTTCAATATATTCAGTAATAATGCTCTCTGCAATTGACTCTTCAAAATCGGAAACTGGTGGCGTTAATATATTGATTGCCTCATTTCTCCCTCCAACTTTGGATACTGCTAAACGCCCCAGTAACTGTAGTCTAGTTTCTTGGTCAATATCAATATGAGACACTTCTTTTGATGAAAGCTTCTTATCGAACCCGAGCGCGTCGAAGATATCTTCTCGTTCTATATCGTACCCTTTGAGTTTTCTCGAAGATACAATATGAACAAAATAATCACCAGTTTCATCTTCACCAACTACATATGTATCGTGGGAACCCCACCTTTCTTCAGGATTAATGACGAATATATCGTTATCAGCATAATGGAGTGAGTACCCATTGTGATTGATTAGTTTAGTTAATGCAGGATCATCAGTGACGTACTTGTAGTTAGTTCGACTTGGTGTGAACAGATCTTCCTGCTTGTCGAAGAAATCAACGCCGTAAGCGGCAGCAACAGCTCTCTTGTGCTCATCTTCGACTAGCGCAGCACAAATATCATACAATTCTGCTTCAGTGGTATACCGGTACCACAAATCTTGATAATCTTCTGCTTGTGCCCGTAGATGTCTCCAATTTGGAAGTGGTTCACCTGTTATTTCTCTAGAAAATCCATCGGCTGAATCGATTAGATCATCAAGAATAGGTGATCGTGGGGGGAGATTTGATGGTGTATCACAATTAATGTGTTTTGCCGTTGTAACCCCTCTATCAGTATGGTACTTAATTTTCAAAACCTGTGATTCGATTACACATTGTTTGTGTGGGTTGTGAAAATCAATAGTTAGATGTTCGTGATAGAAGTGTTTCAACCGACCCGGTTTGTGCTTACTCTCAAAAGCCTCTGACGCCGCGTTCTCAAGCGATTCTTTAAGCAAACGATGGAATGACCGCCATTCACTCCGAAGTTCTCTATAGACGGACATCGCTTATCTACCAGTTACAACTGAGGAGAGTTATATCTTCTATTGCAGCATGTTCATTCACGATGTTTTCATTTGTTCACAAACCATAACGAGACGTATTGAATGTTAGATGAACTTCCAGAGGAAGATATTGGGATTCGATTAGGATCAAGGACAACGTATGGGGCGTGGAGAATACGTGATGAGATAGAAAAGAAATATAATATTGATTGTCCTGAATGGCTTGAGGAGACACCGTATGCAGGCGGTGATTGGGAACTGGTACGAGAAATAACTCCAACGTTAGGGTTGTACAGACATCCACCAACACTTCTTAGTGAAACTCCGTCACCATCGACACATAGACCGGCAACTGTTTTTGAAAATGAATTACACGAGATGACTGAAGCAGCTATTCCATTACTCGAAGAGCTATTTGACTCCGATGCAGTTGTTACTGAAATGCCGTACGCGTCTAACTTTAGAACTGATCTGGTCTTCTGTCAAGTAGACTCTGAAAAGCTCAAACGGCGAATTGCAATCACTGGTGATACAGTACCACTCAACGAAGAGTGGAGATATCTCAAAGCACATCGATACCTCCGCGATCGCGCGCCAATAACTTACAACGAATTTATTGAAGGCCCCGGGCCATACGTGGAGCAAACAAGCAAACAAGTATGGAACTGGCTTGACCAAAGAAATCTCATTGCTTCTGCCGGCAGAGAGTTTTACACAGTACTTGACTATCCAATTCACGTTACAGCCCATGCAGTTGAGTTGAAACGCAGAGACTGGAAAAAGGCACTCGAACAAGTTCAACGGTCAACTCATCCAGCTCAACACACAGATCACTGGGCGTCTAATAGAAATCCCAAAAAGTACGGCTATGCAGATTACCAATGGGTTGGCATTGACGCCGGACAAATTCCAAATGTATTAGAACATATTGACGAGTTTGAAAAGACTGGTGTTGGACTTCTTGGTATAGATAATGGTGGTGTCGTTAAATTAGTTGAAGCAGAGAAAAAAGACCCATATGAACGCTCAATTGACCGTGAACATATTAATGAAAAGTCACTCGCTCAAATTGATGAGGTTGACTTCGACGTTGATAATGTTGAGACACCAACACAATCGCAAATGCAACTCACGAATTTTTAACTGTGATGCAGTTCGTTTATTTTCATGTAATTCAAAAGTGGCTATATGGGAGATACGATTGCAGAATCAAATAATACACTACCATTGACGTGTGAAGTATGTGGAACCGAAAGAGATACTCAAGGATACACGCTTGAAGTCGTTAGTGATGGGGAAGAAATCCGAGAATCCGAGTGGTATTTTCATATAGGCGGTGTCGATGATATTGACGATGAAACAGGTGTTATCAATAACCCCACAATCTATTCTTTTTGTCCGGAATGTGCTCCAGAAACTGCTCCAGATGTTGATGGGGATAACTTCACTATTGAAGGATTGATTGACGAATTAAAGGATGATTAGCTGAACTTCTATCCGTTGGGAGTACAGTGTCAGATAGGCCAATAGAGCTTCTGAAAATTATATTTCAATAGTTAGGTATCGTATCAATTCCACCAATACGGTGTGGATCATAGGCAATATAATATGCATCAGCATCATCGCTATAATACTCTTCAACTGTTTTCAAGTGTTCAAATCCAATACGGTTGTAAAACCCAATTGCGTTTGTATTTGTTGTTCTCACGTGACAAGTTAATGCACCGTGATCATCAACAAGCCAGTCAATCAACTTCTTCCCATACCCTTCACCGTGATGTTCGGGAGTGACTGCTATAAAGAGAAGATACCCTTTATCACCAATAATAGAAAAACCAATAAGTTCGTTTGTTTGTGGGTTTAGATATTGATAGACAACTCCTGACTCATAGATATGGAAGAAAAAGTCACGGGACTGGTAGAAGATCTCTTGGCGCTGTCGAATCTTCTCTTTTATTCTCCAAGCTTCACTAATCCTTTCGGTCGAACCAGCTCCAACAATATTTTTGTGTACCTCTGCACTCACTGTATGTGTACTGTTTCTACCTCGTCATTTAAGTGTTTTAGTAGAGAGCTGCATAAATAAGGGTCAAACGATGATGTCTTTTAGTCACTCGGCTCATAGGTGTATAGTATGAAATCAGTCGCTCGTGGTGATGTTCTCATTGCAATTCCCCACGACGACTCATTCCGGACGTACGATGTCTACGGTATCCGAATGACAACGGGAAACCACGTCGTGTATAATTGGCTTAGACAATTGTATAGTCAAGGAAAATCACGTATTCTACTCGGTAACAGGCCGTCTGATGTTGTTGAACAAATTATCAGCAGTATTGGTGAGGAGTACATAGATAGTTGGAAAGTCGTCGCATTAGGAATTAGTGAAGAGAGGCTTTTTACGGATATTGAAGTGAATTTTCCGTTAGCCCGAATGCTCTACATTCTACGCGGCGGGAAATTCGATACCTATTATCCACTATGGCTCGATGTTGACTATGATAGATTCCTTCTTACCGGTGATGGTGGACAGATACTCACATTTCCGAAAAACCAAACTACAACAGATGAGAAAGAGTTCTTGGCTAATTTTATGAAGTACACGAAGACAGCTTCTAAAGTCAATTTTGATCAAGGTGGAATCAACTTTGAAACATTTATTGCAGCAATTATAGCTGGTGCAAGATGTGCAGAAGGAGGAACAAAAATTCTGGTGGGTGGTCGGAGAGGAATCCTTGCGGAAACTGAAACTGACTGGGTCGTCATCAGATATCGACGTGCTCCAACAACCGCCACTGTTGAAGGGATGTTTATCAAACTTCCACTTAATGATGCATCAATCAATAATGTATATCGTGAGATTGTTCGACGGACTGAATCTATCAGGGTGAAGTCAGCCCGTAAATTTGCAGATATAGAACCAGAAGAGGCACAGAACAAGTTCACTACTCAAATCAGAAATTCACTCGGGCCGTTAATACCAGAGTATTACGATTAATCTCAATAGCGTAGTGAAATCAAACAAGTTCTTCTAGTCAATTCACAAATAACAATATGAATGACTGAGGTTGAAGAGCAGACAGATGATAATACATCCAGCGTATGGATTATTGTAGTTCAATCAATTCTTATTGCAGGGGTTATGGCGACAGCGGTGATATCTGCTTCGTATATCAATCCGAGTCGTATTTTGAATGTTCAAATAGTATTCTTTGCCACACCGTTCATATTGTGGGGGATAACACGATTTAATATTCCTATGCGGAAGTGGGTAGTATTCAATATTGCTGGCCTATCTATGGGCGTAGTTGCAGCAACTTATATCGGAATGATGTTGGATATCTGGATGGTACTTATCGCGTTTATTTTTCTTCTCATCTATGATATTGTTGCAGTTCACAAGACAGATGTAATGGAATCGTTGGGAAATGGTGCATTCGCTCTCAATCTACCCATGTTGATCGTCATTCCACATTCACTCTCATTCTCACTTGATGACCTTCGAGAAGAGATTAGTGAATTAGGCTTGTCAAAAGAAGCATCTAAAGAATCAACACGTTGCAGCATTATTGGTGTCGGTGATTTAGCTGTACCGGGAGTTTTAGCAGTATCCGCATTAGAAGTTTCAGCGTCATGGGCGACACTATATGGGAACGGTATTCCCCTCGGTTCTATTGGAGCAATTATTGGGGCTGTGATTGGAATGGTTGCATTACAACTATACCTCAATAATGGAATGGTTGCTGGAATGATCACACTCGTTCCAAGTACAATTACGGGCTATTTCGTTGGTTCATTGATTGCTGGAGCGACAGTTACAGCAATCGTTGGTTTCTGAACCCAATACAGATTTCAGACATCGTATTGCAGTCGAATGGTTTTGAGAAAGAACTGAACCACTCCATTTTTAACATATATCCCTGTTGAGACCGTATAGGATACTACTTGAATGAGTTTTGAAGATAGCGAAGACAACAGTTCTACTGATGACTATGGTGCTGGTGAGATTGATGTTCTAGAAGGATTAGAACACGTTCGGAAACGTCCAGCGATGTATATCGGGTCAACCGATATTCGAGGGTTCCATCACCTTGTCTATGAGGTTGTGGATAACTCAATCGACGAAGCACTAGCTGGATACTGTGACGAAATTGATGTTACGATTCACGATGACGGGAGTATCTCAATTAAAGACGATGGACGTGGTATTCCTGTTGATCAGCACGAAGATCATGATGCATCAGCAGTCGAGGTTATCTTGACTGTTTTGCACGCTGGTGGAAAGTTTGACTCCAAATCGTACAAAGTTTCAGGTGGACTTCACGGCGTGGGTGTCTCTGTAGTTAATGCCCTTTCAACGTATCTTGAAGTCACTGTTCAACGTGATGGTGCAGTCTGGAACCAGACATTCGAACGTGGAGCACCACAAAAAGACCTTGAACGAGTACGTGATCTAGAGAATGGTGAAACATCAGGGACAGAAATTCGATTTATCCCTGACACAGAAATCTTCGGTGAAGGCAATGAATTCTCAGCCCAGACACTCTCCGACAGACTTCGTGAGTTGGCATTTCTTAACTCCGGGGTGAAAATCAGTATTGTTGACGAACGTCCCGATTCAGATTATGAAGGTGAAGAATTCTTCTATGAAGGTGGGATTAAAGAGTACGTTCGATACCTAAACGAAACGCGTTCACCACTTCATGATGACGTGATCTACTTTGAAAATTCTGAAGGAGATATTGCCGTCCAAGTCGCATTGCAGGTAACTGACGATGTACAGGAGTCTGTCCATTCGTTCGCTAACAACATTAACACCAGAGAAGGTGGAAAACATCTCACTGGATTCAAAACCGCTCTGACGCGGACTGTGAACACGTACGCGGAAGAACACGGGCTATTCAATGGTCTCGAAAAGAATCTCACAGGTGGAGACGTCCGTGAAGGAATGACTGCTGTCATCTCTATGAAACACCCCGACCCACAATTCGAAGGGCAGACTAAAACGAAACTGGGGAATGATGATGCACGAAGTGTAACGGAAACAACGGTGTATGACGAACTCTCAAAATACTTTGAGGAAAACCCTGATGTAGCAGAAGTAATTGTTAGCAAAGCAGTTGAAGCAGCCAAAGCACGGAAGGCAGCCAAAGAAGCAGAGAAACTAACAAGAAGAAAAGATAAACTTGGCTCGACCAGTCTCCCCGGTAAACTCGCAGATTGTCAGACAAGAGACCCCAGCGACGCCGAATTGTTTATTGTGGAGGGTGACAGTGCCGGCGGAAGTACCAAACAAGCAAGAAATCCAAATAACCAAGCAGTCATCCCAATTAAGGGGAAAATCCTGAACGTTGAAAAACATCGTTTAGAACGAATTCTCCAGAATAACGAAATCCGTTCATTGATTCAAGCAATTGGTGCTGGTATTGGAGATGAGTTCAATATTGATGATGTGAGGTATGAAAACATCATTATTATGACAGACGCTGATGCTGACGGGGCTCACATCCGTACTCTACTCATTACATTCTTCTACCGTCATATGCCTGAGCTCTTAGAAAACGGTTACATTTACTCCGCCCAACCGCCACTATACCGCCTCAAGTACAACGGGAATACATACGACGTAATGACTGAGGAAGATCGAGAACGGATTGTAGAAGAGAAGTGTAATGGTAGCCCAACTCAGGTTCAGCGGTTCAAGGGTCTGGGAGAAATGAACCCACAACAACTGTGGGATACAACAATGGATCCAGAGACACGTATTCTCCGAAAAATCACAATTGAAGATGCAGCAGCAGTCGACAAGATGTGTAGTACACTAATGGGAAGCTCTGTTCAACCACGGAAAGAGTTTATCGAAAAGCATGCGGAGGACGCTGACTGGATTGACATTTAGGAGTCATCCGTATATGCATATCACTTTTCGATATGCACTACTAATATAGGGATAGTGACAGTTATTGAAATTAACAATGTCTCCAAATCATACGGAGACACAAAGGCACTCAACGATCTTTCGTTGGATGTTGGAACTGGAGAAGTATTCGGGTTTCTTGGGCCAAATGGGGCAGGTAAAACAACGACGATCAAAGTTCTTACTGGACATATAACGCCGGATTCAGGGTCAGTATCTGTTCTTGGAATAGACCCAACAAAGAACGGTATTGATGTACGGGAGAAAACAGGCATCCTCCCTGAAAAGCAGTCGCCGTTCAATTACCTCACCCCTCGAGGACATCTACAACTAGTTGGTGATATCCGAGATATGGATGATGATGTAGTTGAAGAACGAATTAACGAGTGGGCTGAAAGATTAGCGTTTGAAGACAAACTAGATACGTTGAACAATGATTTGTCAAGGGGTCAACAGCAGAAAGTAATGATCACACAGGCGTTCATCCACGAACCAGAACTCGTGTTTATAGATGAACCACTTGCTAACCTTGACCCAATTATGCAAGAACAAATGAAAGAATACATTACAGGGTATGTTGATGGTGGACGTACAATATTCCTTTCAACTCATCATATTGAAGTAGCTGAACAAATCTGTGATCGGGTGGGAATTATTGATAGTGGTAGTCTTGTTGCAACGCGTAATACTGATGAGTTAGACGAAGGACAATTGATTGAAACCTTCATCGATGATGTTTCAGAAAGTAATTCACGGTGAAACTATGATCGGGAAACTTGATTTCAAAATATTATCGAAAATGCTGACCGAAGAGTGGAGGATTCATACAGATCTATTCGGTGGAATCCGATTTGCTCTCTTCCCAGTTGTAATTCTTCTGCTTGGAGCAACTACAGTATGGACACTTCTCTTTGCAGGTGTGGAAACAGCTACTATTGTCGTGGCTGTTCACCTTCTTGTGTTCTTATTCGGTCTTCACACAGGTTCAATTGGGTTTATTGGAAGTGAAGCGATTAAAGACCTCCTTGGAGATATCACATATATTGCGTTCGGGGCTGAAATGCTTCCATTATCGAAACAGCGACTTCTTGGTATCTTTATTGTTAAAGATGCGATTTATTATTCGCTATTATTTCTTACACCAGTCGTTTTGTCATTGACGCCGGCGATAGTAGATGGAAGTCTTACAGTGGCAGAGATGTTCATTCTGTGGGTTTCGTTTATTGGAACCTTCCTTCTTGGTGCTGCAACGACGATTGCGCTTATTGGGCTCACTACACGCGGCGTTAGCGGTAAACTGGTCTCGATTGTGTTAGCTGTAACTATTGGCGGGGCGTTTCTGTTGAATATAGATATCAGTCAGTTTACTCCGTACGGGTTCTATACAGACCCATCAGTACTTACAGCACTCACAGGGTTTGTACCAATTCCTATTGTTGGAATACTCGGAGTGGCTGTCTTTGACTTTTCATCACCACCGAAAGAACGCACCACTGGTCGTGATTACAAATCAGTCAGTGGTTTGTTTCCCGGTGAAAATCCATTAATGACGAAAACGCTCATTGACCTCATCAGAAGTAGCGGAGGTGTGATGAAAGTGATGTTCTCAGGAGGGATCATTTTCCTCGTCAGTATTGGACTCATCTGGATGGTAGAGCAATTCCTTATCGGTGATCCGTCGACACCGATATCAATGGCTGCGATGCTCTCACTAATGGCGTTCACCACGTACAACTGGCTGACTCAGTTTGATGCGATTGAAGACTACTTCATTTACCCTGTTGATGAAGGTGACGTGTACCGTGAGAAGTTTATTGCATTCCTCTTAGTCTCAATTCCGTCTGGGTTGTTCTACTACGCGTTGACTCTCATCTTGTATGAAGGAACATTCGGAGAAATTTTGGCAGGTGTTGTAATCGTTATTGGAGTCCAAATCTACCTCTTTGGTGTTACAGTCAGACTCGCAGGTATGTCACCGAACGAGTTCCTCTTTGACACACTCAAATTCTCGCTATTCACAATTGCAGTCTCCTGTATTCTTGTCCCAATCCTAATTGCTGGACTTGTAATGGCACCCCTTTCATTCACGAGTCTTGCTATAGTGTCGGTGTTCTCGGTGATATCGGCTATCCTCGGTGTTGGACTGTACTGGCAGCAATAGTCCAGTATTTATAAGATAGGATACTCGATAGTTATGTATGGAGACAAACAAAGCAGTCGGGTCATTTCTTGGATTGGCATGTGGCGATGCACTTGGTCGTCCAGTTGAGTTCAAATCTCAAAAACAAATCCAGAAAATACATAATGGAAACGTAACTGAAATGTTGGCTAATGGAACGTACAACAAACCAGCCGGCACAATCACCGATGATACAGATCAAGCGTTGGCAATTGCTCGGAGTATTTCTGAAACCGGACAGTTCGATCCGGACGATATTGCTGCTCGATTCGTTGACTGGTATCGGTCTGGCCCATTCGACATCGGGTTAACTACAGGAGCAAGTATTCGTAAACTCGCTGCGGGAGTCCCGTGGCAAAAGGCAAGTTCCGCGGTGCTTGAAGAACGAGGCAAAGGTAGTGGAGCCGGGAATGGAAGCGTAATGAGATCCGCACCAGTCGCTATTGCGTTTGCTAATGCTTCGACTCAACGGTTAGCAGAATCAAGTCGTGTCTCATCACAGATTACTCACGCTGACAAACGATGTATGGATGGAGCGGCTGTGTTGAATATTGCTATCGCAGGTCATCTTACAGGAGTTGAAAATCCGTTCGATAACGCGTATGAGTGGCTTGAACAAAATCACGACAGTGAGAGTGTAGAGTTGTTGGAACGGCTTGAAACCGTCAAAAACTCACCACGGCCATCAGACTCACTCCCGAACGGGGGATACGTTGTTGACACACTGGAAACTTCGTTTACAATCGCCCGAAGAGCAAGTAATGCTGAAGAAGCAATTATTGAAGCAGTCAACCTTGGTGGAGATACTGACACAATTGGGGCGGTTGTCGGCTCGTTAGTCGGAGCAGAGTATGGCAGCGAAAATCTCCCTGAAAAGTGGGTGAACACGATCGACGAATCCAACGAAATCGAGGAACTGGCAACAGAACTCGCCACTACTACCTACGAGTAGAATCAGTAAATCAGTTGGTGAAATACAAATATATAACTGACAGTGGTTCTCATTTATATGTAGAAACCTATCGCACTATGACGGTGGGGTGATACTATGATCGTTATTGAAGGAGAACATACGACAGCCAACGTGATGGGACTCTCAGAGGATCAGTTGGAGGAAGGAACATACGAACAGATTGAAGAGATGGTGAACAATGAAGCGTTCCAGCATCCCATTCGAGTGATGCCTGATACTCACCCCGGTGCTGGCTCAGTTATTGGGTTCACTATGCCGATTGGTGATCGAGTTGTCCCTAACGTTGTTGGGGTAGATATCGGCTGTGGAATGATCGCGGTCAAGCTTGAACATACGTTTGAGGAGCTTGGCCTTACACACGATGAAATTGATAAACTGGTTCGAGATCGTGTCCCAATGGGATGGGGCAAAGAAGGTACCCAAGCACCTAACAGGAACTACCATAACGTTCACGAGCAGATCAATTATGATGAACTCAACAACCGCCTCAAACAGTTCATCGATGTCGTCGACGCTGATTACACAACTGTGATGCAGGAGTTTCTGGATAACGGTGGATACAATCTGGATTTCTTCAAAGAACTCGTCAATGAGCGGGCAGAGAAGATGAGCTTCCACTTTAATATGAATACTGCAATCAGTCAACTCGGCACATTGGGTTCGGGGAACCACTTTATTGAACTCTGTGAGTCGGAACAGACAGGTGAACTCTGGGTCGTTATTCACTCTGGTTCCAGAAAACTTGGGTCGAATACCGCTGAGTATTGGCAACGAGAGGCCGTTGATGTTGAAGCAATTCACGATGAGTGGCGGAGTAAACGTGCTGATCACGCCCGTGAAGTTCTTGCGGATTACCCTAATGACTACGTCAAGTTCAATCTTGATGAAGTGAACGACAAAGACCTCCTTGATTGGTTACAGGGTGGGAAGGGAACCGACTTCGTAAACTACGAAGCCATTCCGAAAGACGACCGTGAAGAAGTTCGAAAAGGACTCAAGAAGGCTGTTCCAGAAGAAGATAACCCACCAGAAGTTGATCTCGATGAGTCACTCGATTATCTCACTGGTGAAAAAGCAGCAGGATATCTAATTGATATGCTGTTCTGTCAAGAGTATGCTGTTGAGAGTCGAACGTTGATGGCTGAAGAAACCGCAGATGCAATCGGTACTGATATCATCAAAACCATTCACGCTCGGCACAATATCGTTGACTTCAAAGATGGGATGGTTCGAAAAGGTGCTACCAGAGCATACGAAGGTGAGCCAGTCGTTGTCCCGTTCAATATGAGTGCTGGAACCCTTCTTATTGAAGGAAAATCTAACCCCGAATGGAACTGCTCTGTCTGCCACGGTGCAGGACGAGTGATGTCTCGAAGAGAAGCTGAAAGGACGGTTACAGAAGAAGAAATTCGTGCGCAAATGGACAATGCTGGTGCGTACGCGAGTGAACTTCCTCTCGATGAAGCCCCTGACGCGTACAAGGATACCGCACTTATTGAACAGGCAATTGAACCAACTGCTGAAATTATTGATCGGCTCAAGGTTGTCCACAACTTCAAGGCCGCAAACTGATTTTAGCCCGTCTACAATTCTATTGATACTCGTTTGATTTTGTGGTGAATCTCCCGAATTTCATCGCTTGAATGTTTCTTACAGAACCTTCCAACTGTTACTCCATCATCTGAATTTTCAATAACAGTAGCGATGGGCGGTTCATCACACCCATGTCCAATACATGATGTACCGGGGCGAGAAAGGGCAATATGGAGAGTAACGTTTTCAGGGTTATATTGAGCGACTGCATTTGACTCATCACAACCGACACACCGTCGTTCAACAAGACGCATTGAGTGTTTGTTAAACTCAAACTGACTGTAGATATCTTCAAATTGGACTCCAGACGCCCCACATACTAAACAATCTAGTTGTCGTATAACTGTCTCCTCTGCTTCTGGCGGAATTTGCACGGATTACTCAAAATATGTTACCAAACTGTCTATATCTTTCTACAAAAAGGAATCCACCGTTTACCGCGGGAAGTGAATCCTATAACCCCGTGAGAAGACGGGTATTTAATCAGCAGGTGATTAGTCGTTTGTCGAGAACGTCGTATGAACAGAGAGGGCAATCAATTCGAAGACATCCGTCTATCTGCAACAGCGAAATCTAAATGCTATCGGATGTTCAAAACGCACCGAATCAGAACCAAGTTACAGCAATTGAATGGAGTTCTGTACCAGAAAGGAGAGAGCAACGAATACCATCTACTTACTGAACCAACAATCGATGAACCCGATTGGGAGGGTAAAGATTGGGTCATTGCATTTGCAGTTAAAGACGATCACATCCTCGTCATTACGCAGATGCACGAACACTTTGATTATGATAATGAAACCGTCTACCGCCGTGTTGGGTCACCGTATGCACATCAGACGCCTACATCAAGTAGACCAGTAACTGCGACCGTACACTGATTCAAACAATGAAACGTAAAAATGTCTATATGACTGAAGAACTGGCAACAGTACTTCTGGATACTGCGTCACGAAAAGAACCCGCTGATGCATCTATTCTTCTCTTTACAGCAGATGACAACGAACTTCGAGAATACGCACCAGAGTTAGAAGGTAAAACAGTCTTTGTTGGTTTCTATTCTCCGGATGCCGGTCAATCCATTAGTAGTGTGTTCGGTGTGGATCTGAGCGTTCCAAATGGAGCTGCGGATGGACGTTTCATTTCGCATCCTAACGGGGATAGCAGTGTGAAGATGGAAGATGATCTCCATTCGATTATTTTCATTGGAGTTCCACCGTGGGATACACTTGGAGATAATATTCGGGCGTACACACGGAAAGGAGAAGAATTAGAAATCCAATTCATTGAATCTTTTAATGAAGGGCACTACGAAGTTATCTAAAGATATTTACTAATTTTCCAACAAGACTTGTGTATAACCCTTAACAAGGCAACAAAATCAAATGAAGTAGAAAGAATTACAGAGAGTTCACAGGAAGTCTGACAGGCCCGTTTGTGCTGGGCCACCATCTTCATCTTCTTCCTCTGAACTTTCTGATTCCTCATCTGTTGTATCTGTTGGCTCTTCAATCGTATCTTCTTCTACTGGTTCCGATTTATCCTCTGTATGTTTGTCAAGGCCGGTGAGTCCTTGGTCGTCTGTATCATCGTGCCCTGTATTCAAATCAAACTGTTCACGCTTTTCCTTTGAATCCTCAACAATTCCTTGGACTTTGTTGGTTGTTGCCCCACTACCAGTAATTGCTGAGACTTCCTTTTCGTCAAGTTCGTACAACGCCGCTATTGCCACAGTTAGTTCACGAGGTTTGCAGTACGCAGTCATTGCTGACAGAACTGGTAGAATCTCTCGTTTTGCTGTTGCTGTACTAACACCGGAGTGGAGTGCTACTTTTTTCGCAACGTTTGTTCGATGTTTAGAGCCACCACCATAATATCTCCCCCACGGTGGGCCAAACCGTGTCCATCCACCGTGTTGACGTGATCTTGCGGCAGCAACTCCAGAAGTCATATTGGTAGATGCGTACTTCCAATACGTGAAGTCCATATCATTGGTGACTACCCGGTTGAGCCAGCGATCAGCTCGGGAAAGATGGTCATATGCTTCGGTTAGTTCATCTGTGTTGTAGACTTTTGGAGCGTTATCTTCAACCCACATAATTAGTTCATCAGGGGTTTCATCGAGGTCACGCGACATTCTGGAGACTTCTTGGGTGGTAGATTCTTTGAACAGGTTATCAAGATATTCGAAAATATTGATACCCCGATCGCGGTTACCAGATGCTACACCATCGGTTGTGACTTTATCCATCGTGGTACCGACGGATTGGAGATCGTTAACAGCGGCTCGAACATCCCCGTCTGACTTGTCTGCAATGAATTTGAGAGCTTCTTTTTCGTATGAAACATTTTCAGCATTGCAAATGTAGGCAAGGTGGCCGATGATCAACCCTGACTTTACCTGAGAGAATTCGATGTCTTTACAAGCGTTTCTCAGACCATCTGACATATCGTAGAAATTGTTTGCGATAAGTGCGATTGGTTGACTTGCGTTTTTAACGACATCAGTCATTGCCCGGTTACCTCCTCTATCTTTGTGTCTGTGGAGGTTATCGGCCTCATCAAGGATAACGAGTCGCCGGCCACTCGTCCCTGCTGCGGTGAGTGTTCCTGTTTTCGATGCTTCACCGGCAATTCGATTGATAATATCACCGGTTCGTTCTTCACTTGCGTTCATCTCCATTGCTTCCCACTCCATATCATTTGCGAGGGCGTGGGCTGCTGTTGTCTTGCCAATTCCGGGGACACCGTGGAGAATAACCGCTTGTTTGTGGTCATCCCAGTTGTCGGCCCATTCACGGAGGTCTGCAAGGGAAGATTCGTTCCCTTTGACAGCGTTGAGTGAGGTAGGTCGATATTTTTCTGTCCAGTCAGTCACAGTTCTACTCTGTGTTCAGTCCTCGTCGATTAAAACGGTGTAGTTTGAAGCAGTTGATGTTGGGACGGGCAACTTATGATGACGGCAACTAAAATGAGTTGTAACCGATATGCCGAGAATTGAGGAGAAGGTTCGTTCGCTCCTTGACGAGCGAGATGAGATTGAGGATGAATTATACATCCTTCTTGACGAGATTGGAGACGAACCAGTGACGTGGGAAGATATCGATGGTACAGGCGTGACAACAGGGACGTGGGGTCGAGTAATTCAAAAAGGAATCTTGGAAGATGTCGATGGTGGCCTTACGTTTGCTGATAGAGAAGTCGTTGAAGCCGTGTTAGAAGACGATGGTGAGTTTGAATTTGAAACAACAGGGTGGAAACGACGAGACAAGATAGCCGGCCTAGGAGGAATTGTCCTCCTTATGTCGTACTCAATTCCAGTACTTCGAAATGGTATTGGTGAAGTTCTCAACCTCTTGCTAGGCCCACTAGCTAATGTAGTTCCGTTCTATGGTGTGATTATTATCCTTGGTATTGCAACGGGCCTCATCTCAAGCGTGATTCGTGGAAAGATGGTCAACGAAGTGCTAGTGAATGATGTTAAAGAAAAACTCAACGAACTGAAAGAAATACAGAAGAAAGAATCAAACCCTGATGATATCGAATCACTAGATGATCTTCCAGAAGAGCAACGGCAGATGTTTTCGTTGCAGAAGGTTATGATGACGGAACAGTTCCGTCCAATGGCTTGGATTATCTTAATGACAATTCCGGTGTTCCTCTGGTTGTATTGGAAAGCATCACACCCATCGTTGAGCGAAGCAGATCGACTCTTGATTATGCCGTTTATGGGGGAAGTCGACCTTGGCTCACCACTTATTGGGCCACTACAGACGTGGATTCTGTGGTATGTTGTTGTCTCCGCTTCATCAACACAGGTTATTCGTAAATACCTTAACATCGGTTTGTGAGACTTCGACAAGAATTATATTTTAACTCCGGTAATGTGCGTCAGACAACCAGTTTAAGTTACTGACGTGGGTAAAAAGGGTAATGGAAGTATCGCCACCTTTCGGTGGGGAAGATAGAACATCGGACGTGACAGGCATTATTAACCCAACAGAGTTAGCCGACTTCACAAACCTGTTCAAATGTCCCCAGTTCTATAAGTACAAAATCGAAGGTATTGAGCCGCGAAGTAGCCACGAAAAAGATGAGTTCAGATACGCGTACTCATCTATTTCACCAGTGTTTGAAGCATTCGGGAGTTTGTTTGAGAACACAGTCATCGAGCATATTGAAGAAACATCAACACGATTTACTTCTGATAGCGAACGCCGCGAACACTTTGCTGATGTTCCAGATGATGGTGAATGGACACTCATCGATGAGTGGGTTACTACCCTTGTTTCAGAAGGTGACTCAGCAGACCCAGTTTGTCTCGCTGAACTCTTTGTAGTAGGAACAATTGGAAGTTGGAGATTTGAAGGATATGCCGACCTTGTGTGTCTTTGGATCGAAGATGGTGTACTTCACGTGCGTGTTCTCGAACTGAAGTCAGGTTTTAAACAAAAAACAAGTCATAGACTTCAAGCAACTGTATACGCAACACTACTTGATGCGTGGCTAGATGAACTGTGTCCCGATGGGACAGAGTTTGAGGTCTCAGCAAGCATCGTTACTCGTGATGATGACATTAGTGATATAACGCACCCTTCGGATTTTGAGACATTCCAACTGCGATACCCACAAGAAGACATCTACAACCTTACGAAAAAAGGTGGGTCACTAGATGAACTCGATGCGACTGATAACGACGTGTACTATCAATTGTCTTCCAAGTGTCGTTCGTGCCCTTATTTAGAATCATGTTATGCGAATACAATAGAAAACGCAGATTCATCACTACTTGGACTCACGCGAGCAGAACAGAGAAATCTGGCAGAAGTCGATGCAAATAGTGTTCATCAATTTGCAACACTCACTAGTGAAATCCAATCTAATTATCGCCGGCCGAATACGCCAATCGACCTGAAAGGTCGAGTAACTAATAGAGATAGTGCTCGTTTCATAGATGAACTTCCAGATAAAGTTCCAAGTCAACAGGCATCAGAACTGGTTGAAAAATCGCAGGTACTTCTGTCCGAAATTGAGGAAGATACTGGTCGTGTAGGAGAGTACGCGAGACATATTCACGAGGAGAACTTACCGTGGAAAGCAGGATCAGGGTACGCAAACCTTCCACAGCACGACGAAAACCTTGCACGCGTATACCTTCACGTTGAGAATGACCATCGATACGATCGCCTATGCCTTCTCTCAGCGTATATCACTGTTCCCGGGAGTGACCCCCGTTCCATTTCGGAGATGGTTACCGTTCCGAAGTCTACGGCTGCAAGTGCTTCTGAAGTACTGAGTAGTGAAGATGAGGTATACGATGAAGAAGAGAACAAACTGGTCACAGAGTTTACTACGGCGTTGTTTGACGGTGTGGGGCAGGCAGTTGAAGACGTTGAGGGAATGGATGAAGTCAAACTCCATTTCTACTTCTTTGCTGATACATCTCAGGAATCATTTGTTGAAGCTCTAGAAAGACATTCAGAGAACGACAACGTACGGACGCTCCGCCATCTGCTCGATGAACGTGGAGCCATCCGTGATGAAGAAGAACAGTCAATGAGTTCGGTAGTACAACCAGAACTTACCAAGCACCGTGTTACGACACATCCAACTGAAGGTATACTCCCAATTCACGATATGATTGGTAATCCTGATCCGAATGCGGATTGGGGGTTGGATAGAGTTGATTCTCCTGACAGTCTACGTGAGGCCTTTGAGAAGGGCTTATTCGACTACAAATACGATTTCGACCAGATACATGGGAATCGTACTGGAATCCGTCTTAACCCGAGTGAGCAACCTGCTGACGCTGATGAGGGCTATTCAATTCCTGTGAGTGGCAGTCAGATTCCTATTGAGTACATTTGGTCTGCTTCTGGTCGGATTAGTATTGAGTGGATATCTGAAATGCTTCGAGACGATGAAATCGAAGTTTCACCAGAAGGTATCGCATATCTACTCCCACACTTATTCCTTGATGTAACACCACGACACGCATCAATTATCGAAGAAGAAATCAAAAAAGGATTCAGTAGTACTGAGTCGTCTGATATTGATGTACTTAACAGTACGAACAGTAACCAGTCCGAAGTTATCGCTGATTCAGTAGATGACATTTTAGAATGGATGAAAACTGAATGGGAACTCGATTTGATCCCAATTGAAAGAGAGGACGTGACTGGACTTGCCGAACAGTTAGCCGCCGCGATTGCTGACATCGAAGAAGACTTTGACCACCGTGATCGAAACGTCACAAAACAAGCGATTGATCTCTCATTTGATGTCCCTGAGAGCCACGATGAATTATCGTTCGAACGTGCCCTCAAAGACTTCCTATTGATGGAGTACGAGACTCAACGTCGAGACAATCTAACCTACTATTGGCAAAAAGCACCACACAGACTCCAAACAGGAAAATCAATCCTCGTTGAGATTGAGGAAGTCAGAGATAGAGGGGCAATCCTTGAAGTTGAAGTAAATCTTCCTTACGATAAATTAGACGGACTCAAAGACCCGAACTTCATTATGAACAAGATTCGGGCAAAGGAAGAACAGAGAACATCATCAGGGAGCTATATGGTTGCGAACAAAGTGATGGAGAATACGAATAAACTCCGACCCAAGTCACGGAATAGTGAGATTCAACGTGACCGAAAGGAGATGCAGAAACCGGAGAGTATTGAAGATGGTGCGCTCACATCTATTGTCAGTATTGACTTTAACGAACAAAAAATGAAGTTGACTGTGTTCAAGTACACGTCATCATCTGATGATGACTACTTCACGTCTGGTCATTGGTTCGCCAAGTCGGCAGACGAAGTAGACGAACCAGACTTTATGGATATGACGTTTGAAGAAGGTGAATGGTTTATTCTCGATCCGAACCATGACGACATCACATCAGATCAAGAATTCAAAGTTCTAAACGAGAAGAACAACCTGTTGAATACACTTGATGATATCGTCAACGGATACAATCCAGATATTAGTTCAACTGAGTTTGATACCCAAAGCACAGAAGACTTTGTTTCCCTCCTCAAAGAACAGCGGGATACAACAGGTGAAACACCGGATCCGCCGAACGAGAGTCAAGATGAGTTCATTACGCGTACTGACAAACTATTCAACTTACTTCAGGGGCCACCGGGAACGGGGAAGACACAGACACTTGGAAACGCGATTGGTGGGAGAGTATCTTCTAAAGGAAGTAATGGAGCACTCACAGGGGCCATCGTTGGCCCGTCAAACAAATCAGTTGACGAGTCTCTTGAAGCAACTGCTAAGACAATCCAATACGCGACCGAAGCTGCTGATGGAACACATATCGAACGGGAAGATGTTGCAAATACGTTGATCGTCAGAATTGTTTCGTCATCATTTGAACACAGTGATGATGAAGAACTACCCATCGTCTATGTGAACAACAAACTCGAAATGTTGGGATGTGGGAATCTTTCCGACGAATTAGAGCAAGACATCAAAGAGAATGGTGTTGAGTATGAGATTAGCCGCCGTCTACTGGAGAAACCAGAGGGCAAGCACATTGTCATCTTCGGAACATCGAGTGGTGTGTACAAATTAATCGATCAGTTTGGTGATGAAAATACTGATGCCTTGTTCAATCTCGCCGGCGCTGATGAGTCCAGTATGCTTCGTCTCCCGGGTCTACTTGTCCCCGGTGCTGAATTGAGTACTGATGGTCAAGTTCTTGTGTGTGGTGACCAGCGTCAGATGCCTCCAATTCAACATCATAATTGGGACGTTGAAACTCGTTATAACACATCTGCTCTCGTACCTCATCTTCCATCGTTAGACTATCTTCGACTGTTGAAAGGCCACGGTATTCGTGATGGGAAGTTCGAAGGGATTGATGTTGAGGATCTCTGGTTTGAACCCGGAGTAGACATCGGAATGACCCAACTTATCCTTTCATACAGGTGTGAAGAAGTAATTACGAAATTCCTGAATGCAGAACGTTACTGGAAAGAAGATAAATTGGATTATCAAACCGCCGATGAGAAGGAAACACTCACAGATTCAATGGCGGATGATTATGATTTCGAGGATTCAATTGCGATGGATTCGGCATTCAGCGAAGATGATACACCACCAATTGCAAAAGAGGCAGCCCGTGAAATCTTCGACCCTGAAACATCATTCATCCTCATTAAACACGATGAGATGAGTAGCAGGCAGTTGAATAAACTGGAAGTCCATCTAACCCGTGATATTATTCGGACAGCAGATGGTGGAGAAGATGGATACAATATGGGTGTAGTGACTCCACATAACTCACAACGAAGTAGCCTCGAAGTTGAGACTGTTGGCAAAGACTGGGTGAAGACCGATACTGTTGAGAGATTCCAAGGAGGTGAAAAAGACTTGGTTCTCATTAACGCAACAGAGAGCGACCCTGATTATCTCTCATCACAATCGGAGTTCATTCTTAACCCGAACAGAATTACAGTTGCCCTCTCTCGAATGAAGCACAAGGTTGCACTCCTCGCTAGTCAAGAAATCTTTGAGCTGATTCCGAAAGACGTCGAACAATACGAAGACGCTGAACTCTGGAAAGGGCTTCACGCATCTGTTAGACCTAATGGAGCTGCTTGGGAGGGTACAGCTGGTGAATTCAGTAATACAGACATCCCTGAAGAACTTGAAGATTACAACTTAGAAATATTTGTTGTAAAGAGTGTTGACGATCTTCACCTGTGAATATACAGAGTTAGATAACACCACTTCCTGTTGAATCTTCTTGAAATTCTGTACGCTTAGTCGATTTTTAAACTGTGGGTTCATTCTGTTTACCCGGGTATGATTTACACTACTCAGTATCTAAGATAGAATAACAGTATGGATTCAGTGAACAATAAAAAAATAACAGTCAACGACTATATGACCGGGGATGTAGTGACGGTTTCAGATACGGAGTCAGTAGAATCAGCAAAATCAAAAATGGGCGGAAAAAGAGGACATAGTGGTCTTCCAGTATGCGATTCTGATGGTGTAGTTGTTGGATTTGTCTCAGCACGAGACTTACTAATCAAAGATGGAACCACTGTCAAAGAAGTAATGTCAAGTGAATTGCTCGTTGCACGACCTAAAATGAAACTCAAAGACGCTTCACGAGTCATTCTTCGGTCAGGAATTCAACGACTGCCGGTAGTCAATAACAATGGTAAACTGATTGGTATTTTATCAAGCACAGATGTTGTGCGTTCACAAATAGAGCGTACATCATCGAAGAAAGTAGAAAAAATCAAACACACACTTGAAAAGATACATAATGCCGATTTATCTATCACCCAAGGAAAAATAAATATTGAACAAGTTATTCCAACACAGAAGCGTGTGTATGGTGATGAATTAGAAGGTCGAAAATACGAACTTCAGAAGAACCTCATTGAACCGATTGTTGTTATTCAGTACGGAGACAATGATTTGATCGCTGATGGACACCACCGTGTAATGGCCGGGGTTACAGTCGGTGTGGGAGCGATGGATGCCTATGTTATTGAAATCAACCCGGAAGAAATTGACTTGGGATTATATAATCAATCGGTTGAACAAGGTTTACAAACGATTGATGATATTGAAGTAGTCGATTACGCACAGCACCCTTTGATTGAAAAGACACGCCCACAAACGACCAAATCAAACGATGTGTGATTAACTCAAACCAAATGAAAGAGAGCCCGCGCTAATAACACTTTTTCACGGGTCTACTCGTGTGAGAAGGTCAACGGGGAAGACCCGTATATTCCATAGAGTTAGAAGACGTACTCGTCTTCATGACCGAAGTGATCTTCAGTAGGGTCATCCATCGGATCGTCGTACGTCGTTCCCCCATTTGGAGTCTGGAACGCTTTCACACCAGCAGAAATGAGTTCACGGACTGCTTCTTCTCGGTCGACAAACTCTCCTTCTTCAACGAGGCGGCTGATCTTCACATCAAGATGATCTGGAATATTTAGCTCTACTTTTGCCATATCGACCCGAACTTTGACAACTAACGGTTTAAACTCGTCGGGAATGCGGGTGTTATATCAATTATCTATTATTCCTTAATATATTCACCCAACCGTTGATTCCAAATCGTACTTATCATACCAGTTCAAAATAGAGTATGAATGACTGAGACAGAACAAGAGAATCATAGACCACTCATTATTGCTGGTACAGGGATTGCCGGGTTGACGACTGCTATTTATGCAGCTCGTGGAAATAACAAACCACTTCTTTTTGAAGGTGGTGAACCCGGTGGACAACTCACACTAACAAGTGACGTAGAGAATTACCCCGGGTTCCCGGAGGGAGTTGGTGGGGTTGAACTCATCCAAAAGATGAAAACACAGGCACAAAAGTTTGGAGCTGAGATTCAAAATGGAATCATCGTAGATATCGATGACTCATCTCAACCGTATACGGTTCACCTTTCAAACGGAGAGGAATACACTTGTGACGCATTTGTTGCTGCGTCAGGTGCTTCAGCTCGTACACTAGGTGTACCCGGTGAAGACGACTTAATGGGGTATGGTGTATCAACGTGTGCGACCTGTGATGGAGCATTTTTCCGTGGTGAAGATATGGTTGTCGTTGGTGGAGGAGATGCCGCCGCTGAAGAAGCCGTGTTTCTAACACGGTTTGCTGATACTGTTTATCTCGTCCATCGGCGTGATGAATTGCGTGCTGAAGGTTACTTAGAAGACCAACTTCTCTCTCACGTTGAAGATGGAGACATCGAGATTGTATGGAATAGTGAAGTCGTTGAAATCGAAGGAACGAAAGAAGAAGGATTAGATACTGTCAAACTAATTGAACACCCTGATGGCCTTCCGAAAGAAAAATTGGAAGCAGGTGATGATGTGACTGAAAGACAGATCGATACTGGTGCAGTGTTTGTTGCTATTGGTCATACTCCAAACACTGAATATCTAGAAAATACAGGCGTAAAACTTGATTCTGCTGGATATATTTCAACAGAAGGTGGAGATGGATCCGGGCAAACGAAAACAGATGTTAACGGAATATTTGCAGCTGGTGATGTCGTCGATCATCATTACCAACAAGCAGTTACAGCTGCTGGAATGGGGTGTAAAGCGGCCCTCGATGTTGATGATTATCTTGAACGCCTAAACTAAAAAAAGAGTACCATCCCGAAACCAAATGCAAGTAGCGTATACACATTAAGTGCTGGCAATCCGGGGTTCCACGTTGATGTATTGAACGATGTTCTAACTATACTAACGATACCAATAATAAGGCCAATAAATGAAATTCCACCGACTAACGGTGAAATAGTAACTGCCACGACAGAGACAAGAGTAGTTGGGACAACAATATCAGCCACACCAATTGTAAAAACTGTCCCACTATCATTATCCAGTGAAAATGAGGCAGTTAAAGGAAGATAGATGAGTGCTGGGGCGCCATTTTCAACGAGTGAATCAACAAGTTCATTCAATTTTCCAGTCGCTGACACCGCGATAATGTCGTAGACAATCAAAATCAGAAGCCCAGCGACAATACCACTTAGAGGAACAAATGAACTAATGAAGGCGATTGATCCAACTGCGGTCACTATTGTTGCAAATGAAATAGTATACCACTCAGGATGGATGTAGAGTGATATCGGGATTACTGTGGTTAAGATAGATCCAACAAGGACAGTATTAAATGATATTGGGAGGAGAAGCAAAATAATAACAGTAGAATACCACGATAAAGTAATATACGCTGCTTTAAGAATCGATTGTGGTTTACTATTGAAAGAAGCATAGACACTAACGCTGGTAGCAAACAAAAAGAACACAGCAATTACAATCACTCCAAAAAATGGAATCTCTGGTAATGTAGCTGAACCAGCAACTGAAGCACTAATAATTGCAATAGCAGCGTACAGCACAGTTAACCCAACTGTGATAGATAATTGATCTCGGATTGTCCCTACGCGTTCCCCATTCATTTCTTATTGTATACTTATAACTACCCATTTAAAACTTTTGGTATCTGTGTAGCACCTGCTGCAAATTTACTGTGTTGATGTATAGAAGAATCAAAAGATAACTGGATTAGTTATCAACACGAATAGAAAACCGATATGCGACTTCTTCATCTTTATATGGAACAATCGTACCCGCCAATTTCACGTCTTTAACTTCACCATCAACAGCAGTTAACTTTCCATCACACCATTCGTACACCGGTTGATCGTTTTCATCCCAAGAAATAGCATAGTCATCAGCAGTAATAACTTCTTCAGGTGATTTTCCAATAATTTGAAGCCGACGATTAGCGTTAGCAGCATCAGCAAGATTGTCGTTAACATGCAGAACTTCATCGCCGTTATGAATCAATACTCCATCAGGTGAATCTTCAACAATTCGATAAGAGACTAGATCGTAATCGTCTGTATTAGATAAGTTATCGTGATACGTGACCGAGTTTCTGATTCGATGTGCCATTGCCGCATACTTTTCAGGACTGTTTTGCTTTGCAATGTAGTCTGTGACACCAAGTTCTAGAGCTGCATTTGCCACTTCTTCATCTCCTTTGTTCGTCAGAATATAGTATGGATTTTCATAACCATCTCCCAGAAGTTCTTGGTAGAATTCAAGCCCATCCATCCCGGGCATTTTGTAGTCACAAACAACACAGTCAAAATCAGGCTCTGATTCATCCCGAGTAGTTTGTAAAGCGGCTTCTGGATCAGTTTTTGTTTGGATTGTAAAATTTGGATCTGCACTAGTTAACATATCCTTGGCCATCATCACAAACGTGGGATCGTCATCCACGAGAAGGATAGTAATTGTGTCTGTCTTCCCCATTTCATCATATATTTAATCTTCAACTGGTAAACCGGTTTCTCTTCGGGGTGGCTAACAGTGTAGCCGGTTCTTTTTCAATGTAGGCGTTTAACAAGAAATGATGACAGACGAGGAGAAAATTGAGGAGATTCGAAAACGCAAAATGGAAGAGTTACAAAATAAAACACAGAAAGAACAACAAGAATCACAACGACAGCGAGAAGCAGAAGTCAAAAAGAAATCTATTCTACGGCAATACCTCACAGATGGTGCGCGTCGACGGTTGAATACGGTAAAGATGACCAAGCCACAATTTGCCCAAGCAGCAGAAAAACAAATTATTGCATTAGCTCAATCAGGACGGCTTACCCAGCAAATTGATGAAGACCAAATGAAAGAGATTCTTCAAGAAATGAAACCAGATGATAATGGGTTTGATATTAGTAGACGCTAATCACTATCGTTCAAGAAGATCTGCGTCGTGAATATTCATTGTACAAGAAAGTACGCGTTTAATCTCACCGACTTCTACTTCACGCATTGAGACAAGGAGAGGTACTTCTTTTCCATTGTTCTTTTCTGCAACCCATTTAAACCGTTGTGTATCACCATCAGCTGCTTTCTTGATGAGTTCTTTTGCAGTATCTGATGTATATGGTGGCTCCTCAATAAGAACAGTAGTCATATCAACATTATCTACATCGCCATCTATACCGAGTAATTCCTTCCATCGTTCGTTCGCATCAATTACTTCACCCGATACTGGATCGTGAATAGCCATTCCTACGGGGGCGTGATTGAATACTTCGGAATATGCTGCTTCTGCTCGCCGGCGGAAAACAAGATTACTGACACGCTTGGCGAGGACACCAAATTGGTCTTTGCCTCCACCTTTTTGTAAGTAGTCATCAACACCGTCTGTAATTGCTTCACTTGCAATTTCTTCAGTTCCTCGGCCCGTAAAGAGAATAAATGGCAGTTCAGGATAATCGTCTCTGATATTTTGAAGAAGATCGAGGCCTGTGTATCCACCCATTTGGTAGTCGCTGATGATACAGTCAATATCGTGTGTTTCAAGAATTTCTAGAGCGTCATCAGGATGTGATTCTGTTATTAGTGAGATATTTTCAGATGTATCTTCAAGAAGTTTTTCTGATAATGCAAGAAAATGCTCTTCATCATCTACATGTAGAACACGTATTTCTGCGCCAAGACCCATTTAGTAGTTTGTTAGTCTTTGCTAGAATAAAACTACTGTCAATTTTATTTTGTATTTGTACATATCTTTTGGAAGGTTTTCATACAAATGGTGAGGTGGCCAGAGCGTAACCCCCTTAAACTGTCACAGTAGAAGTATACACTAATGAGTAAAGGTCAAAACGATAGTGGGTTGATGAGTAGTGCCGGACTTGTTCGGTATTTTGATTCAGACGATGGGTATACAATCACGCCAATGAGTATCGCTACGTTCAGTGTACTCCTTGGACTCTTCGTTATCCTCCTCAACGTTGCCCTGTAGAGATTTCTACTGAGGTTCAGTTTCTTGCCCGTGCGACCACCTATTGGTATGTTAAATTTTATCAAGGGGTCTCAACCGTTCCCCTCTTTAACCGGAGAACCTCAAATAAAGTGACAGCAGTAAATGAGTTGGAGAGAAGCTATACAACCAGTAATCAGTCGGTTACCGACAGTTGAGAGTCCAGAAGGCCATGTGCCGCTACGGAAGAAATTAACGTGGACGTTGGGAATCCTCGTCCTCTACTTTTTCCTAACAAACGTTGTCCTATTCGGCGTAGGTGACGGTGGATCGGACGTGTTTGGAGAGTTTAGAGGTGTCCTTGCTGGTGAACACGGTTCACTAATGCAAGTTGGTATTATGCCAATTGTCACAGCAAGTATTACCCTACAACTACTCGTTGGTGCGGGTATGTTGCATATTGATAAATCGGATCCACGAGATCAGGCCCTCTACCAAGGCCTCCAGAAGATTCTCGTATTCGCGATTGTTCTTCTACAGGCGTTCCCAATCGTGTTCCTTTCCGATTTCCTTGTAACTGATCCAGTCCTCGCAGCAAACCTTGGGATTAGTCCAACAATTCTCGGACTAATTATCTACGCACAAGTGGCAATCGGAGGTGTTCTCATCTTCTATATGGATGAAATAGTGTCTAAATGGGGTATTGGGTCAGGAATTGGCCTTTTCATTGTTGCAGGGGTCAGTCAACGCCTCTTTGGTGGCCTCATCGCAATCCCCGGGTGGCTCGGTGATACATGGGGAATCATTCCATCGTGGATTGCTATGATTCTCAATAGTATTGGAATTACAAATGTTGATGGGATGGATATTTCAGGCTTTGAAATGCTCCTCTTTGGACAGGGGCAGATAATTGCCGTACTGACGACAATTGCAATCATCTGTATTGTCGTGTACGCTGAATCCGTTCGTGTTGAGATTCCAATTTCGAACGTTCGAACAAGCGCAGCCAAAGGAAGATATCCAATCAAACTCATCTACGCGAGTGTCCTCCCACTTATCCTCCTGTACGCTGTACAAGCGAATATTTCCATTATGGGTCAAGCACTCAACTCCTTCCTTGGAGATGATATGCCTAGTTGGCTTGGCGAGTATTCACAGGGTGAACCAGTAGGAGGGTTGTTCTACTTCCTCACCCCAATCCACTCGCCCGAACAATGGATGTGGTGGACTGGAACAGTCGCACAAGACCCCGAGATGATTATGATCAGACTGTTCATCTATGCGTTCTTCACTATTGTGGGGAGTGCATTGTTCGCAGTATTCTGGGTTCAGACAGCAGATATGGGGCCAAAGACTGTTGCACAACAAATTCAACGCGGTGGGCTTCAAATCCCGGGTCACCGTCAAAACACGCGTTCAATTGAACGTGTTGTTGGTCGGTACATCCCACAAGTCACCATCCTCGGTGGTGCCCTTGTCGGTGCCCTCGCTGTCTTCGCCAATATGCTTGGAACAATCGGTGGCGTTGGTGGAATCGGACTCCTCCTTGCTATCTCGATTACGTACAAGTTCTATGAACAGTTAGCTGAAGAATCGATGATGGAAGCTCATCCGATGATGAGAAAGATGTTCGAAGACTAAACGAGGAAACTTAGTCACTTTCTATTCTATCTTTCTACAAAAAGAGGCCACACAGAATTGTAAACCAATTCGATTTTGAACCTGCTGACAACACGCTGAGAGCCATTATGGAACTGGCTGTGTATTTCCCCATTATTCTGTTTACAACCTACTCAGCCCACTCACAGAGTTTGAGAAGAAACCTGAGGACACTAGCGGATTCAGTTTGTTGGAAATAGAGTTCGATAAGTCGGCAAACGCTGCTCTTTTCCACCAGTCAAACAACTTCCATATATGGGAGTTGTAATTCATTTAGAAGGAATTGATGAACTCACTCGGGCAGAGCAGAGACGTATTGGGCGGTTTCTACAACAAGAGAATGATACTGGCATTGGGTTTGATAATTTAATTGCTGGTGTCGTACTTGATAGTTGCACACATTCCGAATGGAGCCCCGGAGATAACTGTCCAGATTGTGAATCAAAACCATTGGAATGGACGGTGTCAAGCCCGCCATCAACGAGTAAATTGATTGCGGCACGATGTTCAAATTGTGAAATGTGGTTAAAAAGAACACCGATATATGACATTGCCGCTGATGAAGGGTATGTCAGTCGAGAATAGTCTCGTGGTAATGTGAAAGATTTTAAAATATAATCGTAAAACATCATAACTCACAATTTTAACACAGGAGTTAAGTACTACTGGTTAAAGTAGTTATACATGAATGCTGGAGAAGAAAACTGGGATATTCTGGTCGTTGATGATGACCCGTCTTTTCTTGATGTGACAACTGCATTTATTGAACATCATCTGCCATACAACACTACAGGGGTAGAGAAAGCCGAAGATGCTCTAGAAATACTTTCAACGAGAAGAGAAGAGATTGAGTGTGTTGTCAGTGATTATGGGATGGTGGGAACAGATGGGATTGATCTATTAGATGCGGTTAGAAAGAAGTATCCAAAAATCCCATTTATCCTCTTTACTGCTCGTGGGGGAGAAGATGTTGCTGTAGAAGCTATCTCAAAAGGGGTTAACGGATACGTTCAAAAAGGCGGTGGAATGGAACAATACTCCTTATTGTGTAGCCAGATTGTGGAATGTGCTGAGAAAACACAACAAGAAAGACACAACGCAATATTGAAATCAGCTATTGCTAATCTTCCCTTCTCTGTGGTGATTCATAATTCAACCGAAGAAGTCGTTATCTATGCTAACGAGTGTAGCGTGGCTAATTCAGGTGATAATTGGGAGACACTGTTTGATTCAACCTCGTACAAGAGAATAATCGATACAGTCTTATTGAGTATTCAAAAAGATAATAAATGGATTGGTGAACTCAGCTATAGCACCGGTGAATCAAACCTGATTTTTGCGACTGAGCAAGACAATAACATCGTGATGATTTCTATATGTGATGATGTAGTGTCTGATCTCATCTCAAGATAGTATTGCTATTGTTCGTCCCACTACACTTTGAAAACAGGAAATGAGGGAAGGAAAAGGTTCCCGGTGTGTTCCAATTGGGAACCAATTAATACTTATGTATATTAATTTAAATTTGTTACGGTAAATAATAAAAACGAATAGACACACCAATCCCCTTGACAAGAAGTTGTTAAGCACTATGGAAACTAACAAACGCTGATGGCAGATACACTTACAGTCTTCCTTGTATATCGAAAAGAAGGATCGGGAATTCAAAACATATTCGGTGGATATGAAAACCGAGATATTGCTAATGAAGTAGTCGATGAGATTGTCGACGAACAGATTTCCCGATTAGAAGATCCTCACAAACGAGAGAAAGCTGAAGAACAGATTCGTGGGAAATTAGAAATTCACCCATTGACAGTCCGCACAACAGCAGTGTACTGACAATATATTGATTTCACTCCAGTATACATATTAGTAACAAATGAATCGTGAGTTTACCGTCAGGTGTCTATCGCCGCATTATTTCTACGCAGTTCCGACTACACGAGTATCAGAAACAGTAATAGATAATACGCGTGTTCGATTCGGAGTTGTCGCAGTGATATATGACTTTGAATATCAACTCCCATCCTCAACAGTCAATGTCACGTGCCACGGAGAATACCCCTATGGAATTCGCACATTTTTGGTTCCAATTAGTGAAGACACAATTGATGAATATAAATCACGGGTGGCAGACAGATATCATATTGACACGAGTGAATACACGCCTGAGCTGGCTGTGAGAATGAACAACAGGATTACAACATCAATGTATGCAAGTGTAAGTCCTCAACCGGATACAGATTGGAATAGTAAATCCTGTAATGGCAATCCAGCGTTTAAACAGTGGAAAGATGCAAAACAATATATCGAAGACTATCTTGATATCAAAGCACTACAGATAGTAGAACATCTGAACTATCATCTTGAAAAAGAGGATCCAGAAACACTTGGAACAAAAGCGAAAGAGCGTGTACGTCCACTCGTATCAAAATAACTCACATTAAGCAGCCGCGGTCGCATTCCATTTATTGATGAACCGATTATAATCAACCAAGTTAATGGCACAAGATAGGACAGATACGCCAATATATATTGATCTTTTCTCAGGATGTGGGGGAATGAGCCTTGGGTTTGACCAAGCAGGATTTGAGAGTGTTGGGGCGGTTGAAATCAATGAGAAAGCTGCAAAGACGTACAAGGAGAATATTGGTGTAGAACCACTTGTAGACGATATAACTAACTACACAGCAAAAGAATTAATGGATCAGTTTGGTGTGAAGAAAGGACAACTCGATGTTGTTATTTCCTGTGCTCCTTGTCAAGGATTCAGTCAACACCGAAACAAAGACGATGAAGTTGATGACGAAAGAAATACACTAGTATCATTTAGTGCTGAACTGGCCGTTGAAATGGAACCAGAATTTTTTGTGATGGAAAACGTCCCCGAGTTACTCAGAGATAATAAGTCGGAAAAAGAAAAACACTGGTGGAAAACGTGGAGTGTCTTGAAAGACGCAGGGTATAATGTGAACCATAGAGTGCTGAATGCAGCAGATTATGGTGTTCCTCAACGCCGACACAGGGCAATTATTGTTGCCCGAAAAGATGGATTAGTGGCAGAACTGCCCGAACCTATTCAAGCGGAGAAACAAACAGTTAGAGAGGCTATTAGCGATCTCCCACCTATTGATGCCGGCGAACAGCATTCTAGTCTTCCGATGCACCGGGCGCCGAACCACAAAGATAGAATTGTTGAAATGCTTGAATTGATACCTGATGATGGTGGATCATGGATAGATATCCCGGAGGAAAACCGTGATGAGTACTGGTTAGAATCTATGCACAAACGAGCGAAAAACGGCAACGAAGGATCGTTCTCAGACACATATGGTCGAATGTATTGGGATGAACCAGCACCAACAATTACACGTAAATCTAGTACACCGTCGTGTGGAAGATTTGCCCACCCAGTTCAAAACAGAAATATTACTCCACGAGAAGCTGCCAGACTTCAAACGTTTCCTGATGACTGGGAATTTAAAGGCTCATTTGTTAGTTGGTATGAACAGAATGGTAACGCAGTCCCCCCTCTTCTTGCAAATGCAATTGCTCGTAAAGTAATGAAATTGTTTGACGTTGATGAAAAAGCAGAACGTCAAGCAACCTTTGATGATGTGTTGTAGCGTCAGACATATTTCACCCGATACCCAACATATAATTGGATGTCGAAAAAGAAACTTGCAGTCCTTGCAGTTGTCGCATACGCCGTGTACAGAAAAGCAAAGAAATGTTCGAATGAAGAGGCCGGTTGCTAACTGAACTTACGTTATTCCCTGTTCAAACACACAGTTGGAGTGAAGTCGTGAATGAGTCAGGTAGGTTGTGAACTACCTACCCTAACAATCAGTTTTTCCATTGGTAGCACAAACACGTATAGTGTAGTGAAGCAGATGAGGTTCAACGTCGATGAAGACGAAACGAGTATGTACCTAGTGGAAACTGCGTCATTCCCTTCTACCCGGTATCAGGGATCAAAAAGAAAACTCATTGACTGGTTATGGAGTCGATTAGAAACTGTTGAATTTGATAGTATCCTCGACGCGTTTGGAGGGACAGGAGTTGTTTCCCATCGTGCGAAACGTCATGGAAAGAGAACAATCTACAACGACCTCCTCACGTACAATTACCATATCGGTCAGTCAATTATTGAAAATGACTCGCGGCGGCTCCAAGATGAAGAAGTTGAATTTATTGATACAACAGCCGATGACGTAACCTATCCATCGGTTGTCCAAGAAGAATTTGAAGATATCTATTTCACTGATTCCGAGAATGAATGGCTGGATGTTGCTCAATATAACATTCAAGAGTTAGACAACACGTATGCTCAAAGTTTAGCCTTGGCAGCTATTGGACAGTCGTGTCTGGCAAAACGACCTTACAACTTATTCCACCGAGCCAATCTACATATGCGGTTAGAAGATGTTGAGCGTTCATTCGGCAATAAACAGACGTGGGATACTCCATTTATTGAGCATTTTGAACAAAAAGTAGACGAGTTCAATGACGCAGTATTCGACAATGAACGCCAGAACAAAGCCTACTGTAGAAATGTGTTAGAATGGGATAATCCACCTGAAACAGATTTGGTGTATCTGGATCCGCCATATTACGATAGTGAGAATGGAGGAACAGACTACCAATTCTACTACCACTTCCTTGAAGGATACGTTAACTACGATGACTGGCAAGATAGGATCGATCGTTCAGTTCAGACAAAACGATTGAAGCAAGATGATGATGTGCCGTGGCTAGACAAACAAAAAGTGTATGACGCGTTTGAACGTATGTTTGAACTGTTTAGTGACAGGGCAATTGCGCTCTCATACAATTCTTCAGGACTACCTACACCCGAAGAACTTGTTGAAATGCTTTCTCAACATAAAAAAGAAGTCAACGTATATTCACAATCTCATCAATACGCCCTCTCAAGTGATAATTCAGAAGAACTACTCTTTATCGCTAAAGACGATTAATTGAGTTCGTCAGTAAGCGAATCAAGGTAATACTCAACGTTATCTACAGAAGCTTTGTAATCATCAGGTCGAGGAGACGGCATCTCTTCAGCGACGTAGAAGATTTCATTCCGAGCGGCTCGAGCAGTATTTGCGACTTCTGCATACATCTGAACATCACGAGGGAGATCGCCCTGATGAATTGCGTCTTTAACAGGGTCATCATCTGAGATGAGGTCGCCACAATTGTGCTTGGCGACAGCTCCTTCAAATGCTTCTTGTGCTACTTCGACTAACTTCTCAGCGGCAATATGTGCAGTCTGGGCGTGCCGGCGGTTTCGCTTCCTGTCGTTCCAATTAGTTACTGCACTTTGGAGTTCACTACACGCTTCACTAAGATTTTCAACTTCATTTTTCACTGCTTCTTGACTCATCACTTCACCGTAAGCCGATTAGACTGTTAAGAGCGTTGTTGCAGGTATAAGAATCGATAATATGACTGCAAAACACGTGAAAATACCTGTTCAGAGGTTAGCTATGAACTATCATAGCGTGATGCAATTATTTAACCGTCCGTAAGACCCAATTCATAGTATGAGCCAAAATTCTGGCAGACGTGATCTACGGATGCCAAATGAGGACGAAATGTTCGCTAAGGTAACAGCTATGCTTGGAGGATGTCGAGTACGACTTCAGTGTAACGATGGAAAAGAACGCATGGGACGAATTCCCGGTCGAATGAAATATCGTAACTGGATTAACGAAGGCGATCTCGTTATTGTCGAACCGTGGGACTGGCAAGATGAAAAAGCAGAAGTTGAATGGAGATATGATGAAAGAGACGCCGAACAACTTCGATATGAAGGGCATATCACCATCGGGTAGCCTTTACTTTTCTACTACACTTCGTACCGAAGAAGAGCAGCAATACCACCGAAGACGGTCGACAACTGCTCTCCCTCATCAAACTCTGTAGGGACTAACTCAACAGACCCACCCTTGTTTTCAGCTTTTTCAGCAAGTTCTTCAACAATTGACTCGCTGAGTTCTTCGGAGAGAAGTAAGGTGTCAACCGCTCCGAACTCTAATGCCCGTTCAACATTTTCTCTACCATATGTTGCGTGTTTATCATCGGTCGCCAAGGCTTTGAAAAACCGACCAACCAGTTCTTTTGATTGGCCTTGGCGATGGGCTTGGAGAACACTATCAGATTTATCAACTAATTGCTTCAGGCCTGTCTCATCACCGTAAGCAACATTGAAAGTACCAAGTGTTCCCTCTGTTAAACGGTAATCAAGATAGTCATTATCGGTGAAATCATCAACAGTAATGTCAGTACCACCAATAAGGATACCCTTCACCGATAATTGGTTATCTTCTATGAAAGCACTATCAGCAGCGTCTGCTGTCTTTTTGAAATGCTCGTGTTTCTGTTCTTCACGTAGGCGCTCAAACCGTGCCGCTGACTGACCTCCTGCTTTGCTTTTGCCCATGACAATCGTGTCGATCTCTCTAATAGTGTCGATACGATCACCGATGAGCTGACCAATTGTTGCTTTGTCTCTCGTTACAACAAGAAGCCCATACGCGTCTTCAGGAGTTACAATCCCTTCGATTGGTTCAGTATGGAAGTGGTCATCGCAGATATAATTCGACTGGTTGACTCGGTTAGGTAGTTCATCAAAAACATATTCAACGAATCCATCTGCTTTGTCAACGTGACCGACAAAAATGACAAGACCATTCTCTGGAGGATTGCTGTACTGTTGAATAATGTTTTTACACTTTTTTAATGCATCTTGAACATTATCACGAGTACGGTCTGTTTTGATGTTATCTGCCTGTGAATATTCGTTAGTGAGGCGGACAATCCAACTTTGGAGGTTGTCATCCGGAGGTATATAGAGTGTAATGAGCTCTGTTCCGCGCCCCTCCAAATCTCGGATATCTCCAATTGCGTTCTTTAGACGAAATTGGGCACGATCGTCAGACATAGAATTAGATAGTATCTCTTGAGTTAAAAAGACTAGATCCACAACACTGAAAGACAAATATCAAGGAGACATCCTGACAGTCAACCGTTCCTATTTAAAAGTAGGATGGTAAGTGTAGTATAATTATTGTATAAATGATTGACCTAATCCAATTTGAAATGTGGCAAGATATTGTTTTTATGATCGGTGGATTCACTTTTGCAGCAATACTCATCCCAACACTACGTGATCCATCATCCCAAATTCCATTGACAACAAGCATCCCAACGGCTTTTATGTTAATTATTTATATATTTACATTCGTTTCTCTTGGGATGATTCTTAGTGCCTTAGCTCAAATGCTCTCAGCTATTGCGTGGATTTGTATTGCTATCTGGAGGTCGCCGTGACACACATACAATCTTTGAAAACAGGACTAAGCTGGCTTATACGCGTATTCATCACCCACTATTTCGAAGACAATCCATTTTGGATGGCGATATAGAACTGTCCCGCAATCTTCACAATCTGCACGCGCAGGACTCGGGCCAAGAGTAAGATCATCTGTATTTTCAAGTTCTAACGATTGTGTCGAAATAGAGTCAGAATTACATTCAGGACAGTAATCTCCTGTCTCCCACCCTTCACACCGGTACTCATCCATCATTTCTTCTGTTACCTGAGGGTCAAAAGACGGAGGCGTATTTTTCCCGATTGAGGGGAGTCCGTTCGTGTTTTGCATACCCAACAGTAATGGCGTTCCCAGTGTTAAAACTACCCTTCCGAACAGCGTCCCATACGGGGATTATGGTTTAATAACACTCCGTATCTTCGTTACAATTACAAGAAAGATTGTAAACACGAAAATGAACGGGAACAAGAAGAAAATAGTGAGCAGAACAGCAAGGAGGATATTCCCCGTCAGGATAGCGTACGCCATTAACCCACCAAACATAGTAGCGGTTCCGGCAAAATACATCAGTCGACGCCTTCGTTTCTTTTTTGCAGCCTCCGGGTCAATAATTCTCCACCCTGTAATGTGAGGGCGTACCTGTACGGTTTCCCCTTCAAACATTTCAATTGTTGATGGCCCGTATCCATACGCGTCAAGAACACTCGCAAGTCGAGAATTCTCGTTCCACGGCTCTGGTATTTTGAAAGTATCCTTGATAACTTTATCGTCAGTCATCCGTTCAACGTGGAACCGAACCCAATGTTCACCAGATTCAATATCTACAACACGGCCCTCAACTGCTTGGCCGTTAATACTGTGTTCTTTTTGTCGGTAGAGCCTATCAGACAGCGTTTCTTCATCCGAAGCATCAACATCGCTTGCCGGATTAAGCTCAGAGAGGGTTGTTTCCTCATCTGAACCAATCTCGATGTCGATAGTTTTCTCTTTCTCCGGCATTGGTTTCACTATCATCTAACAGTTCCTCACCGTAATAGGTTCGCCTCTTCAATGTGAAACTACAAAAGGCAGCCCGGGACTCGAAAGACATATTCAATATATACAACTACTTTTTACAAGGAGCGTGGATCATACGAGTAATATTGACAGGCTTGATGAAACTGCTATACACGATTGGTACCGGCACGTATACGCCTACAGTGACCGGATTATTGATATTCTCGCCCGGAAATGGGAGTTAGACGATCAAAGCCTCATTTTAGACCCGTTTAATGGGACTGGAACAACGACAGTAGCAGCAAAACAAAGAGGAATTGACGCTATTGGAACCGATATCAATCCAGTTGGAGTTCTTGCCGGTAAAGCAAAAACAACGTGGGATATCGATATTGAAGAATTCCAACAGCGGAAAGAATTCTTACTCAAGACAGTCGAACCAGCACTACGCCAAATAGATGGTCGAGGACGAACGACACTTGATTCATTCAACCAATCTATCCCTCGCAAAACAGACCTGAGCAAGTATAATTTTGANCGGTCAGAAAAAGANCCAACAGGATGGTTATCTGATAAAGCACATCAAAAAATGTGTGTCCTCCAACACCATATAAATGAACAACCAAATGATTCTATTCGCAACCTATTCGAACTTGCAATGGTTGCAATTCTGCCTGAAAGTGTTGCAGATGTAGGTTTTGGCCCTGAAGCGTACAGACTCTCACCGACAGAACATGTTGATGTATACCGTATCTATATTGAGAAAATCTCTAACATCGAATACGACCTCAAACACATTCAACGTGCTATCTCAAACGGAAAAATAACCCCCGGTAGAACTGAAATTCTACAAGCTGATGCGCGTTTTATCGATGAACCGCTTCAACAGAAATCATCCCTATTGAAAGAACACAACGGTATTGATGCAGTCATTACATCACCACCATATCCAGCAGAGCACGATTACACAAGGAATCAAAGACTTGAACTTGTATGGATGGGTGAAATATGGGATAACGATGACCTCAGAGAATTAAAACGACAAAGCATCCGATCACATACAAAGAATATTTATGTCGATGATGACGCCGGCGACCGCCTAAATGTACGAGGGAATAACCGAATCAATACGATTGTAACCCAACTTGAGTCAAAACTTGCAGAGGTTGACAACCCCTCAGGATTTGAACAAACGTACCCGCGTGTTATTGAGGAATACTACGCAGGGATGCAACAACATTTTGACTCTATATATAATGTATTGAAACCCGGAGGATTGTGTGGATACGTTGTGGCTGATCAACAATCATATTGGAATGTAAAAATTGAAACTGCAACAATACTCGGAGAGATAGCTTCAAACCGCATTGGTTTCAATGTGAATGAGGTCGTTCAGTGGAGAAACCTTCACCCGACAACGGGTGAAGCAGATGAACTCGCTGAAGAAATTCTAATTCTTCAAAAACCTGAAAAATAGCTATTTTTTCGTTCCAATAATGTCTAACTGGTAGTTTGACCCAGTTCTAATTTCTGTAACCGATGGTGAGTCCCATTCTGCATTTTCACCATCTCGAACAACTCTAAGAGCGTATACTGATCCATCTTCTAGTGAAGTTGTGTATACGACCCGTTCGTAGTCAGTAACAGCCACAGACTCAACCTGACCACTGACAGTCCATGCTTCATATGCACTTGGATTTAAAACCTGAAATTTTACTTCTTCATCGACATCGAGATCTGAGACTGTCTCAGCAGTATCAATATGTGTGTCCATTTTGAACTCCATACATACATAATATTATTCTACGAATAAAAATACTAACATTTGGTTAGAAGATTCCGCCACAAGAATTCACAGCATTACTCGTGTGAAAATCCGTTAGATGTAGTTGAAAATCATTCAGTAAAATCTTCAATACTACTTTGACCGCCTGCACGTCCTGCTTTTTCAAGGCGTTTTAATGCAATGTTATAATAGTCTTCTTGACGTTCCGCGGCTACTGATTTCCGATTGAGTCGAGAAGAAGCAACACTCCCAGTACATAATCCACCAAACGGTTCCCAAATGAGATCATTTTCATCGGATGATACACGAATGATTTGCTCCATAAGCGAGAGAGGTTTTTGATTCGGGTGAGAAGCACCACCGGAACTATCCCATTCACGTTCTTTTCGACTTACAGGTGGTTCATCCCATACGTTAGTCACTCCAACAGGAAGATCAAACTTAGCGTGAGGAATCTTATCGTTGACATCGATATCAGCATCATCAGGGAGTTCAAAATACGGTTTCCCTTCTGATTCGCCGTGTTTGTTCGCGTACTCTTTGAGTTGCTGGAATTTTTCTGGTGGAGGCGGGTACCACTGATCATCAGTAGCGAAGTATTTGCGAGACGCAGCGTCTTTGACTCCACACGCTGCGTTAGCTTCATTAAGTGCCAAACCAGCACGTTGCCATTCCTGACGCAACCATTCTCGAATCCGTTGTGCAGTGTCAGTCAATTCGAACTTTTCGAGGACATAATGAACACACACTTCTGTGACTTGCGGGAACTTCCGCATTGTTTCAGTATTACAATTCCCAGCAATATGTTGGAGTCCCTTATTCCAGATATTCGCCCCACGATACTCCCAACCATATTCTTCTAATACAGGATGAACATTTGCCCATCCGAGTTCAGTATTCCAAAACCAGAGTGTTGTATGAGCTGTGGCAGCCTCAGTCCATTGTTCGATATGAGGTTCATACCAGTCCCCTAACTCGGTTGGTGTTCGTGGGTCATCTTTGAATCCGTTAACCCCGTATGCACCATCTGAAATGATTACTGTTGGTGAATTCCACTCACCGTACTTATCAAAAACATCGCCGTGATACACTTCGTTCTCTCTACTCATCGGTGAGACTGAATTAAATATATGTTATCCACTCAAGTTCTTAAACGGATTGAGACGTAGGAAATCACTCCTTAGTACGATCTTGGACTTCACCTGTTTCACAAATGGCTTCAAGACTATCTTCTACACACGCATGTATGCGTAGTTGAGTTCCAATGCCGAGTTCATCGTGAGGATATACTCGTAGTCGATCACCATATCCACGAACCTTTGTGCGTGAATATCGTTCTGTATCAATCACTTCTGAATCAAATGACCCACCAGAATTGTGCCTAAACGTAGATATCCCGGTTTCCCACCGGCCAGAGTCCAGCAGACTCTCGATCACACCCACGATTTCTTTGTCAAGTGGAATTGGTGGTGAAATCCGCCACGGAATAATAATCTCGTGAGTCATACCAAATTGCGTTTCAGCCTCTTCGGGGCCTCCTTTCCGAATCGAATCAACAACACTCCCAACACTCTCTGAAAGAGCTTCAATCAGTTCCCATGCTTCACTAAGAGCATTAGAACCGGGGACGACAACACCATCACACTTTACATCATACATGGATTCACCATCAGTAGTTCGAACAGAAGACGGACGGATAGAAAATGATTCACTCATCTTCTCAAGTGTCTTGCCGGCGTCTTCACCCCAATAAGACATATTACGCTGTTTCTTGTTCGCATCGTCAAGTGGTGGCCGGTAACCAGTAAATGATCTTACTTCACGATCGTCGAAACGAGGACTTTGAAGAATGTCAATTAAACGAATACCTGATACCGAAAGACGTCCCACACTTGGTTGTTTCTCGAACTGTTTCGTTGCTTCACGGGCAGAATCTAACGAAGCAGTCGTAAGGAATCCTGTCGCAGTTTCGGTTTTGATGAGATACCCAACTACGTCGTCATCATCAACATCAACGACAACAGTTTGAATTGGTGAATCAGAGTTTGACTCTTCAACCGTGACTGTATCTGCATTATGCACATGTGTATCTGGGTCGATGAGACCGTGCATACTGACTGACTGTCTACCATCAATAGCATCCTCAAATTCGCTGAAGAAATCTGGTAGCGAAAGGTGAGCAACTTCAGTGGATATTGGAAGTTCCATATGACTCTGGTGTCGTTTTATAGAGTTACGGAGGGAAATATTCGGTGTTAGGCTGCTATTCTTGACATAAAATGTAATATTATTAATGTAAATAATCTGATGGAAACGTCCTGCTTATCTTCTAAGAAAAGAACTCTATAAGCAATTAGTCCTTAGATAATACAGTCTATTCATATTACCCCCCAAATTAGATTTCTTAAGAAAGACCTCAAATGCTCTATGCAATAGTCTAAGAATCTATACCAACCAAGCTGCGGGGGTAGCCATACACACCTTTTTATTCTACCCTTACACAATACTGAATGTCATACATGGCACAGCAGGAAGACTACATTCAGCGCCTTCATAGTGCTGAAACGGAAGAAGAAGTAGAAGAGATTATTGAACAGTTTGCAGACGAATTCGATATTGAATGGGTACCAGTCGGCGGCCAAGAAAATAACTCTGGACTCGTTGACATCCAGAAAGGAACGCCAGTTGGTGCGTTAGCAGAAATCATTGTCAACGGATTCGACGCAATTCTTCAGAAGCGTTACCTCCAGAAACACGGCGAAGAGTACAACGATGAACACGGACTTGACACCTATCTCAAGGCAGCTGAGGAACTTCTTGAAGAAGGACACGACGAGTTCGTTGAAATCATTGCTGACGGTCAAAAGGCAGGCCGTGACCAGTCTGGAATGATGAACTTGACTGTTGCTGATACTGGTAAAGGGCAAGGATACAGCGACTTCACTAACTTCGTCAACCTCATGGAAGTTGGTCTCAACAAGCAACAATGGCCTTTCTCACAGGGGCAGTTCGGTATGGGCAGTCAGGCCAGTCTTCGTTACTGCGGAGATGATGAACTGAACGGAAAAGGTTACAAGTTGATTTCGTCGGCTCACTTTGAGAGTCCACGCGAATGGACGTGGTCACTCATTCGACGAAAGCCCAATCAACCGACGACTTTTGAATACTTGACAATTGGCGGTGATGATTTCCCTGTTTTCGAAGGCGAACTCAACGACCAAGAAAACGGGACACTCATCAAGCACTTTAATTACCAACTTGAGAAGAAAAGTGGAATTACGAATCATACGGCACTTCTTGGTGAACTGAACCTTGAATTGATTGAAAATCCTGTCCCAATCAAACTCAACGAGACTCGGTACTATTCCGAAAGTCGGCCAGACTCGTTCTTCCAGACGGAAACGATGGGCGCACTCAAACAGTTGCAAAATGATGACACGGTGAAAGGTCATTATGAAACTCATCTTGAATCACGGTCGATGCCAGAATGGCTTCAGGGTATTTCCACACATGCGTTCCTATTCCATTCTAACCAAGAATTGGAAGAGATGGGGTACAGTGACCCGATTCGTGCGAAACGGCGGTTGATGGGTGGTAGTGCGACACACGAAGACAACGCCATCATCTTTGCAGCGAATGGTGAGCGACACGCCTCGATGTCTCTCTATCACATCCGCAATAATTGCGACTTGTATAACACCGCGAAAGATGTTCTGGTTATTGTTGACCTGTCGCAGTTGAGTGGTATTGAACTGCGTGAGATTTTCGACCCATCACGTGACAACTTCCAGAACTCGGATACCTCGAAGAAACTCCGTGAACAGGTCATCAAGGCAATCAAGAACATCGAACCGCTCCGAGAAGAAGAAGCACGTCGACGGACGGAAACAACGGAGGAAGAAACTCACGAGCAGGTTGCTGAAGAAATGGCCGATATGCTTGACCAGAACCCCGACCTTGCCGAATGGCTTAATATTGGGGATCTGCTCCCTGATGCACAGGCAGAAGGGGAAACGGTTGAGTTTGAGTACAACGAAAACACGCAGCCCACTGAACTTCAGGTCGTCCAGACGTACCGACCACGTGGGAATTCCACTGTCTGGAATAACGATGAGCCAATGAGTGTTGGTGTTCCGGTTAACAAGACACGTTGGGTTCGATTTAAACTGGATGCGCCTAACGGGTACTTCGACGAGACACGTGGTGAGTTCAACGGTGAACTTCGATTCCGCCCTGACAACTTTAGCAAAGAAATGATTGAGTCATGGGGACTGAACAATGGTATTCTGTCCGTTTCTGTGGAGACTGTTGACGGGCAGATGCCAGAAATGGAACTCCCGATTACGGTTGAAGTCGAACGTGATGATGGTGAGGTGCTTACGGAGAATATTGTCATCGTCATCGAAGAGGAGGCTCCAGAACGCAAACGCGACCGTGTGACTGATGATGAAGAGGCAGAAGATAATCAGAACGGTGAGTTTGGTGTTCCTGACATCGATAGTGCTGGTCTTGACTCGCCATACTTCAACAGTGAGGAAGAAATTGTGATGATTCGAGAGCCGAGCGATGGAGCGTTGATGGTTCGTGTCAATAAGGATGCACGGGTGTTCCAAGACTTCCTTGCGAGCCGTAACTTCCGCAGTCAGGCTCCTGATTACCTGCTCCAGAAGTACACGCTTGGGGTGGGGTTCTACACGTTCGGTCAGTACCACCAGATTCGAAAGGGTGGTAACAAAGAAGAACACGAAGCCGTTGATATCGTGTGTGAGTCTGCCAAAGGTTTCGCACCAATCTTCTTCGCTATTCACTTTAGCGACGATGAACTTGATAGCCTGACGGCGTAAGTAGGCAGTTGAAGCAGTTCAACGCTATTCTTAGCGTTGAGAAGAGGTTTCTTTCATCATATTTTTGAGTTGGTGGATACCCACCAGACCCGCAATATTGTTCATAACAGGAATGTAAGTATAGGATATCTATGCCGACTGTATTGATTGTAAGGCACGGTGAAACTACATGGAATAGAGATGGTCGTATGCAAGGGTGGGCACCAACCCCGTTGACTGATCGCGGGAAGGAACAAGCCCGAGTGTTAGGAAATTATCTCACTGATACGTATGATATTGATCGAGTTGTTTCATCTGATTTGAAACGAGCAGTAGATACTGCTGAAAGTATCGCTGGTAATATTGATGCAGAAATTGAGACAGATATCTGCTGGCGTGAGCAAGACTTTGGTGTGTATCAAGGGTTAGACCCTGAACGTTTCCGTGAACTTGTCCCGGATGACGATCCGACGAAACCAGTGAAAGATGGGGAGTCAGTTTCTGATGTCAGAAAGAGAGCGTTATTAGGATTAGAAAGCTTCCAAGACGATGACGGAGTAATTGTTGTTGTTTCCCATACGGGGCCTGTCATCCAGATTATTGGTGATATTCTTGGATATGACTTCTTAGAATCGTATGATAAGGTCGATTTGAAGAACGCATCAATTACTGAGATTGAAATCAGCGATGATGGAGAAGTGACGTTAGTGACTGAGAACGTTACAGAACATTTCACAGAAGAGTTAGAGACAACAAACTGATACTATTTTTTACAGGTCAGGCACTAATTGACCTGTATGCACCCAACAGGGGGTATTCCAAGAGTCGAAGCCCAGAGAAGTCATAGAGAGTTTGTTCGAGCAGCTAAACCCGAATGTGTAATGATGAAGATTACTCATGCACGCCGGCTTATGAGGAACGGGGAAACATTTGATTCGTACTTTTACCCGGGTATTGACGTGTTGACGACAACAACAATTAATGATACACAGCTCAATCTTCTGCCGTGGGATCACGAGTTAGAAATTGTCCGTGAGATGGAGCCGACGTATCACATTCCTACCGATTATTCAGATTATACGTCACAACCAGATTCTGAACGGCTTGAAAATATTCGGAAATGTATGGAAGGAACAGTATGGATGCATCAACAGATTGAGGATGAAGGATTGGATACAGCGGTTGTCCCATTAGTTAAAGGCGTTACAGAGAGTGGCCGCCAAATTTGTTATGAGGTTTGTGATGCTCTTGACCGTGACGTGGGAGCACTATATGCAACACGGTACTTTACTGCGGGGGCAGGGAACAATATCAATAGTTTAGTTGCAGATATCGAGGAGATTAATGAGGAATCCAATATTGACTTATTCGTTATCGGTCTTCTATCACCCAATTACCTAGAGAGACTCCCAGAGAATGTAGTCTCAGCAGCCGGACAAAAACAATGGCGTGCAAACATCAAACCACGAAAATCAACGGAGTCAGAGATTAAAGAAACGTATGAAGAAATTTGGGATGAAATCAATAATGCAATCCCGGGAAATAACCAACAGTCGTAATAAGACACTTTTTCAAGTACACGAACCTACGCTACAGGTAGATGGGATCAACAGAGGAAGCAGATAGTTCCCCGGATGATTCATCCAACTCCGCGAACAGACAATTATTGAAGGGGATAGTACAAGCTACAGTAGTAGCTGTTATTCTGTGGTTTGTCGTCTCACTATTCTACCCACCATTTATTGGGTTAATGGGTGCAGAACCCGGAGAATCAGATGTACCCTCAGTACTTGCAGTGCAACTAATTGCAGCGTCGTACCCGTTCTTCAGTCTTGCTGTGGATCAAGTATTACAACGGTACTACGGATATGGAAATCAGGGCGGTGACGATGATGGTGATTTCTACACAGTCCTTGAAAGCCTTCCATCAAATGCAATCGGGCAGTTGGAAGATGAAAGCCAACGTGATTCAAGAGTTGATGAAGAACTTACGGAAGAATATGACGGTCGCTCGATTCCAAATACTCACCCAGCGTGGACTGTCTCATTAGTCACGCGTGAGAACGTCCATAGCCCTACTCCACGCCGATGCATCCATACACGAAAAGAGATTCTTCAGGGGGAAGAGCATCTATTGGTACAAGCAACGTACAACCCACCACAGTTTGATCCTCAACATATCTGGTTCAGGTTCGTGAATGAGGAGGCTTTGTCTGAGTGGTTCGGTAATAAAGAAGACAGTACGGGCCAGTAGACTGAAAACAACTCAACTACTACTCGTTTTGTAGATGCGTCTCCAAATACAGGCTGAAAACGGTGAAGAAGAATCTGTTTGGTATTGGAACATAACACAAATACCAACACACAATTCGAGTGAAGAAGAAATTGTGAGTGTTTCGTATAAAGTTGAGTGCGAAAATGATTTAGATATCAATTTGAAACAAGGTGATACTGTCAACCTCACATTCTTTGTCGACGGAGTTATAGCTGATTATACTGCTGAAATTTCTTATGTTACAGACAGTACGATTGTCGCACGGACAGAATCAATTGATATTAAAGACAACTAAGCAGCTGACGTGATGTTGGTTCTTTTGTAATTGTAATTCCAATAGTTGTGTATATGACGGGGAGTCATCTCGGTCGAGTCGAACACGTAGCCTGTATCCATGCTCCGGGAGAAGAGGCTGTTGAAGATGTGCGTAAAGTCTCTGAAACAGTCGGTGTGTCTTTTGATGCAGTAACAGTAGGAAATGAACCAGAACTCAAAGAAAACTCTCTAGGCGTCGCTGTGGGCGGTGATGGGACGTTCTTAGAAAGTGTACAAGTCTTTGCCCCACACGACGTTCCGTTTCTTGCCGTAAGTGGAGGATCACTTGGGTTTTTAGCCCGTATTGATCCAGTAAATAGTCGAGGGGCTGTAACAGAGGCAGTTGAAGGTGATATCGAGCTTATAGAAAGGGCATTGGTTGAGGTTTCAGGGCCTGAAGTGTCCGGGATGGGGATTAATGAAGTACGAATCGAACCACTTCCCCCTGAGAAGCCCACTGATAGGAAGATTTGTCATATTCACGTTTGGATTGCTGGTGAATATGCTGGGGCATACCGTGGAGACGGGATTGCAGTAGCGACACCAACAGGCTCTACAGGACTTGCGCTATCAGCCGGCGGCCCGATTCATCACCCTGCTGATGCAGATGTATTGCAAGTGACACCTATTTTAACTCACTCAACTGGTGTTCGACCAATTATTGTTGATGCAGACAAGGAAGTCAAAATTCGCCCGGATGATGATGTACGCGTTAATGTTGATGGTGGTCGAGTCAAGAAGGTTGTTGAAGCGGGAACAAAATTGTCAGTAACAGGGAGTGAGGGGTATGCGAATATTGTTCGGACATCGTATGATGAGTCTTTCTTTGATGCACTAGTTGACGGACTTGGATGGCCGTTGAGAGAATTACACGATCCGGGGCCGGGGGAAAGCAGATAAGACAAAGTTTTAAGTGCGCATATGATGTTGTTATCTGTATAACTGGAGTCAATCAGACAGAACGTGTTTTGACACGACTATCCAAGTGAATATTCATATGAACCCGAATGACCCCCAAGAAGAAATGAAACTTCGTGAGGCTCGACGCGAAATTCGTAACAGGCTAATCGAGATGGGAATTGAACCGAATGACTTCTTCCAATCTGCAACGCTCGGCATCGACCACGGCGGCGAACACAAAGATACAGTTGCTCGGACTCTTTCTCAAAGTTTGGATGAAGTAGAGGATTGGAAACGTATCCGAACATACACAGAACCAGAGCAGCGCGGTCATCACTACCGAACTGGATGGCAGATTGTGGAATGGTCAGAGACTGCCGATGATTGGATTCCTGTTCAATTCCGACCAACTGATGGAGATAACAGTATTATTGAGACGGATCCACAGACGGTACCGTACACAGAGTTCTCTAATTGGTTAACCGAGCAAGACGACCCCCCGTTAGCACAGTTGACGTTAACAGATACTCCACGTGAAGAAGTGCCCTCTGTGTTCAATCTTATTTTGACCAAACTAGCGTCGACGTGTGAAGTGAGGATTGAAGCACACCCTAACACTATTGGAGACGCCTATGATGTCACGTGGGAGCTTATCCAATGGAGAGGAGATTTACAGAACGGCGAATGGGTTGTTATTGAGCAATAGGCAGTTATGTCCTCTAAAGTCATCAAATAGAGTTCAACGATTCAAACGCGGATTGTGTTGCCTTGTTAATTCTGCTTGGCGAGACGAGCAAGAAGAGCTTGCAACTGCATTTGGGCATCTGATCCCATTCGGATTCGGTAATCAACTTCACCGATTTGATCAGCAAACTCAACGACTGCTTCATCACTAAGGTCAAATTCCCAGATCAGTCTATGGAGCTGGTCGAGGATATCCCCACCAGAGATTCCACGTTCGAACATCAGCATTGTAAGCTGGTCACGTGAGTCAACGTAATCACCGGTAAGTGCAGCTTCAACCATTGAACGGATTTCACCCGGGCGAGCAGTTGCAGTAATCATATACACTGTTTCTTCATTCACTTCATCACCGGCAGTCGCAGCCGCTTGAAGAGAGTTGACTGCTCGACGCATATCACCATTTGAAGCGTACACCAAAGCATCAATTCCTCCGTCAGTAACTGTGACGTCCTGCTGATTTGCGATGTCTCGGAGACGAGCACCAATTGACTCATCATTCACAGGGGTAAATCGGTATACAGAACACCGCGATTGAATTGGGTCAATAATTTGACTGGAGTAGTTACAGGAAAGAATAAACCGAATGTTACTCGAAAACTGCTCCATAGTGCGACGAAGAGCTGACTGTGCATCATTCGTCAAACTGTCTGCCTCATCAAGAAATATCAGTCTGTGATCATATCCTCGAATACTTGACCGGGCAAACTCTTTGATCCGTTCTCGAACAACGTCGATACCACGGTCATCAGAAGCATTGAGTTCAAGGAAGTTATCCTTCCAGTCATCACCGTAGATTTCCTTTGCAATAATAACAGCACTTGTCGTCTTCCCCGTGCCCGCTGGCCCTGCAAACATAAGATTTGGCAGATTGTTTTCTTTTACATAAGTCGATAGTTGATTTGTAATGTCATCCTGCCCTACGACATCATCAAATGTTTCAGGTCGGTATTTCTCAACCCAAATTTCATCCTTTCGACTCTCTTGTTCAGCATCACTCATTGTCACATCAAGGTAGATTCTGATAGCACTTGTACGGACGGATTGAACACGTTGGAACTACGTTTCAGCAGCCACCTCTGAAACAAAGTACATAATCTGTATTCGTTCTCTGTCTGACTCAGCAAGGCGGAGATCAACCTCCGCAGCAATATCTACAATACTTGCAAGTGTTTCACTATTATAGCGATCGTGGGCCACACTACTCAACAGTTCAAGTACATCACCACCGCTAAACCCTTCATCATCAAGAAGTGTATCAACTACCTTTCGAGCCTCGTACAAATCCCCCTTTTCCGCATTTCCAAGGACTTTTTTCGCCTCAGATTGATGGCCAATATCTTCTAGAATTTCATTGACAGTCTCTGTAGTTACTTCATCTGCTTGAGTCGCCACTGTTTGAAGTGATAACACCGATTCTCTAACATTTCCATTGCCCCGGACAGAAAGAGAGTGTAATCCGGATTCAGTAAATTCAATTTCTTCTCTTGAAGCAATATCATTGAGAATACTCACTACTTCAGGGGTGCTTGGTCTTGGGATTGAAACAGGGAGACACCGTGATTTAATTGCCGGGATAATACCACCAGCAGATCGACTTGTAAAGATGAAATGAGTTGATGCGTAGTGACGTTCCATAATCCGTCGAAGAGCCTGTTGAAAGTCTTCACGGAGTTCTTCAGAATTATCTAGAATGAGTGTTTTATAATCGCTGGATGTCGGGGGGATTGCCGCATACTCGTCGATAATGTGGGCAATCATATCTCGCTTCGACCAATTACGTTTGTACTTGTTTCGATTGCTCCCTCTGAGGAACTGTTTTGAGAATTCAGTTTGTCCTTTCAGGAATCGTTTGAAACGGGGATCCTCACGGATTTCTTTCTTGGTTCGGTTGAAGAAGTCTGCAACATTGATTGTGACAACGTCATTTTCAGGATCATCGTGGATTTCACGAGCGACAGCCTTCGCAGCAGCTGTCTTCCCGACACCTTTTGGCCCATAAATAAAGAGATTGAGCGCAGAATTTGTTGACATTTCAAGTCGCTCACGGACTTCTTCCTGTCTAAATTCTTCAATCGAAGGACGGTGACTATCTATCCAGAGAGGGTCTTCCATTACCGCTATAATTTGTCCCACACCACCTTAAACGTGGCAACTGAAGGGTAGTTCTCAACGCTAACTTACAAAATAAAAGAGAAAGCCAACGACTGAAGTCGTGGGTGGATGTCAATCAGCTAGTAATTCATCAATTTGCTCTTGTATTCGTTCCACCTCACGGTATTGATACCCATATACAATCGCACTCATCCCTGTCATCAAGACCAGAAATGCAATACTACGCGTTACCTCACTTTCAGCAGTTGTGAGCTGCGTATTCACCAGATAGGTTTGAACTTCATCCCCCTCAGTCACGTCAATAAACACTTCGTTATCGTTCTCAGGAATGAAATCAGGACGATCTGTAGAATAACTACCATTAATTAGTTTTTCAACCATTTCTTGATCTTCACCATCAAGATCATCAAGTTGAATAGTTTCAACAGCGTCATAATTACTGTTATTTGATGCGCTTTCACCATCTACTGCTGTATACGCTGTTCCCACAGAAACATACATCAAGCCCAATCCAAGTGCAATAGTAAACACTCCCACAACAATAGCAACTTGCCACTTTTTCACGTTATGATGGATTAGAGAACTAAGACGTGAAGAATCTTTGTTTCCACGAGTTCATTCAATACCCGAAACCAGTCCACCAATTTCTCCGAGTAAAATGACAAAGAATGCGGCAACACAGAACCAAATCAATAACAAGAACGACAACTTGTACAGAACACTCAACGAGCTTTCTTCTGATGTGTCATCTTGATCAATAAGCCAAAGGAAAAGGAAAGGGAAAATTATCGGGTACGCAATTACCCCACCACCCCACGATAATCCTTTCATCATTTGGTACGAGAAATTATCTACCATCAATGATTGAACGCGTTGTCGAACCGGTGGTTTGGGGCGTGTTACTTGAATTTCCCACTCATTATCGTCCGTATACACCGCTGGAACTCGTTCTCCAATCACCTGATCAGCAGAAGACAAATTATAGCCGACTTCATCAATAAGAGCTGAAAACATACTTCGGTCTGAAAGTGTCTTTGGCATTGGCCATTGCTTAGAAAACATACTACCCGCAGGCGGATTAAATTCAACAACTACAGTATCATCATCGCGTTCAACTGATGTGATCTCAATATCAACGGTTGCGCCATTTCCGTAGTACTCTAACTCTTCAAGTTCTGTAGACAATTCAGGGTCGAAACTAGAATCCACCTTCTCGACTGTATTCTGCTGTTCAACCATTGGTTATGTATCTTCTGTAAAGGATTGGCCTTACAGAAAGATTTCGCCTGAACGTGTTCAGTATCACGATGAATCAAATTTGTACTCCGACTCCCATTCATTAGTTCGATCACGGGCGTGGTTGAAACAACGGGGGCATTCATGGGATACACGTTCAATGTATATGACACGGAAATACCGTGAGGGATTATCAGAACCACAGACATCACACGAACCACTATATCCAAGGACAAGCCTTTCTTCTAAACGCCCGAGAGGGACAGGTATACCGAAGTCGCCGGCAGTACGAACATTCTGCGTCATACGATGAAGGGTAAGATCGTATGTGCAATAACTGTCGCTAAGATTACCCAAATAACATTAAGAACTATGAGTGCAAAAGCAGTCTCACCAAATCCGATATCCTCTGTATCTTCGCCACCACTCCAGAATATTGACCCAATCAAGACAATCGGAGAGAATAACGGGAGGAGAACCAAGAATGTAGTAATTGAACTCAACTCAAGAAACGACTCAATGTTAAACTCACGTATGTTATTTTTGACTTTTTCTTGAACAGGTGGTTCGGGGATATCAAAACTAGGCTCCCATTCACCGTCATCATAATAGAATTCTAATCGCTCACCGACTAATTGTTGAGCAGTCGTTAGGTTATGTCCAGACGTATTGAGTGCCGCGGTGAACATTGTTTGATGATCTCTGTAGCGGGGGACATCCCATTCAAATGTGAACGAGTCACCAATTGGAGGTTCGAATGTTAGCGTGGCTGTTTCTGAACCATCGTAATTCACAGATTTAACAACCACTTCAACAGTGTCACCCGTAGAATAATACGATACCTGTTCAAGTTCATCAGCAAGCGTTTGGTCAAACCGTTCGCTATCGTCTTCAATACTTTGTTCAACTGCCGTCTTCACTGATTCAACCATTACGTCAAAAATATGCTATGCTTGTTTTTGATGTTATTGGCTGAAAGGGAAACACAAAGGAAAGTGAGTGTTCCCTCCAAACAAAACCCAATTGAACCGTTGTTGACAGCGATATAGTAGGAAGTAACCAACTTCCCATAAGATAATTACGGGTCTATTCAGTTAAACCCGGCGCTGAAAGGGCTCCGATATCTTAACCAAAATCTGTTACTGTGGCAAACCAGATTAACTCTTCAGGATAGTAATTTTAGTATATTAACATATCAGTCTAATTAGCGCCTGTGTTCAAAATATATAGCTCTAAAAGATAATATGATATAGGATATAATAACCAGAATATCACTATCCAAATTAATATTTGGGCACAACACTTAATTGGACGCAAATAATGAACCTTGTATGGAAAAAATGGGTAATATCCTACAAACATCGATAAATGCCCTACCGATTGAAGTAGGGATAATTGATGCTAATGGCGATTTCGTCTTCAAGAACGGAACTTGGAAGGATTTTTCACCATTATCGAGAGGGGTATTGCGGACAACAGAGGAAAACTACCTACACGCGTGTAAGCACGCTGGTCAGTCAGGCGATGATATTGCCCAAGATGTGTACAACGGAATAACCGACATCCTCAACGATGAAAGGGATGGAATTGCGTATCCATACATTAGCGAAGACCCACTCATCGGTGAAGAACAAAGATATGTCCTGAGAGCAATTGGATTTACATCCAATAATAGAAAATATGTAATCATATTCCATTTAGATGAAGGAGAAAAGACCCTCAATGTTCTCCATTCTAGTTCACACAAAACTCATCTATCATCTATTGCTGAATTCCTAGGAGGGCCAGTCAGAGAAAAGATAGATCAACTCAAAATCCAAACTGAAAGGATTTCAAATCAGGCAACTCGAAAATCAATCGCTGATACAACAGTTCAAAGTGAAGAATTAATCGATGGTGCTCAAAGACTGGCTACAGGTGGTATTGATAATTTGAAACCAATATCTCTCAATAATTTATTCAATAATATTGAGAGATATGACATCCAAACCATCACAATCAACGCTCCGGAAAAACAGAAGATAATCGGAAACAAAATTGCTCTTGAGTGGGCATTTGAGAAGCTAATGAAATGTATTTCTGATTCAGGAAAAGATACTGTTACAATTACGACTGACAATGATACTCTCATTATTACTGAATCGAGTGAAGCAAGTATTGAAACATCACCAGTAAGTGATGGAGGTTATAATCCACGCAGATTATCTGGATATGAAGCAATACAAGCAGCACGATGCGTATTTGATGCACATCAATGGTGTTTCAGTATCGATGAAGACAAACACACTGGTGTATCATTTATTATTCGTTGTGTCGATCTTGAGAGGGTCAGTTAAGAGACAACTTCAAATTCAATCGTCACGGAGAATAGTATGGTATAGTATGTCACAATTTAGACTTGATGAATCTCTAACTCGGATTAATGGTTCCTGTGATGTGTGTGGATCTGAAAACAAAAACGGGTATGTGCGTGTGACGTATGCGGCTACAAAAAGTGATCAACACACAGTGATCCAACGAGAATGTTTTGACTGTCACCAAGACGGAAAATGTCGTGACAAGAAACGCAAACGCGGTGAGTTTGAACCAGTTCTTCACTAAGCAGAATAGCGGTTATCATATTTTATTGTTTAAAAAACTCACGATGTGAAGAGTACACTCTTTTAAAAAGTACACCCACAGATGATTTTCGGGGACTCAGCACCGAGCAGCTTCGACAAGATACGTATGAGCGTTATAGTCAGGATTCGTCAGAGAAAAATAATCAAAGTATGAATGAGAAAAAATCAGAGTTAGCGGTTGAAAAGCGTACAAAATAGATATTTGGTTGTTTTCTTAGGCAGTTACCAGAGGCTGCGGGCGGAGGGTGGTCAACGCCAGTGTTTACTTATACCGAGAACCTTAGCAAAAGTACGACACGATGACAAACGCTGCTGCAAAGGCTATTACGTTAACCGTAGCCAACGAACCCCGTGACGAAGATAGTCGAGTCCGACTGCCAGATAATGTTCGTACCCAACTGAACATCCTCACAGGTGATCGAGTTGTCGTTAGTGGTGACAACGGCACGATTACCCTTCAGACGTGGCATCCTGAGACGTTGGGTGAGTTTGAATCCGGGACGATTCCGCTTACTGAAGAACAACGAAATGCGTTGGGAGTCGAGACTGGTGATGAAATCCAGCTATCTCCTGCGGATCCGCGCACAAGCGAACTCTTTGATGGATCACAGAGTAATACCAGTAAGAACCGTTCGTCTATCGGTTCTAATTCTGGTGCGAAACCGCGGACTCGAAGTGATGGCGGAGCAGGAGCCAAACCACGGGCAAGTGGTGGGGCTACTGACTCTGATGATTCTGCTGTCAATAAATCTGAAGGCACTGGTATCCAATATGAGGATGTTGGTGGTCTTGACAAAGAACTAGACGAGATTCGAGAAGCCATCGAGCTACCGCTCCACAGTCCTGAAATGTTCGATGATCTCGGTATTGACCCTCCAAAAGGGGTACTGATGTACGGGCCACCGGGGACAGGTAAGACACTAATCGCTAAGTCCGTTGCCAACGAGGTCGACGCACAGTTCTTCCACGTTAATGGGCCGGAGATTATGTCCAAGTACAAGGGTGAGTCTGAACAGAAGCTCCGTGATGTTTTCACGGAGGCACGTCAGGAAGGCGATGCGATTATCTTCTTTGATGAAATTGACTCGTTCGCAAGTCAGCGTGGTGAAGGAGGTGATGACGGTGATGATCGCGTTGTTGCCCAACTTCTCTCTCTTATGGATGGGATGGATTCCCAAGAGAACGTTGTCGTCATCGGGGCCACAAACCGTGTCAACTCTGTTGACCCTGCCCTTCGTCGTGGGGGTCGGTTCGACCGGGAGGTTGAAATTGGTGTTCCAGACGAGAATGGACGACAAGAAATCTTCGAGATTCATACTGGAAATATGCCTCTGGCTGACGACGTAACTGTTGACGAGTTGGCTGAACGCACACACGGATTTGTCGGTGCTGATATCGCAGCCGTGTGCCGTGAATCTGCAATGGAAGCGTTGCGACGGTGTAAAACTGAAGACGGAGATTACGATACTGACCGAGAAGATAAAGAAGTCCATCAGGAGGATTTCAACCGAGCCCTCTCTAGCGTTGAACCGTCTGCTATGAGAGAGTTTGTTGCAGAAGACCCCGACATGTCGTACGACCAAGTCGGTGGTCTGGAAGACGCCAAAACTGCGCTTCAGCGAAATATTGAATGGCCGTTGAAGCACAAATCGCTGTTTGAAGAGACAGCAACTGACCCGTCACCCGGTGTTATGCTTCACGGGCCAAGCGGAAGTGGAAAGACTATGCTAGCACGAGCACTTGCCGGTGAGAGCGATGTAAACTTCATCCACGTTAACTCTACCGAACTCATCGACAAATACGTTGGTGAGTCCGAGAAGGCTGTCAGAGAAGTGTTCCAGCGTGCTCGACAGGCCGCACCGTCTATTATCTTCCTCGACGATATTGACGGTGTTGCAAGCAAGTATGACGACACTGATGTGACTGACCGTGTTGTCGGCCAAATCAACACGGAACTCGACGCGGTACGTGAGAACCCGAATGTCACAGCACTCGCTGCTACGCAGAATCCCGAAGATATTGATGAGAATCTTGTTGGTACTGGACGGTTTGAGGAACTTATTGAACTCAGTCTCCCTGACCAAGAAGAACGCGTGGAAATCTTTGAAATTCATGCGACTGACAAGCCTCTTGCAGATGATGTAGACATCGAAGAGATTGCTTCCAACTTGGAGGGTGTGACTGGTTCCGATATTGAGGCTGTGGTGCGAGAATCCGCAATGTTGGCTATTGAAGAAGCCGTTGACGAATCTGGAATTGAAGAAGCGACAGAAGATGCTAGTGAAATCGAAATCACCAGATTCCACTTTGAGACGGCTATGCAGAACCACAACCTTCGAGATTAACCCGTTGAACTAACGTAGTCATTCTTTTTCGCCTGCTGTTTTATCCCCACCAACACAAAACCAAAAGTATTAATTTACCATACACACAATCAATAGAGTATAATGGTGGAAAGATCTACGCAGGAATCAAATGACCCCCGGCAAAAACTCCAGCAGATTATTGATTCACCGAACCAGTACAATTTTGGTAATGATTTCATCCATTATTGCAGTCCTGTTGGATTCAACCACATAAAAGAGTGCAATAACACCGAAGTCCTGAAACAATACAAACATTTGTGCAAAGAAAGATTGCCCGGTGACTACTTTTCAGATAACCCAATGGCACGCCGGCGAGCTGAAGACAAACAACATATTCTCAAGAAGATTGATGAACGAATTCAACAGGTCAAATTCCCACATCCCACTAATTGGCCAGTAAATAAAGAATTTGTAGATTTTGTCTCTACCCTATCACTCCCGACGAAACGCAGTCGAAAATTCAATCAACAAAGTTGGGAACGAGTATGGGATTCCTGCACAACCGATGACCTCATATTTATCCAAGAGGCACTCAAATATGCCCCAATATATGGTCAAGCAGGTAGGTCTCGGCACGAACGCGTGTTAGATGCTTTTCTGTACTACCATAATCAAAGAAGTATTCAAGAACTGTTCAATATCTCCAATCGGGGTAATGGCCCATCTGACTCTATTGTATCGACGAACTTGGAAGTCGTATTTGACAAAGTAGATCCTGTTATTGGTGGAATGTTATGCCACTGGGTATGGGAAATCACGACTAATATAAGTGAAAACGGTGCAGGAAAATACTCCAATTCGGAACGCAGGATAAATATTAGTCAGTGTGAAAGTATCTCTAGTGATCATCGAAAACACAACTGGAGAAACACGACTATTCACGAAGTTGGGCACGCACTCCACCACTTCTATGGAATTTGGGTGAATGGAGATATCGATAACCGTGAAAAACCACGAAATAAGTGGAAAGAAAATGTTGTTCAGAGAAATCACAATGAACTCACAACTACTCAGAAAGCGTTTTTAATCACAATCCAGTTAGAGTGGGAAAAGTTACGAGAGGACGAAATAGAGCCGTTACACAACTACCAAACCAAAAATGTGGACGAATTTATCGCTGTAGGGTTTGAAGCATGGATGCTCAACCCTGAAAAATTAAATCGTGCCCATCCTCAACTCAAACAATTGTTCGATGCTCACTTCGGAAAGCAAAATTACAAAATGAAAGCGACACGCTTGAATTCAATGCCCTCACCGGTCAAAGACAATAAGCAAGTGGTACAGTCGACCTGAGAAGAATATGGTGAATCGATATTTCTTCTATCTCACGCTTAAGTACGGAACTCAAATCGAGCCCCACCATCTTCGCTTTCTTTAGGAGTTATCTCCCACCCGTGGGATGTTGCAATAGAATTGACAATACTCAATCCAATAGATTCCCCTTCTGTAATCGATATTGAAACATCTGAGAAAATATCATCAATACTACCACTATTTCCGTTGTCTTCAACATAGAATCCACCATCACAGTGTCCTACACGGACGGTAACATTGCGTCCAACATAATCGAGGGAATTTCTGAATAGATTCTCAAACAAATGAAGGAGACCATTGTAATCGGCTGTAATTGTCACAGGTTCAGTATATAATTCGGCAGTCTCCGGTACATCAACGAAATCCCATGCCTGTTCAGCAACTTGTTGAATATCTAATTCAGTAGGTTCGTCTGCCCATTTGCTTCCACGACTTATTTTAAGAAGATAAGAAATGATATCATCCATTCGGTCAAGAGCTTCAATTACATCATTCAAGTGTGATAAATCACCAGTATCACGAGCTAAAGCTACTCGTCCACTAGCGACTCCAAGTGGATTGCGCATATCGTGACTGACAATGCGGGTAAATTCATTCAGCCTTTCATTTTGTTGTCTCAACTCTTCTTTTGCCTGCCGTTCTTCAAGTTCGTAACTAATCCATTGAGCAAGCAGTTCAACAAATCTTTTTTCAAACGTCGTAAACTCGTACTGTGTTCTTTCAGTATCACCAAAGCATAACGTCCCATAGAGTTCACCACGCACATAAATTGATGAGCCAATATAGGTTTCAAATCCAAATTTTTGGTATGCTGGATCGTCAATTACCCATTCATCCTTTGACTTCTCAACGACAACAGACTCTTTCTGATCAACTGTGAGGCGACAGAATGATTGTGATAATGGACAAGAAACACCCGGTTCAATATCTCCATCTGAATTTATGTATTCAACTATAAGTTCTTCATCTTTGATTCGATTAATAGCAACTAATGGTGTTTGCAGACGTTCTTGGCTTAGTTTAAGAATTTGGTCAATTTTTTGATCAAAAGTCAATTTTGAATTAGTTGAAGTAGAGTACAACGCAGAAAGTGCTTGTTCGTTGATTTCTAACTTTCTACGGAGTTCTTCAGCATCAGATGTTTCCCGGCCAATACCACATAGACCAATAACATTCCCCTGTTCATCTGCGATCCTTGATAGGTTAATCTCGTATCTAATACTACTCCCATCCTTTGTATTTATTTCAGCCGTTAGTCGTTGACCACCCCACCCATCTAATACACGAACAAGAGTTGTTTCAACTGATTGCTTATCAAACCCTGTAAAGAAGTCAACTATATTCATACTATCTATCTCATTGTTAGTGTAACCGGTTACTTCTTTTAAGATAATATTCCAATTCTCAAGTTCACCATCCGAATTCACAAAAAAGTAAATATCATCTAATTGATTGATGGATTGGTTAATTATTTCTTCTTGTTGTTTAAATTTTTGTTTTCTCTTTACGTTCACATCGATATTCTTTGCTGTACAAATAAGATGTCCATCAGTAGTCATAGAGAGGCTTTGGTCGATCCAAATCACTTCACCATCTTCTCGAACCCACTGGGTTTCACCTTTCCATTCTCCTTTTTCTCTGACTTTAGTAAGAATATTATTTTTCACGTTTAGAATGTCATTTTCAGATTCATACAAGTCTCTCCAATGCATTTCGTGCAACGCATCACACGAATACCCAAGTAACTCTGAGAAGGAATTATTAACATAAATGAAGTATCCGTCAGGGTCAACAATACCAATTGAATCTCTGGCTGACTCAATTGCTTCAAGACCACGATTACGTTCAGCTTTGATGCGTTGCTTATCAACTATATTTTTGATCCGTGTTGAGAGAAGATGATACTGATCTGAAGAGCCTTTCTGCAAGTAGTCATCTACTCCAGCAGTAATAGCATCACTCGCTATTTCTTCACTTCCTTTTCCCGTAAATAGAATAAATGGTAGATGTGGGTACTCACCTTTGATGAGCTCAAGAAGCTCTAAACCGTTTATTTGTGGCATATTATAATCACTAACAATACAATCAACACCGGAAGCATAATCAATCACTGTCGTTGGATCAGTTGTTGTCATTACCTCAAAATTATCGTTGTACTTTTCAAGGAATGTTTTTGAAACATCGACTAATGGTTGATCATCATCGACGTGGAGAACTTTTATTGTCGACATTAGTTTATTTGAGTCTTCCACGATTGATTAGAAGTCTGAACTCTCAACGCATTATTTACCCACAGTACCATCTCAAACATACTCAAAACTACAAGGATACAGACGTATTTGAACCTTTTGGCAACTATATATAACCCACGTGGAAATAGTTCAACTATGTAGATTTGGTATGTGGTCAACAGCCTCGGGGGTCAAGCCCCGTGGCATCCGCCTTGTATTTCTGTGAATTAACTATCAACATTGTGACTTCTCCAAGAACTAAAATCGTTGACTTTCTCCTTGATTTCGTGTAACGCGTGGAATTCACTCCTGAAGTACAGCCTTAACAATTCGAGTCTCACGGTCACCGTAATCTTCGCTAGTAAAGAAATATGTCGCTAGTTGCCGACCAGCTTCAATTCTGGTCATCCCGAAATCTTCGAGGCGATTGATCTCCTCATTGATCTCAGTCTTCGTCGGCGTCGAGGAAAGCCGGATGCCACTACTGATTCCGGCCATCGAGCTTGCAAACGCCTCCTGTACTTGGTCGGCCATTGTTTCAGTTGTAGTTTAATCCTGCTTCGTACTTAAATGTTTGAACAGGGGTATTTTAACCCAAATTTAATACTTGAAGGGCGCTATGCCTTGGAAACACCATTTAAACTATTGCAATAGACGATACTCAGCAGCCGTGAAGTACCCCGCGCACGGTGGCCCGTGGTACTCGCACTATTACTTTTTATAGAACCGACGGCGCGGAAGTCATATACTCACACAGATAGTATACTCAGGTGAATGCCGTTGGTGGTACGGCACGCCCGTCGTAAATCAATCATTCCTATAGCTTCTCTACACTTATTCAATATGAAGCATAAAATTCGACGAAATCAGTTGTTTTCGAACTTGTGGAGAAACGGGTTTCTCAATTACCACACTCAAAATATGATGGTTACTTATTCAGATGCATCACTAACCAACGGGCACGTTGGAATCGGATTTAAATTATACCAACCCCCGACAAGCACTGAAGATGGAAAAACAATCGATCACCGTTCTCACAAATTCCTTGAAAACGGTGGGGATAAATATACATCCGTAATGGCAGAGTATCTTGCTGTTATTGAAGCAGCAAAAACAGCCCAGTCATTCGATGTAGATATGCTACTCCTTACAAGTGATTGTCAAGGGGTAGTCGAGAAGATTCAAAAAGGGATTCCAGTCACAAGTGATGCTCATCTTCGGGATGAACTGTTTGATATCCTTGACGGATTCAATAATTGGAGAGTTAAACAGATCAATCGGGATAGAAATGATGATGCTCACGAAGAAGCACGGAAAGCAATTCGTCGTTCTCAATCTTATAGTGGATTGTAAGAGAATATAAGTCAATCATTTCTTGTTCTTCCAGCAAAAACATAGTACCGTTCAGTATTATTTAATGCTGTATTCATTTCAGCCCTCATTTCTTCAATAGTGAATGCTGTAATCAACTTATTATGTTTGGATGCTACAACAATTTCCATTCCACTTACCACCCATTCTGGAACATCATAGGAAGGCATTCGGACTTCAGATATATCACCATAGTCAATTACTTGACCACCAATAACGGTGATTTCCGTATCACCAATTGAATCAATAAATGTTATCCGGTGTGTGGTATTCATCTAACATCATATGTTTGATTACAGTTCAAGTTAATGCTTCTCTTATACGAATGTCCTATTTTGTTCCGTTTAACCAAATGGTACCACATAATTATTAAATCTCGTATACATTTTTTAACAGAAATCGAAAATGATTATATCGAGCTTTCCTCATTCTATGCTGTGATAGACACCAAATACAACGTGAAGTTCCATATTGGACAGAAAATTAGACTATCTGATAATATTCTAACAATAATTGAAATATCTACAATAAGTGGATTGCCCGGCCAATATCTTATATTCAACAGCCATCACCACCCTATAAATATACAAACAGCGGCAAATTGGTTAGAAAAGTTTGAATGGTTTAATCTACTCAAAAGTTAACTACCTGTTACGCGTTCTTACTAATATCTGCTTGTTCAGCACCAGTTTCACTAACAGAATACTCTTCAACCGGATTGAACATCCCATACAGGTATCCAATTCCATCGAAAATAGTGATAACTGGAAGAACGATTAACATCTGTACAAGTTCAGTTTTACTTGTTGATGAGTACTTCCACCCAAAAAATGATTGAATAATAACTATCCCTGTTGCCATCAGAGCAAGTGTCTGTGCAAGAGGGCTCAAAAAGAAGCCGGCGATAATAAGTGGGGTCGTAAATGTTCCCACTGCCCACGACGTAGATCGGAAGCTATTGAACAGCCATTTTGGAAGCGATAAATAAGCAATAGAGTCATGGACACGCCCAGAATACAGGTGTCGTTTTCCATCGATCACCTGATTAATGTTACTCTCACACGGTTTACTCGTCGTATCAGTAATATACTTGTACGTATACCCAGCTGCTGTGGCGTGCCATGCAAATGCTGACGCAATATTGATTGCAGTTCTATTCCACGTGATTTCTTGTTCTACGTTGCTACGAATGAATATCCCTGTGGTTGAAACAAAAACTGGTGCCTCTGATAGAGCATAACCACGTGCTTCAACTGGCCCGTTCATCTGGAGTAATTTAGAAAGGTAAACAAGTCGTGACCCACCTTCGGGCTGAACTGGTTTTGTTATCAACTCTACAAAGTCAACATCAGGAAGACCAGTAAAGCCTTCAATTCTCATTCCAGCAGTCACGTATCCAACGTACTCGGCATCTGTGTCGATATTTCTACGCGCCCATTCATAGATCCGTCCTTTTCCGGGTCGTGATTCACATTCAAATTCTTCGGGGACAACATGGACAACGACCCCATCAATATCAATCTCTTCAGTTGAGACCACGCGTACATCGGCAATATCCTCAGGAAGGGATTCGATTGTCTTGTGAATCTCTGTAATTGGCTCTCCACGTGCAATAATTCGAAGTTGGATATCTTCAGCACCCCATTTCCGAGGAGGTGAATCACGGATTAGCCCAAGAAGACTATATCCAAACCAAATTGCTCCATTGAGCACGAGGAATAGAAGACCAACTACAACGATTGCATCAATCACCGAAATCATTCGCTCTTAATACGTGTGTTCGTGTTGCTCGTACTAAACTCCAATCAATTTCAGAAACTTTATAGATTCAATTCAAACCTCCGATCAACAGCTCTGTTGACTTTCAAATACTGAATTATCGTCGCAAAGCTTTTTCTAGTTGCCTTTTCATCTTTTTATCAAAAAGTCGAGTCCCAACTGGTTGGTGGTAAGAAGCATCAGATTCTTCTTGTTCATTTCGGGGGTCATAAAGATCGACATCAAGGGCGTCTTCATCAGCGTGGTCTGGACAGACATACCGTTGTGTGTTTGTTTTTCGTACAACTTCTACTCCAGCAATGTACAATACATCGTACGAGTAACGTTCAGCAATTTCTGCTTCACCCGGGATATCATCAATATCACAGTCAGGGTCACTACATGGTTTTGTCTCCAATTCTTGTTTTTCGTGGATATGTGTTGTTGTCTCTTTTTCCCATCCAGTCTGTGACATCCGATCGACTACATTGCTTCCATCAACATCTACCACCATCAAAATCCCAATCCACATCAATGCAAGTCCTGCAATAATGAGTGGCGGAGCAAATGGGAATGCAGCCGCAGGCATCAAGAGTGATGCAAATGCTACCCCATACAAGACTGTAATCATTACTACTCCAATATACTGTGTAATTGGCTGAGATAGTAACCACGAAACTCTAGTATAGTCATCACGCTTTCCTTTGTTCATAGATTAGATTAATCGTTCTGTATGTTTAGCCTCTGCAATTTCTATTTCTACACTATCTGCATACCAGACTGACTCACTCCCGACATCTCCTGACACTTGTTCAACCCCCTTTGGTTCTACTGTTACTGTTGACCAACTAACACGGTTTAGTATTTCACCTTCTTCATAAAGCACCACTACTGGTGAAACATCTACAGGCTCATTTACAAGATTTTCCACAGTGAACTCCACTTGCACTTCACCAACTAATGAGACATCCGTAACGTGGATATCGTCAGTCGTAATATCATCAGTAAATCGAATCGGGATCCGATCTCGGTAATACCCAAGCGTAGATATTCCTAATGCACCTGCTGACGCCTTAATGAAGGTTCTTCGATTCATAATCGTCTGGACTGCTACCACCACGGTATACCGTTATCATTCACAACCGTTCGCCTTCGTGCCATACACGGTCGATCTTCGTTTCAAGTTCCATTCCTTCAGCTTGTTCAAGTGCATCATCACCAGTAATAACAAGTGACGTACTCCAATGAGCAGTTTCTGATTCAGAGCCTTCAACGATCAGTTCTTCCTCCTTAATCACACTACGGGTATCATCAAGAAGGGTATTCACTACCTCCACTCGATTTGGAATGTAACAGTCATTACATGAAACGATTTCAACGGTGCCTTCAATGTTCACGACAATTCCATCATCGGCGCCCTCGACTTGGTAATTACTCGTGACATTCAAATCGTCAGGCTCCGCATTCGTACAACCAGCAATCAATGCAACACCGCCAATAGAGACAGTCGTTGCAAGGAACTTTCGACGGTTCATACTTTCTAACGTATATTGAAACTCACCCATATTGAGTATTTCATCTCAGCAGCACCGACACAAAGAAACACAGTCGCCTATTCAGGGATGTGAGGCCGTTACAGAAACATTTGTTTTGACGACGATGATTCCGTAGCAGTACAAGATATGATTGATTCAACGCCCTTCTGAGGCCACTATAAGGAGTTAACCCGGTAGGAGAGACAAAGAACTATCGTGTTCTTTCTTGTGGGAAAAGAAACTCAATAATTCCGATTATTGCTCGGAAAAAGACAATAACAGATGCACCCAGTAATAGTATCCCAGACCAAAATCCTGTAAGAATAACAAGGGAAAGCAGAATTAGGAAGGGAATGAACCCAACAACATCTGGTAGAACTGTTAGACCTGCTATAAGTGATAAAAGAACACCTGTAATAACTAGGGATGCAAGTCCTTCTTCAATACACATTCGCAGTGTTGGAATTCGTAGACCTTGATGATCAGTTCGATAATGCTTGCGTTTGTACCCAATACGCCGGCGATAGTACAGTAGTTTATTCCCAATACCTTTTGACGGTGGAATATCCATTTTATATCCCCTGTTATGTTTGTGTGTTACGGGAACATCACATCCTGTGATATCTGCAAAATCGTGGAAAGTCAGGCCACAAGCATCCAGAAGTCTAGCTAACGGTTCAGAAGAATCATTATTGTCTGGCCATCTGATCGATTCTGTTACCGTCGTCCCATCTGGTAGACAAAGATTAAAGTAAAGACGGTTATTTTTACGCTCAACATCTGAAACAGTTGCAGTCCCATATAACGCTGTACGTGTAGAATCAGAAGTCTCAGCACCTGATGATGGTTCTAACTGACGTAATTCGTCTTCAATTTCAACTAACCGCTCTGCTTGCTCTTGGATTTCAACCTCTGATGAACCCATTTGCTAAACAGTTGCTCATAGTATCTGTTAAACGCTTGTACGAGTCGCCGGCAAAGTGAAGTACCCCGCGAATGGTGGCCGTGGTACTCGCACTACTATTCTTTATGATTTGACTTAGTGTATTTTATCAGCGGAGTCAAAAACTGGAATTTCAATAACAACTGCTTCTGATGTCTCATCAATAGAGGCACGCCAAACGGTTTTATCAGCTTGTGTTATTGTCTCTTTCCATGATTCATCACTGATATCAAAATGTAGTTGCATATATTCTTTCCCAGCTGTGTCAGTACTGAAGTACCATGATCCAGTCCACGCGCCATCATCTAACTCTATGCCAGCTCTCCAGACGGTATCTGAACGTTTTTCACTCATCTCTTTAGTAAGCGTCCACCCGGAGAAGAGGTCGTTTCCTGACTTGAGTTCATCAATCATACGATATTCGACGCCACGCAACGACCTAACCTTTTGCTTTGAAAAATCGGGGGATTCCTAATTGTACGCTATGTCATCCGAAGTGATGGCCTCACCGAACAGCCATTCTGCGTGTTCTACAGCATACTGTTTGTGATCTTCCTCAATATACCCGAGAACATCATCAACAAGAACAGGACGGTAATCACGGAGTCCTGCGCTCCCTGCTGTGTGAAGAACACAGACATTTGCAAGCGTTCCACAGATGACAAGGTCTGTAATACCGTTCTCTGTTAGGTACTCATCGAGACCAGTCTCGTGAAAGGCATCGTACGTCTGTTTCTCAACGATGTAATCTTCATCACGGACGTCAAGATCATCAACGATCTCGGCACCCCATGTGTCCTCAACAACGTGTTCTCCCCACTGGGCAAATTCATCGTAGTAGTACGCATCATCAAACTGCCCTTCAGGGTGTACATCTTTCGTGTAAACAATATCTGCACCGGCTTCACGGGCTTGTTCAACAAGCGATGCTATCTGTGGAATGACTTCTCCGCTTTGCGGCGCGTATAGGGCACCATCAGGGTCTGCGAAGTCATTCTGCATATCAACGACTATTACTGCGGTTGTATCAGGGTCAAATTCTGTCATAGTTTGTTATTCTTGGTTGAAGTTAACCTTCTGGGCGTCATTTTCTGCTAGTTGGTTTGCACGATCGATACTGAACTCACGGATGACTTCTCCATCTTCGATTAACGGTTCAAGAAGCGGGCGAGCATCACTGGATGGGGCATCGGCACTAGCCTGCTGAACAACGTGTTCATCTCCATCCCGGTAGACACTTTTGACCCCCGAGAGTTTGCCACGCTTCGAGATAGGCTCACCTTCCCGCTCAACGATGTCAAGGCCGAAGTCAACAGGTTCAGCATTCGAAATGAAACTCCCAACACCGAATCCATCAACTACATCTCGAAGTTCTTGGATTTCACCGACTCCAAGACCCCCACTAACGATAACATCAATGTCGGGGTGTCCTCTACTCTCCAACTCCCATTTAACTTCTTGAACGATATACCGGAAGTCTCCTCGACGCGAACCAGTAGTATCGAGACGAACACCATCAAGATCACTTCCAAACTGTTCAACAGCTCGGAGGACTTCATCGACTTCGTCGGTAAACGTGTCACAGAGTGCAATTCGTGGAACGTGTTCTGGAACACCTTCATTGAATCCTTCCCACGCTCTTTCTTGCTGACCTTCACCAACGGAAAGCATTAACGCGTGTGGCATCGTTCCCGAAGGGTCGCGTCCAAGAACATCACCTGCTGCGACGTGACTGAATCCGTCAACACCGCCAATTAACGCACTCCGTTCTAGTGCGACTGCCAGAGATGGGTGGACGTGTCGGGCACCAAAACTAAGCACAGGAGTGTCTTCAGCTGCCTGAGTGGCTTTCAACGCCTGCGTTGCCATTCCACTACTGTGGGATAGGAACCCGAGAAGCGACGTTTCATAGCGGGCAAAGTCAAGGTAGTTACCCTCAATTCTCATCACAGGCCCGCCATCAAATAACTGGCCTTCACGCAGGGCGTATACATTGATGTCAAGGCCACTCAACAGGGTGGCTGCATCGTTTAACCCTGCAAGAACCTCGAACTCGCCATCCGGCAGTTGATCTGCTGTAACCTCCGCAACGACACGGGGGTTCTCACCGAGGTGTTCTAGGGCCTCTTCCGTACGGAGGAAATAGGCATCTGTCGCTCGCCCCGACGAGATTGCATCGTCATTGAGTGACGTGTATTTCATCACGATTAACAGTTTGTGTGATATACTGAAAAAGATAACTCCCGCAGCCCTGTTGTTGAAGAATATTTTTCTTCAAAGATGCGCAATGCTAATTCACCCATCACTCTTGAATACTAACTATATGGGAGAGGATAGCAACAAAACACTCGAAGTGGCAGATATCATAGTTATGTCTGCACTTCTTGTTATTCTCTCTGGAGGCGTGGCAATTTTTAGATGGGCCATATATGGGGAAGTGACCACAAGCATCGAAGAATTTGTTAAAATAATCACCATTAGTAGTACTCCAACACCCTCTGAAATCTTAGGTGCGTATGCAGGACTTGGAGGGCTTGCAGCAGCACTCCATCTTTTGATTATCGGTGGCCTCATACTGATAGGCATTTCATTTCACGTAACAACTGGAAAATCTTCTGGGGTTAATTTTGCAGCAGTTGCGTTTGCTCTTGTCGAAGAAGTAGTGTTTCGCGGAATTCCACTTATTATTGCACTTATCCTTGGGTTTGATCCAGTACTATTGATTGGTATTGGGACGGGCGCATGGGTAATGTACCACGACGTCGATGAGTGGGCATACGCTGTTCCGTACGCTCTTCTCTTTGCACAACTATGGGCGGTTGGGTTTTGGGAATGGGCAATTCTACTACACGTTATCCATAACGCTACCCTTGCAATCATTGTTTCTGGATTAGCTAAAATTGAGAATTGAAGTGATTTGAAATCGTCAAAGTCACAGGCTGCTTGGCGGTGGAGCAGACAAAAGTATGAGTATCCCACAGCGATAATAGTAAAATGCGTTCGCACATTTCTGCGGATGTATGGTTGGTACGGGTGCAATCCCGTATTGGTGGTATGCACCGAGTTCGGTGCCGGTGCATTCTCTTTGGTCACACTAAGTAAAACAGCAGCGTCAGTCTTCTGCTACGAATACTTAACACAGAGCAGTAACGATATACGTACATGACTGAGGATAAACGGGAAACTTACGCTCCAAGTTATTGGGAAGAAGACGACGATGATTGGTCGTCGAATGCAGTAGATAATATTGATAAGTTCAATGAAGAGTTGCCAGATATTGAGTTTGAAGTTGAACTTTATGATGGAACATCCTACGTTATTGATGATTGGGATGCATTTGCTGTCCTGATGAAATACGACTGGGAGACTGTTGACGAGTTTATTGACGGTTTTCGTGATCAAGTTCAACAACATTTCGAAAGTAAAACTGAACCGACTAAATTCGGTGCGGCAAAATGGGGACGAAGTAATCATGATGAATCTCAGGAGGAGTACGCCTCACATTCTGAATTGGCCCCTGTAGTCCTCTATCCACATATTAGAACCGCACTTATGCAGATCGGATTTATGGCGATGAGTGATGAAGGTGAAGATCCAGTTGAAGTTATTGGCATCGATGATAATGGAAGCATCCACCACTATGGTGAACACGGTCGTGTGACGTTTGAACTAAAGAAAGAGTGATACTCAATCGGTGAAAACTTGATTGATGAGTTGTTCTTGAATCCCACACCCATCGACATCATATCCACGTGATTCAATTTCTTCTATAAGACGAGCAAGTAGAATAACAGAGTCAGGATCAGGACTTGGCCGTTGGTCAGAACGTAGTTGTTCATTCAGTATAACCCCCAATAGTTCTTTATCATTCAACTCAGGAATTTCATCTTCACTCACTTCTGGAATATCAATACCATTAAGATGTGGATGTTTGGTGAGTCGAATTTGTTCGTCAGATACATTTTCAAGCCGTTTAGCAACTTTATTTGTGGTTTCAGCATCAGGGACACCCACTGATCGAACAACATGTGTTGTAATATGGAAATCACTGCCGCTTACTACATCTTCAGCGTCCATCAAGAGTGATAGAGAATCTTGATATCCATGTCCCAAAGTATGAATCTCTCCTGTTTCAGGGTCAAAAACAAGATAGGTATCTAGTGGGTCAACTTCCAACCCTCGATTTCCAACTCTCTCAGGGGCAATATCAATCGGCTCATTCATTCCTTATAGAATAATCGACTCCAATAGTAAAAAATCTCAAGGGGTTTCCCATCACTATACGCGTGAAAACACAACCACAAATGGAGTTGGTTAGAGAGTGAATATCTTTTTGATATGAATATGTTTACTGAATGAATTCATATTTAAAACGTACTGCATTTAGTCCTCTTGTAACCATAAGGATTAAGTCAACACGAAAAATAATAGAAGTACAGAATGTCTCAGAAGACCAATAAAGACAGAGATACGTTCAAGACAGGGTCAATTAGTGTGTCTAACAGTGTGGCCCACCAGTATATTGACGATCAGGCAGCCGGCGGACTCCCAAACAGTTGGAGGGAGAGTCTACAAAATGCAGTAGACTCACCCGGGAGTAAACACGTACGGTTATTATTCTCTGCGCTTGTCTCCATTATCATCGATGACGGAAACGGGATGAACCTAACAGATGAGAAGATGGAGAATATCCTCACGAAACTCGGGGAGTCAACCAAATCAAGGACTGACAACACAACCTACGGACAGTTCGGAGTTGGATGGGGGCAAGTAATATCTAAAGGGTTAGTTTTCGTTCACACTCAAGACACAATTGTGGTCTTTGATTACCGCGACCAATACACGGCCAAAGAGATTCAAAAACTTCTTCCTGTTGATGCGTTTCCTGATGTTGAAGAATGGGATCGTGAGGAAGAACATCCGCTGTGTACGGTGAAGTCTCTAGACTATGCCTTGGCTGAAACCAACGAATATAATGACGGGTTCATGGTGATGATTCACCACTATGAGAACGAGGTTCCTGAACCGGGGAGTGTTGACTGGCAGAACTATGAAGAAGAAATTCGAGATAGGTTCTGCTACGTTCCTGATGTTGCCGGTGTCGACATCACAGTCAATGGTGAACCGATACAGTCTAACGATCCGCTTTCTGATGATGGACTTCGCGGTGAAGTAAAAACTGTCGAGACACCGAATGCATATATTGCGCTGGGGAACGCAGTAATTGATGATATCACGGTCTACTCTAGAGGACTAAAAGTATGCGACATCGATGGTGAAGGTATTGAAGGCAGGATAGTGACAAAGAAAAATCTCGAAGTTAACCTTGCCCGGAATGACATCAAGCACGGTGACCAGACGTGGCAAGAAATCCGTGACACTGTTGAAGAACTTCGCCTTGAAATGTTCCAGTCCGCAAATGACCGAAGGTTGTACTCAAACGCTCGAAAGGCGATGCTCCGACGAATGATGAATGATAAAGAGCTAGCAGAAAAGTGGAGTTCAAGGAGTATCATTCCGACAGCAAATGACAAAAGAACGTCTCTGGATGATGTTCAGCGGAGAGACGAAATTGCCTATGCAGACACAGATAATAGGCTTGCAGATAAGTTGATGGAAACTGGTGAACTCGTTCTTGATGAGGGTTCGAAAGAGGTTCAGCTACTCCGTAATGAAGCAGAGGCAACTCTTCCGGTAGAATTCGATATTGAACAACGAGCTGAAGACCTTGGATTGACGGCTGACTATGAAATTGTTGAAGAGTCAGAGTTGAACCAGCGACAGCTTAGGCAACTAGTATTTGCCCGGTGTCTTGCAGATGATTTGACGGAGGTAATGTCCGGTATTAATAGAGAGATTATGTGGGGTGAACACGATGCTGCGTTGGCATGGACTGATGGTTCCACGTTTATTGCGCTGACTGATGATGTCACCACAAGTCGAAAACGAGAGGTCTGGATGACAGAAATTCGTGATACGTTGATCCACGAATCTGTTCACGACACACGAAGTGATGATACAGGTCACGGACACGGTTTTGATGAACAGTTCCGAAAGCGACTTGAACATCCCAGCGTACGAGAAGTGTTCAGTAACCTTATTGAAGACGTGATGGATGAAGGTTTCCAAAACGCCTTTGAGAAACGTGGGTATAGGATTGGAAAATATAGATAACGTTTCAAAACTGGAAAGTTGAACAGAGATCAGTTATACATTCTTTTACTGATGGTACTGGATCCGTGTCAACCGGTACAGGAGACGCATATTTTGAATCTGGTTTGACCCATCCAGACTCGCTCCAGACATTTCCTCCACGATACCGTCGATAAGCAGTTGCCTGCGATTTCGATATGATTGATTCAAGTTCAGACAGTTCAAATAAGAATACTTCACGATTTAACATCCGACCGTCAAAAATTTCACCGTCATACAACCGAATATCATCAATAGACACGTGTGAGAGATCAACAACAAGGGCATCGACAAGATCTACTGAATTATTTTCAAAGTCAAAGACAATCTTCCCTGTCACGCTACTACGCTTCCCACAAGCGTGGATATCAACACTGTCAAGACCCAATTGACGGAGCGTACCACGAACACGTGTAGAACTTTTTGCGAGGTTATCTGGATGGGGGCCATTTATTTGACTAGTATCATTGGAAGCATTTTCCCATATATCCGTGATTCGTTGAACTGCATCAAATGCAATTTCAGAATGTAATTGAGACGATAGCGTCGGTATACACCATTCATCACCAACCTGTATCACTACTTCTTCAACACCTTCACGAACACCCACAAGGCGTGGATTTAATGCTTCATGTCGATTCTCACCCACACCAGAAGATGCTGATAACATATGTTGATGTGATGGGGCTTCACCGTCGCGTTCAACAAGAGAAACATACACGCCTTCATCTAACAACAAAACAGGAATACAACCACCGGCTGGCCAGATGAATCTACCAGTTCCACGTTCCTGTTCACCACGTGTGACAGCAAGAACATCATCGTTTCTGTATTGTTTGATCGACTGTCGAAGTGAAACTGGGTTTGACTGTTCTGGTGAAACCCATACAGTAGTTGAAAAGCCGTTGTTGACTGAAGTTATATCAATAAATGATTCACGTACCCACATCTACATTCATACAGACGAATCGGTTACAATCCATGTCGTAGCATCTTTTTTGGATCGAATGTAAAGATGTTCTTCTGACGAAACAAAGTCCTTGACAGCTTGAACCATATGAACTCCCGGTTCACCACCCGGAAAATCAATACGGAAAACACCATCTTCAACTTGAGTGAAACTAATGCGACATTCACCTGTTGCATAGTAGTCGTTCACAGATTCAATGATATCACTAACCATATTAGAATAATTATACGCCACAGTTGAAAAACACCTCGCGGAACAGACAAAATTGGCAGGAGTCAAACCCTTTGAAATAAAAGAGAATATGTGGAACGGTTTAGTCAACCGGTACGAAACGGAATTCACGGACATAAAACAAGCTTGCTTACACGTCTCAGAAAATCGCATGTCCCCAGATGGATGTATCCTTCTTATCCGTTAGAACGGAATAATTCAAGAATTCGAATTGAATCATCTGAGCCTCGATCAGAATTTCTTGAACGATGGCAAGATATGGCAGAACATTTCCAATTCAGACAGACAGTAGGTTACCGAATATATCCGAACCGGGGAAAATTTGACCGGGGTGATTTCAAGATTTTTGACACACAACCAAATATTGTTCCACCACCAGAACCGATCAAAACACGATGTGAAGAATATTTAACTAGTCCTCGACATCAAAGTGAAATGCGGACAATTGGGTCAATTGGAGAGTTTGAAGGGTTCCATATTAATGTCATTATAGGGCCTAAATCAGGGATACAAGCCATTACACTCACTGCGGATTATCTCAGATAATAGTGTCAGGCAACAGATGGCGCACAAATAATCGACAAGTCTGATTGAGGTAATTCAAACTCAACCGGAACGTTATCTACGCTATCATGGATGTACACATTTTCTCTGGAAGAATAATCGAATCCAGTCAATTCTTCCATACCGTCAACGAGTTCGTCTTTAACCGTCGTTGAAGATTGAGGACACCGATATTCAATCACTCCAACATCGCTATTCTTTTCGATTTCCGAGGGTCGAGTTACAGAGGTCATATCTACACCAACATACTTGGATGCTTTCTCAGGGTCGTACAGAAGTCCAAACACATTAGACTCTTCAGCAACCATTCCTACACTCCAATCAACTGTTGACGGCTCTATTTTGGCGTTGGTATTTTGAGCAGTATTCTCACTAAGATACAAATCATTCACGCCATAGAACCGCACGAACGCCATTAACACCGGTGCGTGTTCAGGTGCTTCAGGAGGGAGATATTCATTTTGTCCGTTCACTGTCGGTGAGTCAGTTAAAAAATAGCTGACAAGAGAAAGTTCATCATGGAGAGCAGTCCGAACTTGGCTAGCGTCTCCAATAGAATAGGCACAAAGGAGTTCATTTGCAGTTTCAATTCCACGATCTTCTAACCTATCTTTCGTTGCCGGGCCAATACCGGGTATAGTTCGGAGGTCTGTAATCATATGTTTCGATTGCAATTTATACCTCAAAAACATTTGCCTTAATGATTTTGCAGCTGACGTTTTCAACTATTACTTGAAAGTCTGTCTGCCGAAAGTCTTAGTGAAAAAAATCTACACTGGTCGCCGTTCCTTTAGATAACTATTTACTAGTTATCACTTGGATCAGCAGTTTCAACGTAGATGTCGTGGTCGTATTCCATAACCTCAGCATCACTATCCATATCTGCGGCCTCGCTAAAGACGTGCTCAACCGTTGTCACGCGGAATTCTTCTTCTGAACCGGGAGGAATAATAAGTTCCTCTTCACGAGGAGCAACGCCGGCGTCGCTAATGGGATGTCTGAAAACCGTTTCACCGTCCGGCGAAATAACGTGGAGTTTCGGATTGCGAATCATCGAACGTTCATTTAAGATATATGGTTGCTAGTATGAATAAGTCCCGACGAAGGGAGAAGAGCAGCCTTTCAAATATTGTCTACCTCACCCATCGACAAGAACACTTACGCGTTCATCACTCTGCAAGACATCTCTGACAAGCCCTTCATCAATGTTGAGTGCATACTCGTAATAGTTTCCACCTTTGATGCCTTCATTTTTCTCACGAGCGGTCACAAATCCTTTCAATGATAAGTCTGAAAGTCGATCATGAATTGTGCGGTTTGTTTTTACATCAAGATCGAGCTGACTGGCGTAATGACGATATCGATCATAGATGTGTTTCCGTTTTACAGGTGTTTCATCCCGTTCAGCATACTTGAGGAGTGAGCACAGAGCAAGGTGAGAGTGTGTAGGTAGGCTTTCCAACTCATCACGAACACGACTGTGTTTTACTGCTTCAACGGCATCACGAACGTGTCCAGCCTCTACAATTGACTCACTATGCTCACGAGCCAAATCACCAGCTTTGTATAGAATTCTCAATCCTAGTCGGGCTGACCCTGATTCACGAGCTGCATGGGCCGCACAAAGTTGAATAACGTTTTCACCGATTGCACCTTCAACGAACGCTTTCTCACCACGAATCTCCAATATTGTCTGTAATTCTTCAGCATCATATGGCGGGTAGTGAATTTCTTCATCACAAAGTGAATCCTTGACACGTGCAGAAAGGTTATCTCGGAATTTAAAATCGTTTGAAATACCTATAACGCCAACCTCTGTACTGTCTACACTTCCATTAGCATTACACCGTGGCAACTGATACAAGATGTCGTCATCATTCCCAATGCTGTCAATCTCGTCAAGAACGAATAAGACGTGGGTGGCGTTGATTTCATCAATCTCATCCCAGAGCATATCGTAGATGTCCCCAGCAGCGTGGCCTCTTTTAGCTACCTTTTCGCCTGATGGTCGAAGTTCATTAAGAAGACGAACAGATACTTGATATGATGATGTGAGCGATTTACAGACCACATTCACGATTTCAACTTCAACATCGTCATACTGAACAGCATCTTGTTTGAGTTTATCCAAAACTAGTCCGGTAGAGAGCGTTTTACCAACACCAGTTTGACCATAAAGAAAGATGTTCTTTGGAGGTGCTCCATTGATTACTGGTTGTAACGCGTTTTGATACTGACGCAATTCTTCATCGCGTTCAAGAAGTTGTTCCGGTGTATGACTATCCCGAAGTACTGATTCATCTCTGAATATCTGCTCGTCACGAGTGAAGTCCTGCAAGCTCATCTTCTCACGTTTGATACATATAGTGTGGTAGGTTTAGGGGTGACGCTTCAGATGTTTCAAATGCTTCATAGGCCCCAAGTTTGAAATGGGTCATTTCACGAGTTTCATATGAACGATTTACTTATAAAACACACACCCCCGTTATTTCATATGTTTCACGCTAAAACAAGGGGTGGGGGTTGAACGGTTATATTCTCGCAATTGTCGGGGGTGAAACTATATTTTTTGCACATCTAAACTATCACCAATTTAACTAATCTTAACAAACAGTACTAGTATACTATTCTAGTAAGAAAAGAAAGAAGAAGAAAGAAGAAAGAAGAAGATCAGAACGTGCCCCGGGGAGAATTGTTGGAGGGTACGTGTGCTAACTACTCTCTCCAACAACGATATTTTCGACAATCAACGTTTTGCGGGTAGGACTTTTCTATGTCTCATTACACCGTGGTTATGGTTGACAATGTTATATGACTTTACGACTTATCAATATCTCATCCGAAACGATGAATGAGGGCAATAATTGTTCAACCTTCATTTTCGGTTCCTCCGACCCCCACCCCCTGTTTTAGCGTGAAGCATATGAAATAACGGGGGTGTGTGTTTTATAAGTAAATCGAACAGATGAAACATATGAAACGACGTGTCCCCCCTCATAGTGTTATTTATATGATATAATATAACCCTTAGTTATTATTTGTAAGACGTTTTAGATATGGGGGTAACCTAAAGTTTTAAGTTTGTAAAAATAATATGAGTGGTACAATGGGACTCGATAATTATTGGATGTTTGATATTGAAGATGTGGTTGGTATCGAACAAGGTGAAGAAATCACAATTCATCGACCAGCCCCCGATAGCGATGAAACACTTGAAGAAACATATTTTGTTAAATCCGATCAAGAGAATGTACCAGCATGGGTTGTTGATCAAGCTAACAGTCCTGAATCACCTGAGTTTGGTGATGACCTTGGATTAACCGGTGGGCTATTAAGTGGAAGTGGGCCTCATTCATTCAGAGGTAAAGTATATTCTCTATTCATAGAGAAGATTTCTGGAGAATCGCTCTATACAGATCGTATGGACAACGAGACAGTTCAAATGGTTTCTGACAAACTCAATGATTATGATTGGGAGTCAGAAGGAGTTCAACAGTGTTTCAATAGTGAAGAGGAATTCAGTGATTTCTGTGAGATGTGGGAGAAGTATGCCAATGCAGGTGCATGGTTGCACGGATGGTGGTGATATTGGCTTTTGATTTTCCGCAACAGTCTTTCCGTAAAAGATGGTACTTGTAATGTAGAAGATGGAACGAGTTCGTGAAGCAGTTGAATATCCATTTAGAGGAGAAGATGGTAGGCGTCGTGTCATAATTGGTGGCATTCTTTCGTTTTCAGCGAGTTTACTTATTCCAATCTTATTCCTTTACGTGTACTATGCAGATGTGTTTGCGGCTACTACTCAAAATAAGGAACCGCCGAAATTCCACTCTATATTCCAGATTGGTCATGTAGCTGATAAGGGTCTATGGGTACTGGCCATTATATTCACGTGGATTTCACTGATATTTGTCCCCATATACGCTATTTCAGCTATGGTATTTGGATTTGAAGGGTTGACAGCCATTCTAACCATTATGGTTGGGGTGTATATTTACACAATTCCTGTCCCACTAATGTTCTATGGGAGGACAAATTCTGTTGTACACGCGTTTCACCCTGATGTGTTAAATATTATGATTTCAAGAGATTATATTGTTGAAGTCTCTAAAGTGTTAATAGCCACATTTGGGTTTCTTATTGCTATTGTTGGTGTGTTGCATTATTTAGTATCGAATCCAGAGAACCAATTAGCTGTCTCGATGCTCATTTCACCATTCATTATTGCTGGAACTTTCTGGTTTCATAATGTAGTTGCATACTTGCTTGGTACATCTGTTGCTGACCAGATAGATATTTGAGATATTTTTCTGTTAAAACGAAATACGCTTTTCCACTATGGAGACAAATAGTGAATAAGTGATTCCTGACTTATTCACCTATGCGTTCTATGGCGAAAGATGGAAGCAACGACTCGTTGTTGGAGTAACCCTTAGTGCATTTGTTCTGAGTATTTTGCTTGCATTTCCTATTATTCCACCAGAACTTGTTTGGGTAACTTCGATCGTTGGTCTTGTTTTGGGGAGTATCCTTATTGGGTACTATGCTCGTATCGTTAGTGGTTCTGACACAGTACCGTCGTTTAGTGACCCACGTGAACTTGCATTTGATGGTTTCAAGATAATTATTATTGCTCTCTCGTGGGTGTTTGGCCCACTTATTGCGTTGCTCCCGCTTAATTTCTTGTTTGGAGAACAAGCTCTTACAGTAGCGAGTAGTTTGTACGTATTTGTTTATCTCTATGTAATTCCGGGTGTAATCCTTGTGTTTTCACGGACTGGAACACTAAGTGATCCATTCGACATCACGCTTCTCCGTGTGGTTTTCACCTCGGATGAATATATTACGACAATTCTTAAAATGGCAGTAGGTGTTATCCTCACTGTGTTGGCTACTGCTGTGTTTACATTTATTACATTTGGGTATGGGCAACTCCTGATCACGGTAACGTTGCCGTTGATTTTCCACTGGTACTGTGTTTCATACTCACGTTTACTGGCCATTGGAATGAAAGAGTACTAACACCGACCGCACACCACATTTCCGGTGAAATGCAGAAGTATAATTTTTGAGTTTCAATATCTGTTGTCATCCTTCTCATACTTGAGTTTCTTCAGAGCGATTTTAGAGATGTGATCTTTCAAGTACGGGTAAATGACTTCTGGAGCCAGATCTGCATGTGTGTTATACTCTTCAGCGAGGATATCAGTCTTAAACGTGTAAACATCATCATCCCAATCAAGAGATAATTGAGGGTCTTCCGGACTGGGTTTAGTTTTTGATACGAAGTAGTCCTCAGTCATTACTGCTATTTCTTTCTTTGCTCGATCAAATTGGCCGGCAAATTGCTCCTCAAATGCTTCACCCCAAACCTCAGGGAGTGTAAATTCACTTCCGTCTTCAAACTCGATTGTTATTGGTTCTTTGTACTGTTCGCCCCACATACGTGTTAATGTCTATGGTGTCACTAAACTTAACATCCGTCACCGACCCCTACCAATTGCCGGAAACTCTCAAATCATTTGCGAGGTAAATGGCATATGTGAGCGACAACCGTATTGAAACATATCGATTGAAGAAAGGAGTATATTTTGATGATCGTGTTGATGATCTTGTCGAGATGCTTGAAAAGTACTTTGAAGGAACTGTAAAGAAAGACTTGACTGTTGATGTTGATGGACAACAAACTACTTGCTACATTCTTGAGGAGAGTTCTGTAGACGGGTTAAATCGTGTTATCGCTGGTAAAGTATCATACCCACGGCAAAAATCAAGATTGGCGATCAGATTTGTTGAAACACACCCAATGAAGCTCGATCCAGACGCAGACCCATCAGAAGCGATTAACGCCAAAAATGAATTCCTATATGATGTAACGCGTCGTACTGCGGAGGATCGAAGGTCTGATTGGAAGGATAAGGTTAAAGATTGAATTAGTTATTTGACTGTTCTCTCCACTGGTCTAATTGGGTACTGACTTTTGCTGCTTCTTCTTTGTTTGGTGCTTCAATTTCGTAATCAGACCGATGATCACGCTTGATAACAATATACTGTTTCGATGAGTCAAAATACTGTGACAGGTACCAAGCTGTCAAGGCAAATCCAGTGATGGTACCAACAATAAGACCGACACCGATAATTGAGACACCTGCAAGGAGTGCAGTAAAAACAACGGCTATAATGTCACTTCCCGGTATTGTTGAACTTGCTCCTGCGTCTGCTAACCATCCACCAAGTCCTGTAGAACGAAGCAGTTGTACAAGAAGTAGGCACATGATTCCAACAACGATGGAGAATATTGAATAGTAGAGTTCTTCTGAATTTCTTTTGATTGTTGATCCATATCCTGTAATATTCACAGTGGGTTCTGATATTGTTACGTTCCGATGGCCGTTCCCATCTGTGATAGTTAGATGTGTATTCGTTAAAGTGATTTCACGTTCACCTAAATATGTTTGACCGATGATTTTCTCATCGTGCCCTCGAACTTGTCTACTGGGCATAAATCTATGAATATGTGTTTGAGTTCGATCCGCTTATCACCTACGGCAATCAGACAGTATTCCATGGAGCTGATGGGTTTGTGTACGATGTCACATTACCATCATCATCAACTACAATCTCTGATAATTCAATTGGGTCATGGCTATGGTTCAAAAGGAGATCGTAGTACGACTTCTCAGTGATATCGGCCATAATTGCGTCAATGGGGTGTTCGTGGGTTATCACAATAGATGGGTTATCTGAATTTTCAGCACCAACTTTCTTACACAGTTGATCCCAATGTGGTTGTACTCGTTGTTTGACTTCATTCAGACTTTCACCTTTTGCTGGTTTCACGTCAAGTACTTGCTTACCATTATTCTTATAGTCAAACTCGGGGTACTCATCCAGAATGAAATCGAGTCGTAGACCCTGCCATACTCCCCAGTCAATCTCGCTGAGAGGGTTTTCAACAGACCAACCGGTATTGTTCCCAAATACAGCATAAATCACACGTGAGGTCTGCTGAGCACGGTGAAGTGGAGATGTATAAATAGTTTCTAAATCACCATATTCGCGGAGTAAGTGATCTGCGAGCATTTTTGATTGTTCTTTACCGTGGTCATTAATCGGTACAGGAGCGATTCCTTGGAGTCTTCCTCTAAATTTCCAATCTGTTTCGCCGTGGCGGGCAAGAAGAATCTTTCCGGACATATATCACTGTTATATCTCTACGTGTTTCAATTTATACACTTTTTACCGTGTTAACAGATACCATAAATCAAAATGTATTTAAATTATAAGATTTGATCTTTCTCCTAAACAACAATTATGGAGAATCAAAGATGTTAATCTACGATCTCGACCGGGATGTTAGTGCGTGAATCACTTGGGTCAATAATTGCTTGTCGAATGAGAGCCGCTCTCCAATCACCTTCAATAACTTCATATTCATCATCAGTAGTTGATTTAACTCGTGGTGGTTCTATACGATATATTCCACGCTCATATGTTAAGCCAGATCGTGGACGGGTATGAAAGAAGTTGATGAGTTCTTCTTCGTCATAATCATCATATATTATTTTCTCTGGTGATAGAGAGATATCATCGTAGTCATTCATTCGATGCATAATATAGATCGTCACACCATTGAACGGTGGGATATCATCCTTGGGATACCCTACATCATCTGCTAGTTTAAGCTGTCTTTCATACGCGGTTTCCACACGGTTGTCGACCATATTATTCGTTGGATTTGTTACAAGGTGTTCAGCCACCGCATCCCAATTCACATCGGAGTTGATTATTTCCGTTACCTCCTCATTATTTTGTTTTAACGTATGGTAATTATCTACTGTTTGTTCCCAGAAATCGGGTGAATGATCTGTGTGTTTGATATGTGATAGTTCGTGGATGATAAGTTGTAGGCGACGTGGCCAATCCCACGTATCCCACTTCTCTGCATTTAGACGGTAATAGACTTTTCCAGCAGTACGCGGAGCACACCGAGCGTTGTAAGATTTCAAATTAGTATCGAAGTCAACGTTTTTTGGTTGGAGTTCTGTATTGGGGTTTCCGTAAACACTCCATTCGGGGTAAACAACATTAAATAAATCAACGAATATTTCGAGGCTTGGTTCCGTATCAGTCATAAATATGAGTAATCTAGTGGATTTATAACGGTGGTAGCGCCGTACACACCATATTACAACTGCGTATGGTTGCTAATGGAATTAACCTGACTCAATTCAAAACTCTGATAGATACGTCACAGTTGACAAAAGTATCAAGCTAGTGTAGTGAGTTTCACTCTTCCGACAAAATTTCTTCAACAATATGCGTTGCAATACACTCTTGAAGTTTTGGTGGGACTGCGTTACCCACTAACATATACTGCCCAGTTCGACTGCCAACAAACAGATGATCGTCAGGGAAAGACTGTAATCTAGCACATTCTCTTACGGTGAGTCGACGGACATCATCAACATTTCCGTCATTATTTGGTGTTGCTCCCCGGTAATGGACTGGTGGTGTAGCATCACTATCTGTGATTGTTGGTGCTGGTTCATTCGGATCAAGTCTACGCGTAGTAACAGAGGTACCACAAAATCCGTGTACCATTCCCGCCATTCGTTCTCGTGACGAGTCCTGATGGTTCTGTTCAATATGGTTTGGTACAGGTGGTAGATCGGTTTTAGGCATCGGTGCATTGTCTTCTATATCACCAATTGCATCCTCTGCTGTCACCCACTCATATAGTGTCTCGCCTGTGAGTGTTTTTGTTCTGGTGGCTGCGTGTGTCGGGGCTGGAAACCATTCATCAGGCATAGGAATGTCTTTTCGAACAGCCATTACGTACACGCGATTTCTTCTTTGTGGAACTCCATAATCAGCGGAGTTCAATTGTCTCCACTTGACTGTATATCCAAGCTCACGAATGGCAGTTCGAACATCATCAAAGTATGTATCACTCACTCGAAGAAGCCCTTCAACATTTTCCATCGTAACAACAGCAGGGTCGAGTTCTTCAATCCATTCAATAAACCTCCAGACTAGTTGATTCCGTTCATCGTCAGGCGTTCGTTCTCCTTGTGCTTCACTAAACCCTTTACACGGTGGTGAACCGTGAAGCCAGTCAATATCACGTGAAATAGAGAGGACGTCAGGATCTACAGAACGCAAATCGTGCAAAACCGGTGTATCAGGTAAACTCTCATTATAACTTTTCACAGCTGTTGGGTCTGCATCAATTCCTGCAACGACATCAACACCATCTGCATCATGCATTCCTCTTGAGGCCCCTCCAGCACCACAGAAGAGATCTACAGCGACAATATTATCATTATTGCTACTCCCGCTTCTTCTCATTAGTTCAATTGTTAACTCTTTGTGAATTTGAACCTTTTCAGTCAGAATATACTCAACAACAGATTTTCGCCGGCGGAATCATCCCTGAGACATTAACCCGTATTTCGCACACTTGTTAATACAGAGGGCTGTCTACGGTTTGTTAACGAATGGAGTCACATCAGAGAAATAATTCTGATGCTTCACGTGGGGGTGAAGATAATGAACCTGATAATACATTGATTCTCTTTGTCACTGTCGGATTGATATTCATTATTGGAACATACAAATCGGGTGGTGGAACAGTTGAATCATTTTTTGAATCTCCGTGGTCAAATGCGTATACTTCTGCTATTGAAGGTCTAAATGCAGTAGTTTTGTTTGGTGAACCAGCTATCTCTGTCCCGTTTTGGTTAGTACTTTTTGCCGAGTTGTTTATTGTCAAACTCATCCTCGAAATCTAACCACATATCCGGGGTTTTAGGCTGATATTTGGTACGAGAAGGAAATATTCACATATAGAGTTAATTATAAAATTAATTTATTCTAAAATAGCACTTAACTTAAAAATTATTACACGTCTGAGTGGTAGTTGTTTGTTTATTTAATACACTCCGGGAAGGGAGTGTAACCCAATACTTTTCAGATGTTTTTGATTGTCAAAGTGAAACACACCGGGAACCGAGACCCTTCTACGATTGATTCCCCTTTCGAATGTTTAGCAGACGAGGCCAGTTCATCACGTACCTTCGAATTCATCATTTTCCAACTCCAATTCTCAGTATGAACCCCACCCACTTGAAAGACGGGTTTTTGTTGATTTCGTCGGAAGAGCGTGTTGCTTCCGTGAAGTTCTCAAAGGAGTTAATTATGCAATTTTAGCGTATTGAACACGTATAATACTAAGCACAAATTTTAATATGGTGTATGTTGATGTACTCAGTATAATGTCTATTAGTGAAACCGAGACGTTTCAATGCATCAACGACAACCCGTGTGGTCTGTCCGATCTAACCGTCGAAGGATTGACCGGGCGGCAGCGACTGGAATCGTTCGAAGAACGGATGGGCTTCAACTTACTTGAAGCGTTTATCGAGATGCGTGAGTCAGGATTCATCACTGATCTCGGTACCAGTGACTGTAATTCATGTGGCGGATACGAACAAACCCAACACGCGGTTGAACTTGTTGACGCCGGTTATGAAGTCAAAGGAGCGGTTTCGTTTACCGCACAAGACTCTCCTGAAAAACCCAACCTGAGATATGGCCCTCTTCATAGTGATGAGAAAGGTGTTATTGGTCTTGATACGCAAGAGGTAGGTGAACGCGTCACTGCTATTCTTGATGACCACGATGTTTCGTACGATTGGGATGGTGATCCGTCGTCAACGATTCTTGTGGTCTGATTATCACGCCGTCTCTTCGCCATTTAGCATAATTTTTTGATATGCTGACCCGTAAATGAAAGCTCCAAAGAGGACGATGAAGTAGGAGAACGGAAGTAGAAGTATAGTTCCAATTCCGAACGTGATGAGGAGTATAAACATCAATGCAATCTGAAGAGCTATTGTCCCTATAAAATGGACGAGAGTAGCAATTAGGTAGTCAAGGCTAGTTAGTCCTTCTACCAGAGATGAACCATCAAATGCTGACATAACGTCTTCTGTAACTGCAACGTGTGCGATAGCAAATGGGAATATGTAGTATGCAACAAAGATAGTGAGAACAAGCACGATGCTGATGATATCTGCTTCAGTTTGGGACACTCCACCTATACTCAAAATGGCCCCAAACGTAATCAACGGGATAAGTAGATACGTAAGATAGATACACACAACTTTTACTCCATCAATAAACATTGAACCCCATTCATCGAATTTCGGTGGCTGCTTGTTTCCCTGTGCAATATGTTTCATAGTTCTCATCCAGTATCCAGCGATGAAAAATGCCGGAATAATAAATATGGAACCGAGAACAAGTACTGATGCAATCAAGTACCGAGAAACTCTCTGATCGCCTTCAAGTGGATATGATAAAGCGTCTTGTAACACACTAAGATATCTTACCGCTTAACATTTGAATGTTCCTCGCAAGAGTGACAACAGAATTCACTCAAACCGTTTAATTAACCCCGGATTTCGCCATAATTTTTGTACTATAGTAGAACCATCTTCAACTTCTATCCCTAAAGAACTGTCACCTTGTCTAACCTCTACTGTGTTATTTTTTATTCGCAACTCTGTTTCTGACTCTTCATGGATAAAAAGATCATCTGGGTTAGCTATTTTTGCGTCAACATATTCAATGATATGTGGATAGATTTGTCTGGCCGCAACCTTGCGGTAATTGGGTTTGTCTATTGATTTCTTACCCGCAATATCATCAAATGTGTATGCAACTTTCAAAAATGCAGAACAACACTGACTTAATTCTGTATGTGGTTCAACTTCAACACGATGTCCTATCTTAACCGCCCCGTTGTGTTCATTACACTCGGTACATACAAGCAGACAGTACTTCTCTGGCATTTTTTCGCGTGCCTGTTCAGGCCTCCATGTTTGCAAAGAAGTTCGTCTTGCATTCCCCCGTGATTTTTGAGAAAAAACATATCCACATTCATCACAAATTTCTTCTCGATGAATTGTTGAATTGTGAGAGTACTGTTGAACCGTTTGATCCTGTCCTGAAAAGAACTCATCATCGGAGCCACAAAACGGGCACGTTCGATCAGCTGTCCACGTCCCTGACATACCTTGTATATTGGAGTATACTATCTTAAAACTTGGCTTCAGAAGATCTGTAACCCTATAAAATCGACGAATCGTATTTACTAAAATACAGTCTGATTCACCAAGTTCTAATCATCGAGATCAAGGTCGTCTTTTATTGTGTTGAGTTCGTCATCAACACTAATTCCAACAGGATCATCATCCGAGGTGTTATCTTTTTTGCTGGAATTACCACCACCAATATCAATATTGGTTACATTGTCTGCATCACCGTGCGAATCGTCGTTCGACTTCCCAAGATCACCCGGGCGGTCAAGACCTGCATCATCGATACTTGACTGCATTTTGTCGATCGCGCGCTTTGTTGGGTCTTTGGTTGGTTCCTGCTTGGCCTGTTCTGCAACCTTTTCGAGAAGTTTCCCGTGGTTATCAACTGCATCTGCCATTTCAGTTGCGTCGTGTGAGTTTTCTAATTCAGCAGCTAACTCGTTCAGGGTTTCACTAAGTTCGTTCACGGCGAGTATTGCAGAATCACTAAGGTAGGTATTATTGCTTGAAGCGTAGTCTTCGTCGATATCCATAATCCCTCGGAGATTATCGATAGTTCCTTTGGCTGAATCGATTAGCTCGGGAACATCACCTTTTCCAAACATTCGTTTGACAGCAGTGGGCACGATAGTTGACCGGGTTCGTCCACCGTATTGGTCGTTTGCCTGTGCAAGCAGGCTTTCAAGATTCGTGATGATTTTTTCAACGTCTTCAGCGGTTGGGTTACTCATCGTTCTATTACAGTTATGCACCGATACCTGAAAACGGTTTAACTCAAAGGGGAAGTTGGCTGCTGTTCGATTCACATTCCTTTCTTTGAATGATTGATGATTAGTAAACTGATGAGTACAGATAAAAGGACGATAAAAATTGTTGCTTCAGTAGTATGGGTATAGAACATCCAATCAATAAACTGATTATTGATAAATGCGTCAAATGCTCCACTATCACCTAGATCTGCCCCAGCATTCGCGGATGCTTCTGCTTTACGGGTGAGTAGATACGATACTGCACCCCCGACGATACTTCCACCACCAATGCCGAGTGAATAGTCGGTTGAGTTCACAAGTGTGTATTATGTCTTAATCCGTTTCAAATTGTCTGGAATATGAGGTTTTGTTACACCTCAACAACACTAACAGAGGGGAGTCGAGTTGCAGTATCTAGGATATCTTTTTCACAGAACTCATAGTCATTAACGAACTGAGACAATGGCATTTCCCCACGTGAGCGGAGAATGCCTTCGACAAATCGTTCTAGATTATGTTCGTCCCTCCATTTACGTAGATCACCGATATCAGAAAAAACAGGATAGGTACCTTTCCGCATTTTCAAAACTTTCATCAAGTAAATATCATATCAGATTGTTAAAATAGTTTTTCCACCCTTGGTCTCATAATTCCAAGACAGCGGTGGGAAATACTGTGTGAATAGCGTGGTTGAGACTGTGTTTTCAAAAAGAATCAAGTGGGATTCCCCAATCCACGGTGGGGGCGGGGTTGAATACTCAGTCAGGGAAGAGAGTTTCTAATGACTGTGCCGTTGAAACTACACCATCCGGTTTACAGACAACAATAATATCGAACTCATCACCGGCAAGAGATTCAAATTGAGCAGTGAACACGAATACATACTCTGAATCCAAATTACCAGCAATTTCACTCAAAACGTTATCAGCAGTATCATTAGTAAATGATGGCGGAGTATAATCGACTTCTCCAGCGGACACGTTTGCCCACCCATCACTAAATGCTGAGAGAACGTGGAGGCTAAGTTCTCTCACAATACTTCTTGTCAATTCTTCTGTTGTATTCGAACCGGTTTGTTCGAGTAAGTCAAATGCAAAATTCGATGCTAATTGACGGTCAAACGCAACATAACCATACCCATCTAACGTATTCGTTAGCTCAAAAGTTGATCCAACAACATCTTTCGTAAAACTGTACTCCTCAACCATATCCGGAGTAGTAAACCGGAGTGACCAATCCATCGCTTTGACTTCTGTTGATTCAAGTTGTGTGTTAATACTTTCTTCAGCCTTTGTAGCCCCTTCAGCAACAATAGCTTCAACTGAACGGGGGAAGTCAGCTACATCCGCAGATGAATCCCCAAGTAGATTGTAGAGATGGGTATCGCTTGATGGAATGAAGTAATGTTTAAACTGGTGTTCTCCGGCTTCTAATAATGTTTCAAACATTGGAACAACTCCTTGCATCCATCTAACTTCATCCGGTAATAATTTCTCCGGGTATACACCAGTTCTCCGTTTAGGGGGGTTAATTGTGACTTCTGATGGTGCTCCTTCAGCCCATTCATCAATGAGTCCTGCTGAAATTGTATTCCCCACCTCAATTAATTTCGATTCAAATAATTCTTCACTAACAGACCGTTTTTTACCGTCAGTTAGTGAGTATTTTTCCACAATTTCTTCTTCAATACGACCTTCAAATAAAAGAAGACTGAACGCATCTCGTTGTGAATTTGTGTTGATACGGTGTGTAATTGTAGTATGTCGTTCGTCAAAGAGTAAGAGTCTGTTAGAGAGCCGATCTGTGTGGATGAAACGGATAGCAGTATTCACTCGTCTTGCATCCGCCTCATCGAAAACGGTGTCAAGTCTTTCAGCAGCTCTATCCCCGGCTGCACTAGCTGTTTTGTGAGCTTCGATGAGGAGGTCATCTATCATTATGATTATGTTTTGGGTTGATAGTTGAAAGTTATTCCGGGGAAGTTGAACGGATTCAAGACAACTCCACGCGTACTGTCCGGTATGATTTCAGATGGGTACTACATCATATTAGCAACCATCTGGTTAGTATTGAGTCCATTTGCAGGGATATACTCGGTTGAGTTCTACCGGTGGACAATAGAACTTCAATCATCTCGGTCAAAAATTCTTGTCGGTATTGGTCTTGGATGTTGCCTTGCTGCTGTTATTGGAGCAGGATTGATTTCCCTCATATTAGTGTTATGAGAGTTCTATTCTTATTCTTCTTGAGATGATTCGTATGTTGTACTTTCAATAAGTGATGTCATATTATCTTCTTCGACATCATCAAGTTCTTGTGGATAAGAACCGACGAAAAGAAGATGGTCATCTTCTGTCTCAGTTTGAGAGATATGCACATAGATTTCTTGTTCACTTCCACTGTTTTCATCATAGAGTGTTGCCTCGTATTTCCGCACTTCAATAAGGCCATCATTAAATTCAGCACTATGAATATCAACTTCCTTCACATCGTCAATATCTCCACCTTCTCCTTCCTCCATGATACGTTGAATAAGTTCTTCTGATGATTCTTCACTTAATGGGTTGACGAACTCATCAAGAGGGATTTTCGGGGCCACAAAGATAGCAAATTGTCCAAGAGAAATTTCATCGCTTACTTCATCAAATGATTTATCGTACATTGCGATCCAGTTTTCAATTCTGACAGTACGTTCTTGGTCGAGTGCCTCAATTGTTTCTTCGTATTCATCCCATTCGGTGAAATCTTCACTATACCCGGTGTCTTCTTGCGTTTCATCGCTTACTACTGCGGTTCCTGCTTTGAGTTCTAATGGGCCGTCCCCTGCGACAAAGTCCATACATCCAGCAATGCCGGTTGTTATTGCGCCACCAATAGTTACTTTCAGGTAATCACGTCTTTTCATTGTTTATTACTTATTATGTGTCAAGATGTAAATAAACAACCCAACATCACTGTTCAGGTGAAGTACCCCGCACACGGTGGTCGGTGGTACTCGCGGTGCTATTCTTTATAGATAATTTAGAACGGAAGATTTGACATAGGTGACTCACCCTTCATTGGTTCAGGGAGGAGTTCAAAGAACGAAACAGGCCCGTTGAGTGATTTGATCCATGCTTCTGTGACGCTCTTTTTTAAAGTCTTGGCAGGCATTCCAGAGAAGGTTTTGACAGGTGAGTATGGCACACCATGTGCAATTACATCGTCTCCAATGCTGATGAGAGTTCCACGATCCGTGTACTCCCAGTCAGCCTGTTTCACACCATTTACACGTCGGAGGATGTTTTCTCCTGCGACTTTTCCAGCCTGTCGAGCAGCTTGTGCTGTCGGTTGAATTGATTGTGTTTCAACAATAGCTGCATCTCCGACTGCATACACGTTATCCTCTTGTGTTTCTAACGTTGGTTTGACCTGTGCTCTTCCGTGTTTGTCAGTTGGAATTGTTGAGTTAGCTAGTTCTGGTGGGCCAGTAATCCCTCCAGTCCAGACAAAGAGGTCATAATCAAAAATATGATTTTCTGATAGGATTTCATTTTCATCAATACGTTCAATTGGATCGTTCGTGTGAATGTGAACACCCTTATCTGTCAGTTTACTCCTTATTTTATGTTGGAGTTTTGCCGGCGCATTTGGGAATATTTCATCTAATGCTTCCACTAGATGGATGTCTAGTGCAGCACCATGATTGTCTCTGAATTGAGCAATCTCTCCAGCAACCTGAATACCGGAAAGACCAGCACCACCTACAACAATGGTTGCAGGGTTTTCGTAAGACGAGTTTAGCGTATGTTCTCTGACTGCGGTAGCAATCTGCATTACATCTCTTCGACTTTTTAGAGTCTTTCCGTAGTCAATAATTCCGGGGATATTGTATGTGGCTGTTCGACTTCCAATTCCAATAACAAGATGATCATAGGCAATTTTCCGACCATCTGAAAGGACTACGCGTTCACTATCTGATTCGATATCATCTACTCGTGCTTCAACAACACGAGTGCTTTCATCCGCAATGTTAGTGTTTGAAACTGTGAGGTTTTCACGGCGGTCAGGTTCTGTAATAAGTTTATGCGATGAATGGAGGACAAAGTGATATCCTTGGTCTGAAATCCATACAATATCAATATCTGCTTCATCATCCGATTCAAGCCTTTGAATGGCCGTTACACCCGCATACCCTGAGCCAAGAACGACTACGCGATCAGTCATTACTCAAAGATTGTCTTACGAGCAAGTAAAAGACCACTATTGAACGGCTGCTATTCTCCATTAAGCGAACTTAACAGTTCACGAATATGACGCGTCTGAGTCATTCATTTCTGCAACAAGTTGATCGATAAGGTGTCTGGTATGACCTGTAACGAAGAAGACCTCTATTGTTTCCTCAAAGTCAACATTACGAATTTGCATCCATTCACCAGCATACATATGATTACCAGTTGTATTAATTTCATCAATAAATGCTTCACGTTGTCCATCGCTTTCTAGTTCAAGATAATCTATTGGAATCGGATCACCTCCAACGTGATACGTGTCAAGACGACCGTCACCAGCAGTGAAATCAGAGTCAAGGTCAGTATCAGGGCCTTCGTAATACCATTCACCGATGGTTCCAGAATTTTCCCCATCATCCCATAAAATACTGATTTTTTGATCCGGTTGTATATCTGAGATGTTGAGTTGTTCTGAATCACCCCAAGTTGGGGAAACTTCACTGCTAATATCAACATCGATTGATCCATCTTCTGTTTCAATTGATACATAGTTTGGGTTCAGTCCCCCGTCATTATCATTAATTACCGGTCGAACTGTGAGTATTTCGTCGGGTGAATCATAAGAGTAATTGAATGACACATTTCTCACACCAAGTTCTTCTTCTTCATCCTCGTCTTCTCCGTTATCTTCTGGTTCTTCTTCCTCTTCATCCTCGTCTTCTCCGTTATCTTCTGGTTCTTGATCAGTGGTGTCACTTCCATCCCCTTCATCTTCTCCATTTGAAAAAAGTCGGAAGTAGGTGATAAGACCACCAACACCTGCAGCACCACCTGCTGCGACTATTTTCCGACGAGTAATATCCATATCTATCAACAGTATAGGGTATCAAGTAAATAAGGTGTTTTCCTATTCAGTAAGAAAAGTTGATACTGGTTCCTATCAAACAATATTGTAACGTGGATGATGTTCACAACCCATATTTAATAACATTCAATCAACTGTCTTCTGATGAGCGTGAAAAAAGATCAATTCGTCAGAAATTAATTAATCAATACGCGTGGGCGATACCTGATGTGGAAGCGTTGGCAGTGATTTCTGAGTATTCACCAATCGTTGAAATGGGTGCAGGGAATGGATATTGGAAATATGTTATTGAACAATCCGGCGGGGATATTATATCATATGATTTAGACGTTTGTGGTGGATTATGGTCAAGTGTTCATCAAGGTTCACCTGATGATTTAGATAGATTCTATGACCATACTTTGTTTCTTTGTTGGCCACCATATAATGATTCAATGGCTGTTGAGAGTGTTGAGTCTTTTACTGGTGATTCAATTATTTACGTTGGAGAAATGGGTGGGTGTACGGGATGTGATCGTTTTCATAAAATCTTAACTCAAGAATGGAAGCAAGTGAATCAGGTTTCTATTCCATCTTGGCCGGGGATATACGATGAATTGTATGTATATCATAAACTTTAACCCCATTTAAGCAAAAGTATTAAATAAGTATTATAAACAATAGTTAGTTGTAGATAGGGATGTATCGGTTAGGTCAATAAAAAGAACGACAATCCGACAACGCAGTCTTTCACTCTACAAAACAAATATGAGTCAAGCTATACCCCCTCATACGACAATCAGAATTGAGGGACATCACGGTGTCTCAAATGCATTGGAAAAAGCCCTCGAACACCAACTTTCCCGTCACGAAGAATCACTCCATCGTCTTCGGGCCACTAAAGCTCCACAATATGAAGTTGAAAAAGTGATGACCCGTGCCCACATAATCAGGCAGTTGCTTAATTCAGTTTGTTGTCCGACTATCAAAAGTGGTATTCCAACCATTCAACATACTTCGACAAACCCTGAACTCCTTCAGACAGAACTTTCTCACCTCTATATCGAACTTTCACCATACGATTGTGAAGTCATCAAGAAAGAACTAGACGGAGCTAGTCTCAATGATATCGCTCTCCAGTTGGCAGGATGGGGCCACCGTGCTCCTTAATATTAGCTGCGTGAGTTCATTTTTCTTTGAAACACGAACTATTAAAATACTGTATGAAATATATTGAGCAACGGATTGACTGGATATGCATATGGTGATTGGTGTCCTTGTTGAAGCCGGGGATCAAAAGACAGCGTTGAGTCGAGGCAAAGATGTTCTAGATATTATCAGTTCAAGATACGAGTTTGACTACTATACCCCATTTGATGCTGATTCAACGTCAATGTCGGGTCGTGGTCGGTATGGGGAATGGATGCGTGATGAGTACGGGGCCGTAATAGAAGCTATTGAAGCCACAGATCCAAATGGTGAGTCGTTTATTGATAGTCGGTGGCAGGCGACTGAAACGGCTTTCGAACGGAATGTGAAAACTGCTCAATTCTTAATTGAGAATTGTTCACCAGAACAGCTCCAAGAAGGAGAGATACCCAGTGAATTAGAACAAGAAGCAATCAAACAAGGACTCAAGCCAATTATCTGGCCTGAATTTGTCTTTGATGATTTGGCCGGTGGCGGTGGCTCACAGATGTTTTTGTATGATTCTGATGGATGGGGAATCATTACTGATGAACGGCTTGAATCCTACCGTACGGACGGTTATTGGATTGTTCCGGCTGATGTCCACTACTGACTAACACTGTCGCGGAAGACTTTCATTTTACTTGTCCGTATTACTACCAACGTGACTATTGATTCGTCTCCTATTTTTGAGGTTGAACCTGATGTGTACCTTTCAACAAAATCGGCTGTTCGAAGTGAGTATATTATGGATTTTGTTGATGTTGAATCTGTTGTGACTTTGACTACTAACACGGTAGATGTTACAACGGATCATCATCCCCTTGTAGACGGGTTGAATTATCAATCAAACTTTAACCAATCAGTAGATGCGACTCGTCAGGCTTTACAATCGAATCGTGGAGTTATTGTTCACTGTCGGGCCGGTGTTTCTCGGAGTCCAACCGTATTAGCAACAGCACTAGCTGCTGAACGTGACAAAACATTCGATGAAATGATTTCGTATATTTCTAAAAGCAGGCCTGCTGCCTCTCCTCGTTTACCTCTTCGATGGCACGCATCAGAATATTTAGGCGCGGGATCTATTGTTGAGAAGATCAAGAACAGTCAATTTTCTGTGGATCCTGAAACTGTGTTGAATAACAACGGAAGTGGAACGCCGATTAAAGGCGGTCTCAGTATTGATCTCCCGGATGGTTTGGATGAATCTTTTGAGCGGAGTTAAATAGAATACTTGTTCTGTTCTTTTTGTTTTTCACAGTTCGTCTAACGCTTCTGTGAGACTGTAGATGCGGTAGTTGTACCCTTCTTCAATGGATTCGTTCCACGGTTGGTTGCGGAGGAGTACAGGGGCATTTTCGGCTTCTATCGGGTTATCATCAATGTACAGGTCAGCTCCAAATTCGTGCTTGTCGTTGGCTGTGGGGTGAAGGTCATGATACTTGATGTTGTGTTCACTTAGCCATTCGACGATTTGACTGTCGACCTTTCTTCGGTGTGTGAGTATTGTGATGTGGTGGTTGTCAGCAATTTCACTCATTACTTGAGGAACACACGGTTCAACTAGTGGAATTTCATCGTTGTGGTTGTGCCATACGTTCATTGACCGATGGTAATATTCATTCCACTCGTCGTTAGTGAAAGACTCTGGGCGATACGCGTCAAGGGTTTGACTCCGCTGAACAGATGGGGTATGGATATCTGCAAGCGTCCCGTCTAAATCGATGGCTACGTGCATAATACCGTATATTCTTTATACATACTTAATACTTGTGTATAATGGGTATATAGCCTGTATCTACTGTTTTCAACTGTTAGACTATGGGAGCAGCGGTGAAATAGCATCAATGCCTGCGTTCATATTCTAACCCCCAACTATATGTAGATGGAAGGATGGAAGCAATAGTAGATAACGACTCGACTGGTCTTGGGGTTTCGACGCCATCGTTTAGGTACAATCATCCAAAGAACTATTTCGGCATCCCTGTTGCCGTTGCCGCACCGGGATCAACCGGTGCTCTTGTGCAGGCCTACATTGTTCGTGGTGCCGGCGCAGCCAAACGTGGCGCACAACAGTTTGGATTGTTGACTGACAAAGGTGGGCTGACACGTCTCGGTGATCAAGTGGCCACACACGCCCGCTTAGAGTATGGAAGCCTTGGCGAGGCCTTGGAGCGATTTGGCGAATTGAAAGGATCAACGAAGCGTTTCGTCTGTGTAGACGATGGCGTGTGGAAACGTATCGGAAAAGAAGTTGTAATGACTCACCCTGTGAGTAGTGATCTCGTTGAGCTACTTGATTCGAACGGTGGTGAGATGCGGTTGCCAGAACTGGCTCACGCATACATTCAGGCTGACCCGCAGCGCGCCCATCAGGTTATGATTCGAGATACCGTAGAACTCCCGACTACTGATGGAGAAATTGCGGATCGGTTGTTTGATCCCGGTGTTTACCGCACTGCAATTACGTGCCAATTGAAAAGTATCCTCTATCACAGCGGTGTACTGACCGAACCGGGAAGTGATAGTCGTCATCTTGTCCCCGAGACTGATGCATGGAAAATCGATGGTGATGCATATGTTAACGGGGGTGAGCAGTTGTGATACTGAAAGAAGCTGAAGAACGGATGAAGCTCATTAGCGATAATACACGAGCACGGGTATTTTCTGCAAAGTACAACACCCGATATCTCTACCCGTACGCCCTCCAACACGTTGGAAAAGCATATCCCGGTGTTCGTGACACCTGCTACGAATTGATTCTTGATAGTGGTATCCACGATGATGAAGTTACGAATCGTGATGTCCTTGAACGGGCATTGGAGATGAACCCTGACTACATTATTCCAAAAGATTACATGGGTGAACAGGAACGTACCCGTAAGTCAATGAAAGAGTTCTTTGACCTGTACAGGTACTCATATCCGGGATGTGCGGCGACACCGTTTGTTGTGATCCAACCACCATACGCAGATGAATACTGGAAGCACAGTGAGTTTTACGAACAATTCGGCCATATCGCGCTTGGAGGGCTTCAGCAATTCACACCAGAGAAACAAGTGAAGCTGATCAAACGGCTTCGACATGAGATCGGCTTTAACAAATATATCCACGCTTTCGGGGTTGGAACAAGTCTTAAAATGATTAAGGCACTCCGTAAAGAACCCCGTCTGTTGGACTCGCTCGACATCTCAACTGCTGAGACAACGATTGCAAAAGGAAAATTCCCGACAAAGGTAGTTGACGGGACGTGGGAACGGACAGACTTCTACATCCCATCAGGGATTGATAGTTCAACTGTCCGTGCGCGGTTGAGTGCTTCGCTCCTCTATATGCTCAACTATATGCTTGGCACACGGGTTGATGATAAGGAGTTGGAAGAAGAGTACAAAGAAAATACAATCTTGGGTGAGGTCGCAACTGTCCAAAAACAAAAGGCAAAACAGACACGCAATCAAGTAGATTTGTAGACTCTGTATGACGAGTTGAGAGATTGACTCAAATCACTTTCACACGGATAACCGTGTTAGTGGTCACTGTACGTAGCGACAAGTTCAGCTTCTGTGATTTCACCATTCATACTGAGATATGTCCAGATGTGGAATCCTTTAAACACAGCATTTTCACGACGGCGGAGTTCACGCTGGTGATCCTCTGTATCAATGAACTCACTACATTGTTCTTCAATTTGATGGGGACAGCAATCAGTATCAATTTCTAACCCAATCGTGTTATTGTCACTTGATTCTGCATATTCACGCCAATAACTAAGATATTCAGCAACGGATGTTTCATCGTTGTTGGGTTTTGGAACCCCGGGTGAAAGCCATTCCGGGGGATTTTCGTCTCGAAGTTTTATGAGTAGTTCGTCTTTTGTCTGATCAAGACTGTCCTGTAATGGGTAGACCCATGTGGCCATACCAAATAGTAGCGCCGTTATAGTTGAAATGTGTTAAGATGTTAGCGTATTTGAAAGTTAAAATGGGTGAAAAGTAGTCACATTACAATCCCAATCGGGCAATTCTCTAAACCATTGATTTCGTGTGTCGACGTAGCCAATATCATCTACTATGAACGAGTCAATTACTATCCCATCTGAAGCAGCAACGATTTGTCCACCGATATCCATCCAATCAGGAACTTCTGCTGTTGGTACAGAAACAACCGTTCTGAACGTTGTTAGTTGTCTCACTACAGCTTGTTCTATTCGATGTTCTTTCGTTTGGTTAGGGTGAATGAGGGTGACACGACAGCGTTGCATATAGCGGTATAATTATTCCAGAATCAAAAGACTGCTGAAAATCCAACTACGCTTTGTTATCTTCTACTTTTCAAGAAGAAGTTCACGTTCTTTTTCTTCTAGTGTATCTTTGTCAATATCTGAATCGGGCGGAACATACAGATTTTCTTTGTTATTAGATACTTTAACACCGTGTTCAATCATATTTGCATTGTCAACAATTGCATTCGGTGTTTGTGGAAGTGTATCCCCTACGACCCAATCTCTTACCTTGTCCATTGGATCACCGACGCGTTTGATGAACTGCCACATAACTAATCCTGTGGCAACTCCACCAACCAAACCGAGAATACTACTGTTGAACAAAAATATAATACCAAAAATAGGAGCCATCACCATTAGCATAAGTGCAGTACTGATAGTGATACCAATTGCGGGATAAACAACTAATTCAGCAAGATTAGCTCTCCCAATAGAAGATGCATCACGTTCACCAACAAGGCGAGCAAGGCGCTTATTTTCGAGTCTTTTGGCGTGGTGACTGAAATCTTCAGCAAAATGTTGTTCGACCCGATCTTTGTGTGGTGGTGTAATCACGTTCTGTCGGTCACAATGGTGGCAAGTATCAATCAATCCATCTGGAACTGGTGTCGTGTGAACGTTTGTATTTGGGGCGTCGCAATATGGACAATAATAAGTGAATTCAATGCCCTCTACTTTGCCTTCTGCTTTGGCGTCATCGATTTTCTCAAATCGTTCACTTGACCCGTGGACGAAATAGTGGACTTTATTATCAAGGTTGTCCACGATAGTCCTCATATGTAGATCCAGTAGGTTGTTCACGTGCTAAAATGCCTCGGCATTCAACCTATCGCAATTCTACTTCATAGTCGTATTCTTTCTTATTGTTCTTTGTCTTGGATGGTGGGACGTACAATTGTTCTTCGTTAGCATCAACAAGCCGTCCATGATCAATAATATGGCCGTAATTCCTGATGTCTTTCTCAGAGAGGACATCAGGAGCAGTTATCGCCGGCCATTTTCGAGCTTTGAAAGATACAGTAATTGAGAGAAGACTAATAACTGCCAGAATGATCACTCCAACAGAGATTGACACTGGTTGAATTGCGATCAATGGTGGTGCGATAAATGCAACTGATGTAGCCAGCGTCGGTAAGAGGCCAACAATTATTGCTATCCCAATTACGAGTCCAATTGGTTCCATCATTATTGACTGGTCATATCTGTTAGCTAACTTCGTGTCTTGTTCACCAGCAATACGGAGTTTTCTAAATGCTGTAATTCTCTCTGCTGCCTTTTCAAAATCTTCAGCAAAATGTTGCTTTGGATGGTTCGAGGTGTTCCCATCAAATAGTGGAATGTTTCTGTTACAGTGATCGCAACTGTTTACAAGTCCATCCGGTACTGGTGTCGTGTATGCAGCTGTGTTGGGAGCGTCACAGTATGGACAGTAATAATCAAGTTCAACTCCGATACATCCTCCATATTTCTCTGCTTCAATTTTTGAACTATGTCTACCAGTATTGGAAAGGTATGTGACGGTAGATGTGAGTGAATTAACAACCGTCTTCATTTGTACTATATTATGATTGAGTGTCAAAAGGCCTACCGTTGGACGACCGACGCTCAACATATGTGTAGATGAGTACGTCTTTCTCTTCTGCCTCGCGAACGATTTGTTGAACACTATCTTTCAACTCTTGATGCGCTTCGACGGTGGAGTAATCTGCTTTGACTGTTATTGCAGGTTCACTCGGTTTGCCCGGGTATGATTCAGTGTAGTGAGCTCTGATGTAGAGATTAGGGTGGTCTTTGACTAATTTGTCAAGCGCATTTAACAGACTCTTTCTTAGTGAAGGTTGAGTGTCTAACTCAAGGAGAAGTTTCTTCTGGATTTTTTCTGTGTGCTGTTCCATTCCTATTATTATTTTCACAACTCTGTTGTCAAAGGTCTCACTATTGCAGCCATCTTGAACAGTATGAGCCAGACAAATATATTATAATATTATTGGATGTTTTAGCAGTTTGATTGAACTTTTTATTACTAAAATTATAAATGAAGTGGATAATATTTTTATTTTTTATCAATTTCTTGTCTTTTTAAAACCGATTAGGTTTTTACGGTGACGGCGCAACATTTGAGTGATGCAAAAACAGGTTTCGAAAATTGATAGAATTACATTAATTTATGATGATAATCACACGCGGAAAATTCACGGTGGTCGAGTTAGAGAAACTGATAATGGATTAACCCAAGTTCTTGTAGAAGCTCGTTATGTCCCACGCGAACATATTGGAATGGATCTTGTTGCTGCTAACTCTGATGGGACTGTTGCAACATCATTCAATGTAGAAGATATGTGGATGGAAGGTGGAACACGCGTGTACAGTCCAGTCACTCGATTGTGATTGTATAGCTCTGAAGTGGAATTGTTTGTGCCCACTTCAACAGAATGTACTCCCAATTATTTTTTCAGATAACTGTTCAATTTAGATCATCATCCCACGTTTTGGGTGCTTGAAGTGAAACTCGATCTTGATGGAAAATCCAGTCTTCATCAAAGTATTCCTCCAGACTTTGAGGCATTGAAAGCACCCACGAACGCATTTCTTCTGTTGTCATCCAGTCGGGTGCTTCGACGATATCTACAACAATTGGGTCTATACATTCCTGTTGTAGTTCATCTTCTTCAAGCCACAGAAATGGAAGTGCCTGTTCATCGTTCAAAACTCCACATACGTAGTCAGGAACAGGACAATCACCCGTGCTCTTGACTATTGTAATATGTTTGTAGAGATAGGTATCTCCAATCTTCATATAGTCCTATAGAAACTCATCACTTGAATACTTCTGTCTCACAGCCGGCGTTAATTGTAATTGAGTTAACACAACCATTTCGCGTAACGTTATTTTTCTTTCCGGTCGTACACATATGTATGATATGGAAAGCACTTGCGTGGCTAATCATAGCTGTAGTTGCGTTAACTGCGATCAGTATAGCCATTAGCATTCTAGCATCAATTCTGAACTTCGCTATTACGATTATCTCACTCGGGATTGGACTTGCAATTGTTGGTGCTGTTGTTATTGGAATAATTAAGCTATACAGCTTTGTCACTGGGTCGAGTTCATCTACAATTTCAGAACCAGCGACAACATCTAGTACAGCACTTTCATCAGAAGAAATCCTCCGGCAGCAGTACTTAGATGGAGAAATCACAGAAGATGAGTACGAGGCTGCGATTGGTGATTTACTATCAAACAAAGATGAACGGTACGTTCAAGAAGAACTCGAATTATTAGAGCGGTAGGCTGCAAGACTGGTGTATATACATCCCGCTGAGTAACTATTTCATTATATGTCCGGTGATCTTGCCCCGAGTTCAGATTCAGATTTATCGAAGCCGTACGGTGCCCGTGTTGGTGTTATTTCTGACATTCATTATTCAGGTGACGATATTACTAAATTTGAATCCCAAATTGAAACTGCTGTAGACCATTTCGACAAATCAAACACAGACTTGGTAGTCATTCTTGGTGATGCAGTTATTGAAGGTGATGAGAAAGAAACGACAATTGAACGGTTAGAGATTGTTGCACGTGCTTTCGAAGACACCAATTGTCCTGTGCAGTATGTTCCGGGAAATCATGATGTTGTAAACACAGATAAACAAGATCTCAAAGCAGTATTTGGAGAAGATGCGTTTAACGATACTGTGAGTCTCACTAGTCATATCGACGCTGTTTTTCTTGATACCTCAGCACCGCACATTCCGGATTCAAGAGGGGAACTTGGTGTTGATGAAGCTGAACGGCTTGATAAAACCCTATCTGAAAGTGAGTATGTTGTTGTATTCTCTCATCACCCATTGTATTATCATAGTCTCAATGATAACCCGTGGTTCAGTGAACATCCAGAAGTGGCATTTTGTTCTGATAAATACCGAGCCCAAGAAGTGTTTGAAAATCATGGGAACATCCTTGCAGCAGTCAATGGGCACAGTCATAGAGAACACAACGATATCTACAACGATAACCCACACTTCACAATTCATCCGTTCGGTATGGAATCTCCTGAATCAACGGGTTATAACGGCTCCTTCGCTGTTATTGAAGTTTCACGGTCACGGGTGAAAATGATTAGCCACAAACACGGTACATTCTCTGATGTATCTGTAGTCGATTATCCAGCTGGTGATGAACGCGTTGCACTAGGCGGAACGTTTGATCCAGTTCACGATGGACATCGACAAATGTTCCGTCGAGCCTTTGAATTAGGTGATGTTCTTGTTGGTCTCACAAGCGATGAACTAGCACCCAAAACCAGACACACCGAACGACACGTTCGACGATTTACAGAGCGAAAGGAGGCACTTGAAAAAGAATTAGATAGTATTGCGGAGACGTATGACCGTGAGTTTACAGTTGCTGAGTTATCTGAACCAATGGGTGAAGTCGTAGATAATCCTGAATACACGCATTTGATCGTGTCACCGGAGACATTTTCGCGTGGTGAGAAACTCAATACTGCCCGTTTAGAAAATGGCCACGAGCCGCTTTCACTTGAAGTTGTTACCCCAATTCTTGCAGAGGATGGCAAACGAATTTCAAGTACTAGAATTCGAAACGGCGAGATTGATGAACACGGAAATATTCTGACTGACTAAGCAATCTGTTCTGATTGGCTTTTTGACTTTAGATATTGCCACCGTGTTCATCAAACGGTGCTTCTCTTTTATTGATCAGTTTTGCGTATTGGCTTTTCGCAGCACGACCAATCAGAGCCTCGTCTTTAGTGGTGAGAATTTCACCACCGTCACGAGGAATGTAGACTCGGAATCCATCGATATCTGAGTCCCAAATAGCATAATGGGGGCAAAGCAATTGACCAGCAGGCCATTTGAGGCATATCTCTCCCTCAGCTTTCTTCATTGCTTCTATCCAGTTTTGCTCTGCCTCGCCACCGTCTATAGTATCACTCAACATTGTTGTAACCCTTTTTGTATAGTTCTCGCATCTCATCGAATAATGCTTTGCGGTCGATTGACTCGGGTAAGTCTTCTCGACTTGATTCAGTATCAAGAGCGTCCATAACCGTAGGATACCGTTCACGATCTACTTCTCCCGAAAAACTCAGTTCGACAATTGCGTGTTCAGTTTCAGCGTGGTGCATCGATCCTAAACTCTCTCCGAACGGTGTTTTCGGACTGTAACGGTCTGTCGACCAGTGTTGGGCTAAGTCACAATCCCTGCAACAAGTTAACAACTCGGCGTGTAGAAACTCTACATCATCGGGAGTTCCAATACCGATTGCAGGCAATCCGTTGTCAGTCTCGCTTGACGAGATTTCATAGACTGGAACGGTCGATTTTTTCTGTTTTGATTGCTGTTCCCCGTTGTTTGATTTATCAGGTGTCATTGTTCCATTTCTACAGCCATATCTTGAAGTCGTTCAATACGACTTTCAACGTCCGGGTGGGTGTTGAAGATCGACGCCATCCGTGATTTGGTTACTTCACTAGCCAAGAGTGCATTCACTTGTTCAGCCTGTCGAAGGTCTTCATCAGGGACGTTATCCATAGAACCAGAGATCGTTTTGAGCGCACTGGCAAGTGCAGCAGGGTTGCCAGTAATCATTGCTGCACCTCTGTCAGCGGCATATTCACGATATCGTGAAAGCAGACGTCCAACGAGGAAGGCTCCAATCCATACAATAATAGCGGCAAAATAACCTGCGAGGAGCTGCCATTGGCCCGCACCGTCACTTCCACCATCACCGAACAGGAATCCCCAACGAACAATCCAACCAGCAATGGCTGAGAGGGCAGTAACGACTGTCATCAGTTGGAAGTCTCGGTTCACAATATGTGCCAGTTCATGTGCTAATACTGCATCGAGTTCTTCATCGTCAAGCTCAGTCATTAATCCTGTAGTGACACAGATGACTGCATCTTTACGTTTTCGCCCGGTTGCGAAAGCATTTGGCGTGCGGTTGTCCGCAATAGCTACTCGTGGCTTCGGAACATCTGCTTGTTGTGAAAGTTTTTGTACTCTGTCGTGGAGTTCTGGGTATTCTTCTCTTTCTACTACGCGAGCGCCCATTACACGGAGTGCAATATTGGCCCCGTAGTAGTATTGACTGGCTGCTAGTAGACCGACTGCAATTGTAATTCCAATAGTATGGCCTAAACCGGATGCACCAGCAAAGACTCCGAACAACAGGGCTATAGAGTAGCCCAGTCCGATGTATAGTACACCGAGTGCCAGTAGTGCAATCACCATACGGACACCAAGACCCCAGTTGCGTCGATTTTGCATATTTAATAGTATGTTCTGAAGGAGTGTAAGTGTCTCTTTCAACTGAACAGCAGCCGTATATGGGTAGTAAATCAATGAGCCATCAGTGTCGTATATAAAAACTGAATTATACGTACTACGGTATAGCCAAGTTTTATTATAAATGAAGAATAATGGTAGGATGTCTTATGGGAGATAATAGTGAGATGATTCGTTCGTTTGAGACAACTCTTCAACCGTCAGGTGGTGGAGATGGTACGTCTGTCTATATTGATGCTGAAACCACTAACTGGTTTGATTTGACTGGTGAAGATGTGACTGTTGAACTCATTAAAGTAGATGGAAAGCCTGAGATTAGAATCAAAGATTTCTCGACGGGTGTTAGTGAAGATGATGTGATGAAATTGGCAGATGAGCATGAATGGGAACATAAAGTCTCAAACGCTGAAATGGTCAACGACGACGAACCCAAAAACTGGGGCCATACGTTCCGGACAAGTGATGATATCCGTATTGAAATTGATGGATTCACTCATATAGACGGAGGGCCGTTGAACAATATTCACGTTCAAGCCCCGAGTGTTCGTGTTACTAACGCGGAGGCGTATTGCAAGTGTCTTCAGATGGTTGCTAACTCTGAAGAGGTCAATATACGCGTCACTGGTGGGGAAGGTGGACTATTAACGAAGGCTCAAGCTGCAGGGCATATCGATATTGATGATCCACCGTCACCTGAGACAATTAGTGTTGTGTTACAAAAGCTCGATGTTGTATTTGTTGGAGTGAAATGGAATGCGTGTTCTCTGCTCAAAACGGTAGAAGAAGTTGAACAAGGAGTTGCGTTAGTTCGAGATTTGAATAACGAGTTGAATAGTGTAGTTGATTAGGAGAATGCATTTTAACCAAAAGTATTAAGTGGTTATTTGGTGTAGTGTAGGGTAGATACAGAAATGGGACATCGAGCAATTGTTGCGTATGAACGACCAGACGGACTATTCAATATTCATTACAGCCATTGGGGAGCTCACCAACTCGAACTCAAAAACAAAATCACTGCTGCGACTCCTTTGGGTGGCGATGAGAATGAACCGGAATTCCTCACACAGTTTAACAAAATGCTTCACGACGCTGTGGGTGAGGAAGTCGATATCGCTGGTCGGGCTGTTGAAGCTGGCCCGAATACGGCAGTCGATCCGGAACCCATAGAGTCAGGACTTCGTATGGAGGAGGTTGTTGACGCTATTGATCACGTGATGCACGAAGCGTTCTATGTGGTCGAAGGCTTTGACACGTCTGAACCGGAACCCGATTCGATCACCGTCCACGCGTATCGGACTCTGTATGTTCCCTTTGGGGATACGACGGATGCCGGTGATAACTCACCGGGGATGCTTGTTGAAGCCCGATGGCATGATGGACACCCGGTGAGCGATGAGAGTGATAAGGGATGGTTCCACGGTGTACGGAATACTCTCGAAGAACTTATCGACGAAGAAATGATTACTGAAGGAGACGCCCAGAGACGACTCATTAAGATGACTCTCGAAAAGTTCGAACGGAGTATGAAGAAACGTGTTCTGGCACATAGCCCAATCCTCAACGAAACTCATTGGAAAAGCTACCCAGAGGCTTTTGTCCGTACGACTGGACGAACGCGTATGTTGGGTGAGATGTATCCGACAGGGTATGATGAGGATTCGCTGGAGCCGTGGATGCTTCCTGATGGATTTCCGCTCCCCGAACCTGTTGACCGTTCTCCCGGACTCACGGGTGCTTAGAAGGCTGCCAGTAGACACCGATTTGAAGGGCGAAAACAAAATACTTTGTAATGGGTTGTACTCTTTCATCCGGTGATGACACTGTAACTGTGTCAGGTCGGTTGACCGAGAGTGGGCGTGTTCAGATTTCTGTTAACGATGAGACATATACATACTCGAGAGATAGTGGTATCTTAGATGAAGGGACTGTAAGTGCCAAACTACATGCTGATGATGGGACACGTATTGAAGAAGGAGCAGTAAGTCAAGAAATTCATCTTCCAGATGGCACGTATATTCGACGTGGGGCTGTCTCTGAAAAGGCCCGACTCCCAGATGGCACAGAACTAACGTCAAATCAACACGACAACGATTCTGCTGCTCAACTGTCGGTTTCATTAAAATCAAGTTCATCATCTCAATCTACAAAAATCAATATTTCAGGGGGTAGTGTGGTTATTGAGCAACAGGAACAAAGATCTACTTCGGTTGAAGCAGACATTCCAATAAATAATACTTCTGATATTATTGCACGGATATCTTTGGGTGTTCTGTTCGTCGGGTTATTTGCTACGTTCGTATTTGATGTATTTGGAGTGTTGCCGGCGGTTCTACTTGCTATTGCTGTCTACTATACGTTGCTTTCAGTTGGAACAGTATACCATTCGTGGAATGCAGAGACAGAAGATATTGATCGTCAAGAGGGTGAAGAATTATGTGATGAAGAACTTATTGAACAGCAAATTGAAGAACTAAAGTCGGGATTTGCTTCTGACGATGGTGATATTGACACTATTGACGAATTCGAGGAACAAGTTGGAAAACTTCTTGACGAGACTACAGGAGAGGATGCAGAAGTAGAAGTTGAACGAGTCACTGCTTGAATTGTTTTAAATCAGTGAGAAAATCTCTGCGGTAGTATTAAGTCGAGGTATTCCTTGTTTTCGATTGATGAACGGGGCAATCGTCAAACGAGAAAGTGTTGATGGAGATGACACCTGTTGTGTTGCTGAAGACGTGACGTGGCGTATCGAAGAAAACAAGTACTCAAACGAGACTATTCATACACCGGGATGGTGTCTTGCGTGTGAAACCGATCATACGTTAATCGTTAAAGAACAAGACCCAATTGATCCTCAAATAATTGAATCAAATGCTGTTCGTCTACGTAATCAGTATCCAGACTCAGGGAGAAATAATTTTTTTGATGTTGCTGAAGAACTCAAAAACTGGTGCCACGTGCGGGGAATACCAGCTGATGTTAGACGAGTGCTTGTAGGCGCGAATCAGACACCACACTGGGCTGTCTTTGTCTCCGGGAGAGTTGTTGAAGAATTTGAAAACGATGAAATGGTAGTTATTGACCCGACAATCAGTAGATTTGCAACACAGTTTGCGACCGGAAATAACTCTGTATTAGCAAACAATAGTGACCTTCCCACAGTTCTTATTGCCTCTATGGATAGTTCACCGTTTGTAGAGTGGTATGATAGTGTCCCACCGACTGCTTGGTGAGCTTTTCAGAAAATTGTGTCACTATTCGATTCTACTCACAACTCCAAACGGCAAATCCTCCGCCTTCTTACTGGATTCAAGGTTTAACACCCATATGAAGGGGACTGAAAATGGAATTGTTTCAGGAATACTTGATTCGGCATCAGTATATGCGATAATAAGATCAGGGCCAGTATCTCGTTCAATGAGTTCATCAATCGGAGTGTGATGGTCAGTTCCCCCTCGTCCAGCAACTTCGATCGTATCGACATCCACAGACCGTGGGTTAACATATTCATCGACTTTCTGGACATCTGCATCGTGCTGGATGATAGTGAGTTCAACTTGGTCAAACGTTTCTACAAGTTTCACAATCTCTGCTGTAAATCGTTCAAGATTATTGGTCGAGATACTTCCTGACGTATCTAATAGGATAGATACGGTAATTTTCTCGTTTTTCCGACTAATAGATGGGAGATAGACATTATTGACTCTCCCTCGTTTGTTTGGACGTTGATATGTGTAATCTGATGGGATCGCACCACTCATTTTCTGTTTGATGTATCTCCGGTAATCTACTGTTCCGGGTTCATCAGCGTGAACGACTTCAAGTGCCTCACCGGGTTCATATCCACGGTTGTTACTACTGTCTTGTTCTGCAATTGTTTTGGCCCGACGAACAATATCTTCCCAGTCTTTCTCCTCTGTTGAGGCTATATTTTGATTTTGCTTATCTGTCTCGTCTTCTTCTCCATCACCGCCATTACTAGATCCAATTCCATTACCATCACCATCATCGATAATGTGGCCATCGAATCCAAGATCATCTGGCACATCATCAAGTTCAGGTGCAATTGCACCATATACCGTTTCAAATGATTCACTGTTGAGATCATCAAAGACTACATTTTGTAGAGATAGTTCCCCATCTTCAGGAATAAGGTCACTCTCAGGAAGTTCCATCCCGGCTTTGACCAGTAGATGATTGATGACGATATCTTGGGCAATATTCCATAGTTTATCATCACGAGAACCTTGGCGTTCATGTCCAAGCATCGCTACGTGCATAACTTCGTGTGCGATGAGTCCCTGTGTCTGTGCCGTTGAGAGTCCACGAATGAAATCCGGGTTGTAGTACATATTCCCTTTGTAGTCTACCGCGGCAGTCGGAACTTTTTCACTCTTGATAAACGTGAGATGATTAACTAAGTGCCCGAAAAATGGTGCATTACGGTACAATCGTACACGGGCTTTCTTGACTCGTGATTCTATTCTATCCATTAGCTCACCAATCGAACGATGTCTTTGACCTTGTTGTAATCGTTTTCTTTGAGCGTGGTTTGTAACTCTGTTCTAAACTCATCTTTGTTATCAGCGTATACTCGGCTCATTGTGAGTAGATAAGACCCGTACTCTTCGGAGATATAATCTGTTATCTGTAAAAGAGTACTCATTTTGACTTCTCCCCGACCGTGAGCCGCCGCTATTGCAGAGAGAACAGCGTGTGCTTCATCAAATTGCTTTGAATCAAGTTCCGATGCTGTCGACGGGTCATCAATATATTCATCAATATTAAACGATTCTTGATTTTTGATGAACTCTATCAATTCAGTCGCAATACCGGGACTAACCTGTGATGCCGCCAGTTTTCGGAGTTGTTCTGTATCTGCATCATCAGGAGCGGCCTGAAAAAGTGTGTTAACGTCTTCCCAACTTCGGGGCGTAGCGAAAGCCATCGCATCGGCGTTCTCACTCCCAAATGTGTAGAGTTTTCCTCGGCCTACATCACTACCGATGAATCCGATTATTCGTGGGTCAATTTCATTGTCAGCAGCCCATTCAACCCACGTTCCGTTTTCACCTCCCTCTGGTTTTTCTAGTCGGAAGTGAGCAAAACGATCTCGCAGAGGCCCCGGGAAGTCGTGAATATGGGCTTCGTCTTCTGTGACATTTCCTGCACCTGTAACGTACACGTTGTCAGCCAACGATCTTGCTGAGATTTTTCGATCAAGAACAAGTTGGTAGAACGCAGACTGGACAAGAGGTGGCGCAAGGTTCGCTTCGTCAAGAATGATGACGCCGGCAGCATCAGGAGAACAGACAGCGGCAACCCATAGTGGTGGTTTCCATTCAACGTATTCCTCTGTAAAGTCAGGAAGTCCACGGAGATCAGTTGGTTCGATTTCTGCCATCCTGATATCTACGTAGATGAATACGTCAGAAGGATTTTCAACGAGTGACTTCTTTTCTTCACGTGACTGTTCGTGCCATACAATAAATTCACGTTCAGAGTTCTCAGCAATACTTTGGGAACAAGTTTCAATCATATCTGACTTCCCAATTCCAATATTCCCGTGTAGAAAAATTGGTTCTTTAGCCGCGTAGTATGTTGGAAAGAGAGTTACCAATTCCGAGTGCTGGATCATTTCTACGTCTGTCATTGAATAGTACATCAGAGTTAGCAATAATAATACTTTTGCTTTTGCGCTGCGCCAACAACCCAAAGATTTAGTATATCATAATGTGTAAATGGTGGTATGCGAGAACAGCTCCTCAATGGTTCTGAAGGATTGTATATTAGCAAATCCAGAACCAATAAGAACCAATGTATGTATTCAGGGGATTCTATTCCGAAAGGCGTCCACGGAATACGTCTTCGTGTGAAAATCAATGGGAACTCATACGGTGGTTGGATAGCAATTTCATCTGTTGATGATCTTACTGTTAGTCTTCAACATTTTACCATAGAACAATTTCAACTTCGGGACGAACTATCCCCAACTGGGAACGTGAAATACAATGCAGTACGAGGGGACAACTTACGGTGTTGTATCTGTGATACCCCGATGTCCAAATCTACGAAGGGCATCTCATTCCATAGTCCGGTTGGTTTTGCTTCACAGACTGTATGGATACATACACACTGTCGTGACACCCTTGTTGAAGGATTAGAAAACGTTTGGCAGTACGCTGATGACCTACTCGCAGAACAAATTTAACGTGAAACAATGAGAGAACAATTACTCAATAATTCCAAAGGACTGTACCTCCAGAAAACCAGATCGACACCAGACTGTGTCTACAGCGGTGATCCTATTCAAAAAGGTGTTCACGCTATTGCGATTCGACAGGAATGTGATGGCTATTCTTGTATAGCGTGGCTCTCTATTGGTGCGCTCGACGATTTCCTTAGTATTATTGAGCAATTCAATCCTGAAGAAGAAACTCCAAAGCACAGCCTGACCCCAAGTGATCGAGTCAACTATGCAGTGTTAGCAGGTGAAAAACAGTATTGTGGGATATGTGGAGAACATATGGAGAAGGGTGTTGAGGGGATATCAATATACAACCCGTCCGGGAATGGTGATATTGTTTGGATTCATCTTGGATGTCATAACCGCCTTTCTGAGGGGTTAGAACGCGTTTGGGATTACACCGACGAAATCCTTCCAGAGATTATCTAACCCAACCTGCTCAAGCGTTGGACTTTCACATATTGCAATCGAAGTTAGTTGTAGATGGAATGGTTCGTTGAACAGTCACCTAACCCACGATGTGTAGATTTATTCTGTGGGGCTGGAGGCCTATCTACTGGATTTCAACATGCGGGGTTCGATGTTATTGCTGGCGTCGACGCTAACGCACAAGCGGTCGAGACGTGGCGACATAATCATACACACGGGAAAGGTATTGTTGCAGACTTACAGAATAATTCTGCACCAGATATTCTACGAGAAGAAGGAATAGATATCGATCGTGTTGATGTTGTCGTTGGTGGGCCACCGTGTCAAGACTTTTCGAAATGCAATCAAAAACTTGACCTTGATCGGAATAACCTTGTTAGGCTCTTTGCAGAGTATGTAGCAGAGATACAACCAACTGCGTTTTTGATCGAAAATGTGCGTCAACTCACATCAACATACAAAGAAGTCTATAATGCCGTTGTGGAACGTCTTGAGTCAGTCGGCTATAAGATGAACTACAGATTACTTGATGCAGCAGACTATGGTGTTCCACAACACCGAGTTCGAACATTTATTTTGGGTATTCGAAATGCAGACAGTATCCCTCGACACCCGGAGCCAACACACGGGCCTGACAGCCGCTCTGGGCGCTCTTTGGTTTCTTCGGGGGAAGCCTTAGAAGACATTCCAAAACCGCCGGATGCGTCTCAGTACGCCGTTACAAGTAGTGATGCACACCTCTTAGGGGACATCCCACCCGGGATGAACTACCAGTTCTATACGGAACGGATGGGGCACCCTGACCCTGAGTTTGAATGGCGTAGTCGGTTTTCTGATTATCTGTACAAAGCAGACCCTGACCGACCAGTCAGAACTCTAAAGGCACAACCCGGGTCTGCATCAGGGCCATTCCATTGGGATTGCCGGCGGTTTACTGAAAGAGAACTTCAACGGTTACAAGGATTCCCTGATACGTATGTATTCCCTCACGGGTATACTGCAACAGTCAAACAAATTGGAAATTCAGTACCCCCACCAATCGCTCGGTCACTTGGGATTGCTCTTCGACAACAGATGAATCCACGGGTAGGATTACTTCTTCCTGATGAAGAATTGAATTTCAGATCTCGAAAAAGGGTTTCATCAGATGAATACGCGAGACGCGCTCGAACACGGTTAGAAGAAATATATTCAGATGGAGAATTAGATTTTAATGGTCAACAGCGGACGTTAGACCAGTTTGACTAAGACATTTTATTCACTTCGTCGTTGATCGGTTGTATTCACGTTCTGTGTCTTGATTTCTTCACCACAGAAAGGACAGAACTCTATTTCACGATGGTCTTCTATTGTGATTGAGTGTGAACCTTCTTGCTTTGAACTCCGTTTGTACAAGTAGATGTTACAATCTTCAATACTGTCTCCAAACTGTATGAAGTCATTTTCAAATGCCTCAACGAACTTTTCACAACAGTCAGAAAAGTCTATGTGGTATTTCCCACTGAAAGGCTTGTCACTGTATTTATTGTCTTGTATCCGTGTCTCGTAGTTGAGCGTATGTACCATCAATACTACATTTGTGATTTGATAATCTCTTAAATCTTAGTGTTGATCTATTCTGCTTGGTCAGAGAACTCCAAATAAGCATAAGTTTTAAGTGAGTTACTAACATACTTAGTAGTAAGATGGCACCTGACCGAGATTACCCGGAAAAGGCAACGGTTTACGGAAGTCCAACTCAATGGAGTCAGATCCTCCAAGAGTTAGGTTTCACTCGAAGAGAGAATAGTGAATACCTTGCAACTGATGAGTTAGCAGATGTGTCTCTTGATGATGTTGAGCAGATGATCCGACGGATCAATCTGAACGAACTCCCAGAGACTGGTGGTGAGCTTACTGTTAATAAGCAGGAAATGCGGACTCTCTGGCAGGCACACTCTGACTTTCGGTTTGACTACCTTCAAGAAGAACTCCAGACCCCCTCACAACAGAAAATCAAGAGTAACGTGAGAGATATTATGGGACGTCACCAGCGTGCTACTGGTGCTTTGATTGGTGCGGAAGAAGATTCGGCCCCAATTTGCGCCTAAATCAATAGTTACTGTTCGGCATCAACACGCTGCTGGATTTCATCCATATCGAACGGATCAACTTCAACACCTTCAACAGTCACGGTTGGTGTGCTGGATGCTCCGATATCATGTGCACGTTGAACATCTGCAAGAATTTGTGGATAGTACGTCTCGTCTTCTAATGCTTCGAGAACCGTGTCTGGATCGACATCATAGTTCTCTGCTTCTGATGCAAGACTTTCATCACTCCACTCACTCAAGCCGAACACTGAACGTTTGTATTCAAAGAATGCTCCGTTAGGGTCATCTTCTGAACGCGTTTCATCTTGGACAGCACGAGCGGCATTTGCCATACGGACAGATTCATCAGCCGCCATAACAGGGAAATCAAAATGACGGTATGTAACTGTATTTGTATTAATGAGTTGCTCCTCAATTTGAGGAAACATTTCATTATTGAAATCGTGGCACGCTGGACATCCAAGATCCTCGTAGACGTTCAAATTGACACTCCCAGTACCAAGTTCTGGTCGAGGTAGTTGTGATGGGTCAGGGTCAACGCCGTCAAGTTCTCCGGGTGGATCTTGATCGAACATAGATGTACAACCAGCAATTCCAACAACGCCGATGCTTGATGTGATTGTGATAAACTTCCGTCGGTTCATATACGATGTATAAGTCAAGGGTGGTGTTAAAATCACCGTCTGGTCAGGCTAGAATACCTGATGTGAGAATCACTGACCACGCCAAGAACCAAATGAGGATGGTTAAAATAGCGACATACGCAATATCTTTTTTATTTCCCCATTCGTTGTAGATTGTTTCATACAGAGGTATTTGGATGATAATAGCTGGAATCACTACCCCAAATCCAATTGGATCGACAGCAGCATCGACAGCAGGTTGTCCTGCTGTAAGAATTGTAGATAGCACAGCAGCAACAGTAGCTATCAAAATAATACCTGTAGTCACGGTCACACCTCGTTTATACTCATCCCAGTCCCGTACTTCAAACATCTCTTATACTACGTTATTCTATCAACCATAGCAAAAAGAGTCTCGTTTGGCCCTATCTCCCCGATATCTTCTCTTTCAACTTAATCAATATGTATCAGTCAACGTGATTTGATCGAGCACGTATTTTTGGATCAGTATTAATCGACTTACCCGCCCGGCATAACTCACGGACACGTGACCGTTCTCCCCATTCAGACTCTATGTCGGTTCCGGGAGTTCCAAACATAATATGGGCTGTTGTCGGCATTACTCGTTCATACAAGGCAGCACGAATCGCTTCACCTTCATCTACGAACGAAAATTGGTCAACGTTCCCTTCATTATCGTACTCTGCTTTACATACCGGAGCGTCTACAACAAAAGTATCATATTCAGTGCGTTCTCGACTATGAAGGAAGTCAAGCAGTTCTTTGTCTGTATAGTCAATTGACTCTGGTGCCCCTTCAAAGTCATTTACCGAAACAGAAAACGTGTAATCATCTCCACCAAACCCAATTGTGTCACAAGGATCACCACTTACCCACCGTACATCTTCTAATTCAAATTGCTCGAACAGGTTTATCGAGTAGGGTAGGCTCTCCGCGAATTTTCGTTTCCGTTCCTCGGGTTCTTCACACCGACGATCTACAGAATCGGCACTAACATCGTCAATACAATTGTATGTGTACTTATGCCAATCAATCGGGCTGTTGAGTATGTTTTCAACAGTGTCCTTCGAATCCCAGTATGCGTAGAAGACTTCTTCGAAAGCCTGCCAAAAAGAAGGCTTGTGACCGTCAGCTTTCGGTTTATGATGTGCAATCTCGTGTGTGTATGTTCTGAGGCGGAGTTCCACAGGAGCGTGCTTCCAGTGAGTCGGATTGATACTGATCCAGTCTTGACTTGGTCGTACGTGTGCTAGTTTGAGGAAAGATTGCTTTTCAGTGACAGTGACCCTCGTAGGATCGATATCCTTTCCTAACGCTAAAGACTTGAGTTTGGCATATTCGTGCCGAATTTGTTCCTTATCGAATTCGTCCATTATATACTATATTCTACCACACACCAACTTAAAAGTTATGTTTAATATGTGTCAGAGGTCAAGGAGGAGATCGGGAGAGGCAACATCCTCAATAATTTTAACATCAACAACACCAGCAAGGAGCGGTGGATACTTTTCGCCAATATTCCGTTCACTTTCATATTCAACTTGGAGAAGATTTTCTTCGCTTACATCCCACTTATTCTTATTGAAACATACATCACGTGTTGCACCAAACTGATGATCGACACCATCAAAATCCGTCCCGTACACGAGACGATCACCGACACCAGTTACTCTGAAACGATAGATAACACGGTTTCCATTTTCTGTTGTTCGTGGTTCGTATTCAGTACCAATCTGTTTTAATCGTTCAGCGGGATACGCGTAATGCTGTGCATCATATTTTTGGACAAGATTCCATATCGACTCTGCTGTCGATATATTCCACCCGGGAACATTCGATAGTTTTGATTTGAATACAATACAGACGACACTATCATCTTTCTGATAATCAGGGTTTACGTCGGCTACTGTCTTTTCAGTGTCAGGGATGTTCCATTCATCAATAGTTGCATCAGGAAGTCGAACAACAACTGCTGGATTAGGATCTGGATCCTCACTATCTTCAACAATTGCTCCAAGTTGGATTTCGCTGTTGTTAGCGTGCGTCATTTGAAATAACAATTCTGGCGTAGCAGTATAAATATTTGTGAAAGAATTTGATACTTTTACTGAAGGCTAATTTTTTTGGTATCCATCAGCAAATGGATAGAGAATCGTTTGGTTGTCAGCAGTTACTAGTTGTTCAAACCATTGATAGAGTGAATATGGTTTTGACACGAGTTCCTCATTTCCAATAACTGGTTGAAGTGTTTTTGATTCTCCATCAAAAAGTTGGAAATACCGAGAAGCACCACCTTCATCTCCATACCCGGGATCATTACTTTCCCCATCTTTTTCAGCCCATCCTCCCGAATACATATCGTTCGTGTTCTGGTATGCCCTTCCACCTGATGAAACAGATATACCACTTTGAGCGTCAAGAACAGCGGCTGCTTTAGTTGAGAATAACACGTTGGATGGATATCTACCCTTATTTCCACCGTGTCCAGTATCAATGTCTAAATCTGTATCATTAACTTCAGTATTGACATCAATATCCGGTGTCACACGACAAGATTCAATATCAAGATTCCCGACCCCATAATCCACTTGATTTTGGACAGCAGAACCCTCTACTGGCTTGCGAGCCATTACTGCTACTTCATTTCCAAGAGAATAATAACTGTCCACGCCTTCATCGAATATCCATACGATAGCATCTCGAATTTCAAACCCATTCTCTTCAAGTGCAACACTCAGATGGTGGTGGGTTCGACTCCCACCAAATGCAATCACGTGCCCGCCCGGGGTTAACACATCATATGCGTCTTCTGCCCAGTCAGTACACCAGTGGTGGTATGTCCGTAAATCACAGAGATTCTCGTTTTCTCTATTCAATTCTGGAATAGCAGTGCCAATAATCGCGTGAACACTATTATTTTGATGTGTAGCAATACTTTCGGGTACAGAGACGTCCTCAAGTGATGTTTCGTGTGTAGTATTACTCTGTGGAACTGTATGATGTACTTCTCCAAAATCACTTGTTGGTGTTGAATCGTCTATAAATTCGTCAAGTGTTACTGTCTTTTTCTCTGGTTCTTGTGAAACATCTCGAACACGCTCAACAGCAGTTTGGAAGAAATTGCTGTCTTGTTCAATAGAGATAGATTTACGATTTTCTTTTACTGCTGCGACTGATGTTGTTGCTGTTCCAGCAAATGGATCCAAAATACGGTCGCCTGCGTTAGTAGTCATTTGAATAAAAGCACTCATCACTGATATCGGTTTAACAGTGGCGTGGTCGTTTTCTACGTTTCCATCGTGTGTTTTCTCTTTTACGCTAGCTTTAGGTTGATAAATAAAACGAGATGTATCACGGATAGGCGTGTGAAATGTATCCTCAGATATACCTACTCGTTCAAATGTATCTGTGGTTGCAAATGCGGACGGAAGGAGGAATTGAGGACTGTTTTTATCACCGATTTCGTATGCATAGAGGTCTTCAGCGAATTCATTTTCGCTGGGAATAGCTACGGTTACATATTCAACTGCTGGTTTGAGCATTCCTCTCCACTCACCCCATTGTTTGATATTCTGTTCGTCATCTAACCATGTTTTCAAACGAGGGGCCTTGGGCAATCCCCCACCATAAAACCAGTATGCGGTAGACACAATATCGAAGCCGGCGTTTTCAATTCCAGTTGTGAGCTGGTGATGTTGGCGATTACTTGAAAATGCCACTAGAATACCGTCATCAGATAGAACCTTCTTACATTTCTCACCCCACACACGGCACCATTCTTGATACTCTTCACTACTTCCAATATCATCCCATTCTTCTTGGAGAAACCCATCCTCATAGTTATACGGAGGGTCTGTAACGACAGCATCAACGATGCTTTCTGGAAGCGAATCAAGGATGTCAAACGCGTCACCGTGGTACAATAATGTATCAGATATACTAACTGTAGGCTCAGGACAGTTTGATGAGTCTACAAACTTCGGGCCAGCCATTAAATACTGATACCTTACTCTTCACAACGTAAAACCACCGCGCCGGAGTACACGTTCAACCCCCAGCAAACAACGGATTCAAAACATCTGATAACAAATTCTATTTATGGGTTGTGACATTCACGGAGCGATTGAAGGATATCATCCAGAATTTGAATCGTGGAGATATTGTAGTGAACTATGGCCACATGTTGGACGATCATATGATACGTTTGGATCGTTATTTGGAGTAAGAGGTCACACAGGATTTGAACCAGCATTCGCTGATCGTGGACTGCCTTCTGAAGAAGAACGAAGCTGGAAACTTGACAGTCGCATTTCGGATTATGAAGAAAAAGGACTGATTGGTGAGATTGATTTCCATAGTCCATCATATGTTATGTTAGATGAACTCCATAACTTAGACTGGGATGAACAAGCAGATTATTTAGATTCTCGTGTGAGCGTTCTTGATGAAAATGGTGACCCAACCGGTACTAAGTTTCAATGGGCAAGTATTCTTGACAAATTAACAGTTGAAGAAAATCAGGCTCTTGATCAGGGCGAAGCCGTTCCGCATCCAAATGAAGAAAATGATGGGTTCCTCCAAAGGAGACAAATGACTCGACGTGATACACTTTCTGGCTCGTGGGAATGGGTTATTTTTGACTTGCTCCCCGTTTTTGCAAAACGATACGGTAGTAAATATAAAATTCGTCTTACGGTATGGTTCGATAATTAACACCGAAAAAGTATTTTTACTTTATTCAACCACAGAGAAATCGGGGTTGAACTCTGCAAATATACCATCAGGATTATCTGCCCATGCCCACACGTGAAGCGCATTGAGGTCTTCGTGTTGCATTACACCACCTACAGTTCGTGTTTCACGTGTACCTACTTCTTGTTCTTCTTCTGCCGCTGATTCACCCAAGTCGGTTGGAAGAATTGCTCGCCCCCAATACTCATCTGCTTCTTCTTCGATTGAAATATCAGCATCTGGAGGTTGGAACTCTGTCCAGTAATCATTCGTAAGGAGCTGATCGAGGGAGGCATCTTCCATTGATACGTATTCACCATCGGTTGCGAACAAGTGTGTCGCTGCGAAGTGAGGTTGCCATTCTTCGACATCAGGTGCATCGTCAGCAAATAGATTTGGCGATTGGGGAACTGATCCCATTGGCGCACCATATTCAATGGCTCCAAGATTTCCATCTGCGTCGAAGTTCACAATAGCGGGTTCTTCAATGACGAAATCACCGCGTTCTTCGGCGTTCATAACGTATTCCATATTGACAAAGTGCCACCCCATATTTGGCACAATTGGCCCCATCGGGTCGTATCCATCCTCATATGCTGCTTCCCAGTTTTGATCGTAATGACCAAACTCATCTTCAATTGTTGCAAGCTGTTGTTCCCATTCACTCTCTCCTTCAAGAACTCCGAGACAACCAGCTGTTGCTGCAATACCGCTGACACCAAGTGCTTTCAATGCATTGCGGCGTGAAATATCTCTGTCCATACATATACGTATGGTCTGTGGGAAAATAAGTTAAACGGTAATTAATTATTCTGGCTGATAAATTAGATATTAGCGAAATCAGGGTTGAATGGTGCAAACATACTGTCAGGATTATCTGCCCATGTCCACACGTGAAGCGCATTGAGGTCGTTGTGCTGCATCGCCCCGTCAATAATTCTAGTTTCTGTTTCAGCGCCTTCAGGTTCCGCTTCTTTTTCATCGACATCCATATCATCAGGGATAACAGCTTGGCCCCAGTATTGCTCTGATTCCTCACCATCTTCAATATCTGCGTCTGGTGGTTGGAATTCAGTCCAGTGATCGTTGGTAATCAAATCCTCAAAATCAGTGTCTGTCATCGGTGTGTACTCATCGTTGTCGATTGCGAACAAGTATGATTTGATTATGAGATGTTTTCAAGTATTTAATTGATTTGTTTTTTCTTGTTTGAAGTCCATAATACTAAACACAACTCCCGCACGAAGAGAGTAGTTGATGAGTGATCTAGGCGAGAAGCTCAATAAAACACGTCAAAAGGTCAGTTCTTTTGTTTCTCGTGACGGGTCTGATGATACAGATCCTGACGAGAGAGACACGACCGATGATAGTGAGCAGTCCGTTCGAAGACGGTTACTTCAAGTCCTCCATTACGACCGCAGTTTCTTTTTCAAGATTGGTAGTGGTATTATTGCCATCCTCTTGATTATTGGCGTAATGGGTGGGCTTATCGTGACTGAAACGAGTGCCCTGATGGAAGAGCAAGCTGAAGAAGATATGGAGAACCATATCGTTGAACAAATTGAGAATTTTGACGATTGGAGAGACCAAATTGCATCTCATACAACGTCTATAGCAACTTCTCCAGTTCTAACAGACGATTCAACACCTGAAGAAATTGAGTCACAGCTAAATGACCGAAAAGAATCTTTACCAGATTCTGTAGTTGCAGTTCACTACGTAGATACTGATGATGATTATCATATTGTATCTAGTACTGACGAAGAGGCTACTGGTCAAACTGCGGCAGATATTGAAGCAGGGTGGGATGGATTAGATATCCCTGAATATGAAGGAACATCTGGTGTTGAGAGTACTGATGAACCGTATGAGAATACACTCCAAGGACAAACACCACTCTATGCATATGCAGTTGATGCACCAAATGCAGACGGGGCCATTGTCTTTGAAGTCGACCTTCAAGAAGTTTCACTTCAACTTGACGCAACTGTAAGCGGTAACGCGTACGCAGTGAACGATGATGGAATCGTTATTATGAGTACTTCACCAGCAGAGATTGGGCAAGATGCATATGATCTTGGTATTTATAATGACGATATCCGTAGTACTGCTCTTGACTCACAAACTGGTCAGTTCATTACAGGTACGGTAATGTACGATATGCAGATTGAAGATGGAAATTACATCGGTTCTACATCGTACTATACGCTTGAAGAATGGACATTCGTTAATTACGCAGACCAAGATACTGTATTTGCTGTCGTTAATACAGTTCAGCAATTCGTCTACCTGATGTTTGGATTTGGTGCTGTTGCAGTGCTTGCCGTACTCGGTCTTATTGGTGTAACCGTTACACGAGACCTTCGTCGTTTGGCTGACTACTCCGAACGAGTTAGTAAGGGTGATTACAATGCATCTCTTCAAACCAACCGAGGCGATGAGGTTGGACAAGTGTACAAAAGTGTTGATTCAATGCGCAATTCACTACAAACACGTATTAAGGAAGTTGAAAACCTTAACCGAGATCTCCGTTCCAACGTTGAAGAGTTTAACGCAGTAATGGCCCAGACTGCTGATGGTGACTTGACTCAACGGATGCGTGAAGATTCAGGTGTAAGTCAGCTTGATACATTGGCTTCTAGTTTCAATGGAATGGTTGATAATCTGGATGAACTTGTCACCCGGACAAAAGACTTCGGCAATGACGTAAGTAGTGCGTCAGAGGAAGTCAACGCTAATATTGTAGATATTGAAACAACCAGTAGTGAAGTTGCTGAGGCCGCACAGAAAATCAGCGACGATGCAGCTACTCAAAATAACCGTCTTGACAGTGTAGCTGGTGAAATGAATGCACTCTCCAGTACTATTGAGGAGGTTGCTGCATCAGCTAACGAAGTTGCTGGACAGGCTCGACAAACATCGGCCATCAGTCGTGAAGGCCGGCAAGCAGCAACAGAAGCAGTTGATACGCTTGGTGTAATCGAGCATAAAACAGATTCAGCAACTGATACAGTTGATTCACTTACCAGTGAGGTTGGTGAGATTGAAGAAGTGATTGACTTCATCCAGAAAATTGCCAAGCAGACCAATATGCTTGCAATTAACGCTGGTATTGAGGCAGCACGAGCTGGTGAAGCCGGCGAAGGGTTCGGTGTTGTTGCTGACGAGGTGAAATCGCTTGCTGATGAAACTTCTGAAGCAGCAGATGAAATTGAAAACTCGCTCACAACCCTGAAAACGAAGGCAAACCAGACAGAGAAAGATATGCTTGAAGTGCAGAACAGTGTTCAGCGCGGTGGTGAAACGATTGGAGAAGCACTTAGTGCGCTTGATGAAATTGCCAGTAGTGTTGATGAGACAGTCAACGGCATTCAAGAGATTAATGATGCAACCGAACGACAGGCAGAATCTGCTCAATCTGTTGTGGATGCAGTTGATGATGTGGCTAGTACAAGTGAAGGCACAGTCAAGAAAGCTGAAAACGTGGCCGCTGCGACGGAAGAACAGTCTGCCAGTATTCAAGAGATTGGTAATAGTTCGGCTCACCTCTCTGAACAGGCCGCAGCCCTTAGCGACCTGTTGGAAGAGTTCGATACAACTAATCTTGATGTCGAAAACGAAGAATAGAGAGCTTTCCTCGCCACACCATTCTTAACCATAAGTTTTAAATTGGTTGTGGTGTTTTTGTAGTATAGAATAACAATGCGTGTTGGGTTAATTTCAGATATTCACGGTAATCTTCCTGCATTAAACGCAGTGCTCAATGACTTCCAAGACGTTGACAAACTTGTTTGTCTTGGTGATATTGTTGGAGTTCTGGGGTGGAATTCAGAATGTGTAGAACGCATTCGTGAAAATTGTGAAATAACTGTTGTCGGAAACCATGACCGTCGAGTCTTCCCCACAACGGATTTCAAACCAACGCGTGAATACGAAGAAGTTGAACACCGATTAGTCACTACGCAACTCGATGAATCTCAAATAGAATGGTTAACCACACTCCCTGAAGATGTTTACTTGGATGATTTAGAAATGCGATTAGTTCATTCTCATCCTGATCCAGATGTCAGGTGGGTTGGTGATGATCGAGTTCACCCCCGCTACTTCACGAAAATGGGTTCATACACCCACGGTGGAGTACTTGCACTTGGGCACACCCATGAACAACACGCAGCCGATCTGCGGCCTTTCCCGGGACAGGAAGGAATCGTCATTAATCCGGGGTCTGTTGGCGTTCCGTACTACAAGACTGCTAAGTATGCAACCATAGACACAGAAACGTATGAATGGGAGTTACAAACTGTTGATTACGATGAAACAGAAGTTATTCAACGGATGAAGAATCTGGATATCTATACTCAACTTAAACGGATTCATAATTCAAATCGACCGGTAGACGGGAAAACGTGGGGTCGATGAATTAACTTAGTCAAGTGAAACAGGTGCCTTGATTTATTCACATAGAGTTTGAAGGGAGAAAGGCAAAAATACGGTTTCGGCGTATACCATTATAAGATGGATACAGTTACGATGGCACTCGTATTTGCCGTCGCATACGCGATTTTGACAGCTACGACAGTTATTATTGATCGATACTTGTTTGCTGGTATTATTGATGAACCCGGTGCATTACTCGTGACGTCGAAGTTTTCGTCACTTCTTATTGCATTAGGAGTCGCAGCAGTATGGGTCGTAGAGGTACCACAATCAATGACAGTAATAGCACTTATTATTGTTATTGGAATTATCAAGACACTCCCATTATATCAGTACTTTCGTGTTATTCGTGAAGCAGATGCCTCAGTTGTGAGCCCAATTGTCGGGACTCAACCAATTGCAATCGTTATTCTAGGTTTCTTAGTCCTTGGCGAACGTCTGAGTCTAATTGAATATGCGGGTGTTGGATTCATTGTCCTTGGAAGTCTTCTCCTAATGACAACAAAATTTATTGACAGTTGGACATCATTTAATAGCCTCCGTGCTCAGCTTGTACTGAACGAACACGCACTATGGGCGTATATCCTTGCCCTTGTCTGGTCTTTTGAAGCAGTCTTACTCAAGCTTGTTTTGGGCGTTGAGGGTATTATTACGGTATTTGTGTGGACAAGTATCGTTTCAGGTTCGTTAGCTCTATTGTTCATACTTCGAGAAAATGTACGAGGTGATCTATCCGGGTTAACAGACGCGTCTCCTCGACAATTATCGATTTATGTCGTGAGTGAATTTATTTCAGCAGTGGCGTGGTTCACAGCTATTGCCGCCTATGCATACGGCCCAATCAGTCTTGTTGGGCCTGTTATTCACACGTATTCTGTCTTCGTCTTTGTCTTCGTTATTCTGATTCATCTTATTGGGCCAACAATAGATCAAGAGTTGACAGGAAATAATATGAAATGGAAAGCGTTTTCAGCTGTTTGTACCGTGTTTGGAATAGCAATTCTGTACGTTGTTTAGCAACGTTCCAGACTATTTCACCAGTTTAGATTTCCACTTTGGTCGTTTGGTAGTCTGAAAGATGGATCAACAGGGCCTTCAATGCGGAGATATGTGCGTGCTTTTCGATCATATTCCTCTGGTATGTCACTTGATTTGAGATAACATTGCCATCCTTCTCCAATCCTATTCTCTACTTTATATACTGCTTCTATATTGTTTGTAATTGTAACAGTGACAATTGCACACCATGCTTCACCATTTTCTTCTTCCTCTGTCCAGAGGTCATCAATAACGTGATTGAAGTCCTCAAAAACAGTTTTATCATCGTGTGAAAGACACTTTTCAACCTCTGAAAAAGAGTACCGTTTGTTCTGGTCAATACTACCATCTATGATTATTCGACCTTCGATGTCTGTCCGATAAGACTCTTTCAACATCTCTAATTTCCGCCGTTCATCTTCTCTCAGTATTTGTTTCACCGGAGTAAACGCATCGTAGTCGTTTGATGTTTTGACTACTTTGAACTCTAATTTTTGTTCTCGTTCACGCTGTACCCATTCACTAAATGATTTGAGTTCTTTTTCTTCTAATTTTGATAGTTGAGTCAATTTATCCGAATTGACTGATACAGTTCCAACATTTTTGCAACTGCAAATATTTGATGGTGCTGAAAATATTATTTGTCTATTATCAAAGTCTATCTGTTTAATCTTTCCGCTGTCTTCTTTTCCTTCCCATATGTACCCAGTTCCAACACTAGCAAAACATATTGTAATTATCTCGCTCTGCTCATCTATTGAGACAGTAATCTCAACACAATTTCCCCCGTCTGAAACTATTCGAGAATTATTGCAGAAAGTAGGTGTTGATACCCTATCCTGACCGTGGGTTTTCAAAAGCCCAGAGAGCCGATCAGGGATTTTCATAGTCTTAGAACAACAATTTTGGCGTTAGTACTTAAATTATGGTGATTTTGTAGTTCCGTCCCAACAAAGAGTCGTCCAGTTTTCACGGAGCTACTGAAATAATATCGAACTCGTTAAGCCGGCGTTCTACCTTGTCAGTATCATATTCTACCTGCCGGAGTTCGTATTGTTGATTCCTTGTATTCAAAATAGCAAATTCAGCTTTTGAGTCCCACGGTGTTCCAACAGCCCCGGGATTAAGTACAAGACCATTCGATCCAAGGTCAGTTGCACTTTGAATATGTGTATGACCGAGTAAAAGAGCGTCACCATTACAATATCGACCGAGTGTGATATATTCATCAGGTTGAATTAGATCATTTCCATTCCAACGCACATCTGGATCTGGATGTGAATGTGTTATTTTAACACCCGAACTCACCATACGAATGCTTTCAGAAATACTTTGGAGCCAATTAATTGTTTCATTATTTATACGGTCAGGAACCAGTTCCATTTCAGCGATGTTTTTCGGTTTTGATGGTGAAAAATCAGAGTCCGGGAATAGTCTACGATCGTGATTACCAATTACGACATTATCGCAACGTTCTTGAACTATCCGACAGCATTCTTCACTCCATCCATATACGCCTACGATATCACCAACGCATACTAATTTATCAACACCAATTTGATCTAACTCATCAAGGACAGCATTTAATGCTGGTAAATTCCCATGTATGTCACCGAAAACACCAATTAGTTCATCATCAGTATTCAAAGTATCCAACATATATGAATAAGAGAGTCAGTCAAGTATGGGTCTAACGCTTATCGGGGTGTTGAGTTGGAGACATAACAAAGAACAGAGAACATAAATCAGATACCAAACAAGAATACATACATGACACCTATGGAACTCTTGTTACGTTTTGTTATTGGAGGTAGTCTTGTAGTAGCTGTAAGTCTGATTGGGGAAACAAGATATAGAATACTTGCAGGGGTTGCTGTGTTCTTTCCAGCAGTAACTGCAACAGGATATTATTTTCTTTCAAAGACACTAGAAACAGAAGAATTGCGTGATGTTGCCATATTTAGTATTATGAGTCTTCCTACGCTCCTTGCATTTACAATAGTATTTTGGTGGTTAATACCAAGAGGGCACATTATAGCATTAACAGGAGGTATACTGGTTTGGTTAGTGACTGCTGGATTAGTTATCTTCATCAACAATACATTCTTGAATATTGTTACAGTTTGAGGCGGGTATACTGAACTACGACATCACTTTCACACGGATAACTTTGTGAGCCCTTGTCCCTAAATCGTTGAAGACCGTGTTTTAACATACGTAGATGGACAAAAAGTTACTACCATTTCGCTGGTATGGGGGAAAGTATAGTCATCTTGACTTTATTCTTCCAAACCTCCCCAGTGTCAAGCATTATGTTGAACCATACGGAGGATCCGCAGCTGTATTACTCAACCGTGACCCATCACCTGTAGAAACATACAACGATATTGACGGTGATGCAGTCAATTTCTTTACTGTTCTTCGTGATCAACCTGAAGTACTTCTTCGTAAAATTGCGCTGACCCCATTTAGCCGGCAAGAATTAACGGAAGCTATTGAGAAGCAAGGTGATGATATTAGCAATATTGAACAGGCTCGTCTATTTTTTGCACGTGCTGGTCAGACACGGACTGGGTTAGCTCAGGAAGCCACACCCGGGCGGTGGGCAATGTGTAAATCAAGTAGCCGCCGGGGGATGTCGGGGAATGTTTCACGATACTATGGGAGGTTAGAACAACTCCGTGATGTTGCAGATCGGCTTCGAAGAGTTCAATTTGAAAACCGTAACGCAGTAGATGTTATTCAACAGTGTGATGATACTGATGTCCTATTCTATTGTGACCCGCCATACCCGCACGAGGTTAGGGGTGATACGAAAACATACGGGTATGAGATGACTGATTCTGCACACCGAGAAATGGCAGAAGTTCTTCGTCAAAGCCAAGCTAAAGTAGCTGTATCAGGATATCAATGTGAACTCTACAAAGAGTTGTTTGAAGATTATGGATGGGAACGTGTTGATGGTGAAGTCAAAACAAACCACGCAACAAAGGGAACGCGTCAAGAATCATTGTGGCTGAATTATGAAATTCCAGAGCGTGATATGAGTCGTGGACAACAGACATTGGACTCGTATGGGAGTAGTGAAACTGTTAACGTAACTGTTGAATCCAAAAATAGCAACCAAGTAGATCAGAAACAAATTTTGAACGCAATTCATCAAGGTGATGAACCATTTGCAGATATATCTATGATTGCTGAACGAATGGACAAAGATGCGATTCTTATTTCACAAAAACTAGAAACAATGCGGGAGAGTGGTGTTGTAGACAGTCGAGTACTTTCTATGGGAAGTGAAGTCTGGTGGGTTCCTCGTTGATACAATATTTCACTCTACGTTTGCTGTCTCGACGGCGATTTCATTTTCTTGTTCGAAAAACGATTCCCCTTCTTTAGTGTTGACTGTGATTGTGGATTCAATATTATGGAACTGGTCAATCATTGCCATCGCTCGAAGGATTGTCTGAACTGTGTCCCACTTGGCGGTATCATTCATGGTTTCCTTCCCAATAATCCCAAGGGCTGTTGCCAATTCAAGCTGAATTTCAGAAACTGACTCAGCATTGGTTTCATATTCTTCAACATGATAGTATTCCGCTATCGATATCGGTGTTGGCGATTCTGCTCTATCAAGTTCACCCATTGGGTCATATTTCGGAGCCATACCCGATCGACAGTAGATTTACTAATTAAACTTTGGGTTTTTTGTAGTTGGCTGCCACCAATACAATCATACGCCTTGATGATACACGCGTATGTATGAGCGGTTCCTACGAACAACTCACAAATTCCTCCGAAGAATTTGTTGCTATTCTTCAGGACTTTTTGAGTGATTCCATTCCATCAGAAGTTGAGACATGGACATCAACGCCTGTCAATATTAACAAGTCAAGATTTTCATTTCGGTATTCACCAGAACAACACGTAGAAGACCTTACTTTTGATTCTCATCGAATTACCCCTAGTGAACTCATCAGTAACATTCAAACAATAGACCGGCTTCAAGAATCAATTCAACGTATTTCAGACGAGACAAACACGAATGCTGATCATGTTATTGAATCTCTCAAAATGTTTGAAAACAACGTAGAACTATTTATTGCTCCAGCAAATATCCAATCACTATGTGACGCAGCTATAGAAGGTGATAGAGCAGTTGTTGAACTCATCTTTGGATCAGAGTCGCTTAACCCAGAACAACGAGAATTTGTGGAGGCTGCCGAAGAGGTGACCTATATTGACCCTGATTTTGCTGTTGTGTATTCATCAGAAGATGATATTACATGGCAACATCAACCGTCTGGATTAGATAATGAGAGAGATACTATTGAACTCTCTGATGGCCGGCAGATTACACACGAAGACGGGGAACTGTTCGAAGTATCAAACAACCGCCCTCATCAATTAGAAGTGGTGGAGAATTTCACGACAGTTTTTGAATCTGATGAACAGGAAGCATTCGTTGTAGGTGTTGATGATACTCCAACAGGCGTCTTTGTTCACTCAATTGATTTGAATGATGTCCCGGCCAATATTGAAGATGCAAATAGAGAAGACATCTATCAAGCAATGGGCTTTGACACTCAATTAGCGGATACAGAACTGACGGAAATAAACAATGGCGATAGAGTTCGATTGCAGGGCGATTTGGCGATTAGACAGACCAGTAATAAAACACAAATCCGACACCAAATTGACTCAATTAGAAAAGATATCCGACGAGAAATAATTGAGGAACGTTTGGAATCGTATTTGGAGGATGAATTTGAGGGTGTTAAAGTCTCAGCAACTGTTATTGAAGATGATTTCTCATTAGAGGTGGGCTTTGAGGCTGTTAGTGTGATTGAAAATATTGTTAGTATAGATGTTGAGTCACTATCTGAACCATTAAAAAATATAGACTTCATTCACCCTGAAACAGCTACACAACTGTATATGGATGGTTTCGAGACAACTTCTGATGTAGTTCTCTTAACTCACTCACAGTTTGCCAGCAAGGCAGAAGCATCCCCGTCCATATATCGAGAAATAATGGTTGAGTCAAAGATAGGTGAGTACGCGTCTGAACTACGTCACATAGCTTCGATACCACTTGTTGAACGGGGGAAAGAGATATTGTCTACAGTTGCCCCGTCACAAACTGAAATCGAAGCCCGTGTTCAGGAAGAGATTAGCCACGGTCAAACTAATCTCCCGATTGATAATCACTTAGTGTTAATCGGGGATGCTGAAATCACAGACATGGATCAAACAGTCGAACCTGTTACAGTGACAATATGGGAAGAAACGACACTACACTTACTCCACGACGAACACGATCAAGTGACTACAAAACTCACTCCCGGAATTTACGAGTTCTATCTTCTTCCACGGGGAGGTTTGAATCCGTTAAATACGGACACCATTGACCAATTAAATACAGGTCTCTTATCGGTGTCAGAAAATACTGATACTACGTTAGATGAACTGTTTGACCATGAACAAAACGAGTTCGATACAGACAATCTATTCACTGCGGGGAATAACGGAGAGCAGTGGTGAAAAATATCGTTAGTTCTGTGTGAAAACTAATACTGTTGATTTTTACTCTACCGTCTACTGTTGCTCAAACATTGAAATAAAAGAAAAATTACTGCGAGAAGTTAAATTTCGTCCGCTTCGGGAAGTTCGTCGTACTTCTCGATCTCGACGCCGTCAGTTGTGATATTGACGAGGATAAGACCATTACCGGATGCGGCATCTCGTTCACTTGCACTTCCGATAGCACCGCGTGCGGCTTCTCGAGCTTCATCCATAGTCATATCATTGTGGTAAGCCTGTTCAAGATGACCGTAAGCGAGCTGCATACCACTACCACTCACAGTGTACTCATCCTGCATCACACCACCTGCAGGATCAATGGTGTAGACATGACTACCCTTTTCATCAACGCCACCGAGGATTGGCATAATTTGGAAGAACGGGCCACCCCGACAGAGATTGCCTGCAAGAGTAGCGAGAGCTTCGATGCTCATATCTTCACCACGACGGGCTTCATACAGAGAAGCCTCCGCTCGAACGTGGTCGATGAAAGACTGTGCTCCACCAACGCTCCCAACAAGAGTCATAGCTGCATTCGGGTGAATCTGCTCTGCCTTCACTACATTCTTGTTAGCAACGAACCGCCCACCGAAGCTGGCTCGTCGATCAGTGGCAACGACGACACCTTCGTCAGTAGTGATACCGACTGTCGTCGTCCCCGTCTTAACCACATTTTTGTTTTCACCGTTAGCAGTGTGGGCTGCGTTGTTGTTTCCGTTCCAATCAAGGTTTCCGATTCGAGGTTTCGTAGGGTCGTCTTCGATCATTCGTAATCACCCTCCGCAAGGAGGTCAAGTTCGCTGAGGTGGTCTGCTACCTCATCAACGTCAAGGACGTTGTATCGTTTCGTGTCAGTCGGGATGACTGCTGCCCCGACTTCTTCAGGGTTCAGTTCTTCTCCTTGAGAAACAGCGTCAAGAGCGAGAAGAATCCCTTCTTCGAGGCTGAGGCCTTCTTCATATGCTTCCTCGAGGTGGGCCTGAATTTCTTCACGGTTGCCACCGATTGCAGTTGCCTGCCATTCGTAAGGAGTACCGCTTGGATCCGCTTCATACAGTCGAGTAGTTCCGTCTTCATCAACACCTCCGAAAAGAAGGGAGACACCGAACGGACGAGCACCGCCCATTTGGGTGAACTCCTGAACATGGTCGGTAATCGTCTTCGTCATAGCGTCGATAGAGATTGACTCACCGTATCGGATACGGTTGACCTGTGCCTGCTTTCGAGCAGCTTGGATCAGCTGGCGGGCATCAGCCACGTGACCGGCGCTCGCGACACCGATGTGGTTGTCAACCTTATGGAGTTTCTCAATACTATCTTGTTCAATTAGATTAGAATTCACGAGACGCTGTGCAACGAGGACGACTCCTTCAGGAGTTCTGACGCCAACACTGGCAGAACCGCGCTGGACAGCTTCACGTGCATATTCAACTTGGTATAGACGACCATCGGGGGAGAAAATGTTCGTTCCCCGGTCGTAGGCTTGTTTATCTCTTCCCTGCATTACACCTCAATAATGGCCCCGCCTTAGTGAAAGGGGTTCGGACTGCGACCCTCTCAGCAGCCTAAACTCGTAGACTCAATTACATTAGTTTTTCACGGTGGACTATCAGCAAACCAGTACTGCTTACCAATACCGTACGGGTGAGCAGGCTTATCTTCGTAACTAATGATTTTAAAAGACTCAATAAGCTCTCCACAATCGCCAATGACAAGGTGATTTCCTTGATTGACAGCCCATTGAGGAACGTGTTCCCCAAGAACAACAGCACAGAGAGCATCTGCTGTCTCAACAATAGCAGCAGAACCTTGGGGAGTTTGGTGTTCTAATCCGTTGATATCATCAATAAATGTTGCTCTGTACTCCCCATTGAAACCCGGAGTAGCAGGAGCATCATCAAACGCGTTTCTAACATGGTATGGTCGTATTGGATGAGGGATTATTCGATCTGCTCCTTCACTTCCAAGTCCAATCCGTGCTGCTTGATGTTTTCCGGGTTCGTGCATGAGTATAACCCGAGTATCAATACAGAATACGTCTGTGATGGCTCTAGAGGCTTTGATTCCGTTTACGGGTGATACATCCAGATCAAGAAATACAACGTCAGGAAGGTGTTCACGGGCGAGCAGAGAGGCTTCTCTCCCATCAGTAGCTTTTCGAACGTGATATCCTTCGTCCTCAGCAACTTCTTTGATTTGCTCATACCGTGAATCAATCTGTGCTGCAATAACGATACTGTTGCCCACAATTCTACTCATATCTACTCATCGAAAAGTCAAAACAATACCGTGGTTTGATTCACTTAATTGAATCCTCAGCAAACCAATATTGTTCTCCTAATCCATATTTACAACTTGACTCTATTTCAAGTGAATGTGCTTTGAACGATGAAAGTAGTTCACCGTTACGACCAACGACAATCTCAGTATTTTGTGTATTGACCCAAGAAGGAACGTATTCGCCAAGAACAACAACTGTCTCAAAATCCGGTGTCGTCAATAATGATGCTGATGAGTTTGGAGTTTGATGTTCAACATCTTGAACAGGATCAACAAATGTAACTCGGCAATTGCCATCAAAGCCTACTGATTCAGGTACTTCAGCAAGGATTTTCTTTACTTCTCGTCCGTTAATTGGATATGCAAACCCACAATCTGCGGTTCCATCATCAAGATACTTCTTAGCGTAATGCCAATTATTTGTTTCATAGCACAAAATAATGTATGTGTTAAGTGAAAAGACGTCTTTGATTCCTTTGATTGCGTGATTGCTGTTCACAGTTTCAATATCTACAATAGCAACGTTAGAAAGATGTTCACGAGCTGTATGAGCGGTTTCATCTCCGTCTGACGTTCTCCTAACGTAGAAGCCTTCATTCTCAACTATCGCTTTGAGTTTATTGAAGTATTTGTCATTCTGAGTTGAGATAATGGCATTTTTTGACATCTATTTAACATATAATCTACTACGCTTAGGGAAAACTGTGCCGCAACTCTACGGGTTACGAGAAAATATATTCAAGAGACAGCAGCATACTCAAGTGTTTTTCAGACATCGGCACTAACCATAATATAATATGTCTCTCCCGCACAGCTTGATCGCTGATGTATTTGAACGGACAAACTGTAGACGTATGTACACATATCCGGGGAGTCCACCGCGGTATCTGTATGAAGCAGTCCTTGACCATCCAGAAATAGAATTGATTCAAGGGGTTAGAGAACAACACCTTCTTCACTTGGCCCAAAATCGTTATTACAAGAAGTTAGAAGTAGGGGAAGAAGAAATCCCGGTTGTTATCCTATCCGGCGATATGGGTGAAGCAATGGCTTCACAGCCCTTGTTAGCTGGTTCGATGTCTTCTCCGTGCTTAGTGATTGTTGCAGAGTCGGCATTCGAACATATTGATAGTTCGTATGCAATTCCTCATCAGTCACACCGTGGGACAACTGCTGAAAAGTTAGGTGAAGATGCAGATCTGTTAATGCAACACGATAACGTCGTTGACCGTGTATTATTGAATGATCTTGATAGATGGAAACACGAAGTAGAAGAGTTAATCAATAAAATTAGAACACAGAGTGGCGTAGGTATTCTCCATCTGCCAGAATATGTTTACAATCCAAATGAAAGTCTTGACGATGTTATTTCTCATACACCAGAGAAAATAGACGGAGAGAATCTTGGTGATGATTGGTTGGCAAGCGAACGTCCAGTTATTATTGCTGGTCGTGGAATCAAACACCCCACTACACGCCGGCAAGTCGAAAAACTGGCAGAAGAGTCTGGTGCTGTGATTGTAGCATCAATGTCAATGGAGGGGTACTTCGATACTAACTATGTTGGTCGGTTTGGAGTGATAGGTGACGAGAGAGCCAACAAAGCAATTGCTGATTCAGACTTTGTACTTTCACTTGGTTGCTCACTAAATACACTCCACACGTCACTCAACCCCGAATATATGAGTGATTTTCAGTCAAAGGTATATCAGGTAGAAATCAATAAAAACCGCATTAGTGTATTTTCACGTGCATACGTCCACGCCGATGCAACGCGTATTGTCAATGACCTCCCTCGTAAGAAGGGTTCGTTGTGGTTCCATAGCGATCAGAAAAATTCTGCTCTTGAACGTATTCCTGAGGCAGTTTCTAACCTTGGAACTGTCTTTCGTGAACACTACCCTCATAAAGTTGTGAATATCGGAGTTGGAAACACTTCGATGTGGGTACCGTACGCAGTTGGGTCGGATGTAAAGAAAGAAATTTCACGCAGTGGTTCAATGGGAGAAATTGTTGGAGGGTTAGAGAGAGATGAAGATCCAATCTTGGTACTCGGTGATGGTGAATTCGAGATGGATTTATCGCTTATTACAGCCGCGCAGTATTTGGTTGAGTCTGCAACAATCTTTGTCGTCAATAATGAACGCCTTGGACTTGTTACTGAACGTCAAGAGAACGAATTTGGCGAGATTCTAACCCCTAAACAGAATCCAATTAATTATCAACGTATTGGTGATGCGTTTGAAAATGTAAAATCGACTTCTGTAACTAATCCCGATAAAGTCGCTTCAGTCTGTATGAAAGCAATAGAAGATGATTCAATTAATATTGTTGAGTTAAAAATTAAAGATAATTTAGCCATCGAGAGTTTCGACCTTTACAACCTTCCGGGATATACCGTCTGATGTTCAAAATTCAATAGTTTAGTTATCTGTTTTAATGTAGAACGTGCAGTCCATTGTTTTGAAAGCGTTATCCGGGTTCACCGTGTGATGATCCCCATACCGGATGTGAAGTGATTCACCAACAAGTTGTTCAACAGAGCCAACCCCAACAGTTTCAACAAGGTCAATCAGTTCATACTCCCTATCCCATTTTCTTGGTGATGTGAATTGCAATTTGATAGGCCTGCTCAATTCGTTATTTGTCACTGTAATAACTCCGGTTTCAACATTTGCATCAGTAACTCGAACTGGACTAAACGTATGGAACTGCTGTGAATGCTCTACAATATCTTCAAGCACAGTTCCACTACCCGTTCTAACTACTGTAAACTCTGTACTTTCTGTTGATAATACTGGAATGTGTTGAGAGTATATTTCTTCGCAGTCCATATCTATCGTGTATAGTGCCCCACCCACGCTGACGCCGGTTAACAAACCAATTGCGATGAGTGGTGGAATTCCAGTAACAGATGATACTTCACTTCCGACAAAGATACTTGCAATCGGGAGTGTGAGACACGCTAAAAAGAACTTATTGATGAGTTGTGACTCAGGGTGTTTTTGTGGTTCAACTGCTTCGGCTTCACTTGCTGAAAGACAAATAACATAGTCACGTTCACCCGGGGTGATGACTGGTTTGTAGATATCTTCCCATTCTGCGATCCAAATTGTGTCACCACTCTTAACCTCACAAATTTCTCCATTACCATATCGAATAACAGATGAAGCATACTCATACAGGATTTCTTCGTCGCCATTGGGGTGCTGGATAACAATACAGACTGCTTCTGCATCCTGAATTCTATCAGGGTTCGATGCGTCATCACTCGTCACAAACGGTGTATCCGTTGTTAGTACTCTCTTGACTGTGACGGGGTGAAACTGACCAAGTGTGTCCGCTCTCAGATCAGTAGACTCAACTTGTTTTGTTTCTGTTGTAGTGAGAGTGGACACGGTTACACTACGTAGCGTAGCAGGGTAGTTGAATATTGGCCCGTCTCTGTTCGCAGCCCAGTGCAGTTAAGCATAATTATTAAGTATGCACCGAACAACAAATCAAATAAGATGAAACGGGTCACTATTGAGGGGGAAAGATATCTGACTGATAATGGCGAAATTATTGCATACGGTTCTCTGTACATTATCAACAACCACGACGAACACCCTCGACTACTCCCACCGGTTGATATGCTCCGTGGAACGACGAAAACTACCGGTGAAATGTTCACGTCAACTTCTCCTGAAGGAGTGGCAGAGTTCGAATTGGTTGAAACTCCAAAGAACCTCTACTACCCCACAACAGAGTACAGTACCTTTGAAGAAGCAAAAAAGAACCCACATTCCTCCTCACCACCGACGTTTGCTGTAAAACGGGGAGAGTATGATGGGCCGGGGCTGAATGACGAGTTTCGAATTACTGTTCACGATACGGTGCAGTCGACTACCTTGTCACAACTTGCTGAAGATGGTCAACGGTATAGAGACAAAACGCATATTCTTGTAACAATTGACGGGGATAGAACCCAGACGACGATTCCATTAGATGAGTTTAACGAATGGCTCCATCAAGACCAAGTTGAACTACTGATACCGTTGAAGATGACTGACAGAAGATATCAACAATAGTTGCAGATCGAATATACTGATTCTTTCCTATAACATCAAATATGGACAACAGACGGTTCAAAAATCGATAAGCGCGAGGGCACGGGGATACATCCCCGGTTTGTCTGTATCAGTCGTACCAGATGTAGATTCCGTCACCCTCGGAAGCCAGCGCATCAGCATATCGGAACGTTTTGAAACAGTCACGTTGAGTTTCCATCGAAATTTCTCCTTTGATTGTCGTAGCGGTCAACCCATCGATAATGGTCATCGGATGGTTCGGATGACTAGGGGTGGTCATAAAGCCGATAAGCCCAACATCAATGTCATCACCCATCTCGTTGTCAAGCCGTTCAGCAAAGTTCAACAGGTCGGCCAAAACACCGTCAGAACCACCTTTCACTTTTTCTACTTCTCTGAGTTGCTTGACTTGTGAAAGCGTAAGAGGAGTATGGTAATTCTCCCCCTCACGAAACTTGATGACTCCTCTTTTCGACAAATCATCGTAATCAACGTCGCCATCAAACACGATGCTTTCACGATCTACAGTGGCGGTAGTCATTTCACTTTCAAATACAACAGATGTTATTATAAAACCTTGGGTTAAATTAGGATGGGCACCCCGTACAAAAGCGAGCTTTTCAACCCCCCACCCAAACCCACGAATAGGTTTAAATGACAGATCAGTCCGTTTCCGTACAAATTCGCATTCCCCAAGACAAAGTTAGTAGACTGGAAGATGTTCTGGCTGACTGGCTCGAACGTCTAACTAATGAACTCAGTCGTAAAATGGAATCAAACGTTCCTGAATCAGATCTTGAAGAAGTCGAGGTACGAGCTCATACTGTTGGTGACTTTGTTCGAAGTGTTATCGGGGGAACCCAAAATGGCGGAGATTTCATTATCTCTCACGATACAGAAAACCCTGATGTACTCAACGAAGAACTATCTCGACTCTACGTGGAATTTTCTTACAGAGATCGACCGGAGGCACGTCAACGCGTCCGTGATGAGCCTATCAAAAATGTTGTTGAACTTGTTGCAGAAGAAGTCGAAGTTGAATAAGATTAGTCCATACAGTCCTATTCCTTCTCACCTATTCTCAACGTCGTGTAGGCGTTGAAGTGGGCTTTTGCGTCCTTAGTGTATAATCCACCGTGTATATTCTTCTCGCTCTCTATGGCACCGTTACGGCGTCTCATTCAAAGGTCACATCATCGACGTTGTGGACTAATCGTGCAATCTGGACTAACTCAGTACTGGCATAGTATGATTTTATGACACCATCGGGAAAATTACTCAAAGCTTGATCAGTCAATAACCGTGCAGCGTCAGGATCAACATCGTGGAGTGATTGAGCAAAGTCAATAAGACGACACACTTCAGTATGTTCGATGACTGTTTGTTCAGTTGTATTGATTGACTGGATATCACTAATTATCCTTTCTTTAGGGATGACAATTCTACTATCAAACTCGGGGACATCAGACTTGAGGCGTGCTTTAAATCTTGAATATAGTGATGTGTCTGGACTCACTGGATATGACTGAATTGTTGTGTGGTGCTTTTGGCATATTTCACGGAAATCATCTACAATACTCGTTTCTTCGTCATACTGAATAACCAGATAGTCCCATTCTTTTTCTGGAAGTACAATATCGGGTGTGTCAACAAATTTGATGTGAGTCTCTGTAGCACTAATAATCGACGATCTAAGTAGTGACTCGCCTTCAGGTGACTCTGCCAGTACGATACCTGAGAGGGATTCATCACTCATTGCACTATAGTTGGTGCCCCTCACTCAAAAATTATGATACAGTTTTGGTAGAGGCCTCTCCACCAGAGCGGTTTTATCACCGTAACACAATATGATATGACGGATGACCAAATTTCGGTCTGATGATTTGAGCCGCGGTCTATCGTATGACGATGTCCTTCTTGTGCCGCAGCGTTCACCTGTTGACTCACGTAGTGATGTTTCATTAGAAACGACTTTTGCAGATGATGTAACTATTGAGCAACCCTTGGTGAGTGCTCCAATGGATACTGTCACTGAAGTAACGCTTGCAAAAGAATTAGCAGAGAATGGTGGTATTGGTGTGATTCATCGATTCCTTACAATTGATGAGCAAGCATCATACGTTGCAGATGTCGTAGATGATGGATATCAAGTCGCTGCTGCTGTCGGTGTTGATGAGGATTATAATGCACGAGCGGATTCTCTCGTGAGTGCTGGTGTTGATGCACTAGTCTTTGACATCGCCCACGGACATCTCGAAAAAGCATTAACTGCTGTTGAAAACCTTTCACAATACGGTGTTCCGGTCGTAGCTGGAAACGTTGCAACCCCTGAAGGGGCAGTAGATCTTGTTCATGCTGGCGCAGATGCTGTCAAAGTAGGAATCGGCCCGGGAGCCTTCTGTACAACTCGAGAAGTTACGGGTGTTGGAGTTCCACAATTGACAGCTGTTACAGAGTGCGCTAATGCTGTACCCGATGATGTTGCCGTGATTGCTGATGGGGGTATTCGAACCTCAGGAGACGCCGCGAAAGCATTGATGGCAGGGGCAGATACTGTGATGATGGGGACGTTCTTCGCTAAGACACGGGAAGCCGCTGGTATGGAGGTAACTACTGACGGTTCCCAAAACCAAGCACGTGGAATGGCTACTTCTGCTGCGAATGAAGAACGAACAGATAAAGAAGATGTGGATCCAACTGCTGATGAAGGTGTTGAAGGGGTTGTTACGTGTGAAGGAACGGTCGCAGACCGTGTTGATAACTTCCTCGGTGGGATTCGTTCAGCAGTCAGTTACTGTGGTGGGCATACTCTTCAAGAAGCTCGAAACAACGCTGAATTTATTGAAATTACATCTGCAACAGAACGGAGAAATGCTGAACACTACGATCGGTAGTTGTTCAACTGACTCTGAGAACTAGAGTTATTTTAACCCTGACACCATATCCAGATATGCGAAAAGAATGAGGGAGACATTAACCGATCTTCTTGTTGTTTTGTACCGCGGTCAAGCTCTTGGTATACGGAAAGATGTCGGATTGGGAAAGTTGGAACTACACCCATTAGCGTTTTATTTGGCACGGGAGACAGATGGTGAGGTGTTTGGCTCTGCTGAGTTCAAACATGAAAGGATGGGGGTAAGAAGTCCTCAACTCACGCAAGCGTTTGAATTTTTTAATGACGGGGACAATATGACACTATTTGAAATGGGCGAAAGGGGAGTTCCGGAGACTGATGAATACTGCCGGCTTGAGGCTTATGGCGATTTTGATGTAGCACGTCAACGAATGAGTGAGTTAAGTCAAGGAACACTTTCTCATATTGATATTGCTGTTGAAACAGTAGTCCATGACAGACTCACATTTATTAAACACGAGAATGCGCGTATGTGGGATCAGGTTACTCCGTATGATGTTTCTGTACCAGAAAAACCAGATGCACTAAAGAAAAACGACCAGTTCGATTTGTGAACTTCTCCGGGGTCAAGCCCCGATGCACTCGGCCTGTTCTGCCTGTAGATATCTGAACCAGTACAGCGTATTAGTTTCAGCGTAGTTGTTCTCACTCATCGTTACATTTTGGGCAACAATCGCCACACTCAGTGTAGATGACTGCCAGTTCCTGTTCACCCACGCCATCTTCAAGGTGATCTTCTACAGTGGTTGCACCTTCAACGACTTTAGATTCATTTGCCACAATAACGCCGGCGTAATGGCCACCCTCAACTTTTCCGTCAGAATGCAGTGTCAGTTCGACATCTCCACCACAAGTTGCACAGGATACAGTTACTTCAGAAGGCATAATTGATGTGTGCCTTGTGATGAGTAAAACGGTTTCGTGCCACAGGGTTTGTATTCAAGGATAGAGTTTTTCTTCAGATGTGATGATAAACGCGTCTAATTTCGAGATCGTTTCAACAACAGTATCGTATCGTCCACTAGGGAATGTCCAACCACCTGTATCAGTGTTATTGTCGATGACAACACCGAATGAACTATTATTATAAGTGTATATACAGACTTTGAGTTCTCGTTTTCCAAGCTTGTTGCCTGAGATTTCCCTGATGGTTGTTCGTTTGTCGATTCGGGCATCTTTAACATCAGAATGATTGTCTGCGATAAATTCTACAAGACTGGCGCTGACACTTGATGTATGGGTATTATCAGCATCTTCCAGAGCGTCATATACAGAATCCATTTTTGCTTACTTAGATGAGAGTACACCTAAGGGCTTCCCTACGAGTTTGATACTCATTGTACTGGGCCTGCAAGAACTGTATCGTACCGTGTGACAGTGACATCCTCGCCCGGTGTTCAGGGCGGGGCTTTCTCCTTGACTTTCCGTAAATTGGGCCTATCAGTTCCCCACTCATATATATATGCGAAACAACTGTTCCGTGTTAAGTATGTGCTGCGGTTTTCACAGGTTCCTAACCCGTGGGCTTTTCTAGAATCCCACCTTACACATTCTCTAAGTCGTGAGTAGTCAGACGGATTTAGGAGATATAACAGCTGTTGAATTATTTTGTGGGCCGGGAGGAGCGTCTACAGGCATTCAAGATGCTGGGATCAATCTCGTTACAGGCGTTGATAAGCGGGCTATTGCGTTAGAAACGCATGAAACGAATTATCCAGATATCAACCATATACACCACGATTTGACTGATGTGGATCCTGAAGTTCTTCCGGTTTCACCCGGAGAAATCGATTATGTACATGGTTCACCACCGTGCCCGGGTTTTTCAGTTGGGGGTATGTCCCCTCGTGATCTTAGTGATGAGCGAAACAAGTTGGTATGGAAATTTGTTCAATGGGTGGATCATCTCCAACCTAAAGTTATCACAATGGAGAACGTCAAAGGGATGACAACGATTACAGACCACTTTATGGAACGTCTTTGTGGAACTGGATTCCCCGGTGGTCAACAAGCGACACTCACAGGAGATATTGCACATACACAAGAGGCTACAGAAGGGTTCAGCAGTATCAATTACAAGACTCGGTGGCGTGTTCTTAACGCCGCTGACTTCGGTGTTCCACAGACGCGTGAACGGTTGTTTGTTGTTGGAATACGTGAAGATATTGACCCACCGGATAGATGGTTTCCTGAACCAACACATAATCAATCTGAATGGAGAACCGTTCGAGACGCACTGGGTGATGTAGCATCAGATATGAAACCGGGGATGTGGTTGACCAGCTCTCAAAACGAACGACATCAGATAATGGGTCGTCGGCCAATGCCGACAGTTGAACAACCGGCTGCTACCCTTCGTGGAGGAACGACTCCACTTTTACTTCCTGAAGGTGTTGACGGGGAGAAAGCATTAGATGTTGGGAGGCGTTTAACTGTTCGAGAAGTCGCCCTCCTCCAGACATTTCCAGAGAATTATGAGTTCTGTGGGACAAAAACAGAGAAACTTGAACAGATCGGAGATGCAGTTCCACCACAACTTCAAAAACACGTAGCAAAAACTGCGTGTGAAATAATCGCTGCTGAATAGCTTAAGAAGCAAGAATTTAGGAGTTTGTAATAGTGATTCTTTGTAAGGAATGGAAGTTGAACAGCAGGTGGAGAAAATAATTGAGGCAGAACAAGAGTATTTTGAGATTGATAATCGAACTGCCCGTGATGTTGTCGGCAAGCGCGGGAGTGTATACATTCAAGAGATTGGGTTTTGTGCGTTTGAGGAACTCCCTGTTGCATATCAAAGTCAGTTTCTTCACCAGACTCATTCATTACCTGATGATATCGAGGACGTAACTCCAGAATTAGTCCAAGAATCACGCGAATCACATACCGACGATAATCGACCAATATCTCTTGAATTGGATGGATATATTCATTTCAAAGTTGAGAGACACGGTGTTACATTCGACGTCTATGAGCCTCGAAGTCGGATTGACCTCGAAAAATTGGCTAATTACTGTAATGTCTCTACTGTAGCAGATTTATATGGGCAGGGTGTCCCTTTGGAAAAGTGGAATGAATGCTATCGGGTCAATAATACATCTATTGGTGCAGAAAGCTACCTCTTCCCGGGCAGCTATGCAGCAGTTGGTGTCAGTGGATTCTTCCCGTTAATAATGGCGTTTTTTGGAGTTATCGGTGGGTTCTTCACTGGAGCCATCACAGCAATGTGGTTGTCTGGTGTATGGAGTGTTTTAGGAATCTTTGTGTTTGTTCTGACTGTTTGTATAGGATATTACGGTACGAAAGCTGTTGCGTGGATGATTACTCTTGTGATGCACCGAATAAAGACGGGTGAATGGTGGTCAAAAACTCCCTACGGTAAGAACTTTCGTGGATGGTTTGATTTTGTGTTTTGAACGACTGTCTTTCACTCTTGTTCTGCCTTCTCTTGTATTCGAGAGTGCAGTTCTGGAGTGAGTTCGACTTTTTGTTCCTCTCCTGTTGGCATATGATGAACGGTGAACATATTGAAATCAGATATCGTTGTTGCTGTATCAGGATGCAGAGCTTCTACTACTGCATCATAAAATCCGTATGCTAAAACTGTATCAATATGTGTTCCATCCGGGTAGCTGTCTACAGCGTATTCTTCGCCATCAAATTTTGTAGTCATACTATTGTTTTTCAGTCATATCAATTAGTTACATCGTCTGAGGTAGGAATAACCACAGGTTTTAAGTTAGTATCTGTTGAAGGTATTACTATGTCAAACAGCCACCAGTCCAATAATAGTGAAAAGATCGAAGACGCGTACGACCATTTCAAAGGGGGGTGTGAGACCATCCCCAAGTCACGTAAAATGTTAGAAGTCGTTGAAACGGCCAGAACGAATGGTGTCGAACTTCCTGATGGGACGACTGAGCGGAACGCTGTTCACGTGTATCTTAAAAAAGGAGTGACCGAGGTACCAAGTGTGGTAGAAGAAGTAGCCAACAAGCACAATCTCACGGAAGTAAAACGAGATCACAGGTATAATTCTAAGGAAATTTACTGTATTTCGTATGTTGAGGCTAGTGCTGTTTCTGATGACTTTTGAGGTTCTATACGCCTGAATAGACTTGAAATTTGGTGTGTCCCAGTATTGTTTTGTTTTCTGAACTGATATGATACTTTGTGAGTAATCACAAAGAATTCGTTAAGACGACTACCCTATTCCCACAAGTCGAAAAAGGGACGTGTCGTGTTTGTAAACGTGAAGTCCCTCCGCGTCGACGGACATACTGTTCTGATTACTGTAGTGATGTTGCACTAAATGTGTCTAAGTTGTTTGAATGGCGTTGTGTGCGGCGTTTTGTTGGTCGTCGTGATGGTCAATGCGTAAGGTGTGGTAAGAAAGGTGGTGAGTACCATATAGATCATATTATCCCGGTTGACCACGGGGGTCATCCATTTGATCCGGAAAACTTGCAACGGTTATGTCCAAAGTGCCACCATCAGAAGGGAATGGATCATACAGATTATCGTGATGATGGAAGCGGCGGAGTACAGATCTATCAAGATGAAGTCCGACAAATGATGTTAGATGACTTTGAACCCGATGAGGCTGTCGATGATGAGCGTTGAAAAGAATATATTTCGATTTTCGTAATAAAATTTCGAATATAGACTTATTAACGAGGAAATACTATGTATTTCGTAGGAGATGAAAGCGTATATTGCGCTTGAAACTGGCGGCGTGATTGAAGCACGGGGTCGTTCTGAGGGAAGGGCTCGAGGTGAAATTGTGTTCACAACTGCTTACACAGGATATGAGGAATCACTTACTGATCCGTCTTACGCGGAGCAGATTCTGACGTTTGCATATCCACTAATTGGTAACTATGGTGTTCGAAAAGAACGTTTTGAAAGTGATACAGTTCATCCGAATGCAGTCCTTGCCGGCGAACTCACCGACGATGTTGTTGAATGGTTTGATACAGAAGACACACCAGCACTTGATCACCTTGATACGAGAGAGATTGTAACAACAATTCGGAATCAGGGTGCAATGCGTTGTGGAATTGCAGTTGGAGACGGTATAACGGAACAAGATGCTATCAATGAAATGAAACAATGTAAGCCAATTAGTGATCAAAGAAGTATCGGTGAGCAGGTTAGTATAGGTGAAGAATATGTGTATGGTGATGGAGAAACGACTGTTGCTCTTATCGATTGTGGGGCAAAAGGATCAATTACGACGTCTCTCGTCGAACGAGGATCAACAGTTCATGTGTTTCCGTATGATACAGATATCTCTACTGTGGAAAACATTTCACCCGACGTTCTGTTCATATCTAATGGCCCGGGGGATCCAGAGAACTTCAATTCAGCTCGAAAACTTGTTGAGAACTTTGTTGGTAAAATTCCGATAGCAGGAATCTGTCTTGGGCAACAAATAGTTGCCCTTGCCCTTGGTGGGGATACAGAAAAAATGGACTTCGGCCACCGCGGGGTAAACCAACCAGTTAGAGACCTTGAAAAAGAACGCGTTATAATGACGACTCAAAATCACGGATATACAGTGACTGATCCGGGGCCACACCTTGAAGTAACACAGGTAAATGTCAACGATGGAACTTCAGAAGGACTTGACGGAACTACAGAACCAATAATCACTCGACAGTATCATCCTGAAGCTCATCCGGGGCCTCATGACTCACTTGATTTCTTTGACTCGGTTCTTGAACTTCCAAGCAAAAACAAGTCCTGAATTATCAACCACCAAATCCATTTATTTTCAAACAGCATAGAACAGCATAATGAATCAGAAAGTACGGGTGATCATTTCTGTCTCTCTTATGTTGTTCCTTGCGGGATGTCTATTCACGTCGACACCTACAGGGACTACTAGCATTGACTTTGATGAACACGGATACGAAGGCGCCGAACACGAGTTTGAAGTCACGTTAGAAAATGATGAAGGGGCAATAAACACCGTTGATCTCGTTATTGATGGTGAAACAGTAGACTCAGAAGAGATAATGCTCCCTGATGAAGAACGTTCGACAACACATACATTTACACATACTTTTGAAGAACAAGGTGAATACGATGTAGTGATCGATGGGACAGAAGAAACCGTTGTAATTGAGTCGAATCCAGCATATCAAGCTGAACAAGCAATGGATGATGTTGAAACGGTTCAACTGGACGGTTCAATCGTCCTTGATGGGCATTCAGACGGGGCAGATGCAACTGGTGAGCTACAGTTAGATAGTGGAATGAATTACGCCGATGAGGAAATGTACGCCTATGTTGATGCGACAGTTAATGCAGGTGATCTTAGTGAGGAAATTGAAATGTCACAGTGGTTTGTTGATGATACGTTATTCAGAGAAGACCCTAATCCACTTTCAGATGGTGATCTTCATACATCTTCACGTTTTACTGATTTTGAAGAGACCGGTGCAGTAGAACACGCGGAGATTCTATCTGAACTTGACCCTGAAGGATTCGAAAGACAGGGTGAAAACTATGTATATACAGAAGAAGTTGAGAATAATAATGAAATGGAAGCAGTAATTGAGAATGCTGGCGTTGATGATATTACAGCAGATGAAATTGAGTATGCAGAGTTCACTCTGGTACTTGATAGAGACACATACAAGATTGAGACGATATCTGTAGAATCAACTGTTGATACTGTTCAGTATGGAGAATCATTTGAGGGAGATATCGATGTCACAGTCACATATCACTCATACAACGAACCTGTTGAGGTGAGTATTCCTGATTCAGTCGCTGACGAAGCTGGGTGGTAATTCAAACGCAGCAAGAACACGAACAATTTTCTGCTTCTACGTTCATCAGTATACATATGACAAAACACACCCGTCCCCGCAACACGCTCTCATCAATTTATTCAAGATTGGAGGATAATCGTTCCGCCCCACGATACATCAAGTTTGATGATGAAGGCCCGACGTGCCTACTCGGACAGCAAGGAACCAACGAAGTCTGGTACGCTGAAAGAATGGGTTGTGAAAATGATGAAATGGACTTTCGAGTGCTACTTATTCGACCGACTCATTCGAAAGGAATTCAAATGAACCATCGAATGGGTCGACCAGAATTCGGGACTCGTCTCACCTCGTGTCAGTATATGGTTGGTGATGTAACTGTGCCATCTATCTCACGAAGGGCGAACCTCGGTCAGGCACTTCGACCCATTCAGGAACAGTTCCGTCACGTTCAACGGTCGAACCCTGTAGAGACAGGCCAGTTACGAAGTAACAACGACGCTGATCGGATCGTCGAACGGTTGTTTGTTGTTGAATGAATCAATTTGGCAGTTGTCCGCTGTTGAGTGTGTTTTTCTGTTCACGGTTCTGCTAATGTGACCCTCCATGTCGTTGCCGCAGTATATCCCCACTTCTCAATGTTAAAGTCGATATCCATTTTCTTTAGTCGAGGGATGAGGGCACCGATTTGTCTTGGAGACAGTTCTACTTCATTGGCGATGAACTTGCTTTTAAGATAAATTTCTCCTGCATCACTTTCTTTGAGTTGTTGGTACAAGTACTCGTATAGACGTGCATACCGGTCATCAGCGAATCCGTGAGACGCAGTTGTCACATTAGACTCCGGTTTGACTGGACGTTCGTGTGCCGACATTGCTTCAATTGCGACGAGATGGTGGAGAGTAATAAGCTTTCTAGATTCTAGTTGGGTATTAGGTATTCAGACGATGGTTCTTTACAAACTCGGCTCTGCCGGCTACTCGAGCTGTGTTATGTCCATATTGCGGTCAGCTTGACGGGTCTATCCGTGTGAAAGAGTATACGCATTCACCCCATGTGTTGGGTAAGTGTCGTAGTTGTGGAGAAGAAGTATACGCCGTTGGGACTCGAAAAGACGCTGAAGAAAGCCGCTTGACTACTGTTTCGGAAGGTGAACGAAAAGAAGAATTGTTCGCAGATTTGTTTGTTGAAGAGCTACGAGGTGATTCACATCGTGATCGAGGAAAGTATAGTGATATTGATCGTGAAATCCTTGATGAATCAAATAACACTGTACTATTCGTAGAATTTAAGCAGCGATCCTGCTCTTTGAATGGGTATCGGAAAACAAAATTCCCCTACGCGAAAATCAAAGCTGGAAAAGAATTGAATAGAGAGACAGGTATCCCTGTCTACATCGTACTCAAATTTATTGATGCGTGGACGTTCATTTCAGTTACAGAAGGTGACGAACGGTTTGAAGAAGGTGGGATATTCACTCCAAATTATAGAGGTGAAAAAGCTAAAACAGAATACCAACGCTCAGTTGAAATTCCAGTTTCAGAATTGAGAGTGTTACCGTTAGATGACTACTGTATGACCGCAGACGAGATTCAACGAGATATCGTTAACTGAGTCACTCAAACACAATGTGTTTTGTATTTCGACTCAAAACAGATAATCAATGGATGTTCTGGTAATAGGTTCATTTGGTCGTTGTGGAACAGCCCTAATTGATCATCTTCAACATCATGAAACGTACAATTTCACATATTTGGATAGATATCCACCGACAAATGACATCCCTGTAGATGATAACAATTTTGTTAAAGCTGACATCAGCAATTTTAATCGTGTTTCAGAGACTGTCAAAAGACACGATGCAGTTATACTTTTAGCTGCATATCCATACGTCGATGGAGAGTGGGACGATGTGTTTGAACCGAATATAATTGGTGTATACAATGTGCTTGAAGCCGTTAGAAAAAATAAAGTCAATAAATTCGTCTTTGCTTCCTCAAATCACGCTGTTGGTCAATATGAGATTGAACATTCACCAGAACTTTACACAGAGGAGTATGATCTTACTCTTGACGCTGACACACCGACACGTCCTGACTCATACTACGGTGTCACGAAAACGTTCGGTGAAAATTTAACGAGCTACTACACAGAGACATATGAGTATCCAAAACAAGCGTATTCAATTCGTATCGGAGCAACAAATTACAGCTCAGAAGATCATCCATATGCCTCGGCTGAGAGAGGCGTAGAAAATGGTGATTTTGTTCGAGGGAGTAGGGAATATGAGAAGCTCGTAGCCAGATTGAAAGCAATATGGCTATCACGTCAAGATTTCTCCCATTTGATTGATTGTTGTCTCCAAGACGGTGATGTTGAGTATGGAATATTCTACGGTGTGAGCAACAACGATACACGGTGGTTCGATATTAGTGATGCAAAGAAAAAATTGGATTATCAACCGCAAGACAACGGTTGTGACTGGGATAGCCCGCCAAAATGATTCCTAACAGTGAGCGTTAGTCGAATTGTCGATCCTGCACTCCGCTTCCCGGAGAACTTACACGAGAAAGGTCTCGCCACGTCACTTCCGACGCCGGGATTCTGTCAGCTTCGATCTCGCCGGCAGAAGTGAGTTCAACGCGTGCGGCAACTTCCTGTGGGGGAGACTCAGCAGCGACGAATAGCGTTCCGTCATCTGCTTCTCGGAAGTGAAGGTCTTCTGGTCGTCCGAACTCTCCAAGGATGTCGTTCAGGTCATCAAACTCTCCTTCTTCAGCCTGATCCTGAATCGTGTCAACGAGTACGTTTGCGGTCATAGTTCATCAGAATGTACAGCACGCATTCACTTAATAGTTGTGGTTAGTTGTTCAGCGGAGATACTATCAAAGAACCTTGTGAATTATTCTTCAGGCCATCTTGGCCGCTCTGCTGGTGGGCGTAGTCCCCGTGGAAGCAGACTAAACCGATATACACCGGGATCAATACTGATATTGACCGTATTATGTTCATCGTGGATGATGTGGAGTATTGTCTCTTCAGGGACAACTACGGGAACAGGTTCAGTATCAACATCGGGGGCGAATCCATCTTTGACCAATGCCATATGGTTGTCAATTGGGAGATTGACTTGTTGTGGGACATCAATGGCCGCTTCAACGTCTGCTGCGGCGTTTCTGGCTTCTTGTTCGATTTCGTGTTCCTTGAGTTGGATTTTCGATTGGAGGGCTTCTCTGACCTCTTCACGTCCACGGACGAGGGCTTCACGTGTTCCGGTGGTCGCAAACGTCCGGAATCGCATATTTGGTTCTTCGACATATGGAATATCGTTCCAATCATGGTAACTCGGGTGATGTTGGAACAACAAGTGGACGTATCCGAGTAACTCAACTTGTGAGTCATTCACTACGAGGTCAATAGACACTTCGCCATTAGGAGTGACTTCAAATCGAAGAATGTCAGTGATATCTACATCAGTACTTCGTCGACGGACGTAGTCAGCCGAGACAGTCACTCCATTCAACAAGGAATCGAGTTCTTCTCGGTAGAGTTCACGTCGAGTACGACGAGCGTGTTCATCGATGAAATCTTCTGGTTGGTCACCTACTTTTTCAACACGAAGGTCGCCTTGAAGTCTCACACGCTCGTTAATGCCAACACTGAGTTCACTCGGTGGGTTGAACGGATCAATTTCTCGATCGAAGCCCATTGCGTCTTTGACGGCCTCTTTTGTCGTCGTCTGATGTGGGTCAAGATTAGTCACGTCAAGGACGTGAGCGAATACGCCTACAGGAGTGTCATCGTATCCGACCACACATCCACGGACAGGTACATTGCGCCTATTTCCATCCGTAAGAGGGCGTAGAATCGCAATATTTCCATCGTTGTATGGGACTTCAATACCGTCGTTATGTCGTATTGCGGAAAGGTCAGTCCCACCGGGTGTCCATATTTCTTCGACAGACGTTTCAAAGATTTCGGACAAAATTCCATAATCCTCGTTTTCAGCAGCCTGTGCGATGAGCTCAAGGTCTGCTTGGTGGATAATGCCCTGTCTTGCTTCACTAATCGTGTTGAGAGCGTTACGGATATCTACCTGATTAAGTGGGAACTTTCCGGGGTGATCAGGCTGACGAGACATATGATGCCACTCACCGAACGTTTCCTCCCATAATTCTGATGCCCTCTCACAGAAATCATTGAACACTTCTGGTGCCTGTGAGAGAGAACTCCCTGTAATACTCTTCCCGTCAAACGCGTAGTTGAGTACTTCACGTTCTTCAGGTAGTATGAGTGCCTCAAACCCATTCTGATCGAATTGGAATGCGTCTTGTTTTTCAGGGAGGGTTTGGTTAAGAGGATGACCGCGTTCTTGTCGGAAGTGTTCTTTTGCAATTGGCCCAACAGCAAACTCACGCATTGACTCTGCAAGGGCCTCAGACGCCCTATGAATGTCATCATACACTTGTTTGTCGTTGGCTTCGTCTGTCGCTTCTGAGTCAATATTAACGGTCATTCTCTACAAGTTCAAATAATGAGTTTCAGTTAGTCACCCGCGAAGGTGATACTGTCTACAGCGTCTTCAACAGTCTCGTCATCACCGGGTTCGATGTGTGCGAGAGGATTCAGTTCCTCGTCAATAGTTGGCGTTGGGATAGCAGACAGACCAGTTTCGGTCACTTCTGCCCGTAGCATATCGCCACCGGTTTCGACATAAATCGAACCCGAAAGAGACCCTTCAAACACTTCGAATTCAGAAGGCTTCTCTTCCAGTTCACCAAGCAGCGCGTTAACAGTCGTTTTTACACCGGAAACACCGGTATCAGTAGTAGTAGACATGCGTTGATCACTATGGCTCATACCGTCATAAAGGTTGGTTCGCTCTACGCCTGTGTCTCCATTAGTTTCCATCGTACTACAAACAACGTGTAGTTGTAACTTAATAGTTTTGGTTGTTGGATGTTGTAAGAGTTGTTGATCAATCAACAAACAGAACACATTTTGACCGATGAGTTCAAGACCACATACCTCCTCCACAATATGCCGGGGCAGCCGGCAATGTCAGAGGCACACGGGAAGGCCATCCCCGCTATGGCCGTTCCGCACCCCTTCCACGCAGCCCCAATACACAGTTTCAAGTCTGAGGACGATGAGACATTACAGTAATGACACTCATCGTCCAGACGTGTTCAGGATCAAAACAAGACATTGATGGATACATCCCTGCACTTGACCTCTACACAGGTTATTTTTACAAAATCATCAATAAAACAATTCGTGAAGACGCATTAGCAGAGGGTATTCAACTGTGCATCTTATCCGCAGAACACGGTATTATTGATCCTACTCATGAAGTTGAATGGTACGACAGACGGATGACCCCCAATCGAGCAAAACAACTTCGTGAAGACGTGTGTCATTCAATCGAAAAACGTGTTAATGATCATAATTCGATTGTCGTGAATGCCGGCGTAGACTACCTCCCTGCGGTTGAGGGGCTTAGTGAGAGAGTTGATATCCCTGTATACAAAATAACTGGAAGTGGAATCGGTGACAAAGGATCAACCCTCAAGAAACTACTTCGTGAAGGTGATGCAGTAATTGATACTGAAAAAATACAGCAGTTGTGAAACAGATAATCACTCAGTATCGGTGATCATTGTTTCAATAAATAGTATTGGGAAATATGCTGACGCACATAGAACGATAATTCCAACAAATTCTATTTCAAATGCTGTAAGAGAACCAAAGATAGCCATTGATGAAACGACGACCCAAACGCTGTAGAGAAATGTTGCTGATGACGGTTGTAAAAATACAGTAGGTTTGACAAGGATGTCAATATCATACGGCTTGTCATCGCTTACAATCGCTCGCTGCATCCCGACGAACATCCCAATCAGGTAAGCAGAGAAGAAGAACATTCCGTGAACTTCTGATGCAGTCATTCCAACTCCAGTGGCGATATCTACATCAATAGTAGTGAAATAAAACACTAACCATATTGGAAATGAGAATAAGATAGCCTCAATAATTCCTGTGAACATCCCTGTAAAACTTCCAACAAAGAATTTCCGAATCCTATCAACACTTGTGTCCTCTTGTCGAAGTTCAGCTTGCCATCCACCCGTTAGATACCATTTAAACGCACTTTTCCCGCGTTGGATGATAGATGTTGTATCCACGTGTATTACCTTCTAAGAGTGCAATATTGAAACAGATTATGTTCGGAGGTCTCTTCAAGTATCAAAATGGAAGCTCTGTATATGGTTTATCAGGGGAGAAATCAACAGACTCGACAAAAACACCACCTTGCTGATTACTGTGAATCCGATAAAGATCAAAAGAAACACCCGTTCGAATAACGTAGTCAGCAAGATCAGGGAAGTGACCATCAGCACCACCGTGGTAGAATACAAAAGGTTCAGTGTATTCTGCGACTCTTTCCCAGAAATCACGAAACTTTCCTTCATCCCTTTCAATATGAAGATTCTTGACGAAGTATCGATAGTTCCCTTCGACACTACTGGGAATAAAACCGTACAAAACAAGCTGTTCAACACGAGGATATGTAGATTCAGACTCATACTCCCACTGCGTGATTGGTTCCAATTCAACCTCCTCTATATGCTCTTCAAACGCTTCTTTGTCTGTGATTGGCACACCATATTCATCATCACCGGTTTCAAGCATCGTATACGCGCCAGTTCGACCCATACCTTAGTTCGACAGTAGAATTGCTTAAGCATTCAACAGAGCAGCAGACGAATGATCAGGATAAATACCATTACTGACCACTCTGACTGCTCAGTATGAGTAGTCAGTATGAGTACTCAAACTGGTTGACTACTCTTCGTTGTCTGGTTGCCCATCATCATCGACAAAGGTGTCTTCCAGTCGATTTTGACCTTCATACAGGGCATTAAAAGACTCTTCAACGGCCTTTTCATGAGCATCACTAAAGTTCTCATTGAGATCATCAGCACAGCTAAGAGCGTCTTCAACACACTCAAATGAGCGTGTACGCGTGTCTGCTCTTACATTGATTGCTTCATTAACTGCGTCTCTTACACGGTCGATATCAGCATCTTCAGGGAGTGAATCTTCAAGAGCATCAAGATATGCGTCAGACACAGACCGAGCAAACTCATCGTTGTGTTCAGCTGCTGTTTGAACGGCTTCAACAACCTGCGTAGTTGCCGTAATCGTATTTCGTTGAGCATCAACTGCAAACTGAGCAACTGTATGCGCTTCGTCAAGAACGGTTCGTTGGGCTTCGATAAGTTGTTTAACTGGATTAGTCATTGTCATTCTCTGTTTTAATCGGAATGATGAACGCTTGCACAATATCACCTTCCTCAATATCAAGGGCTTCACGTTCAGCCCCGGGGATACTCATTCGACCACCACTTTGGACTTTTGCTTTGAACATTGCAGAACTTGAACCCGGAAAGTTAGCCCCGTTATCAGCGTCAAATGGGGCTATTGCACTGGCAAGGGCAAACTGTTGGATGAGATCCAGTTGTTGCTCTGCCATTTCACTAGGGTCTTGGAACTGTTCAAAGAAATCCATCGGTTGAAAAGGCAATGAATTGCTATCGTCGCTCATCAAATTTGATAGGTGAGCTGCAAATAAAAGAATTACCATCAAATGGTATCTAATGGTATCAAATATCAGATTGACACTATTTGAAAGACTTAGGCGGTCGGTCGTGGCTCTTCACCATCGCCCTTGTAGGAAGCCCCTCTCGTCCCTGCTGCGTAGTCAGGGCGGGCGTACCCCTTGTAATCTGTCCTCACACAACGTACACGTACCATTGCGGCGATTTCTGCGTCGACCTGTTCTCCATCGGGTAGTTTCTCCTCATCAGCTTCTTCAATACTGATGATATGGCGAAGGTCAAAGTCATAGTCATCCCCAAAGTTACGGAGGGCAGGCCCATTCGATTTTTGTGTGAAATTGACCTGATTCCCATCACGACGACACGCCCCTACAATAAGCGGGTTCTTCCTGAGAGCACGAACCATAAGTTCTGCCGCAGCATCAGAGTCGTCAGGGTTTGCGCCAGCGTGCTGACCAAGTTCGATGTCGTCCATTTCAGTGTATGCGTCTGTCATCTGTGTAGTACAACATACATCAACAGCCCACTTTAAAGTTATGGTTTTTGTTCTGAGGGTGACATCAAATGTTGAGAAATGTTTCTATGATAGCAATAGAAGCCCTGAAACTCGTATTATTTGCAAATGTTTATAAACCGCGAACATCTAACATAAGATGCAATGTCAGACTTGATTGTCAAAGCAGCCGTAAAAGAAGCACTCGAAGACCAAAATGTAGCCGCTGATTTCTACGACGCTCTTAACGAAGAAGTTGAAGAAGTCCTTGAAGATGCTGCCCGGCGAGCGGAAGCGAACGATCGCAAGACCGTTCAGCCTCGCGACCTGTAAACCAGCATAATACCACTTTTAGTTTTCTTACTATTACGAATTGACTATTGATGAGAGGATTCACACGTCATTGAAATCAACGCGTTCATCACTCTCAATCCTGTCGCCGTAGTTATTTCGCATCCATTCTTCACTAGCGTCTTCATAGGACTGTTGATAAGTGCTATCCCATATTTTCATCCACCCATTCATATTCTCATCAAATCCAATGAGATGTCGTTTCCCTTGGTCAACGAGTATTGTGTATACATTGAACCCTGAACCGTTTTCAGGAACTAGAATTGAAACTGCTGAAACAGCTGTTTTCTCACTTGAATTGTCCAACGCTTCAATCTCTTTCATCCGTAGAGACCTACTGGGAAGAGAGTCAATCATACAAAGATAGTTTTCATCAAATACAGTAAACAGTTGTGACACACAGATTATGACCACTAATACATTTTATTATATAGACAACTTTCGATTATTGGAAACATTTTAGTGATGGGGAAACATTATTCATCCGTATGAGTAACCAAAACCCGTTTAGTGGCCTACCACATAAAGTTGCCAGACGTTCCGAAGAATTACACAAGGCTGGATTGTCGCCCAAGCGCGCGATCGGTATGGCTGTTAGTGACTTAGAGTTCAAAGCAGACTGGGAAATCGAAGATATTGCTAACGTGTTGGGAGTGGAAGAAGTCACAATCAGAAGTAACAGGTCAAAAGCTCGTGAAGAGATTGACAAGGCTGCTCGGCTTCTTGTTCTTGGAGCCGGCGGGTCGACAACAATTCTCTCTGAATATGAACCGGCACGTCCTCACCACCCGTTTGAAAGGTGGTTTGTTGTAGGTGAGTTCATTGGGAGCCACGATTACGATGAGGCAACGACAGGAGATAGCCGTATTTACTTGATTAAGGTAATAGGTGGATCAAATGGAGGGAATCCTAGTGGGAATCTTGAAATGTCTTCTACTTTGTTTCCTTCTCTTGAGTCTCTTGCTTCAGAAAAATATATTGACCAAGAATTTGGGTCGATAGGTGAAGCCAATAAGTGGTATAGTCTGTTAATTGATGCAGGGATGTCTGAAGAACAGTTAGCTCGACCGGGAGAGAAACTCCCTGATTCTCACCCGGATAGTTCTAACCACTTCAACTATCAGATGCGTTCTCTCGAAGGGGCGGAAGAACGCAGGCCACCGGGGCGTGGCCGTTGACTGGCGTAGATATCAACAAAACCGGGTCAAGTCCCGCACCATCCACATTGACGATATGTGCCCCGGTTCAATCACTTCCAAATATCTCACTCAGTCCCCCCGGTACTTCTTCCTCGTTTCCATCATACGACTCATCGATACCTACTCTGTCTAATTCTTGACCTAACCATTCTAAATCCTTGTCAGTCATACCAGTCAATACCCTCACCGCCTGTTTGTATTCATTTTGGCTTGTAAATGCAAAGCGAATACTAAGTAGCGAATTGTTCGGTGGTTCATTCGTTTGTACGTAAGCGAAAGTCTGCCCCAAATCAAACAACACCCGAAGTTGTTCACCATCCTTACTCAACGCTTGTGCCCGCCCCTTTACTGCGTCGTGGACATCATTGCGTTGTTCAACCGAAACGAACTCAATTGGGCGTGTCTTGATCATGTATTGGTTATGGACAAACAACTGCAAAAAGCTACCGCAGTAGTTTGAACTTTCAAATTGGACTTCAAAGACAACTTCCAAAAGCTCGCCGTGTCTACTCTATTGTAATGGAACACGAAGACGAAAAGTACGACCCAATAAAAGCAGATACACCACGTATCGATGATCTCAGTATGATAAGCGGGGTCGCTCGTCTTAACCTTGGAAATCGTGTGTTCGTTGTTGACCAAAAAGAACTAGAAGACGGTCGAGTAATCGCATATCTTGGAATCTCGAAGGCAAAAAACACGTCAGCTGGAACTCGTGGTCGGCGTGAAATATCGTTCGTTAATTATGCCCCTGTTGGCGCAGCAATTGCAGAACCTACAGACGATAACGAATGGATTGTCCACCTGCCTGATATCGACGCTGTGAACGATGCTGCAACAGTTCGTATGGAAATAGAAAACGAACATCGTGCTAATCACACCCCACCGATTCGAAACTTTATTCTAGATCGAGCTGAACTATATGACGAACAACTCGATGAATACGATTTTGATGGAGTCACTAATGCGGTTGATGAGTTGACTCCAATAGAGATGTACCATCTCGGGAGGATTGTCGGTATGCGTCAATTGGCGATACAGACGCGTGATGAACTATTCCGACGACTTGAAGCTCCGTATAGTGGTGAAAAGAGATGGTCGCCGGAAAGTGATAAGTGAAAACGGTTACATTCTTTCTCTGAGATAAACTGGCGTTATTGTGGTCGTTGGAGAAGTCACTTCGGAAACTTTGACTTGGTAGAAAATGTTCATCACTATATGACTGAACAAGACGAGTTGAACCGGGGTGAAAGATTTGCATACGTATTCAACAGGACTACGCTGGGAATTGGTGTGCTGGTAGGATTGTGGTTAGCAATCAACGAACACTGGTTACAGAGATACAGGAGAAAGCCCACGGCTTTAGCCGTGGGATGAATCCGTCACTGCTGAATCAAACCACGAACCTACTGCCGTGCTGCAATCCCAACGTTTACAATCTACTACGTTGACACTCCACACGTGAGCAGCCAACCACAACGAACCAACGAATACACTGCCGATCCCACCACTGAACGACATCGGCAATGTCTGTTCGAGTGGTTGGCCGCACACGCCCCCTTGTGGAACCAAATCAACTACCGACGCCGACAACAATACTTCGCTGATGACGGCAACGTGTGGGACGCCGACTACACCGGCCTGTACGACAAATACGCTCCCATTCTGGGCAAGGCGGCGTGCCAGCAAGTCGCCCGCAAAAACAGCGAGGCGTGGCGCAGTCACTTCCAACTCCTCGACACATACCACGACGACTCCAACACATCGGTCACGGACAAACCGTCACCACCGGGCTACTGGGGCAATCGTGACGAGGGATACGAACTCCACGGCTTCGTCCGTAACGACCTCTACACCCTTGACTGGGACGAAAAACGGAGTACGTTGGAGTTCGGCGTCGGTGAGGTACTTGAAGAGAAATACAACTTCGAGTATCAGGAACGCATCACCCTCGAAGTTCGCGGTAACCCGCAGTGGCAGGGTGACGATGCGCGGTTAGAACTCGTCTATGACGGAGTAGCAGATACGCTTCGTGTCAAGCATCCAGTTCGTATACGGCCAAACCAATTGCATGAACAGCGACTGGATGCCTTCACTCATACACTCACATCGGAGAACACGACGCACACTGCTGCAATCGACGTAGGTGCAAACAACACTCTCGCAATCGTTACCTCTACTGGAGAAACCGCCGTCTACCACGCTCGTCCGGAGTACGAACGGTTCCGTGAGTTGTCCACGCGGATTGCAGAGTTGCAGTCAGCACTTCCCGACGACCGGTACACAAGCCGCCGTATCCAACTCCTGTACGACAAACGTGGTGAGAAACGCGATCACAGTCGTGACGCTGCGGTGAAGCACGCGGCGGATTGGCTCCTTTCGCGCAACGTGGACACGGTGTACGTCGGTGATCTAACCGACGTGCTTGACGCACACTGGTCGGCGGTAGTGAACGAGAAGACGCACAGTTTTTGGTCGCATCGTCAACTTGTAGAGCGGATTGAACTCACGCTGGGCGATGTCGGTATCGCCGTTAAACCGGTATGTGAGCGCGATTCGAGTAGCCGGTGTCCGGAGTGTGGGAGCGGCGACATAGTTCGGGATGGCGACGGGTTCCGGTGTCATGACTGTGGGTTGGACGCGCATAGTGATGTAGTAGGGGCGTGGAATGTGTTGCAATCAGAAGTGGGGCCGATGGCACGGCCTGCTGCCCTATCTGTTGAACGCGGTAGGGACGAACCCTGTGAAGGAGCGTACTGGGAGTGGAATGGACACGACTGGAGACCCGCCGGTTTTGGGGAACAGTTGAGTCCGGTTAACCAAACCAGTGTCAGCAAACCCGTAAGTTCACAGCCGGGGTAGTCTGCTGGCCGGATTGCCCACGGAGGAATCCCACGGCTTCAGCCGTGTGGAGGATGTCAAGAGTCGGTGGAATTGTCGTGCTCATCTTCGTATATTTTCACCTTCACAAGGCTCTTGGTGCTCCTTGACAGTGTATTGGGACAAATTAACACATACAGTGGGAGGGCGCGAAGAAAGCCCTTATCCCCTATCCATTCCCAAGAATTTGTGTGGTTGAAGAGTTAGTTGAGCGGGTTGATTACACGGAATACACGAACCGCCAACTCGTCGCTATTCCACTGGCACTCTTAGTTGTGGCTGTACTGGTTATTTTGGGGACGTTTCTGCTGACAGGTGCGCCGGCGAACCTCGGGATTGAGTTTACCGGAGGAACAGAACTCCAAATTGAGACGTCTGATTCACAGTCAGAGATTGAACAAGCATTTGATGAGGAAGTTGATAATGTGAGGCCTGTCGCAACAGGAGAAAATGCATATATTGTTACGTTCCAATCAGAGGACACTGACGCAATAGAGAGTCAGGCGGAAGCGGCTGGGTTTAGTATTGAAGGAGTGAATACAATTTCTGCGAGTTTCGGTGAAGATACACAAGTGAGTGCATTGCAAGGGATTGTGATCGCATTCGTAGGAATGAGTGTTATCGTTTTTGCGTTCTACCGTGAGATAATTCCTTGTGTTGCAGTTGTTGTGTCTGCTGCATCTGATATTCTTGTCCCGCTTGCCTTGATGAATATCTTTGATATTCCACTTACTCTCGGAACTGTCGCCGCATTACTGATGATTATCGGTTATAGCGTCGACTCGGATATCCTACTCACAACACATATACTTCGACGAAGTGGAAGTTTCTACCCATCAGCGTATAACGCTATGCGGACAGGAGTAACGATGACGTTGACATCTTTATCAGCAGTATTCGTGATGGCGATTGTTGCATACGCATTTGGTATTGGACTGCTAGCTAACATCGGTATTGTACTGGCGTTTGGACTGATGACAGATTTACTCAATACATATCTAATGAATGTCAGCCTTCTCCGGTACCATAAAGGATTGAATGGTGAACAATGACGCTACGTGAAAATTGGCGGTTGATTGCATTAGTCATCTTGGTAACGATTAGTCTGATGGCCATCTTTGCCCCCGGGTTCACACTTGCAGACGATCCGGTTGGGGTTGAAGAAAGTGAAGAACAAGACAGAGACTTTATTGAAGAATACACGAACCTTCAGTTCGGACTTGACCTTTCAGGTGGTACAACGGTTCGAGCACCACTTACTGGTGTGACTGCTGAAGAAGTCGATGTAACCAGAGATAATAGAGGAGATATAGAGAGTTCAATCGCAGATGAAATAGACGGTGTAGATGATACACGAGTACAAGCAGACCCTGAACTAAACACAGTCGAAGTACTCGTTGATGTTGAACCTGAAGAAGTTGAACAGGCACTTGACAGAGCTGAAATTGGGTATGAAGAAGTTCGAATGGGAGTAACAGAACCCACTCGTGACCGTGCGGTTTCCATCCTTGAAACAAAGGTAGATGAAGCTGGACTATCAGGATCAAGCGTTTACCAAGCTGAATCAGCGACCTCGGATGAACACTTCATCGTGGTTGAAGTCCCTAACCAAGATCAAGATGATGTGCGGGAACTTATTGCAAGTGAGGGACGAGTAGAACTGGTAGCAGAATACCCGTTAGAAGACGATGAAGGAAATTCAAGCCAAGAGAAGGAAGTGGTCTTGAGTGAAGAACATATCGACCGTGTTGGGCAAGCACAAGATGGTTCGAATGGTCAAGGCTCACCGAACGTACCTCTCATATTGACAGATGAAGGGGCTGAACGGTTTGCGAGTATAATGATGGATAACGGATTCACTAGTGAAGGAATCAGTGCTTGTAGTGGTGATCCTGATGAACCGGGGCAATACTGCTTACATACACAATTGGACGATGAAATTGTTCACTCAGCAGGAATGAGTGAGGGTCTTGCAGAAACTATTGAGAGTGGTGAGTTCGAACAGACAGGCGATTTCATTATTACCACAACGTCATTCTCTGAAGCACAACAGTTGCAAATTCACCTTGAAGCAGGGGCAATGCCAAGTGAACTCGCTCTTGATCGGGGAACAATTAATTTTGTTTCGCCATCTCTAGCAGAGAACTTCAAATTCTTCTCATTAGTTACTGGTCTTATTGCAGTATTGGCAGTTGTTACAGCTGTCACAATTCGATATCGTGATCCACGCGTCTCAGCACCAATGGTAGTAACTGCCATGTCTGAAGTGCTAATCTTGGTTGGGATTATTGCGTTCATGGGTATCCCACTTGATTTAGCGCATATAGCTGGACTTATTGCAGCGATTGGTACAGGGGTAGATGACCTCATCATCATCGGTGATGGAATTATGAAAAAAGAGGGAGTCTCATCCGACCGAGTGTTTGATGATAGATTCCACAAAGCGTTCTGGATTATTACTGTGGCAGCAATTACAACAATTGTTGCTATGTCGCCATTAGCATTCCTCTCACTCGGTGACCTTACAGGATTCGCCATTATCACTATTCTTGGTGTGATTCTCGGCGTTACAATCACTCGACCAGCATACGGTGACATTCTCCGTCACCTTGTCCTTAAGTAGTTTTGGGACGTTTACCGGAACGTTCTTAAAAACATCCAGCGGCTTTTTATTTAAATTATATTAATACAGTATTCGTCAAAATTTCCAATAATAAGTGAGTGGAGTAGCAGCTCTCCTGCCGTCACGCTCAACTGTGTTTAGACGAAATCAGTACGTATGTGGATGCGAACAAGTGCAACAGTCCAAACGTTGACCGCGATTGTATTGGTATTTGCTGTCCAAATGATTGGCATAATTACGGGGGAACTCCCTGTAGAAAACTTTGTTTTCTCTCTCCCTGTTGAAGTCTACCCGTGGACAATAGTTACAGCAGTATACTCTCACGGAGGATTTGGGCATCTCATTGGTAATGCAGTTGCTCTACTTATCTTTGGATTGTTAGTTGAACGGTACACATCGATTCCTCGGTTTCACGCATTCTTCCTTGTAACAGGTATTGTTGCAGGGTTTACTGAACTTGTTGTTGGGTCTATGATTGGCGTGGGTATGTTTAGTGCTACAGGAGTAATTGGTGCAAGTGGTGCAATTTTCGCCCTGATGGGGTACTTCTTAGCAGGAAATATTGCAGTTGGGTCATTGATGGAATCGATTAATCTCAAGTGGAAAGGAAAAACACTACTCGTTCTTGGTGTGGCCGGACTGCTCACGATAATGACTGCGGGTGAAGGAATCGCCATTATTGCTCACTTCACAGGGCTCGTTATTGGTCTTATTTCGGGACGATTCCAACTCCTTCACAAATGAAGCTAAGAGTGCTCAGATAATGGAAATAATTCCGAGTGCGGCTAAGACAAGAATTGAGTGGTAAATCATTGTTCCTCCAAATGAAGATATCATTGTCCGAGATAACGAATAATCACTTAACGCGGCTGGAATGATAATGAATCCTCGAATTGCAGGGACAATACTTCCTAAGAAAATCGAATAATCACCATACCTATCAAACCAGTCATAGACTCGACTAAGGCTTTCATCGTTGATAGATACGTAGGGTGTTCGAGCATCGATTCCTTCAACTCCGTATATGTCTGTGATGTAGAAGACTGCGATTTCTCCAAGTATAGAGGCAAATGTAAGAAGAAGAGTTAGGCCAAGTGCTTCGAGAAGTGACGGAGACAATCCAATAATGTATGCTGGAAGAATGATGGTTGTAGGTATCATTTTCCCAATAAGTGCCCCCTTAAGGAAGAATACAATAACCAGAACAGGGAGACCAAATGCTGCCAGAAAAAGTGAAAAATCCGTTAAATTACCATCAATCATATAAATCACAGTTGTGTCTACAACGTCTTTTTAGATGGTAGTTCCTCATACTAGTTGAACATTTGGGCGTCGATGGGGGGTCATATATGTTAAAACGTATCAAGCGTAGATTGATGATTTGTGGGGGTGAAATTCAGGTACAGGTTCTGGACGACATCAGCTGATTCTCCTGTTTTAACTTTTCTATGGGGTGATGTTCCAGTATCAAGTGGGTACTGTTCTTCATATACCCAGTCTGGAAGATTTGTACTGTAATCGTGTTCACCAGCACTTCCATCTAACGTTAGTGCATACCGTACCCCCATATCATTTAACATTTTGAGTTGATCAAGAAATCTATCAGCGTCAAACTCACCATAATACATAGTTTCAGTATTGAAGTACGGTGGATCTAGAAATACAAAGTCAGAACTCGTTACATCACTTATTGTCTCTGTATAATCTCCAACTCTAAATGTGATATTTTCTAATCTTCGAGACCACTGTGTTAGAGTACGTGATAGTTTAGATGGGTGAATTCCGGGGCGAGACAAATGGAGGCTAACGTTGAATTCTCCACTACTATTGAATCGAATCAGACCGTTCACACACGTCCGTGTGAGAAAGAGGAGTTTAGACGGATCAGAGTCCTGATTAAACTGTTTTCGAATATCGTAATAAACATCCTCACCTTCGTCTTGCAATCGATTCCACGCATATCGGTAATAGTCAGCTAGTTCATCAGGGTCATCTCGAATATGTCTCCATAATTCAACTAACGGTTCACATCTATCCCCACCAATTCCTTGATCTGGATATTCGGCGTATAAGATTGATCCACCACCAATAAATGGTTCGTAGTAAGAATCATACTCGTCAGGGATACACCGAGTTATCTCAGGAGCTACAATCCGTTTGCTCCCCGTCCATTTGACTACTGGTTCAAACTCACCTCCAGACACGTTCTATACGATATTCGAATGTGTCAGGGAAACACTTAACGACTCACTATGTTCGTCCACAGTTTGTCGTTAGTCAAGGTCAATATCAAGCGAATCCTCGTTACTTTCAGTTTCTTTCTCGTAAACAACTGTGAGAATCCCGTTGTTAAATTGGGCTTTTGCTGACTCAGGGACAACATTAACAGGCATATCAATAGTGTATTCTCCAATTCCATCAATCATAATCACAGTCTTATCTCCATAGCACCGGGGTGTCAATTGATCCTGAGAGAAGTGGGGTAGATTGACGAATAGAGTGACACTATCATCGTATTCACGAACATCTGAATGGATATCTACGTCAATACGGTTATCAGCATTCGAATTATTGTTTTTCGGTGAGTTACTCTCCTCCTCAGGAGGGAATCCACTGTCTGGATTCTCCATCATATCGAACAAATCATCAATGATGTCTTCGAGTTCTTTGAACGGATCGTCATCACGACGCATACGAACAAATTATAGTTGGACAAAGGTAAACACCTTCGGCCTCAGGGCTGCTGTCGAGACGGTGGCGTTTTATTTTCTCGGCAATTCAAATAATAAATGCAGGTCGGTAGCTCAGTGCTGTGGTCAGCAGTTAGGGTAGCTGATTGCGAAAAAGCCTCATCCGGCGACGCGTTCCAGCCTGAACGTGAGTGTGGCCGGGTGTGTGGGAGAGCCGTTTGATGTCTTATCAAATGAGGCTCCGAGCGATGTGGAAGCAACGCGTGGGTTCGATCCCCACCCGACCTATTCTAGTACATTAAGCATAATATTTAACTTGGTGGTTGTGGTATGTGGATGTATAATGACGCTCCCCCTTCGCCCGACAGATATTGACCCGTGGAATAAATACAACAGTGAACACGCAGTGATTCTTGATGCAATCGATAAGACTCATCAGGCATTTCTCGAAATCGAAACTTTTCAAGAACGTGTTATTTCTCATACCGAAATTGACAAAATGGCGTTCGAAAGTGAACACAACCGTGCCCTTTTCCACAGAGATACTGCACGTGCCTTGATGGCCTCACACGCCGCCTACGCGGCAGAAGTTCCCAACCCTGATGAAGAACCCATAACTGACTTGAATGACTTCCCTGACCACCTACGCGGCCTTATCGCAGCCCATGAAGCGTATGACAAGAACACAACTGAGGAAATGGGTAGTGACACCGATAACCCGGTTGATCTGAATGATGTTGATACTCTGTCGAACCCAATAGAATTAGACAGTGTTAACGACCAAATGCGAAAAGCCCACAGTAGGGTTAGTAATCTCCATGAGCGTGTAGAGACGTACGCAGTCGATGCTGAAGATGGTATGATCTGGACACCGTGGGTTGATGCGGAGAATCAACTAACGAAACTAGAACGGGCAGTCGATATGCTTGATGAAGCATATGAACGAACGTGGGATATTGCCCCGAATCCGTATCCGTAGGCTGCTACCGTTGAAACATAATTCTTACTGGATACATTCTCTTAGATAAGAGCAATGGAGAAAGTTGAAGAGTTAGAAGCTACAGAAGAAGATGTAGATATTGCAGAGTTACGCCTCCGTCGTGAAGAACGAGACGAATTAGAGTCTTCTAAGTATGACCCTGTTCAATTGTCTAACATCCAAATACACCGTGCATACCAGTATGGGGATCCACATAGAACACATAGCACTACTAAAACAGTTGTTAGTCCATCTAAAACACTAATAGATGCGTATGAAGGGTTGTTCAAAGGAACTGACAAACCTGATGTAACGGGCCGTGAACAGCTAGGAGGCCATACAGGTGAAATTACAGAATACCATCCAGAGAAAAAATATAATCTATTTTATTTCGTTACTGGTGATATCTCTGTTCCGAATGGGACATACTCAAAACGAGTAAGTGTTGGTATGCCCGGGAAAAAACAAAAAGCAGAAAACTTGTACAACACACTCAAACAAGAACCTACGCTCTACTACCATAGTTTAAAAGATGATATAGTGACATCAGACAAATTTGCTGGTCTCAATCGAAACACAGTATCAAATCTTGTTACAGGATACTGGATGATTTATTTAGCAGCCCTCGCTACACCAACTCTTCTCTCAATTTTTACAGGTATGTTAACATTTTGGAATGTTGTAATTGCAACTATTGGAATTATCCTATTTGGAGTTCTCAGTTCAAAGATTCAATCTAAAATTCTCCCGTCATACAGTGTCAATAGTCATGTACTAATTGATCACGTAGATTTGAACGAAGACCTTTCAGGGGCGATTATGACTGATGAAACTACTCTGTACGGTGAAGAATTCGAACAAAAAGAAGCAGAAGTCAAAGCTAGTGATGATGGAACAGTTACCATCATTACTGATGAGGCAAAGTGGACGTTTGAAGGAGAAAATGGTATTCCACCCAGTAATGTAGAATGGATTGTAGACGATCTCAACGCAATTCAAGGTGACAAAACTACTGTTCAGGTTTCCAAATCACCAAGTGCAGATATTATGGTGACAACCGTTATGGAAAGCGACTGTGAGAAATGGTTATTGAAACCTGTACCTGAAGTTTAGGTCACTTATTGTCTATTTTGTGGAACAGAAGGTCGACACGATGTAACGAATTCTGTGCAAATCCAAGGTGGTCAATACGACTAATGGATTCATTATACCGGTTAGCAATATTCTCAAGTTCTTCTATCTGTTCGCTAGTAAGCAACGTATCAAATTTGAACCTGATATATCGACGTTTGATTCCTTTTTGACCTCTATCACCAGTCGATCTGACTTTCATTTCGGTGATTTCAGGGCCAGACCATTCCGATGCGATACTGTCCATACGCTGTTTCAACAGACCGTATTCAGTGTACTCGATGGTGACTTCGCGACCAAGATAGTCTGACAATTGGTCTTCGACATCATCTACAGTATCAACGGGAGGGTCAAACACGACTACTCGTGTGAAAGTAGCAGAACTGGGGATTACCGCACCAAAGATGTTGTCTTCACAACCACATTCAGGACAGGACATCCATTCAGGTGTGTAGACTTGTGTGATATCATTCTCGTTGTGAACCCACCACAATCCATCAATCTCATCTAGAGATTTGAAGTCAGACACGGGAAAAATGTGGCCACAGTCTTCACATTCTGCAATACTGAACGAACGACAGTCACCACTTGTCTCGGTGATATATTCACAGTTTTCAAACCACTCTCTAACAGCCCTGAACTCTTCAACAGTTTCAGGTTGGAAACTTCTTCCGTGAAGGAAAGAGTATTCTCGGCTAATAATGGCCTTATCCTTATGAATCATCAACAATTTGTTCGCTCCTTTCGCCCGGGCAGTACTTGGGGTTACGACATCAGGGAAAGTCCAAGGATTTTCATCGAAGACGCCGGAAACACGTACACCAAACGGGAGTCCCTTCTCTTTTCTGTTAATTAACTCCTCAAGACTAACTCGGATATCTGATTCAATACCATCAGTATCTCTATTCGAGGTAGTCAAACGGTCGATGACATCTGGCCGAGGGTTGTCAACAGATTCGATTTCTGTATATCCGGGGATGAATTTTACTTGTAGGTCATCTTCGTATTCACTGGTAACCAACGATTCAAGACGATATCCTTGACCCTCTTCAATCGGTGGGAAATTATCACCGCTATCATTCACCCATTCGATGTATTGGATAGTACCAGTTCCATCAGTAAGCAAACCAATTTGATGAATAGCCGGATGACTTGATTCCCATACATCTTGTACAATTACTTCAAGAGTGATCCATTCGCCTTCGCGTTTAACTGAGTCAATATACGTGTCATCTCCCATTGATGCTTGAATAATCAGAGTGTGACCATTTAATACTTTTGCTTAATGTGTCCTCTCTTTAATGTAAATGAATAAGAAATATCATAAAATTTTTGGTTTAAAAGACGTATCAGACAGCCCCTACACCCAATTAACCCTAACATTTAAGTTATATCCGGCCCCAAGAAATAGTGTATGTCTGATCATAAGCACCCGCTTGGAGTTGTCGCACAGCTGGACGAAGGAGAAATCAAGGAGTTCGATGATGATCTCCGTGGAGACCTTATCTTCCCAGATAATGATGAGTACGCAGACGCACGCAACGTGTGGAATGGACTAATCAACAAGTACCCAGCAATCGTTGCTCGTGTGAAAGGCGCAACAGATGTTGCCACGGCACTCCAGTTCGCACAAGAAAATGACCTCGAATTCTCAATCCGTGGAGGCGCTCACCATCAGGCTGGTAGCGCAATTGTTGAAGGAGGTCTCGTAATTGACCTCGAAGATATGGACGCTATCCGTATCAACCCGGATGAGAAGATCGCTAACGTCCAGCCCGGAACGCGTGTCGAAGATGTTCTGGCTGAAGCCCAACCGTATGGACTCGCAATGCCTACTGGTAGTGCTGGTGACAACGGAATGCCCGGCTCGACTCTTGGGGGAGGTATCGGCTGGATGCGCCGAAGCAACGGTCTCGGAATCGATGCTCTCCGTAGCATTGAACTCGTCACGGCGAACGGAGAAGTTGTAAAGGCTTCTCCTGACAAGAACGAGGAACTGTTCTGGGCTATTCGCGGTGGTGGTGGCAACTTTGGTGTTGTCACTAATTTCGAGTTCGACCTGTACGAAGTTGGCCCTCTTGTGCAAGGACTCGGTATCTTCTACCCTGCTGACGCTGCTGAAGATGTCCTCGAAACCTACAAACAAGTGACTGATGATGCCCCGGAAGAGTTCACTTCGATTCTCCTCCACAGTCACGTTCCCGGACTCCCACCGATGCCTGACGAACTTATCGGTGAGGAAGCGGTCTGTATCCTCGGTTGCTGGGACGGTTCTCCTGAAGACGGTGAAGAGTTCTTGGAACCGCTCCGAAACGTCACCGAGCCGCTACTCGATATGAGTGACGTGATGCCGTACGAACTTCTCCACGATCTCGGTACTCAGATGTTCCCGTGGGGCCGCAAGTACTGCCACCGTTCCGTGTATGTTGACGAACTCAATGAGGAAACTCTCGATATCATTCACGAACAGCGAGAAGCGGCCCCGGCACCGATGAATGGTATCGCTATCTGGGATATGGGAGGTAACATCGGCCACGGTGGAGACCTCTCCTACCCGTGGGCAGACAAAGAGTACATGATTGTCGTTGAGTCCAACTGGGAAGACTACGACAACGTTGCTAACCTCGAATGGGCACGTGAGACTGAGAAAATGCTCCGTGACGCCGGCGGTGAAGGTGCCTACGGTGGTTTCACTGGTGTCGAAGAACAGGAATGGGAAGACTGGAGTGAACAGGTTTACAGCGATAATTACGACCGTCTCGCTGAGGTCAAGGCAGAGTACGACCCTGACAACGTGTTCAGCCTCAACATCAACGTCGATCCTAACGACGCCTGAACTGCAACAGTATTAATTCCTAACGGAGACTGAACCGACCTTTCAAAATACTTTTTCTGCACAACAGTAGTTGGGAGTGGAATTTCTGAACGTCGGGGAAAAGTACCACTATTGAGTTTTCTTTCTTAGCAGGTCGTAAAGGGACTCTGCTTTCTTAACATTAGAAATACTCACTACTTTATCATCGCTTCCAGCCGTGTTGAGTTTGACAGTCCCGACACCGAAGTAATTCTGGATGAATGATTGGTTATAATGAACATCAGTTAAGTCCTCATATTGAACTGATGTCATACTGGTTCCAAACAACCCTTTCTCTTCGATTACACGATCATCATCAAATTTGTATGATACTTTTTTGCTAGCAGCATATCCGTATACCACAAATCCTACCGTGAGTAGCGTCCAGATGAGACCAACGACTACAACAGTCAGTACTGTGTCCAAAACGACTACAAGTGGTAGAATGAAGGTTGCCAAAAAGATAATCCCGAAACTGGAGATGAATGCCCCAGTAAAAAATAATGCTGGAAGTGATGCTTTTGGAACCGGTTGTATGGGTTCTGTTGGTAGTTTATCCATTATTTTTATTTATCACTCTCAATTAATAATAGTGTCTTTATTAAAAGCTACCAAATAAGGTAATAATTTAAATTCAAAGTTACAAATTAGTTATGTAATGGATGGTAAACCGATTACAGTTATAGAACCAGAATCCAAAGCACCACTAATCAAAGCAGCTGTGAATGACTTTGTTGGTAGTATTGGTCTAGTTGTATTTGCTGGATTTTTTGTGTTGATGTTTACTGACAGTTTCACTCTTGCTGTGGCAGGGGCTATCGGAGTTGGACTTGTTTCCTATGGCGGTGGAATGTTGGCGGCAAAAAAGAAAATCGACAATAAGAAGTACGAAATCTATGAGGATCGCATACAAGAGACGTCAGGAGTTCTTTCGACGAACTATACATCAGTTCAGTTTGACGATGTGACTGATGTTCATTATGGTCAGTCATTTTTAGAAAACCAATTTGATGTTGGGCACGTTGATCTGAACACTGCTGGAAACAATAGTAAAGCGATTACGATGAAATATATTCCTGAAGGTGAAGATGTATATGAAAACTTCCAACAGAAATTAAAACAAAAATAACGTTAGGTCTGTTGTGATTCAATCAAGTCTTTGCCTTTCTGTGTGAGTCTGTACTTTTCTGTTGTGTCCCCGATATCAGCAATATATCCACGCTCTTCCAGTGAATGCAGGTGTGGAAAGAATGCTCCGTGTCGAAGGTATACTTCGTCGAACTCTTGTGAAACAATTCGTCGCAAAATCCTTCCGTGTGCAGGCTGTGAAGAAGCCTCAAGGATGCATTGCTCGATTTTAAGCAATTTTGCCATCACAAAGCCATACGTTTCGATGGCGTATAATTTACTCCCTTACGTAATAGAATAAATTAATACTGTATTGAGTGAATATTCTGTATTTCAGTACACGGCGCCCGATAAAACCCCGACATTTTAGATAGTTGAATAAGAAGTAGTAACAGTAGGTGAATGAGTTATGTCGTTTTCAGTTCAAGGTGAGTTTACATCGGCAACCGTGTTTGCTTCTAAAGATAGCGTCAGTGATGCAGTAATGAGTCAATTGTATACGCTTGTCAATCATCCAGCTTGTACAGAACCCATTCGGGTAATGCCTGACGTCCATCCAAGCGGTGCTGCGTTAGTTGGATTTTCGATGCCGTTAAATGAGCAAATTATCCCTGAGTTAGTCGGTGGTGATATCGGTTGTGGGATGTCTGCGTGGAAATTAGAAGACGATCTACCATTTGATCTTGAAAAACGAGATAAGCTTGTTCGAAAAGCAGTTCCGGGAAGAGGTCGGTATAGTTCCAGTATTGATGTCACGTCACGCTTCCCATTTGAGGATGCAATGACGACTCTTCGGCAATTCAAGAAATCGTACAGAAAGAAGTTTGATGTACGAGTCGAACCCCCATTTGAATTCAGTGAGTACAACGGAGAGTATTTGATGGGTTTAATCGATCGTATTGATACATCTGCCACAACACTTGGTAAAGATGCTGGCACACTTGGAGGAGGGAATCATTTTGTTGAGTTCGGAAAATCAAGACAGAGTGAGAATTATTGGGTAGTCATTCATAGTGGCAGTCGACGATTGGGGAAATCTGTAGCCAAGTATTGGGAGGAGAAGACTGATGGCCATCATTCATTGGGCTGGTTAGAGGGTCAAAATGCGCACGGGTACTTTGTTGATATGATCTTCTGCCAGACATTTGCCTCGTGGAATCGTAGTTTGATGGGTGCCGCAGTTGCTGATGTCCTTAGTGTAGAGTATGATGATTCGTTTGAATCTGTACACAATTACATCGATTTTGACGACTTAGTTATTCGAAAAGGGTCTACACGAAGCTATACTGACGAACGTATTGTAATTCCAATTGACGCAGAAAGTGGTATTCTAGTCTGTCGGGGAACAAATAACCCGGACGGAAATCATAGTGCTCCTCACGGTGCGGGTCGCGTACTGAGTCGAGGAGATGCAAAGCAAATGATTACACCTGAAGACTTTAAAAACGCTGTAGGAGATGTCTACGTTGATGATGTTGATAAGTCAATTGTCTCCGAAGCACCACAGGCATACAAGGATGCTGACTATCTTCTCAACCATTTAGATGGGTTAGCAGAACCTATCGATGTTCTCGACCCTGTTCACAACATTAAGCATCGCTGATTAAGAGTGGTTGTGTCAAAGGAACTTGGAATTAGACCGTTTTCGTTTTTCCCACCCACATTCCTCACAGATTGATACACGGTATGGATCCTTTCCTACGTCAGCAGTATTGTGGTTACCCATATCCAGTTCTTCAAATTTGATTGTCACGCTGTGTGTCGTATGCGTGCTACAGTTACCACAGAACTCTCCAGTTCGAGACGGATCGGTATGAACGTCAACACTTTGGCTCATTTCAACTTCTACATCAAAGCAGAACGTGGTCGCCGGCAAATACTCTCTGTTTCAGGCAAGAAAAGTTTAGTTATTTAGCCTGAACTGTTCCGCCTTGTAGATCCCGTAGAAGAACGTAGTGAAGAATATTAGTATCGAAAGGGAACTGCCTAATATGAGAATGGCAACGAAGGCAACCCCCATACTCACTTCTGAAAGAACCATCCAAAGTCCAAGAATAGTACTAAACAGGAGTGTCTTGGCTAGAAGAAACCATTTGAAAAATTTCAATCGAGTAAGAAAACGAACTGCCCGGCGGTTTTGGAGTCGATCTTCAACAGAGGAATTCATTATTTGTGAGTTACCTATTTTCGTAGAACATAGTTAATAGTTTGGGTTTAATTAGTGTTTGCTAGAAAGCGTTGAAATACTGTGTAGATCAAGGATACTTATGTGGTCTCAAAAAGAGACAATACAGAGATTTGAACCACCAATTGAGGCGATGGTTGAAGCAGGAGAACCTATTGATATTCTTGGTATCGAACTGTTTCCTAAATCTGATGAGTCCCTCAACAAGTTAATACAAGAATACACTGAAGAACTTGAACGTGGAGATATCCTTGGGGTTCACGAAACAACACAAGATAGTGCAGAACAAATTCTCACGTCGGGATTCAACCGCACAACACCCCGCACAACAGAAGACAGTCGTCTCAGGGCAAACTCGACGTTCTTTTGGATACACGACTGTGACATCGGAAACCGTCCTCCCAATACTGGTGAACACTACCTAGTATTTTGCAGGTTAGTTGAGGGACACGCGTTTGTCAGTTCTTATGGAAGTATCCAACGGTATGCTGGTCGTGGACAGGGTGAAAAATACGAAGAGGAAGAATTGTTACTGTCTCATACATACGTTAATTTGGTTGAACGAGGTGTGACAGTAGATAGAGAACACGACATAGATTCTCTCCTTGTTGGTGAAGATGAGTGAAACATCTCAACAGACAGTAGTACGTATGTACACACAATTATCAATAAAATAACCAAGTGTGATGTTGTTGGACAATAGAGTGAAGATGGACGACTTAACCGGCTTCCAACGCGACCTGTTGTACGTCATCGCTGGAGAAGAACAACCATCCGGCCAAGAAGTAAAAGACGAGGTGGAAAAGTACTACGAAGCAGAAATCAACCACGGGAGATTGTACCCGAACCTAGATACACTGGTGAATAAGGAACTAGTTGAGAAAGGAGAGTTGGATCGCCGGACAAATTACTATGAAATCTCTGACGATGGATTCGAACAGATCGAAGAACGTCGAGAATGGGAGTCAAAATATATCGATAACTAACAGCAGTTAACATCCCCCAACTAAATAGCACAAGGTTTTGTGCCTGATCAAATATATTAAAGACGGTAGTTGAACTGTTACCACCCGGGGCGCCACCAACCGTCCTCGTGTCCTTCAAGAAACCGGAACTCATAGACGCCGGGAGCGAGTTCTGCCTTCACATTTGAGTGTTCATCGTGCCAAACAACTAGCGTTGCTCGTTCAGGAACGACTATTGCGGCAAGAGTTCCTTGATCACCGAACTGTCTGTTGGGATGTTCTCTGGCAGGGCCAATCATCACCGCATGGTTTCCGAGTGCTCGATTGACCTGTTTATCAACGTCTTCAAACTCATTCCGTGTCTCAATTTCAGCTTCTTTTTGAAGTTCTTCACGACTTGGCATTCCTTCAGAGTTTTTATACATCCACTCGTAGGAACGTTCGATAAGGATATCCTGAATAAGTTCTCGGCGTTTTGAAGCCGACAAGCGACTAATCCCCCGTTTTTCTTGTTCATCTCGAACGTCTTCTTCAGAAATATCTAACACATCCTGCAACTGTTTCAACTCATCAGTTGAGGTATTACCAGAAATCGAAAATTGTGGCCGGGTGCTAATAGTGGTTAACTTGTCAATTCCTTCACCATCATCACGATACGACTGACGCTGCGTACACTCGTTGAATCGGGGGTGGGCCTCTAAGAAATCAACCCACGGATTGTACTCTTTTTCATCGTCTTCAATCGGGTCATAGTTACGCCGGCCACGAGCGGCTTCAAGACGCTTCTGTTGGAATACGTCATCATAGTATTCCCAGAGGACAGTACGGTAGTCGTGGCGTTGGAGTGCGAGATCACCTTGGACTCGAACAGTCGTGTCAAGCGGCACAGAGTCACCAACAAGATCATCGTAATCAAGGTCGAATCCCATTTTCTCTTTGACCATCGCAGCAGTCCATTCCGGTCGTTTGGCTTCCCGCTTGGCCTCTACCATCGCTTCCCACTCGTCCATATCAAAGCCACGGTTTTCTAACAAGTCTTTGAGAACGCTGAGCCGCTTTTCGGCGGTCAGGCGGCTAATGTTCTTTTCCTCTTGTTTTTCTCGTACATCATCTTCGGAAATGTCAACCGATTCTTGTAACTGTTTCACATCCTCGGTAACAAGGTCTCCTCGAAGATCAGTATCTGACTGGAGGCGGTGAACAAAGAATACCTCATCAGTATCATCAATACCGATGACAACCCCAAACGAGTACTTCTTTGACTTACTGACATTCCCACGGTAATCGCGTTCGATGTACAGACGCTCAGTATGGGCAAAAATCAACCCATCGGCATTACTGACAACCGGTACATCGACATCATTCTCTACGATGTCTCCGTCCTCATTTTTACTGAATAGGAGTTGCCAGATATTTCGACCATCCTCACTATCTTCAACGAGAACAGGACGGAGGAAATCCATATTGTTCTTTTTGAGGGCTTCAGCAACCTCGTCTAACGACGTATCGTGGCGGTCAGCACGAAGAGCCTCTTCGAATCTGTCGATAGCCAAATTAAACCGTTCAAGATGAGCTTCAGTTAGGTACTCATCTTCAATCCCACTTTCAACAACGTTTCTGTAGATGTCAACTTCAACACGGAAGTCGTCGATGTACCGCGGCCATCCGTAATCACCAAACAGGTAGTGTCGTTCGTCATCACCCCGTCGACCATCAGGGTCAGGGTGTTTTCGGACGATATAATCGACGCCACAGTCTTTCTCAGCTCCATCAGCGCCATCGGCCCGTCCAAGGAACCAGATGCCGTGAGGGATCAAATCATCGTCCTCAGCACTCTGGAATTCCGCATTATAGTCGCCCGTGTACTCAACCCCGTACGCATTCGAGTGAGGTTTATCCTCGTAATAATTGTCGAGGAGGATACTGGTGATTTCAAGGAGAGTGTCCTTGAGTTCGTCCTCCGCCTGTTCCACACGAGGAAGCGACGTCTCATTCATATCTACCTCAACCTACAACAAGTGCTTAGTTAAAACTTGTGGTTGTGGGCAGGTATGTGTTATAAAAAGAAAAACAGATACAGCTTTCTACAGTTGTATAAGCCGAATACAACCTGCAAGGGTTGTACGCGTGGCTACAGAAAGTTGAAAATATGATAATAGTTTTACGTCAGTTTACGGGCCACTAACACGGTGGCTTGGATGCGTATCGTGAGATTCGACTGCATCAGCATCAAACGTAATGTACTCTCCATCAGGGTTTTCAAACCCAACTTTTTGAGGGACACCATTATCATCAGTTTCAATATCGATATCTAGGTGAAGTTCGTACACTGCTCCAGCATCAGTGATGATTTCAACTTCGCCGTGTTCGACTAGTTCGTCATACCATTCCTGTAGTTCGTCGTCAGTTTCAAGATCGCTAAGGTCTGCCATACGTTCAATCAACCGTTGGTGTTTGACGCTTGTAAGTTGCTCTCTTGAAGGTGTTTTGAGGGCGACCTAAAAAGAATCCTGACTATTTAACATCAGAACCGCGATGAGTCATCATCTTCGTCTTCATTTTCCTCAGGTGCAATTCCACCAATTCCTGCGACAGCCGAAAACGCATAGAGTGAGAAAAGAATAACAATTGTAACTAATCCACCAGTTAGTGCGGTGGCAAGAAATCCGGTTCCAAGGAGAAACCCTGTTAAGCCGGCGAGAAGTCCAACACCCATACTGAAAGGAACAATTGTATTGGCTTTGGCTTTCACAGCGGCTTTGTCGTTCATCGGGCCTGTATCATTGAGCTCGATGAATCTTGTGTGTAGTAGGAAGAAGAACGCTCGTGCAGCCAGAAACCTAATCCCCGACGTGGGGGAAATATATGACACTCTATGTGTTGTTCTTCCCGGTAGTGTTACTTTTGCTGTTCGTGTTGGTGTTTCTGGTGGCACAACTAACAACCATTCATCATTCACTTTAAGAAGTGGCACATTATCAAGATCTGCAATACGTTTGACTGAGGTTCCACTCCAATTACAGATACGGACAAGCGGCTCATTTCGGTCAGTTGGATCGTCTGGCCATTCGACTTCATACTCTTCTGTTGTTCCTTCATGCTGTACTTTCAAAACTAACTTCTCATCATCTACTTTCTGACCCCCAACAACACTCCCCCGAGAAACGTAACCAGTTAGTCCGTTCGATAAGTCGACACGGACATCACTGTCGGCATCCTTCTCGAGGAGTGTGTCGCGGAGTTCTTCTTCAGCTTCAATAAGGCGTTCAGCCTCATCCTCCTCGTCATATTCTTCAATGACTGCCTCTTTCTCCACAGTTACTAAAAGATATACACCGTGACAACTTGAACACCGCGGCGATAGGTGTCTCAATCTTCTGGTGACTCCATTTCAAAGTAGTCAAAATCAGACATCAAGACGATTGGTGATAGAAACATAATCAGGAAAAATGACCCCATAATGAACCCCATCAACAACGTCCCAAGAACCGAACTAATACTCGTTGCGATTGGGATGAAAACCGGCGCGATAACAGAGGAGATGATGATTGTCAGGAGGAGAAAACGGGGGTTGATATCAGGGTGATAAGTGTCATTTTCGCTGCTATAGAATTTGAATACTGGAGTCTGTAAAAACCGAGTAGTCACCGTATCAGAAACCCATTGGGTAGAATTATACGGTATTGAAGGAATTTTCTTTCTTAGAGTTTTTCCACTTGGTAGAACAAGTTCAAAATTCTGTTTTCCTATTGGTGGTTGAGGTACAAATACGAAGTAGTCACCATCAGTTTCACCAATCGGTATTTCATCAATATCAGCCAACCTATCAAGTGTTGTCCCGTTCCATCGTGCGATACGTACAAGTGGACTTTCAAGCGTTGGTTCTTCAGGCCACGGGATTCCAACTTCTTTCTCATCACCCTTGAAAAGTAATCTAAAGCGTATTTCATCTCCCGCTTTCTCACCGCCAATCACTGATGCTCTATTAATCGATTTAATCCCGTGATACGAAAAGTCAAAACTCGCATCATCTTCTATATCAAGTTCTTCGAGCTGTTCCTGTAGCTCATGTTCAGCGTCAAGTAACCGTTCAATATCGACTGTATCCTCTTCGTTAGTGGTTTCATCTGAAAATTGGATCTCCTTTTCCATCCTTTGATTACTGATAACACATCAATCAAAATTAATTAAACCCTTACAAGGGGAGAAGAAAGACAAATAACCCGTTTCAAACTCAATTTAAGCGAACTCGTGGTCTTCCTCAGGAATAATAATAGATGTATCGTCCAAAAAAATGAGAACTGTGAATAGCCCCATCATCAATATTGTACCAAGAACCGACCAAAGGGTAAAAGCAATCATTCCAAATAAAATCCCGCCACCAGACATTCCGATCAACAATCCAAATAGAAGTCCGACAAGTGCCCCACCACCAACGAAGACAGATTGGTTGATTTCAGGGAGAATAGGATACGTATAGACACGGTTGTTCTTAGTGTAGGAAGCAAGGGGTGTTTTCAAGAGTCTGTGGAGAAGTTTACTTGCCCCAATACGAATTCTCTTTCCCGGTGAGAATTGTGGAAGCGTAACGCGTCTATCCGTGTGAAAACTTCCATCCTTTGACTGCATTACTGGCGGAGCTAATGCATACACTTCATTATCAACGTAGACGACAGGAATGGCATCGATATCTGCCATCTTATCAAGCGGAGTGTCATTCCATCGGATAATTCTATGAAGTGGTTCAGAAGTATCAGACGGATTATCAGGCCACGGAACTGAAACACAGTGTTCAACCCCTTTAACTAACACTGTAAACATCATTTCATCTCCACTTTTCTCTCCACCGACAACCGGCGCATATTGGAGTTCTCCCGGATGTATCTCTCGTTCACTCTCTACTCTCCCGGGTGCTTCAACAGATAATTCAAGTTCTTCCACTTCGGTAATCTCAGCGTCTTTGATTAATTCAACTTCCCGTTCTGAGGGCATTATAACACAGTATGATAGACGACTTAATTAAGGCCACGTGAGCGGGTGTCTGAGGTTGATATCCTCCCCACCCTGAAGGGCGAGGTTTTGCGCATGTTCAGCAGATAATAACCTTAGCCAAGATCAAAGAGCAGATAGTTGGATAAGGAATACACCGAAGATTGCTGCATTATACACCGAGTGCATTATAATTGGAACGAAGATATTTTCTAGTCGATAATACAGATACCCATAAAAAATACTTGTTACACCCACGAAACCGGCATAAACCATTCCGGCTTGAATCCCCCCTGTTACTGCTGGGATATGCACAACTCCAAACAACGCACAAGCAACAAGAATCGCACCAATTGGTTGAATGTGTTCATGAAGCCGGCGTTGGACAACCCCACGGAATACAATTTCTTCAGTAATCGGTGCGATAATCACAACCCCAACAAAGAGAACAGGGATGAGTTCAGGGTTTTCCTCAAGTAAAACAAGTGCTTGATTATCACCAACACCAATACCAAGTGATGTAATGACTACTGAGATGGCAAAATAAACAACAAATAGCATAAGCATCCCAACAACTGTTGGTTTGACAATTTCCCACCCGGGTTTGTGTAAGTAGATGTAGTCATATATGTCACTCATTTGTTCAGCATCGGTTCTATAGTACACATATCCAAGTGATGGAACCATCAGTCCAACCCCACCTAAAACAAGACCAACAGTAATTAACAAAGATTCACTCGCACCAGCGAAAATCAAAGGAAGTGCAGCTAAGGTGGCAATGTTTTGGCCTAACATCGCAGCGACCGATAATCCAATTGCTACTAATATTGCCACGACACCTTGTTTTAGTGTCCCCGATGATTCTATAAGAGACTCTTCATTCACAGTTACTCTATACTAATCCAGTCAAGCACGTAAATACGACGGGTTAAGAGTCGTAGATATCTTCCCGATTGGCTTTTCCAATCGTTTTAATTTCAGTTATTTCTCCAAGAACACGCCGTTGACGCTTCGTACTATTATCCCGATACCGATAGACACTCGATCGATTCATCTCGAACTCATTATCATCAGTATCAAAATTGAGTGAAAGTTGGAACTGTTCATACCCGTCGTACAGTTCAACATCTGTGTAGCCTTCGACTCGAAGAGAATCTGTTGACGAGATAACAGCCATATCACGGGTAGTGACAACACCGGCAAACGCACGTATCTCTTGATTTTTCGTATCAGTATGGACATCGGGTATCCTGTATTTGATTTGAATACGATCCATCACCTGAACACGTCGAGCAGCATCAAAAATAACATTTGGTGAATCAGGCGCGGCAAATGATTCCCACGCTTCATCAACACTTTCAGGGGCATAGTCACCACTATCAACCCATTCTACAGCCTGAATTAACTCTTGAAACGTTTTTGAATCTGTCCAATACTGAAGATTCAATCTGGTTCGTTCAGCATCTCGTGCAACTTCTCGAAGTATTGTAGCGACATCTTCAGCAGAATCTACACGGTTATCCCAATCTTCAACTCGATCAGCTAACACCTGTAAGCGTTCAATTGATTGCCGTTCAATTAATTTTTCAGGGTCTTGATTCCATATTCTATCCCCAAGAGGCGGGCCACTCATACAGATGAGTATGACACTGACTTCACTTCAACGTTCGCCCAAGAGTTCTCAACGATTTGTTTGAGACAAACTAACCATCTCACTCATCTTCAGCGACTTCTTTATTTCCACGATGATTTTTTAACATTTTGTCACGGTGTTCTTCAAGCTCTGCTGGCGTTCGTCCTTCAGCAGTATATTTCATATCAATACTGCCATCACGCATCATACCTGACATTGCCCTCCCCATCGAATGACTAACACTTCTATCTGTAGCGTCATCCGGTGTGTATTTTTTCGCCCCCCATCGAGAAATGTAAAGGGAATACACCCACCGAATATCAGGGTCAAAGCCGACATATTCCATCATCTCCCATATCTGTTTGATGACTTCTAGTGAGGGCGCAGGTACATCAAAAACAGACCATCCATGTTGGCGTTCAATTGCATCGCGCATTCCAAATAAGGCTAAGTTAGCTTCTTTTTCAGTCCAGTCATCAGAATACGTCATAAACCGAAGGGGCGAAATATGTTCCCGTTCAGCGAGGTTGACATGGTACATCGTAAACAGGTCAGCAACAAGTTGCGCCTTTGTTTCAGGTACATCCCGTGTTTTGCCGTACCGTTCGTAGGGATCATTATCATCCTCATCTGGCTCAAATCCGTCGTACATCGTAATGAGATCTGTCGAAGCCTCACTCATGTCCATCGGTTTCACGTATGATCCTGCATCGAAATGACGTTCGTCGTGGAGTCCAACAGTAACTCCCTGAATATCTTTGAGTGCTTCTCGGGATTCATCATAAACACTATCAAAGTACGCGTCTCTGAATTCATTGTACTCGTCATACTCACTGGGGTCAAAAGTGAGGTTATTATAAACTGCTGTAACAGCACGCGTAATCGGGTACTTGGCGAACTGCGAGTGGTATATTGTCGCTTCTTCACCACCTAGTTCAATATCAAATTCGTCGTACTGAGCGAAGTCCTCCAACCATCCATGTAGACACGCAGAATTGCCAGCAGGCATTACTCAGTAGTGACTGCTACTTGGTTAAAAATATTCAGATGATGTGTTCTAAATGCTGCTCATCGCTTTAACCAGATATTCTTTTCAAGTTTCATACCCAAATAAAATATGATATGACTGATAATTTAGAAGTTTCATATTCAGAGTCAGATGTCCTTGCTGGAACCGACCACATTACTGTTTCTGGAAGTGATATTGAGTCCACGATTGAATTCTACCAAGAAATTCTTGATATGCCCCTTGTTCTTCGGCAACCAAACCTTGATCGAACAGAGCTTAAACATCTGTTCTTTGACACTGGTGATGGGAGAATGTTGACTTTCTTTGTTAACGAAAACAGAACACCACAAGGCGTTCTTGAGACAGATATCGGTGGTGTTCACCACCTTGCATTCACCGTGAAACCCGAAATGTTCGATGAACTCAAAACACGACTTGAAGAATACGAATACAAATACTCAGAGTTTGACCGTGGGGCGTTCTATTCGATTTACACTACTGATCCGAATGGACTTACAATCGAACTTGCAGTTGACAAACACCAAATTCCTGACAAACTGAAAGGGCCTGCCTATGCACTTGCACAGCAGAAGCGAGAAGAAGCAGGAGATGAGTATGTTGACGATCAGCACGTACAGGCAGCCAAAGATGAACTTGGTATTGAGACTGAAATGCTCGATGTTGGTGACGCGGAGACAGGAACCGACATTTAATTCGTTGTGACTCTCCGATTATTTGCTCACTGGGTATATTTAAGATTCAATGAGGTGTCTGCTAGTGTATGGGTATTGAAGACCGACTTGAGGAAGCAACAACACGGGAAGTGGATATCCTTGATCTTAATACAGCAACAGAATTGTCAATAGATCAATTAGAACTAGCTGAAATGGCAATAATGAATGACCGAAAAGAAGATGCAAAGAGACTCATCACTAAGACTCGAGCAGTCCTTGAGCGTTCACTTAAAGAATCCAAAAATAGTTAATTCTGGTATTTGAATTCAATTTTTCAACAGCAGGAACACTCACATAAGTCAGCGTTCTCGCAGTCACAGTCAGTACAGTCGCATTTTGGATTTGAACAAACCATTGCATATAGTAATATACAGTATATACTGATAATATTATTCCAAAAAAAGGGCAGGGCGAATATTCTGTCTTAGAGAACTCTAGATTGAGAAGCCATCTTTTCAAACCCTTGATCGTCAACATATGGTGAACAAAGAAAACTAAAGTCTGTGGCGAGTTCGACCGCAACATCTACATCATCTCTCAAATCACGCCGGCCAGATGAGGACAGTTCTGAGGTTGATTGTAGATGATCAAAGTTGAGTGCTTCTGGTGCAATCGAGATGCTATCAACCAGTTCAGGATTTTGACGGATTAATGACGCCAGTTGAGTGGTGGGATGAACGTTTAATAGATGAATGCCAGTATCACCACTTACTGTATCACGTACAGATTTAGCATTTTGAATCCATACATCGGCTGTATGTATTGTGGATGCAAATAGTGCGAAATTTGACGGGCGTTGCTCAGGTGATGTCCCTCCATCAAGACAAGTATTAATCCACCGAGCTGTCGCACCGTGAGGAATTCCGATTGGAAGAAGGAGTCGGGGATTATTAACAAAATCGTACTCTTCGTAGTTGAATATGGACTCGGAAATATGACGCCTACCGGTAACAACTGGCCGAGGGACGATATCATCAATCCCTAATTGTTTTGCTATTCTACATAGACATGGGATACCAGCATGTGGGCCTGAAGGCCCCATATGAAGACGAAACGTCTCACATCGATCAACGGTTCTCTCAACAGCAGTTTCATTTTCTCTCGTGTTTAGGTACCGAGCATACCGATACGGCCAATAGTTCCCCGTATAGTTACTTACGTACCGTTCATTTTCTAACGTAGGAACAAACACATCGAGTGGTGATCGGCTGGCAACTCGCAACCGTTCTTCAGTCGTATTGATGAGGCCAAAATTCATATATTATCCTCAACAGGATTAGGGTTAGCCGGAGAATGGTTTTTCAAAAGATTATGGTCTTGTGGTGGATTATGTGGGAGCTGATTCCAATTTATACTGAGGTCTTCATCATCAGTTATTGACGGCGATAACATTCGGGCGATATCAACGAGTTCAGCGACTGTTGCTTTACCAGTTGATGTCGTCAGATCAGTTCCTTTTGCAGGCCCGTAATACACTGGCTTCCGTGATGCACCAGCAATCTTTCCCATTCTGGCGTGTTGTTGTGGTGTTGAGACATCAGCAGAATCGAGCAGTGATGGTTCGTGGCGTAGAGCTTCGATCATTTTCCGTGATGCTCCTAATCCCAATCCGTGGGCATACACATCCCAGTTAACGGTTTCACGAAATGTTCTAATATGCCGGAGTTGTTGTGCAGGTTGCATATTTTTCATCCCACCTAATGCAAAATGTCGATTGCGGGCTTGGCGCGGATGGTTAACTTTCAGGTGTTCGTAATGAAGATCATACGGTGGTTGAAGCGGAATAAGAGTTGTACAAGATATTCCGTCCCTCTCTTCAACACGATTAAGGAAGTCTTCAACGCGTGTAGCAGTTGTTCGAATAGCATCCCAAGCCGTTATATCTCCAGTACGTATTTTGTCGTTCGGAATGACGAAACTGGGATTATATTTGTCAACAGCGTCAATTAAATCTCGGTTCGAAACGCAACCACCATTAGTGAACCCACTATCAAGAATATATTTGAACGATTGACGCCTGACAGACGGTGACGCCTCACTCTCTGGTTGAAGTCTATACGGCCAAAAGAATCGCCCATTTGTCCCTGCCACGTACAAGTCAATAACTGAATGACGAGCCGTTTTAATTACGTGTTTAGTTTCGTCGTCCACATTTACACCTCATCTATGTATTGCCAGCGTTCGGCTTAGAACAAAAATGTTTGTGTTAGAAAAAGTGAATACAGAGCTGTCTGTTGATAATTATGGCTGCCGATTCAATTAACAAACAAATGATGTCACCGATATCCCTATCTGTTGTCGAACATTTATTTCACCGGATTAGTGGAACGATCTCAGAGTGGATATCCACTCAAACGAACTTTTTGATTCTCTAGAACGCCGTCACACTCCACACAGACTGTTACCGAAGTTGTACGCACTCTCAGCCCATTAGGGAAAACAAAGCTGATCCTACACGACTCAACAGTCTCAGAAGGGTGTTCACAGCTTGAATCGGGAGGCAAAAAGTCATCAAGAACAATTGTACTCCCATCGTCACCCATTTCTCCGAGTACATCCACTACACTGTTACACTCACTACAATAGGTCACAGGAATTTCACCGTATTCTTCAGCATCATACACGACGCTCACAGATATCTCATCAATACGACGTTCAGAATGATTACATCTAACTGTATCAGTTCGGTTATTAAAATCACCCATTTCGTTGGGATTTGTCACGGAGAAATATGTACTGAGTGGTACGGTTGGTTCAAACTGAATTTAGAGGTCAACTGTGTCACTAAATCCATCCATATGGAGGAAAGCTCGTTCATACCCCATATGTCGAACAATTTGTGGTGGTGAATCAACACCAATTTCAATTTCATCACCGTCTTCAATTGAATCTACAACTGCACCGTAGTGGTGTCCAATTTCAGGGTGAATAGCTTCTGAAAAGGAATCCGAATAAATTTCTTCATCGTCACGAGTGAGTTCAAGATTGAGTCCCATAAATGGAAGTGGGTACCGATTGAACGGTGTTCGACTTGAAACAACAACATAATGACCATCTCCTTCAACACCTTCAGGAACCTCGTCAAGAACAAGAATGGGCATCTGAACACTATCACTCACACCGCCAGCAACGTGTGTTCCGGGCAGTTCCTCTGGATATGGGAGTTGGAAAGAGTGACCGTGACCGTGTTCGTGGTCGTCGTGATCATCGTGGTCGTCGTGATCATCGTGGTCGTCATCATAATCCATTGGTTCAATGTTATGATGGTGTTCCTCGTGGTCGTCGTGATCATCGTGGTCGTCGTGATCATCGTGATCATCAAGGTCGTGGTCAGCGTGACCATCATCACCGTGTTCCATTGGTGGGAGTGCATCTTCCGCACCAGCGTTCTGTGGGTACTGTGTTTCGTAAGCACCATCAGGATCGAGTTCCAATGTGATTGTATGACTTACAGACTCGTCGAAACGCCCATCTGCGAAGTCTCCAATCGTGTTAGCTGGAATTGCTGAAATATCCATTTCAATGTCGTATTCACCTTCACCATCGAATTCAAAGTTGTCACCAAAGTGGAATCCCATCTGTTGGGAAATCATCGGCCATGAAGACCGTTCGTCAATAACATCTCCGTCTTTTACAATTCGTACTGTAACATCTGATGCTGGAAGGACTGTTCCGTGTTCAGTATCCCAAATCATAAACATCAGGTGACCGTCGACGTCACTTTCTACACCGGATGGATTTGATTCTTCACCGGTCACAACAAAGAACGGGTGTGATTCAGTGATCATTGGGTGAATGAGGTATGGGCCAGCTGTATGGAACCCGTGCATTTTCATTTCTGAAACGTGGTCAGGAACATAGACACGGCGGCGTTCTTCTGGAATAACATTATCGTCATCACCGTTTTCGTCCCCGTTATCCCCATTTAATCCGTCAAGACACCCGGCTGTTGCAGCGATACCTGCGACACCAGCAGCTTTAAGGAATTTTCTGCGATTTTTCTTCATCAACTATTTATTGCCGCTCTCGATTAATAAATCTCTCTCTATTGACACCTACGGATAATGACATTCACCCCAGAGTGACTTCTCCCACGACTAAAGACGTGGGCTTTCTCCTCGATTTCGTGTAACCGACGGGTTTCTCTCGATGGTTAGAACTAAAAATTTGGTTGAAAAATACGGATTGTAGATATTTGACTGAGGTTATCAGAATACAACTTTAGTCAGGATTTGGTGTCGGGAATGAACGATGTTCTCGTGGAGGAATAAGGAAATTCCCACGACGTTCAGTAGTAATATACTGCAAAATACCGTTGTTCATCCGTTGACCAATTGAAGTAGTTTCAGCTAAATCCTCACCATTCATCGCTTCACGCACCAACTTGAATTGACTGATTGTTTCTTGGAGCGTAATAAAGTGGAAAGTCGCCCGATTGTCATCTGTCGAATCGAAATCTCTACGAAGTGTAATCGGGTTCCCATCCTCATCACGGTTTCCACGAGCTGCTTTTTGAGCGTGGCCAACCATTCCACCCTGTGCATGTTCAAAGGCTTTCTCTGGAAGGTCACGATCGAAGATTTCTGCATTATCTCCAAGATTTTCTCCAACACCATCAACAAGGTCTTCGTTAGCATGTTCTGGTGAAAACATTTGACCAACCTGCTGTGTAAACGATTCCTGTTCAAACCACTGGTCAAGGTGAAGGCGGAGGACTGACGCGTGTTCTGTTGTTCCATCTTCAAACACGCCGTCATCAAACGCGATATAATCTTCTGTGGCTTGGCTTTCGGCAAACCCTGCTTTGAACCCCATAAATGTCGGTGATGCTTCCGGTGGGCCATCTCCGGGAACATTCTGCGTTTCAGGTGCTTTTTCCGCCGGCATTCCAGCACTGTGGAATCCAGTTCGTCGGTCAACAACTTCAATGATATCTTCGATTGTGTGTTCAACTTCGTGGCCATTGAGTTCACTTAGTTCACCAAAGAGCGCCTCCTCAGCAGCAACAACAGGTTCAGCAAAGTCACTAGCTAAATGAAGGAAAATATCATTCGTGTCGAATTCTGGACTCTCAAATGATGAGAACGGCTCTGGTTCAGGAAGATCAATACTGTCAGGAAGTTCTTCATCATACTTGTCAAAGTATGAACGAGAGTATCCAACAGTGAACAACAGACCGTAACTTGACCAGTCATACGCCTTTTCAAGTTCTTGCAACGCATTTTCTAACTTCTCACGATCATCATCTGAAGGCGTTCCACCACCAATATAGTCAAGATGCAATAGAACGTGATGATCAGCTAAGTCAATATTTCCGTGCCCATCATCAGGCTGGTAATCATTCCACGCAAACTGTCTGTTCGGGAGTTCATCGTGGTTGTCTGTTCCTTCAAGAGGACTATCGGGCATTTCCTCATCCTCATCATTGCCATCAAAAAGGTCAAGACACCCCGAAAGGGCTGCTGTTCCTCCAATAGCAACTGAGGCTTTCAAAAATTCACGACGGTCAATACCGCCGCCAAATGGATTTGGCATTAGTATAGACTAAGTGCTATTCTTGTTTAAATCACGCGGACAGTACTATTTAGAATTTGTGACACACTCTTCAAGAGTTTCTTGTGCAGTATTTTGTTGATGAGGTTTGTCATCTGTACTTTGATTATCAATATCCCCATCTCCCATCAACCCAACTGCACACAATCCCGTCTGTGCATTCTCTTGTGCCCCTTCATCGATATTATTTGATAAATAATCACTACTCAAGTCAGGGGATGAAACATCAACAACATCTGAACTGTCATCAGTGAAAGCAAAAAACAGCATCCCAACAGAGGAGAGACTCAGAATCCAGAGAAACGCACTGAACGCGTAAAGCGTCTTCATACCTGTGAAGATATTGTTTCCACAGGTGTCAAACATTTAACGGAAATTATACCAATAGTTGATACAGGGCAAAATCACAGAACGACAAAATAGATTAAACACCAAGAAAGTATGCCAAGGGAAATTCCCGTAGAATGTAATGCAATCTCCACATCATGTTCATCTAATGTATCTCCGGGTTCTGATGGATCAATAATCATCAGAATGAATAGTGGAACAAGAAGTGGTGAAAATAGAGCACTTCCGACAAGCCGAAAAAGTGTATTAGAGGACGGATATTTAACGAACCTATCAGTGAATCGTTCAACGAGACTACGATCTTTCGGAACTACAAGTTCCCAAGAACCAGTATTTCGACTTCCTTCAAAATTAGCAGGCACTGTTGTATGCCCTTCACGAAGTTCATCAGCCATTGTTACACCACCCACGTGTTCACAGAGGCGAACAAACTTGTACGACTCTAATTCATCATCTAATGGCCACGGCCACTGCATCGTTTCAGTATCTGTATCTCCTGTAGGAAGTTGAAACTCTACTTCAACATCATCCCCATCCTTTTGCCAATTAATGACTGTTGCATCAACTGTCCCATCATCATTACGAGATTCTTCAATCCTATACAATTCACCGGACGAACTCAATTCATCGGTATTCTCAATTTGTACATCCTGAGTACTCATTCATATGTACTACAAACAAGAACAAGTATGAAAGTATTGCCAGCAGCACTCTACAGTTCAATAACTCCAATATACGACACTTGGAGCGGTTCATAGTGTATTTAAGACGTGTTTCGGTGAGATTCTACTGAACAGGCGCAAAACCTCGCCCCTTCAGAGCGGGATGATCTCAATACGTTTGATTTGGCGTGTGTTCATTCACAGAGAAACCGGAGGACTTCTTCAAATTGACTATACTCACCTTCAAAATTAATGGTCGCTGAAATTGCACCGGGTTGTCTAAGGAAGTATGCACGCATTCCACATCGTTCAACATGAGTAAAATAAATTGTCGCGTTGTGCGTTGACAAGTAGAATGACTCTTCACCATCATCATTGAACGAGAGATGAGCCTCATTACCATTAAACATCACTTCGATTTTTCGATGGCCTCGAAGAAGATCACGGCCCGCAGTGAGCGATTCGTCTGTTAGGTCGTTTAGATTTTCAAGTGGAATCTGTTCTGATGTTTCGGCGGTGTGTTCAGGCATAAGAATAGGTTGTTGTTAAAGCCGTGTAAACTCATCGTTACCCATCCACATCTTGCAGAAGTTGTTCAGGGTCAATTTCGTCTGGAGTTAATTGATTACATTGGATGGATCCGATTTTGTACGCGAGTTTGTTGTCTTCGCGTGTTTGAAACGTCGTTCGGACGAACTCACTACAGAAGTCGTCACCGAGATCAATAGCCGCACTCAAACACAGATGTTTGTACGTATTATCAGGTTGGTAGTCATCAGTGACCTCGTCTCCCACAGCAACATACACAGTTTCAGGTGTTCGATCTGTAGTAATGATTCTGAACGATGGAACTTCACGCATCTGATATCCGGTTTCTCGTTCGAGATAACTATCATACTGCTCTTCATCGAGTCTCAAAAGGAGACCGTTGCAATAGTGACCGTGGACAGGGTGTACAGAAAGAACATTGTCGTCACGAAACATAGGTTCTTGACCGAAATGGCGCTTGTAGTCAAGGAGTCTGGCAATACGAGTGGGAACATCTTCATTGAAGGTTTTTCGCCGCTCGTCCGCACTAAGCAAACTTCCATAGGTGAAGACTGTTTTCATTATTCACTTTTATATTTCGACCATATTACTTTTCTCGGTGGAGTACACTACTGAAAAATTAGAGCCCCTGTTCAAACAATTCAGGGGTCAATAGAAATTATACAGTCTAATCATCGTCAGGAAGTGGTGCTTCCTTAGCCCATTCAACAGCGACGTCGAGATCATTAAAGTAGTTCAGATTGACATCAGGAATTTCAAGATTGGCTTTAACAGCCATTCCAGTAATCCCTGTTGAAACAAACCCGATTCGTTCACAGTCTACATGTCTACCATTTTGAGACCATACTTCACTCATATATTCCTGTGTTTCTTTCGGAAGGTTTGTTTCATCTCCAAATACACAAATAGTTGCATTAATATCGTTATGAATAGCTACTTCACGGTAACATTCTGAAACAGCATCAAGTGCTTCATCAGGATATCCTTGCCAACCTTTCAAATACCAAATTGCGACGTGGTCATCAACTTCATACGTCCATTCATACTGTTCATCATTGTAAACATCTTCCATATAGCAAAGATAGTATGAGAGAGTTGAAAAGTTTTCCCGGGTTATTGCGTTCAAAGAGCCTCTTGAACATTACGAGGAAATTTTCTAAAAATATAGTAGTGAAATTTCCGTCCCACAATGTGTGGTGCTTTACTTTCACTGAGGCTTTGTTTGTCGGTGTACCACAACCAGTAACAATACAATGGTTGCGAATGCGATAAATGCTTGATTCGGGATTGTAAGGACACCAAAGAGTTGATAATCGATTTGACTACACCCAAAAGAACCACAAGAGCCACCGTCAAAACGTTGGATGTATGAATGATATCCTGAAACAATCAAACCCATTACTGTGAATGGGAGAACCAACAAGTGTTCTGACTCAATATTGCGTACAAGAGAATATCCAAGAATCACGACTAATGGGTACATCAAGATACGTTGGTACCAACAGAGTTCACATGGATAGAACCCCATTCCAAACTGGTAATAGAGACTCCCGGATGTAGATATAATTGCCACAGTCCACGCCAGCATCAAGGGTACTGATTGACGTTTAATTGAATCGGGGAGATTCACATAAATTCGTTTGTGAGAGAACGTAATAGATGCAACGCCTATCGAAAAGAAAGTATCAAAATAAGACCGCTGCTTGCATCACACCGTGGATGTGAACATTCAGTAGTATGGATGGAAAAGTCATAGTAATTGAATCGTGATGCAACAAGAAGTACAAAGAATAACAAATCAATATACTATATCATTAAAAGACTGAATAGATAATTCAGACGACAATCAAGAAACCAGAACATCAGTTGCATATGGAGCATACGCATCTGAAAACGCTCCTATAACCGTAGTTGCAGAAAGTGGTGATGTCCTAGTCAAAAATGCTGAATGGGTACGCCCTGTCAAAGATGATCCAACACGTTTTATCGCTGGTGATGATAATAACGTGGTTGAAATTATTGGGGGTGAGANACCCGTTGTACGTCGAANAAATAAGACTACTCGTTGGGATGACTTTGGTGAAGGGTGTGAGAATACAGGTATCCACTCACCACTATATTTTCCATCAGAACCAGAATATACGGCGTTAAAAAAATAGATTAGAAGATGTGAAAGATTCATCACCATCAAAACCACTCAAAGGCACACTCTTCTATCGTGATGGAAAAGATGTTGTCCATGAATTAATTAACGAAGATGTTGAGTGTGATTTTTGTGAAGGTGACCGACCTGCTCGACTCAGGGTACGAGCTTGGAGAGGAGATGTTTACTTTGGTCTGAGAAGAACCCGCGAAGAAACAATAAATGAACTCTGTTTTGAGTGTATAAACGTAGTACCTGATGGGGATGATGTTAAAGAATATAGGCAACCATCTGACAGAGGGAAAACCCCCGTCGACTTTGATGAATATCAAAATCAAGAAGATGAAGAGTCAGTTGAGTATGAAGATATTGAAAGAAACTATCCAACAAGATGGGGATACAGAGCACAACTCAATACAAGTGCAAATAGAAAGGTAGTTACTGATCAGGACGAACCGATATCTCCTGTTGGAGATTGTGATAGAGAATTTCCCGATGAACCTCAAAAACCACCATTGGAAGTATTAACAGCGTATGATGGTGACCTAACAGGGAAATTTAAAGTATACATTTCGACCCCCGCAAGAGAACGAGATGAAGATTGCAACCGGAATGAGTACTTGTTGACTGCTAATCTCTACTGGAAAGAAGAACAGGTTGGTGGTGAAACTGCATCTCTACCAGCAGACAGTATTGATGATGTATTCCGCCAAGCCCGACGCATCTACAGTTCGTATTGGAGTACAAAAAAGTACGAAATTGAGTGGGATGAATATGAACGGGAGGAATTGAACTCTGATCAATTTGAAGAGTGAAAGTTTCTATTTGTTGTTATCTCTGAAAATCCATAGTTCCGCTCCACTACACATTAAGCAAAAGTTTTAATATAGCACAATCTAAATACCTCTGTAGAAATGTTCGACAAAACCCAAGCTGTTGTGTATGAGGATGAAGACGGGCACTACATCAATGCTGTCGAACTTCATTCACTCGTTCGAACCGGAGATTTATCATTTGTGAGCCAACACGAGGAGAGAAATGTGATGGTGGACAAAAACGGCACAGAGCGTGTCCTCCACAAAGTTGGAAATAGTGCAGAGGAAGTTGACGGCTACGATCCAAAGTCAGACAGGTACGTTGAGAATGTGGACTGGCTTTAAGATTAAGCGCAGACGACTTCAGTTTCTCCAGTAGTATTTTTCAACATCGCTGAAGACTTTTCCACGTGGCCATTTGAGACAATCAGAGTAATTTGTGCTATGTTGTGAGTCGTATTTCTGGAGGGCTTTAATCACAGTATTTCCATATTCGACGGCTCTTCTAACAGAACTTTCATCTGGTTTTGGATACCAGAATCCACAAGCAACATAATAGGCAAGGGCATCCCGTTCATCGAATACATCCTCTTCAAACATTGTTGCAAAGACTTCGTACGCCTTGTACTCATCCCGATAGTCTTGTAGTTTTGTCGCCCAGATCGGCGCGTTGAGTACAGAGACGATTTCACGATACTCTGAATCATCAAGAACCTGCTTTTCAGGGAAGGAATCAGAAAACTGGTTTACATCTGACACACAAGTATCAGTGGCAAGGATTATTGTTCCATCTTGTGGGATATGTGTGACATCACCCCCAACTAGTCTAATGAATTCATCAATAATCAGTGGAGCGTGATATCCGTACTGGATGTGAACTCGGTCTTCAACCCCTGTGAGTATTGCAGCGAACTTGGCTACCATATCTCCAGTATAATATCCTGTCGTAATGACTTCAGACAGAAGCGTCTCAACACCGGGATCAGTAAGTGAGTCAGCATCCCGCAACAGAGCAACGTGGTTAGCATAGGTTTCTTCATCAGGTGTCTCATTAACGTACATTCGAGGGGTATCACGAGGATAGAACCCAAGGATAAGGTTGCCTGCTGGTTCATTACCAAGGTGCTTCCACTCACGAATTTGTTCATCAGTAAAGTGAACAAGCGAAGCAGCATCAAACCGTTCAACGTGTTCTCTAATAGGTTGCTCAGACCGCAAGACAATAGAGACACCTTTTGGAAGATGAATCTCAACGTGTTCAAACCCATTGACCGTGAACGTTGTCATATCATCTGTTTCGAGTTCAATTCTCGACCCGTTAACCTCATTGACCCCTTCATACCAGTCGACAGATTCTTCACGCGTCATTCGACCATTCCGACTGATTTCTCCATCATCACGTCCAAGCCAACGTGTCCGTTCATATGACTCAACAAGACCTTCGTATGTGAACTGCCACTGATGGTCGTTGACATTCTCAATCTGTTCCAGATGCCGTTCGGGGAGGATAATATCAAGTGGGGCAGATTCAACTGCATCAGTAATCCTGTAATTGTAAACAGACTCACCATCGAAAAATCTAGCACACCTCTCATTCTGGAGTAACGACTGAATAGCTACAGTCTGAGTGTGAAGGGTTCGCAAGTGTTCTTTTCCACCAACTGCTTCAACTGCAATATCATCAGAAGAGATATCAACGTATTCAGTGGGTTCCAACATAAATAATGACTTGTAGTTGCTTTCACCCAGACCAATGTAAATGTCTCCCCGTGCAGCCTGATCGTGTTGAAAATACACTCGATGTTCCAAACACATATTGTTCCGATTGACTTGGAAAGTTTCAATAACTCCCCTCGCAAGAACCAATTATGCTACAACAAGAAATTGATGGCTTATCCGGGATCCAGCAGGAAGCATTCGAAATGATTGCTAACCGTGGGGAAGTTTACCAAAGTCAGTTTTGGAAAGAATTAGATTTGTCTTCACGAAAGGGGAGTCGGATCGCAACAACATTAGAAGAGAAGGGGTTGATTGAGCGTGAAGAAGCAGTCTACGAGGGACGGGTCACATATGCGCTTAGACCCACCCAACGGTTTTTGGATTTCTCGTTATTGATGGCCGGTGATCAAATTAGCCCGTTTATTGGGAACGAAGAAGTTGACCCACAAAGTGATGCATTGAGTTCATGGATTATGCAGTTAACACAAGAACATAATCAATCAAGATGACTACAGAAACATACCCCTTTAACAGTATTATTTTTATGCGTGGGGGTTTAATCCTGTCATAGTGGATATAGAAAATAGAGATTTAACGTACAGTAACGAGATTCCAGAGAAAACAGATAGTGAAGGCCGCCGAGTCGAATTATGGCCGGGGTTTAATTGTTCATTCTGCCGGCGGGGAGAGACTATTGTTCGATGGGAAGAAAGTTCATATCCAGATGATTCTACTGCTCCTGATCATCAACAGTACGATGGATTAGAACCGAGTTGTCGTGCATGTGGACTTCGAGTATCAGAAGATAATGAAGAAACATACAGACCCCCAATCTGGCATCAACCGTTCCTATACGTTGCCTCAGGTGTCGAAGGAATGAATACATCACATCCAGCAGTTGAGAACCTCATTGAAGAATATAATGAAGCACCGATGGAATTCCTAACAGCACATCCTACGGAACTAGAGTCTGTCAAAGGTATTGGTGAAACATTTGCTGACCGACTACATACAACGCGTGCAACTGTCTACCCTGAACACACACCAGAAGTTGAAGGAGCGTTATACAAGTTCAGAGGACGACGATTAAGAGACATTGACCCCTCACAACTTGCACGCGACCTTGTAATCGGTCACACAACCGTAGAAGACCTTCCAACGACCAATGATACTAATGATAAAGAAGTGCTTCAGAAAGCCGCTGACACGCTTAGAGAAAATTCCACAGACCAGTTCTGGAACGGTGGACGTGATCCAGAGATAATTGAACAGTTAGCAACAGAAGTTGAACCCTAAAGATTAACCCTGTTTTTCGTCAATTTCTTTCCAAGCTGATACAACTTCTTCATCAAATGACTCACTTACTTCTTCTTTGTACTCTTCTTCTTGTCTGGAAAGTTTCTCATCAAGTGAGTCAAGATCAATCTCGTCGAAATTAAGATTGTCAAGGTTCTGCTGGACAGTGAACTGATCAAGACGGCTGTACAGTTCGTCTGCCTGTTCACTAATATCTGTTAACCCACGTTCAATATTGTGGATACCAGCAGTCTGTTCTTCCGCCGCAGACGCAACCTCTTGTGACTGGTTTGCAGTTTCTTCAGCAATTGAAGATACTGAATCAGCAAGTTCTACAGCCGTATCAGTCTGTGCAACTTGGTTATCAACAGCGGTATTGATGGTTTCAACGGTATTATTCATTGAATCGACCTGCCCTGCGATTTCTTCAAGAGACTCAAGGGCTTCATCAACAGTACCAACACTCCCTTCAACACCTTCTTCAGCTGACTCAATTGCATCAATAGCATTTTGGGTCTTATCTCGAATCTTCTTCACACTCTCTTCAATTTCATCGGTACGTGCATCCGTCTGCTGTGCAAGAGACTTAACCTCATCAGCAACGACACTAAACCCTTCACTATTACTCCCGCTATTTGCCCGTGTTGCCTCAATATTCGCGTTTACAGCCAGCATATTCGTCTTTTCGGTTACATCACGGATGACTTGAATCAGTTCCTCAATTTCTTGTACCTGATTATCGAGGCCGGTAACGATCCCTGAAACTTCATTGACACTCCCTTGGATGTTCATGAGTGCATCTGCAGCTTGACCTGCTGCGTGTCGTCCATGTTGACTTTCTTGGGCTGCACTCCGGGACTCTTTCACCAGATTATCAGTAGCATCACGGACGATAGATACCTGTTCAAGAAGTTGATCCATTGAAACAACAGTCTCATCGATGTCTTGTAACTGGTTTGTCGCACCATCACTAATCTCCTGTGTCGCATCACTCACCTGCTTACTTGCGTCACTCACGTCACTCATTGAACTGTCAATTTCTTCAATCCCTTCCATCGTTGCACGGGAAACAGCCTGAGCCTTGAGTACCATCTCTTCTACTTCGTCAAGCATTCCGTTGAACTCAGCCTCTAGAGTGTTGACTTCGTCATACGAAGATTCAAAAGTCACTCGACGGTTAAGGTTTCCATCAGAAACTTCAGCCATAATTTCAGAGAGTTTTAAAACACTAGTATTCAACTCATTCTGAAGTGACGTATATTGATTTTCAGCATCACGAGTAGTTTTTTGGAAGTTAGAAAATTCTACTCCAAGAACACTTCCAACAAGACCATTTTCTGTAAAGGTGACATACCGTTCACCTCCACTAAACTGTTCAGTTTCATTCTTCATCGAATGCAGTCTCCAAACTTCACCAGTCACTGCAACTGTAAGCGCAGCAAATCCACCAGCAACAACTCCAAACCCTGCAAGTGGAGATGTTGTTGTGAAAGCTCCTGCACCAACTGTCAGTACAGCAACACCGTATACTGCGACTGCAACAGCGTATAGGCGAACGCGGTCAGCGTCAGTCATATTGAATATTTCAGAGTGCAATGGGTTAAACGATTACCCCTTTATTGAGGATTCTACCGTGGTATTGCCTATCTTGATAGACAAGACTGTATTCGAAGGAAAATATAAAGAAAACAGTATACAGTCTATTTATCCAACTGTGATGAACTGATAGTTCTCATCAGCGAGTTTCCCCATTGTTGGGGCGTGCCCTTCAGAGGCAACATCTACACCAGCACGACGGCATTCTTCTGCGGCATCGAACGCAGCCGCACAAGCACCACACGCACCTTCAATCAGGCCACGCTCTGCAACATCATCGAACACATCAGCAACCGGTGTGTCTGGATTCTTTGTTACATCACCGGGCCATTTGGTTGCCATACCATCAAGGTAGATTTCAACGTGGTGATCTTGGTTATCAAAGTCACGAGCGTATTCAAAACCGTTCAAAGCCGCAGCCATATCGTCAGGGCCAGCATTAATCACAACGGCGTACTTGGTTTCTTCATCACCGGAGTCAAAAAGTCCGAACATTACAGAGGTAAGTATTACCTTTTAACAGATAAGTAGTACGGTATTTGAGGTTCTATAACTCGGTTTAGCAGGAATTGAGTTCTGAATACACCATCAAACAACCTGTGACAGCAAACAGACTCAACAGAACAACAATGGAGGGTAGTGAATATCCCACGACCGGTTGAATGATGAGGAGTGATCCGGGAACACCAAAAAAGAATAGCCCGGCGAAAGCGTGAGAAATTCTATCATCTACTTTTGTATCTTGTTCTGGTGGCGGATCTCTATTTCGATTGTGGTAGAGGGCCGGATTATGTTCGGGCACGTATACTAGTGATATGCTGAAATCGTTTATATTGTGTGGAGAAAGCCTCCCATGTCGATAATAATCAAACAACGGGTGTTTCGATATCTGACTTAGTTTCTGAAAGTATACGACGATTAGTGATACCTATGTTAAGACCTTCAGATACTCGCACTGATGTTGAAACACCGGTTCCAACAGGGAGTTCAGAGTCGAAAACACACTCAGAGTCTTTATCATATACCCCATTAAGAATCACTCCATTCTTTTGGTTTTTGGTGAACCATTGTTCTTTATTCACTGTTACTCCGTCTAATTCGTATACAAGATGTCGTTGTGAAGTATTATCGCCCCTCATTACGACTGTGAAGTCTCGATACGGTTCAACCGGTTGACGGTTGACGACACATCGATGATAATCATCGTGGTGAACAAGACCAACGAAGTAAATTTCTTCGACTCTGTCTGTATATTCTCGTGATGTGATTTCAGGACTCACCTCCCATAAGGCTACAAGATGTTCTATATGGAGTGATCGTAGTCCGTTTAACCGTCCGTTTTTACGGGAACCGTGAAGTGGGTTTTGACATATCCGGTCAATTTTCGACTCCACATTACTCTCGAAATCATTTCCAGCATTATCTCGGGCATCATTATACTGCTCGACAAACCGTTGATCAGCCCGAAGGCGCCACGTCGGAAGATCATCTGAACGAGAGGTAACAGTGATCATCTATCATATCAACTCAATTGAAAACACTTAGATGTTTCCCCCATTATTACCATATTTAGACCAAATTAGTCATTTTGAATGATTTCAGCGTGGCCAAAGTTACTGGATACCTCTACAACTTCCACAGTTGTTTCAATTCCAATGACATCATCATCCAAAAATAAGACGAATCCACCAACAGTTTTCCCAACTGCATTACCATTATCGTCTTCATCGACGATATCAACGGTCACAACATCACCCACATCTGGTTTCTCGTCAAGCGTTTTCCCACATCTCCAGCATTCATTTTCATACGCTGGTACACCCTTAGGGGCATTTTTTGTCCCACAAGACGTCTCTTTACATCGAATGAATGAGTCGTGTTGTGCCGGGTGATATCTTCCCATACGCGGTTATCAACACACGTATCGAAAAAGGTACGGGTTTGATTCTACCTAGCAGTAGTTGGTAGCACGGCTTCTTTATTCAGAACCATGCTTGGAATAAATGACGCTGCAAACTATTCCGACTACAAATTTTCTTCCGATTCGTATAACTGGTCTAAATCTGTCCGTTCAGAAGACCTACGTACCATGTCGAAAAAGGTCAGTTCTTTTGAATGAGAGTTCTCACAATCCATCACTATATATTCATAGT